>Ga0210040_10000084_pt1 | contig 200055 bp, 188 predicted proteins | sample CryGeyCG12114_NA_FD_185462 | JGI IMG/M metagenome (GOLD analysis project Ga0210040, IMG submission 185462) | Groundwater microbial communities from aquifer - Crystal Geyser CG19_WC_8/21/14_NA (SPAdes) (version 2) | ecosystem: Environmental > Aquatic > Deep subsurface > Groundwater | place...
GTGCAGCGCGGCCAGCAGGTCCTGTTTCGGCAGGGGTGCGAACGCGGACGGGGAGGCGCCTAGACGTGCGACGGTGTCCGCGGTGCGGAGGAGTGTCGTCGCCGGGATGCTCATACCCCTATTATCGCGCGTCGAACGTGTGTACTACAAGGGATACAGGCGAATGGGGAAAAGGTCATATCCACAGAACGAGGTCGGGAGAGGACCTAGGAGTGCGTCCCATCGGACAGCTCGTATAGGTGCTTCCGTGCACCCGTGCCAGCACCCCAGCACCCGTGCACCCGTGCCAGCACCCCTCAGCCCAGCACCCCGCACAGAGGGCCCCCGCGCCGCGCCCCCGGATCACACCCCCATCTCGCTGCCGGGAATCGTTGCCCCAGGGCTGGGGCGGGGGTAGCGTCAGGCTTCTAGGTCGCCGACGTTGACGCCGAACCCCGGGGAAGGGGACGCTCATGCTCACGCATCGCTCGCAGGCTCGCCGCATCACAATCGGACTCGCTGCAGTCCTGACGGCTGGGATGGTGATGACGGGGGCGCCGGCCACAGCGAGCGTCCTCGCCGCGGACACCGCCGCCGACAACTCCACCGCCGCCGACAACTCCACCGAAACCGGCACCACCGGCATCACCGGCACGCGCGGGTCGAGCGACCGCGGCAGCGCCTGGTGGAGGCCGGGGCACGGCGCGTCGGGCCCGCGGTCGACGTCGGTCGGATACGGCGGTGCCGTCTCGTCCGTCGATGAGTCGGCGAGCCGGGTCGGCCTCGAGGTGCTCCGGCTCGGCGGCAACGCCGCGGATGCGGCGGTGGCCACCGCGTCGGCACTCGGCGTCACCGAGCCGTACAGCGCGGGCATCGGCGGTGGCGGGTACTTCGTGTACTTCGACGCCGAGACCGGCACGGTCAGCACGATCGACGGCCGGGAGACCGCACCCGCCGGCGTCACACCCGACGCGTTCATCGACCCGGTGACCCAGCAGCCCTACCCCTTCGCTCCTCAGCTCGTGTCCTCGGGCGTGTCCGTCGGCGTCCCGGGGACCCTCGCCACCTGGGAGACGGCGCTCGACCGTTTCGGCACGAAGCCCCTCGGCCTGATGCTGGCGCCGTCCATCCTGCTCGCCGCCCGCGGATTCACCGTGGACGAGACCTTCCGCAGCCAGACCGAGCAGAACCTCGAGCGCTTCCGCGCGTTCCCCGACACGGCGGAGCTGTTCCTGCCGGGCGGGGAGCTGCCCGAGGTCGGCTCCCGGTTCCGCAACCCCGATCTCGCCCGCACGCTGACGCGCATCGCCATCGGCGGCACCGAGGAGTTCTACCAGGGTCGCATCGGCAGGGAGATCGCGGATGTCGTGCAGAACCCGCGGGTGGATCCCGCGTCCGGGCTGCCCGCACCCGCCGGCACGATGACCGCGGACGACATCGCCGGCTACTCCGTCATCGAGCAGGCGCCCACCATGGTCTCGTACCGCGGCCTCGACGTGTACGGCATGGCCCCGTCATCCTCCGGCGGCACGACGGTGGGTGAAGCGCTCAACATCCTGGAGAACCACGATCTCGGTTCGGAGGATCCGGGGGAGAGCCTGCACCTCTATCTCGAGGCGTCCGCCCGCGCGTTCGCGGACCGCAACGCCTACGTGGGCGACCCCGCCTTCGTCGACGTGCCGACCGAGACGCTGCTGAGCCAGGAATTCGCGGATGCGCGCGACTGCACCATCGATCCCGGGCAGGCGGCGCCGAAGCCGGTGCCCGCCGGTGCGCTCGACGCATCAGGATGCGTCGTCGCAGCCGTCCCTGAGGAGCGGGACACCGAGAACATCTCGACGACGCACCTCTCCGTCGTCGACCGCTGGGGCAACGCGGTCGCCTACACGCTCACGATCGAGCAGACCGGCGGGTCGGGCATGACGGTCCCGGGGCGGGGCTTCCTGCTCAACAACGAGCTCACGGACTTCAGCACCGTGTACGACGAGGCCGACCCGAACCGCATCGAGCCGGGCAAGCGCCCGCGCTCCTCGATGGCGCCCACGATCGTGCTCCAGGACGGCGCGGTGCGCTTCGTCCTCGGATCGCCGGGCGGCGCGACCATCATCACGACCGTGCTGCAGATTCTCGTGAACCGCATCGACCTCGGGATGACGCTGCCGGAGGCGGTCGCCGCCCCGCGCGCCTCCCAGCGCAATACGGCGGGTGCCGGCGATCCGACGCCCGAGACACCGCGGACCCCGGCCGAGCCCGCGTTCGTCGAGCAGTACTCCGGTCTGCTCGGCGAGTACGGGCACGAGCTGGTGCCATCGGGCGACGCGCTGACCGCGGCGGCCGAGATCGGAGCGGCCGCCGCCATCGAGGTCGGCGAGTCCGGACTCCTCACCGCCGCCGCTGAGCCCGTGCGCCGCGGCGGTGGCACGGCACTGGTCGTGAAGCCGGCGCGATAGGGCGTCGAACCGCACCGGCGTGCGCGCGCAGGGCTGTCCGCGCGTCCGCGCGATGCACGGCCGCGGCCGCGACGCGCGCCGCCACCGCCGCCACGCGCCGCTGCGGCCGCGACCGCCGATCAGGTCGCGGCCGGGCGGAGGACGCGGCGCAGGACGGCACGCTCCACGAGGGTCCAGGTGGTGCTGACCGCGAGGTAGAGCGTCGCCGCGAGTGGGACGAGCGCCGCGAACGCCACGGTGAGGAACGGCAGCCAGCTGAGCGTGCGCGTCACCTGCAGCATGGCCTCGGGCGTACCCTCCGCGAGCGGCTCGGCATTCCGCTGTGCGTGCACCCGGGAGACCGCGGCGACGACGGCGATGCCCACCAGTAGCACCAGGTAGACGAGCACGCCCGGCCACGCCGCGCCCGCGCCGAGGAACGACGTGAGGGACGAACCGAGCGGCACGGACAGCAGGCGTTCGGTGAGGAGTCCATTCGGGTGGCCGTCGATCGTGGCGAGCACGAAAAGCCCGTACAGCACGGACAGCACGGGGGCCTGCAGCAGCGCGGGCAGGCATCCCGCGAGCGGTGATGCCTTCTCCTCGGTGTACAGCTCCATGGTCTTGCGCTTGAGCAGTTCCGGGTTCTTGCCGTAGCGGCGGCGCAGCTCTCTCAGCCTGGGCGCGAGCCTGCGCCGAGTGAGCTCGGCCCGCACCTGCGACCGGCCGACGGGGATGAGGAGCAGACGCACGACGACGGTCACCGCGATGACGGCGAGCGCGGCGGAGGCGCCGCCTGCGAGCGGGGTGAACGCGTCCGCCACGGCGGTCACGAATGTGTAGGCGAGGTCGAGCACGGTCGCGACGGGCGCGAGCGAATAGAAGTTCATGGGGGTCCTATCGGTCAGGGGAGCGAAGATCGCGAGGCGACCGTCTCGTCCCCGACCGAGGACGGGGAGCTAGGCGGCCGCTGCTGACCGCGCCGGCGCGCGCGTGCGCGGGCGACCGGCAGTGTTCGGGTGCCGCGGTGCGGCGATCCTCGTGAGGACCTCCTCGTGCTGGTGCGCACGCGAACCGACGGTGAGGGTGAACGCCACGATGAGCACCGCGAGGTAACGGGATGCGAGGAGCACGGCTCCGGCCGCGACGACCACGCTCGTGACGAGCACCGTCGAGGGCTCCGCGGGGGACGCGGCGAGCGCCACCATGCTGAGCGTCGCTGCGGCGACGAGCCAGGTGATGAGCGCGCGCACGGGATCCTCTCGGGCGGATGGTCTCCGAAGACTATCGGGACACGGCGGTCCGGTGCAGGGGTGCGCGCCGGACGCTCCCCGCGCACCGCGTCTCCTCAGGATCGGTGGGCCAGGATCGAGGGCGCAGGCATCGCGCCCGTGCCGCCCGGCCGGGCACGCCGTTCGAGGACGTGCATGCCCTGCCGTAGGTTTGGCACGGCGCGACCCGCGCCCGAGGCAAGCCGAATCCTCCTGGAGCACTGTGCACACTCGACCGGCGCGACTGGCGCGCGCGACCGTCACGGCGTCGATGTCGACGCTCGTGACGGCGGTGTCGCACGCCGTCGCCGGGGGAGGCGTTCCGCATCCCGCACTGGTGCTCGTCGGCTTCGCGCTTGCGCTGCTGTTCTGCATCGGCCTCACCGGGCGCGCTCTGTCCCCGGTGCGTCTGCTCGGCGCGGTCGCGGCATCCCAGGCGCTGCTGCACGGCGTCTTCGCGATGTCCGGGCCGCCGCCCGCGTCGCTTGTCTCCGGGGCGATGGCCAGCATGGCCCACGCTCACGGGGCGACCGCGGCGGACGCCGTGGTCATGGCCGGCCACCACAACGCCGCCGCATCCACCGATGCCGTCGCCCACCTCGCCGGTGGCGTCGACGTGGGGATGCTCCTCGCCCACGCGTTGGCCGGGCTGGTGACCGCCCTCGCGCTCGCCGCCGGGGAGCGCGCGTTCTGGGGGCTCTTCGACTCGCTGCGCCTCGCCGGCGCCGCGCTGCTGCGCTTCGCCGCGTCCGACCTGGCGCCCGTTCCCCTGCTGCGCCCCGCCTCCGCCGTCATCGCGGGGGCGATCTTCCGACCGCGCGAGCGGGAGCGCCGCATGCTCGCGCTTCGACACCGCGGCCCGCCCGCCCTCGCCGTCTGACGTTCCTTGCCACGGCTCGGCCGTGGCGCCGCGCTGCGCACCGATCACGCCGCTCCCACGCCTCCGTGGTCGGCGGATCACGCCGCCCCTGACGGCCCGCCCGCCCGCGGTGCCAGGCGTTCACCGGGATCGCGATCGCCGCGTCGACCGCGTCGCCGCGTCGCCGCGTGCGCCGTATGCGCGCATCCCTATCGGCCTTCGCGCCGAACAACTCTCGAGACCCCGGTCTCCCGCATGTCGAGGCCACCGCCTCCTGTTCCGAAGGAATTCCTCATGTCCGTCACGTCCACCCGCACCCGCACCCTGGCCATCGGCGGTGCCGCCGGCCTTCTCCTCGCGCTCGCGGCCCCGCTCGCCGCGAGCGCCCACGTCACGATCGACCCCGGCTCTGCCGAGCCCGGCAGCTACACGGTGCTCACGGTGAAGGTCCCCAACGAGTCCGCCACCGCGGCAACCGACCGCGTGGAGCTGCAGCTGCCCACCGACACGCCGTTCTCCAGCGTGCGCTACGTCCCCGTGCCCGGCTGGTCCGCGCAGCTCGTGACCTCGGAGCTGCCCGAACCGGTCACGGTCGGCGATAACGAGCTCACCGAGGCCGTCACCTCCGTCGTCTGGACGGCCGATGCGGGATCGGAGATCGGGGACGGCCAGCTGCAGCAGTTCGAACTCTCCGTCGGCCCCGTGCCGGACACCGGGTCGATCGCGCTGCCGGCGATCCAGTCGTACACCGACGGCGAGGTGGTGGAGTGGACGGACACGGCGGCGGACGCCGAGCACCCGGCGCCCGTCCTCTCCATCACGGATGAGCCGGCGGATGCCCACGGGGCGCACGACGACGCGGCCACCGTCACGGCGGGGGAGGACGCGGGCGAGGCGACCGCAACGACGGCCGGGCAGCCGGTCGACGTGCTGGCCCGGGTGTTCGGCATCCTCGGCCTCGCCGTCGGGGCCGTCGGCGTCGTGCTCGCCGCCACCTCGCGCCGCCGGACGGCGGCGGACCGATGACGGCCCGCGAGCGAGCGGTGCGCCCCAGCGGACCGGGGCGCCTTGCATCGCACCGGGTACGCGCCGCACTCCTGGTGGCGGCAGGGGCCTTCGCCGCGACGCCGGCACTGCTGCTCGCCGGGCCCGCCCAGGCGCACAACTACCTGGTGTCGTCGACGCCGGCCGAGGGGGCGACGCTCACCGAGCTGCCCGACCGTTTCGACATCACGACGAACGAGGCCCTGCTCGACCTCGGCGGCAGCACGGGGGCGTTCGCCCTGCAGATCACGGATGACGCCGGGCTGTACTACGGCGACGGCTGCCTCGACGTGTCCGGGCCGGCGATGTCGACCGGCGCCGCGCTGGGAGCGCCGGGCACCTATACCGTCCAGTGGCAGGTGGTGTCGGCCGACGGTCACTCCGTGTCCGACGAGTACACGTTCGACTGGGCGCCCTCCGGGTCTGCGGAGGAGTCGGCCGGATCCGAGGCACCGCCGGTCTGCGGCGATGATGCGTCGTCCGGCTCGGAGGGCGGCGCCACCGCGTCCGGCGGGAGCGCGGGCGACTCGGACGCGGACTCCGCGGGCGGCAACACGGCGTCCGCCGACCCCGGATCTGCAGCGGACGCGGAAGCGGCCGACGCGGACTCGGGCGGTGCGTCATCCGACGGGTTGTGGATCGGCGCGGCGGTGGTGGCCGCGGCCGTCGCGGCCGGGGGAGCGCTGTTCGCCCGGCGGAGAGGCCGCGCGACCGAGCGCTGACTCGGCGCCGACCGGCGCATCCACGGCACAAGTGCGGTCTCGCGGCGCCCCGAGCACGGGGTCCCGCGAGACCGGACGCGGGTCCGGATGCGGCATCCGGCGGCCGGAGCGCCCGAGGACGGCAGGGAGGCCCGGCGTCCGCGGCTCAGCGCCGCGCCTCCACCTCGCGAGCGCAGGCGATGCAGAGCTCCGCGGCCGGTCTGGCCTCCAGCCGGTCGACACCGATGAGCTCGCCTCGGCGGGAGCAGACGCCGTACGTTCCGGCGTCGATCCGCGCGAGCGCCCGGTCGACGGCGTCGACGCCTGCCCGGACGGTGCCGAGCAGCCCGGCGATGCGCGACCAGTCCGACGACAGCGTCGAGCCCTCCGGATCGTGCTCGTCGTCGGCCGTGCCGTCGGAGCGGGCCGCGCGCACGTCGGAGAGGGAGTCGGCGAGCGCCGTGGCCTCCGCCTCCCGCTCGGCGCGCTGCTCGGTGAGGAGCGCGGCGAAGTGCGCGAGGTCCAGATCCTGCGCGCCGCCCATGGCCCCAGCGTAGGACGAGGGCGGAGCGCACCTGCACCCGCATCCTCGCCCCGCCGTGGATCCCGCGACACGCCCGTACCCCGGCGACGGTGCGCTCTATGCCGGGCGGACCCGTCTCCCGGTCGCTCGGAGGACCCCATGACCGTCCGACGACGAGCTCTCGCGTCTCTCGCTCTCGCGTCTCTCGCCCTCGTGCCCGCCGCCCTCGCGCTCGCCGCGGGGTGCGCCGCCACCGACATCGCCCCGGACCGCCATCAGGAGCCCGCTCCGTCGTCCGCCCCCGCTCCGGCGACGTCCGCCTCGGCCACGCCGCCCTCGGCGTCCCCCAGCCCACCGCGGCGACCGTCGCGCTGCCGCTGGAGTGCGTCGACATCGTGAGCGCCGAGGTCTACGCCGCGGTGCGGGGGACACCACGCTGAATCCCGGAAACGTCGAGAGACCCTCCGGCGGTCCTGTCGGGCAGGTTCCGCCGACGACGCCGCCGCCCGGTACGACGCCCGAGGAGGCGGTGGTGAGCGCGACCTCCCTCGATTGCCTGTGGCACGATCCCCGCGCCGACATCACGCACATCCGCGTGCTGATGGCCGAGGTTGACCCGGCGGTGGGCGCAGCGTATCTGGTGGGGCTCGGGGAGGACGGTTACAGCTGCACGGACATCCACGGCGGCAGGCGGTGCCACCGGACGGGTCCGAACGAGCGGTACCCGTCGGCCGAGGAGGCCACCACCCGGTTCGCGCGCGACCGCGTCGTCATCTCGGTCGATCAGGTGAACTTCGCCACGGACGATCTCCTGGGCGACATCGTCGATCGGATCTGGGGCTAGCACCGCACCGGATGCGACACTGGGGGACACCCCGATGCGAAGGAGCGTTCCTATGCGCAGTGCGCTGTTCAGCGAGCAGAACCAGGAGAAGCAGACCGCCGAGAGGTGGACCCTGCAGTCGTCGAAGATGCTGCGGACCGTTCTCGGCGACGACGTGATCTCGACGAAGGGCGCCATGGTCGCGTTCCAGGGTCAGGTGGAGTTCACCCACGAGGGCTCCGGCAGCATCGGGAAGATGATGAAGAAGCTGCTCACGAGCGAGGGTGCGCCCATGATGCGCGTTTCCGGCAGCGGGGAGGTCTTCTTCGCCCGCCAGGCGAACAACATCTTCCTCCTGCAGCTCGAGGGCGATTCGGTGTCGGTGTCCAGCAAGAACCTCCTGGCCATGGACTCCTCGATCGGCTGGGACATCCGCAGGGTGCAGGGCGCGGGCATGGTGACGGGCGGTCTGTTCAACCTGCTGCTCGAGGGCCACGGCATGGTCGCGATCTGCTGCGAGGGCGAGCCGCTCATCCTCGACTGCAGTGTGCAGCCCACGTTCGTGGACGCCCAGGCCGTCGTGTGCTGGTCCGGTGGGCTCACCCCGCAGGTGCGCAACTCCATGAACATGCGCTCGATGATCCGCGGCGGCTCGGGCGAGGCGTTCCAGCTCGCATTCCACGGCCCCGGCTTCGTCGTGGTGCAGCCGAGCGAGGGAATCCCGGTCCCCGCACCCACGGCGGGCTGACCGCCCCGGCCGAACTGGGGTGTCGAGATCGCCGCTCGGCCGGCTCGAGAGCCGATAGATTCGTGGCGCCGCTCGGGGGAGCGGTGGAAGCGGGGTCGTCATGGGGGATCTTCGATCGCGGCTGCCCGCGCAGGCGCTTATGGAGCAGACGCTCCGTCTGCAGACGGAGCACGGGCGGGTGTCGCCGGAGGCGCAGACCTGGTACACGGGTGCTCTGGGCGAGATCGCCGTCGGCGGCCTACTGGCTCTGCTCGGCCCCGGCTGGACGGTGCTGCACTCCGTGCCCGTGGGCGCAAACGGCACCGACATCGATCACGTCGTCATCGGGCGGGCCGGTGTCTTCACCCTCAATACCAAGAGCCACGTCGGGCAACGCGTGTGGGTGGGCGGGCACGGCGTGCTGATCTCAGGACGACGGACGAACTATGTGGCGAAGGCGGCTGCGGAGGCGGCGCGGGCGGAGCGCGCGCTCACCACGGCCTCCGGCCTCACGGTCCCGGTCACCCCGGTGATCGTGCTCGTCAGCCCCGGGGAGCGGACGGTGAGGGCGCCCGCAGAGCGGGGCGTCGCGATCGTTGCCGACACGGAACTGCTGGCGCTCCTCGGCGGTGGCCCGGTGTTCAGCGAGCAGCAGGTCGACCGCATCGTCGCGGCCGCGGTCGTCCCGGCCACCTGGGATGCACCCGAGGGAACCGAACTCGACGGCCGGGCGCTCGCCCTCCAGTTCAACGCGATCATGGCCCGCGCTCAGCAGGTGGGCTCGGCGCCCGACCGTCCGTCGGGGCCGCGAGCGGGGAGTCGACCGCCGGTGCGGCGTCGACGTGCTGCGGACCGGCGTCGGAGCGACGCCCTCGCCGGACTCGCGTTGGCCGGGCTGGCAGTCTGGGCACTGCTCAGCGGAGTGGTTCCGGCCCTGGCGCGCTGACCCGTCGGCGCGTCGCGGGGTCACTCGTTCACCGGCGCGCCGGGTACCGGGAGGGGCTCCGGATCGGATGATCCGGTGTCGAGACCTGGTCAGGGGCGGCGTCGGGAGCGGGCGGCGAGCACGACCCCGACCGCGAGCAGAACGAGCGCGGACGCATTCCAGGCGATGTCGTAGGGGAGCAGGTCGACGTCGTACCGCACCTGGTGCAGCCCGAGCACCTTGTGGTCGATGATCCCGTCCCACAGTTGGAAGATGCCGGCCCCGCAGAAGAAGCCTGCCCAGGCACGGAAGCGCGAGAGGGCAGCGCGGCGGCGCACGTCCGCCAGAACGAAGAAGCCCGCCACGAGGAACACGAGCTCCGCAGCGTGCAGGATGCCGTCGGAGACGAGCGCGACGGCGCTCGTCGAGCCGTCGTAGAAGTGGTGCCAGGCGAGGATCTGGTGGAACACGATCTCGTCGACGGCCGCCGCGATCGCGACGCCGACGAGGAACGCCCCCCGGAAGGACCGGTCCCGCAGTACGGGGCCTCGCGCGTTCCCCGCGCCCGCGCGCGCGCCGATCCCCGCTCTCCCTCTCGGGCGGTCCGCCATGCGACTTCCCTCCACCGCCGTCCCTGCACTACCCCCCGAGGTTACGCCCGGCTTTTCGCCGGGGTCGGCTAACGGCGGAGCGGGGGCGGCCGATAGTGCTCTGTGGCGCCATGGATCGGCACCGGAACACACTCCCAGGGATGGACAGGAAATGATTGTTGTCACGCGGCTCAACGCCAGTCGCTTCGCGATCAACCCTGATCTCATCGAGCGGATCCACGCCAACCCCGATACGACCCTCGTGATGGTCGACGGCGCCAAGTACATCGTGACCGAGTCGATGGACGAGGTGATCGACATGATCGCGGGGTACCGCGCCCGCGTCATCGCCCTCGCATACGACCGGCCGACGCCCGTGTCCGGCCCGCACCTCGGTCTCGTGACCGACGTCGATTCCGGCCCCCGCTCCACGACGGCCGTCGCCGGCGCCGTGCCTCTGCGACCAAGGAACATCTGATGGATCCGGCTACCCTGATCGGCATCGCCCTCGCGTTCGGCTCCCTGCTCGGGATGATCACGCTGGAGGGCGCGAGCGTCACGGCGCTCCTGCTGCCCGCCCCGATGATCCTCGTCTTCGGTGCGACGATCGCCGTCGGCATCGCGAGCGGCACCATGAAGGACGCCATCGCGGGCTTCAAGGCCGTCCCGGCGGCCCTGCTCGGCAAGACCACGCCGCCGCAGTCCGTGATCGACGACGTCGTCTCCCTCGCCGAGAAGGCGCGAAGCGACGGGCTGCTCGCGCTCGAGCAGGAGGCGGAGAAGGTCAAGGACCCGTTCCTCAGGGGCGCACTCCAGAACATCGCGGACGGCACAGACGGTGACGAGCTGCGGGAGCTGCTCGAGGACGAGATCGCCTCCCGGTCTGCCGTCCAACGCAATGCGTCCCGCTTCTTCATGACCCTCGGCGGATACGCGCCGACCGTCGGCATCGTCGGCACCGTCGTGTCGCTGACCCACGTGCTCGAGAACCTCTCGGAGCCGGACGAGCTCGGCCACATGATCGCTGCGGCGTTCGTGGCGACGCTGTGGGGCCTGCTCTCCGCCAACTTCCTCTGGCTGCCCCTCGGCATGCGCCTCAAGCGGCTGTGCGACCTCGACGTCGCTCGCATGACGCTCCTCATGGAGGGCGTGCTCGCGGTCCAGGCCGGAAGCCAGCCCCGTCTGCTCGGCGAGCGCCTTCGCGCCATGGTCCCGGCCAACGCCCTGAAGGCGGGCAAGGCCGCCAAGGCCGCCAAGGATGCCCCGGCCAAAGCAGCAGCATGAGCGCCAAGAAGGGGCGTAAGCACGCCGAGGAGGAAGAGGTCCACGTCGACGAGCGCTGGATGGCCTCGTACATGGACATGGTCACCGTGCTGATGTGCATGTTCATCGTGCTCTTCGCCATGTCGACGGTCGACCAGGACAAGTACGAGCAGCTGCGCAACTCCCTCGCCACGGGCTTCGGCGCGGTCGAGGTCGGCGCGGTCGACACGGCCGAGGGCACCGTCGTGCCGGCCGACAAGGTCGACGCCGAGGGGGAGAGCTTCACCTCCGCGCAGCTCGCCGCGATCGAGGTCGACGACCTCGAGGCCATCAAGCAGGCCGTGTCGGCGGGGCTCGAGGCGAACGGCCTCCAGGCCAGCGTGAGCTTCACCCTCGACACACGAGGGCTGACCATCCGGCTCGTCGGATCCGAGACCTACTTCGCGTCGAACCGCGCCGAGCTGTCGGACGCGGCGCACCAGGTGCTCCGCGCCATCTCGGCGCCGCTCGCGGCCTCCGGTCGGGAGGTGTCGGTCGAGGGTCACGCCGACGTGCGCAACTCCGCGCCGCCGTACCCGAGCAACTGGGAGCTCTCCTCCGCCCGCGCAACGCAGGTGCTGCGCGACCTCGTGGAGCGTGGCGGAGTCGGCCAGGATCACATCCAGGCCGTGGGCTTCGGGTCCTCACGCCCCCTCGCCCCCGGCACGTCGCCCGAGGAGCTCGCGCTCAACCGCCGCGTCGACATCGTCGTGCTCACCACCCAGAGCGAGGAGGTGAGCGCCCTCATCCCCGAGGTCGTCGCCGGCGAGGGCGCGCAGCCGGTCGAGGCCGCGGGGGAGCACGCGACCACGGAGGAGAGCACCGGGGAGCACGCGGCCCCGGAGGAGGGCACCGAGGAGCACGCCGCCGCGGAGACCGGGAGCCACGGTTCGGCCGGCACGAGCAAGGCCTCGAGCGGCCACTGACGACGGATTCCCCGGTGAGCGTCACCCGCCGCGCCCCCGAAAGGGGGTGAGGGGGAGGGGGCGCGCCCCCTAACGCGCCCGGCACCGCGGTCGATAGTGCCCGGTGTGACGCTCCTCGAACCGCAGACCGCGCCCGCGACGGTCAAGCCGCCCCGCTCCGTCGAGGTGTACGACTTCCGCCGGCCCACGACGCTCGCGCGCGAGCATTCCCGGGTTCTCGAGCTCGCCTACGACACGTTCGCGAGACAGTGGGGAACCCAGCTGACCGCGAAGGTTCGCGTGCTCTCCCAGGTGACCTGCGAGCAGGTCGGCATGTACACCTACGACGAGTACGCCGCGTCCCTGCCCGCCACGACCGCGATGGTGCTGTGCACGCTCGAGGGCTTCTCCGCGAAGGCCGTCCTGCAGTTCCCCGCGTCCGCCGCGCTCTCCTGGGTCGGCTACATGCTCGGCGGCACCGGCGTCCAGGCCGCCCCGGACCGGAAGTTCACGCACGTGGAGCAGGCGCTCATCCGCCGCCTCATGGACGACGCGCTCGAGGACCTGCGCTACTCGCTGGGCTCGCTGCTGCTCACGTCCGTCAGCGTCGGCAGCATCCAGTACAACTCGCAGTTCGCGCAGGCCGCCGCCAAGTCCGACCTGATGATCGTCGGCGCGTTCGAGATCCGGGTGGGGGACCGCAAGGCGCCCGCGACGCTCGCCATCCCCGCCGACGTGCTCCTGCCGCAGCTGGGCGAGACCAACCCGATGAGCTCCGCGAACAACTCCCGCGAGCTGCTCGACGCGCAGGTCGCCGCCGTGCCCGTCGACGTCGCGTTGCAGCTCGGCTCCGCCCGCGTCACCCCCGCGGTGATCCTCGGCCTGTCGGTCGGCGACATCCTGCCGATCCCGCACCCGCGGCACCGACCCCTCGACGTGACCGTCGACGGGCACCCCATCGCGTCCGCCGCCGTCGGAGCCAACGGCTCCCGTCTCGCCGGCGTCGTCATCACCGCCACCGCCAAGGAGTACTGAGAGCATGACCACCGCCATCGCACTGCACGCCAACGCCGCTGAGGCCCTCGCAGCCCAGCTGCCCACCCCGGTGCCGCTGAGCGCGAGCGCCCAGCCCGCCGGAGCACCGGTCGGGGACGCCGGTTCCGCGGTCGTCGCGTCGTTCGTCGGCGGCGTGTCCGCCGACCTGGCCGTCGTGCTCACCGACCTCGACTCCATCGCCGCGGCCGCGGGCACAGACTCACCGCTCGTATCGGTGTCCGACGTCCTGCGCCCGGCGCTCGAGGCCGCCGTCGGCCAGCTGGGCACCGGCGTGCTGGGGGAGACCCGCGTCGACGACGCGACCGCCCTGTTCGCCGATCCCGACACGGCGGTGTTCGCGCTCACCTCCACGGGCCGCCCCGCCGGCTGGTTCGGCATCCGGGTGCGGGAGAACGGCACCATCGGCGGCACCGCTTCGCGTGCCCCGCTGTCGGTCGCCGGCAAGCTCGGCCGCATCAACAACGTCGAGATGTCGCTCACGGTCGAGATCGGCCGCACGCGCATGGCCGTCCGCGACGTGCTCGGTCTCGAGCCCGGGGCCGTCATCGAGCTCGACCGCTCCGCGGGTGCCCCCGCCGACGTGCTGCTGAACGGCCGACTCATCGCCCACGGCGAGGTCGTCGTCGTCGACCAGGACTACGCCGTGCGCATCACCCAGATCCTCGACATCGCCGAGGGGATCAACTAGTTGGACACCCTCGTTCTCGCGCTGCGCGTCGCGCTGTCGCTCGCGGTCGTGCTCGCCGCGCTCTGGTTCCTCCAGCGCCGCGTGAGCCGCAGCACCCGGGTGAAGCGCGCGGCCTCCGCCGTCACGGTCGTCACGCGCCAGGGCATCTCGCCGAAGGCATCCGTGGTGGTCGTCGACGTCGAGGGTTCGCGGTACCTTCTCGGGGTAACCGAGCAGTCGGTCACCCTGCTGTCCCAGGGTGACGCGCCCGCAGCGCCGGCCGCCCTCTCGGCGGTGCCGTCGGCCGCTCCGCTCGCGCCGGCAACGCCGCTCGTCGCGCCGGCCGTCCAGCCGGAGAGCGCGAGCGCGTTCGCCCAGGCGCTGCACGCGGAGACGGGAACGGGAACGGGGACGGCCGCGGCCGAAGCCGAGCACGAGTCCCTCCGCCGCCCGCGCGACCGTGCCGCCCGCTTCGGCGGCGCCCGCGTCGGGCGCCCGGCCGCGCAGCCCGCAAGCCGGTCCCGCGCGGCGCACGCGGCCGCACCCGCCGACGCGTCGCCGCTCGCGGGCCCCGATCTCGCGGGCTCCAACCTCGCGGGCTCCATCCTCGCGGGTTCCATCCTCTCCGGGGCGACCTGGCGTCAGGCCGGCGCCGCCCTTCGGCAGAGGCGCGCCGGGTGAGCGCCGCGATCTCCGCACGTCCCGCCGCCCGCGCCGCATCGCGCCGCCGCATCCTCGTCGCCGTCGCCGCGGCCGCCCTCGTGCTGCTCGCCGTGCTCTTCGCGGGCGCCTCCGGCGCGATGGCCGCGCCGATCGAGCCGACGGATCCCGTCGCGCCCACCGCCCCCGCCGACCCCGCCGCCGGTACGCCGAGCCCCACCGACGGCGGCGTCTCCCTCGACATCTACGGCCCGAACGGCGCCCCGTCCTCCGCCATCGTCACGCTCCTCGGCATCACGCTGCTCTCCGTGGCTCCCGCGCTGCTGCTCATGATGACGTCGTTCACGAAGATCTTCGTCGTGCTGGCGATGACCAGGAACGCGCTCGCGCTGCCGTCGATCCCGCCGAACCAGGTGCTCGCGGGCCTCGCGCTGTTCCTGTCGCTGTTCATCATGGCGCCGGTCATCAGCGACATCAACGCGCTCGGCGTGCAGCCGTACCTGAACGGCGACATCGACTTCGCGAGGGCCATCGAGCTCGGCAGCGGGCCGCTCCGCGAGTTCATGCTCGCGCACACCCGCGAGGAGGACCTCGCCCTCATGACCAGGGCCGCCGACCTCCCGAACCCGGAGAACGTCGACGCCGTGCAGCTGACGACGCTCATCCCGGCGTTCATGATCTCCGAGCTGCGGGCCGCCTTCATCATCGGCTTCGTGATCTTCATCCCGTTCCTCGTCATCGACCTCGTCGTCTCCGCGGCGCTCATGTCGATGGGCATGATGATGCTCCCGCCCGTCATGATCTCGCTGCCGTTCAAGATCCTGCTGTTCGTGCTCGTCGACGGCTGGGGTCTCATCGTGACCGCCCTCATCCAGAGCTACACGGGAGGCTGACGTGGACACCAACGCGGTACTGGACATCGGTCTCGCCGGTCTCATGGTCGCCGGCAAGATCTCCGCGCCCATCCTCATCACGGCCCTCGTGGTCGGCTTCGCGATCTCGCTGCTGCAGTCCATCACCCAGATCCAGGAGGTGACGCTGTCCTTCGTGCCGAAGGCCATAGCGGTCGCCGCAGCCCTCGTGATCTCCGGTCACTGGATGATCCAGGAGATGGTGTCCTTCACGAACGACCTGTTCGAGAAGATCCCGTCGCTGCTGGGCGGTGGCTGACGTGAACATCCCCGTGAACTTCTCCGCCCTCGAGGCCGTGATGCTGGCCGGCGTGCGCATGGTCGCGTTCCTCGTCATCGCGCCGCCGTTCTCCTACCGCGCCATCCCGGTCCGCGTGAAGGCGATGCTCGCCATCGGGCTCGCCATCGCGGTATCGCCCCGCGTCACCCGGGACTACGAGCAGGGGGACACGGCGACGTTCCTCGTCTCGCTCGTGCTCGAGCTCGTCGTGGGACTCGTGCTCGGCTTCCTCGTGATGCTCGTGTTCGCGGCCGCGCAGTCCGCGGGCAACATCATCGACATGTTCGGCGGCTTCCAGATGGCGCAGGCGTTCGACCCGCAGGCCATGATCAACGGCGCCCAGTTCACCCGGCTGTTCCAGATGACCGCGCTCGCCCTGATGTTCGCCTCGGGCGGCTACCAGCTGATCCTCGGCGGGCTCACGCGCACGTTCGACGCGGTGCCGATCGGCGGCGGAATCGACCTCACCTCCCCGGCCGAGGCCATGGTCGACGGCCTCGGTCAGCTCTTCCTCGCGACCGTGCAGATCGCCGGTCCGCTGCTCGTCGTGCTCTTCCTCGCAGATGTCGGCCTGGGCCTGCTCACCCGCGTCGCCCCGGCGCTCAACGCCTTCGCGATGGGGTTCCCGCTCAAGATCCTGATGACGGTGCTGCTCGGCGGCATGGTGTTCGTGGCGCTGCCCGACGTCGTGGCGTCGCTGACCGGGCAGGCCGTCGACGTGATCATGGGGGTGAAGTAGATGTCGGACGCGGGAGAGCGCACCGAACAGGCGACCGAGAAGCGCATGAAGGAGGTGCGCTCCAAGGGTCAGCTGTCCAAGTCCCAGGACCTCACGGCCTGGATCGGCGTCGGCGTCGCGGCCATCATGACGCCCGCGGCCATCGATGCGGGCACGAAGGCCAGCGTCGACCAGCTGTTCACCGTCGGAAGCGTCATCGCCTCGCCCGACCCCTCCGTCGCCATGGAGTCGCTCGCCCAGGGCCTCGGCTCGCTCGCGAGCACCGCGATGCCCATCCTCGGCACGGTCGCCGTCGCCGTCCTCGCCACGGCTGCGGCCCAGGGCGGCGTGCACATCAAGCGCTTCACGGGCAACTACGAGCAGTTCAACGTGCTCACCGGCATGAAGCGCGTGTTCGGCACGCAGGCGCTGTGGCAGGGCGCGAAGTCGCTCGTCAAGACCGGCGTCGTCGCCCTCGGGCTCATGTTCGTCGTGCAGGGGCTGACGCCCGTGCTGATGGCGGCGGGCGGGCTCTCCGTCTCATCCCTCCTCGCGGCCGGCGGGGACGGCGTCGCCGCGCTGCTGCGGGCCGCCGTCGCCATGGGTCTCGTGCTCGCGGCCCTCGACGTGTTCGTCGTGATGCGGCGCAACCGCAAGCGCACGCGCATGACCAAGAAAGAGGTCAAGGACGAGAACAAGAACAGCGACGGCGACCCGCACGTGAAGGCCCAGCGTCGCTCGCGCCAGATCGCGATGAGCCGCAACCGCATGATGGCGGCCGTCGCCTCCGCCGATGTCGTGCTCGTGAACCCGACGCACTTCGCCGTCGCCCTGAAGTACGAGCCGGGCCGTTCCGCCCCCCGCGTGGTCGCGAAGGGGTCGGGGGTCATCGCGGCGCGCATCCGCGAGCAGGCCGAGACCGACCGGGTGCCGATGGTGCGGGACATCCCGCTCACCCGCGCCCTGCACGCGGCCTGCGAGCTCGGTGACGAGATCCCCGTCGATTACTACACGCCCGTCGCCCGAGTGCTGTCCTTCGTGATGTCGCTCAAGGCCCGGGGTGCCGCGCACGGCGGCGTCCACACCATGAAGCAGCCCACCATGAGCCCCGGAGCCAACTGACGTGAACCGCAACCTCTCGAAGATCGCCGTACCCGTCGGGGTCGTCGGCATCGTCCTCCTGCTCGTCGTGCCCGTGCCGTCGTGGATGCTCGACATGCTCATCATCCTCAACGTGCTGCTGGCCCTCACGATCCTGCTCACCACGATGTTCGTGCGGAAGCCGCTCGACTTCTCGGTGTTCCCGTCGTTGCTGCTCGTCGCGACGCTGTTCCGCCTCGGCCTGAACGTCGCCTCCACCCGCCTGGTGCTCGGCGAGGGCTTCGCCGGCCAGGTGATCGATGCTTTCGGTCACGTCGCCGTCGGCGGCTCCATCATCATCGGCTCCGTGATCTTCCTGATCCTCATCGTCATCCAGTTCGTCGTGGTCACGAAGGGCGCGGAGCGCGTCGCCGAGGTGGGCGCCCGGTTCACCCTCGACGCCATGCCGGGCAAGCAGATGGCCATCGACGCCGACCTGAACGCCGGCCTCATCACCGACACCCAGGCCCGCGAGCGCCGCGCGGAGGTCTCCGCCGAGGCCGACTTCTACGGCGCCATGGACGGTGCGTCCAAGTTCGTGAAGGGTGACGCCATCGCGGGCATCCTGATCATCATCATCAACCTGGTGGGCGGCATCGCCATCGGCGTCATGCAGCGCGGCCTGGAGATCGGCGACGCGCTCAGCACCTACGGCATCCTCACCATCGGCGACGGCCTCGTGACGCAGATCCCCGCGCTGCTCATGGCGGTGTCCACGGGCATGATCGTCACGCGCTCGAACGCCGAGTCCGACATGGGCTCCACCGCGGCGAAGCAGCTCACGCAGTCGCGCATCGCGCTCCTCATCGCGGGCCTCGCCGCCATCGGCATGGCGTTCATCCCCGGGATGCCCATCCTGCCGTTCCTGGTCGTTGGCGTCGGCCTCATCGTCGTCGCGCAGCGGGTGAAGGCGAAGGAGGCCGCAGACGCCGCCGCGGCCCGCGCCGCCGCCGAGGCCGAGGCCGTGGTCGTGCCAACAGAGACGACGGAGGACCTCATCGAGCAGATGCGCGTGCACGCGCTCGAGATCCTGCTCGCGCCCGACCTCGTCGACATGGTGTCGGGGGCGTCGGACGACCTGCTCGGCCGCGTCAAGGCGCTGCGCCGCAAGGTCGCGATGGAGCTCGGCGTCGTCGTGCCACCTGTGCGCACGCGGGACAGTGTCGAGCTGCCGCCGTCGACGTACTCCATCCGCATCGCCGGCGTCGAGGCGGGGCGCGGCACCGCGCCGGGCGGCAAGGTGCTCGCGCTCGGCGACGCGCTCGACGCCCTCCCGGGCACGGCGACGGTCGAGCCGGTGTTCGGCCTCGCCGGCAAGTGGGTTCCGGCCGAGCTGCGGCACAGCGCCGAGCTCACCGGGGCGACCGTGATCGACCGTGTGTCCGTGCTCGTCACCCACCTGTCGTCGGTGATCGGCAACAACGCCGCCCGCCTGCTCAGCCGCGAGGACGTGCGCGTCCTCACCGAGGGCGTCAAGCAGGTGAACCCGTCCGCGATCGAGGACCTGGTGCCCGGCATGCTGTCCCTCGCCGAACTGCAGCGCGTGTTGCAGGGGCTGCTCAGCGAGCAGATCCCGATCAACGACCTCGGCCGCATCTGCGAGGCGCTCACCCTGCGCGCCAAGGTGTCGACGGAGCCGGAGGGCCTCATCGAGGCGTCCCGCCAGGCGCTCGGCCCGGCGCTCGCCGCGCAGTACCTCGACGGCGACATCCTCCGCGTCATCATGATCGACCCCGTGCTGGAGCAGTCGATGCTGGAGGGCCTGCGGCCGAGCGAGCAGGGCACGCAGATCCTGCTCGACGCAACCCGCATCGAGGCCATCCTGAGCTCCCTGCGCAACGCCGTCGGCGCCGTCGAGGCCAGCGGGCTCAGCGCCGTGCTCGTCTGCGCGCCCGCGCTGCGCCCGGCGATCCGCCGCCTGGTGTCCGCGCAGACCGGCGGCCTGCCCGTACTGTCCTACCAGGAGGCCACGGCCTCCAACGTGAAGATCGAGACCGTGGGGGTGGTCCGTGCACACGACACGATTGCGGCTTGAGGGCAGGTCGATCGAGGAGCTGCAGGCGCGCGTGCTCGCGGAGCACGGGCCGAGGGCGCGCATCGTCGCCGCGGAGCGCATCACCGTCGGCGGGGTCGGCGGGTTCTTCGCGAAGCGTCACATCGAGGTGACCGTCGAGATCACCGAGCCGAGCGCCCACGGCTCCCGCGTCGTCATCGATCCTCCCGCGCGGGTCGGCATCGCCGCGCTGCTGCAGGATGCTGAGGAGCGGGAGGACGCTCTGCGGTTCGGCGCGCCCGGTGCGGGCGCCCCCGGTGCGGGGATCCCGGGTGCCGCCCCCTCATCGGCCGGCGGCACCGCGTCCGTGCCGTCCACCCGCACGGAAACGTTCGCCGAGATCATGGACGACCTCACCTTCAACGCGCCGCCCACGTCGCCGCCGCCCATCGTGGCCTTCCCGGGGGAACCTCCGGCCGCGGAGGTGACGACCACGCTCATCGCCGTGCCGGCGCCGCTCGCATCCCCGGGTGACCTCGTGCTCGTGATCGGGCTCGCCGCAGACGCCCTCGCCGTCGCGACGGCCATGGCGGCGTCTGTCGGCGCGACCACCATCCACTCATCCGGTGCCGCGACCGGTGGGTCCGGCCGCGTCGACGACCGGCGCAGCGCCGTCGCGGCACGGGCGACGGGCGTCGAGCTCGGCGAGAGCGTCTTCGTCGCGTGCGGGTGGGGCGCCGACGCGCTCGACGGAGTCACGGCGATGCAAGCGGATCAGGTCTGGGTGGCAGTCGACGCCGGCCGGAAGCCGGACGACACCGCCCGGTGGGTCGCCCGGGTCGCCTCCGCCGTCCACATCGATGCCGTCGCGACGGTCGGCTCGGTGGACACGTCGACGCCGGAGACGGTCGAGGAGCTGGGCCTGCCGATCGGCTGGGTCGACGGCCGCCCCGCCACGAGCCGCGCCGCCTGACGCCGCACGCCGCCCGTGCCGTGCCCGCCTGGACGCCCGGACCCGGTGCCCGCCGCGCGGCCCGCCCGGCTGCGATAGGCTGACCCGGTGCTGGTGCTGACACGCAAGGCGGGGGAGCGGGTGCTCATCGGTGACGACATCGTCATCACGGTGCTCGACGCGCGCGGAGACGGAATCCGGATCGGCATCGACGCCCCGCGCGGGGTGACGATCCAGCGTGAAGAGGTCGTCAAAGCCGTCACCGAGGCGAACGTTGCGGCAGCCGCGGCGCCCGCCGACGCCGAGGACCGCATCCGCGCGGCCCTCCTCGGCCACAAGCCCGTGACGCCGCCCGCAGACGCGTCCTGACTCGCGGATCCCGCGGTCTCACCAGCGCGCCACCCGGAACCGCGTCGCAGCCGCGGACCTACGCGCGCGGAGCCTCCGCGTAGTCGCCGATCTTCGCGGTGCGCATGATGCGCTCGAGCAGCGCGTCGAAGTAGCGCGCCATCTCCTCCGCGCTCTCGCCCGGCCAGATGTGCAGCGGCTTCGCGGCACCCTGCGCCTGCTGGAGCGACGTGCGCTCGGGCAGCTGCGGCGAGAGCACGAGCGGGCCGAACATGTCGCGCAGCTCCTTGATGCGGAACTGGTGCTCCAGCGACTGCACGCGGGCGCGGTTCACGATGATGCCGAGCGGCTGCAGGCGGGGCGACAGCCCGCGACGGATCTCCTCGATCGCGCGCAGCGCCCGATCGGCTGCCGCGACGGAGAAGAGGCCGGGCTCCGTCACCACGGTGACGCGGTCGCTCGCCGCCCACGCGGTCCGCGTGAGCGCGTTCAGTGACGGGGCGCAGTCGATGAGAACGAGGTCGTAGTCCGCCTCGACGTGGGCGAGCGCCTCCTCGAGCTTCCAGATGTCCCGGATGCTCGGGTGCGGGCCGTCGAAGTTGATGGCGCTGGGGCTGCCGATGAGCACGTCGATGGTGCCGCTGCGGCCCTTCGTCCACCCGCTCGGCGCGATAGCCTGGCGCACGATCTTCTCCTTGGGGGAGGAGAGCACGTCTGCGACGTTGAGGCGGCCGGTGATGTCGATGTCCATGCCCGTCGAGACGTCGGACTGGGGGTCCAGGTCGACGACGAGGGTGCGCAGTCCCTTCGCGAATGCCGCGGAAGCGAGACCCAGGGTCACCGTGGTCTTCCCGACCCCGCCCTTGAGAGAGCTGACGCTGAGTACATGCACACCCATACGTTACCTTCAGTAATGTAAGGACACCTAAACGCGCCCCTGACGGCGGTTCCGGTCGAAAGGCATGAATGTTCTCGAAAATCCTCGTGGCGAACCGCGGCGAAATCGCCATCCGCGCTTTCCGGGCAGCCGTGGAACTGGGGGCGAGGACCGTTGCCGTCTTCCCCTATGAGGATCGCAACTCGCTGCACCGCCTGAAGGCCGACGAGGCGTACCAGATCGGCGAGGAGGGGCACCCGGTCCGGGCGTACCTCGACGTCGACGAGATCATCAGGGTCGCCCGCGAGAGCGGCGCCGACGCCATCTATCCCGGCTACGGCTTCCTCTCCGAGAACCCCGACCTCGCGGAGGCCGCGGCACGCGCCGGCATCACGTTCATCGGCCCCGGCGCCGACGTGCTGCGCATGGCGGGCAACAAGGTCACGGCGAAGGAGCGCGCCATCGCGGCGGGCGTACCGGTGCTGAAGTCCACCGAGCCGTCGCAGGACGTCGAGAAGCTGCTCGCCGAGGCGGGCGAGATCGGCTTCCCCATCTTCGCCAAGGCCGTCGCCGGCGGCGGCGGGCGCGGGATGCGCCGGGTCGAGAAGCCCGAGGACCTGCGGGACGCCCTCGTCGCCGCCATGCGGGAGGCGGACAGCGCCTTCGGCGACCCCACCATGTTCCTCGAGCAGGCCGTGCTTCGGCCCCGGCACATCGAGGTGCAGATCCTCGCCGACGCCACGGGCGAGACGGTGCACCTGTTCGAGCGAGACTGCTCCGTGCAGCGCCGCCACCAGAAGGTGGTCGAGATCGCCCCGGCGCCGAACCTCGACGAGGACGTGCGGCAGGCCATGTATCGCGACGCCGTGGCCTTCGCCCGGAGCATCGGCTACGTGAACGCCGGCACGGTCGAGTTCCTGCTCGACACGGCGGGGGAGCGCGCGGGCCAGCACGTGTTCATCGAGATGAACCCGCGCATCCAGGTGGAGCACACGGTCACCGAGGAGGTCACCGACGTCGACCTCGTGCAGTCCCAGATGCGGATCGCGTCCGGCGAGACCCTGCGGGGCCTCGGCCTGCAGCAGACCGACCTCCACCTGCGCGGGGCGGCCCTGCAGACGCGCATCACGACCGAGGACCCGGCGGCCGGCTTCCGCCCGGACACCGGCAAGATCACCACCTATCGCTCACCCGGCGGCGCGGGCATCCGCATCGACGGCGGCACCGTGGCAACGGGCGCGCAGATCAGCCCGCACTTCGACTCGATGCTCGCCAAGCTCACCTGCCGCGGACGCGACTTCGGCGCCGCGGTCACGCGAGCCAAGCGCGCGCTCGCGGAGTTCCGGATCCGCGGCGTCTCCACGAACATCCCGTTCCTGCAGGCCGTGCTCGACGATCCGTCGTTCATGGCCGGCGACCTCAGCACCTCCTTCATCGAGGAGCGGCCGGAGCTCGTCCGCAGCAACATCTCGAAGGACCGCGGCACCAAGATCGTCAACTGGCTGGCCGACGTGACGGTGAACCAGCCGAACGGTGCGCGCCCGACGACGTCGGTGCCCGCGGACAAGCTCCCGGCGATCGACGTCGCCGCGCCCGCGCCCGCCGGATCCCGTCAGCGCCTGCTCGAGCTTGGCCCGGCCGGCTTCGCCCGGTCGCTGCGCGAGCAGACCGCCCTCGCGGTGACGGAGACGACGTTCCGCGACGCGCACCAGTCCCTGCTCGCGACCCGGGTGCGTACGAAGGACCTGCTCGCGGTCGCCCCGTACGTCGCGCGGAGCACGCCCGAGCTCCTGTCCGTCGAGGCCTGGGGCGGCGCGACCTACGACGTCGCCCTGCGCTTCCTGGGCGAGGACCCCTGGGAGCGGCTCGCGTCGCTGCGCGAGGCGCTGCCGAACATCGCGATCCAGATGCTGCTGCGCGGCCGCAACACGGTGGGCTACACCCCGTATCCGACCGAGGTGACGGATGCGTTCGTGCGGGAGGCCGCATCGACCGGCGTCGACATCTTCCGCATCTTCGACGCACTTAACGACGTGTCGCAGATGCGCCCGGCCATCGACGCCGTGCTCGCGACGGGAACCGCCGTCGCGGAGGTCGCCGTCTGCTACACCGGTGACCTGCTGAACCCGGCCGAGGACCTGTACACGCTCGACTACTACCTGCGCCTGGCCGACACGATCGTCGAGGCCGGCGCGCACATCCTGGCCATCAAGGACATGGCCGGCCTGCTGCGCCCCGGGGCGGCGGAGAAGCTGGTCGCGGCGTTCCGCGAGCGCTTCGACGTGCCCGTGCACGTGCACACGCACGACACGGCGGGCGGACAGCTCGCGACGCTGCTCGCCGCCAGCCGGGCAGGCGCGGATGCGGTGGACGTCGCGAGCGCGCCGATGGCGGGCACGACGAGCCAGCCCTCGTTCTCCGCGCTCGTCGCGGCCCTCGCCCACACCGAACGTGACACGGGCCTCTCGCTCGAGGCGGTCAGCGACCTCGAGCCGTACTGGGAGACCGTGCGGCACGTGTACCGGCCGTTCGAGTCCGGTCTGCCCGGGCCCACCGGGCGCGTCTACAAGCACGAGATCCCGGGCGGCCAGCTCTCCAACCTGCGCCAGCAGGCGATCGCGCTCGGCCTCGCCGATGACTTCGAGCTCATCGAGGACATGTACGCCGCGGCCAACGGGATCCTCGGCCGCATCCCGAAGGTGACGCCATCGTCCAAGGTGGTCGGCGACCTCGCGCTTCAGCTGGCCGCGGCGCACGCCGATCCGGCGGATTTCGCGGAGAACCCGCAGAACTACGACATCCCGGAATCCGTCGTCGGCTTCATGGCCGGCGAGCTGGGCGATCTGCCCGGCGGCTGGCCGGAGCCGTTCCGCAGCCGCGTGCTCGAGGGCCGCAACGTGCGCGTCTCGGTTCAGGACATCGCAGACGAGGATCGCGCCGCGCTCGACGGCGACAGCGCGGTCGTGCGCCGCGACGCCCTCAACCGCCTCCTGTTCCCGCAGCCGACCAAGCAGTTCCAGGAGGTGCGCGAGCTGTTCGGCGACCTCTCCGTCGTCGACACCGCCGACTACCTCTACGGGCTGCAGGCCGGCCAGGAGCACGTGGTGCGCATGGCGAAGGGCGTGGAGATGTTCATCGCGCTCGAGGCCGTCGGCGAGGCCGATGAGCGCGGCATGCGCACGGTCATGACGAATGTCAACGGCCAGATCCGGCCCGTCTTCGTGCGCGACCGCGGCATCACGGTCGAGTCGAAGAGCGCGGAGAAGGCCGACCTCGGCAACCAGCGCCACGTCGCCGCCCCGTTCTCCGGCGTCGTGACCCTGAAGGTCGAGGTCGGGGACACCGTGACCGCCGGCCAGCCCGTCGCGTCGATCGAGGCGATGAAGATGGAGGCGGCGATCACGTCGGCGGTGGCCGGCCGCGTCGCCCGTCTCGCCGTGCCGTCCACCCAGCAGGTGGACGCGGGCGACCTGCTCGTCGTCGTCGAGTAGACGGCGGTTCCGCCGAGCATTCCCCCGAGCCGGGCGACCGGCAGGAGCGGCGCCGTCGCGCCCGCCAGACCTGAAGGAGTTCCCCCGTGACCGAACGGCAGATCCGTCTCTTCGGCGATCCCGTGCTGAAGACGGTGTCGGCGCCCATCGAGGACATCGACGACGGCATCCGCGGCCTCGTCGAGGACCTCCTCGACAGCGTGCGGCCGGAGGGGCGGGCCGGTGTCGCGGCGGCGCAGATCGGCGTCAACCTCCGGGCGTTCAGCTACAACGTCGGCGACGCGTTCGGCTACATCCTGAACCCCGAGATCGTCGAGCTGCGGGGCGAGCCGGTGCTCGTCGACGAGGGCTGCCTGTCGGTTCCCGGGCTGTGGTTCCCGACCATGCGATCCCCTGAGGCCACCATCCGCGGCATCGACCTCGACGGCAGGCCGATTGAGCTCTCCGGCTCCGGCGTGCTCGCGCAGGCCTTCCAGCACGAGACGGACCACCTGAACGGAATGCTCTACCTCGACCGGCTGGATCGGGAGCGCCGCCGGGAGGCCATGCGCCAGGTGCGCGAGAGCGCCTGGTTCTGACGCGGCCATGGTTCCCGTCGACCTGACGACCGGGCGGCTGCTGCTGAGCGCACCCGCCGAGGGGCTGATCGACCAGATCGCCGAGGCCTGCTCGGACCCGGAGATCGCGCGGTACACGGTCGTCCCGTCACCGTACGCGCGCACCGACGCGGAGGGATTCGTGCGCGAGCATGTGCCCTCGGGGTGGCGCGGCGGCACGGGATGCGTGTGGGCCATCCGGCCGAGCGACGATCCGGACCTGCTGCTCGGGATGATCGGGCTCGAGAGCGTGGCCGACGGCGGGGCGGAGCTGGGCTTCTGGATGGCGCCCGCCGCCCGCGGGAACGGCTACCTGAGCGAGGCGGTCGGCCCCGTGCTCGACTTCGGCTTCTCGCGGGGCGGGCTCGGCCTGCAGCGCGTGCAGTGGCAGGCGGTGCCAGGCAACGTGGCGTCCGCGGCGGTCGCCCGGCGGGCCGGGTTCCGGTACGAGGGGCTGAGGCGGCTGGGCGGGGTGCACCGCGGCACGCGCGTCGACCTGTGGGTCGCCGGGCTGCTCGCCACGGATCCCCGCGCGGCCGATGACGCCGGCTGGCCGCCCGAGGCGTTCGCCCCGTCCGGCTGACCGACGAGATCGCCCCCGCGCTGCACCGGGATGCGGTGCCGCGAACGGGCGGCGCGCCGGTGGTCGGCGCACTCGCGCATCGCGCGGCGTCAGGACCGCAGCCACTCCAGCAGGTCGGCGTTGATCGTCTCTGCCTGCGTCGTCGGCATGCCGTGCGGGAACCCCGCGTATGTCTTCAGCGTCCCGTTCCCCAGTCCTTGTAGAAGATCTCCGTGCCGTCGGCGGTGGTGATGGTGCCCATGGTTCCTCCCGAAGTGTGGTGGCGGGTGGTGCGGTGGCCCGATTCTGCACCGTGGGCGCGGTCGAGCGCACGCCCTCCCCGTGAACACCGCGGGGGAGCGAGGAGGCGCCGGATCGGCGCCCTAGACGACCATGGAGGAACCCGACGTCGCCGGGGCCGAGTTGTACATCGAGTCGATGACGGGCGAGAAGTCCTTCAGGATCACGTTGCGCTTGATCGTCAGCTTCGGTGTCAGGTGCCCGCTCGCCTCGGTGAGCTCGGTCGGCACGATCACGAAGCGGCGGATCGACTCCGCGCGGGAGACGAGGGCGTTCGCCGCGTCGATGGACCGCTGCACCTCCTCGCGCACGACGGGGTTCTCGGCCGCGGCCGCGAGCGTCATGTGCTCGTCGAGCCCGTTGTTCTTGAGCCACACGGGCAGCATCTCCGCGTCGAGGGTGACGAGCGCGGCGATGTACGGGCGCTTGTCGCCCACCACGACGACCTGTCCGACGATGGGGTTGGCCCGGATGGGGTCCTCGAGCGGGGCCGGCGCGACGTTCTTGCCGCCCGCGGTCACGATGATCTCCTTCTTGCGCCCGGTGATGGCGAGGTAGCCATCCTCGTCGATGGTGCCGATGTCGCCCGTGAGGAACCACTCGCCGTCCATCACCTCGGCGGTCGCCGCGTCGTTGTTCCAGTAGCCGGCGAAGACGTTGTTGCCGCGCACCTGGATCTCGCCGTCGTCCGCGATCCGCACGGAGACGCCGGGCAGCGCCGGACCGGTCGTGCCGATCTTGAACTTCGACGGCCGGCCGACGGACACGGGGGCGGTCGTCTCGGTGAGCCCGTAGCCCTCGAGGATGGTGATGCCGAGGCTGCGGAAGAAGTGGCCGAGGCGGAGGCCGAGGGGAGCGGACCCCGACACCGCATAGGAGACGTTGCCGCCCATGGCCGCGCGGAGCTTGCCGTATACGAGACGGTCGAACAGCGCGTACTGCAACCGCAGCGCGAACGGCACGGAGCCCGCGTCGAGGGCCTTCGAGTGCGCGATGGCCACGTCGGCCGCGCGACGGAAGATCCTGCCCCTGCCCGCCGCCTCGGCCTTCTGCTCCGCGGAGTTGTAGACCTTCTCGAACACCCGCGGCACGGCGAGCAGGAAGGAGGGCTTGAACGACCCGAGCGAGGGGAGCAGCTGCTTCGTGTCGGGCTGGTGACCGACCCGCACACCGCCGTGCACGCAGAGCACGGCGATGAAGCGCGCGAAGATGTGCGCCATCGGGATGAAGAGGAGAGTCGAGCCGCCCGGCCGGACGACCTCGTTGATCGCGACCGCGGCGTTTCGGCTCAGCTCGACGAAGTTCGAGTGGGTGAGCACGCATCCTTTCGGCCTGCCGGTCGTGCCGGAGGTGTAGATCAGGGTGGCGAGGTCGGACCCCGAGGCGAGCACGCGGCGGCGCTCGATCTCCTCGTCCGCGACGTCCGCGCCGAGCGCGATGAGCTTGTCGAGGTCACCGAGGTCGATCTGCCACACGCGGTCCACGAGCGGCAGGTCCGCCCGCACCTCGTCGAACCGGAGGAAGTGGTCCGGGGTCTCGACGATCATCGCGATGGCGCCGGAGTCCGTGAGGTTCCACTGCACCTGGGTGGGCGATGAGGTCTCGTAGACAGGCACGAGAACGGCGCCGGCGAACCAGGTGGCGAAGTCGATGAGCGTCCACTCGAAACGCGTCTTGCACATGAGGCCGATCTTGTCGCCGGGCTCGATGCCCGAGGCCACGAGGCCCTTGGCGAGCGCCCGCACCTGCGCGAGGAACTCCGCCGCGGTGAGGTTCCGCCAGCCGCCACCGGGCGTCGGCAGCGAGAACAGCGCGAGGTCGGGGGTTGCGGCGACCCGATCGATCAGCAGGTCCGTTGCGTTCGCATCCGGATCCGGCTCGACGACGGGCGCGACGTCGTACTGCTTCACGGCAACTCCTTCGGTACCGGTGGGGTGAACTGATCCATACTCTAGCCTGTAGATGCCGCGCCCCCAGGGGGCGCGACAGCGGTGGAAGCCCCAGTCGATGGAGCGGACGCCCCCACTCCCCGCGACGAAAGAAGTGCCCCGCAGTGCAGTCAGTAGGTATCGATATCGGCGGCACGAAGATCGCGGGCGCGGTCGTGGACGACCTCGGCACGATCCTCGCGGAGGACCGTCAGCCGACGCCGGCGGGCCGGCCCGACGACATCGTGGACGCCGTCGTCGCGATGGTGGAGGGCCTCACGGCCGACCGCGAGGTGGGCGCCGTCGGTGTCGCCGCGGCCGGGTTCATCGACGCGGCGCAGTCCACCGTCTACTACGCGCCGAACATCAACTGGCGCAACGAGCCCTTCCGCGAGAAGCTCGAGGCGCGCATCCCGTTGCCGATCGTCGTCGAGAACGACGCCAACGCCGCGGGGTGGGCCGAGTTCCGCTACGGCGCCGGGCGTCTCGTCAGCGACATGGTCATGCTCACGATCGGCACGGGCGTCGGCGGAGCGATCGTCGCGAACGACCGCCTCTTCCGCGGTGGCTTCGGCGCGGGCGCGGAGCTCGGTCACATGCGCGTCGTGCCGGGCGGCCTGCCCTGCGGCTGCGGCGCGCGGGGCTGCATCGAGCAGTACGGCTCGGGCCGCGCGCTGCTGCGCATGGCGAACGAGCTCGCCGATGCCGGGGGACCGCATGGCGGGGCCCTCGCCGACGTCCGCCTCCGCAACGGCCGGCTCACGGGGCTCGACGTGAGCGCGCTCATCGTCGCGGGCGACCCGGGGGCGCTCGGTGCCCTGCGCACCCTCGGCGGCTGGCTGGGCGCGGCGAGCGCCAGCCTCGGCGCCGTGCTCGACCCGCAGATGTTCGTCTTCGGCGGCGGGGTGGCGCAGGCGGGGGACCTGCTGCTCGACCCGATCCGCGAGGCGTACCTCGCCCACCTCCCCGCCCGGGGCTTCCATCCGGAGCCCGAGTTCCGCATCGCGGAGCTCGTGAACGATGCGGGCGTCGTGGGGGCGGCCGACCTCGCGCGCCTGCGGGCGGACGTGCTGACGGACGACCGCCGGTAAGCTGGTCCGAACCCGCGAGGAAGGCCCGTACGCCCATGTTCTACTGGTTCATGAAGAACCTCATCGCCGGGCCGCTCCTGAAGAGCACGTTCCGGCCGTGGGTCACGGGCACGCACAACATCCCGAAGACGGGTGCCGTCATCCTCGCGAGCAACCACCTCTCGTTCATCGACTCCGTGTTCCTGCCGCTCGTGATCGACCGCAACGTCGCGTTCCTCGCCAAGAGCGAGTACTTCACCGGCAAGGGCCTCAAGGGCTGGGCGACGAAGATGTTCTTCAAGGCGACAGGCATGCTGCCCATCGACCGGTCGGGCGGCAAGGCGTCGGAGGCGTCGCTGAACACGGGGCTGAAGCGCCTCGCGACGGGCGACGTGCTCGGCATCTACCCCGAGGGCACCCGCAGTCCGGACGGCAAGATGTACCGCGGGCGCACGGGCGTCGCCCGGATGATCCTCGAGGGCCACGTGCCGGTCGTGCCGGTCGCGATGATCGACACGGAGAAGGTCATGCCCATCGGCACGCGCATCCCGAAGGTCCGCCGGATTGGTGTGGTCATCGGCGAGCCGCTAGATTTCAGTAGGTTCGAGGGCCTCGAGGGCGACCGCTTCATCCTGCGGTCGATCACGGACGAGATCATGTACGAGTTGCGGAAGCTGAGCGGCCAGGAATACGTGGACGTGTATGCGACTTCGGTGAAGGAGAAGCGCGCGAGCGTGGCGCGCTGATCCCCGTCCCGGTCCTGTCAGCCCCGATCCCGACAGCCCTGATCCGTACAGTGCTCCCCCTTCCCGGCACGAGCGGGACCGACCGGCCCCGCATCCGCCGCACGACCGTAGAAACGCAAGGACACAGCGTGACAATCACCTCCGACCCCGTCGTTCTCGCCGAGCCATCGGTCCTCGCCGGGCTCGACAACTGGCGCACGCTCGAGGTCAAGCAGCAGCCGGTCTGGCCCGATGCCGAGGCCGTGAGCGCCGCGTCGGCCGAGATCGCGACGCTGCCGCCTCTCGTCTTCGCCGGCGAGGTGGACATGCTGCGCGAGCGGCTCGCCCGGGCCGCCGCGGGCAAGGCCTTCCTGCTTCAGGGCGGCGACTGCGCCGAGACCTTCGCGGGTGCGACGGCGGACGCCATCCGCAACCGCGTGAAGACGATCCTGCAGATGGCCGTCGTGCTGACCTACGGCGCCTCGATGCCCGTCATCAAGATGGGCCGCATGGCCGGCCAGTTCGCGAAGCCGCGATCGAGCGAGACGGAGACCCGCGGCGAGCTCACGCTGCCCGCGTACCGCGGCGACATCGTGAACGGCTACGACTTCACGCCGCAGTCGCGCACCGCCGATCCTTCCCGGCTGGTGAAGGGGTACCACACGGCGGCGTCGACCCTGAACCTCATCCGCGCCTTCACGCAGGGCGGATTCGCCGACCTCCGCCAGGTGCACGACTGGAACAAGGGCTTCACCGCGAACCCGGCGAACCAGCGCTACGAGCAGCTGGCCCGCGACATCGACCGCGCCATCAAGTTCATGGAGGCGGCGGGCGCCGACTTCGACGAGCTCAAGCGCGTCGAGTTCTACGTCGCGCACGAGGGTCTGCTCATGGACTACGAGCGCCCGATGACGCGCATCGACTCCCGCACCGGCACGCCGTACAACACCTCGGCCCACTTCGTGTGGATCGGGGAGCGCACGCGCGACCTGGACGGCGCCCACGTCGACTTCCTGTCCCGCGTGCGCAACCCGATCGGCGTGAAGCTCGGCCCGTCGACCACCGCGGACGACATGCTCGCGCTCATCGACAAGCTCGATCCCGAGCGCGAGCCCGGCCGGCTCACGTTCATCACCCGCATGGGCGCGGGCAAGGTGCGCGACGCGCTGCCCCCGCTGCTCGAGGCGGTCAAGGCGAGCGACGCCCTGCCGCTCTGGGTCACCGACCCCATGCACGGCAACGGGCTCACGACGCCGACCGGCTACAAGACCCGCCGGTTCGACGACGTGGTGGACGAGGTCAAGGGCTTCTTCGAGGCGCACCGCGCCGTCGGGACGTTCCCGGGCGGCATCCACATCGAGCTCACCGGCGACGACGTCACCGAGTGCCTCGGCGGGTCGGAGCACATCGACGAGGCGACCCTCGCGACGCGCTACGAGTCGCTGTGCGACCCGCGGCTGAACCACATGCAGTCGCTCGAGCTGGCCTTCCTCGTCGCCGAGGAGCTCGGCGCGAGCCGCTAGCGCGGACCGGCTACCGCCGACCGGCACGAGCGCGACCGACACCGGCACCGTCGCGGTGCTCGTCGGAGCCCCATTGCGGCCGGGGATCGGCGGCCCGTCCGCGCGTCAGCCGGTCGCCGTGATGCCCAGCGTGATCGTGCTGCCGCGCTTCTGCCTCGACCCTTCCTCCGGCATCGAGGCGGCGACCTGCGTTATGGAGTCGGGCACCGCGTCCCAGAAGTCCGAGTACGAGTACCGGAAGCCGGCGTTCGCGAGCGCCGCCTTCGCCTCGTCCCGGCTCAGGCCCGTCACCGGCGGGACCACGACGAGGTCGGGTCCCTTCGAGACCGTGAGCGTGACGACGTCGCCCGCCCGCACGGGGTCGGTCGTCGGCGTCAGCGAGGTGACCGAGCCGGCCGGGATCGTGTCGCTGAACACGTCGCCGCCGCGATCCGCCGTGAGGCCGACCTCCGCGAGATCCGCGGCGGCGGCGTCGTATGCCTTGCCGGTCACGTCGGGAACCGGACCCGCGGAGACCACGAGCTGCACGGCCCGCCGCTCGGGATACGTATCCGCCAGCTCGTTGCCGTCGGCGTCGAGTGCGGCGATGACGAGACCGCGCTCCACGTCGCCGAACTGCCGGATGCTCTCCTCCGCCACCTCGAAGTCCGCGAACTGCGCGCGCACGTCGGCCTCCGGCCGCTCGCGGTAGTCCCCGACGGGCACGAGTCGCGGCCCGGACGACACGACGAGCGTCACGGTCGTGCCCCGCAGGATCATGGCGCCGGGATCCGGGTCGGTCCGGATGACGCGCCCGGCCTCGATCTCCGGATCGGTCGCCTCCGTGCTGGCGACCTCGAACTCCTCGGCGGTGAGCGTGTCCGTCGCCTCGGCGACGGTGCTCCCCGCAACGTCGGGAAGGGGCACTGCCGCGCCCGGCCCCGAGCTGAAATACCAGCCGGTGCCGGCCGCGATCGCCGCCAGCAGCAGAACGAGCGTCGACCAGAAGTAGCCGCGCCGACGGCGCCGCCCCGCCTTCACGGCGAGGGTCTGCACGGTCGCGGGCACGGGTACGGCCGCGAGCGCGACGGCCGCCTCGGGACGGGGGGTGCCGCCGATGACCTGGGTCTCGGCCGTCGCAGACGCCTCCGGTCCGATGGCCGCGGGCATCACGACGGTGCGGTGGGCCCCGGTGCCCGTGACACCGCGCGCCTCCATGAGGTTCTGCGCCTCGAACAGCTGGTCGAGCATGGCGGCCGCGTCGCGCGGCCGCTGCTCCGGATCCTTCGCGGTCGCCCACAGCACGAGCTCGTCGAGCTCGACGGGGACTGCGGGGTTGGCCTCGCTCGGCGACGGCACCGTGTCGTTCGCGTGCTGGTACGCGATCTGCATGGGCTGGTCGCCCGTGAACGGCTGCGCGCCGGCGAGCATCTCGTACATCATGATGCCGACGGCGTAGATGTCGCTCCTCGTGTCCGCGATGCCGCGGGTCACGAGCTCGGGGGAGAGGTACGCGATCGTGCCGAGCAGCGCCTGGCCGGTCGCCGTGTTGGCGCTCACCGCACGGGCGAGACCGAAGTCGCCGATCTTGATGCGGCCGTCGTCCGCGAGGAGCACGTTCTCGGGCTTCAGGTCGCGGTGCACGATCCCGGCGCGGTGTGCGGCGGCGAGTCCCGAGAGCACCGCCTCCATGATGTCCATGGTCTGCTCGGGGGTGAGCGTCTTGTACTCCTGCAGGAGGTCCCGCAGGGTCATGCCGGGCAGGTACTCCATGACGAGGTAGGCGCTGTCGCCGTCCTGCCCCTGGTCGAAGACGTTGACCACGTTGGGGTGCGCGAGGCGCGCGGCGGACCGCGCCTCCTGGATGAACCGGTCGGTGAAGACGGTGTCGTCCGAGAGGTGACCGTGCATGACCTTGAGCGCAACGCGGCGCTCGAGCCGCAGGTCCGTCGCGACGTACACGGTGGCCATCCCGCCCCGCGCGATGCGCGAGCGCACCTCGTACCGGCCGTCGAGAAGCCGTCCGATCATGGGGTCAGATGTGGCCGCTGTCACGCCGCAAGTCTAAAGAAGGGGTGCGCGGGCACCCGTCTGAAACACCGCACCGAGGCCGCTATCGAGGCAGGTCGTCGCGATCAGGAGAGCTCGTCGAGCCACGCCCAGGCCGAGGTCTCCCACTTCGCGTACGCGTCCGGGTACGCCGAGATCTGCACGGCCTGCGCCGCCTGGGTCACGGTCATCGACTTCCAGTTGCGGATGTCGAGGAGGCCGCGCGTGAGGCCCGCGTTGGGGTTGCGCGGACCGCCGTAGAAGGCGCGGATGGCGTACGACGTGTCGAGGAGGCGCTCTCGGGAGCCCCAGCCCATGCTCGGACGCTGCTGGAACAGGCCGAGGGAGTCGCGGTCGCCGTAGTCGAGGTTGCGCAGGGTGGACTCCTGCGCCGCCGCGGAGAGGGCGATGACGATGCCGTAGTCGCTGACGCCGAGCTCGCGGCCGATCGCCACGATGGTGGCCGCGTGCCTGCGCATCTCGGCCGTCAGCTGCGTGACGTGTCCCGAGCTGGGCTTGGAGACGGCGGTGGGGCCGGGGATCGTCAGCGTGCGACCGGCGTAGATGATGCTCGACCAGTTGAGGCCGTTGGCGTTCAGGATGTCCTGCACGGTGATGCCGAACCGCGCCGCGACGCCGGTCAGCGTGTCGCCGCTCTGGATCGTGTACGACCCGCCGGTCGCGACGGGCGCCGCGATGCGGACGGGAGCGACGAACGAGGCGGGGGCGATGCCGGGGACGATGAGGGACTGCCCGGGGTAGATGACGCTACGTGCGGTGAGGCCGTTGGCGGCGAGCATCGCGGAGACGCCGACGCCGTACTTGCCCGCGATGCGGCTGACGGTGTCGCCGGAGACGACGGTGTGCCGGCCACCCGTCGCGGCGGGGGATGCGCTGGGCGCCGGTGGGGCGGCCGGCGCCGACGCGCCGGGGCCGAGGGTCAGGACCTGACCGGGGAAGATCACGGACTTCCAGCCGAGCCCGTTCTGCGCGAGCACCGATGCGGTGGACAGGCCGAAGCGCCCGGCGATGCTGCTCACGGTGTCGCCCGAGACGACGCGGTACTGCTGAGGGGCGGCGGCGGCGGTCACGGCCGACGGCGTGATCGTGGGGCGCGGCGTCGCCTTCTGCTTGGCTGCCGCGGGGCCGACGCGGGGCTTGCTCGGCTTCTTCACCGTGTCGGCCTCGGCCGGAGCGGCGACACCGACGGAGAGCGCGAGCGAGCCGGCGAGGATCACCGGCATCGTCGCGAAGATCTTCGCGCGCCTGCTCTTCAGCTTGCCGTCGGCACGCCGAATGGCCCGCTGGTCGTCCGTGTCGCGTGCACTGCTGTCCGTCATGGCTACCTCGTCTACTCCGGCCCGGGGATACGGCTGGTCCACGTTAACACGATTGTTATCCGAAGTGACGGTTGTTTCTGCTGTTACTCGCGTGACGACGGACCCAGTTCGGGGGCGGCGGGCCGCGCTCCGGGTGGGGCGCGGCGGATCCGCGCGAGGATGGCCCCTCGGGCGCGCACCGGGCGCGTGCGGTGCTTCCGCGGTGTTTGGGCGCGCGGGGACCGGCGTGGCAGGGTTGAGAGGTGACCGATTCCTATCCCGAGCGCGAGTGGCTCACCGTGCCCGACCTCGTCGACATCCTGGGCGTCAGCGTTGGCCGCGTCCGCCGGCTCCTCGAGGACCGGCACCTCCTCGGCGTCCGCATCGGCGGCGTGCTCACGGTGCCCGCGGACTTCCTGCGCGACGGCGCCCCGCTCAGCGAGCTGCGCGGCACGCTCGTGCTCCTCGGTGACAACGGCTTCTCGGACGACGAGGCCATGCGCTGGATGCTCGAGCCGGACGAGGTGCTCGGCGTCGCCCCGATCGATGCGCTGCGTTCCGGCCGCAAGGCAGAGGTGCGCAGGGTCGCCCAGGCGCTCGCCTTCTAGTCGCCGCCGCACGCCGCCGCACGGCTCCGCGCGAACGGGGAGCGCCCGCCTAGGCCGTGCGCCGGGTGACGGTGTCCGCGAGCTCCGCGAGCCGCTCGGCCGCGGTCCGCTCGAGGGGTGCGGCGCCCAGCGCCCCGAGTGCCGCCGCGACGTTCTCCTCGATGAGGCGCTCGGTCGCGTCGACGGCACCGCTGTCCCGCACGGTGTCCTGCAGGTACCGGATCTGCTCGTCGGTGAGCGACGGATCCCCGAGCATGCCGTCCACGCGGTCCCGCTCGGCCGCGGAGAGGTTCTGCCGCGCGAGCGCCACGAGCACGGTGCGCTTGCCCTCCCGCAGATCGTCACCGCTCGGCTTCCCCGTCACGGCGGCGTCGCCGAACACACCGAGCAGATCGTCGCGGAGCTGGTAGGCGATGCCGAGCGGCAGGCCGAAGTCGCGAAGCGCCTGCAGCTGCTCCGCGGTGCCGCCGGCCATGGAGGCGCCGATCGCGAGCGGCGCCTCGACCGAGTACTTGGCCGACTTGTACGTGATGACGCGGTGCGCGCGCTCGAGGGCGGCGGTCTCCGCGACGGTCGGCCAGGCCAGCTCCTCGAGCACGTCGAGGTACTGGCCCGCCGTCACCTCGGTGCGCATCCGGTCGAACTCGCCGCGCGCCGCACGGGCCGCGTCCAGCGTCGGCAGGGAGAGCAGCGAATCGAGGATGAGCTCGTCGCTCCAGCCGAGCAGGAGGTCGCCGAACAGCACGGCGGACGCCTCGCCGAAGGCGGCGGCGTCACCCCGCCAGCCGCCTGAGCGGTGCAGCTGCTCGAAGCGCCGGTGCGCGGCCGGACCGCCGCGGCGGGTGTCCGAGTGGTCGATGATGTCGTCGTGCACGAGGGCCGCCGCGTGGAACAGTTCGAGCCCGCTCGCGACTCCGACGACGGCGTCCAGATCCGGTGCGCCGTCGACGTGCGCGGCGGTACCCGCCGCGCGCCATCCCCAGTAGCAGAACTGCGCCCTGAACCGTTTGCCGCCTCTCAGGAAGTCGGCAGAGAATTCGAGGAATGGTGCGAGATCGGGGCTGATCCGGCGCAGTGCCGCGTCGCGGTCCGCGAGGAATCGGGTGAGCCTGGCCTGGACGAGGTCGATCAGTCGTCCACTTTCGTCCACTCGCCTAGCCTAGCCACAGGCGGAACGATAGAATCGACACTCCACCGCACATAGCGTCGGATCCCGAGCCTGAGGGGAAGAAGATGCCGCTTTCCGAGCAAGAACAGCGCCTTCTCGAAGAGATGGAACGAAGCCTGTATCACAACGATGCAGACTTCGTCGCTACCGTGAGCGCGCGACGCGGCAAACCGAATTACACCTCGCTCGTCGTCGGCGTGCTCGTGTTCGTGCTCGGCATCGCCGCGCTGGCCACGGGGGTGATCCTGAAGACCGCGATCATCGGCGTTCTCGGCTTCGTGATCATGCTCGCCGGAGTGCTGGTCGCCGTGACCCCCGGCTTCGGGCGCAAGGGGTCCGCCCCCGCGGCGACCGACTTCCGCCGGGGCTCGGCGCCGCGCGGCGCCGCACGCCCGGTCGGAGGAACCGACTTCATGGGCCGCATCAACGACCGGTGGGAGAAGCGGCAGGGCGGTCAGGACTGACCCTCCACTTCCCGCCACCACAACCGAACAGCTCCGCGACGGCGGAACAGTGACAAGGGCCGACCCCAGGGGGTCGGCCCTTTTTGCGTGCCCGGATGCCGGAGCCCGGGCGCTGAGCGAGCCCGGACCCTGGAGTCCGGACGCTGAAGCCCGGACGCTGAGAGAGCCCGGACGCTGAGCGAGCCCCGCCCCTGAGCCGCTCCCGCACGCCGTCGGGGCGGGCGAAGCCCTCCACCCTCCTCCACCGGCGGACCCTGCGCGCGGCGCCGCGGATTCCCAGGCGATACGCACCGTGAAACGCTGCGAAACGGCCGCGTGCTGTTGGGTAAGTGGGGCGCTGTGGAGTAAAGTGGAGGAAGCACCCACCCATAGCCGGAGAGTGAGGGGGAGGCCAGTGTTCCTTGGCACCTACGCCCCCAAGCTCGACGACAAAGGGCGGATCATCCTCCCGGCGAAGTTCCGCGACGAGCTGGAGGGCGGGGTGGTCCTGACCCGCGGTCAGGACCGGTGCATCTACGTATTCAGCACGCGGGAGTTCGAGGAGCTGCACGAGCGCATGCGTCAGGCACCGGTCACGAGCAAGCAGGCCCGTGACTACATGCGCGTGTTCCTGTCCGGCGCGCACGCGGAGACGCCCGACAAGCAGCACCGGGTGACCATTCCTCCCGCGCTGCGGGCATACGCCGGGCTCGACCGCGACCTCGCGGTGATCGGCGCGGGAAGCCGCGCCGAGATCTGGGCCGCGACGGCGTGGGACGAGTACCTGACGGCCAACGAGAGCGCATTCGCCGACACCGCCGAGGAGGTGATCCCGGGACTCTTCTAGTTCCCCGGGCGTGACTCCCAGCCGTTCGCCCTGACACACTTCCCCGGTGTCAGGTCGGAATGGATGGGGATCAGGCTCTGGGACCTACCGGTTCCGCCTCCTATGGACATCGACCGCATCCACACCCCCGTCCTCCTCGAGCGCTGCCTCGAGCTCCTGGCGCCCGCGCTGCAGAAGCCGGGCGCCGTCCTCGTCGACGCGACGCTCGGCATGGCGGGTCACGCGGAGGCGTTCCTCACGGCGCTGCCGGAGCTCGTGCTCGTCGGACTCGATCGGGACCCCGAGGCCCTCGCCATCGCGGGGGAGCGGCTCGCGCGGTTCGGCGACCGCGTGCACCTCGTGAAGGCGGTGTACGACGAGCTTCCCGACGCGCTCGACGACCTCGGGCTGGGCGACGCGTCCGGCGTGCTGTTCGACCTCGGCGTTTCCTCGCTGCAGCTCGATCGTGTCGAGCGCGGCTTCTCGTACTCCAAGGACGCGCCGCTCGACATGCGGATGGACTCGACGAGCGAGCTCACGGCGGAGGTCGTGATCGCGACGTACGCCGAGGGGAACCTCCGCCGCATCTTCGAGCACTACGGCGAGGAGAAGCTCGCGGCGCGCTATGCGCGGCGCATCGTCGAGGCACGGCAGGCGCGGCCGATCACGACGTCGGCGCAGCTGGTCGAGATCCTGCAGGCCGCGACCCCGGCGGCCGTGCAGCGCGCGGGTCATCCCGCCAAGCGCGTCTTCCAGGCGCTGCGCATCGAGGTGAACGGCGAGCTGAGCGTGCTCGAGGATGCCATCCCGGCCGCCCTCGACCGGCTCGCGGTCGGGGGGCGCATCGTCGTGCTCGCCTACCAGTCCCTCGAGGACCGCATCGTCAAGCGCGAGTTCGCCGCGCGCGCCCGCTCCACGGCGCCGGCCGGACTGCCGGTCGAGCTGCCGGAGCACGCGCCGGAGATCCGGCTGCTCGTACGCGGCGCCGAGCTCGCGAGCGACGATGAGAAAGCCACGAACCCCCGTGCGACGCCGGTCAGGCTGCGCGCGGCAGAACGATTGAGGAGACGCGCCGCATGAGCACGAACGTCGCATACGCCGCCCCGCGCACACGCAGCACCGCCTCCCCCCACGGGGCGCCGCGGCCGCACATCGAGATCGTCTCGACCCGCGACCAGCGCCGCGCCCGGCCCCGCACGGTGTACGCCACGCTCGTCATTGGCGGGCTCTTCGCCGTGCTCCTCGCGCAGTTGCTGCTCAGCATCGGGCTGTCGGACGGGGCGTACGCGATCCAGTCCCTGCAGCAGAAGCAACGCGAGCTCGGGCGCACGGAGCAGGTGCTCTCGGAGGACCTCGAGCGCCTGGCTTCACCGCAGAACCTCGCCGCCAACGCGGGCGCGATGGGCATGGTCAGCAACGCGACGCCGGTCTACCTGCGCCTCTCGGACAGTGCCGTGCTCGGCGCGCCGGTCACGGCGTCGGCCGACGGATCCGCGCCGCCCCTCGTGGGCAACGTGCTGCTCGACGACGTGAAGCCCGCGGCCGACCAGATCGCCCAGGCCAACGCGGCCGCGGCGGCTGCCGCCGGCGCGGATGCCGCAGAGATCGCCGACGCGCGATCCGGCGCAGCCGATTCCGCGGCCGCGAGCGTGCCCTCCACGGATCCGGCGATCGCGCCGCTAGCGTCGGGGTCGAGCATCCCGGCGCCGATCACGCGCTGAGGCCCACGGCCACGGACGCTCGGAAGAGCGGCCGCCCATGCAGTACCGCGGCGGGCCGCGGAATCGGAACAGGAACGGTGGAGGAAGAGTGACAGCGAAATCCTCCCGCCGGCGGATCGCGTTCGCGCTGCTCGTGATCGTCGCCGTGCTCGGGGTGTTCGTGGCCAAGCTCGTCGACATCCAGGTCGTGCAGGCCGCCGAGATCAATGCCGAGGCGGTCGACAAGCGCTCCATCCCGAACACGACGTTCGGCGTGCGGGGCAACATCGTCGACTCGGACGGCGTGCCGCTCGCCGACAGCGTTCTGCGCTACGACGTCACGGCGTCGCCGAAGGACATCGGCGACTTCACGCGGACGACCGAGGCCGAGGACGGGAAGGCCGTCGCCACCGAGGTCACCTGGCCGCAGGCCGCGGCGGAGATCGCCAGGCAGACGGGTCAGACCGCCGCGGAGGTGCGCTCGATCATCGCCAAGGCACTGAAGGCCGACCCTCAGTCGAACTTCGCGTACGTCGCCCGGGGCGTCGACACGGACGTCTATCAGGCGCTCGTCGACCTGCACATCCCCGGCATCTACTTCCAGGCGGTGCAGAGCCGCACCTATCCGAACGGTCAGGTCGCGGGCAACCTCGTGGGCTTCGTCGGCTCCAACGGGGAGGCGCAGGCCGGCCTCGAGCTGACCGAGAACGACTGCCTGCAGGCGAGCAACGGCTTCGAGACCTTCGAGCGCGGCGCGGACGGCGTGCGCATCCCGGGCAGCACGGTCACGACGAAGCAGGCGACGGACGGCAACGAGCTCGTACTCACCATCGATCGCGACCTGCAGTGGTTCGTACAGCAGGCTGTCGCGGAGCAGGCGCAGGCGGTCGGCGCCCCCTGGGGGCTCGCGACCGTCATGGAGGCGAAGACGGGCAAGTTGCTCGCCGTCGCCGACTACCCGTCCGTCGACCCCAACAACGTGAACCTCACCGACCCGGAGTACCGCGGGTCGCGCGTCTTCAACTCGCCGTACGAGCCGGGCTCGACGTTCAAGTCCGTCACCGCAGCGGCGCTCGTGGATGCGGGCGTCGCCGACGGCGGCACCCACGTGCTCGCGCCGTACCGCTTCATCAAGAACGGCGCGAACCTGCGCGACAGCTTCGGGCACGAGGACCTGCCGCTCACGCTCGCGGGCGTGCTCGCCGAGTCGTCGAACACCGGCATCTCGATCCTCAGCGAGCGGCTCGACGACCAGAAGCGCTTCGACTACATCCGTGGCTTCGGCGTCGGCCAGGCGACCGAGGTCGGCTTCGCCGGTGAGGAGCCGGGCATCCTGCCCGACCCGTCGACCATGGACGTGCAGACGAAGTACGCGACGACGTTCGGACAGGGCCTCGCCACGACGGCGGCGCAGATCACGAGCATCTACCAGACGCTCGGCAACGGCGGCGTCCGGATGCCCGTGCGTCTCGTCGAGGGCTGCCGAGCGGCCGACGGCACCTGGATCAGCCAGCCGTCCGCCGAGCCGCGCCAGGTGATCTCGAAGAAGGCCGCCGACGAGACGGTGCACATGATGGAGACGGTCGTGACCGACGGGCACTTCGGCGACACGCTGAAGATCCCGGGCTACCGCGTCGCCGCGAAGTCCGGAACCGCCCAGGTCTCGAACGGCAGCGGGGCCTACGGCTCGAACTACCTCGTGTCCATGGCGGGCGTCGCGCCGGCCGACGACCCCCGGTACGTCGTCACGATCAGCCTCGCCAACCCGACTACGATGAAGTCGTCCGCCGCGGCCGCACCCGTGTTCCAGAAGATCATGTCCCAGGTGCTGAAGACCTACCGCGTGCCCCCCTCCACCGTGCCGTCGCCCAACCTGCCTACGACGTATTGATTTCTACCGAGAGAGAGGCGATGAGCGCCCAGGCCCCCCGAAGTCTCCGGCCCGAGCACCCCATCGCGCGGTCGCTTTCCGGACTCGCGTCCGACTTCGAGCTCCCTTCCGTCGGCTCCCTCGACAACATCGAGGTGAGCGGGGTGACGCTCTCCTCCGACGACGTGCAGCCCGGTGACCTCTACGTCGGCGTGGAAGGCCGGTTCGCGCACGGTGCACGGTACGCCGCAGCCGCCCGCGACTCCGGCGCCGTCGCCGTGCTCACCGACCCGTCCGGCGCGGAGCTCGCGGCGGAGTCCGGGCTCCCGGTGCTGATCACCGACGACCCGCGGGCCGCCCTCGGCGACGTCGCGGCGTGGATCTACCGCACGACCGAGCACCCGCCCGTCCTGTTCGCTGTCACGGGCACGAACGGCAAGACGTCGGTCGTCTACCTGCTCGACGGGATCCTCCGCCAGCTCGGCGTCGTGACGGGTCTCACCTCCACGGCGGAGCGCCGCATAGGCGACGTGAGCATCCCGTCGCGCCTGACGACCCCGGAGGCGAGCGAGATGCACGGCATGCTCGCCCGGATGCGCGAGGCGGAGGTGCGTGCGGTCTCCATCGAGGTGTCGGCGCAGGCCCTCACCCGGCACCGCGTCGACGGCCTCGTGTTCGATGTCGCCGCCTTCATCAACCTGAGCCACGACCACCTCGACGACTACGCCGACATGGAGGAGTACTTCCGGGCGAAGGCCGCGCTGTTCGACCCGGACCGCGCCCGCCGCGGCGTCGTGTCCCTCGACTCCGAGTGGGGCACGCGCATCGTCGAGGAGTCCCGCATCCCGGTCGTCACCGTGTCGTCGACGCCCGGCGTCGACGCCGACTGGACCGTCCGCGTGCTCGCGGAGGAGGCGGACTACACGGAGTTCGAGCTGCGCGGGCCGGACGGCCGCGGGCTGATCACGCGCGTGCCGGTGCTCGGCTGGTTCATGGCCGCCAACTCGGCGCTCGCCATCGTCATGCTCGTCGAGTCCGGCTACGACCTCGGCGCCATCGAGCAGGTGCTCTCCCGCGACGGCGGCATCGACGCGTTCATCCCCGGACGCGCCGAGCGCGTCTCCGGGGAGACCGGTCCCGCCTTCTACGTCGACTACGGGCACACGCCGGACGCGTTCGAGCAGACCCTGCTCGCGGTGCGCAAGGTCACGACGGGCCGCGTGTTCATGGTGTTCGGCGCGGACGGCGACCGCGACACCACCAAGCGGGGCGACATGGGCCGCATCGCCGCGATCAACTCCGACGTCGTCGTGGTGACCGACTACCACCCGCGCTACGAGGACCCGGCGGAGATCCGGCGCACCCTCGTCGCCGCGGCGACGGCCGCCGTGCCCGAGCGCGAGGTGTACGAGATCCCGGATCCGCGCACGGCCGTGCGCAAGGCCGTGTCCTTGGCCTGCGAGGGCGACTCGATCCTCGTCGCCGGACCGGGACACGAGGACTACCACGAGGTCGCGGGAGTGAAAACCCCGTATTCGGCCCGTGACGACGCACGAGAGGCCCTGCGCGAAGCGGGCTGGGAGTAGGAAAATGCTGTCCCTCACACTGGCCGAGATCGCGACCACGGTCGGCGGAACCCTGATCGGCCGAGGCGTCGCGACGCCCGACACAACGGTCTCGGGGGCCGTGGAGACGGACTCGCGCGAGATCGTCCCCGGCGGCATCTTCGTGGCCAAGCCGGGCGAGGTGACCGACGGGCACCTGTTCGCGCCCGCGGCCGTCGAGGCCGGTGCCGCTCTGCTGCTCGTCGAGCGCGAGCTCGACCTCGACGTTCCGCAGATCGTCGTGCCCGACGTCGTGCTCGCGCTCGGCGCGCTCGCGACCGAGGTCGTCGCCCGCGTGCGCAAGCTCGGCCGGCTGAAGATCGTCGCCGTAACCGGATCCAACGGCAAGACCACGACGAAGAACCTGCTGCACGCCATCCTGTCGTCCGTCGGCGAGACCGTCGCCCCCGTCGCCTCCTTCAACAACGAGGTCGGTGCCCCGCTCACGATGCTGAAGCTCACCGAGAGCACCCGCTATCTCGTGGCGGAGATGGGCGCGAGCGCACCCGGCGAGATCCGCCGTCTCGTGCGCATGGCGAAGCCCGATGTCGGCATCGTGCTCACCGTCGGTCTCGCGCACGCGGGCGAGTTCGGCGGCATCGAGACGACGCTCGCGACGAAGACGGAGATGGTCGCCGACCTCCTGCCGGACGACACGGCCGTGCTGAACCGCGACGACGCCCGCGTCGCCTCCATGGCCGACAGGACGGCCGCCCGTGTGCTCTTCTTCGGCCGCGAGGACACGGCCGCGGTGCGGGCGACCGACGTCGAGGCGACAGCGACGGGCACGACCTTCACGGTGCACCTGCCGGACGGAGAGTCCCGCGAGGTGCGCTTCCGCGTGCTCGGGGAGCACCACGTGACGAACGCCCTCGCCGCGACGGCGGCGGCCACGACCCTCGGCGTTCCGCTCGACACCGTCGTCACGGCGCTCGAGTCCGTGCAGCGCGCCGAGCGCTGGCGCATGGAGATCCTCGGGAGCGCGGGCGTCACGGTCATCAACGACGCCTACAACGCGAGCCCGGACTCCATGGCCGCCGCGCTGAAGACGCTCGCCCAGATCGCCACGCCCGGGCAGCGCACCGTGGCCGTGCTCGGCGAGATGAGCGAGCTCGGCGACCTGGCCGGCGAGGAGCACGACCGCGTCGGCCTCCTCGCCGTCCGGCTGAACATCAACCAGCTCGTGGTCGTCGGCCAGGGCGCGCGCCGGCTGCACCTTCAGGCCATCGCCCAGGGCTCCTGGGACGGCGAGTCGCTGTTCGTGGAGACGCAGGACGAGGCGTTCGAGCTGCTGCGCCGGCGACTCAGGCCCGGAGACCTCGTGCTCGTGAAGTCCTCGAACTCCGCGGGCCTCCGGTTCCTCGGCGACCGGCTCGGGGAGGTCGACGCGTGGTAGCCCTGCTCCTCGCCGGTGCGATCTCCCTGACGTTCACGCTGCTGACGACGCCCCTCTTCATCCGGCTGTTCCGGCGGCTCGAATGGGGACAGTTCATCCGGGACGACGGCCCGAAGGCGCACCACACGAAGCGCGGAACGCCCACGATGGGCGGTGTCGTCATCATCCTGGGCGCCGTGCTCGGCTACTTCGCCGGTCACCTGCTGAACGCGCCGGAGGAGATGACGCCGTCCGGACTGCTCGTCATCTTCATGATGGTCGGCCTCGGCCTCGTCGGCTTCCTCGACGACTTCTCGAAGACGCGCAAGCAGCAGAGCCTCGGTCTCGGCGGCTGGCAGAAGGTCGCCGGCCAGGTGATCGTGGCCGTGGTCTTCGCCCTGCTCGCCATCACGATCCGCGACCCGGACACCGGGCTCACCCCCGCGTCCACCGCGATCTCCGTGATCCGCGACACCCCGATCGACTTCGCCGTGCTCGGTCCCGTGCTCGGTGTCGGCCTCTTCGTCATCTGGATCGCGCTCATCGTGGCGAGCGCCTCGAACGGCGTGAACGTCGCCGACGGGCTCGACGGCCTCGCCGCGGGATCGAGCATCCTCGCCATCGGGTCGTACATCATCATCGGCTTCTGGCAGTTCAACCAGTCCTGCGCGTCCACCCAGCTCGCCGCCGACGTCGCCTACAAGTGCTACGAGGTGAGCAACCCGCTCGACCTCGCCGTGATCTCCGCGGCAATCGTGGGATCGCTCATCGGCTTCCTCTGGTGGAACACCTCGCCCGCGCACCTCTTCATGGGCGACACCGGCTCCCTCGGCCTCGGCGGCGCGCTCGCGGCCCTCGCCGTGCTGAGCCGCACGGAGCTGCTGCTCGTCTTCATCGGCGGCATCTTCGTGATCGTCGCCGGCTCGGTGATCGTGCAGCGCATCTACTTCAAGCTGACACACGGCAAGCGCATCTTCCTGATGAGCCCGCTGCACCACCACTTCGAGCTGAAGGGCTGGGCGGAGACGACCGTGGTCGTGCGCTTCTGGATCATCGCCGGCCTGCTCGTCTCCGCGGGCGTCGGCACCTTCTACCTCGAGTGGATCGCCCTGTGACAGAGCAGTCCGTCCACGACCCCGTCGACGCGCTGACGAGCTGGCACGCCCGCTGGGCGGGCTTGCGCGTCGCCGTGCTCGGGCTCGGCAAGACCGGCTTCGCGGTCGCGGACACGCTCGTCGACCTCGGCGTCTCCGTGCTCGCCGTCACCGAGCGGGCGCCCGAGGCGCAGGCGCGTCTGCTCGCCGTGCTCGGCGTCCCGCTCGTGGAGCGGGCGGACCTCGGCACAGCGCCCCAGGAGCTCGTGGCGTTCGACGCCGAGCTGCTGATCGTCTCGCCCGGCTTCCCGCCGCACCACCCGCTGCTCTCCTGGGCCGCGGAGGCGGGCATCCCCGTCTGGGGCGACATCGAGCTCGCCTGGCGCCTCCGCGACCGGCTCGGCACGCCGGCGGAGTGGATAACGGTGACGGGCACCAACGGCAAGACGACGACGGTTCAGCTGACCGAGCACCTGCTCCGCTCGGCCGGCGTCCGCGCCCTGGCGTGCGGCAACATCGGCGTCCCGGTGCTCGACGCCATCGTGGCGCCCGAGCCGTTCGACGTGCTCGTGGTCGAGCTGTCGAGCCATCAGCTGCACTACCTCTCGCACGCCATCGCCCCGTACGCGAGCGCGTGCCTGAACATCGCGGAGGACCACCTCGAGTGGCACGGTTCCGCAGACGCGTACGTCGCCGCGAAGGGCAACGTGTACGCGAACACCCGCATCGCGTGCGTGTACAACCGGGCCGACCGCGAGACCGAGCGTCTCGTCGAGGAGGCCGAGGTGCAGGAGGGCTGCCGCGCCATCGGCTTCGGCCTCGGCGTGCCGGGGCAGAGCGACTTCGGCATCGTCGAGGGCATCCTCGTCGACCGCGCGTTCCTCGACGACCGGCGCAACACGGCGCTCGAGCTCACCACGGTCGCGGAGCTGGACGCGGTGGGCCTCTCCGCCCCGCACATCGTCCAGAACGTGCTCGCGGCCTCCGCGCTCGCCCGCTCCTACGGTGTCGAGCCCGAGGTCATCCGGACGGCCCTCACCATGTTCTCGCTAGACCACCACCGCATCGAGCGGGTGGGCCGGCACGGCGGGGTCGACTGGGTCGACGACTCGAAGGCCACCAACCCGCACGCCGCCGACGCCTCCCTCCGAGCGTTCCGGTCGGTCGTCTGGGTCGTCGGCGGCCTGCTCAAGGGCGTGGACGTCGACGACCTCGTGCGGACGCACGTGCCGCGCCTGCGGGCCGCGGTCGTGATCGGCGCAGACCGCGGCGCCCTGGTCGAGGCATTCGCGCGACACGCGCCCGCACTGCCCGTCTTCGAGGTCGACGCGGGCGAGACTGAAGAGGTCATGCCGGCCGCCGTTCACGCGGCGGCGGAAGCCGCGCGAGCGGGGGACACGGTTCTGCTGGCGCCCGCCGCGGCGTCCATGGACCAGTTCACGGACTACTCCGATCGGGGTAAGCGGTTCCAGGCGGCAGTGCACGAGTTCTACGGGAGGTGACGCGGATGGCGATGTCCACCCGATCCACCGGCGCAGCACGTCCCACCGGCGCAGCCCGATCCGCGGCGCATCCGCTGCGGGACGTGCGCGGGCTGTCCGCACGCGCCGCCTCGACGGAGGCGGGCGGCCGCGCCGCCACCATCTCCCTCGGTCGCTCCTTCGCGGCGGAGTCCGGCAACTACTTCCTGCTGCTCGGCACGACGCTCTTCCTCGTGATCTTCGGGCTCGTGATGGTGCTGTCGTCGTCGACCATCGACTCGTTCAACGACAACCAGGGCTTCTTCGGCAGCTTCCTGCGGCAGGGCATGTACGCCGTCATCGGCGTGCCGCTCATGCTCGTCGTCGCGAGCGTGCCGACCGCGTTCTGGAAGCGCCGCGCCTGGCTCATCATGGGCGCTGCGGCGGTGCTGCAGCTGCTCGTCGTGGCGACGCCCCTCGGCATCGAGGTCTACGGCAACCGCAACTGGATCCGGCTCGGCCCCGTCACGGCGCAGCCCTCGGAGCTGGTGAAGGTCGGCCTGGTCATCTGGCTGGCGTTCGTCCTGGCGCGCAAGCGCCACCTCCTGGGCTCCTGGCCCCACGTCCTCATCCCGATCGGTCCCATCGCGGGCGGGTCGATCGGCCTCGTGCTCCTCGGCTCGGACCTCGGCACCGTGATCATCCTCGCCTCCATCGTGGTCGGCGCCCTCTTCTTCGCCGGGGTGCGGCTGCGCATGCTCGCCGTCATCGTCGCGGTCGGCGCGGCCGGGGCCGTGCTCATGACCGTCATCAGCCCGAACCGCATGGTCCGCGTGCTCGGCTTCCTCAACGGCGCGACCGACTACGAGGGGTCGGGCTGGCAGTCGACGCACGGCCTGTACGCGCTCGCGGCCGGTGGCGTGTTCGGCGTCGGCCTCGGGAACTCCAAGGCGAAGTGGTCGTGGCTGCCCGCCGCGGACAACGACTACATCTTCGCCATCATCGGCGAGGAGCTCGGCCTCATCGGCGCGGTCGTGCTGCTCCTGCTGTTCGTCGTCATGGCCGTCGCGTTCATCCGCATCATCCGGTCCACGAACGACCCGTTCTCGCGCGTCCTCGTCGGCTCCGTCATGGTCTGGATCATCGGCCAGGCCTTCGTCAACATCGCCGTCGTGCTGCAGCTGCTCCCCGTCCTCGGCGTGCCGCTTCCGCTCATGTCCTCGGGCGGATCGGCGCTCATCACGTCGCTCGTCGCGATCGGCGTCGTGCTCGGCATCGCCCGGCGCCCGCCGACGGTCGACGAGCCCGCCGTGGCCGGGGCCCACCCCTACACGGCCGCGAGCGGTCAGCGCCCGTGACGGTGTACCTGCTCGCGGGCGGCGGCACCGCGGGGCACGTGAACCCCCTGCTCGCCGTCGCGGACGCGCTCCGTGCGCGCGAGCCGGATGCGACGGTGCTGGTGCTCGGCACCCGGGAGGGACTCGAGGCGCGCCTGGTGCCCGAGCGCGGATACGAGCTGCTCACGATCCCGCGGCTGCCATTCCCGCGCCGGGTCAGTCGCGACGCGGCACTGTTCGCGCCGCGTTTCCGCTCGGCCGTCGCCTCGATCCGCCGCATCATCCGGGAGCGCGGCGTCGACGCGGTCGTCGGGTTCGGCGGCTACGCGGCCGCCCCCGCCTACCTGGCCGCGCGGGCGTCCGGCACCCCGCTGATGCTGCACGAGGCGAATGCGAAGCCGGGGCTGGCCAACCGCCTCGGCGCCCGCATCACGACCACCGTCGGCGTCGCCTTCCCCAACACCCCGCTGCCGCACGCGACCCACGTCGGCATGCCCCTGCGCCTCGAGATCACGACCCTCGACCGCTCGGCCGCGCGCGCGGAGGCCATCGAATTCTTCGGGCTGACACCCGATCGCCGCACTCTGCTCGTCACGGGCGGTTCGACGGGCGCGCGGCGGATCAACACCACGGTCGCCGAGAGCGTCGCCGCCGTCGTCGACGCGGGCCACCAGGTCCTGCACCTCGTCGGCGGCACGCAGGTGTTCGAGGCGCCCGAGCTGCCGCACTACACGATGCTGCGCTATTGCGACCGCATGGACCTCGCCTTCGCGGCGGCCGACGTCGCGGTGTCGCGCGCGGGTGCGGCGACGCTCAGCGAGCTCACGGCCCTCGGCGTGCCGGCCGTGTACATCCCCTACCCGGTGGGCAACGGCGAGCAGCGCTTCAACGCCGAGTCCGTGCTCACGGCCGGCGGCGGCGTGCTCGTGGAGGACGCCTCGTTCACGCCGGAGTGGGTCTCCCGCGAGCTGCTCCCGCTCCTCGCCGACGACGCGCGCATCCGGGCCATGGGCGAGGCCGCCGCGTCCGTCGGGCGCACCGACGGCGACGAGCGCATGGTCGACCTCGTGCTCGACGGGCTGGCCGGGGCTTCGGCGAGGCCGCCGCGCAGGACACGCGCGTAAGGTATTCCCCCGGACGACGGACCCGAGCGGTGACCACTCCGGTCCGCTCCCGTGCGGACAGCAGTCAGAAAGCGAGCACCACGTGATCAAGCCCGACCTCTCCGCCCCGATCCCCGAGACCCTCGGTGCGCTGCACTTCGTGGGCATCGGCGGCTCCGGCATGAGCGGCATCGCGCGGATGTTCCTCGCGGCCGGGCACACCGTGACCGGATCCGACCTGCGGGAGACGGCCACGGTCGAGGCGCTGCGCGAGGCCGGAGCAACCGTGCACATCGGACACGACGCGGAGCACGTCGGCGCCGCGGACGCCGTCGTGGTCACGAGCGCCCTGTGGCAGGAGAACCCGGAGTACCAGCACGCGCTGGCCAATGGCATCCCCGTGCTGCACCGCTCGCAGGCGCTTGCCTGGCTCATCTCCGGCCGACGGCTCGTCGCGGTCGCCGGTGCGCACGGCAAGACCACGTCGACGGGCATGATCGTGACCGCCCTGCTCGGCATGGGCGAGTCGCCCAGCTTCGTGAACGGCGGCGTGATCGCCGGCCTCGACGTCAGCTCCTCCGCCGGCGACGATGAGCTGTTCGTCGTCGAGGCGGACGAGTCCGACGGGTCGTTCCTGCTCTACGACACGTCCGTCGCCCTCATCACCAACGTCGACGCGGACCACCTCGACCACTACGGATCGCACGAGGCGTTCGACGCCGCGTTCGTGCGGTTCGCCGAGAGCGCGAGCGAGCTCGTCGTCATCTCGAGCGACGACGCGGGAGCCCGGCGCGTCACCGCCGCCCTGCAGCACCGGAGGGTCATGACGTTCGGTGAGGACTCGGACGCCACCGTCCGCCTGCACTCCGTCGAGACGACCGGCCCCGTCTCCTTCTCGCTGTCCTACGCCGGTTCGGCCTACAGCGCCCGGCTCCGCGTGCCCGGCCGGCACAACGCGGTGAACGCCGCGGGCGCGTTCGCCGTGCTCGTCGGCATGGGGTTCGACCCCCAGCGCGCGATCGATGCCATCGCGACGTTCGGCGGCACGGAGCGGCGCTTCGAGCTGCACGGCACCGTCCGCGGTGTGAGCGTCTACGACGACTACGCCCACCACCCCACGGAGGTGGCGGCCGCACTCAGCGCAGCCCGGACCGTCGTGGGCGACGGCCGCATCATCGCGGTGCACCAGCCCCACCTCTACAGCCGCACGCGCATGATGGCGGGCGACTTCGCCGCGACGTACGAGTCGCTCGCCGACGAGACGATCGTGCTCGACGTCTACGGCGCCAGGGAGGATCCGGAGCCCGGCGTGACCGGCGCCCTCGTCGCCGACCGGTTCACGGACGCGAGTCGCGTCGCCTATCTTCCCGACTGGCAGGAGGCGGCCGACTACGCGGCCTCCATCGCGCGGGAGGGCGACTTCGTGATCACGCTGAGCTGCGGCGACGTGTACCGCATCATCCCGCAGATCATCGAGGCGCTCGGCACCTCGGACCCGGCGGTATGAAGCGTCCTCAGGGCTTCGATCCGCGGCCGCCGGGGGACGATGGGGCACGGGGCACGCCCTCGCCGCCGACCAAGACGCCGAGCCGCGCGCCCGCTGCCCAGCGGCGCGGCGGGCGGGCACGCCCCGCCACCGCCGTTCCGGGCACGTCGGACACCGCCGGCGGTCGCGACGGGCGCGCCGGCGCGTCCCGGTCGTCCAGCGCCGAGGCGGATGCGCGGCGGGAGCTGCGCCGTGCCCGGCGCGAGCGCAAGCGCTTCGAGCGCGACGAGGTCCGGCGCTTCACCCGGCGCACCCGCCGCCGCACCGCTGGCTGGATCACCGCGGCGGCGATCGTCGCGGTGATGGCGGCGATGCTCGCGCTCGCGGTGTACTCGCCGCTTCTGGCGCTGCGCACCGTGCAGATCGAGGGCGCGTCCCGCATCCCGCCGGAGACGCTCGTCGCGGCGCTCGACGATCAGGTCGGCACGCCGCTCCCGCGGCTCGACCTCGGTGAGGTCAAGGAGGCGCTCGCCGCATTCCCGTTGGTCCAGAGCTACTCGACCGAGAGCCGCCCACCCGACACGCTCGTGGTGCGGATCGTCGAGCGAACGCCCATCGCGTCCGTTCCGGCGCCCGGCGGGGGATACCGGCTCGTGGATCCCGCGGGCGTCGTCGTGGAGCAGGCGGACCAGCGGCCGGCCGGTTACCCGGTGGTCGACGTCGGAGCCGCCGGGGTCGAGAACCCGCGCTTCGAGGCCGCCGCGCAGGTGCTCGCCGCTCTGCCGGCCGACTTCCTCGCGCAGGTGGACGCGGTAGACGCGAACACGAAGGACGACGTGAGCCTCGTGCTCACGGACGGCAAGCGCGTCGTGTGGGGGAGCGCCGACCAGTCGGACGTGAAGGCGGCGCGCCTGCCCGCCCTCATCCGCGCGACCGCGGACCGCTCCGTCGCAGAGTACGACGTGTCGTCCCCCGACAACCTCGTCGTCCGCTGATCCGCCATTCTCGGCCCGTCGCGTCCCGACCGGCTCGCGTCCGACACGCCCGGATTTTTTCTCTGACGACACGCGGACGCGGCTGACCGGTGCGCCCCCTTCCGCCGTTTACCTTCGGAATCAGGAAATGCATACTGAGTAAAACTTTAGACCTCAACAACAGGTTTAGGGTTCCAGCGGAGGCCGGTCATCATGTCAAGTAACAACAACTATCTCGCCGTGATCAAGGTCGTCGGTATCGGCGGCGGCGGTGTCAACGCAGTCAACCGCATGATCGAGCTCGGTCTTCGCGGTGTCGAGTTCATCGCCATCAACACGGACGCCCAGGCGCTCCTGATGAGCGACGCGGACGTCAAGCTCGACGTCGGCCGCGAGATCACCCGTGGTCTCGGCGCCGGAGCCGACCCCGAGGTGGGTCGCCGGGCCGCCGAGGACCACGCGGAGGAGATCGAGGAGGCGCTCGCCGGCGCCGACATGGTCTTCGTCACCGCGGGCGAGGGTGGTGGCACCGGAACGGGTGGCGCACCCGTCGTCGCGCGCATCGCGAAGTCCATCGGCGCCCTCACCATCGGTGTCGTCACGAAGCCGTTCAGCTTCGAGGGAAAGCGCCGTCAGGCGCAGGCCGACATCGGCGTCGCGACGCTCAAGAACGAGGTCGACACCCTCATCGTCGTGCCGAACGACCGCCTGCTGGAGATCAGCGACCGCGGCATCAGCATGCTCGAGGCGTTCGCGACCGCCGACCAGGTGCTCCTCGCCGGTGTCCAAGGCATCACCGACCTGATCACGACGCCCGGCCTCATCAACCTCGACTTCGCCGACGTCAAGTCGGTCATGCAGGGTGCGGGCTCGGCGCTCATGGGCATCGGCTCCTCCCGCGGTGCCGACCGGTCCATCAAGGCGGCGGAGCTCGCCGTCGCGTCGCCGCTGCTCGAGGCGAGCATCGAAGGTGCGCACGGCGTGCTGCTCTCCATCCAGGGCGGCTCGAACCTCGGCATCTTCGAGATCAACGACGCCGCCAAGCTCGTGCAGGAGGCCGTGCACCCCGAGGCCAACATCATCTTCGGTGCCGTCATCGACGACACCCTGGGCGATGAGGTCCGCGTCACCGTCATCGCCGCAGGCTTCGACGGCGGCGAGCCGAACGCCAAGGTCGCGGAGGGTCGCCGGTCGAACTTCGTTCCCGCGGCGGTCGCCGCGCCCGCCCAGGCCGTGCCGGTCGCGGTCGCCTCGAGCGGCGCGCGCGAGTCCGTGCCGACCTGGTCGACGAGCGAGGCGCCGACCATCCCCGCACGCTCGAACATCGCGCCGGCGTTCGAGGACAGGGACGACGACCTGGACATCCCCGACTTCCTCAAGTGAGTCCGGATGCCGGCCTCGCGCACCGCGTGAGCGCGGTGCGTGAGGCCGTCCAGGCGGCGGCGGTGGAGGCGGGGAGGAATCCCGCCGAGATCGTCACGATCGCCGTCACCAAGTTCCACCCGGCCTCGCTCGTGCGCGAACTCGCGGGGTTCGGGCTGCGCGACATCGGCGAGAGCCGGCACCAGGAGGCGCGCGAGAAGGCGGCGGAGCTCGCCGACCTCGGGCTCGCCTGGCACTTCGTGGGGCAGCTCCAGGGCAAGAAAGCGCGGCAGGTCCAGCGGTACGCGCACGTCCTGCACTCGGTCGACCGCGAGTCCCTCGTCGACGCTCTCGCCCTCCCGGCGGACCTCGCCGATCCGGCCACGGACCGTCCGGTGACGGAGGTCTTCCTCCAGGTCAACCTGACGGAGGATCCGGCTCGCGGGGGAGTGGCTCCCACGGGCCTCGAGGCCCTCGCCGAGCGCGCCGAGGCCGCCGTGGGCATCCGTCTCGCCGGGGTCATGGCGGTCGCCCCGAGGGGTGGAAACCCCCGCCGCGCCTTCGCAACCCTGCGTGAGCTCTCCGCCCGGGTGCGCCGCATCGCGCCCGGCGCCGACGCCATCTCGGCCGGTATGTCGGGGGATTTCCGCGAGGCGATCCTCGAGGGGGCGACACACCTGCGCATCGGCACCGCAATCACGGGTAATCGTCCCGACCCCCGTTAATGTTTGAACCAGCGATCCACTCCCGGAGGTAAGAATGGCCAACCCGCTCCGCAAGACCATGGTGTACCTCGGTCTCGCAGATGAAGAGCTCGAGTACGACGCCCAGCAGAACCAGCCGCAGCCGCAGAGCCAGCCGCAGCAGGCGCCGGTGGCGGCCGTTCCCCACCCCGCTCCGACGCAGCCCAAGCGTGCGTCGGTCGTGACCCCCCTGCACAAGCCCTCGACCACGAACAGGAATGCGGCGCCGGCTGACATGAACGAGATCCTCACCGTCCACCCCAAGGCCTACAAGGACGCACAGATCATCGCCGAGAACTTCCGCGAGGGCGTTCCCGTGATCATCAACCTCACGCAGATGACGGAGCAGGATGCCCGCCGTCTCATCGACTTCGCGAGCGGGCTGTCGCAGGGCCTCTACGGCAAGATCGAGCGCGTCACGAACAAGGTCTTCCTCCTGTCGCCCGCGCACGTCGTCGTGTCAGGCGACCAGTCGGCCGCCGAGGCCGACATCGAGGCCTCGTTCTTCGCGTCCTGAGCCGGGCGGCGGCCGCCCAGCGGCACCTTGCCATAATTGATCCGTGACCATCATCTCCTTGATCGCCCTCGTACTGAGGCTTGCGCTGTTCCTGTTCATCCTTGCGATGTGGGGACGATTCGTGCTCGACCTCGTGCAGGCGTTCTCCCGCGAGTGGCGGCCGCGCGGCCTGGTGCTGCTGCTCGCGGAGGCCTCGTACACGGTCACGGATCCGCCGATCACGTTCGTGCGGCGCATCCTTCCCCCGCTGCGCCTCGGGCCTGTCGCCCTCGACTTCGGCTGGATGATCGTGATGCTCGGCGCCATCATCCTGTACAACATCGCGGGGAGCCTTCGCTAGCGACGCCCCATGCGGGGGCGGATGTATTCTGAGTCGCGCAGCGCGAAATCGCCGCGGGGTTCGGGGGGACGCACGTCCCAGTTGCTTCGGCAGATCGGTCCGTGGGCGCGTCCCATCCGTATAGATCACAAGCTTTGAAGGTGGCAGGCCATGGCACTCACCCCTGAAGACGTCGTCAACAAGCGTTTCCAGCCGACCAAGTTCCGCGAGGGCTACGACCAGGACGAGGTGGACGACTTCCTCGACGAGGTGGTCGTGGAGCTGCGCCGCCTGAACCAGGAGAACGAGGAGCTGCGCGCCCGCCTGGTCGCGGCCGACGGCCGTGGCGCAGAGCAGCCCGACTCCGGGGCATCGTCCGATGTCGAGCAGGCGCCCGTCGTCGACTTCGAGGCCGAGGTCATCGACGATGAGACGATGCCCGCGCCGATCCCCGCCGTCGCCGCGGCGCCCGTGCCCGCTGCGGCACCCGCCTCCTCCGCCGCGGACTTCGACGAGGAGACCACCAGCACGTCCAGCCTCCTGCAGCTGGCCCGCCGCCTGCATGAGGAGCACGTCCGCGAGGGCGTCGAGAGGCGCGACTCGCTCATCGCCGAGGGGCACGCCGCCGCCGCCCGCCTCGTCGCCGAAGCCGAGGCGAACCAGCGCACGCAGATCGACGCCCTCGAGCAGGAGCGCAAGGGGATCGAGGAGCGCATCGACGGCCTCCGCGTCTTCGAGCGCGAGTACCGCTCGCAGCTGAAGAGCTACATCGAGGGTCAGCTCCGCGACCTCGACTCGTCCGCGGCGGTGGACGTCGACGCCGAGCACGCGGGCGCAGGAGCCGCGGGCTTCTCGGGCTTTGCCGGCAACTGACCCGGTTCCGCGCGACCGCACCGGCGCGACGCTGAGCGTGCGGGCACTCCTGGTGCTCGCCGGCGTCGCGGTGGTCGTGTACGCGCTCGACCAGATAAGCAAGGCGCTCGTCGTCGCGAACCTGCCGGAATCCCGGCCGTTCCCGGTGCTCGGCGATCTCCTCACGTTCCAGTTCGTGCGCAACTCGGGGGCGGCGTTCTCGCTCGCCAGCGGCAGCACGTGGATCTTCACGGTCGTCGCGACGGCGGTGACCGTGTTCATCGTGCTGTTCGCCCGCCGCATCCGCTCCACCGGCTGGGCCGTGCTGTTCGGCATGCTGCTCGGTGGCACGCTGGGGAACCTCACGGACCGCTACTTCCGGGAGCCGGGGTTCCCGAGCGGGCACGTGATCGACTTCCTGCAGATCCCGCTGCTGCCCGCGATCTTCAACGTCGCCGATGTCGCGATCGTCTCGAGCATGGCGGTCTTCCTCATCCTCACGCTGCGCGGCGTCGGCCTGGACGGGACCCGCACTGTCGAGCCCTCCGGTCGGTCCGCCGGGCAGCCGGCGGCGGACCCTACCTCGGGTGCGGGTGCGGGTGCGGGTGCGAACGCCGGCCTCGACGCGGGGACCGGTGCCGCCGTCGACACGGCCGTCGATGCCGATCCGGATCGGACCTGAGGCGATGGAATCCCGCAGCCTGCCCGTTCCCGACGGGCTCGACGGTGTTCGCGTCGACGCCGGTATCTCGAAACTGCTCGGCTTCTCCCGCAGCCTCGCCGCCGAGGTTGCCGAGGCGGGTGGTGTCACCCTCGACGGCAGGGCGGCCGACAAGTCGGACCGCCTGCGCGCGGGCGCGTGGCTCGAGGTGATGTGGCAGCCGCGGTCCGAGGTGGCGGTCGTCCCCCTCGCGGTGCCCGACCTCGGCATCGTCTACGACGACGACGACATCGTGGTGATCGACAAGCCCGTGGGTGTCGCCGCCCACCCCTCGGTGGGCTGGGAGGGGCCGACGGTGCTCGGCGCCCTCGCGGCGGCCGGCTTCCGCGTGAGCACCTCCGGCGCCGCCGAGCGCGCGGGCATCGTGCACCGGCTCGATGCGGGTACGAGCGGCCTCATGGTCGTCGCCAAGAGCGAGCACGCGTACAGCGACCTGAAGCGCCAGTTCCACGACCGCGAGGTGGAGAAGATCTACCACGCCGTCGTGCAGGGGCATCCCGACCCGCTGAACGGCACGATCGACGCGCCGATCGGCCGCCACCCGTCGTCGTCATGGAAGTTCGCGGTCACGGCGGCGGGCAAGCCCTCGGTGACGCACTACGAGACGATCGAGGCGTTCCGCGGTGCCTCCCTGCTCGAGGTGCACCTGGAGACGGGCCGCACCCACCAGATCCGCGTGCACATGGCGGCGCAGCGCCACCCCTGCGTGGGTGACGCGATGTACGGGGCCGATCCCACGCTCTCCGCGCGGCTCGGGCTGGGCAGGCAGTGGCTGCATGCGATGCGTCTCGGGTTCACCCACCCGGGCACGGCGCAGCCGGTCGAGTTCGAGAGCCGGTACCCCGAAGATCTCGCGCACGCCCTGGCCGTGCTGCGCGGGGAATGACCGCGGCGCCGCTTAAGCTGGACCCCGCAATGCGAACCACCCGAAGGATCCCGAAGGGAACCCGTGCCTTCCAGCAATGATTCTTTCGTCCATCTCCACGTCCACAGCGAGTACTCGATGCTCGACGGCGCCGCCCGCGTCAAGCCGCTCATCGAGGCCGCGGTGGAACAGGGGATGCCCGCCGTCGCGGTGACCGACCACGGCAACGTGTTCGGTGCGTTCGACTTCTGGCGCACGGCGAAGAGCGCGGGCATCAAGCCGATCATCGGCACGGAGGCGTACATCACGCCCGGCACGCACCGCGGCGACCGCACGCGCGTGCGCTGGGGCAACGGCGGCGGGGACGACGTGTCGGGATCCGGTGCCTACACCCACATGACGCTGCTCTCCGAGACCACCGAGGGCATGCACAACCTCTTCCGCCTCTCCTCGAAGGCGTCGATCGAGGGCTACTACTTCAAGCCCCGCATGGACCGCGAGCTGCTGTCGACGTATTCCGCCGGTCTCATCGCGACGACGGGGTGCCCGAGCGGCGAGGTGCAGACGCGCCTGCGCCTCGGCCAGTACGAGGAGGCCAAGCGCGCCGCCTCGGACTACCGCGACATCTTCGGTCGCGAGAACTACTTCGCCGAAATCATGGACCACGGCCTCGGCATCGAGCGCCGCATCATGGGCGACCTGCTGAAGCTCGCTAAGGAGCTCGACCTCCCGCTCGTGGCCACGAACGACCTGCACTACACGCACGCCCACGACGCCACGAGCCACGCTGCCCTGCTGTGCGTGCAGTCCGGCACGACGCTCGACGACCCGAACCGCTTCAAGTTCGACGCCGACGAGTTCTACCTGAAGTCCGCCCAGCAGATGCGGGCCGTGTTCCGCGACCACCCCGAGGCCTGCGACAACACCCTGCTGATCGCCGAGCGCTGCAACGTCGAGTTCAACGAGAGCGCGAACTACATGCCGCGCTTCCCGGTGCCCGAGGGCGAGACCGAGCAGTCCTGGTTCGTCAAGGAGGTCGAGGCCGGGCTGAAGGACCGCTACCCGGGCGGTGTGACGCCCGAGGTCCGCGCGCGCGCGGACTACGAGATCGGCGTGATCTCGCAGATGGGCTTCCCCGGCTACTTCCTCGTCGTCGCAGACTTCATCAACTGGTCGAAGCGCAACGGCATCCGCGTCGGCCCCGGTCGCGGCTCCGGCGCCGGCTCCATGGCCGCGTACGCCATGCGCATCACTGACCTCGACCCGATCCGGCACGGCCTGTTCTTCGAGCGCTTCCTCAACCCTGACCGCGTGTCCATGCCCGACTTCGACGTGGACTTCGACGAGCGCAGACGCGGCGAGGTCATCCGCTACGTCACGGAGAAGTACGGCGACGAGCGCGTCGCCCAGATCGTGACCTATGGCACCATCAAGGCCAAGCAGGCGCTGAAGGACGCGTCTCGCGTGCTCGGCTACCCCTTCTCCATGGGGGAGAAGCTCACCAAGGCGATGCCGCCCGCCATCATGGGCAAGGACATCCCGCTGTCCGGCATCCTCGACCCCGACCACCCGCGCTACAAGGAGGCGTCGGACGTCCGCGAGGTCATCGCGAGCGACCCCGAGGCCCAGAAGGTGTTCGAGACCGCGCGCGGCATCGAGAACCTGAAGCGCCAGTGGGGCGTGCACGCGGCCGGCGTCATCATGTCGAGCGAGCCGCTCATCGACATCATCCCGATCATGAAGCGGGAGCAGGACGGCCAGATCGTCACGCAGTTCGACTACCCCGCCGCGGAGTCGCTCGGCCTCATCAAGATGGACTTCCTGGGGCTGCGCAACCTCACCATCATCGACGACGCCCTTGACAACATCGAGGCGAACCTGGGCGAGCGGCCCGTGCTCGAGGACCTCGCGCTCGAGGACGAGCTCACCTACGACCTCCTGGCCCGCGGCGACACCCTCGGTGTGTTCCAGTTCGACGGCGGGCCGATGCGCTCGCTCCTCCGCCTCATGAAGCCGGACAACTTCGAGGACATCTCCGCCGTCAGCGCGCTGTACCGCCCGGGCCCGATGGGCGCGAACTCGCATACCAACTACGCCCTGCGCAAGAACGGGCTGCAGGAGATCGTGCCGATCCACCCGGAGCTCGAGGAGCCGCTTCAGGACGTGCTCGGCGTCACCTACGGCCTCATCGTGTACCAGGAGCAGGTGATGTCCATCGCGCAGAAGCTGGCCGGCTACTCGCTCGGCCAGGCCGACCTGCTGCGCCGCGCGATGGGAAAGAAGAAGAAGTCCGAGCTGGACAAGCAGTTCGAGGGCTTCTCCGCCGGCATGCAGGCCAACGGCTACTCCATGGCCGCGGTCAAGACGCTGTGGGACATCCTGCTGCCGTTCTCCGACTATGCGTTCAACAAGGCGCACTCCGCCGCGTACGGGGTGCTCAGCTACTGGACCGCCTACCTCAAGGCGCACTATCCCGCGGAGTACATGGCGGCGCTGCTCACCAGCGTCGGCGACTCCAAGGACAAGATGGCCATCTACCTGAACGAGTGCCGCCGGATGGGTATCAAGGTGCTGCCGCCCGACGTGAACGAGTCGGTCGGCGGCTTCGCGGCCGTGGGCAAGGACATCCGCTTCGGCCTGAGCGCCGTACGCAACGTCGGCACCAACGTCGTGGACGCGATCCGCGGGGCGCGCACCGAGAAGGGACGCTTCACCAGCTTCTCCGACTACCTCAAGAAGGTGCCGCTGGCGGCCACGAACAAGCGCGCCATCGAGTCGCTCATCAAGGCCGGCGCGTTCGACTCGCTCGGCTCGACCCGCCGCGCACTGCTCGAGGTGCACGAGGGCCTCGTCGACGCAGCGGTGACGGACAAGCGCGCCGAGGCCGCGGGTCAGGTGGGCTTCGACTTCGACGGACTGTGGGACGAGCCGCAGCAGGCGAACCCTGTGCCGGCGCGGCCCGAGTGGTCGAAGCGCGACAAGCTCGCCTTCGAGCGCGAGATGCTCGGCCTTTACGTCTCGGACCACCCGCTCGCCGGGCTCGAGCTGCCGCTCGCGAAGCTCGCCTCGGTGGGCATCGCGGACCTCCTGGCGAACGAGACGCCGCAGGACGGCGAGACGGTCACGATCGCGGGCCTGCTCACGAGCGTGCAGCACCGCACCGCCCGGAACTCCGGCAACCAGTACGGCATGGTGCAGATCGAGGACTTCGGCGGTGAGATCACCGCCATGTTCATGGGCAAGGCCTACCAGGAGTTCGCGCCCGCCCTCATCGGTGACTCGATCGTGGTCGTCAAGGGACGCGTCAGCGTGCGCGACGACGGACTGAACATCCACGCGTTCAGCCTGTTCGCGCCCGACCTTGGCCAGGCCCAGGGGTCGGGTCCGCTCGTCATCAGCCTCGCGGAGCACCGCGCCACCACGGACACCGTGAAGTCGCTCAACGACGTGCTCATCCGGCACTCGGGCGACACGGAGGTGCGGCTGCAGCTCGTCAAGGGCGAGAACGGCCGCATGTTCGAGATCCCGTTCCCCGTGAACCTGAGCCCGGACCTCTACGGCGAGCTGAAGAGCCTCCTCGGCCCGAACTGCCTCAGCTGACCCGGGTCTGCTGTGGTCGGGGTCTGCGAAGGTGGTCCCCCGGTCCCTGAGCCCGTCGAAGGGGTCGACATGCGTGAGAAGGGGCAGGAGCTATCCGCTCAGGATGCCGGGTGGACCTCGAACACGAAGCCTTCGGCTGAAGGCCCTCCCTGCCAGGCGCTGGCTGTGGATTGCGCGGTCCGGGCCGCCGTGACGTAGGGTCTCGTCCGTCCCGCAACGCTCTTGGTGACCGCTCGAATGCTGAGCACCGTTCCGGCCAGGATGCCGGACATGAGATCGTCGTCGTACTGGTACTCCAGATCCACCGAAGCGAGGCCCTCGAAGCGCGCATTGAACCAGTCGTGGTTCAATGGCGAGACCGACCAATCGACACGGTCGCCGACGCTGACATCCAGCCCGAGGTCCTCCAACACCCACACGGGCATGTACATCAGTGCGCCCATGTCGTCCTCCCGCGTCCGGCCGATGCGCCGCACCGCGCCGCGGCTTCTCACGATAACGACGTCGAGCCTGTCGGAGTGACGCACACGCGTGTGCGGGCGATGCCGGCTTCGCGGCCTTCGAACCCGTCGAAGGGCCGCCACGCAGCTCGCCTCGGCAGGTCTCCCACGGTCCCTGAGTCGGTGAAAGGGACGCGCAGAACCTCACCCCGAGTTCTCCACAGCCTCCACCTCCGCGGGCGGGGTGGTGTCGGTGGTGCCTGGTTCGATGTCGGCATGGAAACACCGACGTTCCCGCAAGCACCTGTACCACCCGACACCCCACCGCCACCACCGCCCCAGGACGACGCGGCGGAAACCTTCGCCGCGATGATCGACGCCGTGAGAATGTTCGAGACCTTCGCCCGCTGGGCCACCGCCTGCCGCGCCGAGGCGATCGACCGAGCCCGCCTCTGGACGGAGGCCACCGACCTCTCCGTCCCCACCACCGGCGGACCGCGCTGGTCCCGCGCGGTGGCAGGCCGCCGCGTCCTCGTGACCGAGCTCGCCTGCGCGCTCCGGGTCTCCGAGCGGGCGGCCGAGAACCTGGTCGCGGAGAGCGATGCGTTGCTCCACGACCTGCCCGCCACCCACCAGGCGCTACAGGATGGCCGGATCGGCTACCGCCATGCCCAGGTCCTCATCGACCACACCACCACGCTCCCGCCCGCAGCACGAACAGCGGTGGAGGAGGCGATCCTGCCGAAGGCGGAGTCCCTGACGGTCCCGAAGCTCGACCGGGCCGCCCGGAGCATCCGCGAGCGCCTGCACCCGGACTCGATCACCCGGCGGCACACCGCGTCGGTGGCGGACCGGCACGTCGAGACCTGCCCGGCACGCGACGGCATGGCATGGCTCAACGCGTACCTGCCCGCTCCGGAGGTGACGGGGATCGCGAGCCGGCTCCGGGACATCGCCGAGGGGCTGACGGGCGTGCCCGGGGAGGAGAGGACCCGCACCCAGCTGATGGCGGACACGTTCACCGACCTTCTCCTCGACGGCATCACGACGGCCGCACCGGATACCGCGGGGACGGATGCCGGTGACGGTTCCGGTGAGGCCCCGACCTCCGGAGCGAGCGGAGATGGTGTGCGGTCGACTCGTCGCATCGACGCGCCGATCGGCACCGGAATCCGACCTCGCGTCCTCGTGACGGTTCCGGTGCTCACACTCCTGGGCCGATCCGAGGAGCCGGGCACGCTCGAGGGCTACGGACCGATCGACGCGAACACCGCCCGCCGTATCGCGGCACGGGCGCCGAGCTTCACCCGCATCCTGACCCACCCGGAGACGGGCGCGGTCCTCTCCGTCGGCCGAGATCGGTACGCGGTGCCGAGCGACCTGCGGACGTGGCTGCGGGTGCGGGACGAGACCTGCCGGTTCCCGGGCTGCAATCGGTCGGCGGACCGGGCGGACGTGGACCACGTGACGGACTGGCAGCACGGCGGCCGAACAGACCACGGCAACCTGGTGCACCTGTGCCGGTCGCATCACCGGGTGAAGCACCACACCGCCTGGTCCTCCAGGTCGACCGGAGGTGGCAAGGTGCGATGGCTCGCGCCCAGCGGCCACGAATACGAGACTGAACCCGCCACCCACATGGGGAGCGCAAAGCCGCGAAGGCATGGAACGGTCGCAGCAATCCCGGATCAACCACCGTTCTGAATCGGTTCCGAGTCCGCTCAGGTAGCTTCGACAAGCTCAGTCACCCCGGGTCAGCCCAGGGCACCCAGGCGTGGATGGCCAGTTCTCGAGTGGATCCGGCCGTGCCCGCAGGACGCGACGACACGGTCACTGAGCTTGTCGTAGGGACCCCATAATTCGGGGCGGCGACCGTGCTCGACCTACGCGAACTCGCCCGGCTGGAAGTACTGGCGCTCGTGGTAGAGGAGCGGGCGGTCGTCCTCGCCGAGCCCGCCCTCCTCGATCTGCACCACGATCACGGCGTTGTTGTGCACCGGGAAGCGGTCGACGATGGTGCCGACCATCCAGGAGGTGACGTCCCTGATCACGGGGAGGCCGTGCGGCCCGGGCGCCCAGTGGTCGCCCTCGAACCGCTCGGCCTGGGCCCCGCTGAGCTTCTCCGCGACGCCGCGGTTCCGCACACCGAGCATGTGGATGACGACCCGGTCGGTCTCCGCGATGGCGGGCCAGGAGCTCGCCGAGCGGGCCATGTTGAAGGTGGCCAGCGGGGGGACCGCGGCCAGGGAGGCGAGCGACGTCGCCGTGAAGCCCATGGGGTCGCCGGACGCGTCGAGGGCCGTGATGATCGCGACGCCGGCCGCGTGGCGTCGGAACGCCTGCTTGAAGGCTGCGAGGTCCACCGGGGTGACCGGTTCGATCGGGCCCTGCGCGGGATCCACCGCGAGGCGCTCGACCGCCGCGGCGGGATCCGTCGCCGCAAGCGCGGAGACCGACTCGTCCGTCGACGCCGAGCCGGCCGCTGCGCCCGGATCCACCGGCTCCCGCGCTGCGTCGATCACGTCCGCCCCTGCCGCTGTTGTGCTCATCGATCTGCCTTTTCCTCGTCAGCGCCCGGCCGCGAGGCAGGCGCCGTGTTCGGTCGTGGATGGCATCAGGCTAACCCCGACGGTGGCTCCTCCCCAGTTCGTTAGACTTCGGGCGTCATGATGCGAACCGTTGATCTCCGGGGCACGCGCTCCTCCCGCTCCGAGCTCGAAGGCATCGTGCCGAGGGCCGCCTACGACGTCGCCGTTGCCGCGGAGGCCGCCGCGGCCCTCATCGGAGACGTGCGCGAGCGCGGTGAGGCCGCCCTCCTCGAGCAGGCGGAGCGCTTCGACCGCGTGCGCCCGGCCGCCCTGCGTGTGCCACAGGCAGACATCGACGCGGCCGTCGCGATCCTCGACCCCGCCGTGCGCGCGGCGCTCGACGAGATGATCGCGCGCGTCCGTGCCGCGAGCGGCGCCCAGCTCCCGCAGGCCCGCAGCACCACCCTCGGTGACGGCGCACGGGTGGACCAGCGCTGGCTTCCCGTCGCCCGCGCCGGCCTCTACGTGCCCGGCGGCAAGGCCGTGTACCCCTCGAGCGTCGTCATGAGCGTCGTGCCGGCCCAGGCGGCCGGTGTCGCGTCCGTCGCCCTCGTCTCGCCGCCGCAGCGCGAGTTCGGCGGGGGAGTCCACCCCACGATCCTTGCCGCGGCCGGCCTCCTCGGCGTCGACGAGGTGTACGCCATGGGCGGCGCCGGCGCGATCGGCGCCCTGGCCTACGGCGTGCCGGGCATCGGACTGGAGGCCGTGCAGGTCATCACCGGCCCGGGCAACGTCTTCGTCGCCGCGGCGAAGCGCCTGGTGCGCGGCCAGGTCGGCATCGACTCCGAGGCGGGCCCGACCGAGATCCTCGTGATCGCCGACGACTCGGCGGACCCCCGCTTCGTCGCCGCCGACCTGGTGAGCCAGGCCGAGCACGACGAGCTGGCGGCCGCCGTGCTGGTCACGAACTCGGAGGAGCTGGCCGGCCTGGTGTCCGCCGAGGTCGCCCGCATGGCCGGCGCGACCGCCCACGCCGAGCGCGTCGCCGTGTCCCTGGCGGGCACACAGTCGGGCATCGTGCTCGTCGACGACCTCGCGGCGGCGGCCGCCGTGAGCAACGCGTACGGACCCGAGCACCTCTCGATCCAGACCGTGGACCCGGATGCGGTGCTCGCCGGCATCGACAACGCCGGCGCCGTCTTCCTCGGCGGGCACTCCCCGGTGAGCCTCGGCGACTACCTCGCCGGCTCCAACCACGTGCTCCCGACCGGCGGGCAGTCGCGGTTCTCCTCCGGGCTCGGTGCGCACACCTTCCTCCGCCCGCAGCAGGTCATCCGCTACACGGAGCCCGCCCTCGCGGAGGTGGCCGACCGCATCGTCGCCATCGCGAACGCCGAGGACCTGCCCGCGCACGGCGAGGCCGTGGCGCAGCGCTTCCGCTCCGCCTGACTCACGGCGTTCCCGCGACGCCGCCACCTATCCTGGGAGCCACCATGTTCTGCCCCTTCTGCCGCCATCCGGACTCCCGCGTCGTCGACTCCCGCACGAGTGACGACGGGCTGTCCATCCGGCGGCGCAGGCAGTGCCCCGAGTGCGGTCGCCGCTTCAGCACGACGGAGACGGCGAGCCTCAACGTGATCAAGCGCAGCGGCGTCGTCGAGCCGTTCAGCCGCGAGAAGATCGTCTCCGGCGTGCGGAAGGCCTGCCAGGGGCGACCCGTCACGGACACGGATCTGGCAGTGCTCGCGCAGCGTGTCGAGGAGTCGGTGCGCGCAACCGGAGCCTCCCAGATCGACGCCAACGACATCGGGCTGGCCATCCTGCCACCGCTGCGGGACCTCGACGAGGTGGCCTACCTCCGCTTCGCCAGCGTCTACCAGGGCTTCAACTCCCTGAGCGACTTCGAGTCGGCCATCGCCCAGCTGCGGGTGGCGCACGGCGAGGCGGCGGCCCGCTCGACCGACTGACGCGGGGGCGACGCCGCAGGCCGACCCGCGCGTCAGCGGCACCGCGCTGCGCCACCGCCACGCTGCATCACCGCCACCGCCACCGCCACCGCCACCGCCACGCTGCACCACCGCCACCGCCACCGCCACGCTGCACCACCGCCACCTTCACCTTCACCGCCACCGAATCCTCTCCCCACCGAATCCGAGGGACGCATGTACCGGCTGCTGTTCACGCTCGTCCTGTCCCGCATGGACCCGGAGGACGCGCACCACCTCGCCTTCGAGGTCATCCGCCGGCTGCCGACGCTCGGCGTCGGCCGTCTGGTGCGGCTCCTCACCCGTCCGGCGCCGTCGCTGCGGACCCACGCGCTGGGCCTCGAGTTCGACTCGCCGTTCGGGGTGGCGGCGGGCTTCGACAAGGACGGCAAGGCCGTGCTCGGCCTCGGCCAGCTGGGATTCGGTCACGTCGAGGTGGGCACGCTGACCGCCGTGGCGCAGCCGGGCAACGAGCGTCCCCGCCTCTTCCGCCTCATCTCGGACCGCGCGGTGATCAACCGGATGGGGTTCAACAACGGCGGTGCCGCGGCGGCCGCGGAACGGCTCGCGCCCCTCGCGCGGCGCCGGAACCGCCCCGTGCTCGGCGTCAACATCGGCAAGAGCCGGGTCGTCGACGTCGAGAACGCCGCCGACGACTACCGGATCAGCGCCCGCGCGCTCGCCCCCGTCGCCGACTACCTGGTGGTGAACGTCAGCTCGCCGAACACGCCGGGCCTCCGCGGGCTGCAGGAGCTCGACCGCCTCGCCCCGCTGCTCGCCGCCGTGCAGGAGGAGAGCGGATCGACCCCGCTGCTCGTGAAGATCGCGCCGGACCTGTCGGACGAGGAGATCGCGCGCATCGCCCGCCTGGCCGTCGACCTCCGTCTCGCCGGCATCATCGCCACTAACACGACCATCGACCGCAAGGGGCTCTCGTCGGATCCCGCCGTCGTCGAGGCGGCGGGCGCGGGCGGGCTCTCGGGGGCGCCGCTGCGGCGCCGCTCGCTCGAGGTGCTGCGCCTTCTGCGCACACTCGTGCCCGAGGAGATGTGCATCGTCTCCGTCGGCGGCGTGGACACCGCGGTGGATGTTGCGGAGCGGCTGGAGAACGGCGCGACCCTCGTGCAGGGCTACACGGCGTTCCTCTACCGGGGGCCGCTGTGGGCGCGGCAGGTCAATCGCGGGCTGGCGAAGCTCCGAGCCAGGGGACGGGCAGCGCACCGCACGCCGTAGCCGCGGGGCGCTGCGGCGGCGTCGCGACAGGACGGCTGGAGAGACCTAGAACGACACCTTCGCGCCGCGCTTCACCTGAGGCTTCGGCAGGCGCATGCGACGGAACTGGAACGCGCGCATCGCGGCGTACCACTTGATGCCCTTCTCGACGTTCTCGGCACCGACGCGCTCGGCGATGCGGCGCTGCAGGATGCGTCCGAAGATGAACGCGTCGATGATCGCGGCGAAGAAGAACACGTAGATGACGAGGAAGATGTAGGTTGCGAGCACGGGCGGCAGGGCGAACGTGCCGAGGATCACGAGAATCATGATGGGCATGAGCAGCTCGCCCATGCTGAACCGGGCATCGATGGCGTTGCGGATGAAGCGCTTCTGCGGCCCCCGGTCGCGCATCGGCAGATAGCGCTCATCGCCGGCGGCCATGCCGACCTGAGCCTTCAGCCGAGCCTCGCGCGCCTTCTCGCGCTGCACCCGCGTCGCTTCCTTGCGATCGTTCGGCACGAGGGGGCGCTTGTTCGCTGCCTCGCGCTCTCTGCGGGTCGGCGTCGGCCGACCCTTTCCGAGTCGCCGCTCGGTCTCTTCAACGGTCTCGGTGCGGGGGGTCGGTACTTCAGGCTTGGGCACGTCACGGTCCTTCGAAAGGGTTCGCCTTAAGATTACCGTCATGAGTCTTGGCGATACCCCTGTTGAGGATCCAACGGCCGCGGCCGGGCAGAACGGCACGCGACCGTCGGTGGAGGAGGCCGTTCTCGGTGGCCTTCCCGTGGCGGTCGCCGACCTCTCACGCCTCGTGCGCATCCCGTCCGTCTCCTGGGCGGCGTTCGATCCGGCCCACGTCGCGGCCAGCGCGGAGGCGGTCGCGGCGCTGTTCCGGGAGACCGGCGTGTTCGACGACGTCTCGATCCGGCGCGCGCTCATGGCGGGCACGGACGAGCTCGGCCACCCGGCCGTGATCGCCACGCGTGCGGCGAGGAACGGCCGGCCGACCGTGCTCCTCTACGCCCACCACGACGTCCAGCCGCCCGGGGACGACGCGGGCTGGGACTCGCCGCCCTACGAGCCGACCGTGCGCGGCGACCGGCTCTACGGTCGCGGTGCATCGGACGACAAGGCGGGCGTGCTGACGCACGTCGCGGCCATCCGCGCGCTCGCCCTGGCTACGGGAGGCGACTTCGACCTCGGGCTCGCGGTCTTCATCGAGGGCGAGGAGGAGCACGGCTCGAAGTCCTTCTCCGCGTTCCTCGAGGACAACCGCGACGTGCTGTCCGCAGACGTGATCGTGGTCGCCGACTCGGACAACTGGGACGTCGACACCCCGGCCGTCACCGTGGCGCTCCGCGGGAACGTCGCGTTCCGGCTGACGGTCCGCACGCTGGAGCACGCGTCGCACTCCGGCATGTACGGCGGCGCGACGCCGGATGCCATGCTCGCGGCTATCCGGCTGCTCGACTCGTTCTGGGACGAGAACGGCGCGGTCGCCGTGGAAGGTCTGACCTCGGCCGACCTCGTCATCCCCGACTTCTCCGAGGACGACCTCCGCCGCGACGCCGCGTTCGTCGCCGGCGTGTCCGCGGTCGGCCGTGGCCCCGTGCTCTCCCGGCTGTGGGCCCAGCCGGCGATCACGGTCACCGGCATCGACGCCCCGACGGTCGAGAACGCGTCCAACACGCTCATCCCGGAGGTCACGGTACGCGTGAGCGCACGCATCGCGCCCGGGCAGTCCGCCGACGACGCGTACGCCGCGCTCGAGGCGCACATCGACAGGCACCGCCCGTTCGGTGCCGAGACCCGCATCTCCGACGTCGACCGCGGCAACCCCTTCCTCGTCGACACGAGCGGCTGGGCCATCGGCGAGCTGAAGGCCGCGATGCGCGAGGCCTGGGGCCGCGACGCCATGGAGACGGGCATCGGCGGCTCGATCCCGTTCATCGCGGACCTCGTGCGGGTGTTCCCCTCCGCCCAGATCCTGGTGACCGGCGTCGAGGACCCGGACACCCGGGCGCACAGCCCGAACGAGTCGCAGCACCTCGGCGTGCTGAAGCGGTCCATCCTCACCGAGGCGCTGTTCCTGCAGCGGCTGGACGCGCGCGGCTGACCGGCGGCGGCGACGCGGGGGAGAAGCGGGGACGAGCGGGGGAGCCCGCCCGGCACAGGGAATTCCCCCGGCCGTTCCCGGGTTGCCGACGTAGACTGTGCAGGGTTTTCGCGCGCCTCCCCGGCGCTGTCCGATCCGAAGACCGACCTTTTTCGAACAGGAGTCCCGTCATGACTGACACCACGATCACCACGCCCGACACCCGGGCGCACGGCGTCGGCCTCACCGACGCGGCGGCCACCAAGGTCAAGGGGCTGCTCACTCAGGAGGGCCGCGACGACCTGCGCCTGCGCCTCGCCGTGCAGCCCGGCGGATGCTCCGGCCTCATCTACCAGCTCTACTTCGACGAGCGGATGCTCGACGGCGACGCGGCAGTGGACTTCGAGGGCGTCGAGGTCGTCGTCGACAAGATGAGCGTGCCCTACCTCGAGGGCGCGACGATCGACTTCGAGGACACCATCCAGAAGCAGGGATTCACCATCGACAACCCGAACGCCGTTGGCTCCTGCGCCTGTGGAGACTCCTTCCACTGACCGTTCAGGTTCCGCTCGCCGCGAGGGAGTCGTCCATGGGGCGGCTCCCTTTCGCATTAGACTGGCCGAGTCACACTGGAACTTCCGAAGGGTCATTAGGTGCGCTCAAAACGCCGTATCCGTTGGGCAGCAATCCCGATGGCAGCGACTCTCGTCGTTGTTCTCGCGGGGTGCACTCAGGCGCAGCTGCAGGGATGGCTCCCGGGCGACGCTGACACCACGAACGAGACGGGCGACGTCATGGCGCTCTGGTTCACGTCGTGGGTCATCCTCCTCGTGGTCGGGCTCGTCACCTGGATCCTCATCATCTGGACCGCGGTCATGTACCGCCGTCGCAAGGGTCAGACCGGCCTCCCCGTCCAGCTGCGCTACAACCTCCCGATCGAGATCTTCTACACGGTCGTTCCGCTGATCCTCGTGCTCGGCTTCTTCGCCTTCACGGCGCGCACGCAGAACGTCCTCGAGGCACGTTTCGACGAGCCCGAGGTCAAGATCGAGGCGTTCGGCAAGCGCTGGGCGTGGGACTTCAACTACCTCGGCGGCCAGACCGAGGACGGCCAGGAGGTCGAGGGCGACGCGTACGTCGCCGGCGTCCAGGCCGTCGACGCGGCCCGCGGCCCGCAGGGTTCCGTCAACGAGGACCTGCTGCCGACGCTGTACCTCCCGGTCGACACCAAGGTCGAGATCCACCTGAGGACGCGCGACGTCATCCACTCGTTCTGGGTCGTGGACTTCCTCTACAAGAAGGACATGATCCCCGGTGTCGACACGAACTACTTCACCTTCATCCCACAGGAGGAGGGCACGTTCATCGGCAAGTGCGCCGAGCTCTGCGGCGAGTACCACTCGCTCATGCTCTTCCAGGTGAAGGTCGTCTCGCTCGACGAGTACAACGCTCAGGTGCGTGAGCTCAAGGACGAGGGCTTCGAGGGTCGCCTCGGCGACGAGTACAACGCGAACAGCACGCTGCCCGGAACCGGTGCCCCCGAGATGCTCGAGCCGGGCGAAGAGAACACCCCCGGCGAAGAGAACAACGAAGAGTAGGAACACAAGCCGCATGACATCCACTCTCAACCGTCCGACTGAGCTGCCTGCCGGCCAGGCGTCGGCGCTCCGGTCCTCGAGCGCCGAGCGCAAGGGCAACGTGCTTGTCCGGTGGGCCACCTCCACGGACCACAAGGTCATCGGGTACATGTACCTGATCTCCTCCTTCGTCTACTTCCTCATCGGCGGCGTGATGGCGCTCGTCATCCGCGCCCAGCTGTTCCAGCCCGGGCTCGAGGTCGTGCAGACGTTCGAGCAGTACAACCAGCTCTTCACGATGCACGGCACGATCATGCTGCTGATGTTCGCGACCCCGCTGTTCGCGGGCTTCGCCAACGTGCTGATGCCGCTGCAGATCGGTGCCCCGGACGTGGCGTTCCCGCGCCTCAACGCGCTGGCGTACTGGTTCTACAGCATCGGCTCGGCGATCGCCGTGGCCGGCTTCCTCACCCCGCAGGGCGCCGCCTCGTTCGGCTGGTTCGCCTACACGCCGCTTTCCAGCACCACGTTCACGCCGGGTCTCGGTGGCAACCTCTGGGTCTTCGGCCTCGCGCTCAGCGGCTTCGGCACGATCCTCGGTGGCGTCAACTTCATCACCACGATCATCACGATGCGCGCGCCCGGCATGACGATGTTCCGCATGCCGATCTTCACCTGGAACATCCTGGTGACGTCGATCCTCGTGCTGCTCGCCTTCCCCGTGCTCGCCGCCGCGATGTTCGGCCTCGGCCTGGACCGGGTGTTCGACGCGCACATCTACGACAGCGCCAACGGCGGCCCGATCCTCTGGCAGCACCTGTTCTGGTTCTTCGGGCACCCCGAGGTCTACATCATCGCCCTGCCGTTCTTCGGCATCGTGTCCGAGGTGTTCCCGGTGTTCAGCCGCAAGCCGATCTTCGGCTACAAGACGCTGGTCTACGCGACGATCTCGATCGCCGCCCTGTCCGTGACGGTGTGGGCGCACCACATGTACGTCACCGGATCGGTGCTGCTGCCGTGGTTCGCGCTCATGACGATGCTCATCGCGGTGCCGACGGGTGTGAAGATCTTCAACTGGATCGGCACCATGTGGAGCGGCTCGGTCACGTTCGAGACACCGATGCTCTGGGCGATCGGCTTCCTCGTGACGTTCACGTTCGGTGGTCTCACCGGCGTGATCCTCGCCTCCCCGCCGCTCGACTTCCACGTGTCGGACACCTACTTCGTCGTCGCCCACTTCCACTACGTCGTGTTCGGCACCGTGGTGTTCGCCATGTTCTCCGGCTTCTACTTCTGGTGGCCGAAGTGGACGGGCAAGATGCTCAACGAGTCGCTCGGCAAGATCCACTTCTGGCTGCTGTTCGTCGGCTTCCACACGACCTTCCTCATCCAGCACTGGCTGGGCGCCATGGGCATGCCGCGTCGCTACGCGACGTACCAGCCTGAGGACAACTTCATCTGGATGAACCAGCTGTCCTCGATCGGCGCGGGCATCCTCGCCGTCTCGATGCTGCCGTTCTTCCTGAACGTCTGGGTCACCGCGCGCAAGGCGCCGAAGGTCACGGTGAACGACCCGTGGGGCTACGGCCGCTCGCTCGAGTGGGCGACCTCCTGCCCGCCGCCCCGCCACAACTTCACGTCGATCCCGCGAATCCGGTCGGAGTCCCCGGCATTCGACCTGAACCACCCCGAGGCGGGCATCCCGGTCGGCGTCGGACCGGTGAAGGACGCCCCGGACACTCCGACGTACGACCAGGCCGACGGAAAGGTCAAGTAGCGTGAGAGTCAACTCGATCCTCTTCTGGGTCCTCACGGGCTTCTTCGCCCTCGCAGCTTTCGCGTACGGCCTGTGGACGTTCATCGACAGCGGCAAGAGCGTCGAGTGGACCGGCACGGTCGCGCTCGCCCTGTCGACCGGGCTCGCCGCCTTCATCGCGTTCTACCTGAGCCGCGTCACCAGCGCGCAGCAGGAGGCGCTCCCCGAGGACCGCAGCGACGCCAACATCGACGACGGCGACCCGGAGCTCGGCTTCTTCAGCCCCTGGAGCTGGTGGCCGCTCACGCTGGCCCTCGGCTGCGGCAGCGTGTTCCTCGGTCTTGCTGCGGGCTTCTGGGTCGCGATCCTCGGGGTGTTCATCACGGTGATCGCGCTGGTCGGCTGGACCTACGAGTACTACCGCGGCTACTTCGCCCGCTAGGCCGGCATGATCCGGGAGGCGCGTGCGGCGGACAACTCCGCGGTGTTCCGGCTGTGTCAGCAGCTGGACATGATCAACCCGCCTGCCGACCGTGACGACTTCGACGTCTCGTTCTTCCACATCCTCCGCAGCAGGGGCGAGGGGCGGGACGTGCTCCTCGTCGCCGAGGACGACGCCGCTCAGGTCGTGGGGTACGCCTACCTCACCGTCTCGCGGCTGCTGTACGCCGGTGGGCTGTCCGCCCACCTCGAGGAGCTCGTGGTCGACGCGAACGCCCGCGGGGCCGGCGTCGGATCCGATCTCGTGCGGGCCTGCGAGCGCGTCTGCACCGACCGCGGGGTCGGGCAGCTCACCATGTCGACGCGCCGTGCGGGCGCCTTCTACGGCCGGCTGGGCTACGAGCGCACGGCGGAGTTCTACAAGAAGCTCTTCCGGCGGCAGCCGACCCGCTGAGCGGCCCCGGCGCCGAGCGACCCGCTGAGCAGCCCCGGCGCCGAGCAGCCCTGACCGATCCGCTGAGTAGCCCCGGGCGCCGAACGACCCGACTGACCCGCTGAGCGGCTCAGGCTGACCGGCGCGGTTGCTGGGCGCGTGTGCCGGTATCGCGTCATCAGCCCGGGCGGACCTCGTCGCGGCGGCGGAAGCGGAGTGCGGTGACGGAGGTCGTCACGACCGTCTCCCGTTCCCGTACCGCTTCGGCGGCATCACGGTGGTGGGCGGACGGGCCCATGCCCACAAGCGCCTCGACCGCGGTCGCAGAGAGCCTCAGACTGCGCTCCACCGCCAGCTCGCGCTCGAGATCGAAGTGCGGGGACAGCGCCGCCAGGAGCCGCTCCCGCTTCTCCTCCTGCACGCCGAGAACGAGTCCACGCCCGCGCAGCTCGCGCAGGTGATCCGCTGCCGGCACCACGACGACGAGGGAACCGCCCGGTCCGAGCACGCGCCGGAACTCCTCCGGGTTTCGCGGCGCGAAGACGTTGAGGATCGCAGTGGCCGCACCGTCGCGGACGGGCAGGGGCGACCACACGTCGGCGACCAGCCCGTCGATGCGGTCGTGACCGCGTGTGGCCCGGGCCACGGCGACGGGGGAGAGGTCGAGAGCCAGCGCGGCCGCGTCGGGCAGACGATCGACGGCATGACGGAGGTAGTATCCGGTGCCGCAGCCGACGTCGAGGATCCGCTGCCCGGGCGCTTCAGGCAGCAGCGACGTCGCGGCATCGGCGATGGGCCGGTAGTGGCCGGCCGCGAGGAACGCGTCCCGGGCGTCGAGCATCGCCGCGTCGTCGCCCACCACTCGGGTCCGGGGAGGGAGCAGGGTCACGTAGCCGCGTCGATTCACGTCGTGGTTGTGGCCGGAGGCGCAGACGAGCGCGAGCGGTGGCCGAGGCGTGAGCGGGAGAAAGCAGATCGGGCAGCGGAGCCAGGTGGACAGCGTGGACGTTCCCACGTGTCGCCGGCTACCGCTGCCCGATGGCAGTGCGTCAGCGCTGATGGTGCTCAGTGCCGGTTCGAGTCGCTGCCGATCGCTGCCTGGTGGTCGCTGCCGATCGCCGCGTGGTGCTCGCCGTGCGAGAGCTCGACGTCCCGGCGCGTGACGGGAGCGATGCGGTCCTCGAAGAACCAGCGGGACAGACCGGCACGCACCCGCGTCGCGGGGGTGATCTTGCCGCGGCTGTTCGGGCGGACCATGAGCGGGGCGTAGTCCTCGTAGCTGACCAGCCGCCAGCGGTCGTACTCGTCGAGCTGCTCGTGCACCTCGATGAACTCGCCACCGGGCAGCTTCACGATGCGGCCGGACTCGATGCCGTGCAGCGCGATCTCCCTGTCCTTCTTCTGCAGGGCGAGGCAGACGCGCTTCGTGATGAGGTACGCGACCACAGGGCCGAGGATCGCAGCGGCCTGCAGGAAGTGGATCACGTGCTCCATGGCCAGGTCGAAGTGGGTCGCGATCAGGTCCGAGCTCGCGGCGGCCCACAGGACCCCGTAGAACGTCACGCCGGCGGCGCCGATCCCGGTGCGGGTCGGGGCGTTGCGGGGACGGTCCGCGATGTGGTGCTCACGCTTGTCGCCGGTGATCCAGTGCTCGAGGAACGGGTAGATCAGCGGCAGCACGATGATGGCGCCGAGAGCCGCCATCGGGATGAGGATGTTGAACGACCACGTGCGGTTCAGGAACTCGATCTCGAGTCCCGGCGGGATCAGGCGCAGGGCGCCGTCGGCGAAGCCGATGTACCAGTCGGGCTGGGTTCCGGCCGACACCGGCGAGGGGTCGTACGGCCCGTACACCCAGATCGGGTTGATGGCGAAGAAGGTGGCCATGACCACGATCACGCCGAACACGATGAAGAAGAAGCCACCGGCCTTCGCCGCGAAGGTGGGGAGGATCGGCACGCCGAGCACGTTCTCGTTCGTGCGGCCCGGGCCGGCGAACTGGGTGTGCTTGTGCACGACGACGAACACCAGGTGCAGGGCCAGCAGGGCGACGAGCACCGCGGGCAGCAGCAGGATGTGCAGCGTGTAGAGGCGGCCGACGATCGCGGTCCCGGGGAACTCGCCACCGAACAGCAGGAAGGAGATCCAGGTGCCGACCACCGGGATGCCGAGCACGAGGCCCTCGATGATCCGCAGGCCGTTGCCGGAGAGCAGGTCGTCGGGGAGCGAGTAGCCGGTGAAGCCCTCACCCATGCCGAGGATGAAGAGCACGAAGCCGATGACCCAGTTGAGCTCGCGGGGCTTGCGGAACGTGCCGGTGAAGAACACGCGGAGCATGTGCAGACCCATGGCGGCGATGAAGAGCAGCGCTGCCCAGTGGTGGATCTGACGGATCAGGAGCCCGCCGCGGATGTCGAACGAGATGTCGAGCGTCGACGCCATTGCCACGGACATCTCGACGCCCTTGAGCGGCACGTAGGAGCCCTCGTAGTGCGTCTCGGCCATCGAGGGGTCGTAGAAGAACGTCAGGAACGATCCGGTCACCAGGATGACGACGAAGCTGTAGAGCGCGACCTCGCCGAGCATGAAGGACCAGTGGTCGGGGAAGATCTTGCGGCCGAACTCCTTGACGACCGCGGAGATGCTCGTGCGCTCGTCCAGGTAGTTCGAGGCGGCAGCGGTGAAGCTGCTCGTCCTCGTCCTCGTCCTCGTGGGTTCAGTTGTCAGTGACACTTGCTCGCTCCCAGAAACTCGGTCCAACCGGCTCGGTGAAGTCGCTCTGCGCGATGAGGTAGCCCTCGTCGTCCACGGCGATGGGCAATTGCGGCAGAGGCCGCGCGGCCGGTCCGAAGATGACCGCGCAGTGGTTGGTCACGTCGAACTGGGACTGGTGGCAGGGGCACAGCAGGTGATGAGTCACCTGCTCGTACAGGGCTACGGGGCAGCCGACGTGCGTGCAGATCTTGGAGTACGCGACGATGCCGTCGTACGACCAGTCCCTGCGGTCCTCGGCCTCGTTGAGGTCGTCCGGACGCAGACGCATGAGCAGTACGGCCGCCTTCGCCTTCTCCTCGAGCAGGTTGTCGACCTCCTCGAGCCCCTCGGGGATGACGTGGAAGGCGGAGCCCAGGGTGACCTCGCTCGCGAGGATCGGCGTGCCGGAGGGGTCGCGGGTGAGGCGCGTGCCCTCCTTCCACAGGGTGTGCGAGAGGGCGCTGACCGGGTCTTCCTGATTGCCCGGGTACAGGTCGCGGAAGAGCACGATGGCCGGCAGCGGGAAGGCGACGAGTGCGCCGATCATGCTGTTGCGCAGCAGTGCACGGCGGCCGAAGCCGGACTCCTTGTCCGCCTGGTCGAAGATCTCGACGGCGCGGGCACGCGTTGCCGGGCTGCCGGCGACGGCGTGGCGCTGGTCGACCAGCTCCTCCTCCGGCATGAGCGCCTTGCCCCAGTGCACGGCGGCGACGCCGATGGCGAGGAGGGCGAGCGAGATGCCGATGCCCAGCATGAGGTTGTTCATGCGGGTCGAGGCGATGTTGTTCTCCTCGATGGGGAACGCGAAGTACGCGGCGATCGCGAACACGCTTCCCGCGAGGGAGATGTAGAAGAGCGTGTAGACGACGCGCTCGGCCCGCTTCTCCTTCTTCGGGTCGAGGTCCGTGACGCGCGGCCGGTGCGGCGGGATGCCCGGGTTCTCGAACCGGTCAGGAGCGACGACGCCGAGACCGGGGGACACCGTGGTCTGGTGCGACGCACTCACCGGGACCGCGACCGACCGCCCCGAGTGACCGGGCGTAACGACGTCGCGTGCGCCGTGATCCTCTGCCATGTGTTCCTATTCCTGCCTGTCCGTGTCGTGCAAAAGCTCTGAGTTCGAAGCGCCGCTAGTTCGACTTGGCCGTGAGCCACACCGTGACGGCGACGATGGCACCGAGGCCGAAGAACCAGGCGAAGAGGCCCTCGGCGACCGGGCCGAGCGACCCGAGCACGTAGCCGCCGGGGGAGGGCGACTCCCGGTTGAACTCGAGGTACGTGATGATGTCGCGCTTGTCCTCGGGGCTCAGGTTCGCGTCGTTGAAGACCGGCATGTTCTGCGGACCGGTGACCATGGCCTCGTAGATGTGCACGGGCGTCGCGTCGATGGCGGGGGCGAACTTGCCCTCCGTGAGGGCGCCACCGGCGCCGGCGACGTTGTGGCACATGGCGCAGTTGATGCGGAAGAGCTCGGAGCCGTTGGAGGCGTCGCCCTCACCATCGAGGTAGCGCGCCTCGGGAATGCCCGGGCCGGGACCGTAGGACGCCACGTACGCGGCGAGGGCCTTGACCTGCTCGTCGGTGAACTGCTCGGGCTTCTCCTCGGCCTGCGGACCCTGCTGCGCGAGCGGCATGCGGCCGGTGCCGACCTGGAAGTCCACCGATGCGGCGCCGACGCCGACGAGGCTCGGGCCGGACTCCGAACCCTCGAGGTTCAGGCCGTGGCACGTGGCGCAGTTCGTCGAGAACAGGCGCTGACCCTCGTCGATCATCTCCTGGGAGTTGATGTCGGACTGCGCCTCGGCCGTTCCGCCGGAGATCAGCGCGTACGCGCCTCCCGTGGAGAGCAGGCCGATGGCAAGAAGGGCGACCGTGGCCAGCGGACTGCGTCGGCCGGCGCGGTTCTTGCTTTTCGTCGCGTTTCTCATGCTGTGTGAATCTGCTCCCGCTCGTTACCTGAGGACTCGTTACTTGAGGACGTAGATGACCAGGAAGAGCCCGATCCAGACGACATCCACGAAGTGCCAGTAGTACGAGACGACGATCGCGCTCGTCGCCTCGCGGTGTCCGAAGTTGCGCACCGCGTATGCGCGGCCGATCACGAGCAGGAAGGCGATGAGCCCGCCCGTCACGTGCAGGCCGTGGAATCCGGTGGTGATGTAGAAGGCCGAACCGTAGGAGTTCGAGTCGAGCGCGATGCCCTCGCTCACGAGCGTCGCGTACTCGAGCACCTGGCCGGCGACGAAGATGGCGCCGAGGGCGTAGGTGAGGAAGAACCACTCGACCATGCCCCACTGCGACGGCTTCCAACCGGTCGATCGCGGCTGCATGCGCTCCGCGGCGAACACGCCGAACTGGCAGGTGAACGACGACGACACGAGGATCAGCGTGTTGACGGTCGCGTAGGACACGTTGAGGCGGCCGGACTCGAACGCCCACTGCTCGGGCGACGTGCTGCGGAGCGTGAAGTAGATCGCGAACAGACCGGCGAAGAACATCACCTCGCTGCCCAGCCAGACGATCGTGCCGACGGCAACCGAGTTCGGCCGGTTCACCACCGGCGCATGGGCTGCGGGAGAGATCGAGGTGCTCGTCACGCTGTCCATTATGGACTAACCGGGGGCGCCATTCGGCCATTGACGGCGGGCTCCGGGCAATTAGCAGCAGGCTGCCGATTCGCCCCGGACAGTACTGTGGTCGCATGACGCTCGCGCCGACGTGGTCCTCCGTGCTGAATTCGCTGCTCGAGGGGAACGACCTCTCCGTTGCGGAGTCCACCTGGGCCATGCGGCAGGTGATGCAGGGCGACGCGACGCCCGCGCAGATCGCCGGCCTCCTCGTCGCCCTGCGGTTCAAAGGGGAGACCGTGGACGAGATCGTCGGCTTCCGCGACGCCGTGCTCGAGAACGCCGTTCCGCTCGACGTCGACGCGCGTGCGCTCGACATCGTCGGCACCGGCGGCGATCCCTACGGCGCCGTGCTCAACATCTCGTCCGCCGCGTCCGTCATCGCCGCCGCGGCGGGCGTGCCCGTCGTCAAGCACGGCAATAGGGGGGCGAGTTCATCGTCGGGAGCGTCGGACGTGCTCTCCGTGCTCGGCGTGAACCTCGCCATCCCGGCCGAGCGCGTCGCCGAGGTGTTCCGGGAGACCGGCATCACCCTCGCGTTCGCGCAGCTGTTCCACCCGGGGTTCCGCCATGCCGGCCCCACGCGCAAGGAGCTCGGCATCGCGACGATGTTCAACATCCTCGGCCCGCTGTGCAATCCGGCCCGGCCGCAGGCCTCCGCCGTCGGGGTGTCGACCCTGGAGCGGGTCCCGCTCATGGCCGGAGTGTTCCAGACCCGCGGCGCGACGGCCCTCGTCTATCGCGGCGACGACGGCATCGACAAGCTGACGACGAGCGGGCACAGCCGCATCTGGGAGGTGTCGGGCGGTTCGGTGAAGCAGCACGACCTCGACCCGCTCGATCTCGGCATCCCCCGCGCCGAGATCCCCGACCTGCTGGGGGAGGGGCCGGAGTACAACGCGGGCGTGGTGCGGCGGGTCCTCGCGGGCGACCCGGGGCCGCAGCGCGACATCGTGCTGCTCAACGCCGCGGCCGGCCTCGTGTCGTTCGAGCTCTCCGAGAGCCCGCAGCAGTTCAGCGTGCCGATCCTCGAGCGGTTGCGCGCGAAGCTCGCGGTCGCCGCCGAGGCGGTCGACTCCGGGGCGGCCGAGGCGAAGCTGCAGGAGTGGGTGGACGCCACCCACCGCTAGGCGGCGGGGGCATCCCCGTCCGGTTCGAAGGACCGCTTGCCGGGACGGCTAGCGCACGTCCTCGTCGACCCAGTCGAACGTCTTGGTGACGGCCCTCTTCCAGAGGCGCAGCTGGCGGTCGCGCTCCTCGTCCTCCATCTGCGGCTCCCACCGGCTGTCCTCCTGCCAGTTGCTGCGGAGGTCGTCGAGGTTCTCCCAGAAGCCGGTCGCGAGACCGGCCGCGTACGCGGCGCCGAGGGCCGTGGTCTCGGCGACGACCGGCCGCACGACCGGCACGCCGATGATGTCGGCCTGGAACTGCATCAGCAGGGTGTTGGCGATCATGCCGCCGTCGACCTTCAGCTCCTTGAGGTCGACCCCCGCGTCCGCGTTCACCGCGTCGAGCACCTCCCGCGTCTGGAACGCCGTCGCCTCGAGCGCGGCGCGGGCGATGTGCCCCTTGTTGACGTAGCGGGTGAGGCCGACAAGCGCGCCGCGGGCGTCCGGACGCCAGTACGGTGCGAACAGGCCGGAGAAGGCCGGGACGAAGTACACGCCGCCGTTGTCCTCGACCGTCTGCGCGAGCGTCTCGATCTCAGGTGCGGAGCCGATGAGGCCGAGATTGTCGCGCAGCCACTGCACGAGTGAGCCGGTGACCGCGATCGACCCCTCGAGCGCGTAGTGCGGTTTCGCGTCGCCGAGCTTGTAGCCGACCGTCGTGAGCAGCCCGTTCTGCGAGCGCACGATCTCCTCGCCGGTGTTGAAGATGAGGAAGTTGCCGGTGCCGTACGTGTTCTTCGACTCGCCCGTGTCGAAGGCGGCCTGACCGAACGTCGCCGCCTGCTGGTCGCCGAGGATGCCCGCGATGGGCACCTCCCGCAGCAGACTGGACGACTCCGCCGTCCCGTACACCTCGGAGGAGCTCTTGATCTCGGGCAGCATCGAGCGCGGCACATCGAAGGCGGCGAGGATGTCGTCGTCCCACTGGAGGGTCTCGAGGTCCATGAACATGGTGCGGGACGCGTTGGTCACGTCGGTGACGTGGACGCCGCCGTCCGTGCCGCCCGTGAGGTTCCAGGTCACCCAGCTGTCCGTCGTGCCGAACAGCAGGTCGCCCGCCTCGGCCTTCTCGCGCGCGCCCTCGACGTTCTCCAGGATCCAGACGATCTTCGTGCCGGAGAAATAGGTCGCGAGGGGGAGGCCGACGGTGGCTTTGAACCGCTCGACGCCGCCGTCGGCTGCGAGGCGGTCGACGATCGACTGCGTGCGGGTGTCCTGCCACACGATGGCGTTGTAGACGGGCTTGCCGGTGGTGCGGTCCCACACGACCGCGGTCTCGCGCTGGTTCGTGATGCCGATGGCCACGACGTCGTGGCGGGTGATGTCGGCCTTCGACAAGGCGAGGCCGATGACCTCACGGGTGTTGCGCCAGATCTCAGCGGGGTCGTGCTCGACCCAGCCGGGGCGGGGGAAGATCTGCTCGTGCTCCCGCTGTCCGACGGAGACGATCGAGCCGCTGTGGTCGAAGACGATGGCGCGGGTGCTCGTCGTGCCCTGGTCGATGGCGACGATGTACTTGGTCATGACGGGTGCTTCTCCTCGTGATGGTCGATGGGATGGAGCGTCGGCGAACCGCGCTGCGGTCGCGCGGGGTGATGAACGGGACGGGAGCGGCGGACCCGGCGGGACCGGTCCGCGGGCCGGCCCTCCGCGGGTCAGAGGACGGGCAGCAGGGAGTACGAGAGCAGGCCGGCGAGGGCGCCGCCGACGAGCGGCCCGACGACGGGCACCCAGGCGTACGCCCAGTCGCTCGCGCCCTTGCCCTTGATGGGCAGAACGGCGTGCGCGATGCGCGGGCCGAGGTCGCGGGCGGGGTTGATGGCGTAGCCGGTGGGACCACCGAGCGAAACACCGATCGCGACGACGAGGAAGGCGACGGGCAGGGCGCCGAGGGCGGCGAGCCCGGCGGGGGTGGTGGCCTCGGCGTCCCCGTTGTTCGTGAGACCGAACCCGAGCACCACGAACACGAGAACGAACGTGCCGAGGATCTCCGTCACGAGGTTCCAGCCGTAGTTGCGGATCGCGGGACCCGTTGAGAAGACCGAGAGCTTGGACACGGCATCGGGCTCGACGTCGAAGTGCTGCCGGTAGGCGAGCCAGCAGAGCACCGCCCCGATGAACGCGCCCACCATCTGGGCCAGGTAGTACATGGGGACGACGCCGATGTCGATCTTCCCCGCCACGAGCAGCCCTGTCGTCACCGCAGGGTTGAGGTGGGCGCCCGAGGCGTAGGAGACGGTGACGCCGGCGAAGACGGCGAAGCCCCAGCCGAACGTGATCATGAGGAACCCGGCGTTGTAGCCCTTGTTCTGCGCGAGCACGACGTTGGCCACGACGCCGCAGCCCAACAGGATCAGGATGGCCGTGCCGACCGTTTCCGACACGAAGATGGTTCCGAGATCGTCCACGAGCGAACCTTCCAGAAGAGGTGTCGGATGCCGTGCATCCGCTCGCGCCCTTGCGAGTGCATCCACCATAGACCTCCGCAAACGCCGTATTCCACAAGGGAACGAAACTCGGGCGGCGACCTTCTCGGCCGCTCGGCCTTGGGCGTACATTGAGCACGCGGCGCCGCCCGCGCGGGACGCGGTGCCATGGCTGCAGGAACGAGGTTTCAGTGAAGAAGCTCATCAACGATCCGAGAGCCGTCGTTGCAGAGTCCCTGCAGGGGCTCGCGGCGGCTCACCCAGATGTGGTGACGGTGCACACGGAGCCCGACTTCATCGTGCGCGCCGTCGGACCGCGGCGCGGGAAGGTCGCCATCGTCAGCGGCGGTGGCAGCGGGCACGAGCCGCTGCACGGGGGATTCGTGGGGGAGGGGATGCTCGACGCCGCGGTGCCCGGACCGGTGTTCACGTCGCCGACCCCCGACCCGATCGTGGCGGCGACCCTCGCGGTGGACGGCGGGGCCGGCGTGCTGCACATCGTGAAGAACTACACGGGCGATGTGCTCAATTTCGAGACGGCGGCGGAGCTCGCCGAGGCCGAGGGTGTGACGGTGCGCTCGATGATCGTCGACGACGATGTCGCGGTCAAGGACTCGCTCTACACGGCCGGGCGGCGGGGGGTCGCCGGCACCGTGCTCGTGGAGAAGATCGCGGGCGCCGCGGCCGAGCGCGGCGACGACCTCGACGCCGTCACCGCCATCGCGACGCGCGTGAACGCGGAGGCCCGATCCATGGGCGTCGCGCTCACGCCGTCTACCGTGCCGCACGCGGGCGAGCCGAGCTTCACCCTGGGGGACGACGAGGTGGAGATCGGCATCGGGATCCACGGGGAGCCCGGCCGGGAGCGGATCCCGCTCGAGCCGGCCGACGGCATCGTCGACCGCCTGCTGGGCCCCGTCCTCGACGACCTCCCGTTCGCCGGCGGCGACCGGGTGCTGCTGTTCGTCAACGGCATGGGCGGAACGCCGCTCATCGAGCTCTACATCGTCTTCCGCCGCGCGGCCGAGGTCCTCGCCGAGCGCGGCATCGAGGTGACACGCTCCCTCGTCGGCGACTACGTGACGTCACTCGAGATGCAGGGCGTCTCGATCACGCTGCTGCGGCTCGACGACGAGCTGATGGAGCTGTGGGACGCGCCGGTGAACACCATCGCACTGCGGTGGGGGAGGTAGGCGGCATGGGCCTCGACATCCGCTGGGCGGAGGCGTGGGTGCGCGAGAGCGCCCGGGTCATCGCGGAACACCGCACCGAACTGATCGCGCTGGACCGGGTGATCGGTGACGGCGACCACGGGGAGAACCTCGATCGCGGCTTCGCGGCGGTGATCGCGAAGCTCGACGGTGCATCATCGGAGACCCCCGCCGACGTCCTCCGGCTCGTCGCGACGACTCTCATCTCGACGGTGGGAGGGGCATCGGGGCCGCTCTTCGGTACGGCTTACCTGAAGGGCGCGGCTGCTGTGTCCGGCGCCGCCGAGCTCGACGCGGCAGCGCTGGTCGGCATGCTCACCGCCGCGCGTGACGGCGTCGTGCTCCGTGGCAAGGCCGAGGCCGGGGACAAGACCATGGTGGACGCGTGGACCCCCGCCGTCGACGCCGCCTCCGCGGCACAGGCCGACGGCGCGAGCGAGGCGGCCGTGCTCGAGGCCGCGGCGACCGCGGCAGAAGCGGGTGCCGCGGCGACGGAGCCCCTCGTGGCACGGAAGGGCCGGGCGAGCTACCTCGGCGAGCGGGCGGTTGGCCATCGTGACCCCGGCTCGCAGTCGAGCGCGCTCCTCCTCCGTGCTGCCGCGGACACCGCGGCGGAAGCGGCAGCCTCGTGAGCGTCGGCATCGTCTTCGTCTCCCACAGCGCGAGGATCGCCGACGGTCTCGTCGACCTCGCCCGGCAGATGGCGCACGACGTCGAGATGCAGGGCGCGGGGGGCACGGACGACGGCGGCATCGGCACGAGCTACGACCGCATCACCGCCGCCATCGACGCCGTGAACACGGGCGCCGGCGTCGTCGTGCTGTGCGACCTCGGCTCCGCCTACATGACGGCCGAGACGGCGGTCGACTTCCTCGACGACGACGTGCGCGGCGAGGTCCGCATCGTCGACGCGCCGCTGGTGGAGGGCGGGGTGGCCGCGGCCGTCGCCGCCCAGACCGGCGCGCACCTCGATGCCGTCGTCGCGGCCGCACGCTCGGCGGGGGAGGCGTTCGCGCCGGGATCGGGCGCCGAGCCGGGTGCCGTGCCGGTGCCGAGCGACCCGGAGGCGGTCGTGGCCACGGTGGCGGTGGTGAACGAGGAAGGGCTGCACGCGCGGCCCGCTGCGGAGTTCGTGAAGCTCGCTTCGACCTTCGACGCGAGGGTCACCGTGAACGGCGTCGACGGCACGTCACTGCTGCGGATCATGACTCTGGCGCTCACGCGCGGGTCGGACGCGACGATCTCCGCCACGGGCGCGCAGGCGCGAGAGGCGGTCGAGAGCCTCGCCGACCTCATCCGGTCGGGCTTCGGCGAGGCCTGATCGGCCTGGTCACCACCGTGCGGGGCTGTCAGGCCGAGGCCTCACCGCCGTCGCTCACCACCGCAAGGACGTTGCCTGCCGGGTCGCGGAACCACGCGATCTCCGGGCCGTTGCCGCGCATGATGCCCTTGGCGTCGGTGGGGAGCTCCCGGTCGTCGTAGATCCTGGTCTGCACCCCGCGGGCGTTCAGCTCGTCCACGGCGCCCTCGACGTCGGCCACGGGGAAGTTCAGGATCGTGAACGTCGCCGGCGTGTGGCCCTCCTTGCCGTAGATCAGGATCCGGCCACCGCTCTCCAACCGGACGGACAGGAAACCCATCGCGTCGTCCTCGACCCGAAGGCCGAGCGTGTCGCGGTAGAACGTGCGGGCCTCGTCGATGTCGTCCACCGAGAAACCGCTGAAGGCGCCGGCTGTGCTGAACATGGATCCTCCTCGATCGGGTCGACCCCTCCGCGCGGATGCGCGGGATCACCGCTCACCCTGGCACTGCCGGGCCGGCCTGTCCATGCCGAAGGGCCTCTGCTCACCCGGGGAGAGACACCTCCGCTCACCCGGGGAGTGTTACCTCCGCTCACCCGGGGAGAGATACCTCGATCATCCCGTCGACGACGCGCGTCCTGAAGCTGTGCTGCGGCGAGGTCGCCGGCCCGTGCACGACCTCGCCGGTCTCGATCTCGAACACGCTGGCGTGCCAGGGGCACACGACGCACGGGTTGTCGCCCTCGAGGAGGGTGCCCTCCGCGAGCGGGCCGGAGAGATGGCTGCACCTGGCGGACAGGGCGGACACACGGTCGCCGCGACGATAGAGGAGGACGGGCACGTCCTGCAGGTAGCGCTGCTGCAGGGTGCGCTCGGGCACGTCGTCGAGGGGCGCGAGCGGCTGCCAGCCGTCCGGCAGGAGGTGCGGCACATCCTCCGCGTGGTTCGCACCGGCCGCCATGGCGTACGAGAGGTGACCGCCGAGGTACCCGCCGGCGCTCACCATGGTGAGCCCGGCGTAGCCGAGGACCTTGCCGCTCAGCTGCCTGCCGCGACGCCGCTGCACGTAGGACGCGGCGTAGAGGCCGGTCGCGACGAGGTTCACCGCCCAGTGCACGAGCCCGACCCGCTGCTGCTGGGGGTGCAGTTCCGACCAGTCCGCGAAGCCCGCCGCCGCGGTCGGCACGACGCTGATCACGCCGACGCCCACGAGCATCCGCGACGCCTTCTCGGTGCCGGGGACGAGATCGAGCGCCGCCGCCGACAGCCATGCCCCCGCCGGGGCGAGGATGAGGAGCGGGTGGAGCGCGTGGCCGATGGGCACGCCGTGCAGGACGTCCCGCAGCCACTGCGGGTGGAGCACGCTGTTCACGCCCTTCCGCACCGCCGCGACCGCGGGATCGAGCACGGCCGCGTCCTCGAGGTCGTCGATGGGCTTGAGCAGGGGAAGGCGCTTCATGGGGACTCCTCGGTGAGACGGGTGGGACCGAGCCTAGACACGAGGTCGGGCCCCGGCTACGACGGGGTCGGCCACGACGGCCCCGGCTGCGACGTGGTGGGTGCGCGCGCTCCCGTTCCCGCTCGGGTTCGCTTCCCCGCCTCGTTCACCGCGTCACCGCCCGCCACCGGCCGCTCAGCCGGTCGGATGCGTGCGGAATTCGGGAGGGAGGCGCTAGTGTGTATTTAGTTAGCCGAACTAAGTAGGGAATCCCATGAGCGCCACGGCCTCGCATCGCCCGTCCTTCTCCATCTCCTGGCGTTCGCGCTCCCGTGAGCTGCGCGATACCGCCGTCCTCGATCGCACCGACGTGCTGTGGGTGGAGGTCGAGGCCGGTCTCTGGGTGGGCCGTGTCGAGGGCGAGTTCACCGGCATGATCGAGTTGACCAACGGCGGCTTCGCCGCGACGGACGGTCGTGGGGTGACGTGCGGGGTGCACGCCAGCCTCGCCAAGGCGAAGCGATCCCTCGTTCCGGGGTCCGGTGTGACCACGGCCTGGCGACGGGTCACCGGCGTGCAGCGATCGGGAGTGACGGGGCATGGCGCCCACTGATGCGGCTGTGCGCCGCTCGGACTACTGGTATCCGGGCAACGACGATCGCGCCGTACGCGTACTGAACGCGCTGCGGGCGTACCGGAGCGCCGAGGTCGCGATGCGGAAGCGCACCAGAGACTCCATGAAGATGGGGGAGACCGACCTGGCCGCGATCCGGTACCTGCTCGAGGCGGAGCGCCGGGGCCACGCGGTCACGGCGAAAGACCTCGCCGGCAGGCTCCAGGTGTCTTCGGCGTCGGTGACGGCGCTCATCGACCGGCTGGTCGGGAGCGGTCACGTGCAGCGGAACCCGCACCCGACCGATCGGCGCAGCGTCGTCATCGTGCCGACGCACGACTCCGACACGGAGGTGCGGGAGACGCTCGGTCGCATGCACGTGGCGATGATGGAGCAGGCGGAGGCCTTGAGTCCCGAGGAGGCGCTCGTGGTCGAGCACTTCCTGCGAGGCATGGCGGCGGCGCTCGACGACGTCGGAGCCTCGTCGGCTGGATCGCGCGCGGCTCGCTGAGCCGCTCCTCCTCCCCGGGATCTTCCGCGCCCGCGGCGGGCCCAGGCCCTGGCACCGATGCGGCGGCAAGGGTTTACTGGTGGGACGCCGCGACGCGCGTGACCCCGTCGAAGGCAGGAGGCGTTCATGGAAGCGATGGTGTACCGGGGACCGTACAAGGTGCGGGTCGAGGAGAAGGACATCCCCCGCATCGAGCATCCGAACGACGCGATCGTGCGGGTGACGTTGGCCGCGATCTGTGGATCGGACCTGCACCTCTATCACGGCATGATGCCGGACACCCGGGTCGGCATGACGTTCGGCCACGAGTTCATCGGCGTCGTGGAGGAGGTCGGCTCTTCGGTGCAGAACCTGAAGCGCGGCGACCGCGTCATGGTGCCGTTCAACGTCTACTGCGGCTCCTGCTACTTCTGCGCCCGCGGCCTCTACTCGAACTGCCACAACGTGAACCCGAACGCAACGGCGGTCGGCGGTATCTACGGCTACTCCCACACGTGCGGCGGCTACGACGGCGGACAGGCGGAGTTCGTGCGCGTGCCGTTCGCGGACGTCGGCCCGAGCGTCATCCCCGACTGGCTGGAGGACGAGGACGCGCTCATGATGACGGACGCGCTCGCGACCGGGTACTTCGGGGCTCAGCTCGGTGACATCACCGAGGGCGACACGGTCGTCGTATTCGGCGCGGGTCCGGTCGGCCTCTACGCCGCGAAGTCCTCTTGGCTCATGGGAGCCGGCCGCGTCATCGTCATCGATCACCTCGAGTACCGGCTCGAGAAGGCGCGGACCTTCGCGCACGCCGAGGCCGTCAACTTCACCGAGTACGACGACATCGTTGTGCAGATGAAGAAGGAGACGGACTACCTCGGCGCCGACGTCGTGATCGACGCGGTGGGCGCCGAGGCCGACGGCAACTTCACCCAGCACGTCACGTCGGCGAAGTTCAAGCTGCAGGGCGGATCGCCCATCGCGCTGAACTGGGGCATCGACTCCGTGCGGAAGGGCGGCACCATATCCGTCATGGGGGCGTACGGACCGATGTTCAGCGCCGTCAAGTTCGGTGACGCCATGAACAAGGGCCTCACGCTCCGGATGAACCAATGCCCGGTGAAGCGGCAGTGGCCCCGGCTGCTCGAGCACATCCGGAGCGGCTACCTCAAGCCGAACGACATCGTGACGCACCGGATCCCGCTCGAGCACATCGCGGAGGGGTACCACATCTTCTCCTCGAAGCTCGACGAGTGCATCAAGCCCGTCATCGTCCCCGGCGCCCACTGAGCCAGACCCGCCCGAAGGAGTAGTGCACCATGCCCGGCACACCGTATCTGCCCGACAAGCCGAAGCGCATCCCGTCGAGCGACGAGCTTCGAGCCCGCATCCCCGGTTGGGGCGCGGACCTCGACCCCGCGGACCGGCCGTCCTACCCGCGGGAGCGGTTCGACCCGGGAGCCACCGGCGCCCACTGGGAGTTCCCCGAGCGCCAGGAGGAGAGGTGGCCGCGGGAACGGTCCATCGAGCACGAGTTCCTGACGCCCGTGTTCGGAACCTCCACGCCGCCGCGAGGGCTGTCCGGCGTCCTGCGCAAGTACGCCTACGCCCGGTTCGGCGAGGGCCGCGCGGCGCACTGGCTGATCCTGCTCGGTGCCGACCGCGTCGACGCCGTGGAGAGCCACCTGCTGTCCTTTCTCACGCTGCGCCCGGACAACCCCGTCACGGAGACGGGTGTGCTCAGTGAGTTCACCCGCGGCGGGCTGTCGTCCCGCATCGGTCACAAGCGCGCCGACCTCTCGCACACCTGGATCGATCCGATCATCGTCGCCGGGCCGTGGGTGCTTGCAGGCGTGATCCTCCTCCGGCTCGGGCGCCGACCGGGCGGCGGGCACTAGCGCGGCGGATGGATGCGGGATGTGCCCACGTGGGCGACGTCCGCCGCGAGGGGAACCCCTGACGCGTCGCGCTTCGCTCCGCCCGTGGGCAGCTCCCGAACGGAGCCGTCCCCGCCGGACGCGAGCGCGGGTGCGGGCCCGGCCCAGGCGAGCAGGAGGGCGTCCTCACCCCGGAGGAAGCGGTGGGCGCGCACGCCACCGGTGGCGCGGCCCTTGGCGGGGAACTCGGTCAGCGGGCTGACCTTGCCCGATCCGGAGTCGGTGCCCGGCAGAGTCGCGCTGCTGCCCGCGATCGTCACCACGACGGCGTCGTCCCCGGGCGTGACGGAGGCGAACGCGAGCACGGTGGCACCCGCAGAGAGGTTGATGCCGGCCATGCCGCCCGCGGCGCGCCCCTGCGGGCGCACCGAGGATGCGGGGAAGCGCAGGAGCTGGGCGTCGGACGTGACGAACACCAGGTCGTCGGTGTCCTCGCCCTGCGCCGCGCCGATGACGCTGTCGCCCTTCTTCAGGGTGATGAGCTCGAACTCGGGGCGATTCGCCCAGTCGCCGGCGACCACGCGCTTGACGACCCCCTGGGCGGTGCCGAGGGCTATCGATCGCGGCGACGCGAGGTCGACGAGCGCCAGCACGCGCTCCTTCTTGTCCGTGAGCCCGAGGTAGTCGCGGATGCGCACGCCCGCGCCGAGCTGCACGGAGTTCTCCGGCACGACGGGAAGATCGAGCGGCGTCATGCGCACGAGGCGTCCCGCCGACGTGACGGCACCGATCTCGGAACGACTGGTCGTGGCGATGCTGGACTGCAGTGAGTCGTGCTTGGCGCGCCGCGGAGTGGACGTCACGACGGCGGGCTCCTCCGGCATCTCGACGCGCACCGCGCGACCCGTCGTGCTCAGGTACACGATGCACGGCGTGTCCGCGAGCTCGAGGGAGACGGGCTGCTTCCGGGACCCGGTCGTGGCGGCGCTCGGGCGGGCCTCGGTGAGGAGCGTCCGCCGGGGGGTGCCGAAGCGTTCGGCGACTTCGCCGAGCTCGTCGCTCACCAGCCCCCGAAGGTTGCGGTCGCTGCTGAGCAGCTGCTCGAGCTCCTCGATCTCGCGGCGCAGCTGGTCCTGCTCCGCCTCGAGCTCGACGCGGGAGAACCGGGTGAGGCGCCGCAGGCGCAGCTCGAGGATGTACTCGGCCTGCACCTCGGTGAGCTCGAACACGCTCATGAGCCGGGCCCGCGCCTGCTCCGTGTCGTCACTGGTCCTGATGACCTGGATGACCTCGTCGATGTCGAGGATGGCGATGAGCAGGCCGTCGACCAGGTGCAGGCGCTCGCGCCGGCGTGCGAGCCGGTAGCGCGAGCGGCGCGTGACCACCTGGATGCGGTGCTGGATGTAGACCTGCAGCAGCTCGATGAGGCCGAGCGTCTTCGGCCCGCCGTCCACGAGCGCCACGTTGTTGATGTTGAAGGAGTCCTCGAGGGGCGTGTAGCGGTAGAGCTGCTCCAGCACCGCCTCGGGGCTGAAGCCCGTCTTGATGCCGATGACGAGGCGGAGCCCCTTCGTGCGGTCGGTGAGATCGGTGACGTCGGAGATGCCGCTCAGCTTCTTGTTGCCGACCCCGTCCTTGATCTTCTCGATCACGCGCTCCGGCCCGACGAGGTAGGGCAGCTCGGTGACGACGAGCCCCATCTTGCGGGGTGTGAGGCTCTCGATCGAGACCTTGGCGCGGGTCTTGAACGCCCCGCGACCGGTCGCATAAGCGTCGCGCACGCCCGCCAGGCCCGTTATGGTACCGCCGGACGGCAGGTCCGGCCCCGGAATGAAGGCCATGATGTCGTCGAGCGTCGCCCGCGGGTTCGCGATGAGGTGCTGAGCGCCCGCCACGACCTCGATGAGATTGTGCGGCGCCATGTTGGTCGCCATGCCCACCGCGATGCCGCTCGCACCGTTGACCAGCAGGTTGGGGAACGCCGACGGCAGCACCTCGGGCTGCATGTGCGAGTTGTCGTAGTTGGGCAGGAAGTCGACGACGTCCTCGTCGAGTCCGGCGGTCATGGCGAGCGCGGGGGGCGCGAGCCTCGCCTCCGTGTACCGGGCCGCCGCGGGGCCGTCGTCGAGCGAGCCGAAGTTGCCGTGGCCGTCGATGAGCGGGACGCGGAGCATGAAGGGCTGGGTCAGGCGCACCATCGCGTCGTAGATGGAGGCGTCGCCGTGCGGGTGCAGCTTGCCCATGACCTCGCCCGTGACGCGCGCGGACTTCACGTGGCCGCGGTCCGGGCGCAGTCCCATCTCGCTCATCATGTAGAGGATGCGGCGCTGCACGGGCTTCAGCCCGTCGCGTGCGTCCGGCAGCGCCCGCGAGTAGATGACCGAGTACGCGTATTCGAGGAACGAGCCCTGCATCTCGGTCGAGACGTCGACCTCTTCGATGCGTTCAGGAGTGTCTGGGGGAGTGGTTCGGTTCTCTCGGGGCGTCATTCTCGATCTTCGGCTGCACGTAGGATTTCGATCATGCTACCGGCCAGGCAACCGCACCGGCTGAGCCTCGCCGACGTGCTGCCGGCCTGTGTCGACTCCCTGTCGGGCCGTGACAACGCCCTCTCCCTGCCGCGGGCGGACTCCGCCGTCGTCGTGCTCGTCGACGGTCTCGGCAGCGCGGCGCTGAAGGCCCGCGCGGGTCACGCGAGGGCGCTGTCCCGCCGATTCACGCGCCGGGATGTGATCGACAGCGGGTTCCCCACCACCACGGCGGCCGCCATCGCCACCCTCACGACCGGCGCACGGCCGGGCGAGCACGGGATCGTCGGCTACACCGCGCTCGACGGGGCGAACGACCGGGTCGTCAATCAGCTCACCGGCTGGGACGACGGCATGGTGCCCGAGCGCTGGCAGCTGCGGCGGACGGTGTTCGAGCGCGCGGTCGAGGAGGGGGTGAGCGCGTACTCCATCGGCGCGCCCCGGTACCGCACGTCGGGATTCACCCGGGCGGTGCTCCGGGGCAGCGAGTACCGCGACGCCCGCGGCATCGCCGACCGCTTCGCCGAAGCCCGGGCGATCCTCGACGGCCCCGGACGCTCGCTCGTCTACCTCTACGTTCCCGAGCTCGACGTCGCCGCCCACGCGGACGGCTGGGAGTCGGACCGGTGGCTCGCGGCGCTCGAGGAGGTCGACTCCGCGCTCGCCGGCTTCGAGCGGACCCTGCGCCGGGGCGAGGGGCTGCTGATCACGGCCGACCACGGCGTCCTCGACGTGCCCGCGACGGCGCACGTGCTCTTCGACCGTGACCCGGCACTCATCGACGGCGTGCGGCACGTCGCGGGCGATCCGCGCTGCCTCCAGCTGCACCTGGAGCCCGGTGGGGGCGCCGATGCCGTCGCACGTCTCGTCCGGGCCTGGACCGAGGCGGAGGGACGGCGCGCCTGGATCGCGGACCGCGACGACGCGGTGGCGTCCGGCTGGTTCGGCGACGTGCACGCCGAGGCCCGCGAGCGGATCGGCGACGTGATCGTCGCGGCACGCGGGCGCATCGCGTACTACGACTCGCGCGATCCGAACCCCGGGCCGCGGCGGATGATCGGCCAGCACGGTTCGCTCACCGCGGAGGAACTGCTCGTTCCCCTCGTGCGGCTCGGTGCGTACGACCGCGGCTGAGCCGGGTCGCACGCACCGTTTCGGCTAGGCCGGGTCGTCCTCGCTGCGGGCACCGAACACGATCTCGTCCCAGCTCGGCATGGCGGCACGCCCCCGGCGCGCCTTGCCGGACCCGTTCGCCGCCTTGTGCGGCGCCGACGCCGGCTGTGCCGGGTCGTGCCGCGGGGGAGTCGCCGGCTCGAGGAAGTCCCCGAGCGGGACGTCGATCACGCGGATGCCGCCCGGTGCCGGGGCGTGGGCGGGAGGGGTCGCGGGCTCCGCCTGCTCCTCCTCCCACGTCGCGGCGGCCTCGCGCTCGCCACGGCGGCGGCGCAGCGCCTCGAGGAGGTCCGCCGTCTCGTTGAGGGAGGAGCCGGACTCGGTTCCCGCCCTCGACATGGCGGAGGCCGGAGCGCGCTGCTCGCCACCCGCACGGCCGTATGGCGCGGGCTCCGTGTGCGGTGCGGTGTCGCTGCCGGTCAGCTCGCGCCCGTCGAGGCGGAACGCACCGCTGTCGAACCGCGTCTCCTGCTGCTGACCCTCGCTCGTGACCGCGCGCAGGCGGGGGATGAGTGCGCCCTTCAGCTCGCCCTGCTGGGACAGCGTGACCGCCTCGTTGTTCTGGGGTGCGAGCGAGCGCTTCCTGTGGTCGTAGCGCCAGCGCGCGTCGTGGTCGATCTCGTCGGCGGTGAACTCGAGCTTGACGGTCCAGCCGTCCTCGTCCTTCCAGCTGCTCCACCGCTCGTCCGTGGCGCCGAGCGACGCGAGCCGCTCGGTCATCACGACGCCGAAGCTCGTACCCGGGCTCAGCGGGTCGACGTCGATGGCGGTGTGCACCACGACGGCGAGCGCCATCGCGACGATGTGCTCGCGCTCGGCGAGCACGGGACCCTCGAACTTCTGCACGAAGTCCAGCGGCGCGCCGGTCGCCGCCGACACCTCGGCGGCGGAGAGTCCGGCGCGGATCTGCGCCTGGATCTCGCGCGGCGGCACTTTGCGCCCGCTCTGCTGATCGGACGTGGCCGGGCGCAGCCGCGCCTGGAGCACCTCATCGATCGGGATGCGGAAACGGGCGCCCTGCTCGGAGGAGGCCAGCAGCGCACCGTTCTCGACTCCGATAACTTTCAGATCCTGCATTGTGAAAGGCCTCTCGCGGTTCCTGGGTACGGCAAGAATCGCACGGCTCCACCCCGTTTCCCGGGAATAGCCATGGCGTGCCGGAAGTTGCACGGAAAGCGCGGCGGCGAGCCCCTCCCGAGTGGTTTGCTATTCGCCTCGTATTGATGCAAACTAACGCCGCCGATCAGCCATCGGCAGGCATTTTCGAAGACTGGATGGGCATGGCAACTGATTACGACGCTCCGCGCAAGACCGAGGACGACTCCGAGTCGATCGAGGCCCTGAAGGAGCGAGTGCCGGACCGCATGTCCGGCGTCGTCGACGTCGAAGACGCCGACAACCCGGGTGGGTTCGACCTCCCCGGTGCCGACCTCTCCGACCTCGATCTCGAGACCGTCGTCCTGCCTCCGCAGGCCGACGAGTTCACGTGCGTGAGCTGCTTCCTCGTGAAGCACCGCTCGCAGATCGACCACGAGGAGAAGCTCGGTCCGATCTGCCAGGAGTGCGCCGCCTAACGCGTCGCCTCAGGCACGTCCCGCCAATCGCTGCGATCGTTCGATCGCAGCGATTAGTTTTTCCGGCGTCCTCGTGGAGACGATCCAGTACGGCACCGGGTCCGCCGGGTCAAGCACGGGCAGCCGCACGACGGGCTTCACCCAGCCTCGGATGCAGAGGTGGGCGCGGGCGTCGAGCCGGCGCCCGCGCTCCAGCGTCGCCTCCCCGTCGGTGAAGGCGGCGGGCTCGCCGAGCAGCGCGACCGGGATGTGCGCCCGGCCCGCTCGCAGCTCGCCGCCCGCGACCGCGATCACGGGAGCGGTATAGATGAGCGAGCCGATCGCCCCGACGTACAGGAGCACCGCGACCGCGACGCCGACCGGCGGCGAGATGGGCAGGAACACGAGCAGCGTCGCCGGGATGACGAGGGCGATGGAGATGTACATCCACACGGTGGGCACCAGCCGCTCGCGGTAGACGGTGTCGTCGGGATCGGGCATGGCTCTATTCGACCAGACTTCGTGCACTACCCTCGACACGTGATTGATAGCGTCGACGTCCTCATCAAGGCGGACTCCGTTCCGGTCTACGCGCATCCGGGCGACGCCGGTGCGGACCTCTGCTCGACGGAGACCCTCACGCTCGCCCCCGGCGCCCGCGCGACCGTCGGCACCGGGGTGTCCATCGCCCTGCCCGACGGGTACGCCGCATTCGTCGTGCCCCGCAGCGGGCTGGCGTCGAAGCACGGCATCACGGTGGTCAACAGCCCCGGCACCGTCGACGCGGGCTACCGGGGCGAGGTGCGGGTGACGCTGCTGAACACGGACGCCCGCGAGGCGTACGAGATCACCGCGGGCGACCGCATCGCCCAGGTCATCGTCATGCCCGTCAGCCGGGCCCGCTTCGTCGCGGTCGAGGAGCTCCCCGGGAGTTCCCGCGGCGAGTCCGGCTTCGGCTCGACCGGCTACGGCACCCATCAGTAAGGAGAATCCGCGTGAGCGATCCTGAAACCCCAGAACTCGACCCGACCGACCTCGTCCAGCCCAAGTCGGCACCCGAGGACCGCGACAGCGCGGGTCCCCTCGATGAGGACGAGGCCAACCCCGTTCGCCCGTACGTCGACCTCGGCGGCGTGAGGATCCTGCCTCGCGAGGGGCTGCACCTGCGCCTCGAGGTCGCGGAGGGCACGCAGCGCGTCGTGGCCGTCGGCCTCGACTACGCGAACTCGAGCCTGCAGGTGCAGCCGTTCGCAGCGCCGCGCTCCAGCGGCCTGTGGCACGAGATCCGCGGGCAGATCGCGGAGCAGATCGAGAAGCAGGGCGGTCGAACGACGCTGACCGACGGTCCGTTCGGTCCGGAGCTCCTCGCCGAGATCCCCTCCGTCTCCCGGGCGGGAGAGCCGGCGCAGGCGCGCATCGCCCGATTCATCGGCGTCGACGGACCCCGCTGGTTCCTCCGCGGCGTCATCACCGGCGAGGCGGCGACGCGCGCCGAGGCGGCCGCGCAGGTGGAGGACCTCTTCCGCAGCGTCGTGGTCGTGCGCGGTGGATCGCCGATGCCTCCCCGCGACCTGATTCCGCTCAGCATGCCGAAGACCCCAGCCGGCGGGCCCCAGCGTCCCGCGTCGACCGTGACGGACGTCTGACCCGCGTGGCCGCACCCGGAGACGCCCGCGACCGCCCGGAGCACGCACCCGCGTCCGCGGACGCCGCGTCCGCGGACGTGCTCGCGGAGGGCTTGGCCGGTGCCGCCCGCCGCGCCGGCCTCGACCGCGCGGCGGCGGGGGAGCCGATCCGCGGCCACGCGCTGCTCGCCGCCATGGGCGGTGTGCGCGGCCTCGTCGAGGCGCTCCTGCCCGGCATCGTCTTCCTCGTCGTGTTCACGGTGACGCGCGACCTCGTCCCCTCGGTCATCGCCCCCGCGGCCCTCGGTGTCGTGTTCCTCCTGCTGCGCCTCGCCGCGCGCAGTCAGACCTCGCCCGCCATCGGCGGGCTCGTCGGCATCCTGCTCTCCGCACTGCTCGCCCTGCGCACGGGCGACGGCCGCGACTTCTACCTCCTCGGCTTCTGGACGAACGGCGCGTACGGCGTCGCCCTGCTCGTGTCCGTGCTCGTCGGCTGGCCGTTGCTCGGGCTCGCGGTCGGCGCACTCATGGGGGAGGGGACGGCGTGGCGACGTCAGCGGGTGAAGTACCGCGCCCTCCGCCTGCTCACCCTCATCTGGGTCGGCTTCTTCGCCCTGCGCCTGGTCGTGCAGCTTCCCCTCTACTTCGCCGACAATGTCGAGGCCCTCGGCGTGACGCGGCTGATCATGGGGACGCCCCTGTACGGTCTGCTCGTCGTGCTCTCCTTCCTCTTCGTGCGCGGGCTGTACCCGAGGGACGTGAACGGGCCGGCCGGCCAGCACTGAATCCGGCGCGCGCCTCCCGGCGACGGTGCCCGCCTGCTGATATATTTATCTCGATATCAAGATAGTTTCGCTCGATCCCCGCGCCACGCGAGGGGATAGGTTAGCTGTGCGGGAGCGTCGCCCGGGCCGAAGGCCGGGTGCCGGGGCTCCGCGTCAGCCGCGTTCATCAAGGAAGAGGGCACCGTGTCTGCAGTCAACAGTTTCGGCGCGAAGGACACCCTTCACGTCGGCTCCTCGTCGTACGAGATCTACCGAATCGACTCCGTCCCGGGTCATGAGAAGCTTCCCTTCAGCCTCAAGGTGCTGCTCGAGAACCTCCTGCGCACCGAGGACGGCGCGAACATCACGCAGTCGCACATCCGTGCGCTGGGCGACTGGGTGCCGACGGCCGAGCCGGACACGGAGATCCAGTTCACGCCCGCGCGCGTCGTCATGCAGGACTTCACGGGCGTGCCGTGCATCGTCGACCTCGCCACCATGCGCGAGGCCGTCGTCGAGCTGGGTGGCGACCCCACCAGGATCAACCCGCTCGCGCCCGCGGAGCTCGTGATCGACCACTCCGTCATCGCCGACCTGTTCGGCACGCCCAACGCGTTCGAGCGCAACGTCGAGATCGAGTACGAGCGCAACGGCGAGCGCTACCAGTTCCTCCGCTGGGGACAGACGGCGTTCAACGACTTCAAGGTCGTGCCGCCCGGCACCGGCATCGTGCACCAGGTCAACATCGAGTACCTGGCCCGCGTGACCTTCACCCGAGAGGTGAACGGCGTGCTGCAGGCCTACCCGGACACGCTTGTCGGCACGGACTCGCACACAACGATGGTCAACGGCCTCGGCGTGCTCGGCTGGGGCGTAGGCGGCATCGAGGCCGAGGCGGCCATGCTGGGCCAGCCCGTCTCCATGCTCATCCCCAAGGTGGTCGGCTTCAAGCTCACCGGCGCGATCCCGGCCGGTGTCACGGCGACCGACGTCGTGCTCACCATCACGCAGATGCTGCGCAGCCATGGCGTCGTCGGCAAGTTCGTCGAGTTCTACGGCGCCGGCGTCGCGGAGGTGCCGCTCGCCAACCGCGCAACCATCGGCAACATGAGCCCCGAGTTCGGCTCGACCGCCGCCATCTTCCCGATCGATGACGTCACGCTCGACTACCTCCGCTTCACCGGTCGCGCCGAGGAGCAGGTGCAGCTCGTCGAGGCGTACGCCAAGGCGCAGGGCCTCTGGCACGACCCGTCGATCGAGCCCGCGTTCAGCGAGTACCTCGAGCTCGACCTCGGCACCGTCGTGCCGTCGATCGCCGGCCCGAAGCGGCCGCAGGACCGCATCGAGCTCAGCATCGCGAAGGAGCAGTTCGAGCGCGACCTGAACGACTACGCCGCCATGGACCCCGGCGCCCACAGCCGTGTGGACGAGGCCGTCGAGGGCACGTTCCCGGCTTCCGACCCCATCGGCTTCACCGCTCAGGACGAGGACACGGCGCACCAGCACTCCGAGCACGACGCGAGCTTCCAGCACGAGGTCTCGGCCGAGCACTCCAGCCATGCGCCGAGCCAGGTGTCGAACCCGACCCGGGTCGCGCTCAAGGAGGGCGGGCAGTTCACGATCGACCACGGCGCCGTCGCGATCGCCGCGATCACGTCGTGCACGAACACCTCGAACCCCTCCGTGATGCTCGCGGCGGGACTGCTCGCGAAGAAGGCGAGCGAGAAGGGCCTGAAGGCGAAGCCGTGGGTCAAGACCACGCTCGCGCCCGGGTCGAAGGTCGTCACCGACTACTACGACAAGGCCGGACTCACCAAGCCGCTCGAGGACCTCGGCTTCTACCTCGTCGGCTACGGCTGCACCACGTGCATCGGCAACAGCGGCCCGCTCGAGGAGGAGATCTCCGAGGCGGTGCAGCAGAACGACCTCGCCGTGACCGCGGTGCTCTCCGGCAACCGCAACTTCGAGGGACGCATCAACCCCGACGTCAAGATGAACTACCTCGCCAGCCCGCCGCTCGTGGTGGCGTACGCCCTCGCCGGGTCGATGAACTTCGACTTCGAGCGCGACGCGCTGGGCCAGGACACCGACGGCAACGACGTGTTCCTGCGCGACATCTGGCCGGACGCCGCCGAGGTGCAGGCCACCATCGACGCGGCCATCGACACCGCCATGTTCGACAAGCAGTACTCCGCCGTGTTCGAGGGCGACGAGCGCTGGCGCTCGCTGCCGACGCCGACGGGTGCCACGTTCGAGTGGGACTCGGAGTCGACCTACGTGCGCAAGCCCCCGTACTTCGAGGGCATGGCGCTCGAGACGACGCCGGTGTCCGACATCTCGGGCGCGCGCGTGCTGGCGAAGCTGGGCGACTCGGTCACCACCGACCACATCAGCCCGGCCGGATCCATCAAGGCCGACAGCCCGGCCGGTCGCTACCTCGACGAGCACGGCGTCGGTCGCAGGGACTACAACTCCTACGGCTCGCGTCGCGGCAACCACGAGGTGATGATCCGCGGCACCTTCGCGAACATCCGGCTGCGCAACCAGCTGCTCGACGGCGTCGAGGGCGGGTACACGCGCGACTTCACCCAGGCGGATGCCCCGCAGTCGTTCATCTACGACGCGGCCCAGAACTACGCGGCGTCCGGCACCCCGCTCGTCATCCTCGGCGGCAAGGAGTACGGCTCCGGATCGTCCCGCGACTGGGCGGCGAAGGGCACGAGCCTGCTGGGCGTGCGCGCGGTCATCACCGAGAGCTTCGAGCGCATCCACCGCTCGAACCTCATCGGCATGGGCGTCGTGCCGCTGCAGTTCCCGGCAGGCGAGTCGTGGGAGAGCCTCGGCCTCGACGGCACGGAGGTCATCAGCATCTCCGGTCTCGAGCAGCTGAACGAGGGGGCGACGCCGAAGACCGTCCACGTCGTCGCCGAGCCGAGCGAGCACTCGAGCGCCGGAAAGCCGACGGTCGAGTTCGACGCCGTCGTGCGCATCGACACGCCCGGCGAGGCCGACTACTACCGCAACGGCGGCATCCTGCAGTACGTGCTCCGGAGCCTCGTGGCCTAGCGGAACAGGCACGACCGACGAGGGGCCGGGGCGCGTCGCGCGCCCCGGCCCCTCGCCGTTTCGTCAGCGAGCGATGCGTACACTCGGAGGCGGGGCGGACGCCCCGATGTCGGAAAGGTGCACGGGATGGGTCTACTCGAGACGATCTCCGGTCCGCGGGACCTCGACGGTCTCAGCCGCAGACAGCTCGTCGAGCTGGCCGCGGACGTACGCCGGTTCCTCGTCGAGAACGTCTCGCGCACGGGCGGCCACCTCGGACCGAACCTCGGTGTCGTCGAGACGACGATCGCCATCCACCGCGTCTTCGAGTCGCCCCGCGACGCCATCGTGTTCGACACGGGCCACCAGTCGTACGTGCACAAGCTGCTGACCGGCCGGCAGGACTTCTCGCGACTGCGCAAGACCGGCGGGCTCGCCGGGTACCCGCAGCGTTCCGAGTCCGAGCACGACATCGTGGAGAGCTCGCACGCCTCGAGCTCCCTCAGCTGGGCCGACGGCATCTCCCGCGCATTCCAGATGACGGGTCAGGACGACCGGCACGTCGTCGCGGTCGTGGGAGACGGCGCCCTCACGGGTGGCATGACGTGGGAGGCGCTCAACAACATCTCCGACGACAACAACCGTCGGCTCATCATCGTCGTGAACGACAACGGCCGGTCGTACGCGCCGACCATCGGCGGCATGGCGCGCTTCCTCAACACGGTGCGCACGCGACGCTCCTACCGCGACCTCTACATCGGCAGCCGTGCCGCCTTCGACCGGCTCGGTGCGCCGGGCAGGGCGGTGTACCGCGGCGTGCGCGGCGGGATGCACGGCTTCCTCAGCCGCTTCACCAACAACGAGGCGCTCTACTCGAACCTCGACATCAAGTACCTCGGCCCGGTCGACGGCCACGACCTCGAGGCCATGGAGGAGACGCTCCGCCAGGCCAAGGACTACGGCGCGCCCGTCATCGTGCACGCGATAACGCAGAAGGGCCGCGGATACCAGCCTGCCCTGCTGGACGTGGCGGACCAGTTCCATGCCGTCGGCCAGATCGACCCCGAGACCGGGGAACCGCTCGACCCGTCGACCGCGCCGTCCTGGACCAGCGTATTCGCCGACGAGATCGTGACCCTCGCCGACGCCAACCCCGCCATCGTCGGCATCACCGCGGCCATGCTGCGCCCCGTCGGCCTGCACCGGCTCGCCGAGAAGTACCCCGATCGCGTGCACGACGTCGGCATCGCAGAGCAGCACGCCGTGACGTCCGCGGCCGGCCTCGCCTTCGGCGGCCTGCACCCGGTCGTCGCGGTGTACGCCACCTTCATCAACCGCGCGTTCGACCAGGTGCTCATGGACGTCGCGCTGCACCGCGCCGGCGTCACCTTCGTGCTGGACCGTGCGGGCGTCACCGGGCCGGACGGCCCGAGCCACCACGGCATGTGGGATCTCGCCATCCTCCAGGTCGTGCCGAACATCCGGCTGTCCGCTCCGCGGGACGCGACGCGCCTGCGGGAGGAGCTCGGCGAGGCCGTCGCGGTCGACGACGCCCCGACGGTGCTGCGCTTCTCCAAGGGCAGCGTCGGCACCGAGATCGACGCCATCAGGCGTCTGCCCGACGGGGTCGACGTGCTGCGCGAGGAGTCCCGGCGCGACGTGCTCATCGTCACGGTCGGCCCCATGGCGACGATCGGGCTCAAGGTCGCGGAGCGACTCGCGGCGCAGGGCATCGGCGCGACCGTCGTCGATCCGCGCTGGGTCGTCCCGGTCCCCGCGAGCATCATCGATCTCGCGGCCGTGCACCGGCTCGTCATCACGATCGAGGACGGCGTGCGGGTCGGCGGCATCGGTACCCGCATCCGTCAGGACCTGCGTGGCGCCGGGGTCGACACCGCGGTCACCGAGCTCGGCCTGCCCGACCAGTTCCTCGACCACGGATCGAGGGACGACATCCTCGAGGAGGTCGGCCTCACCCCGCAGCGCATCGCGCGCGACGTCGTCGCCCAGGTGCTCGGCAGCAAGATCCCGATCGCCAGGCCCCTGCCGGAGGACGCGGTCGACCGGATGCTGACCGGCAGGGCCGACGCGGAGTCCGTGGACTAGAGACCGGCGGCGTCCTCCGCGCGAGCGAGCATGTAGCGCAGCTCCATCGCGCCGCTCGGGAACGACGTCGTGCGGTCGAGCCGCGCGGCTGCCGGACCGGTCCGCAGCGGCAGGAGCGGCCGCCCGCGTCCGAGGAACACCGGCACGATCGTGAGGTGGATCTCGTCGAGCAGCCCGGCGTCCGCGAACTGGGCCGCCACGTCCCCGCCCCCGACGACCCACACGTTGCGGTCGGCCGCGGCCGTCGTCGCCGCGGCGTGCACGGTCGCGACATCGGCCGGGCCGATCGAGATGCGCGCGCCCTCGACGGCCGGGAGGTCCCGGGTGGTCAGCACCCAGGTCGGCGTGTCCCCGTACGCCCATGCGGACGGCCCCTCACCGAGGACGAACTCGTAGGTGCGCGAGCCCATGACGATGGCCCCCACGCCCGCGAGGAAGGCGTCGAAGTGGGCCTGGAACTCCTCGAAGCCGAAGCGGAGGAGCCAGTCGATGCGGTCGTCCGCGTCCGCGATGAAGCCGTCCGCCGTCGAAGCGACGTAGTACTGCGTGCTCATGCGCACACGGTAGACCGGGCCGGCGACATCCTGCTCACGTCGGCTCCGATCGTCCTAGCCTTGACCGCGGACCGCTTCGGGCGGACCGCTACGGAGAGGAACGGCATGAAGCACGCAACGCTGGGCACCGGGGGACTTGATGTGTCGAGGATCGGCCTCGGCTGCATGGGCATGTCCGACTTCTACACGGGCAGCGGTCAGGATGACGACCAGTCGCTTCGGGTCATCGGACGGGCCCTCGACCTCGGGGTGACGTTCTTCGACACCTCCGACATGTACGGCCCGCATACGAACGAGATCCTCGTGGGCAGGGCGCTGAAGCGCGCGTCGGACGACGTCGTGCTCGCCACGAAGTTCGGGGTCGTTCGCGACCCGGACGACCCGTCGCGGCGCGGCATCGACGGCAGCCCGGCCTACGTGCGCCGGTCCATCGAGGGATCGCTGCGCCGGCTGGGGCGCGATCACGTCGACCTCTACTACCTGCACCGGGTGGACCCCGCCACCGCGATCGAGGACACCGTCGGCGCCATGGCGGAGCTCGTCGCCGAGGGCAAGGTGCGCTTCCTCGGCCTCTCCGAGGCGGCGCCGGACACCATCCGTCGCGCGAACGCCGTGCACCCCATCGCCGCCGTGCAGACCGAGTACTCCCTGTGGACGCGCGACCCGGAGGACGAGGTGCTGCCGACGGTGCGCGAGCTCGGCATCGGCTTCGTGCCGTACTCGCCGCTCGGACGCGGCTTCCTCACCGGCACCATCCGGTCCGTGGATGAGCTGGCCGAGAACGACTTCCGCCGGTTCAACCCGCGCTTCGAGGGAGACAACCTGAAGGCGAACATCCGCATCGTCGAGCAGGTGGACGACGTCGCCCGCGCGGTCGGCGCCACGCCGGGGCAGGTCGCGCTCGCCTGGCTGCTCGCCCAGGGCGACGACATCGCGCCGATCCCCGGCACGAAGCGCGTCCCCTACCTCGAGGAGAACGTCGCGGCGGACGAGCTGCGCCTGAGCGAGGACCACCTCGCCCAGCTGAACGAGGTGGCCGCGCCGGCGGGCGACCGCTACGCGGACATGTCCCCGCTCAACCGCTGATCCGCGGGAACGCGGCCGCCGGCGAACCCACGGGTTCGCCGACGGCCGCGTCCGCGGCACGCGGAGCTAGCGGACGCCGCGAATCGGCGGCTCGTGGAAGGTGCCGCCGAAGGCCTTCTCGCTCGCGCCCGTCCGGTCGAGGTACGGGGTGACGCCGCCCATCTGGAACGGGTATCCCGCGCCGAGGATCAGGCAGAGGTCGATGTCCTCCGCGGCGTGCACCACGTCGTCGTCGAGCATCCGCTTGATCTCGTCGGCGAGCCCCACCTCGACGCGCTCGCGGAACTGCGCCGCAGTCATCGGGCTCGTGCCGCCGCGGACGATGCGCAGCGCCGCGCGGTCGAACCCCTTCACCTCGCCCTTGCCGTCGCGCTCGTAGATGCGCCCGTGCCGGGCCAGCGCGTGCAGGTTGGTGCTCGCAAAGAACCGGTCGGGGAACGCGGCGTGGTGCGTGTCGAGCACGTGCGCCCCGACCGTGAGACCCACGAGCTCGAGCAGCTCGAACGGCGACATGGGCAACCCGAACGGGTCGAGGGCGGAGTCGACGACCTCGAACGGGGTGCCGGAGTCGACCGCGTGCATCGTCTCGCCCAGCACCTTGGCCAGCACGCGGTTCACCACGAACCCGGGGGTGTCCCGGGTGATGACGGCGTTCTTCTTGAGCTTCCCGGCCGTCACCATGGCCGTGCTCAGCACCGCCTCCGTGGTGTGCGGCGTGCGGACGACCTCGATGAGCGGCATCACCGCGACCGGGTTGAAGAAGTGGAAGCCCACGAGCCGTTCAGGGTGGGCGAGCTTTGCGCCGATCCGCTCCACGGAGAGCGATGAGGTGTTCGTCGCGAGCACGGCCGTGTCCGAGACGTAGCGCTCGATGTCGGCGAAGACGTCCTGCTTGACGGCGAGCTCCTCGAACACGGCCTCGATCACCCAGTCGGCGTCGGCGAAGTCGGCGCGATCGGTCGTGCCGGTCACGAGCGCCTTCAGCCGGTTGGACTCGTCAGGGGAGATCCGGCCCTTGTCCCGCAGCGTGTCGATCTCCGCCCGGATGCCGGACAGACCCCGGTCGACCCGCGCCTGGTCGAGGTCGGTGATGACGACCGGCACCTGCAGCCGTCGGGCGAACAGCAGCGCGAACTGGCTCGCCATCAGGCCGGCGCCGACGACACCGACCTTCGTCACCGGCTGGGCGAGAGCCTTGTCCGGGGCGCCGGCCGGGCGCTTCGCCCGCTTCTGCACCAGGTTGAACGCGTAGATGGAGGCGCGGAACTGATCGCCGGAGATGAGGTCCGCGAGGGCCTCGTCCTCGGCCGCGAACCCCTCGGCCCTCGTCGTGTTCTTCGCGGCCTTGAGCAGGTCGAGCGCGCGATAGGGGGTGTGCGCCACCGTTCCGATCTTCGCCTGGAGCTGCTTGCGCGCGATGCCCACGGCGACGTCCCACTTCGCGATGCGCTCCAACCGGCCCGGCTGGTGCGGGCGCTTCACCTCGACGTCTCCGCGGAGCACACCGTCGGCCCAGCGGATCGAGTCCTCGAGGAAGTTCGCGGGGGGGAAGATCGCGTCGGCGATGCCGAGGTCGAACACCTGCTGCCCCTTGAGGGTGCGGTTGTTCTTCAGCGGGTTCTCGACGATCACCTTGAGCGCGTTCTCGATGCCGATCAGGTTGGGCAGCAGCCACGACCCACCCCACCCGGGGATGATGCCCAGGAACACCTCGGGCAGTCCGAGCGCCGGGATGGAGCTGTCGACGGTGCGGTACGTGCAGTTCAGCGCGATCTCGGTGCCGCCGCCGAGGGCGAGCCCGTTGATGAAGGTGAAGGAGGGGACGCCGAGCTCACCCAGCCGGCCGAGCACGCGGTGGCCGAGCCGAGCCATCTGCCGGCCGACCTCGCGGCTCGGGATCTCGCTCACCTTCGAGAGGTCAGCGCCCGCGGCAAGGATGAACGGCTTGCCCGTCACGGCGACGCCCGCGATCTCCCCGCGTGCGGCGCGCGCGGCCAGCGCGTCGAGCACCCCCTCCAGTTCGAGCAGCGTCGCCGGCCCGAGAGTGTTCGGCCTCGTGTGATCCCGCCCGTTGTCGAGGGTGATGAGCGCGAGCGTGCGGCCGCCCGTGAGCGCGACATCCCGCACGAAGGAGTGGGTGATGACCTCGTCCGGGTCGAGGGCGACCAGGGCGTCGAGCGTGGTCGAGTCCGTCATCGTGCGGTCCTCCTGCTGTTCTTCCGGTGCTTCCTGCCGTGCTTCTTCCCGTCGAAGTGCGGGTTCTCCCAGATGACGCTGCCACCCTGGCCGAGCCCGATGCACATGGCCGTGAGGCCGTAGCGCACCTCGGGGTGCTCCTGGAACTGCCGCGCGAGCTGATTCATGAGGCGCACGCCGGACGACGCGAGCGGGTGGCCGAAGGCGATCGACCCGCCGTAGAGGTTGACCCGCGGGTCGTCGTCGTCGATGCCGAAGTGGTCGAGCAGGGCGAGCACCTGCACGGCGAACGCCTCGTTGAGCTCGAAGAGGCCGATGTCGTCGATGGTCAGCCCGGCCTTGCGCAGCGCCTTCTCGGTCGACGGCACGGGGCCGATGCCCATGATCTCCGGCTCGACGCCGGCGAACGCGAAGCTGACGAGTCGCATGCGGGCGGGGAGGCCGAGCTCCCTCGCGGCATCGGCGCTGGCGAGCAGTGCCGCAGTCGCCCCGTCGTTGAGGCCGGACGAGTTGCCCGCCGTCACGCGGCCGTGCGGCCGGAACGGCGTCCGCAGCGAGGCGAGACCCTGCATCGTCGTGTCCGGACGCGGCGCCTCGTCGCGGTCCGCGACGCCCCAGCCCGCATCGCTGCGGGTGGCGACCGGCACGAGGTCCGCCTGGATCCGGCCCGCCGCGTACGCCTCGGCCACCTTCTGCTGGCTGCGCACGGCGTAGTTGTCCGCGCGCTCCTTGGTGAGATGCGGGAAGCGGTCGTGGATGCGCTCGGCCGTCTTTCCCATGTTCAGCGCGTCCTCGCTCACGAGGCGCTCCGCGAGGAACCGCGGGTTGGGGTCGGCGCCGGAGCCCATCGGGTGGCGGCCCATGTGCTCGACGCCGCCGGCGATGGCGACGTCGTAGGCGCCGAACGCGATGCCGCCGGCGGTCGTCGTGACGCTCGTCATGGCGCCGGCGCACATGCGGTCGATCGCGTAACCGGGAACCGAACGGGGGAGCCCCGCGAGCAGTGCGGCCGTGCGTCCGAGCGTCAGGCCCTGGTCGCCGGTCTGCGTCGTCGCGGCGATGGCGACCTCGTCCACCCGCTCCTTCGGCAGGGACGGATTGCGCTCGAGGAGCCCGATCATGGCCTTGACGACGAGGTCGTCCGCCCGGGTCTGCCAGTACATCCCCTTCTCGCCGGCACGCCCGAACGGTGTACGGACCCCGTCCACGAACACGACTTCAGTTCTTTCGGCCACAGCGCCTCCCGATGGGTTCCTTGACGAACGGCTTCGATCCTAGGGAGGGCACCCGGGGGCACTGAATCGTTTGATTCTTCCTACGACGCCTCGTCCGAGGCGTTCTCCTCGTTTTGGGCCGCCTCGACAAAGGCTTGTGCGATCAACTGTGACGTTCGCTCAATCTGCCAGGGTCTCGCGCCCCACTCGGCCAGGGCGGCGGCCACGTTCTCGGCCGTGATCGGCTCGGGCGGCAGCCAGGCGACGCGGCGGAGGATCTCGGGGGTGAGGATGTTCTCGACGGGGATCGCGATGGATCCGGACAGCTCGGTGATCGCGGCGCGCGCCCTCTTGAGTCGGTTGTCCGCCTCCGGGTTCCTGTCGCCCCAGAGCTTCGGCAGCGGGATGGCCTCGCGGACGGCCCGCAGCGGTGGCAGCTCCGTGGTCGTGAGCCCCCGCTCCACGGCCGCCCACCAGCGATCGATCTCGCTGCGGGACGCCCGGCCCGTGAACTCCTTGAGGTTGGCGAGGTCGCGCTTCGTCTTCGGCAGCGCCCGAACGACGTGCAGCAGGGAGGTGTCCGGCACCAGCCGGCCGGGCGCCGTGTCGATCTCCCGCGCGTAGGCGTCGCGCTCGAGCCACAGCTCGCGAGCGACGGCGAGGTTGCGCGGTCCGCGCACCGCGTGGATGCCGGACAGCCTGCGCCATGGCTCGGGCCTCGCGGGCTTCGCCTCCTTCGCGAGCGTCGCGTCGAACTCCTGGCCGGCGATCTCCGCCTTGCCCGCCTCCTCCAGCCGCTCTGCGAGCACGTCACGCAGATCGATGAGCAACTCGACGTCGAGGGCGGCGTAGACCAGCCAGGACTGGGGGAGCGGCCGGGTCGACCAGTCCGCCGCGGAGTGCTCCTTGGCGAGGTGGATCCCGAGCAGCTGCTCGACCACGGTGCCGAGGCCGACGCGGGGAAGCCCGAGCAGGCGGGCGGCGAGCTCCGTGTCGAAGATGCGGGTGGGGTCGAGGCCCACCTCTCGCAGGCAGGCGAGATCCTGACTCGCCGCGTGCAGCACCCACTCGTCGTCGCGGATCAGGCTCTGCAGCTCGTCGAAGGAGCCGACGGCGGGAGGGTCGAAGAGGAACGTTCCTGCGCCACGGCGGTAGAGCTGGATGAGGTAGGCGCGCTGCGAGTACCGGAAGCCGGACGCGCGCTCGGCGTCGACGGCGACGGGTCCGGATCCCGCGGCGATGGCGTCGACCGCCTCGAGGTACGCCTCGCGCGTGTCGATCACGTCGAGAGGGGGATGCGGCGGCACGGGTGCGGCCGCGGGGTCACCTCCGGACGGCCTCGTCCTTCTCCTCGCGGTGTCACTCACGTCTTGCCCGTCGCGCTGATAGCAGGCTCACTCCCTCGCCCACGGGCGGCAGGCCCGCCAGCATGCACAATAGTTCCCCCCAGCCTTCCACATGTGCGGTCACGTCGTGGTCGCGCGGGGTCCAGGAGGCGCGGAGTTCGATCTTGGCGCCGCTGCCCTGGGCCGCGAGCTCGCCGTAGCCGGTCGAGATGATCTTCGTCGCCGTGCCCGACGCCGCCGTGTACTCGGCGCCCCGGGACTCCAGCCCGTCGACGAGCCACGACCATGCGACGTCGGCGAGGAACGGGTCCACGCCGATGTCGGTCTCGAGCGGGGCCTGCGCGAAGCACACGATGCGGAAGCGGCCGCCCCAGGCCTCCGGCTCCTCCTCGTCGTGCAGGAGGATGAAGCGTCCGGTGCCGAGGTCGGAGTCGGCGCCGTGCCTCGCCGGGGACACGTCGGCGGCGAGGGCCACGGCGTGCGGGGCGAGGTTGACGGGCGCCGTGATCTCGTGGACGATCAGCTCCGGCCGTGTCGAGGCGCGGCGGATGGCGTCGAGCGCTGCGGCGAAATCCGCCGGCAGTCGCGGGTCGTCCCGGGAATCTGACACGGTACGCACACTAAAGTCGTTCGAGGGGGCTCGCGTGCAGGCACGCCGACGTCGCCTCCGCAACTCCCTCGGGGAGGGGCGGTCGTGAACCGCACGCGAACGAACGGAGCCCGCCGGGTGGCACACCGACGCGCGCACTCCTCCGCCCTCGCTCTCGCCATCGCAACCGCCGCGGCCGCGCTGCTCGGCGCGGGCGTCACGACGGCGGTGGCCCGCGGAGTCGTAAAGCCCACGCGCAAGCGGAGCGAGGACATCCGAGTGCTCGGGGTGAACGCCGCCGGGGACCGGGTCACGCTGTCTGCGACGCCGGACGCGCTGCTGCGCGGCGACTACAGCCTGTGGTTCTGGCAGAGCGCGGGGCACGCGCGGATCGGGGCCATCACCGGGCGCACCGCGACGACGGTCACGCGCGAACTGCTCGGCACCGACTTCGGCGACCTCCGGGCGGCGCGCACCGCGCGCATGAACGGCTGGTTCCACCTGAGCCCCCGCGAGCTCGGTTACCCGCACGAGAACGTCACCGTGCCGACACCGGTCGGTGCCGCGCCCGCGTGGCTCATCCCGGCAGAGGGCGGCAGCGAACGCTGGGCCGTGCACGTGCACGGCCGTGGCACGCGGCGGCCGGAGACGCTCCGGGGGGTGCCCGTATTCCGCCATGCCGGGTACACCTCCCTCGTCGTGTCCTACCGCAACGACGAGGAGGCTCCGCCGAGCGCGGACCGCCGCTACGCCCTCGGCGACACGGAGTGGGAGGACGTCGAGGCTGCCGTCCGCTTCGCGGTCGAGCGCGGTGCCCGCGAGGTCGTGCTGGTCGGCTGGTCGATGGGTGGCGCCGTCGTGCTGCAGACCGTGCTGCGCTCCCCGCTCGCCTCCCACGTCGGCGGCATCGTCCTGGACTCACCCGTCATCGACTGGGTCGAGACCCTCACGTTCCAGGGCGACGCGAGGAGGCTGCCTCGGCGCGTCGAGCGCGGCGCCCTCGGCGTCCTCGCGGCGCCGTGGGGACGCGCCGTCACGGGCCTCGGCCGGCCCATCGACTTCGGCCGGCTGAACGTGCTCGAGCGGGCGCAGGAGCTCACCGTGCCCATGCTGCTGCTGCACAGCGACGACGACGGCTTCGTGCCGTCCGCGGGGTCGCGGCAGCTCGCCGCCACCCGGCCCGACCTCGTGACACTCGTGCCGTTCGACGTCGCCCGCCACGCGAAGCTGTGGAACTACGACCGCGACCGATGGAACGGCGCGATCAGCTCGTGGCTCGAGCGCCGGGGACCGACCAGCGCGCATACAGGGAGCCCTGCTCGTCCACGAGGAGCTGCCGCAGACTGAGCTCGACGTCCGCCGCCCGGTCCGGGGGCACGAGCGGGAGGCCCGGTGCGACGAGCGTGGCGCTCGTCGACAGGCACAGCTCGTCGACGACACCACCGGTGAGGAGGGCCGTCGCGAGGGAGGGGCCGCCCTCGCAGACGACGGACGCCATCCCCTCGCCCCGGAGGGCCGTTACGGTGGCCGCGGGCGAGAGGTCGTCCCCGTCCGTCTCGACCCCGAGGATGCGCGCATCCGGGATCGCCGCGGTCCGGCGCACCCGCTCCTCGGACCCGCGCGGACAGACGATGAGGAGCGCTCCCCGGGAGGGGTCGGGATCCAGTCGGTGCCCGCCGAGATCCCCGGTGCGCGTGACCACCGCGAGCGCGGCACGGCGCGGCCGGACGTAGCCTTCGGCGCGCACCGTCGACGCGCCGACGAGCACGACGTCGCTCAGGTCGCGGAGCACACCGAGGATGCGGCGGTCCGTGCGGTTGCTGAGCGACTCGGACGTGCCGTCCCGGCCCGTCGCGCTGCCGTTCACGCTCGTGATGAGGTTCAGCCGGAGCCAGTCCGGCCTATCCGGGCGGTACAGGTGTGCCACCCACGCGGTGAAGTCCGGCGCATCGGTCGGCCGGGATTCCACCGGCATCGGCACGACCCGGGTGAGGATCACGCCGCGGTCTTCTGCCGGACCTGTCGCTTCGCCCGCCCGAGCAGCGCTGTCATGCCGCGGAGCCGGAGGGGCGAGATCGCCTTCGCCAGGCCGAGCATCTGCGGGAAGTCGTCCGGGACGTCGAGCACCTCCTCGACGGTCAGGCCGCCGAGACCCTGGGCGAGGATGGATGCGAACCCGCGGGTCGTCGGCGCCTCGGCCGGCGCCGTCGCGAACATGTGCACGATCCGCTCATCATCGACCTCGACGAAGATGAAGACCGGCGCCTGGCACTCCTCGACCCGCTCGAGCAGGTCGGGGTGGTTCTGATAGCGCTCCGGAAGGGGAGGGAGCTCGTTGGAGAACTCGAGGAGGAGCTGCAGCCGGTCGGGCTGACCGAGTTCGAGGAACTCCTCCTTTATCTGCTCCAGCTGTGCGGGCAGCGTCATCGGATGCGCCTTCCGGCCGGGAACCCCGGCGCCGCGATCCGGGCGACCCGCTCAGGCAGGGACGTCCCCCGGGTCCGTGCCCGTGGCGATGGGCACGCGCACGGCGCTGCCCCACTCGGTCCAGGAACCGTCATAGTTGCGAACCCCTTCGAAGCCGAGCAGGTGCGTGAGCACGAACCAGGTGTGGCTCGAGCGCTCGCCGATGCGGCAGTACGCGATCACGCTATCACCGTCGCTCAGACCGGCCTCGCCGCGGTAGATGGCGTCGAGCTCGTCCTTCGTGCGGAACGTGCCGTCCGGCGCCGCCGCCCGGCCCCACGGCACGCTCTTCGCGCTCGGGATGTGGCCGGCGCGCAGGGCGCCCTCCTCGGGATACGCGGGCGCGGTCGTGCGCTCGCCGCTGTACTCCTCGGGGCTGCGGACGTCGATCAGCGGGTTGCCGAAGTGGGCGAGCACGTCGTCGCGGAAGGCGCGGACATCGCCGTCCCGGCGCTCGACCACGGGGTAGTCGACCGGCTCGGGCGACGGCGTGTCCGTCGTGACGTCGCGGCCGTCGGCGATCCACTTGTCCCGGCCGCCGTCGAGCAGGCGCACGTCCTCGTGACCGAACAGCGTGAAGACCCAGAGGGCGTAGGCGGCCCACCAGTTGCTCTTGTCGCCGTAGATGACGACGGTCGTGTCGCGCGCGATCCCCTTGCTGCCCAGCAGGGCCGCGAACCGCTCGCCGTCGATGAAGTCGCGCGCGACGGGGTCGTTGAGGTCGGTGTGCCAGTCGATCTTCACGGCACCCGGGATGTGACCCGTCTCGTACAGCAGCACGTCCTCGTCGGACTCCACGATCACGAGGCCGGGGGTGTCGAGGTTCTCCTGCACCCACTCCGCGCTCACGAGTCGTTCGGGGTGCGCGAACTGGGCGAACCGGGCGGACGAGTCTGGGGCGACGGGCATGGGGCCTCCGGGGGACGGCGGTGGAAACGGTGTGGCGGTTAGGCTGGAGAAGCGCATCCCGCACTGCGACACTACGCAATCCGGTCGACGCCGTTGACCCACCCGTAAGACTCCGACACACTAATCCGACCGTCTGGGAGCGTGACGACACCCGTGTTCGACCAGCAGACAAGCGCCGTCTCGCATCTCGTCGACCGCGCTCCCACCATCACCGGCACCGAGATCGCCCGGGAGCTCGTGCCGCCGCGCCAGTTCGAGACGGCGACCTTCGACTCCTATCGGCCGGATGCGGACTTCGAGTCCCAGGCGGCGACGCTCGAGCGACTGCGGGAGTTCGCGGGCGGCTGGGGACCCGGCAAGCCGCGCGGGCTGTTCTCCCGGGCGAAGCGCGCTCCCGCCATGAAGCCGGGCGTCTACCTCGACGGCGGATTCGGCGTCGGGAAGACCCACCTGCTCGCGGCGCTCTGGTCCGTCGCCCCGGGACGGAAGTACTTCGGCACGTTCATCGAGTACACGGCGCTCGTCGGGGCGCTCGGCTACCGGGAGGCCGTGCAGCTGCTGACCGGAGCGAGCTTCGTGGCGATCGACGAGTTCGAGCTCGACGACCCGGGCGACACCATGATGATGACCCGGCTGCTCTCGGAGCTCGTGGACACCGGATCCCGTGTGGCGGCGACGTCGAACACGCCGCCGAACGCGCTGGGGGAGGGCCGTTTCGCCGCGGAGGACTTCCTGCGCGAGATCCAGGCGATGGCGGGCAACTTCGAGACCCTGCGCATCGACGGGCTGGACTACCGACGCCGGGAGATCGAGGGGCACGCCGTCGCGCTCCCCGCCGACCGGATCGCGGCGGCCGTCGAGCGCGCGGCCGGCGAGGGCAGGCAGGTGACCGAGGACGCGTTCGCCGACCTCGTCGCGCACCTCGGCAGCGTGCATCCCGCCAAGTACGTCAAGCTTCTCGACGGGGTCGACGTCATCGCGCTGCACGACGTGCGCCCGCTCGCCAACCAGACGGACGCGCTGCGCTTCGTGGCCTTCGTCGACCGTGTCTACGACGCGCAGATCCCCGTGCTCGCCTCGGGGCAGCCCCTCGACTCCGTGTTCGCGGCCGACATGCTGGCTGGCGGCTACCGGAAGAAGTACCTTCGCGCCGTCTCCCGCCTCGTCGCGCTCACGTCCGCCGCCTGACGCACGCCGACCGTCGCGCGGGAAACAGGATGTTTACACCGAGCCACGCCGTGTAACAGGACAGAAACATGGGGTGCGCGGAACGGAAACCTCGCGCCGCGAAACTGGCTGGCACATCGGGACGCACCGAAGGCCGCCGACCCGACGGCGCCGCACGGCCGATGTGAGACCCGCACACTACGAGAGGTTCTTCATCCATGGATCAGGGCAACACGGCCTTCATACTGATCGCGGCAGCGCTCGTGCTGCTCATGACCCCCGGACTCGCCTTCTTCTACGGCGGCCTCGTCAAGGCCAAGAGCGTGGTGAGCATGATGATGCTGAGCTTCGGCGCACTCGGGCTCATCGGGGTGCTGTGGGTGCTCTACGGCTACGCGATCGCGTTCAGCAACGGCGGCACGGACACCTTCATCGGACTCGACGGCGTCGTCGGCATCGACACGGCGAACCTCGGCCTCGAGGGCCTGCTCGCCGACGCGGCCGACCCGCAGGGCGCGTATCCCGTGCTCGCCTTCGCCGCGTTCCAGGCGACGTTCGCCATCATCACGGTCGCCCTGATCTCGGGCGCCATCGCCGACCGGGCCCGCTTCGGCCCCTGGCTGCTCTTCGCGGGCATCTGGGCGACCGTCGTCTACTTCCCCGTCGCCGGCTGGGTGTTCAACTTCACGCTGGGCGACGAGGGCGTCGTGGACGGCGGCTGGATCGCGTACAACGTCGGTGCCATCGACTTCGCGGGCGGCACGGCCGTGCACATCAACGCGGGCGCCGCCGCCCTCGCCCTCGCCCTCGTGCTCGGCAAGCGCGTCGGCTTCGCCAAGGGCATCCAGAAGCCGCACAACGTGCCGCTGGTGATGCTCGGCGCCGGCCTTCTCTGGTTCGGCTGGTTCGGCTTCAACGCCGGCTCCGAGCTCGCCGCGGACGGCATCGCGGCACTGGCCTTCGTGAACACCATCGCCGCCCCCGCCGCCGCCGTGCTCGGCTGGCTGCTCGTCGAGAAGCTCAAGGACGGCAAGGCCACCTCGGTGGGCGCCGCCTCGGGCGCCGTCGCCGGCCTCGTCGCCATCACCCCGGCCTGCGCCTCGCTGACGCCGTTCTGGGCGATCGTGCTCGGCGTCGTCGCCGGCGTCGTCTGCGCCCTGGCCATCGAGCTCAAGTTCAAGCTCGGCTTCGACGACTCGCTCGACGTCGTGGGCATCCACCTCGTCGGCGGCCTCATCGGCACGCTCTACCTCGGGTTCTTCGCCACGGACGTCGGCCTCGTCTACTCGAGCAGCTTCGACCAGCTGGGCGCGCAGGCGCTCGCCGCGTTCTCCGTGCTGATCTACTCCTTCGTCGTCGCGTTCGCCATCGGCTTCGCGATCGAGAAGACGATCGGCTTCCGCGTGAAGAACGAGGACGAGGTCGCCGGCATCGACACCATCGTCCACGGCGAGGAGGGCTACGTGCTCGAGAGCCGCTGATCGCGGCGCGAGCGTCACGCGGGCGACCGCACCCCCGGGTGCGGCCGCCCGCGTCGTTCGTGCGGGCGTCCTCCGCCCGGCCTCCGAGCCCGCCGCGACGAGCGGGGTCAGGATCGGGCGGGCGGGGCCTCCAGCGCCCCGCGCGCCAGCACGGTCGCGCCCGCGACGGCCGCGGGCATCACGATGACGGCGACGAGCGGAACGAGGAACACGAGGTAGGTCGCGACGCCGAAGCCCAGTGTCCGCGCGCGACGCGCCCCGAGTGCCCTGCGGCGCTCGCGCAGCCGCAGGCCGCGCGCCTCGAACGCGAAGCCGGTCAGCTCGATCGACAGGAACCATCCGCCGACCAGTGCCGCCAGGACGGGCACGACGGTCTGTCCGACGACGGGGATGAAGCCACCGGCGAACAGGAGCACGCCGATCACGGCCGTCACGGCGAGAAGCCGCAACGCCTCTGCCGCACCGCGCAGCACCGACGGCCAGAACGGCGAGTCCGTGTCGCTCGGCGCGTCGCCGAGCCGCTTCTCCACCGCCCGCCAGATGCGCTCGTAGAAGGGGTCGCCGACCACCAGGGTGAGGGCGACGAAGGTGTAGACGGCGAGGAGTGCTGTGGCGGCGAGCACGGCGAGGGCGGCGGCGATCCGCACCGCACCGCGGAACGGCTCCTGCCACCCGGCCGCGAAGGGGGTGAGCCAGCCGGCGATGGCGTCGAGATTGAGCGCCAGAAGCACGAGGCCCGCGAGGTAGAGGACCGTGACGAGCAACGCGGGCAGTGCCCCGATGAGCATCAGCCGGGGAGCGGTGATCCACAGGCGCAACCCGGACCCGAGGAGCCGGACACCCGAGAAGAACTCGCGGAGGACTCCCGCCGGGCCGCCGACCTGTTGCTGCACCCGTTCAGCGTAGCCTTGCTGAAAACGGGAGGACCGGCACATGACGGATGACACGGAACAGACGAACGCGCCGAGCGAGGACGGCCCGCTGGGCAAGCCCTCGGCGGCTGAGGGCGGAGAAGGACTGGGCGAGGAGCACGAGGTGCTCGATGTCAGCGGCAAGCCGTCGCAGGCCGAGGGCGGCGACGAGGCCTGAGCCGACGGGGCCCTGCCCTCGGCGGGGCCCCGAAGCCGACGGGCTGGGTGCGTGAGGGATCGCGGATGAACCGGCTGCGGATCCGTCTGTGGTGGGCGATACCAGACTCGAACTGATGACCTCTTCCGTGTGAAGGAAGCGCGCTACCAACTGCGCCAATCGCCCGTGTTGCGAGTCAATGATGCCATAGGTTCGCACCGCTCGATTGCACGCCCAGGGCACGGCTCGCGGTGGCGGGCTCGTTTTGGTACTCGGGCGCTCCATCGGTTAGAGTTCCTGAGCACGCCAAAACGGTGGGCATGCGGATGTGGCGCAGTGGTAGCGCATCACCTTGCCAAGGTGAGGGTCGCGAGTTCGAATCTCGTCATCCGCTCGAAAGGGATCGACCCCAGGGACGGTCCTGTTCACAGGTGGAGAACCACCACGGTGGAGTGGCCGAGAGGCGAGGCAGCGGCCTGCAAAGCCGTCCACGCGGGTTCAAATCCCGTCTCCACCTCGCCGACGTCGGCAACAACCGAAAAGCTCGAGCGATTGGCGCAGCGGTAGCGCGCTTCCCTGACACGGAAGAGGTCGCTGGTTCGATCCCAGTATCGCTCACACGAGAAGAAGCCCCGGTCTACCGGGGCTTCTTCGTTTGTTCCGCTTCGTTTGCATCGGTGATGCCGGCGCAGACAGTGCCGATGCGAAGCGGCTCAGCTGCTCAGAGGCAGCCGCCCTCCGTCAGGTCCGTTCCCCACCTCGATTGGTCACCGACGCCGAGAGAGCTCGAGCGCAGGGTGACGACGGTCCCCAGCTCCTCGGGCGGGAAGTATCCCGGCTGACTGTCATTGGCGACCTCGAACACCAGCTGCCCGGTGGCGCCGCGCAGAACCCACACGTCCGTCAGGGCCACGTCGTTCGACGGTGGGGAGACGACCGCGTCCGGGTGCGCCGCGCGCAGCTCGTCCACCGTCGAGCCGACGCCGATGCCGCCCGGCGTGCGGATGTCGGCCTGGCGCACCCCGATGGACCCGAGGACGCCCGCCTCGGTCACCGCCACCCCGAAGGTGTCGTCCCCGTAGACGCTGAGCCAGCGACCGTTGGCCGGGTCGTCCGGGTTCCCGCTTTCGGCATCGCAGAAGTCCGGGTCGTACTCGACCATGCCGCTCGCCGTGACGGGCTGGCCGATGCGCAGGGAGCCGAGGCCCTCCGTGGTCAGGCGCACGTCCGCGAGGTCCGGCCGGCTCTCGCCGGACGGCCCCGGCGCCGGAGTCTGGTCGCTCGCGGCGGGCGTAGGCGACGCCGACGGCGTAGAGAGCGTAGGCGACGTCGAGGGCGTAGACGACGTCGACGGCGTCGAGGAGGGGGTGGGATCGGGCGACTGTCCCGTGCAGGCCGAAAGCAGCAGGGTCGTCGCCGTCACGGCGAACAGCAGAGGGGGGAGGGAACGGCGGTGCATGTCGCCGACTGTAGAGGGGGCGCCGCCCGCTCGACCAGAGGCCGAAGTCACCGGTGCATCACGATCGCCGCCTGCTCGCCGGGATCGCCGGACGGCAAACGGAAGGGTCAGCGGTCCGCCGATGCGGCGCGGCGTGCGGCGTCGCGCTCGTTGATGCGGTGGTTCTCGGCGCGCACGTCGGCCTGGGTCTGGCGCTCGCGCACCAGCCACTCCGGCGGAGCGGCGAGCAGTTCCCGGATCTCCTCGGTGGTCAGCGCCTCGGTCACCCCGGCGCGGGCGAGCCCGGAGGTCGAGACACCGAGCTTGCGGGCCACGACGTCGCGCGGGTGCGGGCCGGTCAGGCGCAGATCGACGATCCACTGGGGCGGGTCGGCAAGCAGCGCATCCAGCTCGCCGCGCGTCACGGTCGAGTTCTGGAACTCCTCCGGGGCGGCGGGCAGGTAGATGCCGAGCTTCTTCGCGGCCGACGACGGCTTCAGGGTCTGAGGCTTCTTCTCGGCGGTCATGGGCCAAGCGTAACGGCGGTGTCCTATCCTGAAGGCCGTGTCCGCGCCCGCGGCCGGGAAGAGGTGCAGCGCATGGACGGCACCCTCCGCATCGGCATCGTGCCCGGGGTCACCGTGAGCAAGTGGGCGAGGGTGTGGGCCGACCGGGTGCCCGGCACGCCGCTCGAGGTCGTTCTCACCACGCCCGGCACGCAGGCCGCCGTTGTGCGCGATGGCGACGTCGACATGGGGTTCGTGCGGCTCCCCGTGGACGACGAGGGGCTGACCCTCGTTCCCCTGTGGACCGAGACCGCGGTCGTCGTGCTGCCCCGCGACCACGAGGCCTCCCTCTTCGACGGCGTGACCCTCGCGGATCTCGCGGGCGAGCGGATGCTCGACGGAGAGGTGGCCGACGACATCGAGCTGGTCGCGGCGGGTGTCGGCCTGCGCATCCTGCCCCAGTCGCTCGCCCTGCTGCACTCGCGGAAGGACCTCGTCTACCGCCCCGTCACGGACGCCGAGGGCACGCGCATCGCCCTGGCCTGGCGTTCGGGGGACGAGCGACCCGAGGTCGAGGAGTTCACGGGCATCGTGCGCGGCCGCACGGCCCGCAGCTCCCGGGCCGCGGCGGCAGCGGACACGGAGCCCGCCGCCCCCGCGAAGCGCACGGCCAAGGCGAAGGCCAGGGCCAAGGAGGCGCGGGCCGAGAAGGCGCGCTCCGCCCCTCAGCGCCCGAGTGCCGCCGCGGCCCGTGCCGCCGCGAACGCGCGGCGCGCCCGCAAAGGGCGTCCGGGCGGCGGACGGGGCTGAGCCGCGCACCTGCTGGCCGGGGACGGCCGTCCGGCGCGGCTAATGTTGGACGGTTGGTTCAACTAGCGAGGAGTGCACACGTGACCCAGAGCATCGATCCGTCCGCCCGCAGCGACGAAGCGATCGAGGTCACCGAGACGACCACGGGCTTCGACCTGTTCCCCGACCGCACGATCGTGGCCATGCGCGTCAACGGCGAGCTCCGCGACCTCGCCGGTGAGGTGGGGCCGGGCGACTCCGTCTCGCCCGTCGCCGTGTCCTCGCCGGACGGGCTCGACATCCTCCGACACTCGACGGCGCACGTGCTCGCGCAGGCCGTGCAGTCGATCAACCCGGAGGCGAAGCTCGGCATCGGCCCGCCCGTGACCGACGGCTTCTACTACGACTTCGACGTCGCGACGCCTTTCGCCCTCGACGACCTGAAGGCCATCGAGAAGGCCATGGACCGCATCATCCGGCAGGGCCAGCGCTTCGTGCGCCGCGTCGTCAGCGACGATGAGGCGCGGCGCGAGCTGGCCGCCGAACCGTACAAGCTCGAGCTCATCGGCCTGAAGGGTGGCGCGGTCGACCCCGGCGCCCTGCCGGACGACTCCGGCGAGTCCGTGGAGGTCGGCGGCGCCGAGCTCACCATCTACGAGAACGTCGACGCGAAGACGGGGGAGCGGTACTGGCAGGACCTCTGCCGCGGCCCGCACGTGCCGTCGACGCGCATGATCGGCAACGGCTACGCGCTCACCCGGGTGGCCGCGGCGTACTGGCGCGGCTCGGAGAAGAACCCGCAGCTGCAGCGCATCTACGGCACGGCCTGGCCGTCGAAGGACGAGCTGCGCGCGTACCAGGCCCGCGTGGAGGAGGCGCTGAAGCGCGACCACCGCCGCCTGGGCAGCGAGCTCGACCTCTTCTCGTTCCCGGACGAGATCGGCTCAGGCCTCGCCGTCTTCCACCCCAAGGGCGGCATCCTGCGCCGGCAGATGGAGGACTACTCGAGGCGCCGGCACGAGGACGAGGGGTACGAGTTCGTCTACTCGCCGCACATCACGAAGGCGAACCTGTTCGAGACATCGGGCCACCTCGACTGGTACGCCGACGGCATGTTCCCCCCGATGCACCTTGACGAGGCGCGCAACGAGGAGGGCGAGGTCACCCGGCAGGGCGCGGACTATTACCTGAAGCCCATGAACTGCCCGTTCCACATCCTCATCTACCGGTCCCGCGCACGCTCCTACCGTGACCTGCCGCTGCGCCTGTTCGAGTTCGGCACGGTGTACCGCAACGAGAAGTCCGGCGTGATCCACGGTCTGACCCGCGTGCGCGGGCTCACCATGGACGACGCGCACATCTTCACGACCCGCGACCGCATGAAGGACGAGCTCGGTCGCACGCTGCGGTTCGTGCTCGACCTGCTGCGGGACTACGGCCTCACCGACTTCTACCTCGAGCTCTCGACGAAGGACCCGGAGAAGTACGTCGGCGACGACGCGATCTGGGAGGAGGCGACCACGACGCTCGCCGAGGTCGCCGCGGAGTCCGGGCTCGACCTCGTGCCCGACCCGGGCGGTGCCGCGTTCTACGGGCCCAAGATCTCGGTGCAGGCCCGCGACGCCATCGGCCGAACCTGGCAGATGTCCACGGTGCAGCTCGACTTCAACCTGCCCGAGCGCTTCGGCCTCGAGTACACGGCACCGGACGGTTCGAGGCAGCCCCCCGTCATGATCCACCGCGCCCTGTTCGGCTCCATCGAGCGCTTCGTCGGCGTGCTCACCGAGCACTACGCGGGCGCGTTCCCCGTGTGGCTCTCGCCCGTGCAGGTGATGGGCGTGCCCGTCGCCGACGACTACGCGGAGTACCTCGAGGGCATCGTCGATCAGCTCCGGTCGCACCGCGTGCGCGCCGAGGTGGACCGTTCGGACGACCGGATGCAGAAGAAGATCCGCAACCACACCAAGGCCAAGATCCCCTTCCAGCTCATCGCGGGCGAGGAGGATCGCAACGCGGGCACCGTGAGCTTCCGGTTCCGCGACGGGACGCAGAAGAACGGCGTCGCCGTCGACGAGGCGGTGCGCCGCATCGTGGACAGCATCGAGACGCGCGCACTCGTGGAGACCGCGTGGCTCGACTGAGCATGTCGGACTACGGCGACGAGGAGCAGCCGCGCACGGGACGGCAGGACGTCCCGATCACCGCGGCGGCCGCCGCGGACGCGGTCACCGCGGAGGGCACCGGCGGCGTGCCCTCGCACCTCGTGGGTGTCCCGGACGAGTTCCAGCGGCTGTGGACGCCGCACCGGATGGTCTACATCGAGCACGGACAGCAGCCCGCGAAGGACGACTGCCCGTTCTGCATCGCGCCCGGCATGGACGACGAGCAGGCGCTCATCGTGGCCCGCGGCACGCACGCCTACGTGCTGCTCAACCTGTTCCCGTACAACAGCGGCCACCTGCTCGTCTGCCCGTACCGGCACGTCGCGACCTACGACCTCGCGACGGAGGAGGAGGCCGCCGAGATCGCGTCGCTCACCCAGACGGCCATGCGCGTGCTCCGGGAGGTGTCGCGCAACGACGGCTTCAACATCGGCATGAACCAGGGCGTCGTTGCGGGAGCTGGCGTCGCCGCGCACCTGCATCAGCACATCGTCCCGCGCTGGGCGCAGGACGCGAACTTCTTCCCGATCATCGCGAAGACCAAGGCCCTGCCCCAGCTTCTCGGTGACGTGCGCCGGAGCATCGCCGACGGCTGGCCGCGCGGCGAGTAGCGGTCCCAGAACGAAATAGAATGGACGGCATGTCTACCTCTTCCAGTTCCGGCGAAATCGGTTCGAGCCGCGTCAAGCGCGGGCTCGCCGAGATGCTGAAGGGCGGCGTCATCATGGACGTCGTCACCGCAGAGCAGGCCCGGATCGCCGAGGACGCCGGTGCGGTGGCCGTCATGGCTCTCGAGCGCGTGCCGGCCGACATCCGATCCCAGGGCGGCGTCGCGCGCATGAGCGACCCCGACCTCATCGACCAGATCATCGCGACCGTCTCGATCCCGGTCATGGCGAAGGCCCGCATCGGCCACTTCGTCGAGGCCCAGGTGCTGCAGACCCTCGGCGTCGACTACGTCGACGAGTCCGAGGTGCTGAGCCCCGCCGACTACGTGAACCACATCGACAAGTGGAAGTTCACCGTTCCCTTCGTGTGCGGTGCGACCAACCTCGGCGAGGCGCTGCGCCGCATCAACGAGGGCGCCGCCATGATCCGCTCGAAGGGGGAGGCCGGCACCGGCGACGTCTCCGAGGCGACGAAGCACATCCGCAAGATCAAGTCCGAGATCGCCGCGCTGTCCGCGATGTCGAAGGACGAGCTCTACGTCGCCGCCAAGGAGCTGCAGGCGCCGTACGAGCTGGTCGCCGAGGTCGCCGAGCGCGGCGCGCTGCCCGTCGTGCTGTTCACCGCGGGCGGCGTCGCCACCCCGGCGGACGCGGCCATGATGATGCAGCTCGGCGCCGACGGCGTGTTCGTGGGTTCCGGCATCTTCAAGTCCGGCAACCCGGCCGCGCGCGCCGCCGCCGTCGTCAAGGCGACGACGTTCTACGACGACCCCTCGGTCATCGCCGAGGTGTCGCGTGGACTGGGCGAGGCGATGGTCGGCATCAACGTGGCCGACGTGCCCGCGCCGCACCGTCTCGCCGAGCGTGGCTGGTAGCGGTACGGGCGCACCCGTCGGCGTCCTCGCGCTGCAGGGCGACTTCCGCGAGCATCTCCGCGTGCTCGCCCTCCTGGGCGCCGAGGCCGTGCCCGTGCGCCGGGCGGAGGACGTCGAGGCGATCTCGGGCCTCGTCATCCCCGGTGGCGAGTCGAGCGTCATGGACAAGCTCTCGCGCTCGTTCGGCGTCGCCGAGCCGCTGCGGGAGGCCATCGCCGACGGCATGCCTGTGTACGGCACGTGCGCCGGCCTCATCATGCTGTCGGATCGCGTGCTCGACGGCATGGCCGGCCAGCAGAGCCTCGGCGGACTCGACATCGCGGTGCGCCGCAACGCCTTCGGACGCCAGAGCGAGTCGTTCGAGGTCGACCTCGATGTGCCGGCGCTCGGCGATCCGCCCATGCACGCGGTGTTCATCCGGGCCCCCGTGGTCGACGAGGTCGGCGAGCGGGCGTCAGCGCTGTCGACCCTCGACGACGGCCGGGTCGTGGCGGTGGAGCAGGGCAACCTGCTCGGCACGTCGTTCCACCCCGAGATCACCAACGATTACCGCTTCCACGAGTACTTCCTCGAGCGCGTGCGGCAGGTGGGCTACTCCTCCTGACGGAGCCCGGGCGCCTTCGTCCTTTACACTTGATCGACTCTCGGGTTAGGAGACACCACACGCATGTCCGGTCATTCCAAGTGGGCGACGACCAAGCACAAGAAGGCGATCATCGACTCTCGCCGTGCGAAGTCGTTCGCGAAGCTCATCAAGAACATCGAGGTCGCGGCGAAGATCGGCGGCGCCGACCTCGCGGGTAACCCGACCCTCGTCGACGCCATCCAGAAGGCCAAGAAGACGTCGGTTCCGAACGACAACATCGACCGCGCCGTCAAGCGCGGCGCCGGGCTGCTCGGCGAGGTCGTCGACTACCAGACGATCATGTACGAGGGCTACGGGCAGGCCGGCGTCGCCATGCTCGTCGAGTGCCTCACGGACAACAAGAACCGCGCGGCCGCCGAGGTGCGCACGGCCATGACGCGCAACGGCGGCACCATGGCCGACCCGGGCAGCGTGGCGTACAACTTCCACCGCAAGGGCGTCATCGCGGTGCCGCACAACGACGGCCTCTCCGAGGACGACGTGCTGATGGCGGTGCTCGACGCCGGGGCGGAGGAGGTCGTCGACCACGGCGAGCTGTTCGAGGTGCGCACCGACCCGTCGGCGCTGGTGAACTCCCGCACCGCGCTGCAGGACCAGGGCATCGACTACGACTCCGCGGACATCGAGTTCGTGCCGTCGCTCAAGGTCGAGGTCGACCTGGAGACCGCACGCAAGGTGCTGAAGCTCGTCGACGCGCTCGAGGACCTCGACGACGTGCAGAACGTGTACGCGAACTTCGACATCCCCGCGGACGTCCAGTCCCAGCTCGACGACGAGGAGTAGGGGGCGCCCGCCGATGCCGCACCGCGTGCTCGGCATCGACCCCGGCCTGACCCGCTGCGGCATCGGCATCGTCGACGTGCTGCCGAACCGCACCGCCACCCTCGTGGACGTGCTCGTGCTGCGGACGACGGCGGACATGCCGCTCGAGCAGCGCCTGCTCGCGATCGGCGGCGGGATCGAGGCGCTGCTCGACGAGCATCGCCCGGCCGCGGTCGCCATCGAGCGCGTGTTCGCGCAGCAGAACCTCGGCACGGTGATGGGCGTCGCCCAGATCAGCGGCGTCGCGCTGCACGGCGCGGCCAAGCGGGGCATCCCCGTCGCGCTGCACACCCCGAGCGAGGTGAAGGCGGCCGTGACCGGGTACGGCTCCGCGGACAAGCGGCAGGTGGGCACCATGGTCGCCCGCATCCTCGGCCTCGACGAGGTGCCGAAGCCGGCGGACGCCGCGGACGCGCTGGCCATCGCCATCTGCGCCGCGTGGCGGTCGGGGGGCGTGCCGTCCGTCGCCGCACCGGGGCGGCGCGGCATCCCGTCGGTCGCCGCGGGCTCCGGCGGCGCGACCACTCCCGCACAGGCCGCCTGGCTCGCCGCCGAGAAGGCCGCCCGCGGGAGGTAGGGGAGAAGTCGGCCCCGACTCGTCTCCCGACCCTGCCCGGCAGGGGATTCCTGCCTAGCTTCTCCCTGGGCACGACGCCCCTGCCTGGTCGGACGGGCTGGGGGAGACGGAGGAGGAACGGCGGTGTGGAGTCGGTTCCTCTCGGCGGGGCACCGCGGTGCGGTCGGGGGTTGCTCTTAGGCTGTCGCAGTGATCTCCTCTCTGCGCGGCACCGTCCTCACCGCGGCCGGCTCGGCCGTCGTGATCGAGGTCGGCGGCGTCGGTTACGCGGTGCAGGTCACCCCCGCGCATGCGCTCACCCTGCGCTCGGGGGCGGAGGCGACCGTGCTCACCTCGCTCGTCGTGCGGGAGGACTCGCTGTCGCTGTTCGGCTTCCCGGGCGCCGACGAGCTGCACGTCTTCGAGCTCCTCTGCGGTGTCACGGGCGTCGGGCCCAAGTCGGCGATGGGCGTGCTCGCGGCGCTCGACCCCGCGGCCATCGCGGCCGCCGTCGCGGGCGAGGACGACGCCGTGTTCCGGCGGGTGTCCGGCATCGGCCCGAAGACGGCGAAGCTCATCGTCCTGCAGCTCGCGGGCAAGATCGTCGTGACGAGCCCGGTCGTGACGCGCCCGGCGCCCGTGTCCGGGGTGCAGCCGAGCGTGCTCGCCGCGCTGGTCGGGCTCGGCTGGTCCGAGCGAGCGGCAGCTCAGGCGGTCGAGGAGGTGCTCGCGGAGCCCGGTGCGGACGCGGAGTCCGTGCCCGGTGTGCTCCGCCTCGCCCTGGCCCGGCTGGGGCCCGCCCAGCCCACGGGAGCATCACGATGAGCGCCGCCGAGGGTGCGCCCGACGTCGCGAACCCCGAGGTCGAGTCGGACGCGGAGCTGGCCTTCGAGGGGGCGCTGCGGCCGAAGACGCTCGCCGAGTTCGTCGGCCAGACCAAGGTGCGCGGCCAGCTCCAGCTGCTGCTGCGTGCCGCGGAGATGCAGGGTCGCACGCCCGATCACATCCTGCTCGCCGGTCCGCCCGGGCTCGGAAAGACGACGCTCGCCATGATCGTGGCCCAGGAGGGCGGCAGGCCGTTGCGCATGTCGAGCGGCCCCGCGATCCAGCACGCCGGCGACCTCGCCGCGGTGCTGTCGTCCCTCGTGCCGGGCGAGGTGCTGTTCATCGACGAGATCCACCGCATGGCCCGCTCGGCGGAGGAGATGCTGTACCTCGCGATGGAGGACTTCCGCATCGACATCATGGTGGGCAAGGGCGCCGGGGCGACCTCGATCCCGCTCGACCTCGCCCCGTTCACGCTCGTCGGCGCGACGACGCGCAGCGGCCTGCTGCCCAACCCGCTGCGCGACCGTTTCGGCTTCACGGCGCACCTCGAGTTCTACGACGAGGCCGAGCTCGAGCAGGTGCTCGTCCGCGCCGCGTCGCTGCTCGACCTCACGATCGACCGCCGCGCCATCGCCGAGATCGCCGGCCGATGCCGGGGCACGCCGCGCATCGCGAACCGGCTGCTGCGCAGGGTGCGCGACTACGCGCTCGTGCACGGCACGGATGCGGACCTCGACTCCGTGCACGCGGCGCTCGACCTCTACGACGTCGATCCCCTGGGGCTCGACCGCCTCGACCGTGCCGTGATGGAGACCATCCTCACCCGCTTCGGGGGAGGGCCGGTCGGGCTCAGCACGCTCGCGGTCTCCGTGGGCGAGGAGCCGGAGACGATCGAGTCGGTCGTCGAGCCCTTCCTCGTGCGTATCGGCCTTCTCAGCCGGACGCCGCGGGGACGCGTCGCCACCCCCGCGGGCTGGCGCCACTTCGGGGTACAGCGCGCACAGGAGGGTCTGTTCGGGGATGAACTATAATTCAAGCGGCCTCAGGAACATCCTTCCTCACCGAGACGCACCCCAGACCCATTTCCGAAAGGCTTCGTGATCCATGGATCCGTTCACCGTCATCATGCTCGCAGTGCTCGCGCTGCTCATCTTCTTCATGTTCCGGAACGGGCGGAAGCGGCAGCGTGATCTTCAGGAGCTGCAGGAGAAAATGGTGCCGGGTGCCGAGGTCATGACGAGCTTCGGCCTCTACGGCACCCTCGTCTCCGTCGACGAGGAGAGCAACACCGTGCTCGTCGAGACCTCACCTGGCGCCACCGTCAAGCTGCACCGTCAGGCTCTGTCCCGTGTCGTCGACCCGATCACCGCGGACACCGCGGAGGACGCGACCGTGCTGGACGAGACCGCCGGACCCGGCGTGCGCGTCACCGAGACCGACGGGCTCCGCCCGGACACGGGAACCCCTGGCGCCGCCCCCAAGCGGATCGACGAATAACCACCACCGACACAGCGCGCTCCCGGGCCCTTCGGGTCCCTGCCGCGTGCGCGTAGAAAGCTGAGTTCGTAGTTGGCAAAGTCGTCGACCCCCGTGCGCAAGGCGCGGCGCTCGCTGATCTGGCTCCTCGTGATCATCGCCGCGCTCGTCGCGGGCAATGCCGCGAGCGTGATCTTCTCCACCGGTTCATGGGCCCCGAAGCTCGCCCTCGACCTCGAGGGCGGCACGCAGATCATCCTCGCGCCGCAGCTCGCGGGCGAGGATGCGCAGCCGTCGGCCGAGCAGCTGTCCCAGGCCGTGGCCATCATCCGCCAGCGCGTCGACGCCAGCGGCGTCTCCGAGGCCGAGATCAACACGCAGGGCGGCTCGAACATCGTCGTCTCCATCCCGGGTCGCCCCGACGAGGAGACGCTGAACCGCATCGAGCAGTCGGCCAAGCTCGAGTTCCGACCCGTGCTCATCGCCGGCGCCCCCGGCACGACCTCGGTCGGCGAGGAGACCCCCGCCGCTGAGGATCCCGCCGCCGGGGACCCCGCTGCAGAGGACCCCGCGGCCGGGGCTCCCGCCGCAGAGGACCCCGCGGCCGAGGCTCCCGCTGCGGAGGCTCCCGCTGCAGAGGATCCCGCCGCCCCGGCCCCCGAGCTGGAGTCGACGCCCACCGCGAGCCCCACGGACGGCAGCGACCTCTCCTGGGTCACGCCCGCGCTGCAGGCCGCGTTCGACGCGTACGACTGCGCATCCGCCGACAACGACAACAGCGCGGCCCCGGCCGACGAGCCCCTCATCACCTGCGAGTCCGACGGCTCGGTGAAGTACCTCCTCGGCCCCGTCGGCGTGTCCGGCGAGCGGATCTCGAACGCCACGAGCGGTCTCGAGCAGAGCCAGCAGGGCGTGAGCACCGGCCGCTGGTCGGTGAACATCGTCTTCGACGGCGAGGGCACGAGGCAGTTCGCCGACATCTCCACCCGGCTCGTGGCGCTCGAGTCGCCGCGCAACCAGTTCGCCATCGTGCTCGACGGCCAGGTCATCTCGGCCCCGGTCACGCAGGGTGCGGTGACGAACGGCAAGCCGAGCATCACGGGCAGCTTCGACCAGGACTCGGCCAAGACGCTTGCCGATCAGCTGAAGTTCGGCGCCCTGCCGTTCAACTTCGAGGTGCAGAGCTCGGAGCTCATCTCCGCCACCCTCGGCTCGACGCAGCTGCTCAGCGGTTTGCTCGCGGGTCTCATCGGCCTGGCGCTCGTGGTGATCTACTCGCTCGTGCAGTACCGCGCTCTCGCGACGGTCACCATCGCCTCGCTCGCCATCGCGGCCATCATCACGTATCTGCTCATCACCCTGCTGTCCTGGCGTGAGGGGTACCGGCTCTCGCTCGCGGGCGTCGCGGGCCTCATCGTGGCCATCGGCATCACGGCCGACTCGTTCATCGTGTACTTCGAGCGCATCAAGGACGAGCTGCGCGACGGACGCGGACTCGTGTCCTCCGTCGAGGCGGGGTGGAAGCGCGCGCTGCGCACCATCGTCGCGTCGGACACGGTGAACTTCCTGGCCGCCGCCGTGCTGTTCGTGCTCGCCGTCGGCAACGTGCGCGGATTCGCGCTCACGCTCGGCCTCACGACGATCGTCGACCTCGTCGTCGTGTGCCTCTTCACCCACCCCGTGCTCCAGCTGCTCGCCAACACGCGCTTCTTCAACGAGGGCCACCGCTTCAGCGGCCTCGACCCCCGGGCGCTCGGTGCCGTGTACCGCGGTCGGGCGTCCTTCCGCACGCCCGTCGCGGGCGGTGGCGGCAAGAACGCGCCGAGCGCCAAGGAGGCCGCCCGCCGCCGCACCATCGCCGAGCGCAAGGCCGAGGAGGAGCTCGTCTCGTCCGGCCGGGTCCGCCACTTCACCTCGAACAAGGATTCCTGATGGCCAGCTTCACGCGCTTCGGCAACGACCTCTACACGGGGGCGCGTTCCTTCGACATCGTCGGTCGCCGGAAGCTCTGGTACACGATTGCGGTGATCGCCATCGCGATCTCCGTGCTCGGCCCGGTGCTCCGCGGCGGATTCAGCTTCGGCATCGAGTTCACCGGCGGCTCCGAGTTCCAGGTGGCCGGCGCGAGCACGACGGATCAGAGCCTCGCGACCGACGCCGTGGCCAGCATCACCGACACGCCCGCGCGCGTCTCCGTCGTGGGCAACGACGCGATCCGGGTGCAGACGGACACGCTCGAGGACGGCGACCAGAGCGCAGACGTGCGACAGGCGCTCGCCCAGGCGTACAACGTGCCCGAGGCCGACGTGACGGAGTCCTTCATCGGGCCGTCGTGGGGCAAGGACATCACCACGTCCGCCGTGCGCGCCCTGCTCGTGTTCCTCGCCCTCGCGGCCATCGTGATGGCGCTGTACTTCCGCACCTGGAAGATGTCGCTCGCCGCCCTGATCGCCCTGCTGCACGACCTCGTGCTCACGGCCGGGATCTACGGCATCACCGGCTTCGAGGTGACGCCCGCCGCCGTCATCGGCTTCCTGACGATCCTCGGCTACTCCCTCTACGACACCGTCGTGGTGTTCGACAAGATCCGGGAGAACACGAGCGAGGACGGCACGGAGTCCCGCCGCACGTTCGGCGGGTCCGTCAACCTCGCGGTCAACCAGACGCTCGTCCGGTCGATCAACACGTCCGTCGTCGCGATCCTGCCTGTCGCGTCCATCCTGTTCATCGGTGCCGTGCTGCTCGGCGCGGGGACGCTGCGCGATATCGCGCTCGCCCTGTTCATCGGGATCCTGGTCGGCACCTACTCGACCATCTTCATCGCCGCGCCGCTGTACGCGCACCTGCGCGAGGGCGAGGACGCCGTGAAGAAGGCGGACTCCCGCACGCTCGCCGCGCGGAAGAGGGCCGCCGAGGAGCAGACGGCGGTGACCACGTGACCGTCGCGGACGTGCCGGGCGTCGACGCGGCGGAGGCCATCGCGCGGACCGCGTCCGGCGCGTGGCTGCTCGACGTGCGGGAGAGCGACGAGTGGGAGGCGGGCCACTCGTCCGCCGCGCACTTCCTCCCCATGTCGCAGCTGAGCGACAGGGCGGGCGAGGTGCCCTCCGACGCGCCCGTGCTCGTCATCTGCCGATCGGGCGGGCGCTCGGCCGCGGTGACCGGGGCGCTGCGCCAGGCCGGCATCGACGCCACGAACGTCGTCGGCGGGATGCACGCGTGGCGCGCGGCCGGGGGAGACGTGCTGCGCAACGACGGCTCCACCGGATCCGTCATCTGAGCGCGACCGCGTGAACGTCCAGGGCTCGCCGCGGTGCTATTTTTGAGCGTACGACCCGGGACGGAGGCGCGGCCATGAGCGAGACGACCTCCACCACCGCTTCCCTGCGGCGCCTCGTGCCCCGCCTCTTCTCGCGCGCGCAGCCCGCCGGTGCGGTGGACACGCTGCTGCGCACGGTGCGCACGCATCACCCGCGCGCCGATCTCTCGCTCATCGAGCGGGCGTACACCGCGGCCGAACGCGCGCACGACGGCCAGAAGCGTCGCAGCGGCGAGCCCTACATCACGCACCCCGTCGCGGTGGCGCAGATCCTCGCCGACCTCGGCATCGGGCCGAAGACGATCGCCGCGGCACTGCTGCACGACACGGTCGAGGACACCGAGTACACGCTGGACATGCTGCAGCACGACTTCGGCGACGAGATCGCGATGCTCGTCGACGGCGTGACGAAGCTCGACAAGGTGAAGTACGGCGACAGCGCGCAGGCCGAGACCGTGCGGAAGATGATCGTGGCCATGTCGAAGGACATCCGCGTGCTCATCGTGAAGCTCGCCGACCGGCTGCACAACGCGCGGACGTGGGGCTTCGTGCCGGCGGAGTCCGCCGCCCGAAAGGCCAAGGAGACCCTCGAGATCTACGCGCCGCTCGCGCATCGCCTGGGCATCCAGACCATCAAGTGGGAGCTCGAGGACCTGTCCTTCGCCGTGCTCTACCCCAAGCTCTACGAGGAGATCGAGAGCCTCGTGCGCTCCCGCACCCCGCAGCGCGAGGAGTTCGTGCAGCATGTCATCGACGCGGTCAACGAAGACCTGCGCGCGGCCCGGATCCGCGGCAAGGTGGTGGGCCGACCGAAGCAGTACTACTCGATCTACCAGAAGATGATCGTGCGGGGTCGCGAGTTCGACGAGATCTACGACCTCGTCGGCATCCGCGTGCTCGTGGACTCGCTGCGCGACTGCTACGCGGTGCTCGGCTTCATCCACGCGCGCTGGACGCCCGTGCCCGGTCGATTCAAGGACTACATCGCGACGCCCAAGTTCAACCTCTACCAGTCGCTGCACACGACGGTCATCGGCCCCGACGGCCGGCCCGTGGAGATCCAGATCCGCACCTACGAGATGCACCAGCGCGCCGAGTTCGGCGTCGCGGCGCACTGGAAGTACAAGGAGCAGGTCAACGGCGGCAAGGCCACGGCCGCGGCCGTGCAGACGGACACGGAGATGGCCTGGCTCGCCCACATCTCGGACTGGCAGGCCGAGACGGCCGACCCGAGCGAGTTCCTCGACTCCCTGCGTTTCGAGATCGGCGCCAAGGAGACGTACGTCTTCACCCCGAAGGGCAAGGTCATCGGGCTGCCGGCGAGCGCGACCCCCGTCGACTTCGCCTACGCGGTGCACACCGACGTCGGCCACCGCACGATGGGCGCGAAGGTCAACGGCCGTCTCGTGCCGCTCGAGTCGACGCTCTCGAGCGGCGACGTCGTCGAGGTGTTCACGTCGAAGAACCCGGACAGCGGTCCCAGCCAGGACTGGCTGGCCTTCGTCAAGAGCCCGCGAGCGCGGAACAAGATCCGCCAGTGGTTCACGAAGGAGCGCCGCGACGAGGCGATCGAGCAGGGCAAGGACGCGATCGCCCGCGCGATGCGCAAGCAGAACCTGCCGCTGCAGAAGCTGATGAGCCAGGACGTGATCTCCGAGGTCGCATCCGCCATGCGCTACGCCGACGTCGACGCGCTCTACGCGGCGCTCGGCGAGGGCCACATCTCGACGCAGTCGGTCATCGAGAAGGTGCTCGCGTCCATCCAGGGCGACTCGGAGGACGACGACGACGACGTCGTGATCCCCGTCGGCCAGCGCTCGCGCTCGTCGGCCAACAGCGACTCCGGCGTGCTCGTGCGCGGGGCGCCGGACATCCTGGTCAAGCTCGCCAAGTGCTGCACGCCGGTGCCCGGCGACGAGATCGTCGGCTTCGTCACCCGCGGCTCCGGCGTGTCCGTGCACCAGCGCCTGTGCCACAACGTCGCGCAGCTCCTGCAGGAGCCGGAGCGCATGATCGACGTCGAGTGGGCACCGTCGTCGAAGAGCCTCTTCCTCGTCCACATCCAGGTCGAGGCGCTCGACCGGGCCGGCCTGCTCTCGGACGTCACGCGCGTGCTGTCCGAGCACCACGTCAACATCCTCTCCGCGAGCGTCTCGACCTCGAGCGATCGCCTCGCGATCAGCCGGTTCGTCTTCGAGATGGGCGACACGACGCACCTCGACCGCGTACTGAACGCGGTGCGCCGCATCGACGCCGTGTACGACGTGTACCGCGTCAGCGCGGGCTGACCCCCGGGAGGTCGCGCCCGGGAGGTCGCGCCCGGGGGTCAGCCGTCCAGCGCGCGCAGGCGGCCGAGGGCGCGGCGCTTGTGCGGCAGATGGCTCCGGGCCTCGATCGCCCGCGCGCAGTCGTCGACGCCCGACCCGGTCATCCGCAGCAGGGCCGACACCGTGCGCGCCTCGCGCACACCGAACCGGGAGTCGAAGCGCACGATGTCGCTCGCGGTGCGCAGGGGAGTCGTGACGGCGATGCCGCCGAGCGGCACCGTGTCGGTCTCCGCGAGCAGGACCTCGCGCACCGCGAGCCGCGAGCGCGGGGGCGGATGCATGCGCGCCGTGGCGTCGACGCACAGCCGGTGCACGACGGGCGGGTGCTCGAGAGCGCCCCACACCCACGCCGCGCTGTCGCGCTCGGCGATGAGCCGGGGCGGGACGCTCCGGGCGATGGCCTCGGCCCGCTGCTGCGGACCGAGCACCGCGTCGACCGGGCAGTAGCACTCGTCGAGCGGCACGAGCTCGCCGTCGAGGCGCGCCGCGCTCAGCTCGGCGATGGGGAGGTCGGATGCCGAGAGCACCCCGGGGAGCCGGTGTCGCATGCGGCCATGGTCGCGCCGGCCCCGGGCGCGGACGAGCCGGCCGGTCGATGTGTGCAGACGGCACCCGTCCCGGCCGCTGTGCGCGGCGGGACGCACGGCCGGCGCGAGGCGTCAGGCGCGAAGCGCGAGGCGCGAGGCGTCAGGCGTCAGGCGTCAGGCGTCAGGCGTCAGGCGTCAGGCGTCAGGCGGGAGCGTGGATCGGGACGCGGCCCGGCGCAGCGGGACGACCGTACGCACCCGGCACCCGCCGGTCGGATCAGCCCAGGGCGTCGAGCCACACCCGCCGGGCGTTCAGCGCCTCCTCGGCGGACCGGATCCTGCGCGAGTCGCCGGATGCGCGTGCCTCCTCGAGCTCGGTCTCGAGCTTCACGATGGCATCCTGAAGCTGGCTGGCGAGGCCCTCCGAGCGCGCCTTCCGCTCCGGGTTGTTGCGCTGCCAGTGGTCGTCGTCCAGCTTGCGAACGTGGGCCTCGACCTTGCGCAGACGGTCCTCGATCGGCTTGACCCTGTCGCGAGGGACCTTGCCGATCTCGTCCCAGCGCAGCTGCACCGCGGTGAGCCGCTCACGCGCCGCACCGCGCTCGGTGATGGTGAGGATGGTCTCCGCCTCGTCGAGCAGGGCGAGCTTCTGCTGCAGGTTGCCCTCGAACTCCTCGTTGTCGCGCGCGTCGACCTCCGCCTTCGCCCCGTAGAGCGCATCGCCGGCGGCCTTGAACTTCGCCCACAGGGCGTCGTCGTAGCGCTTGCCCGCCCGGCCGGCCTGCTTCCACTCGTCGAGCAGCCCGCGATAGGCCGGGATGCCGCCCGCGCCCTGAGAGGCGAGAGCCTCCGCGCGCTCCACGAGCCCCTGCTTGGCCGTGCGGGCGTCGCGGTGCACGGTGTCCAGCTCGGCGAAGAACGCCTTGCGGTGCTGCTCGATGGTCGTGCGCGCGGCACGGAACCGCTTCCAGAGCTCGTTCGCCTCGCCCTTCGGCAGGCGCGGCCCCTCCTGCTGGTGCTTCTGCCAGCGGGCGAACAGCGCGTCGAGCTGGGCGGTGGTCTGCTTCCACTGCGCCTTCGCGGGGTCCTGGGCGGCCAGGGCCTCCACCTCCTCGACGATGGCTGCGCGCTCGGCGATGGCGGCGTCGAGCTGCGCCTTCGCCTCCTCGCTCTGCTTCTCGGTGAGCTCGCCGACGCTCCTGCTGAGCGCCTGCAGCCGGTCGACGAGGGCCTGCAGGTTGCCCACCGCGTTCGCGCCGGTGACGCTTCCGGTGAGGTGGGTCACGGCCTTGGCGATGTCGGCGGCGGAGGCGCCCGCTTTGGCGCGCTGCTCGAGAAGGGTCACCTGACCGTTGAGGTCCGCGAACTTGCGCTCGTAGTACGCGAGCGCCTCCTCGGCCGTGCCGTCGGGGTACTCGCCGACGACGCGCTCGCCGTCGCCCTCGCGCACGTAGACCGTTCCGGTCTCGTCGACGCGACCCCAGGGGGCCTGGTTCTCACTGCTCACGGAACTCACCTTGTTCTTCAGCCTTGTCGTTCAGCACCGGACGGACCGGCTTCGGGAAGTGGCTTCACAGCCTATTGCACCCGCCGCGGCGCGCTACTGGACGGTCACGCTCGTGATGCTGGTCGGCACGACGGGCGCGCCGTCCTCCGCCCCGTCCGGGCTGATGCCCTCGTCCGCGATGTCGCTCACCAGCGTGTCGAGTCCGCTCGTGACGCGGCCGAAGACCGTGTATCCGCCGGTCGAGGTGTCGAGCGGCGTGTCTTCGTAGACCACGAAGAACTGGCTGCCGTGGCCGTAGGGATCGGCCGTGCGCGCCATCGCGATGGTCCCCGCCGGGTACACGCCGTCGGCGGGCGCGTTCTCCACCGGGCCCCAGGTGTAGCCGGGGTCACCCGTGCCGTCGCCGTTGGCGGAGCCGCACTGCAGGATCGCGGTCGTCAGACGGTGGCAGGCGGTGCCCGGGTAGAAGCCGCTCCGGGCGAGGCTCACGAACACGCTCGTCGCCTGCGGGGCGGCGGCGCCGTCCAGCTCGATGCCGAGGGTCACCGCGTCGTTGAGCACCAGCTCGCCTGTCCAGACGCGGCCCTCGGCGAGCTCGGCGGAGGGGACCGGGCCGACGTTCTCGCCCGCCGCGGCGGTGGCGCTCGGGGTCGGCGTCGGCGTCGCGGACTCGGCGGGGGCGGGCGTTCCGGGCCCGCCGGCGAAGTAGAAGAGCTGGGCCGCGGTCGCGACGGCGAGCACGAGCACGAGCGCGATGCCCGCGATGGAGTTGTCGCGGCGGCGCCTGCGGATGCGCCGCTCGTGCACCGTGCGCCGCGCCGTGTAGGCGCGCGCCCGCTGACGTGCCTCCCGTGTCTCGCGGCTGCTGAGCTGCGCCATGGCTGCCTTCCCTCTTCCCGCCGAGCCCTGTCCCCGCCGATCCGAACAGAACACTACTGGCGAGACGCGGGCCCCCCCAGCACGGCGGTGGTGTCGGCGCCAGGAACTACCATCGAGGTCATGACGGATGTGGGCCTCGGGCTGCGCGCGGGGGCCACTCCGCTCGCGGTGCGCATGCGACCCAAGAGCCTCGACGAGGTCGCCGGCCAGCGTCACCTCCTCACCGCGGGGTCGCCGCTCGTCAGCCTCGCGAATCCCGACTCGCGCCTTCAGGGCACCGTGTCCGTCATCCTCTGGGGCCCGCCCGGCACCGGCAAGACGACCCTCGCCCAGGCCATCGCCCACAGCTCCGGCCGCGCGTTCGTCGAGCTCTCCGCGGTGACGGCGGGCGTCAAGGACGTCCGCCAGGTCATGGAGAAGGCCATGAGCGACCGCGACCTCTACGGGTCGTCGACCGTGCTCTTCCTCGACGAGATCCATCGCTTCACGAAAGCGCAGCAGGATGCGCTGCTGCCCGGCGTCGAGAACGGCTGGGTGATCCTCGTCGCCGCCACGACCGAGAACCCGTCGTTCTCGGTCATCTCGCCCCTGCTGTCGCGCTCCCTGCTGCTCACCCTGCAGCCGCTCGGCGACGAGGACCTCGGCACGCTGATCGACCGGGCCGTCCGCGACCCGCGCGGGCTCGGCGACCGCTACGCGCTCGCGGATGACGCCCGCGACATGCTCATCCGCTTGGCGTCCGGCGATGCTCGGCGCGCGCTCACGGCGCTCGAGGCGGCGGCGGTGACCGCGGGCAGCGCGGAGCGGGACCGGCTCGAGGATGACCTCGGGGACGACGACCCGGGATCCCTCGGCGCGTTCTACGGGGGCGCGGGGGACGACGAAGGGGATGACGAGGAGGACGAGGACGAGGGCGGCGGGCCGGTCGCCGCCGACGGCGCTGCGGACCACGGTGCGGCCGCCGCCTCGAAGCCCGTCATCACGGCCGATCAGGTCGCCACCGCGGTGGACCGCGCGCTGCTGCGCTACGACAGGAACGGCGACGAGCACTACGACGTGATCAGCGCGTTCATCAAGTCGATCCGCGGCTCCGACGTCGACGCGGCGCTGCACTACCTCGCTCGCATGATCGAGGCGGGGGAGGACCCGCGCTTCATCGCCAGGCGCATCATCATCTCGGCGTCCGAGGACATCGGCATGGCTGACCCGCAGTCGCTCGTCGTCGCGACCGCGGCAGCGGACGCCGTGCAGTTCATCGGCATGCCCGAGGGGCGCATCCCGCTCGCCCAGGCCGTGGTGCACCTCGCGACCGCGCCCAAGTCGAACGCCGCGTACCTCGGCATCAACGCCGCCATCGCCGACGTGCGGGCGGGCCGCATCGGCCGCGTGCCGAAGCATCTCCGTGACGCCCACTACGCGGGCGCCAAGCGGCTCGGGCACGGCAGGGGCTACGTCTACCCGCACGACTCGGACATCGGCGTCGTGCGCCAGCAGTACCTGCCGGACGAGCTGCGGGACACCCGGTACTACTCGCCCACCCAGCACGGGCACGAGCGCGAGGTGGCGTCGCGCGTCGAGAAGCTGCGCCGCATCACGCGCGGCGAGGGGTGAGACGCGCTGGTGGCGACCGGGGCAGGAACGTCCTCGACGATGAGCCGGCGTGATAGTATTTCCGATGCCTAAGTCTGTGTTCGCGTGCGGCTGCGTCGAACTCGAGACCACGGGATCCGTTCTGTAGCCGAACGGCCCATGGCGAATCCCTCTGCTTGACCGAACGGCTCATCGCCGTACGTCTTCGTGTGCGTGCGCGCACACGGTCGGCGCCGCCCGGGACGGGCGCGTCGTCACCCGAGAGAATTCACCACGTCGAAAGGAATCCGTGTCTACCAAGTCACGCACCCGCAGCAAGACCCGCCTCTCTCGCGCGCTGGGCATCGCCCTCACGCCGAAGGCGGCCAAGTACCTCGAGAAGCGCCCGTACGGCCCCGGCGAGCACGGCCGGTCGAAGCGCAAGCAGGACTCCGACTACGCGGTTCGTCTGCGCGAGAAGCAGCGTCTGCGCGCCCAGTACGGCATCCGCGAGGCGCAGCTGCGCATCATCTTCCAGGAGGCGCGCCGCGCCCAGGGACTGACCGGTGAGAACCTGGTCGAGCTGCTCGAGATGCGCCTCGACGCGCTCGTGCTGCGCGCCGGCTTCGCCCGCACCACGGCGCAGGCCCGCCAGTTCGTCGTGCACCGTCACATCCTCGTCGACGGCAAGATCGTCGATCGTCCCTCCTTCCGCGTGAAGCCGGGTCAGATGATCCACGTCAAGCAGCGCTCCGAGGGCACCGAGCCCTTCCAGGTCGCCGCCGCCGGCGGTCACGTCGACGTGCTGCCCAAGGTTCCCGGCTACCTCGAGGTCGAGGTCGACAAGCTGCAGGCGCGCCTCGTGCGCCGCCCGAAGCGCGCCGAGGTCCCCGTGACCTGCGAGGTCCAGTTCGTCGTCGAGTACTACGCGGCCCGATAGTCGCTCCGGTCGCTGCCCGGACGACCGGGCGCGACCGACTGCACCGCTAATGTGGAGGCGGACCACCCCCGGGTGGTCCGCCTCCTACAGTTAATCGAAGGGTCACACCATGTCGGGTGGAGACATCGCCGGCCTCATCGCCGCCGGAGTGTTCGCAATCCTCGTCGCGTTCCTCGCGCTGCCCCTCATCAAGCTGGGCGGGGTGCTCGACGAGACGCGGGCCGCAATCCGCGAGGCGAGCAACGGGGTGTCGCCCATCCTCGAGGAGACGACCACGACCATCCGTGAGGCGAACCGGCAGCTCGGCCGTGTCGACACCATCACGCGCAGCGTCGCGGACGTCTCCGGCAACGTGTCGGCGCTCGTGTCCCTGTTCGCCGCGACGGTCGGCGGTCCGCTGATCAAGATCGCGGGCTTCAGCGCCGCGGTCAAGGCGGGTCTCGGCGGCCTGCGGCCCCCGCGCGGCGGCTCGCGGCACACGAAGTAGGATCGATTCCCTGATCGACAGCGATCGACGAGCACGGCGATCGGCAAGGAGAGCGCGCGCATGAACAGAGCCCTACTGCTCGGCACCGGCATCGGCACCGTGCTCGGCTTCGGGATCGCGCACCTCGTCAGCCGCACACCCGCGGGTGGCCGATTCTTCGACGGGGTGAACGGCCGCGTGCAGGGGCTCGGAGACGCCATGCGCGCCGGCTACCGGCAGCGCGAGGCCGAGCTGCGCGCCGCCATCGGCGACGCCGAGGCCGCGGTCGCGGCCCTCGACACCTGACCGGATCCCACCCGTACCCGTGGCCCTTCCCCCGCCACCCATTCTTCGAGCAACGGACACCATGCAGACTGCAGACATCCGCCAGCGCTGGCTTGACTTCTTCGCCACCCGCGGCCACACCGTCGTCCCCTCCGCATCCCTCGTCAGCGACGACCCGACGCTGCTGTTCACGGTGGCCGGCATGGTGCCGTTCGTGCCGTACCTCACGGGCCTCGTGCCCGCGCCGTACCCGCGAGCGACGAGCGTGCAGAAGTGCATCCGCACGAACGACATCGAAGAGGTAGGCAAGACCCCTCGGCACGGCACGTTCTTCCAGATGAACGGCAACTTCTCCTTCGGCGACTACTTCAAGGAGCAGGCCATCGCCTACGCCTGGGAGTTCCTCACCTCCGCGGAGGACGACGGCGGGCTCGGCTTCGACCCGAAGGACCTCTGGGTCACGATCTACGAGGACGACGACGACGCGTTCCGCTTCTGGAAGCAGACGGCCGGCCTGCCGGACGACCGCATCCAGCGTCTCGGCAAGGACACGAACTACTGGTCCACAGGCCAACCCGGTCCCGCCGGGCCGTGCTCCGAGATCTTCTTCGACCGCGGCCCGGCGTACGGCGCCGACGGCGGTCCCGCGACCGACGACGACCGGTACGTGGAGATCTGGAACCTCGTGTTCATGGAGTACCTCCGCGGGCAGGGCACCGGCAAGGACGACTTCGAGATCCTCGGCGAGCTGCCGAAGAAGAACATCGACACCGGCATGGGGCTCGAACGCGTCGCCTTCATCAAGCAGGGCGTCGAGAACATGTACGAGATCGACCAGGTGCGACCCGTGCTCGACCGGGCGGCCGAGCTGTCAGGGCGCCGGTACGGAGCGAACCACGAGGACGACGTGCGGATGCGGGTCATCGCCGACCACGTGCGCTCCTCGCTCATGCTCATTGCGGACGGCGTCAGCGTCTCCAACGAGGGCCGGGGCTACATCCTCCGCCGGCTGCTGCGACGCACCGTGCGCGCCATGCGCCTGCTCGGCGTCGAGACGGCGACGTTCCCGGAGCTGTTCCCGGCGTCGCGCGACGCCATGAAGGCCGCGTACCCCGAGGTGGAGTCGGACTTCGACCGCATCAGCCGCATCGCGTACGGCGAGGAGGAGACGTTCCTGCGCACGCTCGCGAGCGGCACGAGCATCCTCGACATCGCGGTCGCGGACACGAAGACGAAGACGAGCGGATCGGGCCGGCTCGCGGGCGACACCGCCTTCCTGCTGCACGACACGTTCGGGTTCCCCATCGACCTCACCCTGGAGATGGCGGAGGAGGCGGGACTCAGCGTCGACCGCGGGGAGTTCGACCGGCTGATGGCCGACCAGCGCGCCCGCGCCAAGGCGGACGCCAAGACCAAGAAGACCGCGCTCGCCGACCTCTCCGTGTACAGCCAGTTCCGCGCGCAGGGCGAGACCCTGTTCACCGGCTACGACCTGCTCGAGACCGACACGACCGTGCTCGGCGTCATCGTGAACGGGGAGTCCGTCCGGAGCGCCGTCACGGGCGACATCGCCGAGGTCATCCTCGCGGAGACGTCGCTGTACGCGGAGTCCGGCGGCCAGGAGGCCGACGCCGGCAGCATCGTAGGCAACGGATTCGACCTCGAGGTGCTCGACGTGCAGCGCCCGGTGAAGGGCCTCGTGAGCCACCGGGTCCAGGTGAGAAGCGGCGAGGTGGGCGTCGGGAGCGCCGCGCGCACCGTCGTGGATGCCGACTGGCGACGCGGGGCGACCCAGGCGCACTCCGGCACGCACCTCGTGCACGCGGCGCTGCGCCAGATCCTCGGTCCCCAGGCGCACCAGTCGGGCTCGTACAACAAGGCGGGCTACCTGCGGCTCGACTTCGCGTGGAACCAGGGCCTGTCCGTGGAGACGCGCAGCGAGATCGAGGAGGTGGCGAACAACGCCATCCGCGAGGACTTCGACGTCGTGACGCGGGTCATGCCGCTCGACGACGCGAAGGCGCTCGGCGCCATGGCGCTGTTCGGCGAGAAGTACGGGGACGAGGTGCGCGTCGTCGACATCGGCGGCCCGTGGTCGCGGGAGCTCTGCGGCGGCACGCACGTGCGGCACAGCAGCGAGATCGGCCTCATCAACCTCGTGAGCGAGTCCTCGATCGGCTCGACCAGCCGGCGCATCGAGTCGCTGGTGGGGCGCGACGCGTTCCGCGACCTCGCGGCCGAGCGCGCCATCGTCTCCGAGCTCACGTCGAGCCTGAAGACCCCGCGCGAGCAGTTGCCCGACCGCATCGCCGACCTGCTCGCCAACCTCAAGGCGGCGGAGAAGAAGATCGCGGAGTACGAGTCCCGTCAACTGGCGGGCCGCGTGCCCGAGCTCGTCGCGTCGGCGACGCGGGTCGGCGACGTCACCCTCGTCAGCGGCTCCGTCGGCGTGCTCCGGTCGACCGACGAGCTGCGCCAGCTCGTCACGAGCGTGCGCGAGCGCCTCGGCAGCGACGCGGCGGTCGTCGCCCTCGCGGCGGAGGTCTCCGGCAAGCCCGCCGTGATCGTGGCGACCAACCCCGCGGCCCGGGAGACCGGCGTCCGCGCCGGCGTGCTCGCCCGCGCGGCGGCGGGAGTGCTCGGCGGCGGTGGCGGCGGGAAGGACGACCTCGCCCAGGGCGGCGGATCCGACCTGTCGGCCATCCCCGCCGCGCTCGAGTCCGTCAGCACGGGCCTGGCGGCGTAGGACCGTGCGGTCCGGTGTCCGGATCGGCGTCGACGTCGGCAGGGCCCGCATCGGGGTCGCGCGAAGCGACCCCTCCGGTCTGATCGCCACGCCCATCGCCACCGTGCCGCGGGCCGCGGACGGAGACGGGGACGTGCGCGAGATCCTGGGACACGCGGCGGAGCACGACGCGATCGAGGTCGTGGTGGGGCTTCCCCTCTCCCTGTCCGGCGGCCGCACGCCGTCGACGGAGGATGCGGAGCGGTTCGCCGCCCGCATCGCGGCCGCAGCGACCGTGCCCGTGCGGCTCGTCGACGAGAGGCTGTCCACGGTGTCGGCCCAGTCCGCCCTCAGCGCATCCGGCAGGAACACGCGGAAATCGCGGCCCGTCATCGACCAGGTCGCTGCCGTTATAATCCTGCAACACGCACTCGACAGCGAGCGGGCCGGTGGCAGAGCACCGGGCACCGTTGTCCTGACTGAAGGACCGTGACCTGACTCCCCAGCCTCCACCGCGCCTCCCCAACGCCGGCAGCGACGCCGACGTTGACGCCGCGCGCGACCCGTTCGCCGACCTCTTCTCCGCCGAGCCGCACGCCGACGCCTCGCCCGCGAGGCGCGGTGCCCGCGGATCCGGAGCGACGCGCCCCGGCCGGCGCAGGCATCCCAAGTGGCCCTACGTGGTCGCCGTGTTCCTGCTGCTCGCGGGCGGCGGCATCGCATTCGTGTTGGGCGGCGTCGTGCCCGCCGTGCAGGGGATCTTCGCGCCCGACGAGGTGGCGGACTACGCGGGTGAGGGGGAGGGCGAGGTTCTCGTCGTCGTGTCCTCCGGCGACACCGGAACCACCATCGGCGAGATGCTCGAGGCGGAGGGCGTCGTCAAGTCCTCCCAGGCCTTCTACAACGCGGTGATCGGGCGCTCGCCGGAGCCCGTGTTCCAGCCCGGTACGTACTCGGTCGCCGAGAAGATGAGCGCCGCCGCCGCCCTCGACCGGTTGCTCGACCCGGAGAGCCGCGTGCAGGACACCGTCGTCATCCCCGAGGGCACGACCGTCTCGGGCATCCTGACCCTCATCGCGGAGTCGACGGAGATTCCGCTCGCCGACCTGGAGGCCGCCGCCGCAGACTACGGCTCGTACGGCCTGCCGGCCGACGCGCCGAGCCTCGAGGGATACCTCTTCCCGGCCACCTACCAGTTCGAACCGGGCACGACCGCCCGTGACGCCATCCAGCAGCTCGTCACGCGGCAGTTCCAGGCGCTCGACCAGGCGGGCGTGCCGGAGGCCGACCGCAACCGGGTGCTCACGCTCGCCTCGATCATCCAGAAGGAGGCGCGCGAGGAGGAGGACTTCTACAAGGTCTCCCGCGTCTTCACGAACCGCCTCGAGCAGGGCATGCTCCTGCAGTCGGACGCGACCGTCGCCTACGGCGTCTCGACGACCGGCCGGGTGTCGACGACGGATGCCGAGCGCGCCGATCAGAATCCCTACAACACCTACATCAACGAGGGGCTGCCCGTCGGACCCATCTCCAACCCGGGCGACGTGGCCATCAAAGCCGCCGTGGCGCCGGCAGACGGGCCGTGGCTGTTCTTCGTGACCGTGAACACGCTGACGGGCGAGACGAAGTTCTCGGAGACCTTCGCGGAGCACGAGGCCGCGGTCGAGGAGTGGCAGCAGTTCATGCGGGACAACCCCGGCAATGAGTGACCCGCGGGCCGTGCGCCTCGCGGTGCTCGGGTCGCCCATCGCCCACTCCCTGTCGCCCGCCCTGCACTCCGCGGCGTACCGCACGCTCGGCCTTCCCTGGGACTACGGCATCGAGGACGTCCCGTCGGACGGGCTCGCGGCGTTCGTCGCCGGGCTCGGTCCCGGGTGGCGGGGGCTGTCGCTGACCATGCCGCTGAAGCGCACCGTGCTGCCGCTGCTCGACACCGTCGACCCGATCGCCGCGGCCACCGGTGCCGCGAACACCCTGCTGCTCGGTGCCGAGGACGACAGGCGCGTGCTGTCCGGCTTCAACACCGACGTGTACGGCGTCGCCCGCTCGCTGCGCGACGCCGGTGTGACGCGGGTGCGGACGGCGCGGGTGCTCGGCGGGGGAGCGACGGCCGGATCCGTGATCGCCGCGCTTGCCGACCTCGGGGCTCTGCGGATCCTCGTGTCCGTGCGCGACCCCGCTCGCGCGGCCGACCTCGTGGCGCTCGGGCGGCGGCTGGGGACGGACGTCGCGCTGCACACCTTCGGTGACGGCGCCGACCGCTCGGAACCGCAGCCGGACGTCGTGGCGAGCACGCTGCCCGGATCGGCCGTGGTCGAGGTGCCGTTCGACGACGCCGTGCTCCGGCACGCCGTGCTCTTCGACGTCGTGTACGCCCCATGGCCTACCGCGCTCGCGGCGCGCTGGGGTGCGGCCGGAGGCACGGTCGTGCCCGGGATCGACATGCTCATCCACCAGGCCCTGCTGCAGGTGCGCATCTTCGTCGGCGCGGACCCCGCGGCCGTGCTGCCGGACGAGCCCGCCGTGCTCGCCGCCATGGCCGCGAGCGTACACCGCGAGCTCGGCCGCGAATGGCGCGGTCAGGCGGCTGTGGGAGGATTTTAGGCATGCTGCGCTGGTTGACCGCCGGGGAATCCCACGGCCCCGAACTCCTTGCCATCCTCGAGGGGTTGCCCGCGGGCGTTCCCGTCTCCCTCGACGACATCCGTGCCGACCTCGCGCGGCGCAAGCTCGGCTACGGCCGCGGTGCCCGCATGAAGTTCGAGCAGGACGAGCTGAACCTCTCCGGCGGCGTCGTGCACGGCCGGAGCATCGGCAGCCCCGTCGCCGTGCGCATCGGCAACACGGAGTGGCCGAAGTGGGTCGACGTGATGAGCCCGGAGCCGGTCGCGCCCGAGGCGCTCACCGGCGGCCGCGCCGCGCCGCTCACCCGTCCGCGCCCCGGCCACGCCGACCTCGTGGGCATGCAGAAGTACGGCTTCGACGAGGCCCGCCCGGTGCTCGAGCGTGCGAGCGCCAGGGAGACCGCCGCGCGCGTCGCCCTGGGTGCCGTCGCGCGGTCGTTCCTCGCGGAGCTCGGCGTCACCCTCGTCAGCCACACCCTGTCGATCGGTCCGGTGCGCGTGCCCGAGGACGCGCCGCTGCCGACACCGGCGGACGTCGCCGCCCTCGACGGCGATCCGCTGCGCTGCTTCCACGCCGAGACGTCGGCGCGCATGGTCGACGAGGTCGACGCCGCGCACAAGGACGGCGACACGCTCGGCGGCATCGTCGAGGTGCTCGCGTACGGACTGCCGCCCGGCCTCGGGTCGCACGTGCACTGGGACCGCCGCCTCGACTCGCAGCTCGCGGCCGCGCTCATGGGCATCCAGGCCATCAAGGGCGTCGAGGTGGGCGACGGCTTCCTCACGACGACGCGCCGCGGGTCGCAGGCGCACGACGAGCTGCTGCCGTCGTCGGACGGCATCGCCCGGGCGAGCGATCGTGCCGGTGGCACGGAGGGCGGCATGAGCACCGGCACGGTGCTCCGCGTCCGCGCGGGCATGAAGCCCATCGCCACGGTGCCTCACGCGCTGCGCACGATCGACGTCGCGACCGGTGACGTCGCCGCGGCCCACCACCAGCGCTCGGACGTGTGCGCCGTGCCCGCCGCGGGGGTCGTGGCCGAGGCGATGGTCGCCCTCACCCTCGCGAACGCGGTCGTCGAGAAGTTCGGCGGCGACTCGATGGCCGAGACGCGCCGCAACTTCGACGGCTACCTCGCTGCGATCCCGGAGGCGCTGCGAACGAGCGCGTCCCCCGCCCTGCTCTAGTGCCCATCGTGCTCATCGGCCCGCCCGCGGCAGGCAAGTCGAGCGTCGGCCGCAAGCTGGCGAAGCGTCTCCGTGTCGACTTCCTCGACACGGACAGGATCATCGTCGCCGCCCACGGGCCGATCGCCGACATCTTCCGCGAGCACGGGGAGCCGCGCTTCCGGGCGATCGAGCGGGAGACCGTCGCCCGCGCGCTCGAGGGGGACGCGGTCGTGTCGCTCGGCGGGGGAGCGGTGCTGCACCCGGACACGCGCGACGACCTCGCGGCCATACCCGTCGTGCTGCTCACCGTGAGCCGCGAGGCCGTGCAGAGCCGCATCGGCGGGTCCAAGCGGCCGCTCGTGCAGGGCATCGACTCGTGGCAGGAGCTCGTGGACTCCCGGGCCGACCTGTACGCGTCGCTCGCATCCGTGACATTCGACACGTCCGACCGGCCGATCTCGCACATCGTGGCCGACATCGCGGACTGGGCAGAGGAGAGAGCATGACCGACAGCGCGACGGACAGCACGGAGATCCGCGTTCCGGGGGCGGCCCCGTACTCCATCCACGTGGGCGCGGGGAGCCTGGGGCGGCTCGCGGGCGAGCTCGGCCCGAAGGTGCGCAAGGTGCTGATCGTGCACGCCCCGCCGCTCGGGCGCATCGCGGAGCAGCTGCGGGACGAGCTGGGCGGGGCGTACGAGGTGTACCTCGCCGAGGTGCCGGACGCGGAGGGCGCCAAGCGCGTCGAGGTCGCCGCGTTCTGCTGGAAGATCATGGGCACGACCGACTTCACCCGATCGGACGCGGTCGTCGCCTTCGGCGGCGGAGCGACGACCGACCTCGGCGGATTCGTGGCGGCGACGTGGCTGCGCGGCGTGCGACTCGTGCAGATCCCGACGACCGTGCTCGGCATGGTCGACGCCGCCGTGGGCGGCAAGACCGCGATCAACACGGACGAGGGCAAGAACCTCGTCGGCTCGTTCTACGCGCCCGCGTCCGTGCTGGTCGACCTCGACCTGCTGGAGAGCCTGCCGCGGAACGAGATCCTCGCCGGTTTCGCCGAGATCGTGAAGGCCGGCTTCATCGCGGAGCCGGAGATCCTCGACCTCCTCGAGTCGGATCCGGACGCCACGACGAATCCGACCACGCCGCAGTTCCGGCGCGCCGTGGAGCTCGCGATCGCGATGAAGGCCCGCATCGTGGGCGACGACTTCACCGAGCAGGGGCTGCGGGAGATCCTGAACTACGGCCACACGCTCGGCCACGCCATCGAGCACGCCGAGCGCTACCAGTGGCGGCACGGTGCCGCCGTGTCGGTGGGCATGGTGTTCGCGGCGGAGCTGTCGCGCCTCACCGGGTCGCTGAGCGATGCGGCCGTGGACCGGCACCGCCGCATCCTCGAGTCGCTCACGCTGCCGACGACGTACCCCGCCGGCCGCTGGCCGACACTGCTCGCGACCATGCAGCGCGACAAGAAGGCGCGGGCCGGCATGCTGCGCTTCATCGTGCTCGACGACATCGCGAAGCCGTCGGTGCTGAACGGCCCGGAGGAGTCGATCCTCTTCGCCGCCTACCAGGAGATCGCCTCCTAGCCGCTACCGGTCGCCGGGTCCCGCGCGGCTACCCTTGCTGGATGAGCAGCGCGTCGGCACCGACCCCCACCGGCCCCGTCCCCACCGTCCTCGTCCTCAACGGCCCGAACCTCGGACGCCTCGGCAGCCGGGAGCCCGACGTGTACGGCACCGGGTCGCTCGACGACCTCCGGCGTGCGCTGGAGGCGGATGCCGCGGGCGCTGCCGTCATCGACCTGCGCCAGACGAACGACGAGGCCGAGCTCATCGGCTGGCTGCACGAGGCCGTCGACCGCGAGCGTCCCGTCATCCTGAACCCCGCGGCGTTCACGCACTACTCGTACGCGCTCCGGGACGCCGCCGCGCTCGTCTCCAAGGCGGGACTCACCCTGCTCGAGGTGCACCTGTCGAACCCGCACGCCAGGGAGGAGTTCCGGCACACGAGCGTCATCTCGGCGGTCGCCACGGGCGTGATCGCCGGGCTCGGCTTCGGCTCGTACCGCCTCGCCCTCGCACACGTGCTCGGCGGCAGCCGCTAAGCTGGGTGGTCGGACCGCGCGTTCCGCCCTTCTCGACGCGCCCTTCCCCCTCGACTCGCAAGGACTTTCTCCCCTATGGCTTCAACCGCGGACATCCGTAACGGCGTCGTGCTCAACATGGACGGCCAGCTCTGGACCGTCATCGAGTTCCAGCACGTCAAGCCCGGCAAGGGTGGCGCATTCGTGCGCACGAAGGTCAAGAACGTCATGAGCGGCAAGGTCGTCGACCGCACGTTCAACGCGGGCGCGAAGATCGAGACCGAGACCGTCGACCGTCGCGAGTTCACGTACCTGTATCAGGACGGCGACGGCTACGTCTTCATGGACTCGTCGGACTACGACCAGATCACGCTGAGCGCGGCACAGGTCGGCGACGCCGCCAACTACCTGCTCGAGAACCAGACGGCCACGGTCGCGCTGCACGACGGCAACCCCCTCTACGTCGAGCTGCCGGCCTCCGTCGTGCTCGAGATCACCTACACGGAGCCCGGCCTGCAGGGCGACCGCTCCACCGGCGGCACAAAGCCCGCGACCGTCGAGACGGGATACCAGATCCAGGTTCCGCTGTTCCTCGAGACCGGCACCAAGGTCAAGGTGGACACCCGCACGGGTGACTACCTCGGCCGCGTCAACTAGCGCTCCGCGCGCGGAGGAGACGCCATGAGTGCACGGACCAAGGCGCGCAAGCGCGCCCTCGACATGCTGTACGTCGCGGACGTGCGGCAGATCCCCATCGTCGAGTCGCTCGACGCCGAGGCCGCCCGCGCCCGGCTCTCGCCCGAGCGCGAGTCTTCGTGGCCGTACGCCCGCGACCTCGTGACGGGCGTCATCGAGCACCTGGACGAGATCGACGAGCTGATCGCCACGTTCTCGGTGAACTGGACCCTCGCGCGCATGCCCGCGGTCGACCGGGCGATCCTGCGACTCGGCATCTGGGAGCTGCTCTACAACGACGCGGTGCCGAACGGCGTCGCCATCTCGGAGGCCGTCGAGCTCGCGCAGTCGCTCAGCACGGACGACTCCGCGAGCTTCGTGAACGGCATGCTGGCGCGCATCGCGCAGACCGCAGGCTAGTCCTCCTTCCACCGGACGGATCGGCCGGCTCGTTCCACCGGGCGCCCTCCTGCGGTCGCAGCCACCGGCTCGCCCCCCAGCCGTGGACGCCCGTGTGCCCCCCGCGTCGATTTCTTCCGTGACGCGCGGCTCCGCATGGGCGAGAATCGTGCCGAGGACGCCGCCTGGATACCGGAGGACATCATGGCCGCAACGCACACGACCAACTACGTCGACACCTTCATCACCGTCGCCGAGGACAGCACGGCCGCCGGCGCCGTCGTGCCGCCCGAGCGCACCCCGGCGAGCGTCACCGAGCGCGTGTTCCGGATGATCGCCGACAACCCGTACCGGTTCACCTCCGACGACGTGCTCTTCACCGTGTGGGCCGACCGCCGGGGCATCGCGGAGGGGGACCGTGCCGCCGCACGCGCCGAGTTCTTCTCGAAAGGGCAGCCGTGCCTGCGATCGAGCGACCTCGGCAAGCGGTACGGCTGGGGCGTGCACTCCGACGCCGAGGGCCGCGTTGCGCTCGTCGGGCTCGGTTCGTCGGACTACGCGGGGTTAGCGGCCGGGACGACGCCGTCGGGGGACCCCGTCGCGGTGACGCGCGCCATGCGCTCGAGTCGCGCGCGCTGACCCCGCAAGGCCGCGCGCGCCGCGCCCGAACGTTGCGCCGCGTTACGGCCGTGCTTGGCCGCCGTCGCTTCGCCCGCATAGCTTCGCCGTGTGACCTACGCCTCCGCACCCGCGACCACCGGCGCGCCGGCGCGCGCGCTGCCGGTGCGGCTCACGGGCGTCGGCAGGAGCTTCCCCGCTTCGTCCGGCGCCGGGAGTCGGGCGGTGCTCGCGGGCGTCGACCTCGAGGTGCGGGCGGGGGAGATCGTCGCCCTGCTCGGTCCGTCCGGTTGCGGCAAGTCGACCCTCCTGCGCCTCATCAGCGGCCTCGACGCGCCGGATGCGGGATCGGTCACCATCGACGACCGTCCCGTGCAGCCCGTCGATCAGCGCTGCGCCGTGGCGTTCCAGGAGCCGCGCCTGCTGCCGTGGCGGACGATCGCGCACAACGTCCAGCTCGGCCTTCCCCGCGGCACCGACCGCGCGGCGGGCAGGGCGCGGGTGTCGCACCTGCTCGGGCTCGTCGGCCTCGACGTAGCCGGTGGGCTCCGGCCGCGCCAGGTCTCCGGCGGCATGGCGCAGCGTGCGTCGCTCGCCCGCGCCCTGTCCCGGACGCCCGGCGTGCTCGTGCTCGACGAGCCGTTCGGCGCACTCGACGCGCTGACCCGGCTGAGGATGCAGGATCTGCTGCTCGACGTGCACGGCGCCGAACCCACGACGGTGATCCTCGTCACCCATGACGTCGACGAGGCGCTGTTCCTCGCGGATCGCGTCGTCCTGCTGGGTTCAGACGGCCGAGGCGGCGCCGCGGGCGTCCGCGACATCGTGACCGTGCCCGGGCGCCGCCCGCGCGACCGTGCGCATCCCCGCCTCGCGGAGCTGCGCGCCGACCTGCTCGAGGGGCTCGGCGTCCCGAGGCACCACGAGACCCCCACCGCACCTAGGAGCACCCCATGACCCGACGCCCCATCCTCGCCGTCGCCGCCTCCGTGGCGGCGGCGACGCTCCTCCTCACCGGCTGCGCCGCGGGTGAGGGCTCCGCCCTGGCGGAGGACGAGCCGACGGCCGCGCCCGACACGCGCTGGAGCGACGACACCCTCACGCTCGACTTCGCGACCTACAACCCGCTGAGCCTCGTCATCAAGGACCAGGGCTGGCTCGAGGACGCCACGGAGGGCGACGTCACCGTCACCTGGGTGCAGTCCGCGGGCTCGAACAAGGCGAACGAGGCGCTGCGGGCCGGCGCCGTCGACGTGGGCTCGACGGCCGGATCCGCGGCGCTGCTCGCCCGGTCGAACGGCTCGCCGATCAAGACCATCGACATCTACTCGCAGCCCGAGTGGTCGGCCATCGTCGTGGACGCGGACTCGCCCCTCACCGACGTGAGCGAGCTCGCCGGCAAGACGGTCGCGGCGACCAAGGGCACCGACCCCTACTTCTTCCTGCTGCAGGCGCTCGACGAGGCCGGCGTGCCCCTGGAGAGCGTCGACGTGCAGAACCTCCAGCACGCGGACGGCAAGACCGCCCTCGAGAACGGCAGCGTCGACGCGTGGGCGGGCCTCGACCCGCTGATGGCCACGAGCGAGGCGACGGCCGGCTCCCGGCTGCTGTACCGCAACGTCGACTTCAACACGTACGGCTTCCTGAATGCGACGGAGGACTTCCTGGAGGAGTCGCCCGACCTCGCCCAGCTCGTCGTGAACGCCTACGAGAAGGCGCGCGAGTGGGCCCTGGAGAACCCGGAGGAGACCGCCACCATCCTCGCCGACGCCGCGGGCATCGACCCGGCCATCGCCACGGCGACGCTCGAGCGCACGACGCTCGACATCGACCCCGCGCCCGGGGACGCCCAGCGCGACGTGCTGGAGGTCGTCGGCCCCATCTTCGTCGCATCGGGAGACGTGCCGAACCAGCAGCAGGTCGACGACGCGCTCGACTCGCTGTTCGACGCCGGCCTCGCATCCCGGGCGAACCCGGACGCGCTCAACTGATGACGCAGACGCGGCAGGATCAGGGCCCCGCGGCGAGCGCCGTCGCGCCCGCCCGCCCCGCTGCGGTCGACGCCGCACCGGTCGACGACGCGCCCGTGGCGAGCGCCCCGGCCGCCGGGCTCGTGCAGGTCGTCTCCTCCTGGGGCTACTCCGCGGCGGGCACGGCGACAGGCAGCGATCGCGCGGGCGACCGGCCGGGCAACCGCCTCGTGGCCCGCCACACGCGCGTGCTCGTCGGCCTCATCCTGCCGCTCGCGCTGCTCGTGCTCTGGTACGCGGTGACGGCGACGGGCGTCGTGCCCGCGTACCGCCTTCCCGGCCCGGGGGCCGTGTGGCAGTCGGGTGTCGACCTGCTGCAGCGCGGGGTGCTCGGCCCGTACGTCGCGATCTCCACCCAGCGCGTGCTGCTCGGCTTCGCGGCCGGCGCGGCCGTCGGCATCGTGCTCGGCGCGCTGGTCGGCCTCTCGCGGTTCGCCGACCTGCTGCTCTCGCCGACCATCGGCGGCGTGCGGGCCGTGCCGTCGCTCGCCTGGGTGCCGTTGCTGCTGCTGTGGGTCGGCATCAACGAGGACTCCAAGGTGCTGCTCATCGCCATCGGAGCGCTGTTCCCGGTGTACACGACGGTCGCCGGCGCCCTGCGGCACGTCGATGCGCATCTCGTCGAGGCGGGCCGCGCGTTCGGCCTGCGCGGCGTCTCGCTCCTCGTCGCCGTGCAGCTGCCCGCCGTGCTGCCGTCCGTGGTGTCCGGCCTCCGGCTCGCCCTCGCGCAGGCGTGGCTGTTCCTGGTGGCCGCGGAGCTCATCGCCTCGTCTATGGGCCTCGGCTTCCTGCTCATCGACTCGCAGAACAACGGCCGGGTCGACCGAATGCTGCTCACGATCGTGCTGCTCGCCGTGCTCGGCAAGACCACGGACGCGCTGCTCGGGCTCGCGGAGCGCTGGTTGGCGAAGCGCTGGCGCTGATGCGACGCGCCCGGCGCGCCCGGTAGGGTGGGGGCAGTAGACGTCCTTTAAGTTCCGTCCTGTGAGGCGGGGAAGGAGGTCAGGTTGAGCGCACGCACCGTGCTGCATCAGGCTGATATCGCCCGGGCTCTGACCCGCATCTCGCACGAGATCCTCGAGTCGAATCGCGGGCCCGCGGACCTCGTCGTCCTCGGCATCCCGACGCGCGGCGCCACCCTCGCCCGGCGCATCGGCGGGATCCTCGCGGGCATCGACCCCGCGCTCGCGGCGGACACCGTCGGCACGCTCGACGTCACGATGTACCGCGACGACCTCTCCCGCAACCCGCTGCGCACGAGCTCGCCGACCCAGCTTCCCGCGGGCGGCATCGACGGCAGGACCGTCGTGCTCGTGGACGACGTCCTCTACTCCGGCCGCACCATCCGAGCCGCCCTCGACGCGCTCAGCGACCTCGGCCGCCCGCGCGCCGTGCGGCTCGCCGTGCTCGTCGACCGCGGCCACCGCGAGCTGCCCATCCGGGCGGACTTCGTGGGCAAGAACCTGCCGACCTCGTCCGAGGAGCGCATCTACGTGCGCCTCGACGAGGTGGACGGCGAGGAGTTCGTGAGCGTCGCGTCCGGCGACGACGCACCCGGATCGGGGGTGCGCCGGTGAGGCACCTCCTCTCCACCCGCGACCTCGACCGAGACGCCGCGGTGCGCATCCTCGACGTCGCGGAGGACATGGCGGACGTCGCAACGCGCGAGGTCAAGAAGCTCCCGACGCTGCGCGGCCGCACCGTCGTGAACCTCTTCTTCGAGGACTCCACCCGCACCCGCATCTCCTTCGAGGCGGCCGCCAAGCGGCTGTCGGCCGACGTCATCAACTTCAGCGCGAAGGGGTCGAGCGTCTCCAAGGGCGAGAGCCTGAAGGACACCGCGCAGACCCTCGAGGCGATGGGCGCGGACGGCGTGGTCGTGCGCCACCCGTCCTCCGGCGCCCCCCAGACCCTCGCCCAGAGCGGCTGGATCGACGCGGGCATCGTGAACGCGGGCGACGGCACGCACGAGCACCCGACCCAGGCCCTGCTCGACGCGTTCACCATCCGCCGCCGGCTGCACGGCGCGGCGGCCCGCGGGCGCGACCTCGACGGCGTGTCCGTTGTCATCGTCGGCGACGTCCTGCACTCCCGGGTCGCCCGCTCGAACGTGTGGCTGCTGACCACGCTCGGCGCCTCCGTCACACTCGTCGCGCCGCCGACCCTGTTCCCCGTCGGAATGGGCACGTGGCCGGCCGACGTGCGCTACGACCTGGACGCGGCCATCGACGACGTGCGACCGGACGTCGTGATGATGCTGCGCATCCAGGCCGAGCGGATGCGCGCCGCCTTCTTCCCCAACAGCCGGGAGTACGCGAGGGTCTGGGGGCTCGACGACGCGCGGACCGCCCGTCTCGCCCCGGGTAGCATTGTCATGCATCCCGGCCCCATGAATCGGGGTCTCGAGATCTCCGCGGCGGCGGCGGATTCGAGCCGGTCGACGGTGCGTGAGCAGGTCGCCAATGGTGTCTCCGTGAGAATGGCAGTGTTGTACCTCCTCCTCGCGGGCGGAGGAGAGGTTTGAGCATGAGCGCGCACGAATACCTGATCAGGGGCGCACGCCTCGCGGACGGCCGGACGGCCGACCTGCGGCTCTCGGGCGGCCGGATCACCGGCGTCGGCTCCGGCGTCGACGGCGTGGGCGCCACCGTCGTCGACGCGGACGGGCTGCTCGCGCTGCCCGGCCTCGTCGACCTGCACACCCACCTGCGGGAGCCGGGCTTCGAGCAGAGCGAGACCGTGCTCACCGGCACCCGGGCCGCCGCCAAGGGCGGCTACACCGCGGTGTTCGCCATGGCCAACACGTCGCCGGTCGCCGACACCGCCGGGGTCGTGGAGCAGGTCGAGGCGCTCGGCCGCGCCGCGGGCTACGCGACGGTGCGCCCCATCGGCGCGGTCTCCGTCGGCCTCGCCGGCCAGCAGCTCGCCGAGCTCGGGGCCATGGCGTCGTCCCGCGCGGCGGTCCGCGTGTTCTCGGACGACGGGCACTGCGTGTCCGACGCGCTGCTCATGCGCCGCGCCCTCGAGTACGTCAAGGCGTTCGACGGCGTCATCGCCCAGCACGCCCAGGAGCCGCGGCTCACCGAGGGTGCGTCCATGAACGAGGGCGCGCTGTCCGGGCAGCTCGGCATCACCGGCTGGCCCGCGGTCGCCGAGGAGTCGATCATCGCCCGCGACGTGCTGCTCGCCGAGCACGTCGGCTCGCGCCTGCACGTCTGCCACGTGTCGACCGCCGGCTCCGTCGAGGTGCTGCGCTGGGCGAAGTCGCGCGGCATCGACGTGACCGCCGAGGTCACCCCGCACCACCTGCTGCTGACCGAGGACCTCGTCGCGGGCTACGACGCCCGGTACAAGGTGAACCCGCCGCTCCGCGCCGAGGAGGACGTGCTCGCGCTACGGGCGGGTCTCGCCGACGGCACCATCGACATCGTCGCCACGGATCACGCGCCGCACCCCGTCGAGGCGAAGGACTGCGAGTGGGACGCCGCCGCGTTCGGCATGGTGGGCCTGGAGTCCGCGCTGTCGGTCGTGCAGGCGGCCGTGGTGGACACGGGCATGCTGACCTGGGCGGACGTCGTGCGCGTCATGTCGACGACGCCGGCGCGGATCGGGCGGCTCGGCTCGCACGGTCAGGATCTGGCGGTGGGCGCGAACGCGAACCTCGTGCTCGTCGACCCGTCGGCGTCGCGCGAGTTCGGTGCCGGCGACCTCGCGGGCAAGGGCGTGAACTCGCCGTACCTCAGCCGCACGCTGCCGGGGCGCGTGCACGCGACGTTCCACCGGGGCAGGCCGACGGTCCTGGACGGCGCCGTGCTGCCGGCCGAGGCCGTCTCCGCGGGCAGCACGCCCGCGGAGGGGTAGGCGACCGTGGACGAGCGCACCATCCCCGCCCTCCTCGTGCTGATCGCACTGGCCGGCCTGCTGTTCGCCATGTACGCGGGCTGGCGGGCCCGCGGCAGGCGGCAGTCCGGGCTCCCGGCGCCCGCGGCGCCGCCGGCCGACCTCGGCCGCGAGCTCGCGGTCGCCGACGCCCTGTACGTCGCGACCACGACCGCGGGCCGGCCCCTCGACCGCATCGTCGTCGGCGGCCTCGGCTTCCGGGCCCGAGCGGTCGTGCGGGTGAGCGAGCGCGGCGTCGTGCTCGACCTCGCGGGTACGCCGAACATGTTCGTGGCGGCGTCCGTGCTCCGCGGCGCCGGCCTCGGCACCTTCGCCATCGACCGCGTCGTGGAGACGGGCGGGCTCGTCGTGCTCACCTGGCTGCTCGACGTGCCGGGCGGGGTCGCCGTCGACACCTACCTCCGCGTGACGGATGCGGCCGAGCGCGACGCGCTGCTCGCCGCCGTCGCCTCGCTACTCCCCGCATCGCACGGCACGGGCTCGACCGGATCGGTCGACCCGAACGGAAGGAACCCACGCTCATGACACTCTCCCCAGCAGTCCTGGTGCTCGAGGACGGCGCACGGTTCACCGGCCGCGCCTACGGGTCGCACGGCCGCACGCTCGGCGAGGCCGTCTTCGCCACCGGCATGACCGGCTACCAGGAGACCATCACCGACCCGTCGTACGCCGGCCAGATCGTCCTGCAGACCGCGCCGCACATCGGCAACACCGGCGTGAACGACGAGGACCAGGAGTCGAGCCGCATCTGGGTGGCCGGGTACGTGGTGCGCGACCCCTCCCGCGTCGTGTCCAACCACCGCGCGAAGCGCAGCCTCGACGCGGACCTCGAGGAGCAGGGCGTCGTCGGCATCTCCGGCATCGACACGCGCGCCGTGACGCGGCACATCCGCGACGCCGGTGCCATGCGCGCGGGCATCTTCTCGGGCGACGAGGCCGCCCTGCCGGCGGAGGAGCAGCTCGAGCTCGTGCGCCGCGGCCCGGACATGACAGGCCTCAACCTCTCCGGCCAGGTGTCGACGACCGAGCGGTACACGATCCCCGCCGAGGGCGACCGGATCGGCTCAGTGGCCGTGCTCGACCTCGGCATCAAGACCGCGACCGTGCGGCACCTCGCGGCGCGCGGGCTCGACGTGCACGTCGTCCCGCAGTCCATCACGATGGAGGAGCTCGCGGAGCTCGACCCCACCGCGGTCTTCTACTCGAACGGCCCGGGCGATCCCGCCGCGAGCGAGTACCACGTCGAGCTGCTGCGCGACGTGCTGCGCAGGGGCATCCCCTTCTTCGGCATCTGCTTCGGCAACCAGCTGCTCGGCCGGGCGCTCGGGTTCGAGACCTACAAGCTGCCGTTCGGCCACCGCGGCATCAACCAGCCGGTGCTCGACCGCAGCACGGGCAAGGTCGAGATCACCTCGCACAATCACGGCTTCGCGGTGCGCGCGCCGCTCGACGGCCCGGTCGACACGCCCGCGGGGTTCGGTCGCGCCGAGGTGAGCCACGTCGACCTCAACGACGACGTGGTCGAGGGGCTCAACTGCCTCGACATCCCCGCGTTCAGCGTGCAGTACCACCCGGAGTCCGCCGCGGGACCCCACGACTCCACCTACCTCTTCGACCGCTTCGTCGAGCTCATCACCACGGCGCAGGCGAACGGTCCCGCGGCCGCCGCCGCCGTGTCCAACGACCAGGAAAGCAACTGATGCCCAAGCGCCACGACATCAACTCCGTCCTCGTCATCGGCTCGGGGCCGATCGTCATCGGCCAGGCCGCGGAGTTCGACTACTCCGGAACGCAGGCCTGCCGGGTGCTGCGCGCGGAGGGAGTCCGCGTCATCCTCGTGAACTCGAACCCGGCGACGATCATGACCGACCCCGACTTCGCGGACGCCACCTACATCGAGCCCATCACGGCGGAGGTGCTCGAGTCGATCATCGTCAAGGAGCGCCCGGATGCGGTGCTGCCGACCCTGGGCGGCCAGACCGCGCTGAACGCGGCCATCGAGCTCGACCGCCTGGGCATCCTCGCCAAGCACGGCGTCGAGCTGATCGGCGCCAAGGTCGAGGCCATCCAGAAGGGCGAGGACCGCCAGCTGTTCAAGCAGCTCGTGCTCGAGTCCGGCGCCGACGTCGCGCGCTCGCACATCGCGCACACGGTCGAGGAGGCCGTCGACTTCGCCGAGGACCTCGGCTACCCGCTCGTCGTGCGCCCCTCGTTCACGATGGGCGGGCTCGGCTCCGGCTTCGTCTACACGCGCGACGAGCTCGTGCGGTTCGTCGCGGACGGCCTGCACCAGAGCCCCACGAGCGAGGTCCTGCTCGAGGAGTCCATCCTCGGCTGGAAGGAGTACGAGCTCGAGCTCATGCGCGACACGTCGGACAACACGGTGGTGGTGTGCTCGATCGAGAACGTCGACCCCGTCGGCGTGCACACGGGGGACTCGATCACCGTGGCACCCGCCCTCACGCTGACCGACCGCGAGTACCAGAACCTGCGCGACATCGGCATCGACATCATCCGCCGCGTCGGCGTGGACACGGGCGGCTGCAACATCCAGTTCGCCATCGACCCGGCGAACGGGCGCGTCATCGTGATCGAGATGAACCCGCGCGTGTCCCGGTCGAGCGCGCTCGCGTCGAAGGCCACCGGCTTCCCGATCGCGAAGATCGCGGCGAAGCTCGCCATCGGCTACCGGCTGGACGAGATCCCGAACGACATCACCCGCGTGACGCCCGCGAGCTTCGAGCCGACGCTCGACTACGTCGTCGTGAAGGTGCCCCGGTTCGCGTTCGAGAAGTTCCCGGCCGCGGACACGACGCTGACCACGACCATGAAGTCGGTCGGCGAGGCGATGGCCATCGGCCGCAACTACTCGACCGCGCTGCAGAAGGCGCTGCGGTCGCTCGAGAAGCGCGGCTCCTCGTTCTCCTGGGGCGACGACGAGCGCACCGCGGAGGAGCTGCTCGAGATCGCGAGGCGCCCGACGGACGGCCGCATCGTGACGCTGCAGCAGGCCCTCTGGAAGGGTGCGACCGTCGAGCAGGCGTTCGAGGCGACGGGCATCGACCCCTGGTTCCTCGACCAGATCGTGCTGATCAACGAGGTCGCCGCGGAGATCCGCTCCTCGGCCGTGCTCGACGAGGCCGTGCTGCGCGTCGCGAAGGACCACGGGTTCTCCGACGCGCAGATCGGGCAGCTGCGCGGCCTCGGCGAGGCCGAGGTTCGCCGCGTGCGCCACGTGGCGGGCGTGCGCCCCGTGTACAAGACCGTCGACACCTGCGCGGGGGAGTTCCCGGCCCTCACGCCGTACCACTACTCCAGCTACGACCTCGAGACGGAGGTCGCGCCGAGCGACCGCCGCAAGGTCGTCATCCTCGGCTCCGGCCCGAACCGCATCGGCCAGGGCATCGAGTTCGACTACTCCTGCGTGCACGCCTCGTTCGCGCTCGCGGACGCGGGCTTCGAGACGATCATGATCAACTGCAATCCCGAGACGGTCTCGACGGACTACGACACGAGCGACCGGCTCTACTTCGAGCCGCTCACGCTCGAGGACGTGCTCGAGGTGCTGCACGCCGAGGCGGCGTCCGGCGAGCTGGTGGGCGTCGTCGTGCAGCTGGGCGGCCAGACGGCGCTCGGCCTCGCGAAGGGACTCGAGGAGGCGGGGATCCCGATCCTCGGCACCTCGCCCTCGGCCATCGACCTCGCCGAGGAGCGCGGCCTGTTCTCCGGCATCCTCGACGCGGCCGGCCTCGTCGCGCCGCGCAACGGCACGGCGACGGACGTCGTCGAGGCCGTGCGCATCGCTGAGGGCATCGGCTACCCGGTGCTCGTGCGGCCGTCGTACGTGCTCGGCGGCCGCGGCATGGAGATCGTCTTCGACTCCCCGTCGCTCGAGGACTACTTCGACCGGATGCGGGACACCGCGATCATCGGGCCGGACAGCCCGCTGCTCATCGACCGCTTCCTCGACGACGCGATCGAGATCGACGTCGACGCGCTGTACGACGGACGGGAGCTGTACATCGGCGGCGTCATGGAGCACATCGAGGAGGCCGGCATCCACTCCGGCGACTCCAGCTGCACCCTTCCGCCCGTGACCCTCGGCCGCGCCCAGATCGACCGGGTGCGGGAGGCGACACTCGCCATCGCCGAGGGCGTCGGGGTGCGCGGCCTGCTCAACGTGCAGTTCGCGATCGGCGCGGGCGTGCTCTACGTGCTCGAGGCGAACCCGCGGGCGTCGCGCACCGTGCCGTTCGTCTCCAAGGCGCTCGGCATACCGCTCGCGAAGGCCGCGGCGCTGATCATGGTCGGCTCAACGGTCGCGGAGCTGCGCGAGAGCGGACTGCTGCCGGAGCAGGACGGCTCCGTCGTCCCCGCTGACTCGCCCGTCGCCGTCAAGGAGGCCGTGCTCCCGTTCAAGCGCTTCCGCACGACCGCGGGCGACATCGTCGACTCCGTGCTCGGGCCCGAGATGCGCTCGACGGGCGAGGTCATGGGGATCGACCGCGACTTCCCCACGGCGTTCGCGAAGAGCCAGCAGGCCGCGTTCGGCGGGCTCCCGCTGACCGGCACGGTGTTCGTCTCGGTCGCGGACCGGGACAAGCGCTCGATCATCCTGCCCGTGCTGCGGCTGCAGCAGCTCGGCTTCACCATCCTCGCGACCGCGGGCACGGCCGAGGTGCTCATGCGCAACGGCATCCGCGCCGGCGTGGTGCGCAAGTACAGCGAGGGGGAGGAGAGCGAGGTCGGCTCGCCGTCCATCGTCGAGCTCGTGCACCGCAACGAGGTGGACGTCGTCATCAACACGCCGAGCGGCCGCAGCGCCCGCGCCGACGGATACGAGATCCGCGCGGCCGCCGTCGCCGCGGACAAAGCCCTGTTCACCACCATCGCCCAGCTGTCCGCCGCTGTGGCGTCCTTCGACGCGATCCGCGAGGGCTTCGACGTGAAGTCGCTTCAGGAGTACGCGCTCGAGCGGGCGGCGCGGGCGTGACGTCGCCCGCCGGCGGCTTCGGCCCGCGCCTCTCCGCGGCGTTCGCGGAGCGCGGCAGGCTGTGCGTCGGGATCGATCCGCACGAGTTCCTGCTCGACGACTGGGGGCTGCCGCACAGCGCGGCCGGCGCGCGGGAGTTCGGGTTGCGGGTCGTGGCCGCCGCGGCGGGGCGCGCCGGCATCGTGAAGCCGCAGGTGGCGTTCTTCGAGCGCTACGGCTCTGCCGGGTACGCCGCCCTCGAGGACGTGCTCGCCGCCGCGCGGCAGGCCGGGCTCCTCGTGATCGCGGATGCGAAGCGCGGCGACATCGGCACGAGCGTCGACGCGTACGCGGCCGCCTGGCTCACGCCCGGCTCGCCCCTCGAGGCCGACGCGCTCACCGTGAGCCCCTACCTCGGCGTCGGTGCGCTGGCGTCGACCTTCGCCCTCGCGCACGCGTGCGGGAAGGGCGTGTTCGTGCTCGCCGCGACCTCCAACCCGGAGGCGGCGGAGCTGCAGCGCCCGGGCGTCGCCTCCGGCGTCGTCGCGGCCGTCGCGGAGTGGAACGTCGCGCACGCGATCCCGGCCGGAGCCGCCGACGACGAGCGCGCGGGGATCGGGTCCATCGGCCTCGTGCTCGGCGCGACCGTAGACCTCGCGGAGTACGGCATCCCGTTGACGATCCCGGCCCGCGCGCCCGCGTCGCCCGTGCTCGCCCCGGGGTTCGGGCACCAGGGCGCGGACCTCGCCGACGTCGGCCGCATTTTCGGCGGGCTGGCGGAGGCCACTATTGTGAGCGAGTCGCGGAGCATCCTGTCCGCGGGACCCGCGAGGATCGCGCGAGTGGTCGAGGAGCGGGTGCACGAGGTGCGGGAGGCATTCGCATGAGACCTGATCCACCCGAGGTTGACCGCGTCGCGGCATCCCAGGCCGCGGTCGCCGCGAGGCGCGCCCGCGCCGAGGTGAAGCGGGCCGTGGTCACCGGCGCGCGCACGCCGCTCGACGTGCTGCACGCGTCCGCGGATCCGGCGAACCGCGCGGAGTTCACCCTGCGCGTCACCGAGTACATCACGAGCATCCCCAACATCGGCCCCACCAAGCTGCAGCGCATCCTGAGCGACCTCGGCATCTCGCCGTCCAAGCGCCTCGGCGGCCTCGGGGTGCACCAGCGCACGGCGCTCGAGTCGTTCATCGACCGGTGGCAGACCGCGAAGTCGATCGTGCAGCCGTCCCGGCTCGTCGTGCTCGCCGGCCCGACCGCGGTCGGCAAGGGCACGGTGTCCGCCCACATCCGCGAGAACTACCCGGAGGTCCTGCTCTCCGTGTCCGCGACGACCCGGCCGCCGCGCGCCGGCGAGGTGGAGGGCGTCAACTACTACTTCGTCGACGACGACGAGTTCGATCGGCTCATCCGCGACGGCCAGCTGCTGGAGTGGGCGACCGTGCACAACGCCTACCGCTACGGGACCCCGCGGGAGCCGATCGACGCCGCGCTCGCTCAGGGCCGCAGCGTGCTGCTCGAGATCGACATCCAGGGCGCAAGGCAGGTGCGCGCGGTCATGCCGCAGGCGCGGCTGGTCTTCCTGCTGCCCCCGACGTGGGAGGAGTTGGTGCGCCGGCTCGTGGGCCGCGGCACGGAGTCAGCGGAGGAGCAGCAGCGCAGGCTGGAGACGGCGAAGGTCGAGCTCGCGGCGCAGGGCGAGTTCGATCACCTCGTCGTGAACGGCAGCGTGTCCCAGGCCGCGGCGGAGGTCGTAGACTTGATGCAGCTTCGCCGGGCCCCCAGTACGTCGCTGTGACCTCGCCCGCCCCGCTCGCGTCCGCTCCGGCCGCACACACGCTCACCCCGAGAAGGAGTTCTCCCATGGCCGAAAAGCTCACCGGAATCATCGACCCGCCCATCGACGAGCTGCTCGAGAAGGTCGACTCGAAGTACGCGCTCGTCATCTTCGCTTCCAAGCGCGCGCGCCAGATCAACGACTACTACGCCGACCTGCACGAGGGCAGCCTGTTCGACAACGTCGGACCGCTCGTCGACTCGAACATCGACGACAAGCCGCTGTCGGTCGCACTGCACGAGATCAACGAGAACAAGCTCGAGGCCAAGGCGTCGCCCTCCGCCGAGTAGCACCGCGCTCGAGGAGAATCGCGTGACCGGGTCCCGCCGCCTGAACGTCGTCGTCGGCATCAGTGGCGGGATCGCCGCGTACAAGGCCGTGAACGTCGTGCGCGCGCTCGTGCTCGACGGGCACGACGTGCACGTCGTCGCGACGGAGGCGGCGCTGCGGTTCGTCGGCATGCCGACGCTCGAGGCCATCAGCCGCAACCCCGTCAGCACGGACCTCTACGATGGCGTCGCACAGGTGCGGCACGTGTCCATCGGGCAGGCGGCCGACCTCATCGTCATCGCGCCCGCCACCGCCAACACGCTCGCCAAGCTGGCGCACGGCCTGGCCGACGACCTCCTCGGCAACACCGTGCTCGCGAGCACGGCACCCCTGGTCGTCGCCCCCGCCATGCACACGGAGATGTGGAACAACCCGGCCACGCAGGCCAACGTCGCCCTGCTGCGGTCGCGGGGGATCACCATCGTCGGACCGGGATCCGGCCGGCTCACGGGCACGGACGTCGGCGCCGGCCGCATGTCGGAGCCGGACGAGATCGTGCGCTCCGCCCTCGCCGTCGTGCCCGGGGCCCAGGGCAGCGCGACGCACGGAGCCCACGGCAGCGTGGCGCCCGGCGACCTGTCCGGCATGCGCGTGCTCGTCAGCGCGGGCGGCACGCGGGAGCCGCTCGACCCCGTGCGCTTCCTCGGCAACCGGTCGAGCGGCAGGCAGGGCGTCGCCCTCGCCGCGGCCGCGGTCGAGCGCGGGGCCTCCGTCACGCTGCTCGCCGCGCATCTCGAGGTGCCCGTGCCAGACGGGGTCACCGTCGTGGCCGTGCAGACCGCGGCAGACCTGGCGGACGCGGCGCTTGCGCACGCGCCCGAAGCCGACCTCGTGATCATGGCGGCCGCCGTCGCGGACTACCGTCCGGCCTCCGTCGCCGAGGAGAAGATCAAGAAGGAGAGCGCGGGGGAACGGCTGACGCTCGAGCTCGTGCGCAACCTTGACGTCCTCGCGGCGGTCGCCGCGGACAGCCCGGCCGGCCAGGTCGTGGTCGGCTTCGCCGCCGAGACCGCGGACGGTGACGACCTGCTCCGCATCGGCCGCGCGAAGCTCGAGCGCAAGGGCTGCGACTACCTCGTCCTCAACAGGGTGGGCTGGTCGCTCGGTTTCGCCAGCGAGGAGAACGCCGTCGCGGTCGTCCAGCGGGGCGGAGATATAGTGATGGAGGCCTCAGGCAGCAAAGCGACCGTGGCCCATCGCATCCTCGACGCCGTGCACCCGGCCCTTCCGCCCCGGGCCTGACGCGGCCGTCCCCAGCCCTGGAGGTCCTGTGACGGCGCTGCGCCTGTTCACCTCGGAGTCCGTCACCGAAGGTCACCCCGACAAGATCTGCGACCAGATCTCGGACAGCATCCTCGACGCGCTGCTCGAGCAGGACCGGAACAGCCGGGTCGCCGTCGAGACGCTCGTGACGACGGGGCTGGTGCACGTCGCGGGCGAGGTCAGCACGACCGGCTACGCCGACATCCCCGGCATCGTCCGCGATCGCGTCCGCGAGATCGGCTACACCTCCTCCGACATCGGGTTCGACGGCGACAGCTGCGGGGTGTCCGTCTCCATCGGCGCCCAGTCGCCGGACATCGCCCAGGGCGTCGACCGCTCGTACGAGTCGCGCGAGGAGTCCGCGGCCGACCCGCGCGACGAGCAGGGCGCGGGCGATCAGGGCATCATGTTCGGCTTCGCGACGCGCGAGACGCCCCAGCTCATGCCGCTTCCCATCTGGCTGGCGCACCGGCTCGCCGAGCGCCTCGCGCAGGTGCGGCGCGACGGGCTCGTCGGCTACCTGCGGCCGGACGGCAAGACCCAGGTCACGGTCGGGTACGAGGGCTTCGTCCCCCGCACGGTCGAGACCGTCGTGCTGTCGTCGCAGCACGCGCCCGAGGTGGACACGGCCACGCTCCGCGCCGACGTCGAGGAGCTCGTCATCCGTCCCGTGCTCGCGGCGGCCGGGCTGGACTCCAGCCGCACGAACGTGCTCATCAACCCCACCGGCCGCTTCGAGATCGGCGGACCCAAGGGCGACGCGGGCCTCACGGGCCGCAAGATCATCGTCGACACCTACGGCGGCGCGAGCAGGCACGGCGGCGGCGCGTTCAGCGGCAAGGACCCGAGCAAGGTCGACCGCAGCGCGGCCTACGCGATGCGCTGGGTCGCGAAGAACGCGGTCGCCGCGGGACTCGCGGACCGCCTCGAGGTGCAGGTGGCGTACGCCATCGGCAAGGCCGCCCCCGTCGGCCTGTACGTCGAGACGTTCGGCACGGGCACCGTGCCGGAGGAGCGCATCATCTCGGCCATCCGCGACGTCTTCGACCTGCGGCCCGCGGCCATCATCGAGCAGCTCGACCTGCTGCGCCCGATCTACTCGCAGACGTCGGTCTACGGCCATTTCGGGCGCGAGCTCCCCGACTTCACCTGGGAGAAGCTGAACCGGGTTGAGGAGCTCCGCAGCGCGGCACGGTTGTGACCGCGGCGGATCCCCTCGCGTCGCCGCCCGGCGGTGACGGGAGCGTCGTCGCGCGGGTCGCGCTCGACTCGCCGCTGCCGCAGCTCGATCGGCTGTTCGACTACGCCGTGCCGCCGGAGCTCGCCGGATCCATCGTGCCCGGCGTGCGTGTGAAGGTGCCGTTCCGCTCCGCCGGCCGGCTCTCGGACGCGTTCGTGGTCGAGGTCGGCACCGCCGGCTCGTACGAGGGCGCCCTGAGCCCCGTCGACTCCGTCGTGTCGCCGCTCGTCGTGCTCACTCCCGAGGTGTGGCGCCTCGCGCGCGCGGTCGCCGACCGGGGGGCGGGGAGCGCGATCGACGTGCTGCGCTTTGCGATCCCGGGCCGCCAGGCGCGCGTGGAGAAGGCGTTCCTCGCCGCCGCCGACGCGCGGCCGGCGGGCCCGGCGCCTGCGGACCCCGCGCCTGCGGGCACTGCCCCCGCCGACCCGGCGCCCGCGGACCCGGAGCACGCGGCGGGGCCGGTTCCCGTCACGGGGTACCCGGCGGGCCGGTGGGAGGGCGCCATCGATACCGGCGCGCGGTGGGCGTCCGCCGCCCTGCCCGGCGTCGTCGAGTGCTCACCCGGCGTCTGGGTCGGCCGCTGGGCGCTGACGCTCGCCCAGGCCGCGGCGCACACCCTGGCGGGCGGGCGGAGCGCGATCCTCGCCGTGCCCGACTACCGTGACCAGGACCAGCTCCAGGCCGCCCTCGAGTCGGTGCTGCCCGCCGGCTCGGTCGCGCGCACCGATGCCAGGCAGTCCAACCCCGACCGCTACCGCGCCTTCCTCTCCTGTCTCGGCGAGGAGCCCCGGGTGATCCTCGGCACGCGGTCCGCGGTGTACGCCCCGGCGCGGCGTCTCGGCCTGATCGCCCTCTGGGACGAGGGCGACCCCCTGCACGGCGAGCCGCTCGCCCCGTACGCCCACTCGCGCGACGTCGCGCTGCTCCGGCAGGAGCAGTCGGGCGCCGCGCTCGCGTTCCTCGGCCACTCCCGCAGCACCGAGGTCGAGCGCCTCGTCGAGATCGGCTGGCTGCGCGACCTCGCCCCGTCGTCGCCCGCCGGACCGCGGGTGATCCCGACCGTGCAGCAGGCGGCGCAGGACGGCTTCGCCCAGCTCGCCCGCATCCCGTCGACCGCATGGCGGGCCGCGCGCGAGGCCCTGGAGTCCGGCCCGGTGCTCGTGCAGGTCGCACGGCCCGGCTACGCGCCCCTGCTCGCCTGCCAGTCCTGCGGGCAGGCGGCCCGCTGCAACCGCTGCAACGGCCCGCTCGGCAAGTCGTCCTCGTCCGGTGCGCCGTCCTGCGGCTGGTGCGGCGCCCTCGCCGCGGACTGGCGCTGCACGCACTGCTCCGGTGAGCGGCTGCGGTTCGTGTCCGTCGGGGCCGGCCGCACCGCGGAGGAGCTCGGCCGCGCCTTCCCCGGCGTGCGCGTCGTCGTGGCGGACGGCGACCGCCCCGTGCAGGAGGTGCCCGCGCGACCCGCGCTCGTGATCGCAACGCGCGGGGCGGAACCCATCGCCCCGGGCGGCTACTCCGCCGTGCTGCTCCTCGACGGCGAGCGGATGCTCGCGCGCGAGAGCCTGCGCGTCGGCGAGGACTGCCTGCGCTGGTGGTCGAACGCGGCCTCGCTCGCCGCGCCCAGGGCGCCCGTGATGCTCGTCGGCGTCGGCGGCCCTCTCGCGCGCGCCCTGAACACCTGGCGCCAGGCCGACTACGCCCGCGGGGAGCTTGTCGACCGGCGCGCGCTGCGATTCCCGCCCGCCGTGCGCGCGGCGACCGTGACGGGCGCGGCCGACCCGGTCGCCCGCGCCGTCGACGACGTGCGGGGGATCCGGGGCGTCGACGTGCTCGGACCGGTCGACGCGGACACCGGCACGGTGCGCGCCATCGTGCGATTCGACTACGGCTCCGGCAGCGAGGTGGCTTCCGCGCTACGATCGGCGGTCGTGCAGAACGCCTCGACCAGGCGCAAAGGCACCCCGGGCAAGGGCGCCCCCCGACCACAGCCGTCCCTTCGCGTGCGGTTCGACGATCCGGAGATCTTCTGATGACCCTTCACGAACGCGGCACCCGATGAGGCTCGTGTTCGCCGGCACGCCCGAGGCGGCCGTGCCCAGCCTCGCCGCGCTCGCCGGCTCGGACCACGAGCTGGCGGCGGTGCTGACCCGCGCCGACGCGCCGACCGGCCGCAGGCGCGTGCTCACGGCGTCTCCCGTGGCCGCGGTCGCCGAGGAGAGGGGCATCCCCACGATCCGCGCCAACCGGCTGGACGACGCCGTCACCGAGCGGATCGCGGCGATGCAGCCGGACCTCGGGGTCATCGTGGCCTACGGCGGGCTCCTGCGTGAGCCGCTGCTCTCGACGCCCCGGCACGGGTGGATCAACCTGCACTTCTCGCTGCTGCCACGCTGGCGCGGGGCCGCCCCGGTGCAGCGGGCCGTCATCGCCGGCGACGAGCTCACGGGCGCCGCCGTGTTCCAGCTCGAGCAGGGGCTGGACACCGGCCCCGTGTTCGCCACCCTGTCGCGCCGCATCGGCATCCGGGACACCGCGGGGGACCTGCTCGCCGCGCTCGCCGGGGACGGCGCGCAGCTGCTCCTGTCCGTCGTCGACGGCATCGCGGCGGGCACGGCCGAGGCCGTGCCGCAGGAGGGCGAGCCGACGCTCGCCCCGAAGCTGACGCTCGACGACGGCCGACTGGACTGGTCGGCGACCGCCGTGGCCCTCGACGCGCGCGTACGCGGCACGACCCCGGAGCCCGGCGCGTTCACGGTCGTCGCCGGGCAGCGCCTCAAGGTGCTCGAAGCGCTGCCCGCGGGCGGCGCGGAATCCCTGCCGCCCGGAACCCTCGCGCTCGTCGACCGCCGCGTGCTCGCCGGAACCGGATCCTCCCCGCTGGAACTCGTCACGGTGCAGCCGGCCGGCAAGCGGGCCATGCCCGCCGCCGACTGGTGGCGCGGGCTGGGCGACACCGAGGGGCTGGTGGCGGAGTGAGCGACCGCAGGAGCGACCGCAGGAGCGACGTCGTCCAGGCTCCCCGACGGGTGGCGTTCGACGTCATCCGCGCCGTGCACGAGTCCGAGGCGTACGCGAACCTCCTGCTGCCGGTGCGCTTGCGCCGCAGCCGCCTGAGCGGGCAGGATGCCGCGCTCGCCACGGAGCTCACCTACGGCACGCTCCGCCGGACCGGGTACTACGACCGCGTGATCGAGCTCGCCGCCGGCCGCGACGTCGACCGCATCGACCCGCCCATCCTCGACGTTCTGCGCCTGTCCGTGCACCAGCTGCTGTCCATGCGCGTCGCGTCGCACGCGGCGGTGAACGAGGCCGTCGGCCTCGCGCGCTCGGTGGGCTCCCCGTCCGCCGCGGGGTTCGTCAACGGCGTGCTGCGCACGGTCGCCCGGTCGTCGCCCGAGGAATGGCGCGAGCGGGCCGTCGGCACCGCGCGCAGCGATGACGAGCGGCTCGCCCTCGAGTCGTCGCACCCGGTGTGGATCCTGCGCGCCTTCCGCCGGGCGCTCGCTCGCGAGGGCCGGGAGAGCGAGCTCGATGCGCTGCTCGCGGCGGACAACGCCGCGCCGTCCGTCACGCTCGTCTCCCTGCCCGGCATCGCGTCGGGGGACGGCGCGCCGGGCGGCGCGGCCCTGTACTCCCCGTACGGCAGCCACCTCGCCGGCGGTGACCCGGCCGACGTGCCCGGGGTCTCCCGCGGTGAGGTGCGCGTGCAGGACGAGGGATCCCAGCTGGCGGCGCTCGCCCTCAGCCGCGCGCGCGAGGTGCGCCCCGGCGAGCGCTGGCTCGACCTCTGCGCGGGGCCGGGCGGCAAGACCGCGCTCCTCGCGGCCGAGGCGGCGCTGGGTGGCGCGACCGTCACGGCGAACGAGGTGGTGCCGGCGCGCGCCGAGCTGGTGCGCTCGGCCCTGGCCGCGGTGCCGGGCGACACGCCCGTGTGGGAGCGGGACGGGCGCGAGGTCGGGGAGACCGACCCGGAGGCGTTCGATCGCATCCTCCTCGATGCGCCGTGCACGGGCCTCGGCGCCCTGCGCCGGCGCCCCGAGGCCCGCTGGCGGAAGTCGCCACGCGACGTCGCCGGCCTCACCCCGCTGCAGGGCGAGCTGCTCGAGTCCGGCATCCGCGCGCTCGCCCCGGGCGGCGTGCTCGCGTACGTCACATGCTCGCCGCACCTGGCGGAGACCCGTGCCGTCGTGGCGGACGCCCTGCGCCGCCACCCGGAGCTCGAGGCGCTCGACACGCCGGCGGTGCTCGCCGGCGTGACGCGGGAGCCGCTCGACCTGCCCGCGGGGGACACGTCGGTGCAGCTGTGGCCGCACCGGCACGGCACGGACGCCATGTTCATCGCCCTGATCGGCAAACCCGCCTCGGTAGGCTGACGCGCATGCCCATCCGCATCAACCCCAGCATCCTGTCCGCCGATTTCGCGAATCTCGAGCGGGAGATCGGCCGCATCTCCACCGCAGACCTGGTGCACGTCGACGTGATGGACAACCACTTCGTGCCGAACCTCACGTTCGGTCTGCAGATGGCGACGCGGCTCGGCGAGGTGAGCGCGCTGCCGCTCGACGTGCACCTCATGATCGACGACCCGGACCGCTGGGCGCCGGCGTATGCCGAGAGCGGCGCGTACTCCGTCACGTTCCACGCGGAGGCGGCGACGGACGCGGTTGTGCTCGCGCGCCGGCTGCGCTCGATCGGTGCGCGCGCGGGCATCGCGCTGAAGCCGGGCACGGCCGCCGACCCGTTCCTCGAGATCCTGCACGAGTTCGACCAGGTGCTGGTCATGACCGTCGAGCCGGGCTTCGGGGGCCAGGAGTTCATGGAGTCGACGATGCCGAAGCTCCGCGCCCTGCGGGAGCGCGTCTCGGGCGCCGGACTCGACGTCTGGCTCCAGGTCGACGGCGGCGTCAACGAGGAGACCATCGCGATCGCCGCCGAGGCGGGCGCGGACACCTTCGTCGCCGGGTCGAGCGTGTTCCTCGCGGACGACCCCCTCGACCGCATCGCGTCGCTCCGGGCGGCGGCGGCCGCGGCGGAGCACGCCCACTGACCCCGGGACCCGGCGTCACCCGGCGCCGTGCCCGGCCGCCCGCCGGTGGATGTCTGGTTGGATGGGTGCATGACCGATAACGCACAGTCCAAGCCCGAGATCGAGTTCGTCGACGGCCCCGCGCCCGAGGAGCTCGTCATCACCGATATCCGCGTCGGCGACGGCGCGGAGGCCCAGGCCGGGTCGACCGTGAACGTGCACTACCTCGGCGTCGACTTCGAGTCCGGCGAGGAGTTCGACTCGTCGTGGAACCGCGGCCAGTCCATCACGTTCCCGCTCGCCAGCCTCGTCAAGGGCTGGCAGGAGGGCATCCCCGGCATGCGTGTCGGCGGGCGCCGCCAGCTCGTCGTTCCGCCGCAGCTCGCCTACGGTCCCGCCGGTGGCGGCCACCGCCTGTCCGGCCGCACGCTGATCTTCGTGATCGACCTGCTCGGCGTGCAGTAACAGCCGCAGGCAGCCCGAGGCGCCCGTTCCGCGATCCGCGGGGCGGGCGCCTCGCGCATCCCGGCCCGGCCCCGCCATGCGCGGTCCGGCTCTGCGCCGCCGACGCCCGTCGGGTGCGTGCGCCGCGAACCGATACCCTTGAGCCGTGAAGACCTTCGATGACCTGTTCGTCGAGCTCCGCGAGAAGGCCGAGACCCGCCCCGAGGGCTCCGGCACGGTCCGCGAACTCGATGCCGGTGTGCACGCGATCGGCAAGAAGATCGTCGAGGAGGCCGCCGAGGTCTGGATGGCCGCGGAGTACGAGTCGGACGACCGCACGGCGGAGGAGATCTCTCAGCTCCTCTACCACCTGCAGGTGCTGCTTCTCGCGCGCGGCCTCACGCCGGAGGACGTCTACCGACATCTGTGAGGACACGGCGCCCGCCGCCGCCCCTCCCGATGCCCGTGACCCTCCGCCAGAAAAGAGACCCATGCTCCGCGTAGCCGTTCCCAACAAGGGATCGCTCTCCGAGACCGCAGCCCAGATGCTCGCCGAGGCCGGATACACCGGCCGCCGCGACGCGAAGGAGTTGCGGATCGTCGACGCCAGGAACGACGTCGAGTTCTTCTACCTCCGCCCCCGCGACATCGCGACCTACGTGGGCTCCGGCGCCCTCGACGTCGGCATCACGGGCCGCGACCTGCTGCTCGACTCCGAGTCCGCGGCGGCCGAGACCGCCGTCCTCGGCTTCGCGCGCTCCACCTTCCGGTTCGCGGGACCCGTCGGCGCCTTCGCGGAGCTCGCCGACATGGCCGGCCTCCGTGTCGCGACCAGCTACCCCGGCCTCGTGGGCGCCTTCCTGCGCGACGCCGGGGTGAGCGTCACGCTCGTGCGGCTCGACGGCGCCGTGGAGACGGCCATCCAGCTGGGCGTCGCCGATGTGATCGCAGACGTCGTGGAGACCGGCACGACGCTGCGCAAGGCGGGCCTCGAGATCTTCGGCCCGGTGATCCTCGAGTCCGAGGCGGTGCTCGTCTCCAGCCCGGAGGACAAGCAGAACGACTCCGTGCGCCAGGGCTCGTCCGTGCTGCTGCGCCGCCTGCAGGGCGTGCTCGTCGCCCGCGAGTTCGTGCTCGTCGACTACGACGTGCCGCTCACCCTGCTCGACGCCGCCGTCGAGCTGACGCCGGGCATCGAGTCGCCGACCATCTCCCCGCTGCGCGACCCCGACTGGGTGGCCGTGCGCGCCATGGTGCCCCGGGCGGACACGAACCACATCATGGACGCCCTATACGGGGTCGGCGCGCGCGCCATCCTCGTCAGTGCGATCCACGCCGCGCGGATCTAGGCTGCCGGACGTGAGGGAAAGCAGCCGCACCGGCCGACCCACGCCGGACGAAACGGGCGGCACGCCGTCCGCACCCGTGTCCGGATCGCTCGCCGTGCGGGTGATCCCGTGCCTCGACGTCGCGGCGGGCCGCGTCGTCAAGGGCGTCAACTTCCTCAACCTGCGCGACGCCGGGGACCCCGTCGAGTTCGCGCGGACCTACTACGAGCAGGGCGCCGACGAGCTGACCTTCCTCGACGTCACCGCCACCGTCGACAACCGGTCGACGACCTACGACGTCGTGAGCAGGACCGCGGAACAGGTGTTCATCCCGCTGACCGTCGGTGGCGGCGTGCGCTCCCCGGAGGACGTGGGCCGCCTGCTCGCGAGCGGCGCGGACAAGATCGGCGTGAACAGCGCGGCCATCGCGCGCCCCGCTCTGATCGGCGACATCGCCGATCGCTTCGGCGCGCAGGTCGTCGTGCTCTCCCTCGACGTGAAGCGCGGCGGCTCGACGGACTCCGGGTTCGTCGTGACGACGCACGGGGGCCGCACCGAGACCGGCATCGACGCGCTGGAGTGGGCGGCGCGGGCCATCGCGCTCGGGGCGGGGGAGCTCCTCGTCAACTCGATCGACGCCGACGGCACGAAGAACGGCTTCGACACCGAGCTCATCGCGCTCATGCGCGGCATCAGCAGCGTCCCGGTGATCGCCTCGGGCGGCGCGGGGCGCGCCGAGCACTTCCCGGCCGCGGTCGGGGCGGGGGCGGACGCGGTGCTCGCCGCGTCGGTGTTCCACAACGGTGAGATGACGATCGGCGACGTGAAGCGCGAGCTCTCCGCCGCCGGGATGGCGGTGCGCTGATGCCCGAGAGCGACGTCGACGCGGTGCTCGGCCGCGCCCGCTTCGCGGCGGACGGGCTGCTGCCCGCGGTCATCCAGCAGCACGACACGAAGGAGGTGCTGATGCTCGGCTACATGAACCGCGAGGCGCTTCGGCGCACGCTCACCGAGGGACGCGTGACGTTCTGGTCGCGGTCGCGCAGCGAGTTCTGGCGCAAGGGCGACACCTCCGGCCACGCGCAGTACGTGCGGGCCGCCGCGCTCGACTGCGACGCGGACACGCTGCTCGTGCAGGTCGAGCAGGTCGGCGCCGCCTGCCACACCGGAACGCACACCTGCTTCGACGGGGACCGGCTCGACCCCGTGACGGCGGAGGCGCGATGAGCGCCGCGGGCACGGGCGCGACCCGCGTCGACGGCACGACGGTCCGGGAGGAGTTCGACGCGCTGCTCGGCGACCACCGCGTCGTCCCCGTCGCGCGGGAGCTGTTCGCCGACGGGGAGACGCCCGTCGGCGTCTACCGCAAGCTCGCGGGGGGTCGGCCGGGCACCTTCCTGCTCGAGTCCGCGGAGCAGGGCGGCATCTGGTCGCGCTACTCCTTCGTGGGCGTCGACTCGTTCGGTGTGCTCACCCAGCGCGGCGACGCGGCGGAGTGGCTGGACTACGGCCTCGACCGCGACCGCGCCCTCGGCGCGGACGCCTCGACGAGCCCGCTGGATGCTCTCGCCGCGCTCTTCGAGCGCTGGGAGACGCCCCGCATCCCCGGCCTGCCGCCCCTGACCGGCGGGCTCGTCGGGTTCATCGGCTGGGAGGCGATCCGCCAGCTGGAGCGGCTGCCCGACCAGCCGCCCGCCGACTACTCCGTGCCCGGCCAGGCCCTCGCGTTCGTGTCGGAGCTCGCCGTGCTCGACCACCGCCGTGGCACCGTGCAGCTGGTCGCGACCGCGCTGAACGACGGCGGCGAGGATGCGGACGCGCTCTGGGCGGACGCGCAGCGCCGGCTCGACGCCATGCAGGAGCGACTCGCGGCTCCCGCCGAGGCGTGGCTCGCCGAGGCCGACCTCGCGACCGCTCCCACCCCGCAGCGGCGCTCGACGAAAGCCGAGTACACGGCGGCGATCGACCGGTCGAAGGAGTTCATCCGGCAGGGCGACGTGTTCCAGGTCGTGATCTCGCAGCGCTTCGACCACGAGGTCACCGCGCCGCCGATCGACGTCTACCGCGTGCTGCGGACACTCAACCCGAGCCCGTACATGTACCTCCTCGCGCTCGAGGACCCGGACGGCGAGCCGTACTCCATCGTCGGGTCGTCGCCCGAGGCGCTCGTGAAGGTGCAGCAGGAGCACGTCCACATGCACCCCATCGCCGGCTCCCGGCCGCGCGGCACGACGCCGGAGGAGGACGGCGCGCTCGCCGACGACCTGCTCGCCGACCCCAAGGAGCGGGCGGAGCACCTCATGCTCGTCGACCTCGCCCGCAACGACCTGCTCAAGGTCTGCCGTGCGGGCACGGTCGAGGTCACCGAGTTCATGCAGGTCGAGCGGTTCAGCCACATCATGCACCTCGTGTCCTCCGTCGAGGGGGTGCTGCGTGCGGACGCGACGTCGATCGACGTCTTCCGCGCGACGTTCCCCGCGGGCACGCTCTCCGGGGCGCCGAAGCCGCGGGCGCTCGAGATCATCGACGAGCTGGAGCCCGCACAGCGCGGTGTCTACGGGGGAGTGGTCGGCTACTTCGACTTCGCCGGCGACGCCGACCTGGCGATCGCGATCCGCACGACCACCATCGCGGGCGGGGTCGCGCACGTGCAGGCGGGGGCGGGCCTGGTCGCGGACTCCGACCCCGAGAGCGAGTACCTCGAGACGCAGAACAAGGCCGCGGCGCCGCTGCGGGCCGTCGCCGTCGCGAACGCCCTGCGCCGGGTGCGCTGACGGTGCGGTCCCCGGCGCGCCTCAAGTACGTGCTCGTGCTCGCGGTCGTCGCCGTGAGCGCCCTCGTGCTCCTCGCCTGGTCGCGCGACTGGTACGTCCTCACCCTCGCGGGCGAGTCGGCGGAGCGGATCGCCGTGCCCGGGTCGGTCGCGGCTCCGGCGCTCAGCGCCCTCGCGCTCGCCGGCATCGCCCTCGCCGCGGCCCTCACCATCGCGGGCCCCGTCTTCCGGATCCTCCTCGGCGCCCTCCAGGTCGTGCTCGGCGGCTGCATCGTGCTGTCCGCGTCCCTCGCCATCGCGAACCCGGTCGCGGCGGGCGCGCGGGCGGTCACCGACAGCACGGGCATCGACGGCGCGGACTCCGTCGCCGCCCTGGTTGCCGGCACGACCGGCGGCACGTGGGCCGCGGTCACTCTGGGGCTGGGCGGGCTCGCCGCGCTCCTCGGCGTCGCCGTGCTCGTCACGTTCCGCCGCTGGCCCGCGTCGTCGCGCCGCTACTCGGCGGTCCGGTTCGACGTCGATGGCGACGCCGACGACGCGGGGGCGGCTCCCGCGCGGGGCCGCGACGCGAGCGTCTCGGACTGGGACAGCCTGAGCGACGGGCGGGACCCCACAGGGGGCGACCGCTAGACTCGACGGGTACGCGAACACCTCGAGGAGTAATGCACTATGAGCGCTGAGTCCACCGAACCCGGCCACGGAAACTCGCCAGCCGCGTGGGCTGCCGTCGTGATCATGCTGCTCGGCTTCGCCGTCGGCACGCTCGGCTTCTGGTTCGTGAGCATGCCCATGATCATCGCGGGTGTCGTGCTCATCGTGCTCGGGCTCATCGCGGGCTACGTGCTGAAGCGCATGGGCTACGGCGTCGGCGGCGCTCGGTACAACGCGAAGGCGCACTGACAGCGTGCTCGACGAACTCGTAGCCGGAGCCGTACTCGACGCTTCGGAGCGTCGCGCTGCGCGCCCGCTGTCCGAGGTCGAGGCCGCGGCGCTCGCCCGGCCGGCGGCCCTCGACGCGCTCGCGGCTCTCGCGCCGGCGGACCGCGTGAAGATCATCGCCGAGGTCAAGCGCGCGAGCCCGTCCCGCGGGCCGCTCGCGGAGATCCCCGACCCCGCGACGCTCGCGGTCTCGTACGAGACCGGCGGCGCGAGCGCCATCAGCGTGCTCACCGAGGGGCGGCGCTTCCTCGGCACGCTCGCGGATCTCGAGGCCGTTCGGGCCGCGGTCCGCGTGCCCGTGCTGCGCAAGGACTTCCTCGCCGACCCGTACCAGGTGTTCGAGGCGCGGGCCGCGGGCGCCGACCTCGTGCTCCTCATCGTCGCCGCGCTGGAGCAGCCGGTGCTCCGCGAGCTGTTCGAGCTCACGCAGCAGCTCGGCATGACCGCTCTCGTGGAGACCCACAGCGCGGACGAGGTGTCGCGCGCGCTCGACCTCGGCGCGAGCCTGATCGGCGTCAACGCCCGCGACCTCAGCACCTTCGAGCTCGACCAGGACCTCTTCGGCCGGCTATCGGACTCGATCCCGGCCGGGGTAGTCCGCGTCGCGGAGTCCGCGGTCAAGACGGCCGCCGACGTCGCCCACTACCGGCGCTCCGGCGCGGACGTCGTGCTCGTGGGCGAGGCCCTCGTCACGAGCGACCCCGTGGACACCCTCACCCGATTCTTGGCGGTCTGACATGGCACTGCGCACCGAAACCGGTCCCTACTTCGGCGAGTACGGGGGCCGTTACGTCCCCGAGTCGCTGATCGCGGCCCTCGACGAGCTCGCGGCCGAGTACGAGAGCGCCCGGGACGACCCCGCCTTCCAGGCGGAGCTGTCCGAGCTGCACCGCACGTACACGGGACGCCCGTCCATCATCACGGAGGTGCCGCGCTTCGCCGAGCACGCCGGCGGCGCCCGGGTGATCCTGAAGCGCGAGGACCTGAACCACACGGGCTCGCACAAGATCAACAACGTGCTCGGGCAGGCCCTCGTCGCCAAGCGCCTCGGCAAGACCCGCCTCATCGCCGAGACGGGCGCGGGCCAGCACGGCGTCGCCACCGCGACGGCCGCCGCGCTCTTCGGCATGAGCTGCGTCGTCTACATGGGCGAGGTCGACACCGAGCGCCAGGCGCTCAACGTCGCCCGGATGCGGCTGCTCGGCGCCGAGGTCATCCCGGTGAAGACCGGATCCCGCACGCTCAAGGACGCCATCAACGACGCCCTGCGCGACTGGGTGGCGAACGTGGAGTCGACGCACTACCTGCTCGGCACCGTTGCGGGGCCGCATCCGTTCCCCGTCATGGTGCGCGACTTCCACAAGATCATCGGCGAGGAGGCCCGCCAGCAGGTGCTCGACCTGACCGGCGCCCTGCCCACCGCCGTCACGGCCTGCGTCGGCGGCGGCTCCAACGCCATGGGCATCTTCCACGCGTTCCTCGACGACCCCGACGTGCAGCTGTTCGGATACGAGGCCGCGGGGGACGGCGCCGACACGCCGAGGCACGCGGCCACGATCACCAAGGGCCGCCCCGGCGTGCTCCACGGCGCCCGCAGCTACATGCTGCAGGACGAGGACGGCCAGACCACGGAGTCCCACTCGATCTCCGCCGGACTGGACTACCCGGGCGTGGGTCCCGAGCACGCCTGGCTCTCCGACATCGGCCGCGCGTCCTACCTCCCGATCACGGATGCCGCCGCCATGAGCGCGCTGCGGCTGCTCTCCCGCACGGAGGGCATCATCCCGGCCATCGAGTCGTCTCACGCCCTGGCCGGGACCATCGAGCTCGGCAAGCGGCTCGGGCCGGACGCCGTGATCCTCGTGAACCTCAGCGGGCGCGGGGACAAGGACATGGAGACCGCGGGCCGGTACTTCGACCTCATCGACGCGGAAGCGGAGCAGGTATGACGAACTCGCAGCCGGGCGCGACCGGGAGCCCCGTCGCCCGGGTCGTCCGCGCCCGCCGAGAGGCGGGCACCGGGTCCCTCATCGGTTACCTCCCCGTCGGTTTCCCGGACCTCGACACGAGCGTCGAGGCGGCCGTCGCCCTCGCCGAGAACGGCGTCGACGTGATCGAGCTCGGCCTGCCGTACTCCGACCCGGTCATGGACGGCCCCGTCATCCAGGCGGCGACGCAGCAGGCGCTCGCGCAGGGCTTCCGCCTCCGCGACGGTTTCGAGGCGGTGCGGCGCATCGCCTCGCGCGTCGACACCCCCGTCGTGCTCATGACCTACTGGAACCCCGTCGTGCAGTACGGCGTCGACCGGTTCGCGGACGACCTCGCCGCCGCCGGGGGAGCGGGCCTCATCACGCCCGACCTGATCCCCGACGAGGCGGCCGAGTGGCTTGCGGCGTCGGATCGCACGGGCCTCGACCGCGTCTTCCTCGCCGCGCCGTCATCCACCGAGGCCCGCCTCGAGCAGGCTGTGGCATCGAGCCGCGGCTTCGTCTACGCGGTGTCCACGATGGGCATCACCGGCGCGCGGTCGGACGTCGACCAGGCCGCCCGAGGGCTGGTCGAGCGGCTGCGCGCGGCCGGCTCCGAGAGCGCCTGCGTCGGCCTCGGCATCTCCACGGCCGACCAGGTGCGCGAGGTCCTCACCTACGCGGACGGCGCCATCGTCGGCTCCGCCCTCGTGTCCGCCCTCGCCAACGGCGGTGTCGCGGAGGTCGCACGCACGGCGAAGGCCCTTTCCGACGGCACTAGGGTAAGTTAGCCGTCGCTCCTCAGGCAGCGTCCTCCCTCGTTCCCCCGCTCCTTGTGAAAGGAAGCAGCCGTTGCTCCTCCCTGCCAGCATCCCGAGCCCCAGCCCGGATCAGACGCGCTTCGATCTGACCGGCTGGCTCGCCGACCTCGGCATCGCCCTTCCGCTGCAGTTCACGATCCACGCGTACGCGATCGCGATCCTGGCCGGGATCATCGCCGCGACGCTCCTGACGTCGCGACGGCTCACGGCACGCGGCGCGGAGCCCGGGATCGTGCTCGACATCATCCTGTGGGCGGTGCCGCTCGGCATCGTCGGTGCCCGGGCGTATCACGTGCTCACCCACCCGGGTGACTACTTCTTCGACGGTGCGAACCCGTGGCGGGTGCTCTTCATCTGGGAGGGCGGCAACGCGATCTTCGGTTCGCTGCTCGGCGGCGCCGTCGGCGCCTGGATCGGCTGCCGCATGACCGGCATCCGCTTCTGGTCGTTCGCCGACGCCCTCGCGCCCGCGATGCTGCTCGCGCAGGCACTCGGGCGCCTCGGCAACTACTTCAACGCGGAGCTGTACGGCACGCCCACCGACCTGCCCTGGGGTCTCGAGATCCCGAGCGACAACCCCGCGTTCCCCGCGGGCCTGCCGGAGGGCACCCTGTTCCACCCCACGTTCCTGTACGAGATCATCTGGAACCTCGCCGGCATGGCGCTCATCCTGCTGATCGAGCGCCGGGTGCGTCTGCGGTGGGGTCGCGCGTTCGCGCTCTACCTCATCTGGTACGGGCTCGGCCGCATGGTCTTCGAGTCCATCCGCATCGACCCGAGCGAGATCTTCCTCGGCGTGCGCACGAACGTGTGGGCCGCCCTGGCAGCCGTCGTCATCGGCGTCGCGCTCTTCGTGCTGCAGACGAGACGGCACCCCGGAATCGAGCCCGGCGTGTACGAGCGCGGGCGCGAGTGGGCGCCCGTCCCCGCTGAGGTAGACTCCGGATACACCGATTCGGATTTCGAGAGCGACCGTGTGGACGGCAGCACCGGAATCGACGGATCGGGCGTCTCTCACGCGACCGCCACAAGCGGCTCTCGCGCGACGTCTTCAGACGCCGGGTAGATCACTCCTCCCCGAAGCGTCAGACGAACACCCGCCGCCCTCGCGCGGCGGCACATCGAAACACAGTGGGCCAGCGACGTCCCCCTCTCCTTCCGGCTACCTGAGGACGGTTACCGCATGTCGGTCGACACATTCGCGAGCACGACGCCACCGGGCGGCATGCCGTTCAGCACGGCGCCCGCCGCCGCGGGCATGTACGACCCGCGCTTCGAGAAGGACGCCTGCGGCCTCGCCATGGTCGCGACGCTGCGCGGCACGGCGGGGCACGACATCATCGTCGCGGCGCTCGACGCGCTGCGGAACCTCGAGCACCGCGGCGCGGTCGGCTCCGACGCGGGCACGGGCGATGGTGCCGGCATCGTCACCCAGGTGCCGGACGAGTTCCTCCGCGCCGTCGCCGGCTTCGAGCTGCCCGCCGCCGGTGCCTATGCCGTCGGTCTTGGCTTCCTGCCGACGGATGCGGCGGAGCGAGAGGCCGCGAAGGCCGGCATCGCGACGATCGCGGAGGAGGAGGACCTGCGGGTCCTCGGCTGGCGCGCCGTTCCCACGAACCCCGACGAGCTCGGCTCGCTCGCCCGCGGCGCCATGCCCGTGATCGAGCAGCTCTTCGTCTCCAGCGTCCGCCTCGACGACGACGGCGCGCCGCTCTCCGGCGTCGCCCTCGACCGCCAGGCGTTCCGGTTGCGCAAGCGCGCCGAGCGCAGCGTCGCCGCGTACTTCCCGTCGCTGTCGTCGCGCACCATGGTCTACAAGGGCATGGTCACGACCCTCCAGCTCGAGCCCTTCTATCCCGACCTGTCGGACGAGCGGTTCGCGTCGAAGCTCGCCCTCGTGCACTCGCGCTACTCCACGAACACATTCCCGTCGTGGCCGCTGGCCCAGCCGTTCCGCATGATCGCGCACAACGGCGAGATCAACACCGTGCAGGGCAACCGCAACTGGATGCGCGCCCGCCAGTCCCAGCTGCAGTCCGAGCTGCTCGGCGACCTCGAGCCGATCCTGCCGATCGTCACGCCGGGCGCGAGCGACTCCGCGTCGTTCGACGAGGTCGTCGAGCTGCTCGAGCTGAGCGGCCGCACCCTGCCGCACGCCATCATGATGATGGTCCCGGAGGCCTGGGAGAACTCGACGGACATCGACCCGGAGCTGCGCTCGTTCTACGAGTACCACTCGATGCTCATGGAGCCGTGGGACGGACCGGCCGCCATCGTCTTCACCGACGGCGCCCTCGTCGGCGCGACCCTCGACCGCAACGGCCTGCGCCCCGGCCGCTACCTCGTGACAGACGAGGGCCTCGTCGTGCTCGCGAGCGAGATCGGCGTGCTCGACATCGACCCGGCACGCGTCGTGCGGAAGGGCCGGCTGCGCCCCGGCAAGATGTTCCTCGTCGACACCGAGGCCGGCCGCCTCATCGAGGACGAGGAGATCAAGAGCACCCTCGCGGGTTCCGAGCCGTGGGGCGAGTGGCTCGAGGGCGGGCGCATCAACCTGCAGGACCTGCCCGACCGCGAGCACATCGTGCACACTCCCGCGTCCGTCGTGCGCCGCCAGCGCACGTTCGGCTACACGACGGAGGAGGTGCGCATCCTCCTCTCGCCCATGGCGCAGACGGGCGCGGAGCCCCTCGGCGCGATGGGGTCGGACACCCCCATCGCGGTGCTCTCGAAGCGTCCCCGCCTCCTGTTCGACTACTTCACGCAGCAGTTCGCCCAGGTGACGAACCCGCCGCTCGACTCCATCCGCGAGGCCGTCGTCACGTCGCTGCGGCTCGGCCTCGGCCCGGAGCGGAACCTGCTCGACGCCACGCCCGAGCACGCCCGCCAGGTCATCCTGGACTTCCCGGTCATCGACAACGACGAGCTGGCGAAGATCCAGCACATCGACCCGAGCCCCGGCAGCCGCACGACCACGACCATCCGCGGCCTCTACCGCGTCGACGACGGCCCGCAGGCCATGGAGCGGCGCATCGCCGCCATGTGCCGCGAGGTCGACGAGGCGATCGAGAAGGGCGCGCTGTTCATCGTGCTCAGCGACCGCGACTCCACGAGGGACCTCGCACCACTGCCGTCGCTGCTCATGCTCGCGGCTGTGCACCACCACCTCATCCGCACCGAGAACCGGATGCGCGTCGGCATCGTCGTCGAGGCGGGCGACGTGCGCGAGGTGCACCACATCGCCGCCCTCATGGGCTTCGGTGCGTCGGCCGTGAACCCCTACCTCGCCATGGAGACGTGCGAGAACCTCGTGCGCAGCGGCATGATCGTCGGCATCACGCCCGAGAAGGCCGTCCAGAACGTCATCAAGGCGCTCGGCAAGGGCGTGCTGAAGATCATGTCCAAGATGGGCATCTCGACCGTGTCGTCGTACGCGGCGGCGCAGACGTTCGAGGCCGTCGGACTCAGCCGCGAGCTCGTCGACCAGTACTTCACGGGCACGCCGACGCGCCTCGGTGGCGTCGGCATCGACGTCATCGCGGCGGAGAGCGCCGCCCGGCACGCCGACGCGTACGGCCCCGAGCGTGTGACCGAGACCCACGAGCACCTGAACACGGGCGGCGAGTACCAGTGGCGTCGCTTCGGTCCGCCGCATCTCTTCAACCCCGACACGGTGTTCCGCCTGCAGCACTCGACGCGGTCGCGCCGGTACGACATCTTCCGCGAGTACTCGGAGATGGTCGACCGCCAGTCCGAGGAGCTCATGACCCTGCGCGGCCTGTTCCGCCTCGACACCGACCGGCGGCCGTCCGTGCCGCTGGACGAGGTCGAGCCCATCAGCGCCATCGTGAAGCGCTTCTCGACGGGCGCCATGAGCTACGGCTCCATCTCGCAGGAGGCGCACGAGACGCTCGCGATCGCCATGAACCGGCTGGGCGCGAAGTCCAACACCGGCGAGGGCGGCGAGGACGTCGACCGCCTGCTCGACCCCGAGCGGCGCAGCGCCATCAAGCAGGTCGCGTCCGGGCGCTTCGGCGTCACGAGCATGTACCTGACCCACGCGGACGACATCCAGATCAAGATGGCGCAGGGCGCGAAGCCGGGCGAGGGCGGCCAGCTGCCGCCCATGAAGGTGTACCCGTGGATCGCGCGCACCCGCAACGCGACCGCGGGCGTCGGGCTCATCTCGCCGCCGCCCCACCACGACATCTACTCGATCGAGGACCTGAAGCAGCTCATCTTCGACCTGAAGCGGGCGAACCCGGGTGCGCGCATCCACGTCAAGCTCGTGAGCCAGTCCGGCATCGGCGCGGTCGCGGCCGGGGTCACGAAGGCGCTCGCCGACGTCGTGCTCGTGTCCGGGCACGACGGGGGAACGGGCGCCAGCCCGCTCAACTCGCTGAAGCACGCGGGCACGCCGTGGGAGATCGGCCTCGCCGAGACCCAGCAGACCCTCATGCTGAACGGGATGCGCGACCGCGTCGTCGTGCAGGTCGACGGGCAGATGAAGACGGGGCGCGACGTGATCGTCGCCGCCCTCCTCGGCGCGGAGGAGTACGGCTTCGCGACCGCCCCGCTCATCGTCTCCGGCTGCATCATGATGCGCGTGTGCCACCTCGACACCTGTCCGGTCGGGGTCGCGACGCAGAACCCGGAGCTGCGCTCGCGCTTCACCGGCAAGCCGGAGTTCGTGGTCAACTTCTTCGAGTTCCTCGCCCAGGAGGTGCGGGAGTACCTCGCGGAGCTCGGCTTCCGCAGCCTCGACGAGGCCATCGGTCACAGCGAGCTGCTGAACGTCGACGCGGCCATCAAGCACTGGAAGACCGACGGACTCGACCTGACGCCGGTGCTCGTCGGCCCGGAGTTCCCCGAGGACGAGCCGCGGCGCAACCGGGTTCCGCAGAACCACGAGCTCGACGAGCACTTCGACAACCAGCTGCTGCACCGCAGCCGCGAGGCGATCGAGCACGGCACGCCCGTGCGGATCGAGCTGCCCGTGCGCAACACCGCCCGGGCCGTCGGCACGATGCTCGGCCACGAGGTGACGAAGAAGCACGGCGCGAACGGACTGCCCGCCGGCACCATCGACATCACACTGCGCGGATCCGCGGGACAGTCCTTCGGCGCGTTCGTGCCGTCGGGCATAACGCTGCGCCTGGAGGGCGACAGCAACGACTACGTCGGCAAGGGCCTCTCCGGCGGAAGCATCGTCGTGCGGCCCGACCGCGCCGCGACGTTCCCGGCCGAGGAGAACGTCATCGCGGGCAACGTGATCGGCTACGGCGCGACCCGGGGCAGCATGTTCCTGCGCGGCATCGTCGGTGAGCGGTTCATGGTGCGCAACTCCGGCGCGACCGCCGTCTCGGAGGGCGTCGGCGATCACGCGCTCGAGTACATGACCGGCGGGCTCGCGGTCATCCTCGGCGGCACGGGCCGCAACCTCGGTGCGGGCATGTCCGGCGGCACCGCGTACGTATACGAGCTCGACACCGACCGTGTGAACGGCGAGGCGCTCGCCTCGGGCGAGCTCGAGCTGCACCGGCTGGGCAGCGCGGACGGCGAGATCCTGCACGACCTGCTCGAGCAGCACGTGCGGGAGACGGACTCCGCTGTCGCGAGGCGCATGCTCGCCGACTTCGACACCGCGGTGGAGCGCTTCGTGAAGGTGCTGCCGCGGGACTACGCCGCCGTGCTCGCCACGCGCCAGACGGCGCTCGACGAAGGCCTCGACCCCGACGGGGACGTTGTCTGGGGAAGGATTCTGGAGGTGACCGGTGGCTGATCCCAAGGGGTTTCTGAAGGTCCGGGAGCGCGAGCTGCCGGCCCGTCGACCCGTCGCGCTGCGGCTCATGGACTGGAAAGAGGTCTACGAGCAGCAGGAGTCGGGCGAGCTCCGCCGTCAGGCGGGGCGGTGCATGGACTGCGGCATCCCGTTCTGCCACCAGGGTTGCCCGCTCGGCAACCTGATCCCCGAGTGGAACGACCTGATGTGGCGGGGCGAGGGTCGCGAGGCCATCGAGCGCCTGCACGCGACGAACAACTTCCCGGAGTTCACCGGCCGGCTCTGCCCGGCGCCGTGCGAGAGCTCCTGCGTCCTCGGCATCAACCAGCCCCCCGTGACCATCAAGCAGGTCGAGGTGTCGATCGCGGACCAGGCGTTCGCGAACGGCTGGGTGCAGCCGCACCCGCCCGAGCGGCTGACCGGCAAGACCGTCGCCGTCGTCGGCTCGGGCCCCGCCGGTCTCGCGGCCGCTCAGCAGCTGACCCGCGCGGGCCACACCGTCGCCGTGTTCGAGCGGGACGACCGCATCGGCGGCCTGCTGCGGTACGGCATCCCGGACTTCAAGATGGAGAAGAAGCACCTCGATGCGCGCCTCAACCAGATGATGGCCGAGGGCACCCGCTTCCGCGCCGGCATCAACATCGGCGTCGACATCACCTGGGCGGAGCTCCGCCAGCGCTACGACGCCGTCGTGATCGCCACCGGCGCCCTCGTGCCGCGCGACCTGCCCATCCCCGGGCGCGACATGGACGGCATCCACTTCGCCATGGAGTACCTGACCCAGTCGAACCACGCGACGGCCGGCGACACGGTGGTCGACCAGATCACCGCGGAGGGCAAGCACGTCGTCATCCTCGGCGGCGGTGACACCGGTGCCGACTGCATCGGCACCGCCCACCGCCAGCACGCGGCCTCGGTCACCAACCTCGCCATCGGCCAGCAGCCGCCGAGCGAGCGCCCCGAGACCCAGCCGTGGCCCATGTCGCCGACCCTGTTCGAGGTGGCGAGCGCCCACGAGGAGGGCGGCGAGCGCCACTACCTCGCGTCGACGGTGGAGTTCCTCGACGACGGCTACGGATCCGTGCGCGCCATCCGCGTCGCCGAGACCGAGTACCGCGACGGCCGCCGCGTTCCGCGCGCCGGCACGGAGCGCGAGATCCCCGCGGACCTCGTGCTGCTCGCCCTCGGCTTCACCGGCCCCGAGAGCACGGAGCTCTCGACCCAGCTCGGCGTCCCGTTCGACGACCGTGGCAACGTGCGCCGCGACGGCGACTACCAGACGCCCGAGCCCGGCGTCTTCGTGGCCGGCGACGCCGGTCGCGGTCAATCGCTCATCGTCTGGGCCATCGCAGAGGGTCGCGCTGCGGCCTCCGCGGTTGACCGGTACCTTGAGGGGGAGACGGAGCTTCCGTTCCCGGTGCGCCCCACCGATCGGGCCATCTCCGTCTGAGCGGGCCGAAGCCCCGCTGAGCAGCCGTTCCGGCACAGCACAATCCGTCCAACGCGCCCCTGCGGGCGCAGAAACGTGAGCAAGACAGAATGAGCAGACGCGCGAAGATCGTCGCGACCCTGGGCCCGGCGACATCGTCGCTGGAGAGCATCAGAGCAATCATCGATGCCGGTGTCGACGTGGCCCGGATGAACCTCAGTCACGGCAGCTACGACGTTCACGAGGCGATCTACGCGAAGGTACGCCAGGCGTCCGAGGACGCGGGCCGCGCGGTCGCCGTGCTCGTCGACCTGCAGGGCCCGAAGATCCGCCTCGGCAAGTTCGCGGACGGCCCCCACGACCTCGCGCTGGGCGACACCTTCAAGATCACCATCGACGACATCCAGGGCACGAAGGACATCGCGTCGACGACGTTCAAGGGCCTGCCGAACGATGTCAAGGCGGGCGACCCGCTGCTCATCGACGACGGCCGCGTGACGCTCCGGGTGACCGAGACCGACGGCACCGTCGTGACGACGGTCGTCGAGGTGCCCGGCGCGGTGTCCAACAACAAGGGCATCAACCTGCCCGGCGTCGCCGTGAACGTGCCCGCCCTGTCCGACAAGGACGAGGCGGACCTCCGCTGGGGCCTCCGCCTCGGCGCGGACATGATCGCCCTGTCCTTCGTGCGCAACGCCGCCGACATCGAGCGCGTGCACGCGATCATGGAGGAGGAGGGACGCAGGATCCCCGTCGTCGCCAAGGTGGAGAAGCCCCAGGCCGTCGACGCCCTCGAGGAGATCGTCGACGCGTTCGACGCCATCATGGTCGCCCGCGGCGACCTGGGCGTCGAGCTGCCCCTCGAGGCCGTGCCGATCGTGCAGAAGCGCGCCGTCGAGCTCGCCCGCCGCAGGGCCAAGCCCGTCATCGTCGCGACGCAGATGCTCGAGACGATGATCTCCAGCCCCCGCCCGACCCGCGCAGAGGCGTCGGACTGCGCGAACGCGGTCCTGGACGGCGCGGACGCCCTCATGCTGAGCGGCGAGACGTCGGTCGGCGAGTTCCCGGTCGTGACGGTCGAGACGATGGCGCGCATCATCGAGTCGACCGAGCGGCACGGCCTCGACCGCATCCCGGCGCTCGGCACGCGCCCCTTCACCCAGGGTGGCGCGATCACGCTGGCCGCGGCGGAGGTGGGGGAGTTCGTCGAGGCCAAGTTCCTCTGCGTGTTCACGGAGTCCGGCGACTCCGTGCGCCGCATGTCGCGTCTGCGCAACGGCATCCCCATCCTCGCCTTCACGCCCGACCCGGCGATCCGGCGCCGCATGGCTCTCAACTGGGGCGTCGAGTCCTTCGTCGTCTCGCGGGTGAAGCACACAGACCAGATGGTCGCGCAGGTGGACGAGGTGCTGACCCGCGAGGGCATGGCCGTGAACGGCGAGAAGGTCGTCATCATCTCCGGATCCCCTCCCGGGATCCCCGGCACCACCAACGACATCCGCGTGCACCGGGTCGGCGACGTCCTGTAGCCGCCCGACCCGGGACACTCGGGAGCGTGGCGCAGCGGCGCCACGCCACCCCTAACCTGTACGGGTGAGCGCGGCCGGCGGGGGCGGCGCGGCCGACGACGTCGAGCCGCGCTCCCGCGGCGACCGCCGGGAGCTTCCGCCCGCCGGCATCTGGTCGCCGGCGCGTCGGGTCACGACGCTCGGAGCGACGGGGCTCGTGTTCCTCACGGCGTTCGAGGCGCTCGCGGTCACGACGGTCATGCCGCTCGTCAGCCGGGACCTGGGTGGCGAGGCGCTCTACGCGCTCGCGTTCTCTGCGCCCCTCGCCGTGTCGATCGTCGGCATGGTCGCGGCGGGCGGATCAGCGGATCGGAACGGACCGCGGAGGCCCCTGACCGCGGCTATCGCGCTGTTCGCGCTCGGGTTGCTCCTCGCCGGGATCGCTCCGGGGATGATCGTGCTGCTGCTCGGGCGCGCCCTGCAGGGCCTCGGCAGCGGCGCCATCACGGTGGCGCTGTACGTGCTCGTGGCCCGCGCCTATCCCGAGTCGCTGCATCCGCGCGTCTTCGGGGCGTTCGCCGCGGCGTGGGTGCTGCCCTCCCTCGTCGGTCCCGTGCTCGCCGGCCTCGTGGCCGAGCACTCGTCATGGCGGTGGGTGTTCCTCGGCGTGCTGGCCCTCGTGCCGTTCGCCGGGGCGGCGGTGCTGCCCTCGGCCCGCGCCGCGAGCGCGCCGAACCCCGACGCTGCCCGGATGCGCGCCGCCCCTGTGCTGCTCGCGGCCGCGTCGGCGGCGGCGGTGCTCGGCGTCGGCGCGCTGGCCGGCGCACCTTCGCCGGCCACCGTCCCCGCCGTGCTCGGCCTCGTCGTCGTCCTCCTGATCGCGCTCCGCCCGCTCCTGCCGCCCGGGACCCTCGTCGCGCGTCGCGGGACGCCGAGCGTCCTGCTCGCCCGCGCCGCCGTCGCCGCCGCCTTCTTCGGCGCAGAGGTCTACCTGCCATACCTGCTCATCGAGCGGGACGGGCTGTCGCCCTCCATCGCGGGTCTCACCCTCACGGGCGCCGCCATCACCTGGGCCGCCGCATCGAACCTGCAGGCGCGGCTGGGCGAGCGAGCGTCGCACGAGCGCGTCGTGCTCATCGGCGTGAGCGCCGTGGCGACGACGACCGGGCTGGTGCTCGCGGCGGCCCTCGCGGGCTGGCCACCCGCGGTGCTGTTCGCGGCGTGGCTTCTCGGCGGCGCCGGCATGGGGCTGGCGTTCCCGCGGTTCAGCACGCTCGTGCTCGCACGGGCACCGGAGTCGGAGCGCGGCTTCGCGTCCTCGGCGATGACGACGGTGGAGGCCGTCGCGGGAGCGCTGCTGCTCGCGGTGTCCGGCATCGTGGTCGCAGGTCTCGCGACGGCGGGGGGCGTGCTGCCGTTCTCGGCGGCGTTCGCCATAGCCGCGCTCGCCGGCGTCGCGGCCGTGCTCTTCAGTCTGCGGATGCGACGCTGAGGCCGCCCCGCGCGAGGAAGCGAACCGCCCGGGCAGACGGGGGAGCGATTCGTCGAGTCGTTCGTCGGGGCCGCCGATCGCCCCGGGTGCCGGATGTGGGGGTCGAACCCACACGTCCTTCCGGACAAAGCATTTTGAGTGCTCCGCGTCTGCCATTCCGCCAATCCGGCCAAGCACGGCGTGGTTCACAATACCGTAGACTTCTGGGCGTGTCAGACCAAGAGATCTCGCCCTCAGCCCCCCGTCGCGTCGTTGTCGCCGAGGACGAATCCCTGATCCGACTGGATATCGTGGAGACGCTCCGCGACAACGGCTTCGAGGTCGTCGGCGAGGCCGGCGACGGCGAGACGGCCGTCGCACTGGCGACGGAGCTGCGGCCCGACCTCGTCATCATGGACGTGAAGATGCCCCAGCTCGACGGCATCTCGGCCGCGGAGCGGCTGAGCAAGGGGCACATCGCGCCTGTCGTGCTGCTGACGGCGTTCAGCCAGAAGGAGCTCGTCGAGCGCGCGAGCGAGGCGGGCGCTCTCGCCTACGTCGTCAAGCCGTTCACCCCCAACGACCTGCTGCCCGCCATCGAGATCGCCCTCGCCCGCTACGCGCAGATCATCACCCTCGAGGCCGAGGTGTCCGACCTCGTCGAGCGCTTCGAGACCCGCAAGCTCGTCGACCGCGCCAAGGGCCTGCTCAACGAGAAGATGGGCCTCACCGAGCCGGAGGCGTTCCGCTGGATCCAGAAGGCGTCGATGGACCGCCGGCTCACCATGCACGACGTGGCCCAGGCCATCATCGAGCAGCTCGCGCCCAAGAAGTAGCCCCCGGCTCCTCCACGAGCCCGTAGCGCCCAGCCCCGGGCGACGCCACTGTCGGCGCCTGCCCGGGCAGGCGCATCGTGCCCAGCGGCCCGACTAGGGGCGGTCGCGCAGCAGGTTCGTGATGCGCACGGTCGACAGGCGCCTGCCCTGCTCGTCGGTGATGACGATCTCGTGCGTCGTCAGCGTGCGGCCGAGGTGCAGCGCGGTGCACGTGCCCGTCACCGTTCCGCCCGTAGCCGAGCGACTGTGGCTCGCGTTCAGCTCGATGCCGACGGCGATGCGGCCGGGCCCGGCGTGGATGCTCGCCGACATCGACCCGAGGGACTCCGCGAGCACGACGTGCGCGCCGCCGTGCAGGATGCCGAACGGCTGGGTGTTGCCCTCGACCGGCATCGTGGCGACCGAGCGATCGGCGCCGAGCTTGAGCACCCGGATGCCCATCTTCTCGGCGAGCGGCCCGACATCGGTCGGCGATCGGTGCGCGCCGGTCGCCACGCCGTCCTGCCCTGTGCTGTCCTGCCCTGTGCTGTCGCGCCCTGTGGCGTCCTGCGCTGTGCTGTCGTGCCTCGTACGGTCCGGCCCCGTGCGGTCCGGCCCTGTGCTGTCCTGCAATGGTCTCCTCGGGGAAGGCGCGGGGCGCGGGTGCCGGCGGGGGGCCTCGGCGACCGCCGGCGGCCGTGGGGCTGTCGGCGGCTGCTTATAGGCTTGAGCCCGTGCCGAATCCGGAAAAGCCTACCCTCCTCATCGTCGACGGCCACTCGCTGGCGTTCCGGGCGTTCTACGCCCTCCCCGTCGACAGCTTCACCACCCGTGACGGCCAGCACACCAACGCGATCCACGGCTTCCTCGCCATGCTGCTGCTGCTGCTGCAGAAGGAGAAGCCCACCCACCTCGCCGTGGCGTTCGACATCTCCCGCTTCTCGTTCCGCACGCGCGAGTACGCCGAGTACAAGGGCACCCGCGGCTCGACCCCGCCGGAGTTCACCGGTCAGGTGCCGCTCCTGCAGGAGGTGCTGAAGACGATGAACATCACCACCATCGCCAAGGAGGACTACGAGGCGGACGACATCCTCGCCACCCTGGCCAAGCAGGGCTCGGAGCAGGGCTACCGGGTGCTCGTCGTGTCGGGTGACCGTGACACCATCCAGCTCGTGAACGACGACGTCACGCTGCTCTACCCCAACGCCATGGGCGTGAGCCAGCTCGGCAGGTACGACGCGGAGAAGGTGATGGAGAAGTACGGCGTGCGGCCGGAGCAGTACCCCGACATCGCGGCCCTCGTCGGCGAGACGAGCGACAACCTGCCGGGCGTCGACAAGGTGGGGCCGAAGACGGCGGCGAAGTGGATCAACCAGTACGGCTCGCTCGACGCCGTGCTCGAGAACCGGGACTCTATCGGCGGAAAGGTGGGCGAGAACCTCCGGGCCCAGGTGGAGAACGTCGTGCGCAACCGCAGGCTCAACCGGCTTCTCACCGACGTCGAGCTGCCCGTCGGTCCCGACGACCTCGAGCGCAAGGGCATCGATGAGCCGGCGCTGCGCGAGGTGTTCGACCGCCTGCAGTTCCGCACGCTGCTCGACCGGGTGCTGAAGCTCGAGGCCGACGAGGCCCCGGTGTCGAGTGAGGACACGCTCGAGGTGCCCGTCAACGAGGACGTCACCGGCACGACGCCGCACCCCGAGGCGCAGAACCTGCTCGACGAGGAGCTCGAGAAGTGGCTCGAGCGGTCCACCGAGGCGACGCCCGGCGGCCTCGGCCTGACGGTCGAGGTGCACGACGGCCAGGTCATCGGATTCGGCGTCGCGAGCGCGACGGAGTCCGTGACGCTGCCCTGGGCCGCCGGCCGCGCGGACTACGCGCCGTTCGAGCGCTGGCTCGCGAGCGGAAAACCGAAGGTCATGAGCGATGCCAAGTATCAGGTCAAGGCCATGACGCAGTCCGGACTCGCCTTCGACGGACTCGCCTTCGACGCCCACGTCGCCGGCTGGCTGCTGCGGCCCGGAGCGCCGGACAAGACGCTCGCCGCCCTGGTCTCCCGGCACCTGCACGAGGACCTGCCGCAGCCGGACGCGAACCAGCTCGTGCCGGCGGACGACATCCTCACCACCCCGCTCGAGGCCTGGTTCACGCAGCGGCTGTGCGCCGTGATGCGGGACGAGCTCGACGCGACGACGCTGTCCGTGCTGGTCGACATCGAGCTGCCGACGCTCCTCGTCCTCGCCCGCATGGAGCTCAGCGGCATGACGACGGATCGCGAGACCCTCGCCGGACTGTCGTCGGCGCTCGGCGAGCGGGTCACCGAGCTCGCGGCCGGCGCATACGCGGAGGTGGGCCGCGAGCTCAACCTCGGGTCGCCGAAGCAGCTGCAGGAGGTGCTGTTCGACCAGCTCGGCATGCCGAAGACCCGGGCGAACAAGACGGGCTACTCCACGGACGCCGGCGCGCTCGCGGATCTGCAGGCCTCGAACCCGCATCCGTTCCTCGACCTCCTGCTGCAGCACCGCGACGCGAGCAAGCTGCGGCAGATCATCGAGACCCTCGAGCGGTCGATCGGCCCCGACCAGCGCATCCACACCTCGTACGTGCAGACCGGCACGAGCACCGGCCGCATCTCGTCGACTGACCCGAACCTGCAGAACATCCCGATCCGCACGGAGGAGGGCCGTCGCATCCGCCGGGCGTTCCGCGTGGGCGAGGGGTTCGACACGCTCCTCACCGCCGACTACTCCCAGATCGAGATGCGCATCATGGCGCACCTGTCGGACGACCCCGGGCTGATCGAGGCGTTCAACGCGGGGGAGGACCTGCACCGCTTCGTCGGCTCGCGCGTCTTCGGCGTCGAACCGTCCGACGTCACGAACGAGATGCGCAGCAAGGTGAAGGCCATGTCGTACGGGCTCGCCTACGGCCTCAGCGCCTTCGGCCTGTCCAAGCAGCTGCGCATCGACACCGCAGAGGCCAAGCAGCTCATGGCCGACTACTTCTCGCGGTTCGGTGCCGTCCGCGACTACCTGCGCAACGTCGTGGAGCAGGCGCGCGAGGACGGCTACACCGAGACGATCTTCGGCCGCCGCCGCCCGTTCCCCGACCTGAAGAGCCCGAACCGCGTGATCCGCGACAACGCAGAACGCCAGGCGCTGAACGCGCCCATCCAGGGGTCGGCCGCCGACATCATGAAGTTCGCCATGATCGGCATCGACCGCGACCTGCGGGAGCAGGGCCTGAAGGCGCGCATGCTCATGCAGGTGCACGACGAGCTCGTCTTCGAGGTGCACGACGCGGAGTGGGACGCCCTGGAGTCCATCGTCACGCGCCGCATGGCCGGGGCGGCCCAGCTGACCGTGCCCCTCGACGTGCAGGTCGGCCGGGGGGAGAATTGGGACGAGGCCGCGCACTAGCGCGACACGGGTGCCGACGGCGGCACCGGAAGAACCACGATCAGCGAAAGAAGTACCACCGGTGCCCACGAGCCCCATCGACAGCCCGCCCCTCACCCTCGCCGACCTGCTCGACGGGGGTGGTGTCCGGCTGGAGGCATCGGCGACCGACCGGCTCGACGCGGTGAGCCAGGCGGGCGGCCTGCTCGTGAGCAGCGGCGCCGCGGACCCCTCGTACGTCGGTTCGATGCTGCGCCGGGAGACGACGGTGTCCACCTACGTCGGCAACGGCGTCGCCATGCCGCACGGCACGATCGCAGGCAAGCACGCCGTGAACCGCGACGCGCTCGCCCTGCTGCGCTTCCCGGACGGGGTGGACTGGAACGGCGAGACGGTGCGCATCGTCGTCGGCATCGCCGCCGCGGGCGGCGGGCACATCGCCATGCTTGCCCGTCTCGCCGACGCGCTGCTCGACCACGGGACCGTCGACCGGATCCTCGCCGCCGAGTCGCCGGAGGACGTGCTCGCCGTCTTCCGCCGGGTCGGCACCGCCGCGGAGGGGAACGGCGGGCAAGCGGCGTCCGGTGCCGTGCGGTCCGTCACCGACGGGGCTGCAGCGGCCGATTAGCGCGCAATAGGCTCGACGGCATGACGAGCCCCACCTCCGGCAGCACATCCTCCGGCAGCCCCGCGTCCGCCCGCGAGACCACCGCCGTCGACGCCGTCGCGGAGGGCTGGGTCGACACCCTCCTCGAGCTGAACCCCGAGCTGCACGTCTCCCTCGGCAGACCGGGTCGCGAGGGGGAGTACTCCGACTACTCGCCCGAGGGGCACGAACGCCGCGCGCAGGCCGCGCGCCGCGTGCTCTCCGCCCTGGAGGCCGTTTCCCCCGCGGACGACGTCGACGTCGTCACGGCCGCGGACCTGCGCCGGGAGCTCGAGCTGGACCTGGCGCGGCACGAGGCGCGGCTGTACCTCCGCGACCTGAACGTCATCGCGTCGCCCGCGCAGGAGATCCGTGAGGTGTTCGACCTGATGCCGACCGCTTCGGAGGAGGACTGGGCCGCAGTGGCCGCCCGGCTGCGCAATGTGCCGGCGGCAGTGGCGGGGTACCGTCAGACGCTCGGCGCCGGTATCGCGGCGGGCAGCGCTCCCGCCCGCCGCCAGGTGCGGGAGGTCGCGAAGCAGGCCGCCGCGCACGCCGCCGGGAACGGGTTCTTCCGCTCCCTCGTCGCGGACGCGTCCACGGACGGCGCGCCCCTGCCAGAGTCCCTGCGCTCGGACCTGAGGGCCGCCGCGGACGGCGCCGCCGAGGCGTACGCTCGGCTCGCGGATTTCCTGCGCTCCGACCTCGAGCCCGTCTCCCGGCAGGACGACGCCGCCGGACGCGAGGAGTACGCCATCGCGTCCCGCGGCTTCCTCGGCGCGACGATCGACCTCGACGAGACCTACGAGTGGGGCATCGAGGAGCTCGCCCGCATGACAGAAGAGCAGGAGGCCATCGCCCGGGAGATCCTGCCGGGCGCCGGTGTCCCCGAGGCGATCGAGCACCTCGAGGCGGACGAGAGCCGCATGCTGCACGGCACGGACGCGCTTCAGCGCTGGATGCAGGAGACCAGCGATCAGGCGGTCGAGGAGCTCTCCCGCTCGCACTTCGACATCCCCGACGTCATCCGGGAGCTCGAGTGCCGTATCGCCCCGACGCACGAGGGCGGCATCTACTACACGGGACCGGCGGACGACTTCTCCCGGCCGGGTCGCATGTGGTGGTCCGTGCCGGAGGGGGTCACCGAGTTCGCCACCTGGCGCGAGCTCACCACCGTGTACCACGAGGGCGTGCCCGGACATCACCTGCAGATCGCGCAGGCCACCTACAACAAGGCGAGCCTGAACAGCTGGCGCCGCATCGCGGGCACCTCCGGCCACGCCGAGGGCTGGGCGCTGTACGCCGAGCGCCTCATGGAGGAGCTCGGTCACCTCGACGACCCTGCCGATCGGCTCGGCATGCTCGACGGGCAGCGGATGCGCGCGGCACGGGTGGTGCTCGACATCGGCGTGCACCTGCGCAAGCAACGCCCGGACGGCGGCGGCGTCTGGGACGCCGACTACGCGTTCGGGTTCCTCAAGCGCAACGTCACCATGGACGAGAGCTTCGTGCGCTTCGAGGTGAATCGCTACCTCGGCTGGCCGGGGCAGGCACCCGCGTACAAGGTGGGCCAGCGCATCTGGGAGCAGCTGCGCGACGAGTACCGCAGGCGCGAGGGTGCGGACTTCGACATCAGGCGCTTCCACCGCCGGGCGCTCGACATCGGGGGCGTCGGACTCGACACGTTGCGCACGGCGCTGCTCAGCTGATCGGCGGGTCGCGTGCCGTCGCCGGCGGGCTGGCGCGCGTGGAACAGGGGCGCTAGAATCGAATGTCGCACTCGCGGCATATTCCTATTCGCCTGTCACGGCGACATGTGCACCGCATCGCCCGTGACCGATAACCATGTCCATTCTGGAGCAACCACTACATGACGATCGCAACGACCGACAAGGCACTGAAGCAGGTAGCCGTAAACGACATCGGCTCCGCAGAAGACTTCCTTGCGGCGGTCGAGAAGACCCTGAAATTCTTCAACGACGGAGACCTCATCGAGGGCACCGTGGTGAAGATCGACCGCGATGAGGTCCTCCTCGACGTCGGTTACAAGACCGAGGGCGTCATCCCCTCGCGCGAGCTCTCCATCAAGCACGACGTCGACCCGAGCGAGGTCGTTCAGGTCGGCGACAGTGTCGAGGCACTCGTTCTCCAGAAGGAGGACAAAGAGGGCCGGCTCATCCTGTCCAAGAAGCGCGCGCAGTACGAGCGTGCGTGGGGCGACGTCGAGAAGATCAAGGAGTCCGATGGCGTCGTCACCGGTTCCGTGATCGAGGTCGTCAAGGGCGGTCTCATCGTCGACATCGGCCTGCGTGGCTTCCTCCCGGCATCGCTCATCGAGCTCCGCCGCGTGCGGGACCTCACGCCCTACCTCGGCCAGGAGATCGAGGCCAAGATCCTCGAGCTCGACAAGAACCGCAACAACGTCGTCCTCTCCCGCCGCGCGCTGCTCGAGCAGACGCAGTCCGAGAGCCGCTCGACGTTCCTCAACAACCTGCACAAGGGCCAGGTCCGCAAGGGCGTCGTCTCCTCGATCGTCAACTTCGGTGCGTTCGTGGACCTCGGCGGCGTCGACGGTCTCGTCCACGTCTCCGAGCTCAGCTGGAAGCACATCGAGCACGCCAGCGAGGTCGTCGAGGTCGGCCAGGAGGTCACCGTCGAGATCCTCGAGGTCGACCTCGAGCGCGAGCGCGTCTCCCTGTCGCTCAAGGCGACGCAGGAGGACCCGTGGCAGGTCTTCGCCCGCACCCACGCCATCGGCCAGGTCGCACCGGGCAAGGTCACCAAGCTCGTTCCGTTCGGTGCGTTCGTGCGCGTCGCGGACGGCATCGAGGGCCTCGTGCACATCTCGGAGCTGTCCGGCAAGCACGTCGAGCTCGCCGAGCAGGTCGTGTCGGTCGGCGAAGAGGTCTTCGTCAAGGTCATCGACATCGACCTCGAGCGTCGTCGCATCTCGCTGAGCCTCAAGCAGGCCAACGAGGGCGTGGACCCCGAGGGCACCGAGTTCGACCCGGCGCTCTACGGCATGCTCACCGAGTACGACGAGCAGGGGAACTACAAGTACCCCGAGGGCTTCGACCCGGAGACGAACGAGTGGAAGGAAGGCTTCGAGGCCCAGCGCGAGAAGTGGGAGCAGGACTACGCTGCCGCCCAGGCTCGCTGGGAGGCCCACAAGAAGCAGGTCGTCGCCGCCGCAGAGGCCGAGGCGTCCGACACCGGCACCACGTCCGTCGGCGGCTCCTCCTTCACGAGCGAGTCGGCCGGAGCGGGCACGCTCGCCGATGACGAGTCCCTCGCGGCCCTCCGCGAGAAGCTCTCGAGCAACTCCTAAGCACCATCCGCCCGGCTCGCCAGGCACCGGGGCGGCCTCTCCTTCGGGAGGGGCCGCCCTTCGGCGTTTCCGCCCCGTCACCCGCGCCGGCCGGGCCGCCACCGGCATAGGGTTGACGGGTGTTTCTGATCGGACTGACGGGCGGCATCGCGGCGGGGAAGTCCGCGGTGGCCGGGCGCATGGCGGAGCACGGCGCCGTGCACATCGACGCGGACGCGCTCGCGCGGGAGGTCGTCGAACCGGGCACGGATGCGCTCGGCCGCATCGAGGAGGAGTTCGGGCCGGGCGTCATCGCGCCGGACGGCTCGCTCGACCGCGGCGCGCTCGGCGCCATCGTGTTCGGCAGCCCCGAGAAGCTCGCGCTGCTGAACTCGATAACGCATCCGGCCGTGCGCGAGAGGTCGCGCGCGCTCATCGGGGCCGCGGAAGCGGCCGACCCCTCCGCGGTCGTCGTGTACGACGTGCCGCTGCTCGTCGAGGCGGCAGTCGACCACGCGTTCGACGTCGTCGTGGTGGTGAGTGCGACGGAGGAGACCCGGCTGGGACGGCTCACCGACCTGCGCGGGATGTCCCGGCCGGAGGCGCTGCGGCGCATCGCGTCGCAGGCACCGGAGGCCGAGCGCCTCGCGATCGCGGACATCGTGATCGACACGAACGGCACGCTCGAGGAGACGCTCGGCCAGGTGGACGCGTTCTGGGCCACCATCCCCTCCGCGCGCTGATCGGGCGGGCCGGGCGGGGGTCGTCCGCGCGGTTGCGCCCGGAGCGGACACGCCGCGGCAATGTCGGCGGTGCGTCTTAAACTCGAGCTATGCAAGCCACCCGTTCCGTGCGCCCGTTCGAGGTCGTCAGCGAGTACAAGCCGAGTGGTGATCAGCCGAACGCGATCGCCGAGCTGGCCGGCCACATCAACGCGGGGGAGACCGACGTCGTGCTGCTCGGTGCCACGGGCACGGGCAAGTCGGCGACCACGGCGTGGCTCGTCGAGGCGGTGCAGCGGCCGACCCTCGTGCTCGCCCACAACAAGACCCTCGCCGCGCAGCTGGCCAACGAGTTCCGCGAGCTCATGCCGAACAACGCGGTCGAGTACTTCGTCTCGTACTACGACTACTACCAGCCCGAGGCGTACGTGCCGCAGACGGACACGTTCATCGAGAAGGACTCGTCCATCAACGAGGAGGTGGAGCGGCTCCGGCACTCGACCACCAACTCGCTGCTCAGCCGGCGCGACGTCATCGTCGTGTCCACAGTGTCCTGCATCTACGGGCTCGGCACGCCCGAGCAGTACATCAACGCCATGATCGCGCTGCAGGTGGGCATGCGGATCAACCGCGACGACCTGATCCGCAGGTTCGTCTCTATGCAGTACAACCGCAACGACGTCGACTTCTCCCGGGGCAACTTCCGTGTGCGCGGCGACACGATCGAGATCATCCCGATGTACGAGGAGCTCGCGATCCGCATCGAGATGTTCGGTGACGAGATCGAGGCGCTGTACCTGCTGCACCCCCTCACGGGCGACGTCGTGCGCAAGATGGACGCCGTGTCGGTGTTCCCCGGCTCGCACTACGTCGCGGAGCGCGACGTGATGAACCGGGCCATCGGCACCATCCAGATCGAGCTCGAGGAGCGGCTCGCCGTGCTCGAGCGCGAGGGCAAGCTCCTCGAGGCGCAGCGCCTGCGCATGCGCACGAACTTCGACATCGAGATGATGCAGCAGATCGGGTTCTGCTCCGGCATCGAGAACTACTCGCGGCACATCGACGGCCGGTCGCCGGGCGAGGCTCCGCACTGCCTGCTCGACTACTTCCCCGACGACTTCCTCGTCGTCATCGACGAGTCGCACGTGACCGTGCCGCAGATCGGGGCGATGTACGAGGGCGACTCCTCCCGCAAGCGCACGCTCGTCGACCACGGCTTCCGGCTGCCGAGCGCGCTCGACAACCGGCCGCTGCGCTGGAACGAGTTCAAGGACCGCGTCGGCCAGACGGTCTACCTCTCGGCGACGCCAGGCCGCTACGAGCTCGGCATCACCGACAGCGTCGTCGAGCAGATCATCCGCCCCACCGGCCTCGTCGACCCGCAGATCGTCGTGAAGCCCACGAAGGGCCAGATCGACGACCTGCTCGAGGAGATCACGCGCCGCACCGAGAAGGACGAGCGCGTGCTCGTGACGACGCTCACCAAGAAGATGGCGGAGGAGCTGACGGACTTCCTCGCCGAGGCGGGCGTGCGGGTGCGCTACCTGCACTCCGACGTCGACACGCTCCGCCGCGTCGAGCTGCTCTCGGAGCTCCGCGCCGGCGTCTACGACGTGCTCGTCGGCATCAACCTGCTCCGCGAGGGCCTCGACCTGCCCGAGGTGTCGCTCGTCGCGATCCTGGACGCCGACAAGGAGGGCTTCCTGCGCTCCTCGACGTCGCTCATCCAGACGATCGGCCGCGCCGCGCGCAACGTGTCCGGCGAGGTGCACATGTACGCCGACGTCATGACCGACTCCATGACGAAGGCCATCGAGGAGACCGACCGGCGCCGCGCCAAGCAGATCGAGTACAACACCCTGCACGGCATCGACCCGACGCCGCTGCGCAAGAAGATCGCCGACATCACGGACGCGCTGGTCCGCGAGGGCCAGGACACCAAGAAGCTCCTCGAGGGCCGGCACGCGGGCAAGCGCTCGCCAACGCCGAACCTGCGCCGCGAGGGGCTTGCGGCATCGGGGGCGAACGAGCTGGAGGCGATCATCGCCGACCTGAACGAGCAGATGCTCCAGGCCGCGGGCGAGCTGAAGTTCGAGCTCGCTGCGCGCCTGCGCGACGAGCTCGGCGACCTGAAGCGGGAGCTCCGTCAGATGTCGAAGGCGGGCCACCTTGTCTAGGCGTCGGGAGCGACCGGCGCCCAGTCGTCGTCGTCCCGGTCGTACCTCCACGTCCGTCGGCTCATGGGGTCCGGCCGGACGTCGCTGAGCCAGAACGTCTGGTCCGGGTCCCACCCGGCCAGGACGCTCGCCCCGTCGTCGCCGACGGGAATGGCGCGGCCCGCCGTGGTCAGGTAGCCCGCCACGGACAGGTGCACGGCGTCCACGTGCCGGGCTACCCGGGACCAGTCGGGGACGACCCAGCGGCCGGCGCGTCCGGTGGCGCGGTACCAGTTGTGCCGGCGGGATGCCGTGACCTCGAGCGGGAAGCGCCCGCACAGGTCCGCCCACGCCTCCGGGCCGTCGATCTCCAGCACCCGCGCCAGACACCGGATGGACGCGCTCGGCCGCCGCCGATTCCCAGCCCATCGTGTCCTCGACGATTCGCAGTCCCCCGGGTCCCCGCCCGGGGAGCGAGCGGGTCGTGCGAATCAGGTCGCTGGGCGGCCGGGACCACCAGGTCCCGCTCCAGTTCGCCGTGGGATCACTCGGCCGCTCACGCTCGGCGGCGG
>Ga0210040_10000085_pt1 | contig 197686 bp, 199 predicted proteins | sample CryGeyCG12114_NA_FD_185462 | JGI IMG/M metagenome (GOLD analysis project Ga0210040, IMG submission 185462) | Groundwater microbial communities from aquifer - Crystal Geyser CG19_WC_8/21/14_NA (SPAdes) (version 2) | ecosystem: Environmental > Aquatic > Deep subsurface > Groundwater | place...
GAGTACTTCTGATGCTTTCGGATCAAGCGCAGTTACCGTCACGATACTACCCGTCTTGCTGTTTACTACGCCTGCCTTAATACCAACACCGCCACGCTTATGCGTCGGGAAATTGGTTGTTTTTGTCAGTTTTCCGTAGCCATTTTCGCTCATCACGAGCAAGTTCCGGTCTTTATGAGCAAGATCCATGCCGACCACTTTGTCGCCCGCACGAAGTCGTATTCCTCTCACGCCACGAGCTGAACGTCCCATCGGACGAGCGTCAGATTCTTTAAAGCGAATCGCTTGACCGAATGCCGTTGAGATAACCACCTCATCGTCGCCCGAGCTCATACTAATCCAACGTAATTCATCACCCTCATCAAGGTTGATTGCAATTAATCCACTTGTGCGGATATTTGCATAATCCTTGAGCGGTGTCTTTTTTACCGTTCCGTGTGTTGTCGTCATAAAGAGGAAGCAATTTTCGTCCGACTGGTCTTTTCCGATACGGATCATCGATGTAATGCGTTCTTCAGGTTGCATTTGCAAGAGATTGACTGCTGCAACCCCTTTTGCCTGCAAACTCGCGGCCGGTACTTCATATGCCTTAAGCCGGAAGACACGGCCTCTGTTCGTAAAGAATAGCAGCCAATCATGCGTGCTTGCTGTTGTTAATTTATCAATAACATCTAACTCTTTGGTGACCATGCCTCTTTTACCTTTGCCCCCTCTGTTTTGACGTCGGTATTCGGTAGTCAGCGTTCGTTTGATGTAATTTTCAGTTGTAAGAAGGACAACAACATCTTCATCGGCTATAAGTTCTTCATCTTTGAACTTACCCAGCTCTGTGTCAATAATTTGAGAACGTCGCTCGTCACCATACTTTTCTTTCATCTCGAGCAATTCGCTCTTAATGATAGCCAGAATCTCTTTTTCATCAGCCAGAATCTCTTCAAAGCGCTTAATTGCTTTAAGTAGTGCGTTCAGCTCGTCTTCAATAGCTTGCCGCTCGAGTCCGACAAGTCGACGCAGCTGCATCGCCAGGATAGCCTGAGCCTGGATAGTACTGAGCTTAAATGCTTCAATCAAACCCTTCTGAGCCAAATCGCTCGTCTTGCTTCCACGGATGATACGGATCACTTCATCGATATTATCGAGAGCAATCTTGTAACCCTCCAGGATGTGCGCACGTTCTTTCGCTTTGCGGAGTTCAAATTCTGTACGCCGACGGACTACTTTTTGTCGATGTTTAATAAACTCACTCAGCATCTCCTGCAATCCAAGAACGCGAGGTTGGATACCATCAATAAGTGCAAGCATGTTGTAATTAAAGCTTGTTTGTAACGAAGTCAGCTTATAGAGTTGATTAAGAACTTTTTTAGGATAACCATCTTTTTTGACTTCGATAACAATGCGGACTTTGCCACGGGCTGATTCGTCACGAAGATCGCTAATAGCAATTTTCTTTTCTTTATAAAGTTCGGCAATTTTTTCGACAATCGATGCTTTATTTACACCATATGGAACTTCCGTGACGACGATTTGATGTCGGCCTTTTTTAACTTCTTCAATTTCAGCAACAGCTCGGATAGTGACACTCCCACGCCCTGTTTGGTATGCCTGACGCATCGGCGCCCCGCCATATACTACTGCACCAGTTGGAAAATCCGGACCTTTCACGTACTTGAGAAGATCGTCAAGCGTTGCATCTTCATTGTCGATTAGTTCAACAGATGCATCGATTAATTCTTTCAGATTATGCGGCGGAATGTTCGTAGCCATTCCAACAGCAATACCGATTTGTCCGTTGAGAAGCAGGTTTGGTAATTTTGCAGGTAACACAGATGGTTCTTGTTCCGAACCGTCATAGTTATCGCGGAAATCAACTGTCTGTTTTTCAATATCAGCTAACATCTCATCGGCTATTCGCTGCATGCGAGCCTCAGTATACCTACTGGCGGCAGCTGGATCGCCATCCATTGATCCAAAGTTACCTTGCCCCTGGACAAGCGGATACCTTAGGGACCACTGTTGAGCTAGGCGTACCATTGAATCATAGATTGATGAATCACCGTGAGGATGATATTTACCCATGACATCACCGACAATACGAGCACTTTTCACAAACTTGGCATTACTACGGTTACCGTTAACGTTCATTGAGTGTAGGATTCGTCGATGCACTGGCTTTAGGCCATCTCGAACGTCAGGCAGCGCACGGTCGATAATGACGCTCATCGAGTAACGGAAAAAACTATCTTCCATGACTGTTTCGAGTGAACGGCGTTCAACCCCTTTTACTTCGACTGGCAATACCGCACCTTCTATGGGCTCAGTATTGTTCAATTGTTGTTCTTCGTCATTATTCATAATATTTTTTCCTATATATCCAAGTCGTCAATGTTGGCATTTTTGGCACGTGTTTGGATGAATGTTTTTCGCAGAGACACCTCATCGCCCATCAGCTTAGTGAATATTGCGTCAGAACGTTCAGCATCCTCGATATGTACTTGGCTTAATACTCGATTTTCTGGATTCATCGTTGTATCCCAGAGCTGGTCTGCGTCCATCTCACCAAGTCCCTTAAATCGTGAGACTGTAACGCCCGCTTGCTTCAGTAGGTCGTCCCCTTCATTGATATTAGTACCCCGTTCGTGTTTTTGTGAGACGATTTCTTCAAGTATAGAAGTAAGCGAACTTTCATCGTATACATATTGTTTCTTTTGGCCCCTGTTAATGCTATATAGCGGTGGTCGTGCAAGATATACGTAGCCACCTTCGATTACCTCACGCATGTAGCGAAAAAGGAATGTAAGAAGTAGCGTCGAAATGTGACTTCCGTCGACATCAGCATCAGTCATAATGATAATTTTGTGGTATCGTAGCCCGTTTGCGTCAAAGGTATCACCAATGCCGACTCCAAAGGCTTGAATCATTGCAACAATTTCTTTATTTGCAAACATTTTATCAAGCCGTGCTCGTTCCGTGTTGAGGACTTTACCACGAAGCGGTAAGATTGCCTGTGTTTTGCTGTCTCGCCCCTCTTTGGCTGATCCCGCAGCAGAATCTCCCTCTACGATGTAGATTTCACTCTCTTCGGGATTTTTGCTGGAGCAGTCATAGAGCTTACCGGGTAGACCCATACCATCAAGCGCGCCTTTACGGATGACGTTTTCTCGAGCTGCACGAGCTGCCTTGCGAGCCCGGGCTGCGAGAAGTGCTTTTCCGATAATTTTCTTACCAATAGCTGGATGCTCTTCCAGGTAATAGGAAAAATACTCGTTCATAATTTGCTCAACGTATCGGCGCATCTCTGGGTTACCAAGCTTATTCTTTGTTTGTCCCTCAAATTGTGGATCTGGGAGTTTTACTAAGATGACAGCAGTGAGGCCTTCGCGTATATCATCACCGGTAAGGTTTTCATCTTTTTCTTTAATTAAGCTGTTTTTACGAGCGTAATCATTAATAACGCGAGTCATAGCTGCTCGAAATCCAATAAGGTGCGTCCCGCCTTCAGGGTTAAAGACGTTGTTGGCGAACGCTTTCACCGTCTCGTTGTACCCCTCGTTATACTGGACCGCAACCTCCACCATACAATCATCGGCGGGTCGTTCGACGTAGAAGATATCGTCGTCAACAACTTCTTTACCAATATTAAGGTGTTTTACGTAGCTTTGGATGCCACCTTCGAAATAAAAGGCATAGCGCTCACCTGTTCGCTCGTCATGAACACTTGCTTTGATCCCCTTCGTCAGATACGCCTGATGACGGAGATAATTGAGTACCCATTCATAGTCAAAACTTATTGTTTCTTTAAAAATAGTGTCATCAGGATAAAACGTAATGCTCGTACCGCGAGGCCGGTCAGTCTTACCTACTTTTTTGATGTCTCCGATTGGAACACCACGTTCAAACTCGAGCCGGTACAATGCGCCATCCTTCACTACTTCTGCGATAAGACGAGTTGAGAGAGCGTTTACTACGCTCGATCCCACACCGTGAAGCCCAGATGATACCTTGTAGCCACCCCCGCCGAACTTACCACCGGCATGGAGTACGGTGAGTACCGTCTCAAGCGTACTTCTCCCCGTCTTCGGGTGAACATCGATAGGTATACCGCGACCGTTATCGGTAACCCTTACGCCACCATCAGCCATTAGAACAACTTCAACAAATGTTCCATGTCCAGCAATCGCTTCATCGATGCAGTTATCGGCAATTTCTTTTATTAAATGATGGACACCGTCGTAGCCGGTGCTTCCGATATACATTCCCGGTCGCTTGCGAACAGGTTCAAGGCCCTCGAGTACCTGAATCTGTGATGCATCATAGGATGATGCGGCCGTTTCTTTTTGTTTAGCCATGATCCCTCACTTACACGTGTATTTACAATCTCTCTATTATAGCGGGCAATTTGTACTCAAGCAACCTATACACTTTTCTATTGCATTGAACATAATTGTTATGCTAAATTTATCTCAAGGAGTTATAAAACAAAAAAACAAAGATTATGTTTCGAAAACTTATTTCGAACCTTCCCTTCTCGCCAGCGCTTGTTGGCCAATTGGGATTTTATGCACGAAGGTTAAAAAAGGAGGAGGCAACACGACGCCTCGGTCTCATAGTAACTGCGCTTGCACTTGTGGTGCAATCTTTTGCAGTCTTCTCTCCTCCAGAGTCAGCAAACGCATCGAATGCGTCAGATATGATCCGTGGTGGCGTCAGTTCTCGATCGCAGCTGCTTGATTTGTATGATCGTAGTGCAAAAGGCAACGGTGATCTCAAAGACATTCTTGATTATGCGGGCATCACACGAGCCGAACTCGCGGATGTCACGTCAAAACAGATCAACTCACGAGAACGTGGCAAAGACAGCGATTCATGGAAGACTTGGGGTCGTGTCCATCGTTTTAGCTCTGCACAAGGAGAAGTAAAGCATGTTGTGCCTCGTACATCAGGTGGCACAAGTACGCTTTTTTCACGCCCATTATGGCTTTATGATACATATGACTGGAGTATCAAAAATGGTACACCCTACCAAGCATTTGTCGGTCACTCTAAAAAAGTTGGCACCTTTGCTATTCTTAAAGACTGCGGAAATCTAACGGTTACTAAAACTCCAAAACCGGCACCAGAAGGTAGTTTCTTGTCCGCCACTTGTGACGTAATCACTGGCTCAGCTATTGATGCTCGCAATACAAAAGAAAACGTAAAGGTATATCTCTACTTTGCAGGTCCTCCAGGAAAAGGTGAAAAATATGGCCCTATTACTGCCAGCGGAAGCAACCATAGCTTCAGCTACAAAGTACCTGAAAAATATCGCACAGCTTCAAGCACAACCAAAGTTTGGGGTGTCCTGGTGCCGCTTGCTGGTTGGAATGATAATTCTGTCCAGTTTAAAGAAACAGTCACAATACCTGGTAACTGCGTAAAACCGCAGCCGAAACCAGCAGCAAACTGTACTTCTCTTCAAAATCGACTCATAGAGCGTGCAAAATTCTCATTAGTTGCAACAGCGAGCACGGCTCATGGTGCAACAATCACTGGTTATGTATTTGAAATAAAGGACAAGGATGGCAAAGTCATTCAGACAAAAACAGTGAGCTCGAAGGCAACTACGGTTGATTCGGGGACAATTACGCTTGCAGCTCCCGGCCAGTACTCGGCTTCAGTGACTGTCAAAACGTCACTTGGCGATAAAAATGCAGCCGACTGTGCCACATCTCTCAGCGTTGCAACGCCAGAAATGTGTGCTCTCAAGCCCGATCTTCCGAAAAATAGCCAGGATTGTCAGCCGTGCCCTGGCAATACACAGATTTGGTATAAAGACGAAGCCTGTAACCCAGCAACGACTCAGTCAAAAGTTGGGACAAATCTCACGCAAAATGTCGATGCGGCAACTGTCGTCGCACGCGCCAGTGATCGTATCGAATATACGATTTATGTCGAGAATGTTGGCGAGGTTGCAGCGTCCCCTACTATCGAGGAAGAGCTCACCGATGTCACTGAATACGCAGTAGTGCAGGATAACGGCGGTGGCACCTACAATCCTGACACACATGTTCTGAGCTGGGGTAGCGTCACATTGCAGCCAGGTGAAAAGGCCTCGCGATCATTTGTTGTCACGGTAAACGATCAAATCGCCACCACAGCTCGTGGTGCAAGCGAACCTGGTTCATACGACTGTATTATGACAAATGCCTTCGGCAACACAGTCAACGTAAAGGTAGATTGTGAAGCACCAAAGGTCATCGAGCAAACAATCCGTGAGCTCCCCTCAACAGGACCAACGGAGAACATTATTTTTGCTGGTACAATCGGCGCTATTGTTACCTATTTCTGGGCACGAAGCCGTCAAATGGGTAAAGAGGTTCGCCTCATACGTCGAGAATTTAGCGCAGGGACAATCTAGAAAGGTGCATGAAATGAATAATCCTGAAACCTACCATGGTGGCGAACACAAGACAGATGCGATAAGCGAAGCAGCTGCAGAGCAACAAGAACGACTTGAAAAACTTGAAGTTGCTCCTCACTCACCTGAGAAAGCTGCCGAACAAGTCGACTCACGCCGCAATGAAGTCAAAGAAGTATTTGCCCAAGAAGCCGGCAAAGAGCACAAACAAGGTGGTGAGCCCGGCTTTAGCCGAGCCGTTCATCACGTTACGCAATCCGAGAAGAAACAGGCGTACCAACAGACTATGCAGCGGATACGAGTGGAGATGAGTGCCCCTGCCCAAGCATTTAGTAAATTTATCCATAACGTGACTGTAGAGAAAGCGAGTAATGCGCTCAGCACGACAATAGCGCGTCCAAATGCAATGCTCAGCGGAAGCGTGACAGCACTTGTCCTTGTTAGTGCCTTATACGTGCTTGCGAAGGTATTGGGCTATCCCCTCTCTGGATTCGAAACCATTGGAGCTTTCCTTATCGGCTGGCTTATCGGTCTCGGCTACGACTACGTACGTACGCTCGCTACCGGACAAACGAACTAGTTCTATCCCTATTATTTAAAATAGCTGAGAGTACCCTTCTCTCAGCTATTTTATTTGGTCACTGTTTCGCGTGTGGTGAAGCCTTCCACCAAGGTCGATAAATATTTCATCGAGTGACGCCGCACCTTCTATTGCGTCGTCGGTGTTTGTCGAAGGTTTTGCCTGTACCTGTAGTACAGATGGAGATGGTGTCGGCTTTGAAGGCTGAGGTATGGCCTGCTCTTTTGGTACCATCGAAGGCTGTGGTGGCGAGGATACAGGAGGCATAACGGGCGAAGGTGTTCTAGGTTGCGGTACGGGCTGTAAGGTCGGCGCACCGGTTGAGGGAGGAGTCGGCGTGGCCTTGGATGCAGCACCCTGCTGTAACTGCTTTCGCTTGGCAAGCCATTCATCCAAAAATGATGATCCGCCTCCACCTGAAGAGGAATCCGAGCTGCCATCTACTCGTGGTGCGCCGGCAGTATCGAGAACTGCCTTCTTTTTTGCCTCTCTGGCCGCATCTCCGGCTCTCAGACGAGTAAATATCTCGCGTTCTACTTCCTGGCGCGCCTTACCATGTTTTGCGGCACTGAGGCGCTTTAGCGCTTGCGCTAGCTGAGGATTCGCCCGACCGAGAGGCGGGAGGAATGACATACTAAACGGTGATGATGGTACTCCATTGATTTGGGCGACCACAACTCCTTCGTAGTTTGGAAGCTTGGTAAGATCCTCAGCATCAAACACAGGCATGAATTTTTTTGCCATGAGTTCGGCGTCAGTCGTACCGATACGGCCCGAGATGATTGTTCCGACGTTTCCGATAATAGCCTCGCGAATCTTGTCGGTGAGCTGAGAAACGAATTGGTTAGCCAACACAAGGTTGAGGCGATATTTTCGTGCCTCTGAGAGAATTGACTCAAAGCTATCGGTAGCAAAGTTTTGAAACTCATCAACATACAGAGCAAAGTCGACACGATCTTCCGGATCAATATCTGCTCGCCCCATAGCTGCTGCCTGAAATTTCATCACAAAGATCATACCAAGCAATTGACTATTCAATTCACCCGTCTTCCCTTTCGATAGGTTAACAAGGAGAATTTTCTTATTATCCATAATGTCACGTAAGTTAAACCCGGATTTCGTTTGCCCAATTACATTACGCATCATTTCATTACTGAGGAATGCACCGAACTTAGACACGAACCAACCAAGTACCTCTGACTTATGGTAGTCGCTCGTCTGCGCCATTTCCTTATTCCAAAAATCAAGCACAGTCTGATCGGTGACGTACTTAAGTTTTTCTTTTGCAAAAGCGTCGTCGTTAAAGACTTGCGGAATATCAATAAAGCTCGAACCTTTTGGATCACTCATTATGGTAAGGGCGGCGTTTCGGAACCAGTGCTCATATCGCGGACCAATAATACCCGTGTGTCCAGGGTCATACAGTCGGTAAAGCATGGCAATTGCTTCTTGCACCAAGAAATCACGCTGGTCCGGCGTATCAAACTCAAATAGGTTGAGACCAACGGGGTTCTCCATATCACTCGGGTTGAAATAAATGACGTCTTCAACCCGCTCTTTTGGCACCATACCGAGCAACTCTTCCGCAGAATCACCATGAGGATCGATAAAGGCGAATCCCTTACCATCGAGCATATCCTGCAATGCGAGGTTTTCCAGCAGTTTTGATTTACCCGTTCCCGTCTGACCAATGATGTAAGTATGACGACGACGATCATTCGTACTAAGGCGAATCTCCTTCTTCACCCCCCGATAAACGTTGTAGCCCATCAGGAATCCTTCGTCGAGCAGCTGATGCGGACCATCAACTTGTTTACTTGCTTGTCGTTGTAGTTGTGATGTTGGGATATTTTTCTGATCAGGGAGATGAAATATTGTTGCAAGTTCTACACTATTGAGAATATTCTGCTTAATCTCTTGAGGGAAGAAGCGGAAAATGAAGGACGTAACAAAGTTTTCTACATTTTTTGTCAGGCTGAATTTAAACCCGTTCTTTCCTGGTGAATCAAATAAGGCAAATGCGGCTACAACATTTTTTAACAACATCTGTGATCGTGCGGCCGTATTAGAAGAGGCTACAATACGGATAAGTACTTCGTACCCAGGATGGCGGGTCTTTTCTTCTAGGGCTTCAATCGTTGCTTGCTCGAGGCTCGACAACTGCTTATCTTCCGGCTTCACCTCTTTTTGCTCCGGTGCTTTCCAGAAAGCCTCTAAAAGCTCGCGAGGCGCAAGAACACTTCCTACGCCAGACTTTTTGCCTTTATCTTTGCGTATATTTGATGCGGTTGATACAACGTTTTTTGTCCATCCTTCTGGAGCAGGTCGTAATAGAATCTGCACACCCACGCCATCTTCGCGTGTGGCAGTGCTCATCGCGTTAAGGATGGCACGCATGGCGTCACGTTTTGACTCTTGGTACGTCGCAATTGGATAGCTATAACTTTTCTTTAGTGTTAACTCGCCTCCGATCGTGCCACTCACCTTTCCGATACGGCTAAATAAGTTGTGTTCTTCGATTTCCTCAAGGCGGGCGGCCGGGTATGCAGCAGAAACCGCCTGACGTATCACATCAAGCAGTGCCATTGGTACAACAGCGTAATAGTGAATCAATCCTTTTGTGGCAATAATCTCAAATGCCATGTGGCGCTGTCCATATAAGCGCGTCTTGAATCCTTTTACGGTTGTACTCGAAACAATATTATAGAGAACCTGTGCCTGGCTAATAGTCTCCTCTGTGACATCACGCTCATCCCTTCCGCCACCTTCGATATCATCGCTCGTCGGTGGCAAATGGATTAAAAGTGGCACCATCTTGAGACCGCGCTCATAATTCTTAGCCTCCCTCAATACTTTGCGATATTGCCAATAGAAAAAGCCAGTGATAGAAAGAGCTATCACTGCGAAGATGACAATACCAATGATCGTGTCCACCCCTATTCCCCTTTACGAAGCATCGTTCGGTACTTTTACGGTTTTATTATATCGCTTTTGAAGATAGTCGGCTTGTAATTTACTGACAGCTTGTTCCTGCAAATATGGATCGTGTTTTGTTTCCATAATGACCTTTTTTGCTTTTTCAACCCATTCTCTTTCAATAAGGTCTTCGTCTGCGGCAGTTGCCGGGGTATCATCTGCGGCCGAACTATCTTTCGCCGGGACTTGGGTAATCTGAGGGAGAGGTGGTGGCGTCTGGACGGCAGGCTGCTGAGAAGGTGGGTCACTTGGTCCCGCTGGTTGCTGCTCATGTGTCTCGCCTTGCTCAGGATGAGGAGTTGCCCTCTCAGGCGTTGGCGTAGAGAGTTGTTCTGGCGCCACAGGACGAGGGCCCTGCTCTGGAGAAATAGGTGAAGGTAACTGAGGCTCCATATGAGGTCAATTATACCATAATCAGTGCGAGATTATGTACGCTTTACAATATAAAAAATGCCTAGAAAAAGTAACACGACAATAAGTGCAATATCCTGGACTTGCAATTGACCTACGGAGTGCATAGCCAGTAGGAGTACCGGGGCGAAGGCCAGTACGCTCGCAATATAGTATGACTTTCGAACGCCTATCCTCCACTGTCGAATATTCACATTTTCCTTCCGACTCACCATTCTCGCGACGACACCGATACCAGCATGTAAGAAAATGAAGAAGACGCTTGCCCAAAAAATATACATAAGAACAAAGGCAAACAAAATACCCGCTGCACCTGCCTGCAGCGGGTTCGTAACAGTGAGAATAGCAACAAGACCTATAGCCGAAAGTAGCGGCAAAACATACGTAATCTTGTAATTAAGCAGCTTCATAATGCTAGTGTATGTCACTACGGTCATCCACAGCAAATTTCAATTAAAAAAGCCCTAGCGACAAACCGTAGCGTTAGAACTAGCGACATCCGCCACTATATTAAATGAGGGCGCGTGCCAGTAATAACTAGTCTGTCGCTCAAGGCGACTGACCGCTCCTCTCTTTCCGTAGGGAAAGTTCGGGGCGTAAATGTGTGGGATACGGAGCGACCATTTAGTCCAAATGATTTATGCTCGACGTTTTTGGTAGGAAGCGAGAGGCGCATACAGGGTGCAGTGTGCCCGGCTCGTTTCCTACCAAATCCCAACTCTATGGAAGGTGCAAAGCTTTTATTTATTTCGTTCTTTTTGTTTTAAAAGCTTAGTTCATTTATAGCACGCTTATGCTTAGTGGTCAATACTAATTATTAAAATAATCGTTGTAATTAAATAAAATATATAATCATTAATAAATTTTTGATCTGTTAAATTATGTAATTATTTTATAAACATCATTGTTATATTTACATTATATTATTTGATGATCTTTAGAATTCGTTGCACGGAACCCATACATATAACATATTCGATGATACATCGCACAATACTCATAACCTTTTAAGACGATATTTGTAAGCCGAAAATTATCACTCGTGCAAGAAACTCCATGCCCGTAACGTTGCACTTTTTTGCAGTAGGCTCTATTGCATTTTGCACATGCATACTCGCCCTTATAGGCGAAGTGATCGCTGTCATACCGTCAACTCCGCATATCCAAAACTATGGCGCGAGCGGTCATAATCCCCATGGTGAGTCCGGCGGCATACTGAGATTTTTTTCGCTATCATGTGCTCGGCGTTCTGTATAAACTTCGGCGAGAAGCCGTAACGTTACAGTCAGTATGTCTACTGACTACGATTCATCTATATGCATGCTACGCAATATATCCAGCATGCATACGGACCCTAACGCTAAAGCTTCATATATCACACTCGCTATTTCAATATGTTCAAAAACACTTTTATCACCCGTCCGCGTATCCTATGTCATGAGCATGCCGCGACACCACATCACGCCATTTACAATAACCATGAAAACATCCTTACACTTAATTTACGGCTCGGGACAACCCTCAACGTTCCCGCTAAACGTAGAGCCACACACTTCCTATAGCCCGACTACAATTAGTGAAATACAATTCCACGTGGTATTTGCTGCTTTTTCTATCGGTACCGTACTGTCATTAGTATTAATAGTTGCTGACAACCTATTTTCTAGTTTTCCACTGATTCTTCTTACTTTTCCACATTAATTCTATTCTTCAAAATTATCGTTGACACAAGCGTTTTAACGAATTACTATAGGGGTAGCTCTTGAATAAAAAACTTGTACAAGAGCAAAAAAACAAAAATATACACGAAAAACCAAAAAGAAAACAGCCGTTCCTCGCAGGCGGCTGTTTTTAATTGCCTAATCCCCTATTTTTGAAGTGTTGACTCATAATGCCGATAGCTCCATGGTCCACCCTCAGGAGTCTTATATGACCAATAGCTATGTGCCCAGGCATGTTCATTAAACACGTTGAGTTGCACCTTGTAATACTCGCTCTGAGCAGTATCTCTTTGCCTCATTTTTAGTGCAGGCTCTGGTAGTACTGCGCTCCACTCGCCCACAAGTATCGGCATATAATTTGAGAGCTCCCTTGTGAGTACGCTCCACTCCTCATTAACTTTTTGTAAATGTTGCTCATAGTTGAGTGCTTGATCTTCAGCCGAGAAGAGTTGATACAAGTGTACATCGAGTACAAGTTGCTCCCCGAGACGCTTACGAGATAAAGCACGCGCCAAACGGAGAGGCTGAAATGCATCACTGACAATAATTTTCACTTCCGGCGCCACATGCCTCTGAGCTATCCTGTACGCTTTGACGTAATACCGAACTAGCCGCCATACAAACCAATGTACCTTCGGCTCGTTGATAAGCTCAAATGCAAGCAGCGTAGGTTTGTGTCCGTACGTTTCACTTAAATATTTCACCGTCTCGAGAGCACGTTTCATATGCTTGCGCCGATAGAGCTTGACCTTGCCGACTTGACCACTGTGATCCTGCCCATTTTGTGATCCTTGCAGTCCATGAAAGTCGAGCACTACCTTCAATCCATACTTTTCAGCCCATGCAAACGCCTGACGCAGGTACGCCTCCCCCGAAATAAACCCTTCATCATCGTAAAACAACCAATACCCAACAGGAAGGCGCACAAAATCAAACCCGTGACGTGCTATCCAACGAAAATCTTTTTCAGTGATAAACGTGTCACGGTGTTCACGAAGTCGTTTGCGTGCAACATCACGAGGTAGCTCTCGGGCAATGGCGCGTTCGCCATGTCCTATCACTCCCTCAAACAATGACGGCGTCATCCATCGTTCAGCAATCAACCAGCCGCCTAAATTAATTCCTCGTAATGCCATGCGAACACTGTAACAATAAAAAATGACCAAAACGGTCATTTTTTTCACATAATTCCTAATGGTGGAGCTGCCGGGCACTGCCCCCGGGTCCGCGCGGTAACTGATTATCCTTCTACAAGTATAGTCGTTTCTAGGTTTTAACAGAGTTCGTCTCGAGAATGACAAAAATAACGGCTCTGGCCTATAAGTAAGTGTCACGGTCTCTCCTTACAGCTAAAAGACAGTCGAGCTCCATGAATATAACACCCTGTAGCTACTATGGAGCATCATAGACAGGATGGCCGTAGCGGTTAGGCTACAACTGGCGCAAAGGCAAAGCTACGGACACTGAAAGTGTCTTTTACTTTAGCCCAAGCTGATGCAAATGTGTTTGCAATTAAAAAACTGATTACGTCAGTAACGGCTTGCTAGATAATCTGTTAAGGTCCACACGTCGAAAGCTTAAATCAGCCCCATGTACCTCTGTTATTATACTATAGCTTGCCTCGCGTGTCTAGACGTGGTTTACTGAGGCCATTATGACAACGCGGGTGTTATCAGCGGCAACAGTAGGCTTCGACGGGAAATTGATTGAAGTAGAGTGTGATGCGAACAAAGGCCTCCCTACGCTTCAGATTGTTGGTCTTGGCAATAAAGCAATCGACGAAGCAAAAGAACGCGTTAGATCAGCTGTTACCAATTCTCATCTTGACTTCCCTGCACGTAAACTGACTGTCAACTTAGCACCGGCAAGCTTACCCAAAGATGGCGCCCACTTTGACCTTCCCATTGCCCTTGCCATCCTTGCTGTCAGCGGTCAGTTACGACAAGAAAGCCTCCAGTCTCTCCTTTGTGCAGGTGAATTGTCACTCAGCGGTGACTTGCGTCCCATAAAAGGTGTTGTTCATCTCGCAGAAACAGCTCGAGCACATGGGGTCTTAACGGTTATCGTACCCTTCGAGAATGCAGCTCAAGCAGCGCTCGTCAAAGACATCAAAGTGTTCGGTGCCCGCTCCCTTTCAGAAGTCTACTTGCATCTTCTTGGAGAAAAGAAGATTCCGGAGGTTGATGCAAAAAAAGCATCATTTACTCAATCTGTTTCTCGCGTTGATATCAGCGACATACAGGGTCAAGCACAAGCCAAACGGGCACTTATCATTGCTGCAGCTGGCCATCATAATATTCTTTTTGACGGTCCTCCTGGTGCCGGTAAAACAATGCTGGCACGAACACTCACGAGTATCTTGCCACCGCTCACCTATACGGAACAAATTGAAATCACCAAACTTCATAGTTTAGTTGGACTAGATGTTGATGGAATTGCAACAGAACGTCCTTTTCGTTCACCGCATCACACAGCTAGTCATGTTGCTCTCATTGGTGGCGGGTCACGACCTCAACCAGGCGAAGTAAGTCTTGCTCATCGTGGCGTCCTCTTCCTCGATGAGCTACCGGAATATCCTCGCCTGAGCCTCGAGTCATTACGGCAACCATTAGAAGATCGTGAAGTTCATGTGAGTCGTTCGGCGGGCCGAGTCACCTATCCGGCCAATTTTATGCTCGTCGCGACGAAAAACCCTTGTCCTTGTGGCTATTATGGTGATCCAACGAGGGAATGCAGCTGTTCTCAGCAATCGCTCCTGCAGTACCAAAAACGTATCTCCGGCCCACTTCTTGATCGTATCGACATGGTTATTTCTGTTGCAAGAGTTCATGAAAAAGACTTGCTTTCCTCTAGCCAAAGTGAAGCCCAAAGTCCTGTGATTAGAGAAAAAGTTGCAAACGCTCGTGCTCGACAGTACGCCCGATACCAGACAGAGGTTCATAACGCCGAAATTTCAAGCAAAGATATCGCAGAGAAAACTAGACTTTCTGATGAAGCGAGAACACTTCTCACGAATGCAGCAGAACGACTTCAGCTATCAGCCCGTAGTTACTTTAAGATTATTAAAGTAGCGCGCACCATAGCCGACCTAGAAGAAAGCAAGATCATTGCGCCAGCCCATATCGCCGAGGCGCTTCAGTACCGGATGAATCCAACGCTTACCCGTTGAAATCATTTGCTACATCTGGTAAAATAGTCCGGAACAACTAAAAGTAGTAACAATTTCGTAAAGAGGAGTTCAGGTATTAATAAGTCAGTTCGCATCAACGGTGCCATTCGTGCCCGTGAACTGCGAGTCATCGGCGAAGATGGATCCCAGCTCGGGATACTTTCTCTGTCCGAAGCACTTTCAGAAGCCGAAAAAGCCGGTCTCGACCTTGTTGAGATTTCACCGACCGCATCTCCGCCGGTAGCCAAAATCGTGGACTGGGGTAAATTCCAGTACCAGAAGATGAAGGAACTACAGCGGAACAAGAAGAATGCTAAGGTGAGCGACATCAAACAGATGCGCCTCGGTCTAAAAATTGGTCAGCACGATCTAGAGATTAAACTCAAAAAGATCCGTGAATTCCTCGAAGATGGTCACAAGGTTAAAATTATGATCTTTTACCGCGGACGAGAAATGGCTCACCAAGAACTCGGTCACGTATTGATGAATAAAATCATCGAACTTCTCGGTGACGAAGTTGTTACAGAATCAAAGCCTCAGATGGCAGGACGCAATCTGAGCATTACGGTAAGGAGAAAATAATGCCGAAGTTAAAGACACACAAAGGAACTGCGAAACGTGTAAAAATTACCGGTAGCGGTAAAATTACTCGTCGTCGTGCCTTTGGTCACCACCACCTCGCAGGTAAAAGCGAGAGCCGTAAGCGAGTCATCGCAACGGATGCCACTATTACTGGCAAAATTGCTAAAAATATTAAACGAGCTTTAGGAGTCTAATATGCGTATTAAACGAGGCGTTACCGGCCACGCACGCCACAAAAAGATTTTAAAAGCTGCAAAGGGTATGCAGCACAACCGTACGCGTTCATTCCGTCTTGCTAAGCAAGCAGTAACGCGCGCACTTCAGTATGCTTACCGTGATCGACGCAACAAAAAGCGCGATCTCCGATCACTCTGGATCACTCGCATTAATGCTGCAGCTCGTGAAAATGGCACTACCTATGGCCGTCTCATGAACGGTCTCAAGACAGCTGGTATCGAGCTTGACCGCAAGACGCTTGCCGAATTAGCCGTGAGTGCACCTCACGCATTCAGCGCTGTCATCAAATCAGTAAAATAGTTTTAACTTTTTATTACTAAAAACCTCGCATCATGCGAGGTTTTTAGTTGGCCAGACTATCGATAAGCCGGGTTCTGTCGTGGACAATCATCTATCTAGTCGTGGCGTTGCCACCACGATCGAGCGGGTTAAATTGACTTACTGGACGAACAGCCCCTGTTAAACAGATGTAAGTCACCTTGCAGCCAGCAGGGTTTACCTTCGCATTATGTCACCATAACGTGCTGTGAGCTCTTACCTCACTCCTTTCACCCTTACTGAAGCCTTTAGGGCCTCAGCGGTATCGTTTCTGTGGCACTTTCCCTAGGGTCGCCCCCGGTTGCCGTTAGCAACTGCCGTCGTTCTACGCTGCCCGGACTTTCCTCCTACTAAAAGCAGGCGATCGCCTAATGGTCTGACCTCTATCTAGTATAGCTTACGTTTGTCGTTGATCGAGAATTTTGTTTACGACCCCATCAGCAAGCGTGTTGTATTCTCGCTTGACGTGCGTAAAAGTTACTTGTTCGAACTGACGAGCAAGCTCAATAATTCGATGCCGGATAGCGGTTAACTCATTTTGTCGAGATTCATGCACTTCATTCAGCTGATTCATGACTAACTGCGAGTCCATTCGAAAATCAACAGTTTTGATACCTAGTTCTTGTGCCTTTTCGAGACCGAGATAAACAGCCTGGTACTCAGCAACATTGTTCGCTGTGAATCCGAGATATGCCCCGCCCTCTGCTATGTAATCTTGAGAATCGGACATGATGATAAACCCGGCCGCTGAAGGCCCAGGATTGCCGCGCGAAGCCCCATCGCTATAGATAATTGCTTTTATATTTGATGTATTTTTATCATCATAGCGAGTATAGAGTGAAGGCTCCTCCCCTGTTGCAAACGGTCTGGACAATAGCCCTATGTTTTGCTGCGTTGAATTTGTTAATTCTTCTCGTTGTATTGAAGACATCTTTTTCCATACATACTTATCATATTCGGAACTGAGAACAATAGTCTTATCTACCGGCCTGAGAGTTGCTTCATAAATAACAAAGAGGTATTGCAGCTCTCGATCATCGGGATCAATAAAGGTCATAACATCAGATAACTGTACTGTTTCTGGTGCAACATTTAGATGGATGTGCAGCGCATGCGCGAGCGCATCTTCGGGCTGCTGACCTCTATGTATTCTTCCGCCAGGGAGTTCGTATAATCCAGAGATTGCAGGTCGTCCACCCTTTCGACGCAACAATAAAATCTTATCATCTTGTTTAATTATGGCGCGGGCAATCACTTTTTGTTTCATATATTTTAATGTTACTTTAACATAAGTACAATGAAATTTCAAGTGGTCGGGATGACAGGACTTGAACCTGCGACCTCACGGCCCCCAGCCGTGCGCGCTACCAAGCTGCGCCACATCCCGGAATTAAAAAGTATCCTACAAATCCCGCTAGAGGTGTGTGATTCCTCGCGTAAATGCAAGGTGGATGCTCGCAGCTACTCCCCACGGGGAGCAGCAATATAAAGCTCCGTCACAGTGTCATTAGGAAATCATATATCCTCTAGCGGGAAGCTGTAGGACTTCTTTATTATACCACTTCGACGCCGAAGAGCCGGCCGAAGGCTTGAGCAAAAAAACGTATCGCACTACTCATAAAGCTACCGATCACCGAGCCACCAAAAAGAACAAGAGCGAAGATAAGCACAATGCCATATCGCTCTATCATCTCCATAATACGTCGCGCACCATCTGGCGCGAGCGCATACAATACGCGCGAACCATCAAGTGGTGGTATAGGGAGCATATTGAAAACGAAGAAGCCAAGATTCACGAGGATTAATGACTGAAAAATAGTACCCGTTATCGTATCAGTCGCAGGAGCGCCCAGTGCCGCAAACACTCCAAAACTAATGAACGCTATTATAAAGTTTGTCAGTGGGCCCGCTACACCAACCAGTGCCGCACCAAATTCTCCATAGCGAACACGCATCGGATCAAACGGGACAGGCTTGGCACCACCAAAGATAGGGAGTCCAGTCAGCGCCAAGGTAATAGGAAGGATGAGGGTTAGGAACGGGTCAATATGCGCGATAGGATTCAACGTGAGCCTTCCCTGCGCCTTTGCTGTGTCATCTCCGAGCCAGTAGCCTACATACGCGTGCATTGCTTCATGCAGCGTCATTGATAGTAAGATAACCCCAAGAACAACGGTGAGGTAGGTAAAGTCTATTCCCATATATCCTTCTATTATACTTGAACCAATCGACGACTTGACCAAAACGTCAAAAAACAGTAGTATAGAACGGTTAATCTTAAGGAAAAAATTATGGCAGCAAGATGTGAAATCACTGGCAAAGGGAAAATGCACGGCAACAACGTGAGCTTCTCATTGCGTCGCACCAAGCGCGTCTTCAAACCAAACCTACAGAAAAAAACTTTCATGGTCGATGGCCAGAAAGTCACAATGACCCTTTCAACTCAAGCTATTCGTACGCTCAAGAAAAAAGGTGTGATGTAGGCGAAAACGTCTCTTATAAAAACCCCACTCTTTATGAGTGGGGTTTTTATATTGGTACGTTATCACCCTATGCTGTACGCTGGATTTCGGTAACCGTTAGAACGTCTGGTAGTATGCCATTTTTTATCTTTAGCTTGCTGACGGCTTCATGAGTAGCACTCAGCTCTTTCAAAAACGGCTCTAGCTCCATTTGTGGAACTTCGTAATTAATAGCACTATCAGCATAATGAGTCGGGATGATCATTTTTGGATCAAGCTGTCGAACAACGCCAATTGCTTGGTGAGCGTCAAGCGTATAGCCGCTTCCGCCAACTGGCACAATCGCGATGTCGATAACACCGAGCTTTTCTAGTTGCAGCTCGTCAAGTGGTGCGCTCACATGACCAATAATTGCGATGGCAACATCTCCTACGACAATACGATACATTGTTGCATTTTTCTCATCACCTTGTTCTATCATTCGTCTTGCCGGTACGCCGACAATCGAAATATTTTTAATTTCGTATTCACCAGGTTGATCAACTGTCATCTCATCTGTTTTTACAGCAAAATCTGATTGTGTTGCAATAACAACAGCATCTTTTGTCGCGACGTCCTTGAGGCCAAGTGGGCTAATTTTCGGATCAACGACGATCGTTGCCTGTTTTGTGCTGATAACAACACAGTTTCCGCCTTTGTATTCAATATCCATTTTTCTCTCCTTTAGTCGCTTAGAATATGTTCACTATCAACGAGAACCGTATGCTTTCCGCCAATGATAGCAGTCACGAACCGGTCCTTAATACTGAGACGGTAATAAAAGTCCTCGTAACTCATGACGGTATAATTAAGGCTCTTGCCCTCGTCTTCCTCAAGTTCACGCACAAATTTCTTTGCCTGGGTTTTATTGATATCGCCAGCAATAACAAGATCGACATCACTTGTTGAACCATGAACTAATTGTCCGCTATAGATAGCGACGCGCACATCACCCAGTGGCTTCAGTCGTTTTGCCCAGTCGTTGCCGTCAACTGCTTGTACCGCTTCAGACGCCAGCTCACTGTCTCCGAAAATTGCGCGAAGCGGCTCATAATGAGTATAGAGCTGGTTTACTTCATAATATAAGCGGTTGTTTGAGTTTTCACTTTTGATGATTCCGATCGAAAGCATATTTGCCAGCTCGCGTCGTACTGAATTGATCTGTTCGTCAATTTTGCGGGTAATTTCGCGTACATAAAATGCCCTATTCGGATTATTCAGAAATAAGTGCAACAATTTTACCCGAGTTTTTGAACCAAATAGTGCGTCAATCATTCACCTTCTACCCGTTTATATCGAATACTATACTAGCACATATTCTCTGTTAGTACGATGCGAGCAGCGCGTCAATAAATGACTCTGCTTCGGTCAATGTCTTCCAGTGTATATAGTCATGCCGTTTGAGCCATGTTAATTGCCGCTTAACCAATTGTCGGTCTCGAAGAATAAACTGCTCTACGGCCTCTTCACGACTCACTTGACCCTCTATCATCTGCCGCACAATTGGATAGATATTACCCGTTAGGGCTCCGCAGTCCCAGCCGAAGATTTTCGCTGCCCGTTTTGTTTCGCCCACTATATCAGCAGTAAACATATCCTGCGCACGAGTAGAGATACGATGAAATAGATCAATCTTATCTGTAGCAATTGCTACTACATACGTATTTTCATCTGGTATATTCCGGTGTCTTGTCTCGGTTCTGGGATGCAGTAATGCGTGGACTAAATGTCGTTTATTCATATTGTTCTCGGGGAAAGGTAGCTGTTGTTCTTTTATCATCTGGTGCAATTGCTCTATCGAGAACTGCGAGAGTTTTACTCGTTCAGGTAAGTTATCTTCAGTAAATTCATACCCCAATACAACACTGTCAACATATAGGCCTGTTCCTCCGACAAGAAACGGCACTTTGCCACGATTTCGTATATCGGCAATGGCATGCAATGCTCGGGTTTGAAAGTCATGAACCGTAAAACGTTCATCCGGACGTGCCACATCAAGAAGATGATGTGGCACTCGCGCCCTCTCTTCTACCGTCGGCTTTGCCGTCCCAACATCAAGACCAGCATAAACCGTCCTTGAATCAGCACACACGATTTCTCCGCCGTGTCGCTCAGCTAGTGATAGCGCGAGACCGGTCTTTCCGCTCGCTGTTGGACCAGTGATAACAATTAATGGCGCTACGGCTTCCATCGGCGTTCCTCAAACCGTACGATACGGTACTCTTTTATCTCAACTCCTTCAGCCTCCAATGCCTGTCTGTGGCTTTCTTTACCTCCATAATAGCCGCTCGCGCAATCTCCAAAGCGATTCACAACTCGATGCCATGGCAGCTCTGTGGGGCCAAAATGAGCCAAACCGCCCACGATTCGTGCTGCAGCAGCCTGACCACAGAGCGCCGCGACATCACCATACGTCATCACCCTCCCAAAAGGAATTTGAGTAACGATATCATACACGCGCAGCTTAAACTGATCATCCATACGTTTAAATTGATGATTTGCTTGCTCTCGCCTTCGCCTCATGCGCGAGGCTCGTAAAGAATTGATCAATTCCATATGACTGCTCTTCCCTACCTTCAATAGCTAAATCTGCTCGAATACGCGGTGTCAAAATCCCTTCTGCTACTTCTTTTTCGCCAATTACAAGCGAGTATGGCACCTTCATCGTTGCAGCTGCACGAATTTTCTTCCCAACAGATTCATTAGTGTCATCAACATGCGTACGAATACCGAGCTCAAAGGCTTTTTCCCGTAACTGTTGTACAAATTGCACGACTTCTTCGCTATCTTTGACCTGAATGATCCGTAACTGCTCCGGAGCAAGCCAGACCGGAAAACGACCACCGGTATGTTCGATATAGACACTTAAGAATCGCTCAATTGAGCCCATCAACGCACAGTGAATCATGATCGGAGTTTCTTTTTCACCCCTGTCATTGGTATATTCCAGACCAAAACGCGTGGGTTGCACAAAATCGAGCTGGACTGTCGCAACTTGATGTTCGCGACCAATTGCATCGGTTGCCATAAAATCAATCTTTGGACCGTAAAATGCCGCTTCGCCATTGGCTTCAAAGTAATTGAGCTCGTTCGCTACGACTGCTGATTTCAGTTGAGCCTGAGCCGATACCCATAATTCATCATCGCCAAGGTAACCTTCGCCATCTCCACGATAACTCAGACGAACGCGGAGCTTCATTCCCAATGCTTCATACATGTCATGTGCAGCACTTAGGAGCTGGTTAATCTCCTGCTCAATTTGATCTGGGCGTGCAAATACATGACTGTCGTCCTGCGTCAGCGCCCGAACACGGCTCAGACCACCTAGCTCACCAGTCTTTTCATCGCGGTAGTCAGTCGTTGTCTCGCAGTAGCGGACAGGCATGTCACGATACGATCGAGGTTGTGATGCATAAATCTGCGTGTGATGCGGACAATTCATTGGCTTGAGAGCAAACTCGTCACTCGTCTCCTGACTCTTCACTAGGAATAGCTCGTCACCAAATTTATCCCAGTGACCAGATGTTTTATAGAGGTCAATCTTTGTAATATGTGGCGTCCACACTTTCTGAAAACCGAAATTTTCACGGAGTTGATTTGAAAATTTCGCCAGCTCTTCGCGAAGCACCGTACCTCGAGGCGTAAATAGCGGCAGCCCCGCGCCAATAAGCGGCGATGTCGTAAAGAGGTCCAGTTCTTGACCAAGTTTGCGGTGATCGCGCTTTTTCGCCTCTTCAAGCATGGTTAAATGCTGCTCTAGCTCTTCTTTCGTAGCAAAGGCTACTCCATATAGCCGCTGCATCTGTGGATTTTTCTCATTGCCACGCCAGTACGCGCCCGCCACGCGCATAAGCTTAAACGCGCCAACCTTGCCAGTGCTCTCGGCATGCGGACCACGACAGAGATCAGTGAAATCTCCGTCAGTATAAAATGAAACATTTTCAACAGTTTGAATCTCAGGACGAGCGGAATTGAGCATACCGGCTGGTGCCGCAGCCATACCCATCATGGCATCATCCAGCTCACTCGCAAGCGTCGTGCCTTCGCGCTGCAGGTCATGAAGTAGCTCAACCTTGTAAGGCTGACGGGCAGCGTGGGCCCACTCAATCGCCTCATCAATTGCCTTCTCGTTCCTTTCGAATGGATAATTAGCTGCGATGATTTTACGCATTTCTTTTTCAATACGCTTAAAGTCTTCTTCGGATACTTTCTCGTCTCCGAGGTCAATATCATAATAAAACCCATTTTCAACCACCGGACCCACGCCAAACTTCGCATCTGGCCATAGGTGTTGCACCGCTTGGGCGGTAATGTGTGCGAGACTGTGTCGCATTGCATAGAGTTGTTCTTCGTTCATAATATATCTCCTCTTATTTTTAAATAAAGAAAAACGCGCGATCGCTGTACTCGATAATCATCAAGCAAAGATATCGCACGTCTCGGGTCTCATTGGTCGGCTGTCTCGTCCCCAAATTGACTGTTCCACCGAAAACTTTCACTTTTCTCGTCTGCGTTCACGCACGCCACGATCTAACCCGCGAAGCTCGGCGGTCGGTTACTCCGCGTCATCACTTGCTTCTAATATATCATATCTTGCTCTTGGCCTCTGTTTTTGGTATGATTTTACCTGTCCCATATGCGGGCGATTAGCTCATTTGGCTAGAGCGCCACATTGACGTTGTGGAGGTGATAGGTTCGAATCCTATATCGCCCACCAAATAAAAAACACCCTTTAGCCGGGTGTTTTTTATTTGATCCTAAACAGTATCCACACTCTCTTCAACTTTTCCACCTGTAGAACGAGCAAAATGAGCTTAAACATATGCGTAATGTGATATACAACGCTTTCAGGTAAATTTATGTATATTCATTCTGTGATATACAAACTACCCACAAGTACTATTGACATATTTAAGCATTAGTGCTACTATAAAAGTATGGATATTTCATCCACGCAGTCTGGTCGTGATCAGACTCACAAATCAGAGCTCGACAAGTTTAAACTCTTTTATGAGTTTGCTGTTTCTAACAAAGAAATGCGCGGACGTATTAAGCGTCAAAACCGCAGTTCAAATAATTAGATATCGTCTTTGGTTATCACTTCGGTAACAAGCTCGACTAGCCTTCTCGTATGAGAAGGCTAGTTTTTATTCCACATCATATAACTATTTATCCACTAGCTTTTTAAATAGCTGTATGACAATATGTAGATATGTTTTGTATTAAATGTCATCATACTTCGACTAAGATAACGAACTCACGTCCCCATAAAAAACAGCCAAGCATTTGGCGGCGGCGTCATTGTGCGCATTGTGGCGCAACTTTTACGACGCTTGAGGCGGTGGCGAGCGAGGGTGTTCTCACCGTCATAGCCAAAAGTGGCAATGAACCCTTCAGCTTCCCCCGTCTTATGATCAGTCTTTATAATTCACTTAAAGGGCCAAAAAATGCTCCTGATGATGCATATTGGCTTGCACAAACGATTTTTGAAACAATCATGACTACAGACTCACCTTCTGCAGTATCGGCACTCAGAGTAGCCGAGACGACGCACGATGTACTAGAGCGGTTTGATGCAACAGCCGCTTTGAAGTACGGACTCGCTCATGACCTCATCAAAACCCATAAAAGTCGCGCGCAGCGACCGCGCCATTATAAAAGCCCCTCTTGACCGAAGGGGCTTTTACGTAAGGGTCATAGCTATTGTTAGCTCATGAGCGAAACTCTTACTTATCGTGTTTAACCGCTTTTTCAGTCACATCGAACTTATCGAGATACTTACCAAGCATGAGCCGTGTTTGTGAATAGAAGGCAGCTGATGAGCTGTAGACAATACCGGTAACAGGCATTAACAACCATTGAAGTAACATCCCGATGTTTCGTCGACGCTTATAACGCTCAGGACGTTTCGGCAGCATCTTGAATGCGAGAAAAACGGTAATAAAGATACCAATCATAGCGGCACGTTGAAGCGTACTAGCAACATTTGGCAGCTCGTGCGCAACAATACTGCGGCTGGATTCAGGACTCAGGTAAAGCGGCGCCCATGCCCCAAAGAGAAGAATCAATGATGCAGCTGCCCAGCTGACATGGCTCTCAAGAAGCCGAACGAATTTTGCGATACCGTCAAACAATGGAACGGTTCGTTTTTTCGTAAAGACCTTGGTAGCAACATATGGCACGTCGGATGCACCATATGCCCAGCGACGGAGCTGCACAAATTGTGCCTTGAGCGTCCGTCGATAACCGTCAGCAAGTACGGCATCCTGGTAAATCGGTACATAGATCGGAACAACCTCATAATGACCATCATAGCGGAAATAACTCCGCCAGAACTGATGACCATCTTCCACAATCGTTCTCACGCTCCAGAAATCCATATCTATCAATGCCGCCATACTCTGAGAATGCGCGGCAAAGTTTCGAAGCATATGAGGGCGCTGTGAGCTAACGATGTTCCAAAATGAGTTACCAGTAGCGAGCACGCGCATCGGAGCCGGCACGTCCCAGATATTATTAAGGAAGAGTGCGAGCGGCTGAAAAGCCACATGTCGCGGCTCAGGGTGAACGCAAAATTCATACGTGACATATGCAAAATATGTCTTGTGCGGACGATTGTCGGCGTCGAGTGTCGTCACAATGACATTCTCAGGGTCAATCTTTTCTTTTGCGAGATATCTTGCGAGATATTTCCCAGCAAAAGTGATGTTTCCGCCCTTGCCGATAACTTCGTTCGGAAGGTCTGCTGGGTGCTTTACGATATGAAATGAATGGAATCGTTTTTTATACTTTTTTTGCAGTGCAGTCACAGTTTGCTCAATATCAGCCCCACCGCGCGCCTCATACGCGATCGTCAAAATCATTTGTCGGTGATCATAATCACTGGCGAGCACTGCCTCAATCGTCGGCTCTAGTACTTCCCGACTCTCGTTATAGGTAGCGATGATGACCGCATTATAAATTTCAGATGGTTTTTTGGCATGAACAGTATTGGCTTGTTGCTGCAGGTTCTTTTCATGGACGCCAGAGCGCCATGTTCCATGATAATGTCGGCCCTGTAGCGTCTTGGCAGGATTTTCAAGATCATTGAGACGAGCCCGCCAATCAAGACGCTGCGCACGCTGCAATGTGTTATACCCCTGTATCGTCCGATACGCCATACCGACAGCTTTGACGAACCAGATGATGATATAGACGATCACAAAGATTGACCCTAACAATGGGCTGAATATACTGAGAATAATTGGGAATAAGACGAGTCCATAACTCAAAAATGCTGGAAGCATCTCAAAAAAACGATATTTTTTGGTGCGTTTGCCTAAGGGAATTTCAAGATCGGTCATTGTGAGAGTGCCGCTACCCTAAAAATTGCGAGTGTAAAGATAAAGCCTATGATGAGCACAACGACGCTCATCCAGAGAAATGCCAGCGCAAATTGTCGTCCTTTGACGTCGTATAATCGAGCGCTGATGAGCGAATGCATGACGGCAACCAAAAAGGCAAAAACAACGAAAATAAATTCGTAGTACCACTTATCACGGCTAAAGTGAGCAAGGCCAAAGGCGCTGTAGCGTACCGGCACCTGAAGATCACTTGGACGGATATAAATAGCACTAATAATGACTGTTGCAATCAATAGGGCGCCAATAACTCCCCAGCTCGCCCAAAACGCTCGGTCGTGAATCATTTCTTTGAAACTTGCTTTGATATTTTCCATATAGTTTGTTGTCACCTCCTTATTTGTTGAGAGAAGTGACGTGGAGCCACCTGCCGGGATCGAACCGGCGACCTCCTCGTTACGAATGAGGTGCTCTACCAACTGAGCTAAGGTGGCACATATAACAGATCAAATTATAGCATACTCGCCTTTTACGTAGCAGTTGCCAAACAGAGAGAAAGTTGCTAGTATTTATTAGTTCTCTTGATTACATTTGGCCATGTAGTCATTATGAGAGGAATATACGGGCTCGTAGTGAAGTTGGCCTATCACGTCTCCCTGTCACGGAGAAGATCGCCGGTTCGAATCCGGTCGGGCCCGCCAAATTGGATTTTCATTGTTGTGTCGCAATGCTTTAAGTGGCTCTCTCACTGTTAGGGCCACTTTTTTGTTGCTTAAATACCAGTTCGAACCTACTAGCATCATTAACCGCCTGCGTTCGTCGTCATTTGCAACTACGAACACCTCGCTAAGGTTAACGACTGACGCAAACGTCTCGCGAGCCAGTTCTAGCCACCTTTCGGCATCAGTATCGGCAGTTGTAAGCAGTTGAGTAGTTCTAGCTATCACGGCTACATGAGCCTCTGCTCGGGCCTTGTAGCGATCATCTGCGATAACTCCAGCCTCTAGCTTTTCATCCAAAATATCTAATGCCTTACGGGCTCTCCTTTGGTCTGACATTCATCCAGCCTTGTATTGATCTCTCTGTGAGATATAACTCTGATAGTGCTTCTCAAGCCACCGCCTACACTCCGCCCCATCTTCTTCAGATATCTCAAACTCACTCAATACACTCTTTATCTCTTGTTCAAGTAGTGCGCCTGATACTTGAGGTTCATCGCATTTCTGAGCCTTAGACTTTTTTGTACATGTATAAAAGACGTACTCAGTTACCGAGCCATTCGCCAGCTTCTTAGGCTTCGTGTAAGCGGTTATATTAAATCTGCACGTATCACAAAGTAAAAGACCCTTATAGGGATAGAACCGACCACTAGTAGTAGAAGGCTTGTCATGATCCTTGCGCCTCACCCAGCCCATCGCTAACTGAACTTGGTCGTACATCTCTACTGTGATCAAAGAGTGATAAGTTCCTTTGTGCCACTCTTCACCGCCATACTTGAATACTCCCGTATATAAACGCCTCTTAAGCGTATCTACGATAGTTTGCTTGCCTAGCGGCTTTCCGGTCCGAGACAACAACCCGATGTCGCCCGCCTCCTTCCATAGATCATGAAGAGTGTACCGACCTGTGGAGGCCAACTCGAACAATCTAACGACCTTTGGGGCTTTCTGCGAATCTGGGATAATGTTGCGCTGGCCAGGACCAATAATAGAGTTCAGGTAACCGAGAGGAGCGGGACCTGGATACTGGCCATGAGCGCGCTTAGTTTCAAAACCCTCCTTAACCTGAACGCTTAGATCGTCATTATTCTTTTTTGCCAGTGCGAGCTCTATTGCAAGGACCATCTTATCGTCTGGTGTATTGCGGTAAGTTCTAGTAGGAGTGTGGATTGCAAGTAGCTTACCGGTGTCTAAGGCATAAATAACTCTACCGCCATCCACGGGGTTTCGACTTAACCTGCTAAGAGCCCATACGGAAACAGATCTTACATCCCCTTTCTCAATACGATCCATCATGTCATTAAAGATTGGACGTCCGGGATATTTAGCGGATCGCTCCTCGGGCGGTAAATAAATCGGCACAAGGCCATTACGTTCAATGGCATGCTTAACCTGCGTGTCTTGCTTCTCTAGTGATAGTTGCTGTCGATCCTCACGGTCTTGTGATCTCCGCAGGTAAACGAAAGTTTTTGATTTTACTCCTGGGTTGTTTGTAACCTCATTCATAGACCAAATAACTCCCGTCGATCAAAGCCTAGCAGACCGTTGTCAACGGGAGATACTTGGTCTGCTAGGACTTCATTAGATTGTATTCCTTCACTGTAATCTTTAACGTTATTGTAGTCAAATGACTTCACATACTTTTGCCTAAACTGTATGTCGACAACAAGTGAAAGCAAAGCAAAAAGAGTTTGCTCATTGACAGACAATCCCTCATATCCAGAAGCGTTACTTTGTCTGATAAATTTTGGGAGTTCACCGTCGAACATATAAACCACACAATCATTACTGTGGTTTCAGTAATTTATTGCTTAAATTAATATTTCCGCGGTGGTAACACAACCAACTTTAGGACCGTTAAGTTGAGAATACAAGTACATTTTTTGACTTTTTTATCTCTGTTAATAGTCATAATAATTTACGGCATACACAGGGAGAGTCATTAACTATCCCCTTGGAACTCGTGCCGTAAATTGAACCAATATACACTATTAAGCATGGTCACTTTTAACACAAAAATTTTATGAAAAATTTATGGTCAAAATTAATACTCTATATTTACGGTCTAGGAGACATTAAGACCATACAGCTATTAAAGCCCTGGGATTACGGATGCCCCGGGGGTGCCCCTTATAGGTTCACAAAGAAGTCTTTAACATCGACCTTGAGGCTACAGGATAACTTATAAAGAGTGATCACCGTGGGCCTACGCCTGCCAGTCTCTATATTTGCAAGAGCTACGCGATCAATGTCAGCCTCTTCTGCGAGGCGTTCCTGCGTATAGCCTTTAGCTTTGCGTAACTCAACAATACGCTTACTTAATCGGTTCAGAAATTGCTCTTGTTTTGCTAGGCTCATTATTCTTAGCCTATTGACTGTAGTCAAAAAGCAACATAATCATTTGACTACAAATACAGCTTGCGTTAATGTTTGGGTAATGAAGCGCAAGAAAATAATGATCACTATATTTGCACTGGTGCTAGTATTAGGCACTGTTTATATGACCGCTATTCACCCAAGACAAGTAAGGTCTAGGTGCAATACTGAGGCACTTTATGCTGCTGCTTACGACTTCAAGATTGGAGATGGCTATGAGACGATACCTGTTGCCAAAGATCCTCTTAAAAATGGATACAATCACTTAGAATACGAACGTGAGTACCAGATGTGCCTAAGAGGTGCTGGATTATAAAACTTATTTTCAATCCGGTTTACCAATAAGTCATACGGTTTTCTCGATGTAAAATCTATCAACACCTGTGATTTTCTTACTGCTTTTAATGAAGCATGTATTATACATACATGGATGTTACTTCAATTGCGGATCAACTATATTTTGTTACGGTTTATATCAATGCGGCTGATGACAATGGAAATACATGGACAGGTACTGGATTCATCATAACCGTTGATACGAGACAGGGCGTAGCCAATGCAGTTATCACTAATAAGCACGTGGTTGATGGTGCGACATCTATCAATTTTCGTATGCATAAAAAAGATAACGAGGGTAAGCCAATATTAACGCAAACCGTAAATATCGCACCAGCTGTTAGCGATGTAATAGGTCATTCAGATAAAGATGTTGACATAGCACTACTACCTCTTGGCCCTATACTAAACGATCTTCATGATAAAGGAGAGAAGGTATTTTTCAAATCTATAGATGCTTCAGTATTTATAGATCATTTATACGAAGGAACTCTTGATTCAATCGAAGAAATAATATTCGTGGGTTATCCTGGTGGAGTATACGATTCGGTACATAATTTACCAATTATACGTAGTGGTCATACTGCAACACCCATTATGATTGACCATAATGGTACTCCGCGATTTATTATAGACGCATCAGTCTTTCCTGGCTCAAGCGGGAGCCCTGTATTTATTTTGAATCAAGGAAATCATAGTACAAAGAATGGTGACTTTGTACAAGGAGATCGGTTCAAATTTATTGGAGTTCTAGCAGCAGTTCATCTTCATGAGTCAACTGGCAGAATAGAGGTGTTACCTTCTAGTAATATTGTGTCAACGTTCAACCAAGTAATGGACTTAGGCATAGTTTTTAAAGCAAAACTGGTTTTGGAATGTATTGATGAGTGGCTAGCTGCCAATGGACACAAGCGGATAGAAAACTGAGTTCGGGTAATGATAACTACCGTGAAAGCACGTGAGTTGATTATTTTATTTTATTGAGCAGTAAAATAGTATTTAAGTATGCTTCACATTATTTAACTCAACTTTACGGCTTTGATTATCTCGTTGTTATAATACTCAACTGCCTTTCCGTATTCCTTTTTGAACTCATTTTTTTTGACGGAATAGTCCCTAAGCTCTTGAATGCTTATCCTGCGTATACTAATCCCAACTATGTACTCTCTTAACCTACCTTTGAAAGTCTGCTTATCTTCAATCATGTCATGTATATGATTTTTATAAATATTCACTTCTGCGTATGATTCTATGAGCATTAATAAAGTGCTCTCAAGGATTGGCTGAAACTTATTTATGGATACAACTAATGAGTGAAATGCTTGACCAATGATATCATCATTTATTTCACTATTCGCGAACTGTAACTTTTTGAGCTCATTAAAAATTTCTTTTGCATTTTCGTTATACTCTTCAGTAACAATATTCAATGTCTCAAGCCTCAATGTATGAGCGAACCATTGTTGGCTCAGTGTCGGATTGATACAATCTTTCACCAAATCCTTCCTAATTAAGAAAAGTCCAGGGTAAGATCTATAGGGTCTGTGGTCACTTAAGTGTTTGACTGCATATTCATAAAGTAATTGGTTCGTCCTTATGATTGTCATATTAGATGTTATGTCTAATATGATAGTGCTAAGTGCATATTCATATCTACGCCGTATTTCCTCATCGACCTTAGTTTTTTCTGCTGATGCCAACACATGGCGTTCATAAGCACCGACCAATAAAGTGAATAACGCACCTAATATAGCACCAAGAATAGCACCCACGAAAGCGGCAATTATTTCAGGAGAAGTAGTAGTTGGCATATACATATCATCATATAACTAATATTTGGTTCAGTACTCATTATTCTGCAAAAAAATCATTTATACTTTAGCAGTTCGATGTACTGAACATATCAGTAATTTTTTCGGAATCGATAAGTATCAATTAACGGTAAAGGTAAAATAGTTCCATACCTCTCCAGTTATGGTCCGCCATGAAACAGGTTCACCTATAGTGGTGGACTTTTTTCATACCAATCATTTGCTGAACAGTGGCTTCCAACTCCGAAAAGTATCCCGTTTTACCACCTATCAGTTATAATCTTTACTATTACGGCTATGCTAATAAGGGGAAATTAACTATGGGTTTTAGTCCAAATGGCGGAAAAATATCTGGAGCTGACGATGTTGCGATAAGCAACCCAACAGCTGGACAGATTTTAGGATACGAAGAGGTCACACAAACATGGCAAAATAGGACCATCTCAGGCATGGGACAGGATACGACCATTCCCTCATCGGCCCATACTACTTCGTACACGGCTACCCTGAGCGATGCGGGCACCTGCGTAGAGATTGACTCATCATCTGTAGCGACATTCACCATCCCAGGATCACAAACATTGACGCCATACACTGAATCATTTACAGGAGCAGATAATTCGTCATGGTCGAACAAATGGGCGATAAATGGATCGACTGGATCGGCCGTAATCACAAGCAATCAAGGCCTCCTCGTTCCGCCTGCTGCCAGCCCGTACTTATCCTCCCCTTCCGCCACTTTCACAACTATGGACGACTTACTCGATACAGAAATAATTCTTGACGTAACCTTCGTTACGGGTGCGGCGCAACAATATCTGTGGATCGCTTGGCGAACAGACGGCACACAAACCGGTGGACAGCTCGTAAGTGGCTATAACATTGAATGGAATCCTGTCAACGGTGGCTATGATATTCGACGTCATGTGGACGGAATCCACACCACCCTTGCTACAGTCACTAAGCCCTATACTACTGCTGCTCGTATAAAGATTCGCCACGCCGGGCCTCTCATTTCTACAAAGATATGGAATGTCGGTTCACCAGAGCCAGCATCATGGGATTATTCAAACACAGACCCAGATCCATATTCGGTAAGCGGTAAACTATATCTCCTCATGAGTAACGGCAGCGGTAATACGGCACGGGCAGTCGCTTTCGATAACGTCTCCGTCGAAAATATTGAGGGGTCTTCTGCCGTTACTTTTCCGCTCGGAACCGTACTGAGCGTTTGTCAACTCGGAACAGGACGGGTTACGCTTACTCCAGGAGCAGGTGTCACTTTACGATCCTCAAGCTCACTAACTACTAGGGCACAATATTCCGAAGCTTCTTTACGGCAAAGTAGCCAGAATGTATGGATCATTTCCGGAGATATGGCATAATGTCACGAGCTTTGTTCATACATCGTCGTTTTCGTCATCCGCCCGCTTCAGCTGAGCCGATAGGTACGTCCACGATGCCAACGTCCGCACCAGCCGGCTGGACGCGCATATATAGTGAGGATTTCTTAACGCCATCTGCTCTCGGCAGTTTCGTTAACAATCCGACGGATGATTGGTTTTTAGACAGTTCAAATGCATATGCCAACATAATCCGGTCGTATCCTGATGGCTGGGATACGACATACGGCTACAGCCTCAACTACGCATCAAAAACAGTAGATGTACTCGGCTCTTATCAGGATGCGGCCGGCGTTTTTCGCATGCACGCCCATACGGAAGTAATAAATGGTGTTCAAAAATCGCTTACTGCTTCACTCTATCCGGTCATCAAGCCGACCGCCCAGACGAATAACGACAAGGTAAGTCAAATTTATGGCCGATATTCTTGTCGTTTTCGAACCGTGGGCGGATTTCCTAGCTCTGGAAGCCGATATGGAACGGCTTTTTTCTTATGGCCAGCCAATGACGTATGGGCTGAAGGAGAAGTCGACTTTCCTGAAATGGGCTGGGGAGATGTTATTAGAGGGTTCATCCATGAGATTGGTAACCCACAAAACAATGCCGATATCATCACTACAAGTACTGCAACAGATAGCGACTGGCACACTGCCGTTATCGAATGGTATCCTACGGCATTATGCCTTTATCTGAATGGGGTGATGATCAAGAAGACTACTTCAAACGTTCCCCAGACCCCCTTTCGTTGGGGATTTCAGTCTGGAGGCCATGACGGCACCCCCGCAGTAAGTGTTTCTGGCGATTTACTTGTCGATTGGGTTACTGTTGAATCATATAACGGCGCTCCTGTTCCCATATAATTTTTTATCCCTATCGCTCTTCATATATATTGACATTTTATAGTTATTATGCTATATTAAAATATAAAGATGCACCATGCCTGAAATTGAAAGAAACATTGTTAAAACTTCTGAAGGGATGCAGCTTACCACCACCCTTTACGGTAATGATGATGAAATTATTGGGGAGTACGGAGGCTTTATATCGGCAAAATATCCTCGGCGGTTTGCGCCGGCAAAACTATGGGTACGGCGAAATCACAGAGGCCGGGGGTACGGCGAAAAGTTAATGCAAGAAACAGTCGCTACCGGAGTCGCCTTGGGTGTTGATAGACTAGTTGGGCATGTCGAATCAGAGCACGCACTACGTATTCGAGCCAAATTATTTGGTGAATCAGCCCTTCACTTTTACGATGATGGGGTCTCAATAGCTGGCGGAATGACCGTTGAAGCAGAGGCTGAGCTGCCAATTACGTATGAACAGGCCATTCAATCACTACAACGAGCGAGCGAATATGAGGACCCTGAAGATCGTAAGATTGGGTTCAATGTAGAAGTTGATCTAAAAAATACAGACAAACTCTCGTAACACATGGCCTTGTCGAAAATCATTACAAGGCTACGCTGCGCTGTACAAATAATGTAAAACACTCCATTTGGAGTGTTTTACATTTGGACTAAGCCTACTCTTTATTCTTCGTTCTTCTTATTCATCAGCTTCTCTTTGGCTGCTTCGACACTCATGCCGTGTTCTTCGGCCATTTTCTGTGCCTTTTCTTTGAGCTCGTCATCATTCATTGCAGATTGAGCTTTGCCCTTTACGTCATCTAAAATACTCATATGCGCCTCCTTTACTTAGTGACTTACTCAGTATAATAGAGGCAAGATTTTCCTTCTATGAAAAATGTCACACGTAAGCGCTAATCGCGCTTCACAGTAATGTATTCTTTTATCTTGTTGTCTTTACGAAGTTTTGCAAAGTTTTCATCAAACTTTGTCAGCCCGACTTTGATTTGCGAGTAGCTGACGGAGGTATCCGTTTTGCTGTTCAATTTGAGGATGTAGTAGCCATCCGCACCTTTGACGGGTGAAGAAATTTGGCTGGGCTGTAATTTTGCTGCTTCCGCAACAAGACCATTCGAATTTTCATTTTCGAGATTGGTTGTGCCGGCGTCACCACCGTTGAATTTCGTTGATTCATCATCTGATTGCGCAGTTGCCATGGCAGCAAAGTCTGAGCCAGAACGAAGCTGAGATGCAATACTGTTTGCCTTGGACAGAGCAGCACTATCAACTGCGAAACGGACCTTTCGCTTCAAGAGCTCTGTTTTTACAACAGCCTTATAGTCATCGAGTGACCAGTCATAAAAGCTTTGTAGCACTGTTTTTTCGTACGCATCGAGACTGATGTGTTTTTTGTCAATATCTCGGTTGATGAAATCATCTACTTCTTTAGAAGTAACAGTAATCCGCTTCTCACCCGCTATTTTCATTGCATATGCATCACGCTCGGCACTATCAAGCTCCCGCCCCTTAATGTGATCCGCCTGACGTTGGCCATCTTTACTACTGAGATTGATACTATTTTGCTGTTGTAAATAATAGATCGAGCTTCGGTATTTCTTGAGATAATCACTATAGCGAACTGCCCTACCATCAACATCGGCGACCGCAACTGGCAAAATTTCAGTGACTCGATAGACCAATTTTGATGTGTTTTGTGCAATATATAGCTGGTGCCAGGCAAGGATAGTCAGAAAAAGTATGGCCAGGACACCAATGATGATACTGATGATTGCAAGACGATGTTTCGCCACTTGAACTGGATATTTAAAACGGCGACCACCAGCAAGTATACGTTCGCGATGCTCGGCGACGGTTTCATTCGTAATACGCTGAGGTGTTTGAGCTTCAGCAGTACTGCGCTTAGATTTCAACGAAAATTTGTTACGTAATTTCTTCATGAGTTCGAGGTGATTGTTTTATCGCGAGTTGCAGTGAATTATACACTTCGCTCGGATGGTGAATTTTATCTAATATAAGATCGCCCACGTAGGTTTGCGCGATAATGGTGCCGAAGCCAAACATTTCTGCGCTCAATCCTGGTACATTATAACTTATGTTCTGAATCTTGGATATGTCGACATCGATAACGCTCTTTCCAAAAATACCCGTCTGGCTGACTTGCCGAAGCCGCTGATTCGTAATTATAAAGACGGTGAAATACCACCCTATCCAGTGGTAGAAGAAAAGAAGACCACCGAACCCTAAACCACCAAAAGCAACGGCGAGCCACTTGAGATCCCCAGGCCAGATAAGGCTGGGCAAACTGGCAATAACAAACGGGATGAGGAGCATATAAAAGCCTTTTCGCATTGCGATGATATGGCGCCGGAAGACAAGGATAATCTCTTCGTCGTCGAATTGCCCCTCAAATTTCATACTCCTATCATACAACGAATCACCAAATAAATAACTCACGCTTAGTGAGTTATTTATTTGGTATCCCCGGTAGGAATCGAACCTACATCTGCTCCTTAGGACGGAGTTATTCTATCCGTTGAACTACAGGGACGAATGAGCCAGACCTATTGGTCTGACTTCTTTGTTGGCACATTACCACGAACAATTGGACCCTGCGCAGTATCATAGTCGGCATAGATTTCTTCTACCGGGAACCAGAGCGCAACTTCTTGTACAGCCTCTTCTACATTACCGCTAGCGTGTAGAATATTTGGCAATGTCGCTCCAATTGGGTTCGTGTACGCACGCGTAATATGCGTATAATCACCACGAATCGTCCCTGGTGCTGAGTCTTTTGGATCTGTTGTCCCAACCATTTTTCGTACGTGAGACACAGCCTCAACTCCTTCGAGAACAAAGGCAATTACCGGAGTTTCCGTCATAGCGGATAGTGTAACGTTGTAGATGTCTTCACCCCAACGACTAATGAGGTTTGAAATGCCTTCATAGTGTTTGTGAAAATGAAGTTCATCTGGTGCAACCATTTTCATAGCAATGATCTTGAGTCCAGCTCGTTCAAATCGAGAGATAATTTCGCCGACCAGTCCGCGCTGGATGGTATCAGGTTTCAAAATAATGAGAGTTTGCTCCATAGGGTAGCTCCTTATATACAATTAGTGTTCATTTTGACCTCTATTGTAACAGATATATCAATGGTATACATCGACAGACTGCGCCACTGCGTCGTAAAATAAAGTCATAAGCGTTATAGTAGGAATATGTACCTCTCTGAATTGATTATTGATTTTATCGAACATGTTGAAGTAGAGCGTGGACGCGCGCAAAAAACGGCTGAAAACTACCACCTTTATCTCCAGCGGCTCGTTGAGTTTGCTGGTGATGTCACTATCGATAGGGTGAATGCGGAACTTGTCCGAAAATATCGCCTGTGGCTGAATCGATATCGCAATGATGTTGGCGACGAACTCTCCCCTATCACACAAAGTTACCACCTCATTGCACTGCGAAGCTTCCTCGGGTATTGCTCGAAGCGCTCTATCGCGACGCTCACTCCAGAAAAGATCGAATTACCAAAAGTTCGGCGCAAACAAGTGAGCTTTCTCTCGAGCGAAGAGACCGAACGGCTCATTGAGACGATCACTACCGACACTCCCCAGGGACTACGCGACCGAGCTATTTTGGAATTGTTATTTTCAAGTGGACTCCGTGTCTCGGAACTCTGTAATCTCAATCGTGATCACATCAATCTCAAACGAGGTGAGTTTATGGTACGCGGAAAGGGTCAAAAAGATCGTCCTGTTTTCATTAGCCCAGAAGCGAGCGAGTGGCTCGCAACCTACCTCGATACCCGCACGGATAGCGCCATTCCCCTATTTATACGTTATAGCGGCTTCAAAACTGGTGACAGTAAAGGAGAAAGTTTTCGCCTCACTCCTCGCTCCGTACAGCGTACTGTACAAAATTATGCAAAACTTGCTGGTATCACTAAAAAAGTGTCACCCCACACCCTCAGACATTCATTTGCTACTGACCTTTTAATGAACGGTGCTGACCTGCGAAGCGTGCAGAGCATGCTTGGGCATAGCAATATTGCCACGACTCAAGTGTACACCCACGTTACCGACCCTCATCTCAAAGAAGTGCATCGTCGTTTTCATCGTCAACATGAAAATGACAATTAAAGTGACTTGATTACTAGAGCGAAGTTATCAAGGATAATTTTCAGGTAGCGCGAAGGCCTTAGTGCCATCTTGTATTCGTGTGCCATTTTTTAGCGTTACCGTCAATTTTACATAGTAAACTTTGCGCTGCAAGCTGTCGTCAGTGTGGTAACGATTATCAGCCGGAAAAGTATGATCGAATGTATCCCCGAAGTAACAGTGGTTGGTAGAAATCGTTCCATCACCAAAGTCCCATACACAGCTGTCAACTTGTCCTCGAGGCACATCTGTAAGATTAGCCAGCGTTTCCACCCATGTTGGTGTTCTGACGCCGTTGTCAGCATTAGCAGCTGGGATACAGAGATTGATATTGCAATACCCACCAATAACCGCCTGCGCATCAGCTTCATCGCCTGCCAGCGAACTACACTGATTGTTATAAAAAGTAGCGGTTATGTAGAAGTTTTTACATACTGACATACCACTTTCTACTGCATTGCCAGTAAAGAACGTATCAGCCGTATAGGCGACCCTCGAAAGGATACGCTTGTAGACATTTGCCGCCGCCCCTGTTGAGTCAACTGCGGGCTGCACGTTATCAAGCATGACGGGAGTAGCACCATTAAGTAACTCTAATTTATAGTGCGGAGTTCCGTACTGTGACCGGACGAGAAGGAAACGCTGTTCAGTATCTGCAGGCGGTATGGCCGTCACATCCAGTGTTGCCGTGCAGAGATAACCGCTTTGTAAATCACCAGTCGAGCAATTCACTGCAAATCGTTTTGGCATCCCACTGGCCGTCACTGAAGTAACAGGCACACGAGCCGATCCGCTACCGCTGTATGGGACGAGAAATGTTCCGCTGCTGCTATTTTGTTGCTGAGAAAGAGTCTTTGCACTATCAAATGCGACAAGCTGTAATCGTGGCATCGCAATATAGGGAAGACCTGCCTCATTTTTCCAATCCGGTTTGGATGGGTTACTGTTCAGTGAAATAGCGCCTGCTGGAGGAACAGCAGCTGGACCGTCCACATCATCACTCTCTTGATGCCATGAGATACGTATTTGATTATACGGACCATTGTTAACTGTACGGAGCGGGATAAAGTCGCCCAAACCTTCACTCATAGTGCCAATATAATCCGGTGTATCCTGAGAAATAGTCACACAAGTATACCGTTGGTTATTGTTATTATTTGGATCCCCCACCCTGATACCATCTGCTTGCACGGCATTAATACCCACGGCGTTTCTCAAGCCAGCATCAGCAAAAATACCAGGACACGCGGTGTTGCTGAGTGCGGCACATGAAGGATTAGCCGGATTACGCTGACAATATAGCAATGCACGCTTTGCGTCTTCAACACCTGACTGTGCCGCGGCAAGCGCGCCCTTACTAAGGTCATCGCTAATTACTTGTTCTTGCTCATCTGTCACCACGCGCAAGAAGCTCACCGTGAGGATAGACATGAGGATGATAAAGAAAATCACACTGAGGATTGAAACGACGCCCTGTTCTTTTTGTGACGAATTGATGCGGTATTTCATTATTGTTCCTTCGATAAATACACTATTGTGCTAAATTCACTAAATGCGCAGTAATTTCCATTATTGCCCGGCAGACACGAGAAGTGTTTTCCGGCAGCCGGTCCCTCTAAGTGAGGTGTGATGTAAAAATTATCATATGGCCCACTCACCAGTTTTTGAGCTTCAGTGGAGTTTTGCAGTTCATCGCGATCATACGTACCTAGTGCAAAGACGATCTTCACCAACCTCCCATCCGGAGACGGCGTGACGTTAGCCCACAATACCCGTGCTCGACTACTGAGCATCATAGAGCTTTCGCTGACAGGCGAGCTATTGTCACATGTGTCAGATGGGTTCACTAGTTTTTTTCGAGCCATCATTCCGCCCGTGGTTGCATCCCCCTCTACGGTGTTGCGGCTCGGATTAACCGTCGTAGAACCATTGAGGGCCGTGCCAGCATATAGAGGATTCCATACGTACATCGTGCTTCCAACACATAGGGTACCTCCGGCAACGTTTGTCGTGTCTATGTCACCTGGAAGTTGAGAGCGAATTGACTGTGAAATATCGTCGACTATTGATCGTCCGGCCTGATTAATCTGCTTCATTGAGACGCCTTTGTCATAGGTACGCAGCATCTGGACGAGCGTCAAAGACATAAAAACAAGAATAAAGGCGACAAATGTCATCGCTAACATCAGTTCAATTAATGTAAATCCGTTGTTTTTCTTATTGTGGTGCATATAACCTCATAACAGTTCGCGCCTCTTGATTGGTATTGCCAACAATTGGCTTCCAACAGGCCTTCACATATATATCGATGTAATTGGAACGTGCTACAGCTGGATCGGCCGACTTTACTGCTTCAACCCATAGACCTTGGCCCGCAAAAGGCGTTGCAGTAGCGGCGGCAGGAGGAGCAGGTACAAGCGCCGTTCCCTGATCATTGATATAAAACGGTTTGTTTGCAGCATCATCTGTTGCGGGGGCAGCATTTGCCGTACAGACACCTTGATTGTAACCCGTAGCTGTTCGGTCAACGATTTGCTGCCAAATACCCGCACCCAAGCTCCCTGCTGGATCTCTCTGTGCACGCAAATACTCATCACGTGCATACTGAACCAGAGCGAGCTGTGAATTGACGCTCGCCTGTACTTGCGTTCGCTCAATTGCGTTCAAGATCAACCCAAAACCATAGTTCATGGCACCGAGGCCGGCAACAACTGCGGCTCCGAGGATGGCGGTTGCAATTAAAACCTCCACAAGAGTGTCGCCACGTTCACGCATCAACAATCACTCCCGTTAGATTCGAGATCAGTTTGTATCACTTCTTGACCCTGTCCCGGCGCAATTCGGACGTAGCCTTGTCGTCCAGATCCTTCATCAGCAATACAAACATCTACTTGTTTATTTAGATAGTTCTTATTAATAACTGCGCTATTCAGTGTCGGCTCAGGACCAGTGACGGGAAAGGCATAGTATAAAACGGCTCCTGAGGCAGGAGAACGAATAATCGCGAACCCAAGTGCTGACGTCGGCACTGGTGACGCAGGGATTTTGGAGCTATCGACACCGATCCCCCATGGTACTGCGTACGCATTCGCGAACGTGGCGGTGTCCGCTACCCATGGCGACATTTGATTGATGGCCTCGGTATCATCAGCCGAAAGACCACTAAGATTGTTTTTGTAGCCAAGGATATAACGCGTCGTAAATGAGGATCCTTCCAACTTTATGAGACGCCCAAGGATAACACAGTTTGTCATACCTGGTGCTTTCGCGCCTACGGTTGTTATCGAACCTGCACCACTACATCCCAATATGTCAGACCTATCGCTCTTACCAGCAGCGACTTCAGTATATTGCCCCTGTAGATAGAGGGTGATGCCACGCACAGCATCATTGAACCGGTTGCTATTAATGCTTGCCCCTACGGTCGCAATAGCAGCCGTCAACAAAAGTGCACTGATTCCCAAGAACAATAGCACTTCAATAATGGTAAACCCACGCTCATACCGCTTCATTTATCATGATTATAGCACAAGCACGATAGTAGACTACGAGACTAGTAGGAAAAAGTAAAAAGATTTGTGTACCAGTCGAACAATGGCTGTCCGTACAGTCCGGCAACAATAAATCCTAAAATTAACAGGGGGCCAAATGGGATGCGACTGTCACGTTTTAATACTCCCGACAAGAGTCCAGGAATCACAATGAGACAACCAATCAAGTTAGCAAGAATCAAAGATACGATTGCATTTTGCCAACCAAGAGCTAGCCCCATAAAAATACCTAATTTTACGTCACCAAATCCAACCCACTTCCCCTTTGAGATGATGTGGAGTAAGAAATAAATACCCGCAATAGGCATTAGGGCAAAGATAAACTCGAGCCCAATCTGTGACACCGACCAGTCATACCACAGTGCACGATTGATAAAGCTCGCACCAGATAATACGATCAATGGCCAGACAACCTTATCTGGCAAAAGGTACCACTTGAGGTCATATACGAACAGTATTGCGAGCCCTACCCCATAACTAAGCCACAGGCCGAAATCAATCCAAGCGTGCGTGTTATCGAGGACTTGCGGCCACAATAAGTATGAACCGACGAAATAAACAAGGACGGCGAGCTCTACCAATGGTGAGTCTTCGATGTTTTTATGACAATAACGACATTTTCCACGCAACATAAGCCAGCTAATAATCGGTATGAGATCGAGAGCAGCGAGCTTATGGTGACAATGGACGCACTCAGACCTGTCATTGACAATGTCTTTTTTGACTTTGAGTCGCCAAACAGCTGCATTGGCAAAACTGCCGAAGCACACACCAAGAAATGCCAACATGATAATTAAGAAGACCTGTTCCATCATTCTGATTATGGTAACACAAAAAACACCTCTCTTACGAGAGGTGTTTTTTAAATGAGTAAGCTATTTACTGCTCAGTACAGTATCCACCACCACTTTCGAGAGCAACTCGGACAGCAACATTTCTACTAGCAGCAGATACGAACCCGCTGTCACCATCACATTTGCTACCTAGCGCAATGATCATTGTACTGAAGTCGCCACTTGGAGTCGCAGTAAAATTAAGCACATAAGGGTTGCCGGTAGTAGGACTGGTCAATTCCTTAGCATAGTTAGTCTTAAATGCAGTCTGTTTCGCACCAGTATCAGGCAATGCGCCTCTATTGTTCGACTGGTAATTGCTTAAGTAAGTCAACAGACGACCTGCATCAGTTCGTCGCTGAGTGTCGCGCTGAGAACGTTGCAGAGCCGGTACCGCCAAGAACACGATCAAGAAGATTAATGCGGCGATCGCAAGCACCAAGACAACCTCGATGATTGTGAATCCTTTAGACTTTGTAGTATTCATTTTTCTATATCCCTACCCTTTCGTTAATGCTTGTTACTCAAGCCTTAGACTTATGTGACTGATTATAACCATAAAGACTATCGACATACAATAGCGCTTTTTGTCCACATGAAGAACCCCCCTGAACACGTTTGTCCATAGGGGTATTTGCTCTTCAAGATTTAAGACTTACATTTCAGCCGATATTGCTCTTGATCAGCTTCGCGTAGGCTTGATGACCCGCTGCATTCGGGTGGAAAGAGAAGACAGCTTTGTCAGCTATCAACCCGTTGAAGTAAGGCTTTGATGTACAAAGTTCATGTCCCAAGAATGGTGAACCTTTCGTTGTAGCTGAAACGAAATGTAGCCGAACCGGTTTCTTTCGACTATCTGCATCGACATTACCGGCTTTTTTAGTGGAATCACCAATAGACTTGTTTAAGGCATCTACAAACTTACGTGCTTCGGCTTGCTCTGCTTTGCTAAACGTGAACTCACCGGTCTTAATGAAAGCCTCTACCTCTTTTGTAGATAATCCTGCCTCACTACCTAGTCTTTTGACTATATCTATAGGCACACGATTATATTTAAGCCCCATGCTGGCTAGTCCGGCATTCAGTGTCGCGTTAGCGACAAGAACATCAAACAGTCTCATCCAATTGTCGGTGTGGTTACAGCTCTTGTCTGCTGGCAACAGCTGGGGGTAACCGGGAATGTACACCTGAGCGTTAGGCGCACGACCTAGTATTTTACCGTAAGCAGTTTCAAGCACTTTACGGTTTGCTTTTACATTTGCATAAAATTCTTTATTTACTGACGAATTACTGCAATCAAAGAACAAACATTGCATCAAAAACTTTTTGAACCCAGCGTCATTGCCTCCGATCGTCATAGTGACCGTATCCGTATTTTTATTGAGAGCCAAATACTGAAGCTTCTCCTGATACTTACTCTCTTTTTGCTTACTGTCGCCTACAACATGCTTAACTTCTGATCCTGAGCAGGCCGTAAAAGCCTGCAAGTCCAAATCTAGCGCGAGATCTTTATCTAGGACTTCAGCATAAGCAACCCGGCTCCGATGACATTCATTCTTCTTGGAAATATTAGTCTTTGGGTCAAAAGGCTCTGCACCCTCGCCTGAGGAAAACGAGTCTCCAAGGGCGACATAATCACGAATGTTGGCCGGCTTAACTCCGAGTAGCATACCTCGTGGGTAGTCGATATGGACATTTTCTAGACGAATTTTATAGAGCTGATTGTTATAACCCCACTGCGATAGCACTAAATAGACGTACCCTTCGGAAAGAGCGCCGATATTGCCAACAATGTCAAATTGATCATTACGTTCAGTTCGAAAGATGTCAGTTGAGAATCTGGCTAAAAGCTTGCCCTTACTATTAAGGGCTACTACTTCAACGTGTCGATCGGAACTTCCATCGTCAGTCACTGGATAGTATGTACGTGATATAACGATATTACCCGCGATATCAACATCTATGTTGCGAATAATGTCAAATCCCGCAATGCCTGCCATCTTTGGCAGAGGAATTGTTGATATCTTCCCATTCGTTGAGTCAAGCATTATTAGTGAACCGGGAATGCTCGAATCATCAAATGTGTATCTGACTTGCGCCGCAATTACACCCCCATTAGGTGTTACTTTTAACTCATCCATGACTATGCAGAGCTGAGAAGTGTCATTTGTAATTGTTTTTTTCGTAAACGTTCGTCTCACTATACGCGAAGTATAAGAATCTACTTTTTCTTTAGCGTTGCATGATTCTGGCAAGTTTGGATCATGAGTATGCGTCACTGATACGTATATATCGCCATTCATTTGAAGTGCCCAGTTGTGAAATCCCTCATACGCATCTAGTGCCACTTCAAATTTACGCGTCTTGTCTTCAACTCCCTTGTACGAAAAGTAGCGAAACATCTTTCGGTTTTCATTGATAACAAGACCGTCTTTATAAACCTGTATGGTGTTCGACCAACTATTAGGATCACCTCCGGGCATTTGCAGTACCTTGCGGTATTTGACGTATCCGGTTGAAGAGGACAGACTTACAAACTCGTATTTTTCACAATAGCCGCCTGTTAAAAGCAGATACAAATTTCCATCTTTACCTACTACTGATGAGTAGAATGAGTCTGCTGGAAAAGCCATACCCCCGCAGAGCCCTTGTCCAAAACTATATTCCCATATAATTTTGGACCCTTTGTAGGCAACAAGGCTCATGGATTGGACTATCGTATTGTTATATCTAGTCATGTATACAATACCGTCTTTATTGACGCTGCCATCTAATGAGCACAGCAGCTCGTCACCCTCCTGTGTGCGCGGTACATTTCCATAGAGTGAGCCATCAGTATTATAGGTCCTCATGGTACTGCTTTCAGTTCCCCCGTTATAACACCCCCCTAGACTCACTCGACCATTCGGATGAGATATAAGCATATTTTGCTTCACACTATTAGAAAAGCCTGTACCTACTTCTATTGGCCAACTATTTACTGCTTGGGCAACTTTAGGCGTGCCCGAGAGCATACCTGCAATTACTGCCAACATCATTACTAACACCAGGCTCCATCGAGCTGTGGCATTTCGATGCATCGAAACCATCTCCAATCTGTGAAAGAGCTATCCGGCCGCCTTGACCGGATTTCTTGAAGAGCATGGTTATAGTAGTGTATTACTCCTTATGTTGCAATAGCGAAAGAAGTATTATTTAATACCGTTACTGCCGATGAGGCTGTAGATCGGCAAGAGAATAGCGCCCACCATACCACCCGCGACAACCGCAAGGAGCACCATAAGAATCGGCTCAATAGCAGTTGATATAGAGCGAATTGTGTTATCTAGTTCGTTTTCGTAGAAGGTGGCCGTTTTCGCCATCATTCCGTCTATCTGACCCGACTGCTCTCCCACGCTAATCATTTGCGGAACAAGACTCAGGACATATTGCTCATTTTTGAGTGATGAAGAAAGTGACTTACCACTTTTTACCTTCTCAGAAGCACGGATAATTGCTTCGGCGATATGCACGTTACCGACGGCTCGAGAAGTAATACGAAGCATCTCAAGCATTGGCACGCCGCTCACGAGCAAGGTCTCACCAGTCCTATTGAGGCGAGCCATGTACAATTTGCGGAATAAGTCCTTGAACATAGGAACGTTAAGCTTGAAGGTATCAATTGCCCTCCTTCCGCCTGACGTGGTGGTCCAGCGATGGAAAAAGAACGCACCCAGTCCAAGCGCTACGATGACAAGTGGCCAGAATTTGATGAGGAAATCGGCTGCAAATACCATGACGGCTGTCAGGATAGGCAGTTCGCGATTCATGTTTTCGTACAAATTTTCGATTTGTGGCACAACTGTTGTGAGCATGAAGACGACAACACCAACGATGACGAACAGTACAATTCCTGGATATACCATCGCACCGACAACCTTACTGGCAATTTCTGCATCTTTTTCCTGCTGATTTGCGATGCGCTCGAGCGCTTTGTCGAGCGTACCAGACGCCTCACCTGCTGCGACAAGAGCAATAAACAAATCACCAAATACTTTCGGGTGCTTCGAGAATGCATCGGCGAGGTTACTACCACCCTCCACTGAGGAAATGATGTCTTGCGCGATCTCTTTGAGTTTCTTGTTGGTAGTTTGCCCTTGCACCGTATGAAGGCTTTGCGCGAGTGGTAGACCGGCGTTAATCAGTGTAGAAAGCTGCCTAGTAAAGATCACCCGGTCTTTCGTACTGACACGGTTTTGTAGTGCGCCGATAATCCCCCGCTTGTCGGTCTCGGGAGAGATATCGAGTGGCATAAGGTTGCGCCCCATCAGCAGTTTAGCGGCGGCGCGCTCATTTTCTGCCTGGACCGTCGATTTCACAATCTTATTTGAGGAAGTGTCCCGGGCTTTATAGGCAAATGTCAACATTGCGGCTAGCCTCTCATCATCCGGTCAAATTCAGTAATATCAACCGCGAAGTTCCTGGCTTCTTCGTATGTCACAGAACCTGCCTGCACGAGCCCGGCCAGAGTCTTGTCCATTGATTGCATACCTTGGTCAGCCCCGGTTTGGATGACCGCGTCCAGTTGGTGTGTCTTGCCCTCACGAATGATATTACGGACAGCAGGAGTCGCGACAAGGATTTCAGCGGCAACCGAACGCCCTCCGCCGATAGACGGCACTAAACGCTGTGAACAGATCGCCATTAGGATGTTGGCAAGCTGCGCTCGCACCTGCGGCTGCTGGTGCGGTGGGAAAACGTCAATCATACGATCAATAGATTGTGCTGCAGAGTTGGTGTGAAGTGTGGCAAAGACTAAGTGACCCGTCTCAGCAATAGTAATAGCGGCTGAAATCGTCTCAAGGTCACGCATCTCACCAATCAGTACAACATCAGGGTCTTGTCGAAGACTTGAGCGGAGCGCTGCGGAGAATGAATAGGTGTCATAGTGCACTTCACGCTGGACAATGACTGATTTTTTCGATTTATGGGTAAACTCGATCGGATCTTCGATTGTGATGATGTGATGTGATTTTTCTGTATTAATCTTATCAATCAACCCAGCAAGTGTTGTTGATTTGCCTGAACCAGTTGGACCCGTCACCAGGACAAGACCACGCGGGTATTCAGAGAACTTGTTGACGATCTGTGGCATACCAAGTTCGGCAATGCTTTTCAGTTCATTCGGGATCAGACGAAGTGCCGCGGCAAGGTTACCGCGTTCATGAAAGGCGTTTACACGGAAGCGACCTAGGTCACCGAAGGCAAAACTAAAGTCGAACTCTTTGTCTTTCATCAGGATCTGCTGTTGGTCCTGATCGAGAATGGCAAAAACGAGCCCTTCGACTTGTTCTTCATTCAATGGATCGAAACCTGGAATCGGGTTGAGCGAGCCATCGATACGAAGCATAGGTGGCAATCCCACCTGAATATGAAGGTCGCTCGCTCGCTTGCGGATCACGTCCTCTAGTAGTAGCTCAATCCGTAGTTCTGCCATAATTATTTCTTTCCACCTCTTACTTTATTTACGCCATGTTTGCCGCAACACGGTTCACTTCTTCGAGTGTTGTCAGACCCTGCAATGCCTTAAGATATCCATCTTGCCGCATCGTCACCATACCCTCAGCAACTGATTGTCGTTGGATTTCGGCACTTGTGGCTCTTTTAACGATGAGATTTTGGATTGCTTCGCTAATATCCATAACTTCATACAAGCCAACTCGCCCCTTATAACCACCAGGAGTTTGAGCAGTGTCCTTCCCCTTGGTTAAAGTATAAGCGTTTTGACCAGCTAGGGGCAAGTCTTTGTAGCCGATGTCGTCAGAAATCTTTGCAATGTCTGCTTTTGTCTTTGGCAGCAACATCCCTACCGTCTCTTGGATACTCTTCGTTTCAAGTTCTGTTGAACTGTATGTGTCCTTTTCTGTTGCTATTCGACGAACCAAGCGCTGTCCGATGACTGTATTGACTGTACTCGCAATCAAGAACGGCTCAATGCCCATATCGAGGAGTCGCGGCAAGACACCAGCCGCAGAGTTGGTGTGTAGTGTTGAGAACACAAGATGTCCCGTCAGAGCTGCTTGAACGGCAAGGTTTGCCGTCTCTTTGTCACGAATCTCTCCGACCATGACGACGTCAGGGTCTTGACGCAAGATAGAGCGAAGTCCAGAGGCAAACGTCAGCCCAACGTCAGCATTGACTTGAATCTGGTTCACGCCACTCATCTTATACTCCACTGGGTCTTCAAGTGTGACAATGTTGACTGTGTCATCCTTAATTTCCTGGATTAATGCATAGAGACTGGTTGATTTTCCGGAACCGGTTGGACCTGACGTCAAGATCATGCCGTTTGGTTTATGGATTCCTTTTCGAATGGTTCGTAATGCGCGCCCCGCATATCCCATTTGCTCAATATCAAAACTTGAGCCTGATTTGTCGAGTAAACGAATCACTACCTGTTCACCCCAGACTACAGGGCTAATGGCGATACGAAGGTCAATTTCCTTTCCTACCGTTTTCACAGTGAACTGGCCGTCCTGTGGAATACGATGCTCGTCAATTTTAAGGTTGGATAAAATTTTTATGCGTGAAATGAGCGCAGGCTCGATGCTTTTTGGCAGTTTCATAATTTCCCGAAGCACCCCATCAATTCGACAACGAATTTTTAATTCTGTCTCAACAGGTTCGATGTGAATATCACTCGCTCTTGCTCGAGCTGCGTACTCGAGAATAGTATTTAATGCACGACTGATCGGCGAGTCTTGCTTGATAACCAGCGCATCGCTTTCTCGGTTAGACTGAGTTGAGCCAGCCAGGCTATTATCATGCTCTACAGAGGTGATAGCCGCACTCACCCCTTCCGCTAGATCGGTATGATACTGCTCAAGAACTCGACGAATACTCTGTTCACTAGCCATATAGACGCGAAGTGGTCGCTGGATCTTGTTTGCAAGAAAGTCGACGGCTTGCACATTGTTCGCATCAAGCATAGCAACAGCCAAACGATTCTCCACTTCACCAAGTGGTACTGCCATATAGCGCTCGGCTAAGTCTTTAGGCAGTAATTCGAGGACTTTAACGTCGATAATCGTATCGCCTAAATTGACATATGGCACACCGCTTACCTTGGCAATTGCTTTGGTAAGACCTTCATCGGTCAGCGCTTTACTCTGCAAAAGTTCACTAATCAAAGGAGTACCTGCAGTTTTTGCTGCAGCCCGATGAGTTTCAAGCTGATCTGAGGTCAAAAGTTTATCTTCGACCAAAAGCTTTTCGAGTTTTTCGCGGTAGTCATCTGTCAGGACCGCCATAGCGAACCCTTTCTAGTTATTCCCAAACGGTTGCTGGCTGCTGCCATCACCAATTTTTACTGGCACCGTTGGGTTAATTGCGTTTTCATTGAATATTCGTTCTTCAGGACGCTGGACGTCAGCAGATATTGCTTCAGCCGTCTCCACATCTACTGGCTTAGCTGACGTGCCACCAAATATTGCTTGTCCTGCGGCGTAGGCAATACCAATGCTGACGCCAATGATCAGGATCAGTAATGCTATTTCATTCTTCTTCATGGCTTTAATGTCCTTTTTCCTAATTGTACGGATCGCTCTGCTTGGTAGTACGAATTACCGGCTATAACAGTTCGGATATTTCCATCGCTACTTTGAAATGAAATCGTTTGAATGTTCATCGGACGAATCGTGCGCTCTAGGTCGGTAAGCATTCCTTTTATTCGATCGTAGTCGCCACTTGCAGTGAAGTTAAACGACGTTGGTTGAGGAGTCGAAGAACTTTCGGTATTCGCCTCCGTCGTCTCATCGCCTAATGTCACAAGGCCATCTGATATCGTGGTGATATCAGAAGCGGTCACACCAGAGCGAGGAAGGATGACTTGCTGAAGTGATGCACCGAGAGCAGATTTATCATCTTCTGTTGGCAGCGCGTCGAGGACTACTTTCAGTGTCGTGTCGCTCGGATTAGCCTTCACTTTTGCCAAATTTGAATCAGCCAAGAGTGCATCAACATTCGTTTTGAGCTGAGAAGCATTTGTTATATTGTTGCTGAGCGTGCTCTGCGTATCAGCTTTGGCGCTAATTACCTTCTGGTTGAACGCTGCTTGCTTGAAAAGGAACTGGATCGTGACGCCACACAAGGATACTGCAACTGATGCGATAATTACCCAGATAAATATCTTTTTGTTCGCGCTCGCAATTTGCTGGCGCTTCTTCATACCGGTCAATTGCTGTTTATTGGCTTCCATCAGACTCTCCTCCAAATATAGCTTGTGGTGAATTGACAACCGATCCTGTGGTCTCTTTGTTTGGAATCGTTACGTTGACGTCAATATTCTTCTGTTTGAAGACTTCTTCGTTATACGTTGCCATAACACTAAATGTCACGCCCGTTTGATTGCCTGTGTTCTGATACGTCGCAGAGGTAATTACCACGTCAGTAAAGAGTTTCGTTGCTGACTGCTGTTCTCCGTCCGTCTGGTAAGTAAATTCTGCATTACTCAACGTGTCTTTAAATGTTGTCAAAGACCCATAATCTGCCACCTTGCCCTTGAAGGTGATGGTGTGGTCTTCGCTACTCACATCAAGCGTCGCTAAGGTGATATTTTGAGGTGGTGCTGGGTTCAAACGCGGTAAGAAATCAAGCAATCGTGAATAATTGTTCTTTTCATTATGGAGTGAGGAAAGAGATGCCAATTGATTTTGTACAACAAGATACTTGTCTATATCTTTTACGTTGTTGAGCTGACTCGATTTGTTTTTTATATCACTTGTTTGAACCGAAAGAATGACATTCTGCACTGCATACACATAAAATGCGAATGCGACGGTCAAGCCTGCGGCGATAATAGAAATCAGTATGGAAAAAGCGATTGTTTTTCGTCGAACGCTCTCAGCATGTAAAAATTCTTTTTTTACATCAGGAAGTAGGTTTAGTTGCACCATTATTCATCTCCTCTTTGTGCGAGTCCAATCGCTACAGCGAACTGCGCAGAGTGGTTCTGTAGTGCTGTTTGGTCACTACTTGATACTCGAACACGCTGCCATGGGTTACCATTTACCGCTTTGAGTCCTACGTGTTGTGCTAAATAATCACTGAGTCCAGGAATAGTTGCTCCGTAACTAGAAACTACCATATTTACTAGTGGCGTACTCTGGTATCGTGTCTGGAAGAACTTTATTGATTTCGTAATTTCAGCAACAAACTGATCGATAGTATTTTCAAGTGCACGAAGCACCTGGCCTTCTAGCTTGTCAGATTGCACCCCAAACTTAGAAATAAACTGAGCAGCTTGTTGTGGTTCAACGTTCAGATTTTGAGAAGCTGCTTTAATAAATGATTGCATACCAACCTGAATAGAGCGTATCAACCGTGGCGAATCTCCTACCGTCAATACGATATCTGTTGTAAAATCCCCGACTTCTACGATCAACTGTGCTCCATTATCGCCAGGTGTGATCAGAGAGCGCACGAGCGCTAATGAGTCTGGCTCAATGGCTATGACGTTAAACCCAAGCCCTTCGATCAGATCAAGTCGTGCTTCACTAAAGTTATTAGCAACGCTTGCGAGAAGTATTTCATTCTTTGTTGCATCATTAGGAGATTTTCCGAGCAGTGCCCAGTCAACCTTCGCTTCGTCAAGACTCATGGGAATGAATTGCTCAGCCTGATAACGAATCGTATTCGCGAGTTCGTCTTGTGGCATCGCCGGCATATCAACGACAGTGGCAAACATTTTATTAGATGGGATGCCCAGCACAACATCCCGTGCTTTGATACCACTTTGACCAATAACGGTCATAATCACTTCTCCAAGCTTGCGCTGGTCTTCGGGCGCGTCACTTGAGGCTACTTTTATGTCGACTGGGGCGACGCCGTAATGTTGGAGGCTCCAGTCCTTACCCGACTTTGAGAGCTGAACAACACGTACCGCTGTGGTACCGATATCCAGTGCAAAAAAGTCGCCCCCCGAGTTCAATAGTTTCATCTTATAGGCAATTATACATAAGCTCTTTAGCTAATAGCAAGCCTATTCTACTAAAAGCGGGGTGGAAGTTCAGTTTCACTCATCGTGCGGACATATACGTCGCCATTGCCAGCTTCAGGAAGTTGATTCAATAATACGTCAGGACGAAGATTGAATGTTTCTGCCATAGCGCTCAAGTCAGGCATTTCCGCCCCTGCCCCTCGCACTGGCACAACACTTTCGCCTGCAATCACCGCACCATTTACTGTTAATGGATTATTGCAATCACCGTTTAGTTTCGGGGCGACATTACATGTATAAAATGTTTTTTTCGCAGCTAGAATACCATCAATTTGCTTCACGTTGTTAAGAACAATAAGGTTATGTTCTGCCAAAATGACAATTTGCGGAAGTTGATTAATCGAATTATAGACAGTGTCTTGATACTTGATATCTGACTCGATATTGACATTCGCATTTGTCACTCGGATAACAATACGAGTATTAGGACGGATATCCGAACTTGCCCTAATAAATACATTGCCGGTAGCAGTCATGACAGTATTACCAACCCCCGGCTGGCTTAAGTCAATTCTTGTTGCTGCACTTGTGGTAGTTGCTTGAGGTCCAAAGCGAGTAAAAGGATCGTTCATACAGCGGGGTTCAGCTGGGAACGCCGTATTTCCTGCAGGATTATAGAAGTAACCCTGCGATGCGGTTGCAGGATTTGCAAATATAAGGTTTTCAGAAGTAGGCACACCAAACGAAAGACCTTGGGAGCCAAATTTTTCTGTTGCGCCCAAACTCGTGACGCCATATGTAGCAAACGAAGTATAATTTACTCCGTTGATAAATCGCTGACTGCTCGATATGCGAGCGGCTCTTGTAATCCTACAATCAGGCACATAGCTCTGAAACATTCCACCTGCAAATATATCTCCGTTTTTGACCTCTAAGTGAGGATATTTTCCAATATCTGCACAAGAAATGGCAGGATTTGGTGACCCTATATCAGTGTTTGGACCCGTAGCCACTAAACGCACAGACGTACAAATATGCGTGATGTTTCCGTTTGATTTAGCTGTAATGTTTCGCCATTCCGCCAGTGGTATTGTTGTATCGCCGTCAACACTCAATGTGCCTGTTTGAACACTGCCTATCAGCTCATCACTCGCATCATATATGGCACCGCCAGCTTCGACGCCATTCCTTTCAAACCAAAACGTACGTGTATAAGATACATCCCCACGTGCTGGACCGGAGTTCCTTACACCCATCCGAGCCGACGCCAAAGTCCCAACTTCGACAATACCTGGCTCAACGGACGCAATCGGAGTTATGTTTGCACGAAGTGCGTTTGGCTCGCAAGGTTTGAGGTAAAAAATACCGTCAAAGGGCGGGACAAACTGCAGCGTGTTGTTGTAATAAACGTCTTTGACAATGAGTTCATACCGTTTTGCCGGTTGAGCAGTAAATGCAGCGTTAGTTGTATCATTATTTGAACTTGGTGGTGTCCAATTATCCGTATTAGCTATTTTTATTATGTGCCTATTACTGCCGTCGGCATTGGATTCATAAAGCACCATATCGACTTTTCTCCCCTGTTGTGCTCCGCTTCCTCCGTCATTATCAATATCATAAAAAGAGATAACTTTAGTGACAGCTGAAGTGACCGTACAGTCTGAGCCAAACTTAATACTATAATTTGTATATTCTGGATCATCATCCACCTGCTCCAGCGTCACCTCCGCACCAGTCTTACGATCTGAGGCTGCAGCCGCATGTGTCACCACCGCTCCAGGACCATCAACAGTTACATAAAAGCCGTTCATAATACCATCCCAATCACCTTGATATCGATCGTTATGATCCACTGATATGCTCGCCACATAGTAACCGCTTCCTGCGGGATCCATAGGTAAATTCGATAAATTAATGGTTCGATCATCATCACATCGATCACTTGAGCGTGGATAATAGCTGCCGTTGAACTGCGTATCAACAGAATTATTAACAAGTACCCGAAAACGCGTCACATCATCGCCACTTGATAAATCGCTAGACCCCGAAGCTTGCCCCGCCGCATCCTCTGTCTCTAAACTATCCCCATTATTGCCTAGGCAATAATTATATTCATGAAACGTCACCCGTCCAGCGTTAGTAGTGAAATACGCCTTAAGTTCTGCCCCTGATTCACGCACATACCTTGTTTGTCCAACAATTATTCGCACTCTTGAGCCGTCGTTTAAGTCATTGAAATCAAAATAGTCGTTCCCAATAGCTGAGACAGTGGTTAATCCCACTGCTTGAAATACAATTGCAAAGAAAAAAATGAATACTGCTTTTCTGTTACTGAGCACTGTAAATAATTTCATCACTCTTCTTCCCGTATCATTAATTCGACATTAGCAATTTGTCTTTTTTTCTCATCAGCCGAAAGTGCACTTTTTTGAATTACTTCTTTTTGTTTTTCTAACAACTGCTTTGATAACGTAGGATTATTGGCTCGTGCCGATATAAAGCTATATTCACTATAAAAACTTGATCCTTTTTGTTCGTTGGTAGCTTTGCTCTCCGCAAGGCCGTACAGCCTTAATGATGCCGAGTATTTACCAGTGGCCGCCAAAATACGTGCTCCAGCGTACGCTTTTTCAAATGATAAACTGTCTGTTTTTTCGCCCTTCTCAAGCTGTGAAATAGTAAGCCCAACATCATTTTTTGCACGAATTCCAAGCTCATTATCAGTTAGTGCGGTATAGTCACTCTTTGAAATCCTTTGTAGTGTGACCTTTTCATCCACACTTAGTTCTGGCGATGGCGCAGCATGACGAAACACGAAGAAATATCCGACCGCACCAGTGATGACGACCAAAAGAATTGCCGTAGTCACGATGACTTTAAGCACTTTGCGTTTACTGCTCGTATTCACGCCTAACATTTACGTTTATAGTAGCATAAACATGAGCAGTATGTCCCCATTTATCTTTTGTCTTAGCAGTAATGTTAGTATCCTCTTAAGCTACAAATCCTTAGGATTTCGCTAATTCGTTTAAAGTGTTTCAAATGAAAGATTCTTATAGTGTGCTAACGTCAGGTATGTTGAATCCTTTATCTGTTAATTTACTACCCTTCTTATAAGTCTACATAATTGGTACTTGAACATACCTCTGTTAAACTAGAAAAATGAGTTCTCTATCCATCGGTATACTGACGCTCTAACTCAACTCCCTTTCGAACTAAAACTACACATGCCAGAGCCTGACCGTGGCGGTCAGGGTTACTCGTCTGCATTTACGTACGAGCTACGTAATGAGCTTATCAGCTCATAATCCTGTACTCCTTTCGGTACTACACATTTGTATAACTTGTTGTAAAATTAGCTATTTAGTTTTTATACCCTTAGTGTTATGGGGGTGAAAATGCTTATGCTAAAACATGTTTTGCTATTGTCTAGGAGTACAGTGTAATGGTATGATTATAGAATGAATGAGCGTACACAACCCACGTTAGAACAAAAAAAGGTGCTGAACTTCATGCGCCACTACAAAGCCGTACACGGTGAGCTGCCAAGCCTGACCAGTCTGTATCGCGGCCTAGGCTACAGCAATAAGAGTTCAGCTCAGTATCACGTCAATACGCTCAAGAAAAATGGATTGCTCGATTTGATCGACTTCCCAACGGATATGATTAAGATACCGCTCGTTGGCAATGTATCTTGTGGCCCAGCCATTCTAGCTGAAGAAAATATTGAGGGTTATGTCCCTATTGAAGCTTCCTCACTTAAAAGCAAGTCTGCGAAGTATTTCTTCTTACGTGCAAACGGCGACAGTATGAATAAGGCCGACATTGAAACCGGTGACTTCGTCTTAATTAAGCAGCAGCCTACGGCAAACTTGAACGACATAATCGTAGCGCTAGTCGGTGATGATGCAACGCTAAAGAAGCTGAGTCGTACCGACGATGGCATTCCTTTGCTCAAGCCCTGCTCTTCTAATCCTGTTCACAAGCCTCAATATATGCTTGAGGATTTTTCCGTCCTCGGAGTCCTCGAACGTGTTATTAAGCCCCAAATGGGGGTTGTTGTGTAGACATAATAAAAGTGCCGGCGGCAACCGACACTCTAAACAAGTAAAAGCGTGATGCTGCATACCTGTCGTCTTTTAATTGTAGCAGAACAAAAATCGATGAGAAAACATAATTAGAATAGGGAGTATAAGATATGGCGACAAATCCGCCAAAAGGAGCCGGCCGTCGAGGTGCCGTCCGAGCACGTTCACAAGTGTATAACCCGACGATTAAGCGGTTCGTTAAGCGCAACACCCTCACAGGTGAGTTTATGGATGTTAAATCAGATAAAAAGCGCTTCAAGGGCGTTAGAAAAGAAAAGTAATGGCACTTTACAAGTATTACGTTAATGATAACGACCAGCCTTCAGGTGAACATGAAGTCCATGCAGAGTGGTGCAAGTACGTCCCCCAGATTTACAGCAAAACCTACTTAGGAGTATTTGCGGACTCTCATGCCGCAGTACGCCAAGCTCGAACTGTCTATGTGAACGTCGACGGCTGCGCCAACTGCTGCCCTCTTAGTCACACGAAGTAGTAGAGTAGTTCATTTATGCGACCCGGAGCTTGGCTTCGGGTCGCTTATATTAACCGCTCGTCTTGATATCGCTGTTCAACCAATGCCACACTTGATACGATTAAGGTATGCAGAACGTCTATGCCAGCAATATACAAAAGAGCGGCCGAAGTATTTACGATCCCATTAGCATTGGCGACCCGGCTTTATGGATTCCTACGAACGACCTTGAAGCGTTACTGGTCATAAGCCTTAAAGGACTCTCCCTCGCTGGACTCCCCTTGCGCACCCGATCTAAACTACTGAAAAGTAAGGTGTGCGAAGCTATGGGCTACCCGCTACCCTCATCTTTCACTAAGACGCAGCCAAGATTTCCAGGTCAAAACCTCGATATCTACGCTCAAAAGTCACACAATCTCCAGATATGGAATGAGGAAATATCACCGACCCGAAGATATGCGATTATAGCAATTGACGGAAATGATGTCGTGACAACCGTTAGAGTCGTAAACGGTGACGCACTTGCGAAGCTTGACACCACCGGTACACTGACTCAAAAGTACCAGGCAGGAGTTAATTTAAAAGAAAATGCTGGAACTCATTTGCTTACTAGTAGTGATTCAAACAATCTTCTACCTGCCTTAAGCTCTGGTTCGGAAATAAGTCTGTTGAATCCCTCTTCAGATCCAGATGAAAATACCCTCATGCCTATAAGTACGTTGTTTGCAAAATTAAGCAGTCTGATTGGTATAAATTTCTCGGATATTGGCTCCGACCAAGAAAGGAATCGTGGGGCAATCCTACATGAGTATGTATCAAAAGCTCTTGGCTACTCAATCCACCAAGATAATGGGCAATTTCCTGACATACGTCACCAGTTATTGGAAATAAAGTTGCAAACATCCCCAACAGTTGATCTAGGTTTAGTATCCCCTGATAGTACGGAGCTTTTAGATACTCAAATTATAAATGGTATACATGCCCGGCATTGCGATGTAAGGTATGCTATTTTCGGAGCAACCCTTAGTGATGGACAAGTTAAGATAACTCATTTATTCCTAGCTAATGGCGAAGATTTCTTTACGCACTTCAGGCAGTTTCAGGGCAAGGTACTTAATAAGAAGCTCCAAATCCCTCTACCTGTAAGTTTTTTTAGCTAACGTCAAATACTTGCCAAACTAAGTTATCAATTTCATATTCTAATGCTTCGTTTACATTACTATTTGTATCATAATTTCTATAAAGCTTCTCAGTAAGCGAAGATAGCTTTTCTGCTTGTTTGCTATTTAGATCTGGAAGCGGGAACCTATTAACGTACTGACTAATAAACCGTCTCCTACCGGAATAAAGTTTATTGTTAAACTTATAGTCATAGTATTTCTCTATAAAGCTTGAGTTAGCAACCGCGAGAATCAGCCAAATGTACTTTTCGTTATCGCCCGCCAAAGACATCCAGTAGCAATCACCATTTACTATAGTTCCCTCAAAATCTACCCAGAATGTAGGTTTCTCGCTTATGTCTCGAAACACGATTTTTGGATGTTTCCACTTACTAGGCGCGTGAGGAACCCATATTGCATACCATGGTTTACCGGACTCAATGACATAACTACGCCCTTCTAGCTGTACCCTATGTTTTTCAAGATATTTTTTTGTATTGCTGAAGTCTTCTATATCAACCGGCCTTTTGGTGTCGCTACTTAAGTCATACGGGTACAGTATTTGGCGCGTGGGGCTTGGCGCCTTAAAGCGTTGAGCAATGTGGTGCGTAGTTAGAGGCAACAATAACTCAGGTGCATCTTCACTCCAATCAGCTTTAATAAATACTTTGTCAGCAGTTGTCTTTACGCCAACTTTTACTTTCGTAATATCTTCAAAGTAACAGTCGGTATTCTCTTCCACCTTAGCTAGCCACTCATCCCTATTTTGTTCGGATATTCTCCAAGGCTGCCCATTATCAATATGCAGTATTCCGGTACTGACCACGAATTGCGAGCCTTTAACAGAAACGACTCCATCGCCTTCAAGAGCGCTATATACATCTTTACTCTCTGGTATATTTTCGTAGCCAGAGACATCCGTATAGATACTAGTAAACTTAGTAGCCGCCTGCTCAACCTTGGTGGTTTTCTTTTTGAGTATTAGGACTGCAGGAAGAACAGCAGCTTCAAACAGCTTAGTGTCACCGAAATCCCAGATATGTAAAATATCAAACTCTCTCAGAATCAGCTCACGAATAGATTTACCGCCTTGAGTATACATAAATCTATTAGAGACAATAATTCCCGCTATGCCACCCGGCATTAGAACTTCTGCAATCTTCGCGATAAAGGCATGATAAATATCCACTCGACCTGTAAGCCCGTACTTTTTTGCTAGCGACTTTGATTGTGCTGATCCGAGAACTTGCGTGCGAATATAAGGGGGGTTCGCAATGACAATATCAACAGGGTTTATCCCCTGTCCGGCAATAAACAAATTGCCTTGAACGTCCATATCAATGTCTTCAAGGAAGTTTTTGTTATCTATTGCCAAGTCTAATCCTACAAAGGAATTGGAAAGCAATGCTTTCGCTTCATCTACTGCTGCTGTATCAATATCGTAACCCGAAAACTTTGCAATGCGGGGCGCTATTCTAGCGATAGCAGCAAGTAATTCTCCGTCACCAACTGCAGGATCGAGAACAGTTGTTTGCGGAGAAATAGTTAACTCAAGGTTCTCAAGTATATGCTTTGCAACAAAGTCCGCTAAATCAGAAGGTGTGTAGTGCGCGCCAGAAGACTTGCGAGCTTTTAGTTCGTCATACCCTACCGGTTTTGTAACTACTTCGGTCATACAATAATTATAACGCTTGTGTGTTTACTATCCTAAGTAATATCTACTCTACGCATCCCTAGGATGCCTGAGCGATAGCATCAATACTAGCAACACTGACATCCGTATGTGACTTGAGTTGTTGATACGTATACGCGTCAATTAATATCATCTTAAAACTAATTGTCGAGCCAATCATAGCTCGCCATTTACTTGTAACTGGCGATATACCCGCTTAACGCGCTATGGGCTTGCCCTTCCTGTGCTTAGGCTGTCGCTCAACTGCTTCAAATAGAACCCACAACCTGCGATTCTTTAATGATTTTGAATCGAATTCACCTAAAAAAGCTCCCGACTCAGTCTTGTCCATTGTGACTATCCATTCGCCAAGGATCTTTGTTCTTCGTGAGCCACAAATATATTCTGTTACTCCGAATATTAAACGAACATAATGAGCTGGACTACTGACGTTTTCAATAAAACATTGGTACCGATCGCGACCTATCGACGTTACCCTTACTTCATAACTTTTCTCTGAAATCATAATAGAAGTATCACCCACCGTATACTTTTTTAACCGACCTTATCGTTATACATAAAAACCAAGTTATCAATGAAGTAACAGAGATATTTTAAGAAATGTCTTGATGCAGGAGAAACAAAAAATGCCGAATGTATGAGTTAGTCTACGCCGGTATGAATTGCTATTTAAATTGTATCAATGTGGGTTTAGCTAGTTGAATTTTTTGCTACAATTCATGCACATACGTTGCGTGTTCGACCAACCACTCCCCTTCAATACTGCATGAGAAGTAACGGCTTGCAATTTAGTGCTGCTGCAACGCGGGCATTTTCCTTTCTCATCGTACTTTTTTTGCAAAGCTTTCTTTGCATCATCATCATTTTTTAGTTCATATTCTTTTTGGTTGAGAGTGTTCGGATTGATTCGTTTAACTGTTTCCGAAAGGTAGAACGCAATTCTTGTTGGATTCGAAACGAACTTAAACACAAACCTGCTACCGCTTCGATCGAAAATAACGAGGCTGCCATAATCGAATATCATACCAGACAGACCTCAATAAGACACGGTTGTGCTTACTGCGTACGGCTGCCGATTTAATCGAACAACCGTATTAATCTTAGAGATTAATCGTAAATCTAATTGTGGGTCTTAAGCTTTTATAGTGTAGCACCGCGAAATGCGTCCTAACATCAAGTGATTATTCTAAAAATGCAAAAATAGTTTATATAGTACTATATTTTTTTGCATTTTTAGAATGATATAAACCGCAGAGTATATCATCTAATTTATGGATACGCAAGAGTTAAAACTACTTCATTAACAGAGGTGAAATCATTGACAAAGCATAAGCTTTGCCGTATAGTAAAAGCATACATCTAATACAGGACTAAAGCCTTAAAGCACCATTTCAGAAGCCAGTAACAACCACTGACTTCTAAAGAAACATAACAAGTACAATACCGTCTCAAAATAGACGATTCTTAGTTGTACTCAAAAGGGAAAAAGACATATGCAAATACCTGGAAGTATTGACTTGCATAAAAATAAACAAACAAAACAAAATGTTTTGGAGAAGTCGGCAGCGGAGGGACTGCTCTTCCCTATTAAAAGCTTAGACAGCTTACTCGAAACAAAATTCCCGCCTGTTAGATGGGTCGTTCAAGACCTGATTCCACGCGAAGGTATCACAATAATATCGGCCGCACCCGGTTCGTATAAGACCTGGCTAATGATGGATATAGCCTTGTCTGTCGCGCAAGGCGGAAAGATGTTCGGCCGATATCCAACGAATCAAACGGGCGTTTTAATCGTCGACGAGGAAAGCGGTCCAAGACTTTTACATGAAAGGTTTAAGCGACTGCAAGCACCAAAGGGCGTAGCTATATCTTATCTTTCGCGTACTGGTAAAAAAGTTGACGAGGCGTATATCCAAGCCCTTGTAGGTATTTGTAAAAGCAACGGCATCGGCTTCGTTATTTTTGATTCGCTGGTTCGCTTTCATCGCGGCGACGAGAATGCGTCAAAGGATATGGCTGAACTACTAGACCTGTTCAAGCGACTAGCTGACAACTCAATAGCAGTGCTAATAGCTCATCACAATAGAAAGTCCATGCAGGGTGCTAGCAGCTCTTCTGCCGACATGCGTGGATCATCAGACATATTGGCGGCTATCGACTGTCATATTGCTTTAAACAGGCGTAGAAGCGACGAGCACATAGATGTCATACAGACTAAAAACAGATACATGCAGGAAATCCGGCCATTTAGACTTAGATTCGTGTCTGATCTAGATAGCTCAACCTTCTTATTTGAGAACGAGCAGCCAAATAAAAAAGATGTAGAAGAATCGTTAAAAACCGAGATTTTAAACCATCTGCGTAAAGGTACGATGCCTACACGAAAATCGCTTAAAGACGAGCTTGCAAATGATGGCACAGAAATCACGACTTCGAAGTTAAAAATCTTGATAGATGAACTAGTTGAAGGTGGTCGAATAACGTCAGTAGCGGGCCTTCGGAATGCCAACCACTACATCATTCACGCTTTGGGAGACGATGGTAATGAGTAGTAAGCAGAAGAATCCCGAACCGGTCATTAAATACCTCGTGAATGAAACCGAAAATACTGCACTCGACCAGCTGTTTGATAGTCTGTTTGAGGCTGTACTAAATGGGGGTGAAAACAAATGCGATTCGGTGATAATTAACACAAATGAACATACTAAAAATGAGGGGTAGCCAATTATGAAACGTGCGGCAATATACATGCGTGTGAGTACAAAAAATCAGGAAAAAGAAGAGACGATCCAGAATCAAGAATTAGAGCTTTTAGCTCGAATTAAAGACGATGATTGCTTATTATTGCCTGACTGCATATATAAAGATGAAGGTTGGTCTGGTAGCATTCCCGAACGCCCCGACCTCGATAGGATGAGAACGGATGCCGTTGACAAGAAGTTTGATGTACTTTACGTATACGATCGCGGACGCCTTGCCCGTAAGTACGTCCTGCAGGAATTGGTGCTTGACGAACTCCGTAAGCTGGATATTGAGTATATTAGTCTGCATGACATAAACGGTGATAGTAGCGAGGAACGGCTGATGGGCGGCGTTATGGGCTTATTCCACGAATATGAGCGCTTAAAGATCACTGAGCGTATGCGACTTGGGAAATTGCGAAAGGTTCGCGAGAACAAACAGCTCTTAGGCTATAACCCGAAATATGGCTACGATTACCACCCGAAAAGGAAAGAGAATGGGAACAAGGTTAATGGTTACTTTACTATTAACGAGGCTCAGGCCGTTATTGTAAAAGCTATCTTTGAGATGTCTGCTTCTGGCATGTCCAAATATGCAATACGACAAGAGCTTGCAAAGCGACAGATCCTTCCGCCAAAAGCAAAGCGTAATATGTGGAGTACTGGTACGCTTGACCGTTTACTCCGGGATACAACCTACTTTGGTGAACACTTTTATAATAAAAGTGAATCCGTTGAAACAAAGAAGCCGCTAAATCCCGAAAAGAAGTATAGACGAATTGCCAAAGGAAGCCGAAAAAAGCGTCCTGGCGACGAGTGGATGATGGTCGAAGTCCCAGCGATTATTAACCGAAGCTTGTTCGATAAAGTCCACGATCAACTTGCAAGGAATAAGCGCTTCAGCGCCCGAAACAATAGCAAGCACAACTATCTACTCACAGGCATTATTGAATGTCCGTGCAATTACGCGAGAACTGGTGAATGTGTAGTGAAAAGCGGCAGCCTTTATTATCGTTGTAGTGACCGAGTGAATAACATATCCGGACTCCGTAAATGTTACGAGAAAGCCGTTAATGCAACAGTGCTTGATTCACTTGTGTGGAGCAACGTTTACGAACTACTTACACAACCAGAACTGATAGCACAGCAAGCAGAACGTTGGCAGCGAAGCGACTCCCCTATTAGCAATGAGCTTGCTGCCCTAAAACAACAGCTTTCAGAGCTTGACAATGTTGAGAACCGCTATGCAAAGATGTATGGAGAAGGCGTAATGGCGGAGAGCGTTTATAGGAGTAACTTCTTAACTGTCCAAGACAATCGCTTGCAGCTACAGAGAAAAATATCGAACATCGAGAAAGAGTTCGCAGAGCGGCCAGTGCTATCTCTAGAAGAACTAGTGGACGGCGTGGTAAAATTAGTACAAAGTTTGGATTTTGCAAATAAACAGCAGATAGTCCGCAAACTGGTTACCAAAGTTGTTGCAACGCAGAAAGAGATAACAGTATGGGGTCGTATTCCTCTATTAACTACAGAACAGGTTGGATTAAATGCTCAGCATAGGTATCGTCGGCCTTCCAAATGTCGGCAAATCTACGCTTTTCAATGCATTAACTGATGCCGGTGCGTTAGCGGCCAATTATCCATTTGCAACCATCGAGCCAAATACTGGTATCGTTCCTGTTCCCGATCTACGACTTGCTCGTCTTCAGGAGATGTACTCAGCAGAAAAAGTCATTCCTGCTACTGTCACTTTCGTTGACATTGCCGGTCTCGTCGCGGGAGCTTCGACAGGTGAAGGACTTGGTAATAAATTTCTTGCCAACATTCGCCAAACAGACGCCATCGTTCATGTTGTACGCGCTTTTGTGAACAACGACATTATTCACGTTTCGGACAATATTGAGCCTGCCGATGATATCAGCACCATCAATACCGAACTGTGTCTTGCTGACATCCAAACAATCGATCAACGGCTCACTCGTCTTTCGAAAGAAGCTAAAAGCGATCCGAAAAAACGACAAGTTGCCGACTATCTCGAGTCACTCAAGACACACCTCGACGCTGGCTTGCCCCTCAATTCCCTTCCTACGCTTGATATGGAAGCTATTTCTGACCTCCATCTCTTGACGGCAAAGCCGGTTATCTACGCATTTAACGTTGATGAAGAAACTTTAAGTAACGAAAATCGCAAACAAGAGCTGACTGAACTCGTAACACCGGCGCAAAGCATATTCGTTTGCGCCAAATTAGAAGAAGAACTCCGTGGACTCGAAGAGGAAGATGCCAGCGAACTATTAGAAAGCTACGGTGTCAACGATTCCGGCCTCACGCAGTTGATTCGTGCTGCCTATGAAACACTCGGCCTACAGAGTTACCTGACTGCTGGACCGAAAGAAGTTAGAGCTTGGACCGTCAAACGTGGCGCGACCGCACCACAAGCAGCAGGTGTTATTCACGGTGATTTTGAACGTGGCTTCATTGCCGCGCAAATTGTTGATTTCGACGACCTCATGGCGGCAGGTTCAGAAGCGGCCGCCAAAGCCGCCGGCAAGATGCGCACCGAAGGGCGCGAATACATCATGCGGCCAGGTGACATCGTAGAATTTCGTTTTAACGTCTCGAAATAATTTATGCCTTTGCCTATTTAAGAAGCCAGCAATGCCTCAATTTGTCGAGAAGCGTCAGCGATACCGCCCCATGATCCGCCGTATGAGTAAATCGAGAGAGCGTATACACCGTGAGTCGTATACACGAGCCCGGAATCATGCAAAAGACCCCCAAGAAACCCTACTTTATCGGCCACTTCAGCTTTTACACCCGAAGGAATACCGGCACGATAGACTTGTCTTTTCATGAGCGCTAAAAGTTTTTCCTTATGTTCCGGCTTCATGAGCTGGTCTCGATACAATTTCTGTAAGAAAAGTGCTTGGTCGGTCACGGTTCCAACCGGTTCAGTACGATTGAGATCCGTGCCAGTCATACCCAGCGCTTTGAGCTCAGATTGAACAGACTTCCAACTAAATTTTTCCGCAAATGCTTCAGCACAAGCATTATCTGAGTTCACTATCATTCGGGTTAAACATTCGTTAACATTCACTCCGTTAATAGTATCTTCCCATTTCAGCTGTCCTGTTTCGATGCGCTTGACCACACTATAGGCGATAAATAATTTATACGTACTAGCCGGATGGTACTGCTTATTACCGTTCGCACTGAGCGAGCGACCCCGTCCATCGAGCTCAGTGATGGCAATCGCCATATTGCCCTTTTCGGCTGCGAGTGTATTGAGTAGTGCTTGTAGCCCCTGCGAGGTATTCGTATAAATTCGAACAAATTCTTGTTTCGGTTGCAGCGCAGTTACTCTTGCCGTAATTGGCGCCGTCTTTAGACTTTGGAACTGAGCTCGCAACTGAGCAATCAGGTCATTTGCATCGATACCCTGTCCTGGTACACCGGCTGCTCGTCTTGTTTCCTGACCATCATTCACATACACCGTCGTTACGCCCGGAGCAATATAGACCGGTTGCTGGACACGGTTGATAAAGCTTTGGACTTTTGCGGGATCAACATCGAGTGTCAACTTATGATTGTCTCCGTCCTTGAACTGCAACCAGCTGACAATTTCATCGGTATTCGCCATCGTTGTCGAACCAAGTACTTGTACCTTCACGCCTTGTTCTAGTACCACCTGGATCTTGCTCAGCTGTGCCTTCACGTCTGCATCCGTACGTTCAGGCTGTATGGTTTGCCGGCCCGTGCTCACCTGCATGCGGGGGCTCAATTGTGTCGCCTTCACCTGAGCTATGATCGTCGCACTCTTGCACTTTGCTCCGGTAGTGCTCGGAACGACTTGGAGTGTGCCATTTTTGACTTCAACTCCTGCGTCTTTTGCGGGTATCGTACACGCCTTAGCGAGCTGATCCGCCCATTGATTCAGCGACAACATTTGATAATTCGCTCGAGAGTTGTGATCGCGTATTAACATTTTGTACACGAAACTAAATGGCAATAACCGCTGCCACACCGGATATCTCGCTACATCATTAGCGGTCATCTGCGGATCGACGACGATCCCTGCTTCCTTAAACGGCGTACTCAAGCGAGGTACAGCCGTTTCTACGCGCGCATCTTTATACCGCGTTTGAATAGTTTCTCGTAACTGAGTAGTATTTTTTAAACCAACGGACACACCATCAAGCCGGGCAAAGAGAAAAGCTCGATCATATGGAAAGACTAGTTGTAATAACACCACGGCTACCGCGATGATACCAGCCCATTTCCAAAAACGTTTCTGTTTCAGAAAATGAAAATAATGAATTCCCTTATGTAATACCCTTTTCACTCTTCCTAGTATATCAAGAATGAAACCAGTTTATTTTTGACGTTCGATGTAGGTACCGTCTCGGGTATCAACTTTGATGACATCACCTTCTTTGATGAAAGCTGGAACTTTGATCACTTTCCCAGTTTCAAGTGTTGCATCTTTTTGCACCGAACTCGTCGTGTCACCTTTGACAACCGTTTCAGCATAGGTGACTTTGAGAACGATGCTTTTTGGTAATTCAATGTTAATAACTTTGTCACCAAAGAATTGCAGTTGAACTTCATCACCTTCGCGCAAGTAATCACCCGCGTCAGCCATGTCTTCATTTGGTAGCTGGAATTGCTCAAAGCTCGTAGGATCCATAAAATGAAAATCAGCTCCATCGGCGTAGAGATATTGGACGGCACGACCGTTAACATCGGCCGGTTCAATCTTGTCCGCACCTTTGAAGGTTTTGGGGATGACGGCACCAGTAATGAGATTCTTAAGCTTCACGTTGACGATAGAGCCGCCACGGCCCATAACTTTTTGGTTATAGTCTGTGACGCGGAATGGCTGGCCATCGAGTTGGATGACTGTCCCTTTTTTGAGGTCTGTTGGTTGGTACATAGTATGTTCCTGATCTGTTTTAGCAATATATCAGTACCCAGTATACGCCACATACCCATAAGAGAGAAAAGAGCACACACTTGTATGCTCTACCCTATAAGACAAATGATTGAGAATTTATCGGTATCCGTTACCAAAACGATTTCGCTGATTGTGGCGCTTGCGACTTCGCACAAGCAGAATGATACCGACAACGAGGAGGATCAACACAATTAACCCGATAATTGCTCCGATGATAACGCTCATTGGAATGATCCAAAATGACTTTGTGACTTCAATCGTCTGGTTCTTTGTACCATACGTGTACGTAGCAAGCGCAGTGTAATGTCCGAAGCCATCAATGTTTTTCAGCGGAATATCCCAACGACGGGCACTATCTGGTAGGGTCATTTCACGGGGATCGACGGTATTAAAGTCCGTTGAGTACACCACGTTGTCACCTTTTTTGACAGAAATCTTACCAATAGGCCCTAATTGGATGCTCCCGGTATTCTCAAAGCGTGTGAAGAGCGATAAATTGTCAGAAGTTTGAAACGTTGAACCAGTTTTACCATTTTGCTGTATATCAAAATTCGTCAAATTTAGCTTCTCGGTTGCAGGTCCTGGCACCGTCATCAGGATGAGAGAGGCCACACTTCCGCTCAAATTCACCTGCCCACCACCATCCGGTGAGGTTGGGGCAAAACGAACTGCCCCGAAATATCCGCCTGCTTGAGCGTTTTTAGGCACTGCCATGACGACACTGACTACCCTAGATTCCTTTGCAGGGAGAACGACATCAGCAAGTGGCGCCATGAAACGTTTGAGGCTATGTGTTGGCGCATACTTATCAGCATCGAGGATTAAGGCCGGTGTACCGCGCTCGTCGCCTGCGACGAAGTCATTTTCGATAGGACGCACACTGATTGGCGAATTCGTCAGGTTGGTTATCGTCACCTTCACGGACTGAGTAGTACCTGCTTGAATCTGAATATCCGTACGAATTGGTGTGATTTTGAGGGTATTGGCCGTATTGTTGGCTGTCGCCGCAAACGATGGTTGACTCATGAGTACTACTCCGGTAGCCGCTGCCAACAAGAGAACTCCGACTCCACGAATACTCTCTCCCACACGTCGATTCAGCAACACGTCTGTTTCCCCATTTCCATAATTACCTTTCATCATAACAGATATGCTTGTGTTCACAAACTGGATTCATATATATAAATAGCGCCTCACGTGGAGGCGCTATTTTGCGTTTGTTCAGTACTAGAACTTACCTGTTGCGACCAGACTAATGTCTGTTGAATAGCTTCCAGCTGGTGTATTATTTGACACACTTGCGCCGAAGGTTAATTCCATATTTCTATTATTAGCAGGTTTATCTTTAGTGGTAAGGATTGGATCCCCGTAAGTACTAGTAACACCGGTTGCGTTACCTGCAACATAATTGAATCTGTAATCTGTATTGTTGTAGCCCGACACTGCCTCAAGATCACCATTCGTCGCGTCAGTAATGTTTGCACCCAGCTTGAGACCAAATTTTGCTTCACCGGCTGCGATTGTGCCGGTCGTACCAGCTGGCTTAATATCACAAGCCGTTAGGTCACTTGAACGAATCAGTCCGCCACAGCTAGCAGCGTTGCTCTTGAGACTAACGACTGCACCTTTTGCTGCGTTGGTAGAGATTTGAGTTTGTACAGCACCTGTATAAACAAGGTCAGATTCGAGTGCGATCACTCCACCAATATCTTTACCAAGTTTGAGTGTTGGTGCTGTTAATGCCCCGCCACCATTACAGTTAGCCGTTATTGCTGTAGATCCCCCTGCAACACAGAAGGTCATTGATTCAAGGACAGCGGCTGAAACGTTGACGTTTTCAGTGATTGACATAGCGATACCGCCTTCGTCAACATTTGTTCCGATAGTTTCACCATCTACCGAGTAATTACCTGCTGCAGTTGCGTCTGCGTATGTTACAACACGAGCATACAAGGCACCTGTCGCACTTGGGTTTGTGATGTTTGCGAGCGTGAAATCGTTCACGCCTGTGGTAATTGATTTAGTCACAACCACTTTGTTGGCCGTTGGTGTACCGGACAGTGTTGCGCCACCACTTGCTGTTGCAGCAGCCGCAGTGAAGCCACCAGGTGCCGTACACTCCTGTCCAATGAGTGGCGAATTGCTACAGAACTGCACCACAACAGCTCCGGCAGTATTCGCTGCGGTGAAGTTAAACTTATAGCTCACGCCAGTTGCAGCTTTGGCTGAACTACTAAGTTCTGCCGAACGGTCAGTCACCTGATCAGCTGCAGCAAATGCTGGCACCACTGCCGGCGCAATTGTAGCAAGCAGTAACCCCACTGCAATAGCTACGAGTCGAGTATGTTGATCGAATACTCTCGATATTCCAAAGGAAATCATTTCCCTCTCCCCTCACATCCATTTTTAAATAGATTTTTTGTTTTGTTTAGTAACATTTTTAGTGTGCATTATGTCGCTTATGTTTGTCAATAACCTTTTTTGGAAGTTATCCACAAGCCCCTCTTATCAATCTTAACCGGCGTAGGTATCGCGTTCTTTGAGCATCTTATTGCGAATCGTGACGAGCTGACTGCGTCGTCCGAGCCAGTATGTTGGTATCAGGAGCGCTAAGGCGACTGCCGCCGGAATCCAAAGTATCCGCGCCTGCGGAGTCGTCGTCGACGTGCCCGACGCCGTAGCAGTATCTACCTTGCCATTTGATACGGCTATCACCTGCAGAAACGCTGTGACACCATTCACATCCGTTACCTTGATGTTTACCTGATATATACCAGCTCGCTTGTAGGTGTGCGTGATAGTGACCAGGCCAGCGAGTGCCTGACTCTTCAGTTCGGGCGATGATCCATCCCCCCAGTCGATACTGAACGCATATGGTCCTGTCCCACCAGCTAATTGCAACGGCCAGCTTAACTCACTCCCCGTTGCCGCCGAACGGCGTCCATATGAGCTAGTTAACGTGATCTGCGCGCCAAAGGCAGCGAAATTCGTATCACTATAGTTTACGGTTACCACGTTCGATGTCGGGCCAGCTTGATCAAGATCATCATAGACGATAGCAGTAAGTTCATTCACGCCAGCAAAGAGGCTTACCTGCAGACTAAAGCTACTACTCTTACACATCACCGATCCTACCATGACGCCATTGTTATATATCTGAACGAGTAGGTCATTCGGGCAGATACCCGCAACGTTGATTGGTGACGTACTAAATGCTGCACCATTCCCCGGTGTTGTAATGGTTGCTCCTTGTGACGGAGGTGGTTGTTTTTTGGTTGCTTCGAGGCCGAATGTCCCCGGCTTCGCATCTGGGGTTGGAAGTGGCGTAATCGCAGATGCCGGCATTGCCAGCATCTGGAGCGCGAGTAGACACATACCGAAAAATATCGGAAGCCCCCACCAGACGTTACAACGAAATTTGCCTACCATGCTTGTGCTTATTGTAGCGTGCCTATCCTGCTTGCAAAAGGGCTATCTGTTATTTTCGACGAGTCGGCTTCTTGTTGAACTTGACGCCCCTGTTCATACGGCTGCGGATTCCACGAACAATCTTCCAGATGAAGTATGCGAGCACAGCAAGGACAATGACCGCCACAACGATAAACCAGAGCGGTAGATAGAGAAACGATGCCTTGCCGACGATCTCTTGCGTACGATTGCCATTTTGGCCGTAAAATAAATCAATCGAAATCTTATAGTAGCCAGGCCAAAGACCTGGTGAAGTACAGGTTTTTGCCTGCGATGCTTCACCGTTAAAATTGACGTCCTGTTCTTTGAGCTTGATACACGAAGTAAACGTTCGCGTTTGGCCAATCAGTGCAAGTGAGCCAGTTGGGTTTACATCATTAATGGTTGTCTCTCTTCCAAAGAGGTCTGTCAGCTTGATACTACCGACAGGGCTCTCGGTTACATTACCGTTATTTTTCAGAGTATAGCCAATTGCATCTGGTTCTTGGTCGGTAATAAATTTATAGCCATCTTTGGTGTTGTTGAGCGTTGTGTTGTAAGCACCGAATTTTTGTAGCTTAAGGTCTTCATTCACTTGACCAGGAATTGATGTAAAAACAAGTGTGACGCCTGAAGCGCTCAGGCCAACATTTCCATCGTCTCCAGGAGCGCCCGATGAATAAACGATAGCACTATAATAGCTCCCTGCACCATGACCGGCAGGAATTGCAACGCTCATATCAATTGACTTACTACTCTTCGGAGGAATCGTAACTGTCGCCGGGACTTTTAGAAACGGTTTCAGTGACCAGGTGGTTTGTGGTGCATCTTGCGCAAGCATTAATTTTGGTGTTCCACCGTCATCAGTAAACGTGAAGTCAATAACCCGCAGCGACAACTGAAGTGGAGTCACTGCGTCGAGGTTACGGATTGTTAGTTTATCTTTGACCGATTTACCGGCATCAATGACATAGCTTTTCTTTGGTACGATACTGAGCGATGCAGATGACGCAGCAGAAGCTTGCAATGCAGGCGTAACCGAAGTAACAGCAACTAAAACCGCAAATGCGGCCATGATAATGCTTTTTAAGCGTTTCACTTCTTTTATTCCCTCACCTATTTACTTTTCTTTAAGTATTAGCAGTATTGTACCATTAGAATCGGCCACTGGCTACGTACGTGATCGTTGTGGTATACACACCAGCACGCAGGCTTTCGCTCGAATTTACGATATAGCTGACAGTAAATTTTCGCATCAAACTCACGTTTGGTGAAAATGCCACAACATCGCCGGACACGTATTTATACCGATTAGGGGTGTCATATCCAGGTGAAGGCACCGCATTTGTCCAGATCCCTTCAGGATCGCTCCCAACCGTTGGCGCATTGTTCGCGACGAGGTTAATACCAAATTGATTGCTCCCCACCCTGCTTTCCGTCGGAGTTGACGGTGTATCGATCACATTTGTACCGGCTGCGAGCGAATCGCCGCTCGCTGTAATTGCAAACCCGCTCGATGCATTTGTACCAATGGCCATTTGTGACTGTGCCGTGAGTGTTGATTTAGAGCTGAGCTCTCCCATATCGCTGTAATAATTATCGTTGGTATTTGCACAATTATCCTCGACTTGTTCTGCGAGACAAAAGATTAACATTGGCGGAACCTGTGACTCCAGCATGATTCCGGTCGTGGCTTCACCCCTGACAGAGCCGAAGTCTACTTGGGGCCCCGTTGCATCTGTTGATGCATGACTACGCAAACGAACTGAAAATGCTTGAGTAGTATCAGTCGGATTAACGATACCGCTGAGAGTGTACGACGCAGCCGATCCACCCGTTATGATAGTGGACGGTGTACGTGTCAGCACAATGTGATTTGCCGTCTGTGTGGAAATCGTGTAGCCAGTCTCACCAGACTGGCTACTCAGCACGGCCTGAGATACATCGAGCCCAGTCGGCACTACACATGCTTCATACGGAATTGGGTTGTAGCAAAATAATAAATCTACCGAACCAATCGTTTGAGGGGTCATATAGCGAAAGGACAATGTATACGATGTCGTCTGGCCTGGTTCAGTGCTATTCATATAAAGACTACGGTCTTGAAATCGAGTTGAAGCAGCGGCTGGTGCTGCAATAATAAATACTGCCACCAGCATCGCTAGTAGCTCCTCTGGCACCATATGACGCCACCAAGAGATAAGCGCATGAAACCTCATCAGTCCATGATTCATACCTGTTATTGTACTAGACTATAAGCGTTTTATGATAGTACGGACAATTAAAAAACCAGCCCGCAAGAGGCTGGTTGTTTCTTATTATCATCACAAGAGGTGACGTTCAAGTACTAAGTGTTCGATTTAGTACTGAGGAGCTGCGATGTAGTTGATCTTGGTGGCATAGATACCAGCAGGAGTCGTCGCAGCGATGTTTGCGATGTATCGCATTTTAGCTGTGACACAGTCAACGACTGAAGTGCTTTCATCAGCAAGTGGTACTGGAATCGTATTCGATGTTGGGTCGAAGGCGAAGGATGTATCGATCGGAGCACTTGTAGCTCCATTGTAGTTCGCATTCACCGCTCCAGCACCATCCTCATAGTTAGCGTGTGGAACGAGCGGAAAGAGTCGTGGAGTATGATAGCTCGCATTGCCACCGACATCGGTTGCGACACTTGCGTGAATACCGTTGGTAGTAGTGTCATTGCCGTTTTCATACAAGAAGCCGTTAGCTCGTTCGACGTCGTAGTCGACTTCGAACGGACCCGTTGCATTGTCTGCAGTGATACCATTTGCAAGTGCGAGACCAAATTGCTCGCTACCAACATGTGGCTGTGTTGCTGTCGGGCCAATTGCATCGATCTGGTCACCAACTGTATTACTGAGCGTTACACCTGAGTAGTAGACCGTTGCACCAGCACTAGAGTTAGAGCTGAGACGCCAGTATGAGTGAGTACTATATGTTTTATCAGTCTCCAGTGAGTTTTCAGCAGCTTCGTTACCCATCTGCAGGATGTTCACCGTAGCGTTAGGATCGTTTGGAGTCATTCCTGTCAAAATCGGGTCACATGGTCCGTGAGTTTGCAGCCCAGTCGCCGCGTAAAATTCACTTGTGTTTGATCCGTCACTCTCAAGGGTGTATGGATCCACTGTCCCAACTGAGAAGCTCATCGTTTCCAACACTTTGGTTTGAATTTCGATTGAGCGGTTCATCACATTTGCGACCGTGACGCCTCCGTCGACAAGTGTGGTGTCATCGAGCGTTGTGGCGCTGTTGTAGTCGTTAATCTTTACGAAGAACGCGCCTGCACCAGGGTTGGTGATGTAGTTTGTGTCTGTTCCGAAGAAGACAATCTTTACTTCACCTGTGCTCGGAAGTGTGAGACCACCAGTGCTATTGGTCAGCTTGATGTAGTTGTTTGCACCAGTAGCGGTGCTTGCAGCGATCGTACCGTCTTCCTTAGGCTCAGAGGACATTGCCCAACCGGTGCTTTGAACCCATGAGGCGCCGCTCTTGTAAAGCACGACAAAGTTTTGGCCAGTGCTGGTAGGCGCTGGCACCGAGACAACTGCTCCTGATGTCGCATTAACCGTACTGCCAATAGCAGAAGTTACTTCTGACGGAGAGGACGTGACAACGTTTAAGTCACTCGTCTTTGCTGAAACACTGTCAGGGTTTCGCACACCGCCAGCCTGACCATTGTTACCTGGTGCCGTACAGTTACCTGCTGAAGTCGTACAGTACTGGAATGTAAATCCTTTTACCGTATTGCTTGAGGTACTGTCAGTACTGACTTTAAAGGTAAATGTATTACCTGTCTTTTGACCATTTGCACCGCTGTTTGGCGGTGCGTAGGTTGCATTGCCCGAACCGTCGGTGTAATTCCACCCTGGTGACGAGCTCGAAAGCGTCAAGCTACGATCCGTCAAAGGATTCAGTGCATCGGCGAATGCTGGTGCTGCTGGTATCACTGCTGCCGTCAGTAGTGCTGCCGCAGTACCCAGCAGTGAACCACGCCGAGCAATTGACCTGAGTGTATACATTTCGTATATCTCCTTTTATTTGTTTTTATTTTTGTTCCCTGTTGAGGGTCTACAATGCGAATTTTATCATTAGCGTTATCATTACGCAATAGATTTTCCACAACGTTGCAAAAAACTTATATAATTTGCCTTACTTAATAGACTGGGATAACTACAGCCGAGAAATCACCAGAGTAGTGCCCTGCCGGGGTAGCGCTCGAAATATTGATAATCATACTGATCGTATAGTCAGTCTGGCCAGATGACATCAAGCTGCGTGCCACAACATCTTCGCTTACATACTGAAACTGGTTTGAAATTTTATAGTTATCCTCAACTGTACCGAAACTGAAGTCACTCGACGGAACTTGCACGGGCGTCGCTCCAATGTTTGGCGATGTATTCTTTGCAGCGTTGATGGCGAATTGCTCCGTCCCGGGGCTTGACACTGTCGGCGACGATGGCGCTGCAAGCGTGTGGCCAGCGTACTTTGGAGGATCGCCCGTAATCTGTAGTACGTAGCCATTACTCACATAGTTTCGAACACGCACAATCATTGTTTTGCTGGCAGTATGCTCGGTATCAAGGAGCCCGAGGTTAGAGGCTCCGGGATCGACAACGACTTCAAGCATCGGCTCATCAGGGGTGATTGAGCCGAATGATGCCGTACTCGTGCCGCTTTGACTATTCCCTACCGACAAATCGCCGATCGATGTTCGTGCACAGTACTGCCCTGAACAATTTTCCTTCGTCGAGCTAGATCCAAATTGTGTCTCGCTCACCTGATAGTTGCTCGAGCTGGAGGTTTCTGCCAGCACAACATTTGCACCGCAAATAACAAGACACACCGCAATCAGCAGTGGCCTGATGTATCGCACTATTCTCCCTTTACGCATAAGCCTTATGCCGTCTATTATCACTGGTTGACGTCAAAAACTCAACTAGCTTCGTATAGGTAAATATAGTAAGCTATGGCATAAGCATAACCATAAAAAATACAAGAACATGGAACCTAATAAAAACACTCCTCCTGCAGCGGGCGAGCAACAAAAAGACGCACAGCAAGTACCTGCTGATGCGCTTAGTCGCACCCCGGAGGATCTCGAGCAAGATCAGACAAGTCAAGCTGCCGCCAACCCAAGCACTACCACCTCTCCGGCAGAACCAGCGGGGAAAAAAGTGTCACCCATCAAGCGATTTTTCCGCAAAGTAAACATCTATTTTTTGATCTTCCTCTTGATTGTCGCCGTTGCTGGAGTCATAACAGTCGTCAATTATCTCAACAGTCAGAAAGCTCCGACAGAATCCGACATTGTCGCTCAACCCCTCAATCAAGAAGCACTCAAACAGCTAGCAAATACAGACGCATCTGTCGGTAACACCTCTCAGACGCTCACTATCCAAGGCAATACTGTCATTGCAGGACAGACACTTGCTAGGGGTAACTTAAATGTCGCCGGTAATATCCAGAGCGGCGGCAGTATTCAAGGTGCTGCACTTACGGTCTCAGGTGCCGCGAATCTCGGCGCAACGCAGGTCAATAGTCTCCAGGTTGCGACAAACACTGCAGTACAAGGAAGCACAACCCTTCGCGACCTTAATGTAGCGGGTACAACCTCACTGAGCGGCCCTGTCACTGCATCGCAGATTACGGTATCTCGACTCATCCTCAGTGGTAATGCAGTCCTGCAGATTCCAAACCATATTAGCTTTACTGGTCCATCACCTGGTCGCACCATTAACACTGGCGTGCTCGGTAGTGGCGGCACGGCGTCCGTCAACGGATCCGACACCACTGGAACGGTTAATATTAACACTGGCGGCAACCCTACCCCTGGCTGTTTTGCCCGCATCAATTTCCAACAGTCGTTTACGAACCAGCCGCATGTCATTGTCAGTCCTGTTGGCGCTGCAGCCGGACAGTTAGACTACTATGTCGATCGTAACGCCAGTGGATTTAGCATTTGCACCAATACCGCCGCTCCTGAGCGACAAGTTTTCGCATTCGACTACTTCGTAACAAACTAAAATATTCAGTTAAACATCCATAAAGACAACGACACGATCAGCTTTGACGTGCATCAGCGCTCGTGACACCTTGATTACCTTTTGCCCGTTTGGAGTCTCAATAATGAGATCGCATGGCACTAGCATGCACAAGAAGTTGTGATGATGTGGTAGGACGTCAAATGGACCAGTCGCATTGATGCCGCTCACGCTGTAGCCATCACCTTCGTAATAAATCTTAAAGGGCGCATACACTTTGACTGCCATCGCTAGTTTGCCTGAACGATCTGACGTAACTTGATCAGATGTGTTTACTTCCGGCTGTAATGTCTCGTCTGCCATTATTTTGCCTCTGCAACAGGTGCTGGTGCTTCGTCCGTTGATTTTGCTGGCGTCAGCTCTTCAGTCTGAATTATTTTTTCATCAGCTAACTTTTCTGTTTCTTCAGATTTTCCGATAATAGCTTCGACGCCATCAAGCGTCTGTTCGCGTGTCATGTGCTCTCCCGGAACGCCAGTCACCTTTTCCATCACATTAAATCGCTGCTTGAAAAACTCGATGAGCTCTTTAGCCTTGTTGTAGTCATCACGGTCCTCCGCAGAAAGCTCTGACTCACCGATGATGGCAATAATTCCTTTGAGCGATTCGTATTTCTGTAGAATAGCCGTCGCTCGTGTGGCCAGATCATAATGACGCTCCCCTACTACTTCAGGCGTCAGCAGACTTGATTTCGATGCTAGAATGTCAACCGCAGGACGAATACCCTGCGCAGCGACCGCACGAGACAGCACGATAGTACTGTCGAGCTCATGCTGAATCATTTGCACTGCTGGGTCGGAAAGATCGTCAGCGGGCACGTAGATCGTTTGTAGCGCAGTAATGGAACCATTCACATTTGTCGCTAATCGATCCTGAAATGTCTTGATATCCGAGAAGACCGTTGGCTGGTAACCGCCTTCGGCTGGCGTCTGGTCGATGATCGTAGAGACCTCATTTTTTGCCTGGATGTAGCGATACATATTGTCGGCAAAGAGGAGGACGTCTTTTTTGAGGTCATCACGGAAATACTCTGCAAGCGTAATGGCACTCAGCCCAATCAAACTACGCTGTACCGGGTTTTCATTCATCTGGCCGAAGAACATGGCCGTTGTTTTGAGGAGGTCGTTATCACCAAGCGTCTTGTAGAGCTCATGACCTTCACGTATGCGCTCACCGATACCCGCGAACATACTGATAGCGCCGGACCCTTCCGCGACGTTGTTGATAATCTCCATAGTAAGGACTGTCTTGCCGACACCGGCACCACCGACGATACCAATCTTACGTCCTTTTACGAATGGAGTGAAGAAGTCGAGGACTTTCAAGCCCGTCGCAAGTACCTCATCGGAGCGGTTCTCCAAACTCGTTTCTTTAAAATGTGGCGTGAAGATTTGACGCTTTGTCATTTTATCCAGTATTGCCTGTTCAAGTTGCGGCTTGCCATCAATCGGACGACCCATAGCGTCCCAAACGCGACCAATCATTTCTTCGCCAACAGGAATTTCAAGGCTTCGTCCACTTCTCGTTACCGTATCACCTTTTTGGATACTGTAATCACCACCGATATTAAGGCAGACTGCCGTATCACCATGCATAAGGCTACTCACGAGAAGCGGTGATTTCTTTTCATTATCAACGTAAAGCATTTCATTGAGTTCGGGTATATCTTCGACAAACTGCACTTTGATGACGAGTCCTTTTAGTGTCCGGACGACACCCTTTTTATAGACTGTCTGATTAGTATCCATTATTGATTACCTCCGGCACGTAATTTTTTAAGACCAGCCATTGATTCCTTCAGCCTCGTGTCCACCTGACTTCGCTTGGCACGGTTATATTCAGTATGGAGTTCAGCTGCATTGGCAATAGAGCGCTCTTTAGCGGCCGACATCGCCTTGAAGCGGCTTGCTACCTGAGCAAGACGACTATCATAGATAAACTGCGAAATAGTCAGACGCAAAATTGAATTCTCTAGGTACGCCGCGACTTGATAGGAACTTGGCTCAAAAATATATGTCTTTTCGCTCACCATATTGTCATCAATCGTATCAAGGTCTGCGACGCGTCCTTTACTCGAGACAACCTCACTGAGGTCCACGTCTTTAATTTCCTGTTGAGACAGTGAGATGTAATTTTGGTAATATATCCGGCTTTTCGCATACGTTCTGATGATATCCATGAGTGGATCAACATTGATGTAGTCTTTTTCTGGTAGTTCAAAATAATACTTATAGTCGACGTGGGCTTGTTTAAGTTTAATAGTTCCATGATGACCGACAACCAAAACGTCGTTTTTCGTCTCATCGTAATGTTCCATAAATTTTCGAATTAACCGATTATCGATGTCTCCACTCAGCCCACCTTTGGCCGTGATAAGTATGAGTAACTCCTTATCAATTGGCTTTTCGTTCACTTGTCGCCCAAAATTAAAGAGCACATCCACGCGGATCTGTTTGTAGATATTCCACACCTCGTCGAAAAACTGGTTGCTGATGAGTACTTTGTTTTTTGTCTTCGCAATCTGCATACTACTCAAACTTTCGAGGGCGGACGTCAGACTGACCACAGAGCGGACAGAACCTTCTTCAGCTTTGATTTCTAGTGGACGGCGCACTTATTTTTTCTCCTCTTTTGCAGGTTCGGCTGGTTTTGCACTGTCTGTTTTGGCAGGTTCAACAGCTTCACCTGCTTCAACCGCGGCGGTTCGTTCAGCTTCTTCTGTCTGTCGTTTTTTCTCAGCCTCATTTTTGGCAGCTTTCTCAATCGCCGCTTTCTTTATAGGATCAACCGTCATTACCTCTGTTTTGAGTGCAGCTTCAAGTTCGTCGAAGTTGCCCTTCATGTCCTTATCTTCTTGTAGCTTTGCTGCATAATCGTGCACTTTTTCTTTCAGTAGCTCAACATTGATTATTTCTTCGGGACTACTCCCCAGTACAATGCTCATAAGGAACTGCTGTTCAGCAAAACTATAAATTTCACCGATACCTTGGTTCATCAGCTTAAATAATACCTTACCCTTGTCGTAATTTGCTTGCGCATCTGGACTAAGCTCAGTACCAAAGTGAGCATACTCTTCTGCCGTGCGGTATCCCGCGAGCGTCAAGTTAAGCTTGTCGGCATATCCTTTTTGTCGCTTGTTCTGTCCCACACCACCGACACGAGTCACAGAGAGCGCCGTACTCACTGCCGGGCGCATTGTATCTTTGAAAATTTTCTCATCCAAAATCCACTGACCATCCGTGATCGACATGACGTTCGTCGGCAAATAGGCGGTGATATCACCTCCAGGTGCATAAATGATCGGAATGAGCGTTTGACTGGCATGATTTGATTCCGTCTTGCCGCCACGCTCAAGCAGACTGGAATGGGTATAAAACATATCACCAGGATACGAATCACGACCCGGGGAGACGCCGGCGATAAGTGAAATTTCACGATATGCCTGCGCATGGGCTGTCAGGTCATCATAAATCACCAGTGTGTCCATGTTACATTGATGCCAAAAATATTCACCGTGTGATGCACCGACATATGGCACGAGGTAAGTCAGAATCAATGATTCAAACGAGTTACTCACAACGACAATAGTTTTTTTCAGCGCATCGTTTTTCTCGAGGTTACTGACGAGCTCCGCGACATCGTGCTGGCGCTTGGCAATCAATACGTATATCACCGTAACGTCAGTGTTCTTTTGGTTGATCGCTACCTGGGCAGCAAGCGCTGTCTTCCCCACCTTGCTATCCCCGAGCATCGCCATACGCTGACCACGGGCAAGCGAATACTCGAGATCAAGAATGGTCACTCCTGTCTCAATAGGTGTGTCGAGCAGCTCGCGCTCGTAGAGCATGGGAGCGCTATGGAATACATCCCATTCCCCATCAGGCTGAATTGCACCTTTGCCATCAAGCGGCTCACCGAACACATTGACGACGCGGCCGATAAAATTTTTGCCGACAGGAGTCATGATGTCGCGTTTCTCGATCACACATACCGCACCAACTTTGAGTGGGCTCGCATCAAGCTTCATCACCACAACATAATCATCGAGCACCTGATGGACATACCCGCGCGTGTTGTCGTCAAACCGTACCGTTGCGTGTACGTTAGTCGGATGCAGTCCTTTGACGCTCACCATAAAAGAATCAATTCCCACAATTTCGCCCACAGGGTTGCCGGCTGCGACAAGACTTTCGAATACTTTAGCGACTTCCACGAAGCGCCTCCAAATCCTTGACGAGCACACCACGACTTCCCTTGAGAGATGCCCGCAAACTCAAATCACGGACGTGGTTCGGTGTTCGCATATAGACCCCTGCAATAAGTGCAGGCTGTATGCCTACAGTTATCACCGCTTGTTTGTGCACCGAACTACGGAGCCATTGCACCAGTTGTTGCAAACTCTCACGGTCCGCTTCTACGGCAAAGGTCATATGCATAACCGGCACACTGTCTTTAAGCAGCCGAAGCTGCTTGATGAGTTCTGAGCGTTCTTTACTCGTACTTGGTCTGAGCTTATTTTGATTCATAAATTCAGTCAGCTGTTGCGATAGCGACAATGGCGCCGGCTGCCCGGCACCTGTTTTGGATCGAATCGCAGCAGTCGTGAGTTGATCGTCTACCTGCTCAAATTCTGCGACAAGACGCGACACATCTGACTTGCTCACGATGTTGGTCGGTAGGGCAAAGTCAGCAAAGGTAAGGGCGCGGGGTACACTCATGATTTCATATCGTCCACGATGGCTTGTTTATTCAACTCCATCTGTTTGATGATTGATGGGAGTTGTGACTTGAGGTCATATTGATCTCCGAGCGCATTTAACAAATAGTGCTCGATGACTTGCGCCATATTTTGCTCAAATACATCGACAAGCATTGCTTTTTGTTCGGCAACGTTTTTCTGAAGCGTCGTCGTCAGTTGCTCATGCTGCTGCTGGAGCGCCTGAACACTTTGCGCCAACCACTGCAGCGTCAACCCCTGGGTATCCTTCATCTTTGTGATCTGAGCCTTGCTGTCTTCGAAGGTAGTGGCAAGCGTCGCTTGCTGGTCTGTAATGGCCTTTTCAAGCGTCTCACCCAACTGCTTATGTTGCTGTGCAAGATTTTGGGCGCTGGTGGCCATCTGTTGCAGAGCGATGTCTTGCGCTTCTTGTATCGCTTTATTATGCTCAGCAAATTGCTCTTCTAGCTGCTTCGTCACATGCCCCTGGAGCTCTACGCTGACTTTTGCGATCGCAACATCGAGCTGTTCGTTGATATGTCCTTTGAGTTCACCGTTTAGCTCAGTGATGGTTGCATCAAGATCTTGCTTAAACAGGGCTCCGTTTTCATTAATAACTTTTTCGAAATACCACCGTCCGTGGTTACGGAGTTCTTCGCGGAAATTTTCATCAAAAAAATGCTGCTCATTGAACAGAGCGTCATCGGTTGACGACTTCTTTTTATGCTGAAATAACCCCATCTACCCACCCCGCTTAAGCATCATAGTTTCAGTAGTAAATATACCGCAAAAAGGCCGATAACCAAAATCAGTATGCTAGTTAATATAACCTCGAGAAGTGCGCGGAAGATTGATTTTTTTGACATTGGATTACGTCCGATTGAGATGACGCCATTTCGTATACCGGAATACAGCATCACTATCGCCGCTAGAATACTCAGCGTTACGATACCCATGCTGAGGTATATACGAATCGGGCTCACCTCTTTTTCAGCAACAGCTTGCCCAATGCGCTGAAGGGATTCGGGCAGGTTCACTTTCGTGCTTTTTTCATTGGGATTACGTCGTATATCGACGGTGACCGGAATCGAACCAAGCGTCACCGTTTTACCGGCATTGCCCGAAGTATCTTTGAGCGTTGTCGTCCCAAGCGTTACCCCTTTGCCATCAAACGAACCGTTTGCCCGCCCAAATACCGTCTTTTGTTCGCTACTTGCTTTCATGGCAACACCATTCACCGAAGATAGCGTCACATAATCGCCGGCATTAATTGCGCCCCCTTGGGTACTCACGAGAACGTTGTAGGTGCCTGAAACGGCGACAAAAGATTCATTCTCAAGACCCTCATTGGAGAGTGTGAGCGATAGTTGTGCACGGTCAACAGTGACGCCAAACATGTTTTGCAACTCTGACTGTGTGGCGATTTTGACTCTGTTCGAATCTTTACCAGTTAGCTGTACGACCGTACCAGGATCAAGCGGGGTCTCCGCACCATACGATTGGACACTTCCTCCGCCATAGCTTGCTGCAGATACGGAGAACTGAATTGACGTGACGACAAAGATAGCTCCTACCGCACCAAAGATAATCCGAGCCATCTTCACTGTCTTTTTACCCCATCTACCTCTGTTACGCGTCTTTCGCTCATTATACCATAACCAGTAAATACCTCTGTCTGCATCGTGCAAATTACTTGCGTCAAAATTGACTTTTCGCACCTGTCTTTACGTTGCAAATTTTAATGTGTTTATGGTAAAATATGCCCAAGCTTTGATGAACCACCACGCGTCATAAGTGAAACAAATATTTTTCCCACTTAACAGTGTAAAAAATAAACAAAAACACCAAAAATGAACGTGTGGTATCACCTATCCACTATTTTTAATCGTCGTCACGCACTGCGAATAGCAGGGCTGATTGCGCTATGTGTTGCGCTTATTACAGCGCTATTATTTGCTGCCCCTACGCACGCGGCAACAGGCACTAATCAGACTTTGAGTTTTCAAGGACGTTTGTCGAACAAAACCGGCGGGATACTTCCCGACGGTTATTACAATATTCAGTTTAAACTCTATCAGGATGGTAACGGTACGGCTGCAGGCAATCCTGGCAGCACCCTGAAATGGACCGAAAGCTATGTCAATAACGGCACTACCGGTGGTGTTGAGGTTAAAAACGGCTACTTCTCCGTCAACCTCGGATCAAAAAATCCATTCGGCACAAGTGTTGACTGGAACCAAGATACTCTATGGCTTTCAATGAATGTCGCTGGCTCATCTGCGAGCTGTACGACATTTGGCACCGGTGCGTGTGCGGCCGACGGAGAAATGGTGCCTATGAAGCGCATCAGTGCCATTCCACAAGCCCTTAACTCTGCCCGACTTGGCGGGCTCACTTCTGACGGTTTTATCCAAAATACGACGACAGCCCAAACGGCAAACTTTAATGTTTCTGGGAGCGGTACCGCGAACACGTTGCAAGGCATTACGAGCGTGAACTCTCCCCTCTTTGACCGAGCAACCAGCGGCATACTCAGTATCGGCACGGTTAATGCCACGACCGTGAATATCGCGACGAACAACGCAGATCATACCGTGAGTATCGCGACTGGCACCGGCAACCAAATCATCTCTGTCGGTTCCTTGAACGGTACATCGGCAACCACTATTAACGGGGGCAACGGTATAACTCTCAATAGCACTAATGCGATTACCCTCAATGGAAATACCACTATTGGCAATGACCGGTATTTGACCGTCAAAGGGTCGTCCATGTTCCAGAATGCAACAGATTCATCGTCGGCCTTTACTATTCAGAATGCTTCAGGAGTATCACTCTTAAGCGTTGATACTGCTAAAGGTTATGTTATCAATAATGGTATCAGTAATGCTGATAACTTGCTTGAAAACCCAGGATTTGAAGTCGGTACTGGCATTAGTGGCAACGCATCTGGTTGGTTGGCAGGTATCTTTGTAAATGACGGCAACGCTCGAAGCGGCAACCAAGCAATGCTGGTTTCAGGGCCTGATCACGACTATGCGACTACTAAATACTATGCCGTTCAACCTGGGCAAGTTATCTATTATGGCGGCTACGTCAAGCATGCTGCCGGTAGCTCAGGTACCGGCGGGTTTTACATCGAAGCAAAAGACAAGAATTTTAGTAATACTTTGTTTAGTGCTTTTGATACCTGGACCGACCCAGGAACGTCATACGCCTATCGCAGCAATACCTATACCGTTCCAGCTGGGAAATATTTCATCCGTATGGCAGCCACTACCCGGTCAAACGCTGTTGGTAACTGGTACTTTGATGACCTATACCTAAAAGTAGCGAGCGTTCAGTCTCCTTCATTCTTCAAAAACGCATCTGACTCCTCAACAGCCTTCCAGATTCAAACAGCGTCAGGCACAACACTCCTTAACGCTGACACGAACGCTCAAAATATAACACTTGGCGATCCGGCATCTGCTAACAAAACAGTCATCTCTGCAAGTGGACAAATCAGGTCATATGGAACTGCCCGAAATACAAAGAAGATTTCTCTGAATGCTGAGTACACAGGAGCTGTACTCGACTCGGGAACTGGTTCGAATAATTCCGGCATCATGACAAGTAGTGTTGATCTGTCGAATCGCATGAATTACTACAATTGGTCGACATCTGGAACAAATCAAAGCTATGATGTCGTGGTGCAAGTGCCACTACCAAACGATTATGATGGCTGGGCGAGCTCAACCCCCCTTAATATTTCGTCATACACAACGAACACAACCAGCGGAACCATTAAATTGGAGTCGCGAGATTCAAACGGCAACACTGAGACGAGCTGTAGCTTTGCCGCAAATACCAGTCTGACACCGACTAGTAGTTTTACGTGGTCATCGGCAAACTCATCGAACTGTACTATCGCTGGTACCTATGCGGCCGGTGATAATATGATGCTACGAATTCGCATGCAGGCTTCGTCTGGCACCAATGTTCGTATCGGTAATATCAGCCTGAACTATCTGAGCAAGTACTAATCCTCTAAGATTAAGCATCCTATGAGTCGATTTGTACGAAGGATACAGGAATCAGCACAAATAATTGTGCTGCCTGGGGGCGTATACCAAAAGGTTACCATGGCAAATGGACTACGTACACTCCGTGCCAGCTCAAAACTAGTGTTTGGACATTATTTTGCTTCCTGCTCTCGATCGTGAAACAATGAGTCACTTTCGACTCAGCAATATGAAAGCTATTACAATAATCCTTTTTATACGGACAGCGACGATCAACTCGATGGCGGTTTATTTTTTGATCGATCCTTAACTCGCCCTGTACTCAGCGACGATTGGCTTTACCAAGACAGCCGATGGGACATCGAGCGAGCGATGGCAGCTGGTGTTGATGGCGGGATGTGTGATCTCTTAGGTGTCAGCGGCAGTAATCATGATCGCTACATGAAGATGATGTAAGTCGCCCATGATCTCAATAACGGATTGAAGGTAGTGCCGATGATTGATATGAACGACACAACGCGCACGTCGACTCCAGCGGTTGCCGCCGATGCCATCCGTCAATACATACTGACAGGAGCTGCGGGTTCCGCCCCACGCAATGGCGCCTGGCGACTTAGCGATGGCTGCTATGTCCTTTCCTCGTTTAAAGCTGAGGGGCCAAAACCCAATAAATGTCACAACCCAGGCACAATGGATGCAAGACATGATGAGCGCCTTGTCGACTACCTGGGCTATGCATGTCGCCTACATGCCTGCTACCTTAAGTGAAGTTACTCCAGCAATACTGCCTTCACTCCATTTCAATGGGGATCAGGGTCGTGGGGCTATGTGGTGCGGATCCAAATACTATTGCGACGGCAGCGAATCAAGCCTCGCAGGCAAAAGCTCGACGTAAAAAGGCCTTTGGGTCTATCTGCGCCCATGACATTCGATATGGAAATGATGGTCCTATTTTTGATGAGGCGCTTAATACAGCGGCGCAGCGTGCCGCCTGGACCAAAGACATTGCCGAAGGTCCGGAATACGTCCGGTTTGTCACTTATAACGATTTTTCGGAAATACCCACTGCGCCGTCAGCCGCTAATAGGTACACCATTTTAGATATTAATACCTATTTCATCACCAAATGGAAAACTGGTCAGTATCCGACGATTACGCGTGACGGCCTTTATATCTCGCACCGTTCACAGACGCTCACCGCCACGATGACAGGACCGCAGACAAATCCTGATATCCAACGAGCTCGGCCAAATCAATCAACCGTTCGTGATTATATCGAAATATTGTCGTTCCTGACAGCACCTGCGACCGTCTCTGTCATAATAGGTAGCCGGACTTAGACATACGGCGCACCGAAAAGCATATACTATCGGTTCAGTTCGCTTCGCGGCACAACCGGAGAGTTTGATGTCATGTCACACTATCGCTAGGAGACTAGCTTAAACTGCTTGTACTTATATATACTATAGCTAATGCGTATGTGGAGTTATCAAGCCTTGCAACCACCTCAATGGGTAGCACGTTTTCAAATACGGCTGCAACGGGGATGGCAACACCTCAAGCCATGGCAGCGAATCGCATGCCTACTACTTGCAGTTGTGGTCGTACTGGCCGCGATCATACCGACAGTTAACTACATTATTGCGTCCCGGCAATATGCGCTCAATGATCAAATACGCTCCCTTGTTGGATCGACAAGCAAAAATCTTGCTGCCAAACTGACCTACGACAAAGAGAAGGCGAGTTGGATGTTTAATAAAGGTGACATCCCCGTCTCGCAATCATTGGTTGGACAGAGTTCTGTCGATATACCTACGCCTAATATGCTGCAGTCAAAGGTAGGTGGCGCTGGCAAGGATGATACCAGCCTCTACTCAGTGGAAATGCCTCAGGATCCTTCAAAAGGCAATACGTACTACGACACAAACACGCGACTCTCCTTTTCGATGGTGCCGCAGTTCCCACTTTCCAGTGGCAAGGAAATGAATGGTCAGCTCGTCTATCCAGCTAATGGTGGCACTAAAGTCATCTATACTGCCAAAACGAACGGCATGAAAGAAGACATTGTCTTGACGAAAAAAACCACAGATTCCCTAACATTTTCCTACAAACTAAAATTACCAAAAGACCTCATTGCAAAAATACAAGACAATGGCGATCTGGGAATTTTTTCAGCTGATCCAGCACTTTATGGAAGTAAGGCATTAGGTGATGGCCAGGACACTGAAAAAATTAAAAGTGCTCGTGAAACTGCCGCAAAAGATCACTTGCTTTTCGCAATCCCTGCACCTGTTATTGTGCAGTCAGGCGAAAAAACTACTGCCGCTCATGCAGCCTATGAATTACATGACGACACCATAGAGCTCGTCGCCAAAGGACTTGATAGTCTCACCTACCCTGCCTCTATTGACCCTAGCGTCGTCGTTACGAGTAGTACTGATTTTGCCTCAGGCAACAGCGATGGCGGCATTGAATATCCGGCTGGGCAAATTAATACCCATGCCTTAACTGGTGGTAGCACTGCCACCTGGCAAGCCACTTCAACCGCTACACTGACCGGACGCTTTGGGTCTGGCTACGTTGCCTATAACGGCTTTGCCTATGTTCTTGGTGGAATGAGTAATGCCACGACCCCTATTACGAGCGTGCAATATGCACCAATTAATATTAATGGCACAGTCGGTGCCTGGACCACCACGACGCCACTCCCTACGGCGCGTGGCTACGGCATGGTGGCGACCTACAACGGCTATATATATGTGTACGGAGGCTATACTTCTGGCACCAGTGCGCTCAACAGTGTGATTTATGCCAAAATTAATACTGACGGTAGCCTAAGCAGCAGCTGGCAAACCGCCTCTAGTACCATGGCCACTGCAGTGTGTCGTGCAGGTGGCGCAATTTATAATGGATACATCTACGCTATTGGCGGCCAGACAGGTACCACAACCAGCGGCTGTGATGATGGCGGCACCCCAACACTTGTCGGCACTGTGCAGTATGCCCAAATTTTAGCCAATGGTGATGTCGGTACATGGACGACGAGCAGTAATACCTTCACTGCTCGTATGAGCGTGGGTGTTGCAGCCTATAACGGCTATCTCTATATGGTGGGCGGAACACTTAACGGCGGTACCACGAATTTAACGAACACTATGTACGCCGCAATCAACGACGATGGCAGCTTACGAAGCTGGGTCACCGCCGCGACCACGCTTCCATTAGCAAATTACCGCGCGGGACTGGTCGCTTACAATGGTTACCTGTATCAAATCGGTGGAACAAGTAGCAGTACGACGACACTATATGCCCCACTACGATCAAATGGGGAGATCGGGAGATGGTCGACAACTACCGCACTTGGCACTGGTCGCTACGCTCAGGCAGTCTATGCTTATAACGGCTATATTTACTTTGTCGGAGGTCGGACAACAGGAAATGTCACGCTAACAGACACCGGCTATGCAAAGATCGATAATCCTGGTCCGACTCAACAATACTCAACAACCTCCACGATTACAGCTGCTAGCGCCGGCCTAGAGACGGTCGCATATGGAGGTTACTTGTACACCATAGGCGGTGATGCTGGCGGTGCAGCCCTCACTACAGTCTCTCGATCATTACTCAATACTGATAATCAAGGGGGCACGGCAGCATTCTCAACGACAGGTAATACAGCGTTGCCGGTCGGTTTGACCTATCTAAGCGCTACTGCCTATGACGGTTACATGTATGTCGTAGGCGGGTGCACCAGTGCCTATGTTTCGTGCGGTACTACAACTAATAACGTCGCGACTGTGTACTCATCGCCGATCAACTCAACAACTGGTGCGCTTGGCGCCTGGACAGCCCAAACAGCCATTGCGACTGCTCGGTACGGCGCTTCTCTTGTGGCCTATAACAACTATTTATATGTAATGGGTGGCATCAATGGTGGCACATTCCTCAAAGATATCCAGTACCATGCAATTGATGAAACAGGTGTCGTGACAGGTGCATGGACAACTTCGACAAAAACGCTCGACGTCAACCGTGCCTACTTTGGAGTGACAGTATACGGCGGTGCACTGTACGTTGCTGGTGGCTGTACTGTCGGTGCGACAACTTGTACGACTGCACTTAACTCTATCATCTACGCCAATTTTGCTACTACTGGCGGTGATTTGAGCGCTGCATTTACGACCAATGCTACAACATTCACCAATGCCCGCGGCGGTTTACGACTCGGGATAGCAAACGGATATGCCTACATATACGGTGGACGAAATAACACAACCTACTATAACGATGTACAGTACTCAGCAATGGCTGTTGATAAGTCGCTCGGAACGTGGACGTCAACCGCTAGCTTTACGAACGCTCGGTCGGATTTTGGAGGGATACTTTACAATAACTTCCTCTATATCATCGGTGGCAGAAACGGATCAACTTACTACAATACAACGCAATTTGCTTCAGTCGAGAACGGTGGTCCAGGAAGCGTTAACGCTTGGACGTCAGTAACGCCATTTACCAATGGACGACATTTGCATGGCTCTGTCGCCTATCGCGGCTATCTCTATGTCGTTGGTGGCTATAGTGGCGGGACCACGCCTACCCGCTATAGCGATGTACAATTTGCTGCCATCAATGCCGATGGGACACTCGGTGATTGGAATACCACTACAAGCCTACCTGCAGCACGCCAAAGCCATACTCTTGAGGTGTATAACGGCTACATGTATGTGCTCGGAGGAAAGGATGATGCGGGAAACGTAGCTTCCACACTGTATGCCAAGATCGATGCTGACGGTACACTGGGCGAATGGCTCAACGGCACCGCCCTTCCGCAAACTCGCTCAGCACTCAGCTCTTTTGTTAGTAATGGGCATATATACATACTTGGCGGATCGTCTGGTTTTGTTTATAACACCATTTATGTTGCACCACTAAACACCACCAATGGAAGTATTGGCACATGGACGCTAACTACGTCCTTTACAACGGGCAGGTACTATACAGGCGTTATCACTAACGGTGAATATGTATACCTTATGGGCGGGCAAGATATTAATGGTAAATATCTTGATGATGTGCAGTATGCCAAAGTAAACGAAGATGGGACGATTGGTGCCTGGAACCCCACGACGTCATTTAGCATGAAACGCTCAGGGTTATCACCCGTTGTCTATAATGGTTACCTCTACATCTTTGGTGGCTTTGACGGAACAACCTCATACAATACGACCGAGTACGCACCAATCAATGCGAATGGAACCATTGGTAACTGGCAAGCATCGCAGACCTTCGGTGCAAAACGCTATGGGCATCGAGTAGTGGCCTACGACGGTGTCATATATCTTACAGGAGGATATGGAACGAATGGTGTGTTCAATAATTTTGTCTCGTACAGTCGACTCAACTCCATTCCTCGTATTTCCCACTACTCAAAGCTGATTGATTTTGGCAGCATCTACTCGCTTTCATCTATTACGTATAGCGGTACGTTGTTCCGTGGGCTTGATAATGTCTCCTATCGAACAGCCGGCGCTAATGGTGTTCTCGGGAGCTTAAAACGGGCGAGAGACCTTACTGGTCCGACGTATTGTGCAGTCTATGGTGCTCGCTACTTTTACGTCTTGATCACCCTCGATAATTCGCAAAACATCGTATATCCTGATACTTTTACCGCGCCAAATAATGTGACGGACTTTACAGTCAATTATGTTCAAAGCCAGGCGGCACCAGAAGCCCGCTTGCGCGGCGGCAAGACATTCTTAAACGAATCTCTGACTGCACTTGATACGTGTCCAGTAGCCACATAGTAAAAGCGAAGCCTATTCAGCTTCGCTTTTACTATGTGTGATACTCGTTATTTTTTGTACTGCTCGATCGTTTGTGCGACTTTTCCGTCAGACTTAAGGTTTTCGTAAAAAAGAATTTGCTCTTTGCTAATAACCATTTTGTCTTCTGGACCATGGACCTCGTTGCCTAGCTTAATCAGCTGTACGTTGCCTTGGTCATCAGTGGTTGCTTGAGGGTTTTTAGAAGCCGTATCGTTTTTTGATGCCTCCGTTTGAAGATAAAAGACGTCGGTAAGTGTCAGGTAGTCGCCTTTCGTCTGATGAAGTTTTCCGAAATAGACTTGTCCGTTTGAAAAGAAGACTGCTTGATACTTATTACTGTCGATACCGATAGCACCATTGTCATTTCCACGCATGAGCCACCAGCCAGCCGCTGCCAAAAGCGCCAATAAAACAATTATTCCAATAATTAGTGGGGCTTTTTTGCGTGAGGTATGTTTTTGTGGTGAATGAGAAGGATGATGAGGTGGTTGCGGCTCATATCGCGGCGCTTCGCTCACTCGTTGAGGTGCCTCAGCCGAACGCTGGGGCATCTCAGGACGCGATGAACGCGAAGGCGTCCGCCCAGAACTTCCCGATGTAAAATCCATATAATCCCCTACCTTCAATTATCTTGTTACCCATAATATAACATAAGCAGCAACGGGCTTCCATTGCTGCTTATGCTTAAGGGTCGTGATTTACTATGCTTGCGCGACAAAAGGCATCAAAGCCAAGTGGCGAGCACGCTTGATCGCAACACCGAGTCGGCGCTGCTGACGGGCATTGAGACCAGTTTTGCTTGCTGGCTCAATCTGTCCGTACATATTTACAAATCGCTGAAGAGTTTTGACATCTTTGTAGTCAAAGTAATCAGGAATATCTTTTTTGAATCGTCGGGCCATTGTTATTTCCTTTAGAATGGAATCTCTGAGAGATCAATTGGTTTATCGTTAATATCTTCGACTTGTGGTTCTTGTGATGAGTTTGAGCTGTTCGATGAACGTGGACTGCTTGAGCCTTCTCCGCCGCCCTGGCCATCACCAACAAAGTTGAAGTCTTCGACAACAACTTCGACTTTTGAGCGTTTCTGCCCAGAGTCTTTGTCGTCCCAGCTGCGCTGGTCAAGTCGTCCGCTGACAAGTACTGCACGTCCTTTACCGAGGTATTGAGAGATGATTTCCCCAGGTTTTCCCCAGGCAACACAGTCGATATAACTCACTGCATCTTGCTGAGAACCATCTGCGCCCTTCCAGCTGCGATTGACCGCAAGAGAAAAGTTTGTAACGCTTTGTCCACCGGTTGTTGAACGTGTTTCAGGGTCCCGTGTTAGGTTCCCCATCAAAATTACCTTATTAAACCCCTTAGCCATTTCTACTCCTCCTCAGTTGCGCTCTTATCGGCGGCTGCGGTAAGTGCAGCTTTCGCCTTTGGATCAACACTGACTAACAAGTGGCGAAGCACTTCATCAGTAATGTTGAGTGTTGCAGAAATTTTTACCGCTGCTTCGGCAGGCAGTGCTACTTCAAAATAGAGGTAGACTGCAAAATCTTCGCGGGCGATACGATAGGCAAGTTTTTTCTTGCCCCAGTTATCTTCGCTGGTGATAGTACCACCATTGTTCGTGATAATATCACGTACTTTCTTCAGTGCTGGCTCGAGATTTACCTCAAGGTCAGGCTGAAATAGCACGGTTAATTCGTACTCTCGCATGACTCCTCCTATGGACCCCGTGCTCCGGGGGCGACCATTGGCAATAGATGCCGGTCGCAGGTTAGTTGTTAACAGAAGTAATTATAGCATGAAATAGAAATATTTCTAGCTCTCAGGAGCAAGAGTGGCACTGTCGCCGCGAAGTCCATGATCGTTGATCCAAAAACCCTGTTCGGGCGTTGTCGCTACAGCAATCACCTGCCCACCGCTTTTACGACGCCGCTCCATTTCGTCAAAGAGAAATGTTAATGCTTCGGCAGATATACTGTTGTTACCTTTGTTTGTTTCCATCTTTTATTCCTCTAGTCATTGTGTTTTTACTAATTTCTACCACCGGTATACGTCGAATCTATAGAAAACACAAGCTTGCTTTCACCTTATGGAATATCAATAAACATTTCGACTTCTAAGCCGTTTCTCACTGCCCATTCTGATTGCGGTAATACTGAGACATCAATTTCATCCGTAGCCGACAATACACCGTCGGTTGCGGTAGCTCGGAATCGCAAGGTCGTACCGGCGCGAACAGCAGGAGCCGTGAATGTCGCCGAAGTACCATTTGCGGTGAGCGTAACACTAGGACTTCCTGAGATCTGCGTCCATGACACAGAAGACACGGTACCATCCGGGTCAGCGGCACTAGCACTGAGGGTGATGAACGTTTGTGGTCTAATTCTTAACCCGAGATGACTATGTCCTGCCGTTACGGTTGGAGTGCGATTTGCCACTGTCTTTGCCACAGGTGGAATCTCAGTCACCGTACCCGTATTGAACGCCAACTCGTCTATCGCCATATTGAAACCATCGGATATAGAGACAACTTTCCCTGCGGATGTCGTCTGAACATTGAGGGTCGTTCCGGCATTTACCGTGCTCGAGCTAAAAGAATCAAGAAGCGTGTCATTGTCGCTATACAATTGTCCGGCAATAAATCCACCTGTCGTGGATGCATTTGGCGTAGCTTGTAGCTGGGCGCGATACGTAGTGTTTAACGTTAAGGGCGTATTGGACAAGAAGAGTTTAATGGTCGTCCCGACAGCATTTTGCAGCTGCAAGACACCACTCGTGTCAATGATGAAAATAGCCACGTTGCCAGTTGAAGAGCGAAGACGAAAGAATACTCCACTCGCTGTCGGCAGTGCGAGTAAGCGGAAGTAAATTTGTGCTGTGGCGGAGACACTAGAAGTATTGGATAGGATGAGCTGAAAGGTGTCATTCAGTGAGCCAGTGACATGAGCTCCCTTCGACCCTCTTAGTCCAGCAGCACTGTCATATACACCCATTCCCGCACCTGCTTTGACAACTGTGTCGAGAGTATCACCAGAATCTGCGCTGTTACTGGCGGTTATTTCATTTCCCTGCGCTCCCGCGTCAAATGTTTGTCTTTTTAATATCGAAGCCGTGATGTTGACGACAGGAGCAATCTGACTGGTCGTGCCCATATCAATTGCTAATTCATCGACGTAAATAGAGAATTGGTCGGAACCAGCGACAACTTTGCCTGCTTGAGCATATTGTAGCGATTGATTCGTACCGGCATTAACATTACTACCTATATAAGAGTCGATCAGATTATTGGCATTATCATAGAGTTGCGCCGCAATATATCCATCAGTCGTCGTAGTTCCTGCTGTCGCCTGAAGGTTAATGCGATATATAGTTTCTAATGCAAGCGGCGTGCCATTATTCAGACTTTTTAAATTTAGGCCGGTCGCATCCTGTACCGCTAATACCCCATTATCCTCGAGGCGAATGATGGCGACATTAGCTGTCGTTGAACGGATACGAAAAAATGCTCCCCCGACGCCCGGATACGTCGGAATCTTGAAATAAACTTGAGCCGAAGCAGATGCAGCAGCTGTATCGGATATGCTGAGAGTAAACGTGTCATTAAGGTTTCCGCCGATAGCCGCCCCTTTAATTCCTCGAGATGCTGCACTGGAACTATAAAATCCTGTTGCCGAACCCACTGAACTGACAGCCGTAAGCGCATCTCCAGAGGATGCACTATTGGCAACAGTGATTGTTGTGTCCTCTGCTCCATCATCAAATGTTTGTCGCTTTAGTGCCATATAGCCTCCTTATGGTGCCGCCACTATATCAACACGATGACGAATAGGCGAACCAGCGACAACCGTTCCATCCGCATATTTGATTCCCGGGTTTGCATTTTCATCCCACCTATTATTCCACGTATCAGTAAATGGGCCAGCCGTCGATCGACGAACTCCGTTAACGATGCAGTTCGTATCGTAACGTATCGGATAATATCGCTGAGAAAAGCCGTCATTCACCCATGAACCACCAAAAATGTTGTCGTGAACTGAGACGTTATCTATAACGAATGTACCCAGGCCGCCGATACTTGATAACTTGAATCCAGTTGAAAAATTCCACAACCAGTTATGGTGATACTCGATATTTCCGACCGGAAAGTATGCATCTGCCGCGCCAAGGTAACACTGACTCTGCTGGACATTACTATACTGAGCAGCGGTTGGGCTATTGTTTGTCAACGGAGTGACGTTGTTTCCTGGCTGCAGCGTAAAGCCCATACCGTCGCTAGTTATAGTTGAGTTCGTTGGATTCAATGGGTTATATTTTGCACCCTGCCAAAATGTTCCATGGACAGAAACTCCCGCACCTGAACCATTTTGTATGCCATCGTTGTGTGTCCCATCATTATGACCAAAGGTTGCCTCTGGACGGTCATCATCAAACCAAGCAAGATGTCCAATCCAGCAGCCAGCAATCTCAATGTTGAGCGCCTGTCGTGACGAGTTATACGCACCGATACCATCGACGGTTTTAGTAATAGCACAGCGCGTCGCGACAAAGTCATGTCCATACAGCCCGTTATAACGGTCTCCTGGATTGTTGGGCTCTATTTCACAAAACTCAAACGTTGTAGGTCCGTCATTCAGTATAGCGGCCATCATATATACCGTTCCTCCACCACTATCACCTACATACGAATAGGTGAACCGGCAGTTACGGAACGTTTGTCCAGGCTGCGTGATAGTTACTTGCCCTGTGATATTCAAGTTTTCATGCACTTTGCCAGTAGCCTGTGTCACGCTCGCAACCGTTGAGCGCGGCACACCATAGTGGCAGCCGACGTTATTGCTTGGGTTATTGGTTCCAAGCCATATTGGTCGAGTCGTATCCATGACAAACGTGTCCGTTGGTAGAGCGGAAGCGCTGATGCCTCGTTTTACTAGCGCTTCATTTTGGACGTGCCACACATCAATCATTGTTGTTCTCGCAGTTGCTCTTTATTATGCTTAGTGTAGCATAACCTTTTACGGCTTCCCGTGCTTTACCTCTCATACTGCTCTTGCTTTTTTAGTAAATTCTTAGACAATAGATACTAGCAAAATAGATTTTTGTGAGGGTGAATATTATGAGCATACAAAAGAAGAATATTTTTTCGATTAGAGTTGGACTAGTTCTTTTGTTGTTTAGCGTTTTCTCGCCTCTAATCCTTGCTTTGAGAGCCGATGCCGCTCCGCTCTCACAAGTTGAAGTACGTTTTGATCGCATGAAGACGAGTACAGCTACAACAGGCACCGTCTGCGCAAAACCATCCACGGCTGCCGCTGAAGCATCCGTTCAAGTCGAGTTCCCTGCGGGATACATACTAGGTTCAGCAGCAAATTTCACAATAAACACCGCCAATGCTGCATGGCCTGCGGGAGCAAGCGGATGGCCAGGCATTGCTACCGCTTCAAACGTCAGCGGACAAGTCGCCACATTCTCCAGCGGAGATTTGGCCGTTGGCACGCTCTACTGCTTCAACTGGACAAATGCAGCAGCCGTCACCGTCAAATCCAGTGCAACATCCTCCAACTTCGGTGCTGTCACAACACGGTCTTCAGCACCTGCTGACATTGACACCGCCTCATATGCAACCGCGAGTATCAACGATGATCAAATAGTCGTTACCGCGACAGTTCCCTCCGTATTTTCGTTCACCCTGAGCGGCACAACTGATGCGCTTGGAACCCTCTCCACTTCTGCTGTCACCAGCAGCCCGACGCCACGAACCGTCACCGTGAATACAAACGCCAGCAACGGCTGGACAGTGTGGGCAAAGGACTCATTTACTGGACTAAAATCAACCAACGCCTCGAACACGATCGCATCTACCTCGCCCGGGGCAAATAGTACACTCACGCCTGGAACGCCTGGCTATAATACCGGCATTACTGCATCACAAGTCGGAGGTAATGGCACGCTTAGTATTTCGGCACCGTTCGCTGGTGCCAGCACCGGTCAAGGAGGCGGCCTCGACACCACTTTGCGATCACTTGCCAGCTCAACCGGCACAGCCGATACCGCAGTATTGACCGTCAAAAACAATGTAACAATCAGTACGACCGTCCCGGCAGCATCCGACTACACTGACACGATTACCCTCGTCGGGGCCGGCTTGTTCTAAGCATCCCTTCTAATTCAGTGCCCTTTTGCTTTGTTATACTGATTACTATATGAAACAAGTACATGTCCTGATGGTTATTTTCAGCGCATTCTTGGTCATTGCAGTAGGCACTGCCTTATCTCATACGGTCGCTAATGCCGCTGAAGGTGATTTTTCACTCCAGGTAACGCCATCACCGCTTGTTAGCACCCTCAAACCAGGCGTCCCGGCTGACTTGGAACTCAAAATCTATAACTCATCTACTGCCGCCGAAGATCTCAAAATAGAAGCACGCAGCTTTCGATTCGATAATGCAACTGGCGCTATTAAGCTTGATGATACAACTGTGCCAGATATTTCTCCTTGGCTCAGCTTTTCCACTCCTACATTTTCAGTAGGACCAGGTCAATGGGCAACGCAAAAAATTCACGTTGCGCTACCGAAAGAGACGGGATTTAGCTATTCCTTTGCTCTCGTCATTAGCCGCAAAAACGCACCTAGTACGAAAGGGACTGGAAGTCTTATAAAGGGGTCGGTAGCGGTATTTACGCTTCTTAACGTTGATCGTCCCGGCGCGGTACGGAAGGCAGAGCTCATATCAGTAGAGCCCACTCAAAAGATATATGAATTTTTACCCGCTGAGCTCAACATTCGCCTCAAAAACGCAGGCAACACCATCACTCAGCCATACGGTAATGTTTATATTCACCAGGGCAATGACGCCTCTGTGCCCATTGCCACCATGCCGGTAAACCAAGGTCGAGCCTATCTTCTTCCCGGGACGGAACGCACACTAAAAACAACGTGGACAGATGGCTTCCCCGAATATCAAACAACACTCAATCAAGACGGCACCACTCAGAAGCAGCTGCACTGGAATTTTGATAAACTCAGTCATTTTCGTTTCGGTAAATATACTGCTCGTATCGTTGCAGCCTACAATGATGGAACACGCGACATCCCTATCACCGGACAGGTGAGCTTTTGGATCATCCCTTGGAAGGCAATTCTCATCATCATTATTATTTTTGGAGTCGGCATCTATCTCATCTACCGCGCTGGCAAACGACGAACACAAAAAGCAGTCGACAAAGCGCTTGCTGCGCAGCGTCTTCATGGCGTAGATGCATCAGACAAAACTCCGCACCTCGACTAAATTTGTCAGAGTAATAGTGCTTATGTATACTAGTGCTAAAGACGGGGTGCGTAGGAACAAAGATGAACCAAAAATATAATGATTTTATTGCGAAAGAATTATCGCGCAAAGATTTCCTCAAGTTCATCGGGGGTGGAGTCGTCGTGCTTCTTGGCATGAATAACTTTATCTCCTACCTCACGCGATACAATCAGCCCAAATCGCAGGAGATGGTAGAGAGTAGCCACGGGTTTGGCTCCCGTAAATTTGGAGGATAGCTAAAGCATGCCGACACCACAACGACTACCAATCGTTAACAGTGATGACGCCATTTGGGGCGACATTCTTCGTCAATATCTTTCGAAGGAGCATTTTAATGACGATACGGACAATACCGCCAACGGCGGGCATAAGACCATTACTGTTCGTGCCGGCACAGCAGCTTCTGGCACAGCACCATTGAAATTTACTTCCGGGACGCTAATGACTACACCAGAGACTGGTGCAGTTGAGTTTAATACTAATTCGCTTTACTTCACTATCACTACTGGCACGGCTCGTAAAAAAGTTGCCATGTACGATGACGCCGCTGGGGCAACCGGTGACCTATACTACCGTGATGCATCTGGCAACTTCGTTCGTCTCGGTATTGGCAGCAACGGGCAAACACTCAAGGTAGCAGGTGGGATTCCAGTCTGGTCAGCGGCCAATAACCTCTCCACCGCAACAAAGACCAGCAGCTACACCATCAGTGCAACAGATGTAGTCATTTTTGCCAACGCGTCCAGTGCTAGCGTTGCTATTTCCCTTCCCACCGCTTCAAGCATGGCTGGATATCGTTTTTACATTAAACGCACCGACAATAGCGCCAATACCTGTAGTGTTACCCGTTCGGGTACTGATACTATCGACGGTATGACGAGCTTTACTATTGATCAACAATATACGTCCATGACCGTCGTCTCAGACGGCAGCGCGTGGTATATAATTTAAGGAAGCCATGTCATATCAGTATCCATTAAATGGGGGGAGGATCAATGCAAGTATCGGCGGTAATACCGTCGGTACTGGTTCGCTCGTATCAACCGGCACTCTCACGTTTGCTGGTGGCAATAATATTACTCTCAGTCAAAACGGCAACGCCATCACGATTTCTGGTGCCAATGCAGCGGGTGGGAGTATCAACTTCTCTGCCGGTGCAACAAGTAGCAATCTGGCAGCGGTCACTTTCGCCAATAGTAATGGCGTCAGCTTCGGGTTAAACGGCGGCACACTGACCGGGACAGTGGCTACCACTTACGCTGCCAGTAACCACAGCCATGGTAACCCGACACTGAATTTAACGAACCTGAACGGCACTGTCGCCAGCGCAAGCAATGGTATGACGATGTCATTATCAGCTGCTTCCCAATCAGCCCAGACTATTGGCTTCTCTGCCGGCAACAACACTTCCCTTACTTCCTCTGGCACCTTTGACGCTCGCAGTATGAACTTTAACGGCCTTGGTGCAGCGAGCGCTGGTTTTTCTAATAGCTCCCTCTTCATTTCTACTCCAATTCAAAGTGAGCAAACACAAAATGTCCACAACCTCTCATTTGGCGGAAATACGTCGGGAATAATGGCGCAGGTAAGTTCAGGTACCCTCTCACTTATGGGTGGCGATAATATTACGCTCAGTCAAAATGGTAACTCTGTCTCTATTATAGGCGTGAGCGGAGGGGGTGGTGGGGGCCTAGCTCTTGCTGGCGGTGGCACTACTTACACTAGCGGTACAGCTAACCTAAGCGCTGCGGGAGGTGCCTTAACTATTGCCAGCGGTGCCGGTCAAGCCTTTAATTTTTCTGTCCCAGGTACTTCAAGTCTCGTGGCAACCGGAGGTTTTAGTATCTCTACTAGCGGCAATACAGTATTTATTGGTGCTCCTACTCCAATAGCCACGCCATCTCTTTCACGCTGGGAGTACCCAAATCACGTTTTTTCACCCCTTGGTGCTCCAATTCAAAGCAACCTGTCGCTTCAACACGTATACATACCCCTCCCTCTTATTGGCGCTTCGGCGCGTGTCGGTGCCGGACTTACGATTGCAGGCATCACCGCCTCTACGGCATCAGTAAACTTATCCCTGAGCATGGGAATCTACCGGCTATTGAATGGATCGACATTAACATTAGTCAGCTCAGGCACAGCAAACAATGGATTTAGCTGGTCAAATTCTACCCAATCATCCGCCTACGGAGGCCTCCGTGAGTTAACCGTCCCGATGGTTGTTAATGTCACACCGGGAGAATATTGGGTAGGTGCTATATTGAATACTGCCAGTACTTACTCCGGCGTCATGCTTTCAATGTACGGCAATAATCAAATTGGTGCGCCGGGCATGTTAGGGATAATGGGTAATACAAATTCAAATGCAGGCCGAGATGTCCTTATGGGCCAAGGGCTGTATTCAACCGGAGCACTTCCACCATCGATTGTTATCTCAGCGGTGTCTAACTTCAATACCCAGGCTCAACGTGCAGCCTTTTATCATGCACTATATAATGCAACGTACTAATAATCGCAATCAAACTACGGGCATACGGATATGAAGAGTGAGATAATTACTACAACAATACAGACACATTTATCCGGAGGCTTTTCGAAATGAGTGTCCCTACTATTGTCGCTACCTACAATTCAACCTACACCACTGTTACTAGCCCGAAAACACTCACAATTACGACACAGGCAAACGATGTTGTTGTCGTCTACGGTGGAAATGAAAGTGGCACTACTGGCATCAACATACCTACCGGTCGTATTACGTTTTCAGCTGTCCAGTCTCTTGAAGGGGATGCCTCATACACAAATGCGTATTTATGGTCGGGAGTTGACGCCACGGGAGGCACCAACTGGACACTGTCTGTATCGGCAACTGCCGCCGACGTACATTGGGGAGTCACTGCTGTTGTTATAAGAGGAACGAACGGGGTGAGAGCCTCGGCTCAAAATCGAATCAGCGGCACAGCGGCTACCGTTAGTCTGACAACAACACAAGATAATAGCACAATTATTACATTTCTTACGGATGACAACGCCCTTGACGGTAGCGGACGTACCTGGCTGACGGTCAATGGCATCACCCCCACCAGTGGTAATGGTTTGGAAAAAACATACTCGTATGATAGTACACATTACACGGCATACGGGGCTGTTTATACTGACGCTGGTATTGCAGGCACAAAAACCGTTGGTCTCTCTGCCCCTACGGGGCAGGAATTCTCTATTGTAGCCGTCGAACTATTAGGAACACCGAAAATTCATACTCTCACAGATAGTTTTGATGACGGTGTTATGGATCCTAGCCTCTGGGTTCCTCCCACTGACGACTCGTATACCACTGAAACTGGTGGAACGATAGCAGTAACTCTCCCTTCCAGCACCCCACTCTACAGTAGTATGGCCTCTCTAAACAGATATGACCTCACTAGCTCCAATCTCATGATCGAAGTCCCGCAACGACTCAACAACATTAATGGCTGCGAAACGCTTCTGTCCATCGTTAAGACACCGAGTATTGATTTTGTGGGTTTTGTCTATACGCCAAACTGGTTAGTTATCCGAAGAAAAGTTAATAACACGCAAACGGATGGTGGTTTCACCTACAATGCTACCACTATGCGATGGTGGCGTATCCGCGAGCAGTCGGGTTACACTTATTGGGAAACGTCGCCCGATAGTTATGTCTGGACAACTCGCTTCTACCTTCCAAATCCTTTTGCAGTCACCAGTATGCTAGTGAACTTCGGTGCCGGCACATGGCAGGCTATAGCCGACCCTGGCATAGCTAAGTTCGACAATATTAATCTGCCTATGACACGGTCAACTGTCTCTTGGCTATCACATGGCGACGATGTACAAGCATTCAAAAAAAATACCGCCGAGACACAGCCGAATGGGACTACACTGACGACTGCTAATTCAGGTGGTGGAAATAGCAATGCATTCGACGCTATCTCAACACAAGGTACAATTTCGAAAACTTTTTCAAATGAAACTGCCTCTGCAGGCGCGCAGTCCTACAAGATTGTGCCTAGTAGTTCATCGGGTGTTTTCCTGATATATAACTCACCGGCTGGTGACACATCCGGCTCACTTCAAGCTTACTTTTATTTCACTGCTTATCCAAGTGCTAACCAGCTCGTCCTCAGTATGAGAACATCTTCTAATGCGCGGATCATCGACTATACCATTACGGAGACGGGCGCGGTTCGTATTTATAATTCGACAGGGATATTTGCGCAAGCCGTGACGTCAACTGCAGGTATTGTGCCCCAAAATACCTGGGTACGGGTTGACCTCTCTGTCACCGTCGGTGCTACGACAACTACCGGCCGCTACACGGCAGCTCTGAGTATAGGAAATAGCACTACTGCCACATGGTCTTATGATTCAGGGCCGACAGGCAATACCGGCACCTCTCTCATCGCACAGTATTCGATAGGAAAGCTCGATATTGTTCCCACTATATCAACATTTTACATTGATGATATAGCCTATGCTCCCGGTGCCACTGCATTCATTGCTCCTATCAACTAAATATAATCACTATGGTTGGCATGGTGATTATATTTGGGTAAGTGGCACCATTGGTGACGCTGCCTAGCATGATATAACTTTTAAGGCAGTTGATTATTTTATTATATAGACTAAGGGCATAAAATCCGTTAACTCTTAGATAATCTCCTTATTATGCCGTATTTAGAGAGATAACCGTCTTGTATATGTTAAGTTATACAGAGTTAATCAAAAGTTAAGCTTCATCAACGCGCGCGATATTCCCACGACTACTTACATAATAGTAGGTCAAATCTTGTGAAATTGGCGTCAGCGTGACAGAGTGTGGGCTAACGAGAGGAAAACCTGAAAGATTTGTGCCGCCGCGTGACAATGTCACTGAAACGGTTCCCGATGCACCGACATGTAAAGGAGCTTTGACTGATGTTGGCCCCCCGTCCGTTGCCGGTTGCACATTCGGAAAATCGTGTACCGTGCCGCAAACGTTAATGGAAACGGTAGCTGGAGCAGTTAAAAAGCAAAGTGCTTCAACATTGTTCTGTGCCACTGTTCCACCAAGCGGGTCACCGTAATCAGCATCGGCATTAGTGCCATTCCCACCTTGGAACTTCGTTTGGGGGCCATATTTCACACCGTTGACTGTTTTGCCAGTAAAAGCTGTCTTCGTGAGATCAGTCCGGTGTATTCGATGATTTAAGTACACGGTGTCACGCACTATGTCAGGCGCAACGTTGTATTTATACCAATAGATGTAAAATGACGTGATATCGAGCAGACAAAATCCGTGGCTATTTGATGGCTCGATACAGGCAGACTCTCGATAATCATTCCAGGTCGGGATCTGGACCGCTTCAGCCGCGCTTTCGCGGGAGACTTTCCAGGCGGCACGGTAGGCATCAGAGTTAGAGGCTTCCCAAAACTTTAATTGATCGGGCCGGGTATCCTGAGGTGAGGCGAAATGAAGCCATAATTTTTTCGTGAAGTTTGCTCGGTTGTACGCAGCGGCGCCAGCATTTTGGTTGCTCGTTGAGCTAATATTTGTTGGGTCACGGTCACCCCATCGGCCAGCGCCGATGACAAATGAGAAATCATCCTGCAAAGGATGGGTACGTGAAGTTGCGCCCACCCAGTTGGCATTGTAACAATTCCACTGCCGTGTATCATATCCAGTTCGACCATCACTCGTCGAAAGCAAGTCGTTGTGGATACCAGTCCAATACGCAGTGATAGAAGCATCGGTTGCCGCCACGCCCGTATCGGCCGCGCTCTCCGGAGCAAATGGCATGAGAATAGCCTTGCCGTCTCGCCGATAAATTGAAGGACGACCGATAACGTCTTTGAGATTACTAACTGCTTCGGCCCGCTTAGAAGGATCGCAGAAGCTGGCCGTGCCATCTGGCATAGGAACTATCGTGAAATCCCCTTTACCTGCAGCTGCAACACCAACTCCTTCGATCGCATCGATGAGCTCTACGAACTCCGGCCAGTTACCACCTGTACTGCTGGCCCGCGACAATAAGTCGACAGTAAAACCATCAATGCCAGCATTACGCGCCCAGCGGACCTGGTCGGCCTTATCAAATAAACTCCAGTCTCCTGTTCGAGGTCGGGTATGTTGATCTAAAGGATAGGTGCGGGTAAATCCGCCAAACGTTGGAAAATCCTTAGAACTTCCAGCGGTGTTGCCTGGTTCCATGCGCCCTGGAGGTAAAAAGTATTTTTGTTCATAGTTAGTATAATCCCCAGTCGAGGCGCTGACTTCATTCCACGGTTTATTACTAATCCTGACTCGAAACGGCGTAAAAAAGTGGGCAAACACAACACGGGTTGATTTGGCCTGTAGCGTATCTCGTGCTGGCATTTCAAACGGAAGCCATGGTGTTCGGCCGGTTGCGACGGGCGGCTCATCCGTACCGCCTCCGCCTGAAATAATTCGTCGACGGCTCGAAGATACTGGGGCGTTTACTTTATGAGATCGTCGGGTCATACACCCATGTACCCGCTTACCAACCATTCGTTTGTGCCAACTTTCGTAAGGACGCCGTCAGCATATTGAGCAGCTGTTTTGTACGCGCCGCCTGCTGATCGCACAGTTACGACGCCGGATGCGGCTGGCTTGACAGCAATCGTCCTCGCAGATCCGTACCCCCCACTCCACACACTATTCCCAATGCTTGATCCAGCAGCAACGGGAGTCAGTGCTACACCGATGGCGGCAGCACTGTTGACGGCGGTGAGATTCGTTGCTCCCTGCGCAAGTAGCGTAATGTCCGCCGGTGGGGTCTGACCTGGAGTCGAGGTGGTGCCTGATGATCGCCCTACCATGGATAGCTCTATACAGTTAGCGGCAACTGTCGTAAGGACAGGTCCTGTCTGTGTACTTGTGGTCGATGCCCCTGCAGGAGCCGTTCCGTCAATAAAATCAGCTGTGTTGACGCCTCTTAGTGCAACCACAACCGCAACTGCTGGAACGCCCGCAGCATTGTGAGCAAATGTCACTGTCGAGCCAGAATCAGAAAGTGAAGCATTTACCTTCTTAAAGGTGTATGCACCAGCACCAGTTGGTCCAATTGGTGCCACACCGACAACAGCCCAGCCAGTTGGAACTGTAAAGACGGGCGCCAGCGAAGCAAGCTCAATATGCACGATGATACCATCGCCATTTTGGATACCAGTTGGCATATCAATGTCATAGCTACTATATGTTGCACTCGTGCTTACAAATGTGTTAGTGCCAACAACGGTGATCGCCGCAGTACCAGTACTCGATCCAACAGTGATCTGGCCTGCGCCCATCTGAGCAAACCTGATTTCTGTACCGATTGGAAACGCTGCTTGCGCATTCGTTGGAATCAAAAGTGATCCCGCGCCTGATAGGTTGAACATCAGAAACTTTCCAGCATCAGCTAATGACAACGTATACGAATCGGTCTTCATGACTTGCGACGCATATGGTGCTTCATTTTTCCATTTTTGTGTCACACTGTCAAAAACCATCAAATGATTTTGCGCGACATTGCTAAAAGCGACGTCATCAGCGCCTGAAATATTTCCACCGTTCGGACTAAACCCCATATTACATATCTCACTTTTTATACTTATGCTTTGTATATCAATATAAGCGAGCTACATCTATAAGTAAAGTTTACGCTCTCTTAAGCGCTCTGTCGAACTGCTTATTTTCCTATCAACATCAATGATTGTGTATCCTTTTTATATACGAACAACTGGCTGGCTATCCATCAAAAATAAACGACACAAACACTGATGAATGCGTTGCCTGAATCGTAACACGTTCCGCTATCGATCGCGTGCTATAATTAAACAAATATGGGGACTCCGCAAATACTAGTACCGGACAATGCCGGCATTCACAATGCCAGCGACTATGCGACCCGTCTCGAAAAAGAAAAAACCTATCGAGACCTCTCGACGATCATCGTCTGCCCTACCCGTGGCTACATCAGCGCGCGCATTGTTCAGAGCTGGCAAGGCTTGATTCGTCCGATGAATCAAAAAGTTATCGGCCCCCTCTTTATGGAAGGGATGGAAGTTGGTGAAGCGTACAACCATGTCATCAAAATGATTCTTGAGAATGCTGATCTTGCGTCGTTTAAGTTCATCCTAACCCTTGAAGAAGACAACGCCCCACCTGCTGATGGGCTCGTCAAATTATACGAATCAATTGATGAATATGATGCCGTTGGTGGCTTGTATTGGACCAAAGGTGAAACTGGTCAACCAATGTGCTACGGCAATCCAAATGTCATGCCTCTCAATTTCATCCCGCAAATTCCTGCCGCCGACACCGTAACGCTCTGCAACGGCCTCGGCATGGGATTCACTCTCTTCCGCATGGAAATGCTCAAAGACTCACGCTTTGACTACGGCAACTGGTTCAAGACAAAACAAGAAGTGGTTCCCGGCCAAGGAGTCCAAGTATTTACGCAGGACCTTTGGTTCTTTCAGCGTGCGCGAGAATTCGGCTACAAGTTTGCATGCGATTCTCGTGTCAAAGTCGGACATTACGATGCAGCTAATCAGATTATGTGGTAAAGGAGAATTACATGGCGAACAAGAAAAAACAAGCACCCGACGATACCACCCCACTCAAGCTTTCGCTTGCCTGCGGCGACCACAAGCCTGACGGCTTCAAAGGTGTGGACATCATCAAAACAGATTCTGCCGATTATGTGCAGGACCTCCTTACTTTTCCATGGAGCCAATTTGCCGATAATTCCGTCGACGAAATCGAATGTCAAAATTTCGTTGAACATATTCCGCACGGCGATAGTTACAATGATCCGTTTTTCCAGTTCTTTGATGAAATTTACCGCATCCTAAAACCAGCGGAATTTAGTCCTGAAAATCCAAACATTCCTACCAAAGGATTTGCCGTGATCACCTGCCCCTACTACTCCAGCATGCGCGCTTGGCAGGACCCAACCCATCAACGCGCCATCTCTGAAGCCAGCTTTCTCTATGTAAATAAGCAGTGGCGCATCGATAACAAACTTGATCACTATCCCGTTCAGTGTGACTTCGACTTTTCGTACGGGTATGTTCTCGCGCCTGAATGGCAGACACGCAGCCAAGAGTCGCAGGCATTTGCAATCAAGCATTACAACAACGTCGTGACAGATATCCAAGTGCAACTCATCAAGCGCACCTAAAGGCTACGATGCGACGTCTTCACCCGCTCTTCATCTCAATAATACTTACGCTTATCGCCTTCCAGGCTCCCATACACGCCGCAGACGCAAAAAATAAAGGGCTCTACATCTCTCCATTGCGTAACTACCTCTCTCTCAAGGCGGGTGAATCTGTGACACGTGCCTACACCGTTGCAAATCTCACCAATGAGCCTCTTGTTGTTACGACGAGCGTTGAACAATTTTCTGTCGCCGACTATAGCTACGACCTGCAGTTTGGACGTCTCGAAAAAAATTGGATTAGTCTGGTAGAAAACCGCATCACATTGCAGCCAAACGAAAGCCGTGAAATTCCGTACCGGGTCAATATCCCGACAAACGCTCCGGCTGGCGGCCAGTATTACACGCTGTTCGCCTCTACTAACCTCAGCGAGGCCGGACTCAGTGGGACGGTTCGTGCCGCAACGCTTCTCTATCTCACGGTTGACGGCCCATTGACGCGTGCATCGAACATAGAAAAGGCATCACTCTTCCCGCTCGTCCTTTCACCGCGCATTCCCTATTCTATCGATGTGAAGAATACGGGCAACATTCATTATTTTGCGTATTTCAGTGCGGCGGTCGATGGATTGTTTTATCACAACGAACAACCTGGCGCCAGCGAGCTACTGATGCCGGGTACTATTCGTCATTTCGATCTTTCAACTTCATCCCCTTTCGTTCCTGGAGTGTACCGTGTTACGTACGGCTACCAGCCAGATCAAGGAGCTGCAGTTCGACAGGAAAAATATATTCTTTTTCTCCCGCACTGGTTTTTAATCCTCCTAGCGATGGGAACGTTTATTGGCATTCGCCTATATCGAAAACGACGTACTACTGACTCTTAGCGACAGCTGTATACACAACCGATACTTTATATTGACCGGCTGATTTCGTACCACTCGCAAGTACTCCGTACGTAACGATCGTATTGTCACCATTCTTGAATGGTCCGTTTACATCTTTGAGGACGATTGGTGAGGTCTTCATACCTGTAAAATCAGTTGTTGAGCCTGAGGTGTTATACCCCCACGTATTGAGGGCGAGCGTTCCGTCAGCCGTATTATTGCTGGCGGCGATCGTCTCACTCCCATTTGTCATGTTCGTTGATCCCGGGCTATAGACATACAGTCGATACCCCACGACATCTGTCGAAGTTACCGTTAACATGTGCGAACCCGAGCCCACAAAGTTCTGACCGCTCGGCGTCAAGCTCAGAGAGACGTCCCCGCCAAGCGCAATTGAGAGACTCGTTCCCGATCCAAATGGCACATCAGCTCCGAATACTCCTTGCCCAAAAGGAGAGGCAAACGTCGCTGGCTGTAAAACGATCGCCCCCAACAGTGCTAGGATAACAGCCAACCGCGAGTGAACATTTAATTTATCGAGTATCAACATCCTGGCAAACTCGTTAGTAACGTTACTTTATTCATTCCGCCGTAATCATTAGAAACAAAGGGATGCTTATACGCTGCAATTTCATCTGGACGACACGGAGTCGCAGCACTCACCCCTTCATTTTCATCAATGAGATATGGTCTTCCCCATGGATCTTTGAGATTACGAACATTAACCCCGCCTGCAGTGGAGATATTATTTAGCGTGCTACGATAGAACACCCAGCAGTTACTTGTATTTTTATTGAGGGCAGCTAAGTCAGTGCCGCTTGCTTCGGACGCACAGCCATACGCTGTGGCGTCCCTCCAGCTGATTTGTGCTAGCGTTTTACCGGTAGCAACGCGAGCAGCCTCAATTGCTTTACTAAGAGTCGTTAAGTCGTCTTGTATTTTCGAAGTTCGTGCCCGATCTTGAATTCCTACAAATGTGGATATGACTAATCCCGACAGAATTGCGATAATAACGATAACGATGAGGAGTTCGACGATCGTGAACCCGTGCTGAAGTTTTGTGCCCATGCTTAGTTATTGATTATAAAGCATAAGCACTGCTCGGCAACCCAGGCTTTACGTTAGGCCGGTGAGTCGCCCTCGTAGGCTTCATCGAGACTAGAGATAAGTACGTCACGAGGCCGCGCACCATCTGCAGGTCCGATTACGCCCTGCTCTTCCATCTCTTCCATGAGACGAGCAGCACGCGAGTACCCGACACGCAAACGTCGCTGGAGATAACTCGTACTTGCTTTGCCACCTTCGACGACCGCGCGCACAGCATCTTTGTACATACTATCTTCACTGCCGCTGTCGAAGTCCATGACGACCCCGCCCTTACCATTAAGTTGCACTGGCTGCGCGACAATCTCTTCATCATATTGTGGTGGTCGCTGCATGCGAAGGTGGTCGGTAATTTTGACGACTTCATCATCAGTCACCCAGGCACCTTGAATACGCTTTGGTTTACTCATACTTGGGGTCAGCATCAACATATCACCTTGTCCGAGTAACTTTTCAGCACCAACTTGATCCAGAATGGTCCGCGAATCAACCTGTGAGGCAACCGTAAAGGCAATACGCGCTGGTACGTTAGCCTTGATGAGACCCGTAATGACGTCGACCGACGGACGCTGCGTCGCGAGCACTAGGTGGATACCAACGGCACGGGCTTTTTGTGCCAGTCGAACGATGAGCGCTTCAACGTCTCGAGCGGCAACCATCATCAGGTCAGCTAGCTCGTCGATAACGATCACGATATATGGCATTGCCTCATCGGCCTTCAATTGGTTATAGCTCTTAATATCTCGGAGTTTCTGCTCCGCAAGTAAGGTATAGCGCCGTTCCATTTCGTTGACGGCCCATTTGAGAGCAGAAATACACTTCTCAGGTTCGGTAATAATTGGGGTCAAAAGATGTGGAATATCTTGATATGGTGCCATTTCTACTTGCTTCGGGTCGACCAAAATCAGACGCATGTCTGACGGGCTATTACGATAGAGCAAGCTTGAGAGAAGTGTATTGATCATGACTGACTTACCAGAACCAGTTTGACCCGCGATCAAAAGGTGAGGCATCTTGTTGAGCTCCCCTACCACCGCATCACCAGCAATATCTTTACCAATAGCGAATCCGAGCGGTTCGCTCGTATTATTCCATGCTTTGTCGCTGAGAATGCCATAGAGACGAACATCAGCAGCTTTTCGGTTCGGCACTTCGATACCAACTGCTCGCTGCCCTGGAATTGGTGCCTCGATTCGCAGCGCCTGTGCTGCCAAATTAAGTGCAATGTTTGTTTCAAGCTGCGTAATACGAGTCAGCTTGACCCCGCTTGGTGGTCTTAAGGTATATTGCGTCACCTTTGGACCGATATTTGCCCCTTCCATGTCAACCTCAATATTGAACTCACCGAGTGTGTCTTTGATGATTTGAGCATTGTGCTTTACATCGCCTGCGTCAGCTGGGTTTTGCTTTTTCTCCAGTAGATCAAGCCCAGGTCGTTCCCAGTTCGGATCACTGATTGTGGTCAGTGCCGACTGTTCTTCGGCGGCTTTATCCGTCTTGACGCTGTCACGAAGACTTGAGAGTTTTGGACTCTTTTTCTCTTCACTCATCATTGTGGGCACGCCTTCATTCATTTTGAATTCAGCAATCGGTTTTTTATCGAGCTTGGCAGCTCGTTCGGCCACAGCCTTATTTCCTTCTACGCGCTCGCCACCTTCACGCTTAAAGAGATTTGCAAACCAGTCGATGACGCTTTTTGGCGAAACACTGAGCACAAATAGGCTTGTAATGAGCATGAGGATAAGAAGGACTAACGCGCCGACTTCAGCACTGACGAGCCCGAGCGCTCCTTGAGCGACAACCCATCCGACGACACCGCCGCCTTCGCCTGTTTGTGCCAACTCGACGTCAGTCGGTTTGTTCCCCATCAATTGGAGAAATCCCGTAAAGAAGAGGACAAATATGATTGTTGCTGCGGTGACGACTGCTGGGATCTGATTGTTTTCAGCACGGAAAATTTGCACAGCGCGGAAAACGAACAGAAACGGCAGTAAAAAAATACCGAAGCCGAAGAGGAACCGGCCAACAGTATAGGTTGTTTCAGGAAATGGACCGCCGCTCGCCAGCATACCGAGGATGAGCAGGAGCGCCAATACAGCGAGTACAACCGCTCCAACTTGAGGCCAAAAGCCATCGGGCAACGTATGTGTTGCCTTGGGTGCTACTTTTTTACTTGATCTGCTTGATCGTCTTTTTCTTTTGGCCATAGTGTATAAATTTATTATAGTTCTCGACTTCTACCCTGTCGATAACTGCTTACCCTTTAACTGTAGCATAATTTGCTACAAAATGCAAGATGCTCGTGGTTTCATGTTCTGCATGTATTCTTTACTGTAATTTTTTTTACTGATATCATATCGTCCCCGCTCCATAGTGATAACAAGCTATTAATTAATCTGGAGGATACACATGAATAACGATAATGATACGACCGTCGTGGCCGAACGACCGAAAAGCCATAAAGGATTATGGATGTTACTTGGGCTATTACTGGGACTCATCCTTGGGGCGCTCCTTGGCGGTGCTGTCGGAAGTCTATTTGGCGATAAGATCACTGATGACTCAACGATGACGTCGCAGTCAAATACAACCAACGGTTCAGAATCTCGTAGTAGCACGACGCTCGACGATCGCTTAACCGGAACTGAGGGCATGAGCAGTCGATACGCCTCCCTTCTCGCAGAAACCACCCGTGAATCAGTTGATATCCCTTCCGCCGAAGCGACAGCCTCACAAACCGCACTCAGTAAAGCAACCTCTGAATTTGCCCGAACAATCGTTGAGCAGTCCAAGACAAAAAACAGCACGAACCAGGCAGACCTCGAGAACAAACTTGGTGCCGTTAATACTGCGTTCATCAAATACACAGCCGCTGCGGGCAACACAACCCCATCTGAAACAGAAGTAGTGGCTGCTGTCAGCGATTTGCAGACATATCTGTCACAGAACTATGAAATGAGTACTGACGCTAACTTCAAAGGTCTCATCATGAGCTTCCAAAACTCAATGCTCGAAGGTGATCGTAACTTCGTCGCTCAAGATTTTGAAGCAGCTTATACCAAGCACCAACTTGCCCAGCAAGACTTCGTCAAAGCATTCGCACTGATTACAAATAAATAATTTATTCAGTGTAGATGATATAAAAAAAGAACCCGCGATATCTCGCAGGCTCTTTTTTTATATCCTTTCATCATTCCAAACTACGCAGAAGTGCCAAAGATGGCTTCACGAATAATCTTGTGGGAACGTGTGTCTTCCGTCAGAAGTGCCGCATCCATAAACTCCATGGCGCGGACATCGTGACCCATGGCAAACTCACTATCACCAACGGTAACGTCATAAACGATCCACAGTCCATAGCGCTCACTCTCCGCTACTTCAAATGTGACTACCGTTTTCATATCCATGGAAAGTACTTCTTTTACACTGATCTCTTCCCATAGTTCTCGGCGCATTGCTGTTGATGCGTCCTCACCATGGTCAATACCACCACCGGGCAGATCCCAGTTATCACCCCCTTCTTTGACAAGCAGGACCTGTCCTTCAGAGTTTTTGATAATAGCCTTTACTGAAACGCGGTAAAACGCCTCTCTATATGAGTCGATGAGCATGATTTCTATTGTATCTCCTTTTTTCTGTTTCTTGACATTATTTAAAAAAATAGTACTATTACTTAACTTAATACAGTGAATGAGGTTTTTTATGACAGCCGTTGAATCCGGAGCATTACATACAGAGCTAGCAACCTCTGAGCCGTATCGCGCAGTTGAACGGCAGTATGATGAATATATCGAAGGCCTTGAAATTGCAACATGGGCGGATTCTTATGCATCGTTCTTGCGAGACATCGAGACGGCCGACCCAAGCTGTACACATCTTGAGGCATATCTTGGTCTTTTGGCAAGCATGCTTGAAAAAGCTTACAAATTACATCTTCGTGAAGGTGAGCCGACCAAAAAAATTGCTTACGGTGTATTCTCAGCTTTGGACACATCTGGCGTTTTACCTACCGTCATTACAAGGCAGCGCCCCAACCAACTGAATAAACGATCTCCCTCCTTTTTCGAGTCCGTAGAAGCAACGCTTCGCCGATATGACCTCATGGAACAACTGCCAGACGTTTTTGGAGAACTTGCAGAAGGTATCATAGTGGGAGGCTCAATGGGGTATGGACCATTTTATAATGTCCGCAAAGCAATCAAGGGGACAGACTCATCAGATATTGACGCTCTTGTCGTATTCGATGACGACGCCTTTGACAGTGTAGTAAAAGAAGGTTTTAAGACTCATCCTGCAGTTGCTATGGATGACTCCCAGCAATTCGATACCCGACTTCCGATTTTCGCTACACTCAGACAAGAGGATAAGGCGGATATTATCAGTCAAAGGTTTCATATACCCGGCGATGATTACACGATGAGTATTCACTTTTTTCCAAAAAGCAAATTTGATACGATGACCGGATCTGAATTGAGTCGTGATCTTGCTCAAGCAGCAGACAAAGATACGGTTTTCGAACTTAGAGACTTCAAACCACGACGTTTTGAGCATCCCGCAGCGACACAGCGCGGATTTGACGGCAGCCAATTTGCATATCCCGTATCGAAGCAACCACCGGTAGGTGAAGGATTTCTGACCACCCTTCCTGGATACATTGTTCATAAATCACGATTCTATACTGGATTGTATCAAAATCTTATATCTCCAAACTTTGAAGCGTTATATGATCGCACTGGTTTTACTACCGTCGCCATAAATGGATTCAAAAAAATCATTACAGATTATATGACACAGGAAGTAGCCGCTGGCCGAACGGCAGACCTTTCTCTATCTCATACGCGCAGTGGTATCTTCGCACCTCAGCGGTATCGCGGCATCCCTAACTAGTAGTTTGTTTTGTCTCAAAATAACACATCGCGGCAGCCATGCTACGCACATCATGAAGCGCGTTATGCACGTGTCCACCCATTGTGAGCCCTGCAGCTTTATACAGGGTACCGCTAGAGTAGTCATTTTCGCGTATTCCCCACTGTACTAACAGGGGCTTAACGCGTATAAATGGGTGTGCTTCAAAATCGAAGGGGCGTTGAATATAAGCGCTATTCTGTTTCAATACACCCCAATCTGCATCAAAGATATAAACCTGATACCTTTGAGAGAATTTGCGTAGCTCGTCTAGAGCAACTGATAGGTCAAGCCCTTTCGCATCGACATCATCTTGAGTGATGTTCGTTAACTCTGTAAAAAATGGGGGGAGCACGCTTGTATAGACTGGTTTTACGAGCACATCTAAAGCTGCCCTTTCTATACCAATTTTCTCATCGAATTGAATAGCAGCTATTTGTACAATTTGACGCAAATCGTGTTCACTGGGTCGCCCAGATTCACGCGTCATCTCAGGATAGCAATACTCTAAATCAAGATAGACTCTCACTCAATGAACCTTTTTCTAAATTTCGCGTAAATGTTTTGGTGGCAACACAGCATCTGATGCAGGTGTCTGTGGTTGCTTAAAGGCTTTGCCCTGTTGGTTTTCAGGACGTGGAGGTCGCTGGTTGCGAGTGCTGTCGTTTTGGTTACGAGCTTGCTGTTGGCCACCATTATTACCACCATTCCCACCACCACCTGATCCAATTTCATTGATCACAGGGATAACAATTGGGGTGCGGCGAGTTTGGTCGTACAGCACGTGCGTGATTTCGTCTTTAATCTCTTTTTTGAGCTGATCAAGATCAACACGGCGGCCACCAAATGAGCGAGCAACTTTTTGCTTCAAGTATTGGCGGATCAAGTTCATGAGCTCTTCGCTATCTCGTAGATAGATGAAACCTCGAGAAATGATATCTGGACTGGTCAAAAGTCGGCCATTACCACGGCTAACCGTGAGGACGACGACGAACATGCCTTCGTGGGCCATGTGAATACGGTCTTTGAGAACCACTTCACTTACTTCAGCTCCAGAGTCGTCATACATAACACCGCCCACAGGAACACGGCCAGTCTTTTTGGCTGATCCGTCATGATAGAGCTCAACAACATCGCCCGAGTCACACACAAAGATATTGTCTCGTTTGATACCAGCTGAACGCTCAGCAAGTTCTGCATTGTGGACAAGCATGTGGAATTCACCATGAATTGGAAGGTAGTAAGTCGGGTTAAGCGCAGTGATCAGTTTGACGTGGTCATCGTAGTACCCGTGTCCTGAAAGGTGGAGCGGACCAACACCAGAAAGATGTCGGTGAGAATTCTGGAGGACACCACTTCCCTCTCGCATGAGTCCATCAACCGTACGAACGACGTATTTTTCATTACCAGGAATTGGGTTTGAACTAAAGACGATAACGTCTGAATTCTTTACCTTGATGTACTTGTGCGCACCAGATGCCATACGGTTCAATACAGCACTGAATTCACCCTGTGAACCAGTACAGATGAGAATAAACTTACTATCTGGTTGTTTGACGAGATCTTCAAGCTTCATAACTGTATCTTTTGGTACAGTTATCGTTCCTGTACGGAGTGCGAGCTCAATGTTTTGAATCATGCTATAGCCGGCAAACGCTACTTTTCGTCCATGTTTCTTTGCTTCATCAAGGATAAGCTGAATACGGTGGAGCTGTGAGCTAAAGGTCGAGAGAATAAGTCGGTTGTTTGGATACTGGTCCATGATCTGGCCAAAGCTTTGCTGAATATCGAACTCACCATGCGTATGCGTTCCCGCATATTCACAGTTCGTTGACTCATTCATAAGGAGGAGAATGCCTTCTTTGGTTGCCACTTCGGTCAATCGTTCGAGATCGAACTTTTTACCATCAGCTGGTTTGTCTTCGAAACGCCAGTCGCCCGTGTCAATGACGTTACCAACAGGAGTACGGATAATAACAGCTGTCGCATCAGGAATCGAGTGATTTACCCGGACAAGCTCAATTGAAAAACTATCACCAAGCTGCACGCGTTCGTGAGCTTCAGGGTCGAGTTCGTGATATTCAGGAGTAAAGCCGCTCGTCGCCTCTTCCATATTTTTTTGCACCATACCGAGAGTAAACTTCGAACCATAAACAGGAGCCGGGATTTTATCAATCAGGTGTCGGAACGCACCAATGTGATCAAGGTGTCCATGCGTAAAGACAATACCGCGTATCTTGTGCTTATTCTCCTCGAGGTAGGTAATGTCAGGAATAATGTAGTTGATACCAGGATAATCAGCACCTGGGAACAAAAAGCCCATGTCGATGACGACAATGTCGTTGTCATATTCGAGAGCCATCATGTTCTTTCCAATACCCATTTCACCGAGTCCACCAATTGGAATGACTCGAAGACTTGGTCGAGCTGGATTTGGTCGTTGCTTTTTCTGATCAGCAATGCTGAACTGATGACCGTCATACCCGTTATAAACAGATTTATTGACCGGCACGTCGATCATGTGCTGAGACGCGCGGACATTGACGTTTTCGCTTGTGCGTCGCTGTGCACGGAACACTTCGCCGCGACGAGTGTTCGTACTGTTGAGAACAGTGTTATCTGACTTTCGTTTCTGTTGGTTTTGCGGGCGCTTAGAAGTATCATCCCCTTGCGGTCCTGCGAGTCGTCGTTGACCCATATATGTATTATTTTCCTTTCTTTTTTGAAAATAAATTAGTTGGTTTCAAATAAATGAGGTGGGAGGCGGCGTTCGTATATTTCAGCCAATGTGCCTCAAATCAAGTGGTTCAATAGTAGCACATATGCTTATAAAATGCAAACTACATTTTGTCAATTATTTTAAATACCGACTTGTTGTTTGAGCGGTGTAAGCGCTTGCACATAGGCGTGATAGATACTTCTTTTTTCTTCTATTGTCTTGGCTTTATCGTAATCATTACTATCTATAGGAGACAATTTAACGCCTCCGATACTTGGTCCGTAGTCATCCGTTTGGCTTACATCATCGCAGTACATGACTTCAGTTCGTATATCGACGCCTGAGTCCAGTCTCATAAGTTCAGTTGCAATATCAATCACCGACATACCTGCAGACTTCATTTCATTTATATACTCTGTCATGGCGATAGCTGGACGTGCATCAACTTGTACAAAGTACCCACTTTCACCATTCGATGTTGGGCTCAGGGCAGACATAGTGACGTGGTAGCCATTGGGTCGATACGTCACGTTTTCAGTATATTCGAGTGTAACATTTAATTCGAAAGTGTCATGTCTAGCAACGGGATCATTATCAACTGATTGTCTCCAATAATAGTCGTCAGGATCAGTGTGATTAATACCCCTTAATTCGGCTGGTTCTCGGTATGCAGCCTCTGGCATAGCAACCAGGCGTTCGATAATACCGTTTCCAACCTGCCGGATGTACGTCTCGAAATCTCTGTCAACTATTTGTTCAGGTGATAGTGCTGTTTCTTCTTTTTCTTTGTTCCATGCAGGAATACCGCATCCTGTTAATACCATTGCAGTCACTACTCCACCTACACCGCGCAAAAATGAGCGACGACTTACGCCGTGACGTGAATCTGGAGAAGCTTCGCGAGTTTCGCGTATCATTTATTTATATTAGCATAAATAATATGAAATGTCAATTATGCCTTCGTAACGATTGCTCTGACTTGGGCAAAATCATCAATGAGCGTTTGGCGCATTCCTCCGTTGTAAAGCGCAGCGGCCGGATGATAGAGTGGCAAAATAACCCAGCTCGTCTCCCTTCCATCATGCAGTTTTACTTTTAGGCGTTTGGGCTGCCCATGAACTTGTGAAATCTTTGCATCTGGTAAAAAGAACTCCATTGCGTGGCGGCCAAGTGTCACAATGACTTTGGGCTCAATAATCTCGAGTTGGCGAGCAAGAAATGGCCAAAATGCCTTTTTTTCTTCGTGAGTTGGATCACGGTTTTCGGGCGGACGATACTTTACGATATTGGTGATAAAAATATCTTTTCGCTCGAGATTCACCGTCGAGAGCATTTCGTTCAAAAACTTTCCTGCTGCCCCGATAAACGGTAGTCCCTGAAGGTCTTCATTTTTGCCTGGAGCTTCACCAATAAATACGATATCCGCATTTGGATTGCCGTCTCCCATGACTAACTGCGTCGCCGTCTTGGCCAAATTGGGACAGATATTCTGAGTAAGAATATCTGTCTTGATTTGCTCAAGTGACTCAAGCTGACTGCTCATAGTTTACGCGCGACGTCGTGCAACGTATTGCATTGCTGCCAGCAAAAACAAAATAGTCAGAAGCGATACGGTGACACTGATGAGCATTTCGAGAATCGATGTGACATCGCTCAAAAAACTTGTTTCAATGTTGTCAGTCAAGATCGCGATCAATCTGAAAAACGCGTACGCTGCACAGACGATAATCGCGGTACTCGCAATTGGTGTAAATGGTCGCTCGAGCCCTGCTGCTTTGATGAATTGGTTCATATAGTTACTCCTTTTATAGAGATAGTATACTACTTCGCGTCTTTCATGCTGAGATTTAATCGGCCACGCTCGTCTATAGCAGTCAATTTCACTGTCACTTTTTCACCTTCATGGACAACATCAGTCACTTTTTCAACGCGACCTTCGCCCATTTGAGAGATGTGCACCATGCCGTCGATACCTGGCATAATATTCACGAAAGCACCGAATTCCATGATCTTGACGACTGTGCCGTTATAAATAGTGCCGACTTCTGGCTCTACTGTGAGACTTTTGATCCAATCAAGTGCTTTCTCGATCGCCTCTGTATCAATTGCCGAAACAGTGATAAGACCATCGTCTTTGATGTCAATCATTGCACCAGTTTCTTTGGTGATCTTATTGATTGTTTCTCCGCCTTTTCCGATAACTGCGCCAATTTTTTCAGGATTGATCATCACTTTTTCGATGCGTGGCGCGTACTGACTGAGCTTTTCGCGCGGCTGCGCAAGCGTGGTTAACATGTGCTCAAGGATATGAGCACGACCTTCGCGTCCCTGTTCGAGAGCTTTGCGTAAAATCTCAACAGGAAGGCCATGTACTTTCATGTCCATCTGGAGTGCCGTGATGCCTTTTGCAGTTCCGGCCGTCTTGAAGTCCATATCACCCGCAAAATCTTCCGCATCAGCAATATCGCTCATGATATATGGCGTATCACCATCCATCATCAGACCCATTGCAATACCTGAAACAGGCGCCGTCAGTGGAACGCCGGCGTCCATCAGCGCGAGGCATGAGCTACAGGTTGCCGCCATAGAGGTTGAACCGTTTTGGCTCATGATTTCTGTTACAGAACGAATGGCATATGGAAAGTCTTCTTCGGTTGGAAGTACGGCCGTGAGTGCACGCTCCGCAAGGTAGCCGTGGCCAATTTCACGTCGTCCTGGAGAACCGAGGCGCTTGATTTCACCGACTGTGTAACCAGGTGCATTGTAGTGGTGCATGTAACGGCGCTCGCCGTCATTCTGCTCCATCGTATCAACAACTTGTGCGTAACTCAGTGGCGCCAGCGTCACAATATTCAGGGCCTGTGTCACACCACGGGTAAAGAGGCTTGAGCCATGAGTTCGAGGCAAAATGCTCACTTCTGATGAAAGTGGACGAATTTCAGTGAGCTGACGACCGTCAGGTCGTATGCCCTTCTCAACGATTCCCTTACGAACATCTTTGTGAACAGCAGACTGAAAAGCCTCGGCATACTGGCTCAGCACCTCATCATAGTCTTCGCCGACTTTTTCGCGCATCGCTTCATGGAATTGTCCACTGAGCACACCGATCATTTCATTTCGCTCAGGGTACGGCTTGCGGAGGTCATCTCCAATTTTCCCCTCTACCCAAGCGTCAACATCAGCCTGAATATCTTGGTCTGGAAGCACGAGTTCGTATTCACGCTTTTCTGGTGCTAATGCAGCAATAAGTTCTTTTTGGAGCACGATAGCTGGCTGGAACTGTTCATGCGCCCATGCAATTGCATCAGCCACGACTTCTTCACTGACCTCGCGAGCACCAGCTTCCACCATCATGACACCTGATTCAGTACCGGCAACCACGAGATCAAGATCACCATCTTTGAGTTCATCGTACGACTGGAAGGCCGTGAATTCGCCATTGGCATCAAGTCCGACACGAAGGCCGGCAACCGGTCCTTCGAACGGTGCACCGGTCATCATAAAGGCCGTACTCATGGCGATCATTGCGATCATATCTGGACGAAAGGCAGGATCCATTGAGAGGACGCTCGCGACACCCTGGACTTCTTGACGATAGCCTTTTGGCCACAATGGGCGGATAGGGCGATCGATCAGACGGCCGATCAGAATTGCTTCATCACTTGGACGTCCTTCCCTTTTGATGAATCGTGAACCGCTGATCTTGCCGCTTGCATAAAATTTTTCTTCATAGTCGATTGAGAGCGGGAAATAATCCATTGCATACGTTGGTCGTCCGCCAACCATTGCCGTACCGAGGACGACCGTATCACCATAACGAACGATCACACTAGCGTTAGATCGAAATCCAACACGCCCGACTTCGAGGCTCAGTGTGCGACCACAAAGCTCTGTTTCAACTTTAATAATTTCCTTACCATGGGGATTGATTGTAGGCATAGCGCCTCCTTTCTTATGTGCGGAGAGTAACAGGTGCGGGCACTCGACTCGAGCAACTACATCTATCACCATCCGCTATTTACATCTATAAGTATAGCATTCATGGTAAGCTGATACGTACTATGATCCTCGGCCCCATACAGGATCCGCTATTCGCCAACGTTTGGACGGGCCAAACCAATGGCGACACTACGACAACAACTTATAAAAGAAAGGTACTATTATGACGTTAGAGCGTCGAGTTTGCGTGCGCGGTATAGTCTATAAAAATTCAAAACTATTTTCTCAACAGCTAAAAGCAACTCACTCCAGCGAGGAGGCGAACACGTTCAGGTGCACACCAGGTGGCGGCGTTGAGGACGGAGAGGCCATTCTCGAGGCTCTGACGCGCGAGATGATCGAGGAAACGGGCATTTCCCCTCAAATTGGGCGTCTTCTCTTTGTGCAGCAGTTCTTCGATGGGAAAAAAGAACAGTTAGAATTCTTTTTTCACATCACCAATGTGGATGACTACACGAACATCGATCTTGCCTCAACGTCTCATGGTGATATTGAAATCGACATGTGTGAATTTGTCGATCCGCGTACAGCTCCTGTGCTGCCAAAATTTTTGCGGACAATTAATATTGAGCAGTACATAAACGGTACGCTGCCTGTTTACTTTTCTGCAGCAAAATAAAACAATTTACGGTCAAAAAAGAACTCCGCAATCGAGGCGGAGTTCTTTTATAGAACGAGATACCCGTAGAACTAACGAATAAAGTTCATGCCACTGTAGCTGACATCATACTCGTTGTATGTTGGAAGCGTCGCATTTGGATACTTCGACTTGTACGCATCACGGATACTTGCCGCTTGGATATCAGACGTGACGATATTGTTTGCTACATTGATCGTGACAAATCGTGTTGGGTTGTAGTCGTTTTGGTGGAATGTACCCACAAATCCAGCGACCTTGTTCCCGTTAACACCTGTGTCAACACGGGTACCAGCCATGCCGACATGACCAGAAAAGACAAGCTTCACGTTTGGATATTTCAAGAACAAATTGTCATAGAGGTAGCGACCACTTGTGTCACCGTACCCCGCATTACTCGTCGAAATGCTAGCATCGCCATTGAGTATATAGTGGCTCGTAAAAGCAACATTGTAGTCAGGATTGGCCGCAACGACGCTTTTTGCCCAGTCGACTACTTTGACACGTGGATTCATCTCAAGAGCAATGACCATCCACTTTGTGCCCTCGGCGGTGAACTTCTTGTACGAGTTCTCGATTTTACCAGCCTCAAACTCCTGTGAGTTTGTCAGCTTGAGCCGTGTTTCCGGGAAATATCGGTTCAGAACGGTTGTATCACGAATATTAACCCTTACGTCTTGGCCAGGACAGGCAGAACCACCACCACATACTGCAGCAGTATCATGGTTACCTGGACTCAAGAGATATGGAACATTGGTCTGATCAATATTGAGAAACGCCTTAGAGGCAACTTCATACTGATATAGGTTAGCGGTATCAGTATTATTGCCACCCGCACTCACGATGTCACCGGTGTGTCCCACAAACCTAATGTCACGCGGTGTCATCTGGCTGGCAATAAACTTCGTTCGCTCGTCGAATTGGTCGCCTGAGATTGCCGTCTCTTGTTGCGTGTCCGGCAGGATGGCTAACGAAAATTTATTATCGCCATCGCCTGGTTGAGTTGATGGAACGGTCGGTTCTGCAACTGGTTCAGCAGCCGGTGGTACTGCATAGAACGTCACCCCTTCTTTGCGCCATCCATCGTTGACTAGTGCCTGTTGATCAGCAGCACTTATGACATTGCGGTGCAGCGCGCCCTTTTGGTAGCGCACAACAGGTTCGGTCTGAGTATTATCGCTCCAACGCGCATAAAAAACTATGCCTTTGCCCGTATACCCATAGCGACTCATAGCAGAATTGTATTCATTGTTTGATGCCGTCAACATATAGTCTTTTGTTGACGCTTTGTAGACGAGATAGATTGGCGTCAAGCCTGATCCTGCCTCATTCGAAACTAACGCTATTTTTTTCGTTTCGGCATAGCCGCTCTGTACATACGCTGGCAATTGAGTATTGGTAGCCCACACTGATGAGCCATTCGATGTATTTAAAGCAAAATTTGCCGTATCATCCATCACGCCTGTTGCTGCATCTGCATGCGGAACAATGAGCGAAAACCCAGCGATAACAGCGACACCTACACTGGCAAATACCATGACACCCTTATGCGTTTTGCGTTTTGATAATGCTAGACCCATAGGCAACTCCCTCTTTTTCTTCTACCCGTTACTTTTGTATCATCCAGTATGCCATGATAAAAAAATAAGTCAGTACATATTTCGAGTGTTTTTTGCTACATAGGGCTTATGTCGCAAGAGAAAATATTTATGTTGCGGCGTGATGTATCATTGGAAAAATATATTCATGGATTTGAGCGTAATCCCCCACGCCAATCGCCGGAATCAATGCGGACTGACCATCATAAGAAGTATAGTTTGCCAGCAAGAGCTCTTTTTCGCTACCGCGAATAGAAATGCTTTGTGTCGCGGTCATCTCTTTACTCAAATCATAGAGCCGTCGAAGTTGGCTCACCGTAAAATTACTATCTACATTGCCAGAAAGACTTGCGAACAGGGATGATAATTTTGAAGTATTCGTCAAAGTACTCGTATTAGCCACTTTTGTGAGTAGGGCTTCGGCTATCTTGCGTTGATATGTTGCACGATCAAAATCTCCGTTTGGTAACCCGTAGGCTATGCGGCCGTCATATGTCGGATCATTACGCGATCGAGCGAGCAACAATGCCTGTGTTCCGTCTAAATGTTGTTCACCGCTAGCAATACGAAAGCCGATCATTGGGTCGTAAATACCTCGTGGATCATCGCTGTCGATCGTGACGTCTATCCCGCCTACTGCGTCAATCATATTTTTAAACGCCGCGTAATTAATGAGCGCCTGATGATTGATAGTCAATCCTGTTATCTCTTCGACAGTTGACTGCAATAGGCTCATGCCGCCAACGGTATAAACCGCGTTTAGCTTCATCGATTCCCCATTCACCGTTACCCATAAGTCTCGCGGAATACTGACGAGGCTCAACTTTTTCGTCGTGAGGTCAATCTGCGCCACCATAATACTGTCAGTCAGCGTTGCGCCGGTATGACCCGTGTCATCCACGGAATTACCAGCAATCAAAATATTTACTGCCCCCGTCGCCTCACCTTCCAGGGCTTCTGGCGTTAAAAAATCAGCAACAGAACCGTCAGCAGTTGACGACTGGACAGCAGCATCTACTTTTGTATACAAATTGTACGCAACGAGAGCACTACTCACTAAGACTAGTACGCTGAGAACGGCTGTCATTTTTTTCCAGTGTCGTTTGAACATAGAATCAGTCTAGCTGGGCTCTCTGAGAAATAGATGAGAAAGCGCAAAACCCCTGTGCCTTGAGGCGTTAAAGCATATCCATTACACTGTAGATATCGCTTATGACAGGACTATCACGCAGACACATGATGGAGGTAACTCCAAGTTCCAGTGGACCAAGTGGGCAAAATCTATTAGTGGGTAAAGTATTCACTTCAACTATCGGAGGTCACCCTTCCGAGACGGGGCCTATCATAAATGCAACCGATCAAGACACGACGACGCGTTGGATATCAGCCGCATCCAATCCGGCTCTATTGACAGCTGATCTACAAGGCGTTTATACGCTCACACAAGTGCGTATCATCTGGGCTGCCGATACCGTCAATAACCATACCATCTCCATATTTGCCGATGGATCAACATACACGCAGATTGCAGGTGGAGAAACAGATGGATCACAAAAACAGGTCATTGATTACGCATCGTTCGACAGCACTCCCCACGGCCGTTACCTTCGTATTACCTGTATAGACCGTCACGACGAGGCGACATCAGGTGGCTGGGGAAATTCTATTTGGGAGGTCGAGGCGTACGGTACCATAGATAACTCTGTTCCCGTTGGGACAATCTCCGACTTTAACGCCATTACCACTTCAGCTACAAGCGTAGGACTGAGTTGGGCATATAGTGGCGCGGCTATTACAGGATTTACACTAAAACGCGGCACCACAACTTTGGCCACACTTGCCGCAAATACAACAAGCTACAGTGATACAGGGCTCACCGCCGGATCATCTTACTCGTATAGCATTACTGCGTCGTATCAGGCGGGTGGTAATACAAATACTCCGAGTGACACTCCGTCACACTCGCTGACGGAACCAAGATTGTTCCTCTCATTGGCGCGTCCGGCTTGCCCTGGAATCATATGTTCTTTGGCCGAGAGCGATCCAGTTTCCAAACCTGGCTCGGCCGCGCGTGGGATGGTGGCATGACATTCGCGACGCACTATACGTGGAACGACATGCGGGTTGCTAATATTTACACAGACAACTTCACTGCCAATGGTATTCGTATCATTGCTATACCCACGCAGCCAGAAAATGAAGGAATCGTCGGCAATCAGCGCGCAGCAAACGGTGAGTTCAATGCCTGGTGGCAGCAATGGGGGCAGGATATTGCGAACAAAGGCTGGAATAATAACAAAACAGTCGTTCGCCTCAACTGGGAACTCAATGGTAACTGGTATAACCACAGCTCTAATCGCCCATCGCAACCCGTTTTCATCCAGGCGTGGCGTCAAGTAGTTAACAGCATCCGTGTTCACGCTCCTAATGTCCTCTTCGACTACTGTGTTAATTCACGCGTGAGTCAGGACGGAGACTGGCAAACCTCATATCCAGGAGATGAATATGTTGATATTGTCGGCCTTGATTTTTATGATGCATGGCCACCATTTTATAACGATGCACTGTTCCAATCCGAAGCAAGCAAATCGCCAAGCCTTTTCACGTTGTCGCAATTTGCCCGCGATCACGGTTTACTCATGGTGATTGACGAAGGTGGCAATGCTCATAATCCAGAAGGTGGTGGCGACAATCCATTCTATTGGGAAAAGATGTGGCAATGGCTCAATGCAAATACCGATATATTAGCGTGGCATGTCATCTACAACGACCCAGGCGCTCCAGCAGACCTTCATCACGGGCTTGTTCCGAATACTGACAATCCTAATTCTGCTGCCCGTTTCAAACAACTCTGGGGATAGCATAAATTCCGGTCATTTAAAAAGTCCCTGTGAGGGACTTTTTAAATTGTAGGGTTCGCTTATTTGCGGAGTCCTAGTTTTGCGATAATCGCTTGGTAACTTTCGAAGTTTGTTCGCTCGAGATATTTGAGGAGTCGCTTGCGTCGACCAACCATTTGAATAAGACCGCGACGGGCCATATTGTCATGCTTGTTCTCTTTCAAGTGAGCCGTAATCTCTTTGATGCGAGCCGTCAGAATTGAGACCTGCACCTGAGGCGAACCGACGTCAGTTTTGCTCTGCGCGCCAACTTCGATAGCTTTTAACTTGTCATCTTTAGTAATCATACCTGCCTACTCTATCATAAAATATGCAAAATACCAATTCTATTACTCATAGAGTTTTGCTGATACATCAGAGATAGGAGCAACGTCAGACTGCATCCCCATCAGCTCATACTGACGCGTCGAATCATCGCTTCGCATACATCGTCCCAATAGCGTATAGGCCGTCCTCATTGCTACCATGAGTGTCTCATCGGGATCGTCACTATGCGCATAGTAGTCATTGAGATTTCCCTTTGACTTCACGCTCAGCAACAACTCTCGTACTGAGGCAAAAAGGTCGGGTGCAATGACATTCGCGCGGAGCAAAAATGGTGTTGTGCCATAGGTAGCATTTTCCATATTGCTAAAGTCAGGTACCAGCGGAAGCGAAGAAATATCTGCAGGCAATGCTCGCATATAAACTGGTGCATTATTTAGTTTTGGTGGTTGGGAAAATAAAGCTACGGCAAATTGTTCCGTCCCCTCTTCTGTTGCAGGGAACCAGTTTCTGCCCCATGAAAGTGGTGTATCGTCTGTGAGACCAGGCCAATTCAGTTTTGAAACCGCATCTTGGAACGGGGGCTGGTCGATAATATCGGAGAATTCTTCAACAAGGACCTGAACCGTTAATGGCTCAGAGCTACCAGAAACTTGACTATAGAATTCCCTATTCTTACCTACTACAAGCCGAAGACTACTTTCTAATTCTTCGAGTGATTTTTGTGTTTCGGGAGTACCGGACATACTCTTTTTATATTACATCATTTTGTTCTATTTGTCAATATTTCTCTCTGTTGTTGCAAACGTATGGTCGTAGTCATGCGTCGCATTAGCAACGTCCCAATCGGCTATTTTTGTTCGGCGCAGTGCAGTGCAGTATGCACCAGTGTGGAGCACCACACCGATGTCCTGTGCAAGTGTACGAATATACGTGCCACTGCTCACGTGCGTGCGAATCTTGAGCTCTGGATAGGTGTAGTCGATGAGCTCCAGGCTATGAATGGTGATTGTCCGTGATGGAATTTCCACTACCTCGCCTTTACGGGCAAGTTTATAGGCTCGTTCACCGTTGATCTTGATAGCGGAAAACATTGGTGGCACTTGAGTTATTTCACCCTTGAATTGTTCGAGAGCAGCAATGACCTGCTCGGGCGCGGGAACGCTGTCGTTTACCTTTGTGATTTCGCCTTCTGGATCACCAGTAGAACTCGTTTCTCCAAGTCGGATAGTTGCTTCGTATACTTTATCGAGTTTTGTATAGATTCCAGCATTTTTACACTCGGTACCAACGACAATAATCATGAGCCCGGTCGCGAACGGATCAAGTGTGCCGGTATGGCCTACCTTCACCTTTTTTCCTTGTTGTTGGCTCAAAACGCGTCGAACACGAGCAACAACGCCAAAACTGGTGACGTGAGCTGGTTTATCGATTAATACTATTCCGTCTTGCAATGTCATTGTTCTATTTTATACTACGAATATGAAATCAGTTACCTTCGGTATCTTTGCGCACCCTGACGATGCGGCATTTGGCCCGAGCGGAACACTATGCCTCGCAGCTCAAAGCGGCGACGTCCATCTCGTTTGTGCAACATGTGGTGGCAATGGTGCCAATCCTGACCATGTCTCAAGCCTCAGTGATGTTCGCGAGGCAGAAGAGAAACACGCCGCTGAACTAATTGGCGCTTCGTCATTGGAGCTCTTTCGATATGAAGATGGAACGTTGAACAATAATCTCTACCTAGAGCTGGGTAATAAAATTATTACTCATGTACATAATACCCTCGAAAAATATCGTGAACCAACAGAGGCCACACTCATCACTTTTGACACCAATGGTCTTTCTGGGCACATCGATCATATTGCCGTTGCGCTTGCGACAACGTATGCCTATCTTTCTCTCCATGCGCATTATCCGACCATGCGTCTCAAATATTTTTGTTTGAGTGATGAAGTCGTGCCACACGCCAATACCGACTGGCTCTTTATGCCGAAAGGCCGCGTAAACCAAGATATTTCTGAGACTATCGATGTCCGATCCGTCAAAGAGCAAAAACTAGAAATTATTCACGCTCATGCCACGCAACGAGCAGACGCTGACCACAATATAGCGATGATGGGTGACCATCTCTTTAACGAGTGTTTTTACGAGTACAAAGACTAGTGCTGACCAGGTAGCTTGAACTGACCTGGGTCATTTGCTGAAGGTGCCGGAGATGACGGCTGTTCAGCAGGTTTTTCAGCAGGTGCATTTAGTGGCACAAATGGTTCTGCCGGTGGGTCATTAGGAAGCGGAGGTAATGTTGAAAAATCTGGCAGTTGAGGAGGAGGGAGCGGCACAGTATTATCTACAGGTGGCTCGATGGTAGGCGCAGGAGGAAACGCATCCGGAGTGTGATCAATTGGCGGCAAAGACTGGGCGCCCGTCCCTTCTAATGGCTCGCCAGCTGGGTCAAACGGCAGCGAATCCAACGCCGCACTTACTGCTGCACGTGCGTCAGTGACTGGGTTAGCCTCAGCTGCGATATCATGAGCTTGTGCCTCGAGATCAGAAAGTGTTGGCGTCGTCGGCCTGCTATCATTTGAGATAGGTAGCGGCTCTAGCGTTGGTGAAGACTCTAATGGCTGTAGTGTCGGTGCATGCGTGTCGATTGCTTCATAATGCAATGGTGAAGCTGGTTCAGTGCGGAGGGGCTGCTGAGCAAAAGGATCTACTGTTGGTGGTTCATAATTTGTTGCACCTGGTGATACAGCGTTCAATGGCGGCTGCGATTCACTTGGTCCATCATGGGTTAAAAGCGTATGGTTGCGTCGTTTTCGCTCTTCGGTTCGTTTGTCTTCCTCTGCTCCTTCGGTCGTTGCGTTCAACGTTCCCCCAAAAGCAGGCTCTTGTGGTGATTCGTCATTGCCGCGATCACGCCAGCTTGAAGCAGATTTGTCTGACTTCCCTATGACTGGCTCTTCAGCTGCCTTTTCTACCTCTGCATTCGCAGCGGCGAGATCTTTTTTCAAATCTTCAACAGATAACGTTGGTACTGCTGGAGCTGCGGCATTCATTGACTCTTCGAGATTTTGTGAAGCATCATCATTATTTTCACTATCATCAGATTCATCTAATTGATCGCCATGGCTATCTGCTGTTTCTTCAGCAGAATCAGCGAGCTCGTTTGCCTTTTCAGTGGCTTGTTCGGCATTAGTTGGTGGCGTATGCTCAATGTGCATTTCGCCATTTGGTTTTGGTTTAGGCGCTTCTTGTTCACTTTGAGAATTAGTCTTTTTTGCCTTCTTTAATTTCTCACTCGAATTTTCCTTTAAACCCTTCGTGCCGTTTGATGAAGGAATCTCGTTATTCTGCTCCAGTTTTGTTGCAATTAATTGCTGATTGGCGCCAGCAGCCATGAGCTGGGCAGCCATCGTCATTACTTTTGGTGTCGTCTTAGTGTTCGAGAATCGCTCAGTAGCTGCAACGATACCCGTAAGGAGCGCTGTCGCGATTTGTTCGTCAAGAATACCCGACTGGAGTGATTCACTGAGACTCATGAGCATTTCGCTGAAACTGCCAGCCGTAGCGTCAGTCCAGTCAATAGCACCGAGTCCGCCTTGCTGCGAAGTGGTATTGACGGTCGCTACCGTTGCATCATGAAGAATGCGACCATGTGCCGTGATTGCCGCGTCAAGATCTTCCCTTTTTTCAACACCGAGCGCAATAATGAGCTCAACATTGAAATCACCTTGTGAAAAAGCGAGATCTTTTTGAGAGATGACTGTGCGGTATGGCGTAATAAAAATACGGACAACGTCATCTTCTACTTTGTAACGGAGACGATCGGCCTTGTCTTTATCGAGAGCTATGATGAAGTCGCGGAGACTATCAACCGTGCCTTCAAACGTTTTTTGTGGATTCAGGAACGAAAGTGCAGGCGGAATTTTACCACTGAACACTGCAGTGGCATGTTTGTCGATCTTATTAAGCATCAGTGTCAGCGCAAGAGCTGCGCTGAGCTCATCAACGCTTGGGTCACGACTAACGGTGACTAAAATATTAGTCGTATTTTTGATACGCTCGCTGAGTAGCTGTTTCGGCGCCTGTCCGTCTTGCATATACCTAGTTTTCTCTCGTTTTTGATTTTTAGCAACCTTTAGCGTTATCCTATCATAAGTAGAAAGAGCATGCAAGCACCCACTCCTCTTTACTTCGCCCCTGTTTTACGGTATAGTCAAGTGTTGAATTATTTCATAAGTTTAAGAGGTAAGAATTACATGCCAATTATCAAATCTGCGATCAAACGCGTCAAGCAAGCTGCAAAGCGCCGTGACCAAAATATCGCAACCAAAAAAGAGCTCAAGGCTGCCGTAAAAAGCTTCCTCGCTGCCCCAACTGCTGCTGGTCTGAGTAGTGTCCAAAGTACGCTCGACAAAGCAGTCAAAAAAAATGTTCTCGAGAAGAACACTGCTGCTCGCCGTAAAGCTCAATTTGCAAAAATCGCCAAAGAAGCTGGCGCAAAAGTAGAAACTACTAAAAAGCCAACTGTTAAAGCAGCTCCTGCTAAGAAAGCTCCTGCAACTGCAAAAGTCGCACCAGCGAAAAAACCAGCTGTCAAAAAACCTGCAGTGAAAAAAGCTGCGAAATAGTCGCTCCTTTCCTACTTAAAAACATCGCCCTATGCGGCGATGTTTTTAAGTGCTGCAGTGATAAGCGTCCATGGATCAACACCGCTTGATTTCATCTGGACATCCAGCTGCGCCACTACTTCCACGAGCTGATTTCGTTTGGTTGCGTTGACACGTCGTGCCACGCTCCCCATCTTGCGCACAACAAAAGGATGTAGGCCGCTTGCTCTCGCCACTTCATCTGCCGGACGAGTACCGGCACTCGCCACAATCATCAGTGCATATGCTTGATTTGCAAGCAGTCCAAAGAAACGATATGGATCCTCATGCATTCGAACACCCTCTAATAACCGCTCGACGACTTCGTTATCGCCACTCATCGTTGCGTCGAGCAACTCGAAGGCACTCGCCTGGGGACTTGGAATCAGTACATCACGAATGAGCTCACGCGTGAGCAGCTGCCCAGACAAGCGTAATTTTTCAATATCGTGCTTCAAGCGTTCCTGGTCGAAGCCGACATATTCGACTATATATCGCGCAAGTTCAGGCGTAAGACTTGCTCCGACCGTACGACTCTCTGCCTGCAACCAGTTGGCGAGTGCTCGCTCGTCGAGTGCTTTGCTCTCGCGCACGTCGGCATGTTTTTGTAACCACTTGTAGGTCTTCGTTCGCTTATCAGCGCCGGCTGCAACCAAAAGCACGTCCGTAGTGTCGCTCACCTGAGACAGGTATTCACCGAGTGCTTCCCAAATTATTTTTTGTGCGTGAGCATCATCTATGACGATGTATCGCTCTGGAGCAAATAAATTTGTTCCCATGAGAAGCTGCGGCAAATCGTCCTTCGAAAGAACGGTGCCATCGACGACCGTCACTGCATCCAGTGTGTGGGATTCTCGAAACTTTGCAATGGTCTGAACGCGAACGAGACGGTTTTGATAGGTATTTTCTCCGGTAAGTAATGTAATCATTCGTCTTTCATTTTACCTGAGTGCCAGAGAAATAGAGACTTATTTTTACCGTGCTTATTGACATAATGTAAAGCTTATGCTAGTATAGTTCCATATTCATCAAACAAAACAAAAAGAAAAGCAGCACCTTACAATGTCATTAACAATCGAATCATCGTCATTCCCCGGCTCTAATAATGAACCACAGCTTCACCCACAAACAATTGAAGAAATAGACCAGCTCGAACCTGTCGTCCAATCTGAGACTGAAGCTCGAACGTCTCACATGAGTGCTGTTCTCGACCGTGTCTCAAACTTCTTCGATACACGCGCCAAACAAAGTGAAGCTTTTGACTCCTACTCTGACAATATCACTGCGACAAAAGAACGTGAAAGCTATGAACGCCGTGAACATGCCCGAGAAGTTGTGCGTGGTTTTGGTAGTTCTGCGATGAACTTACTTCGACACACTGGTCGCGTTGTCGCAAGCGGTGGCTTAACAGCGCTTGGCGTAGGTATGGTTGTCGGTGAAGCAACCGGACGCGGCATAGCTCGCAGTGTTGATTCTGCGCTTGATAAAGGTGTTGAAGCATCTGCGTTCATAGATCGTAAAATTGAAGATGCTTATAACTTCTACGATGGTAAGAAAGTTGAATATGGAAACAAGATTGAGAACTATCAACTGAATCGGTCACAAGCTAAAGAAACAAATGATTTCGAAAGACAGACACGTTCCGAGAAAAAGGACCAGTTGAAGCAAGATAAAACAGCGATGCGTGCCGCCCGACGTGAAGACCGTGATTTTGAAAAAACAATGAAGGCAAAAGAAAAGGCCGAGAATGAGCTGATTCTGGACCAAACGATACAGAACATTCGCGCAAAAGCACAGTATGCAAAAGAACGTGATCAACTCGTGGTGCAGACTAACAAAGAAAAGGATGCTCGTGAAAAAACAGAGCGTCGAGAACTAAAACAGGCAGAAAAAATAGATAATCGCCATGATCGTATCCTCAACGCCATCAAAGCTCGTGAACGTCGTGCAGCACGTCGTACTGCCATGAAAGCAGCTATCAGCGAAAAATATGAAACCACAAAGGCTTCGGTTGTTGGTAACGCGAGCGAAATCAAAGGCATGGGACAAGAAGCTTACAGGCAGAAAAAGCGCCAGGCTCACATGCTTGGACACACTGTTGGCACCTTCCTTTCTGTTGCGCACGAAGCTGGTCAAACAGCTGTCGACACCGGTGCAGCAAGATGGAAAGCGATTCGCGAAGATGAACGCTCACATGGTGAAAAATAGTACCGTATACTCTTAGACATCCACTTAAATAAAAGGACACTCCTATGAACTCATCTCAACTTATTACCCGCGAAGATCTCGAAGAAATAGCAATTGATCTCACCGGCAAAGATGTCGATGCATTTCTCACTCATTTAAACGAAACGCTCGAAGAGCGAATTGGTCTCGAAATCACCGAATCACTCGATGACGAACAGCTCGAAGAACTCGTTGAACTTCAAAAAAATGGTGATGACGAAGCAGTTGGTACCTGGATCGATCAAAATGTTCCACAGCTCAAAGAAATTGCCGAAGACGAACGCGATATCTTATTAGGCGAATTAGCTGAAAACGCTAACGACATCAACGAGACTGTCTAAGATTTACTCTTCTATCTGGCATATCGGGCAAACATGTGTCCCTCGACCTGCTGTACGAAACTTTATGATTTCGGTGCCGCAGCGGGGGCATGCTTTTCCCTCTCTGCGAAACACACGAGCGAAGTCGAGATAGCTACCCCGCTTTCCTTCGGCATTCACATAATTCTTGTCAGTCGAACCACCTTTTTCGATCGCCATGTTCATGACCGCGCGGAGTTCATGGTAAAGCGTATGGAATTCGTCCCTTGTCACACTAGCGACGAGTCGTTTCGGATGAATCTTTGCACCCCATAAACTTTCGTCAGCGTAGATGTTCCCAACTCCAGCCACAACCGTCTGGTCAAGCAGGGCCGCCTTAATGGTCGTTCGAGCACGACGAGTAAATCGCTGCGCGAACTGTTCAGGAGTAAAATCATCTTCTAACGGCTCGGGGCCAACGCGCTGCATAAAATTAATGTTCGGAACCTCAAGGGTTAGAAATAATTTCATCCACCCAAATTTTCGTTGATCGTTAAAAAACAACTTCGAGCCATCATTAAACACTAATGTCACGCGCGTTGAGCGGTCTGGCAACTCAGCGACAAGACTTTCATTCGGATGACCGGCTCCGAATCGTTCAGAGCCGACATAGACAAGTTGTCCTGTCATCTTGAGATGGATGACGAGCGTATACGCCGTATCGAGGTCGATAAGCAACACCTTTGCTCGGCGACGAACTACTGTTACGGAGGATTGAATCAAGAATTCCTGGACATCAGTAGCAGTATTCGGAAAGCTTTTTGGCGTATCATTTTCCGCTGTGACAATGGTTTTACCAATAATCAACCGCGAAAGACCACGCCGGACTGTTTCAACTTCTGGTAATTCTGGCATACTCTTATTTTATCCTATAGTGCACGTCGTCCCTATTTAGAGGAAAACAAATACTAGTAATACAAAAGCCGAAAGCCGCGTCCAACGTATGGCGTGAGGAGGCAATGTGAAGCGTTTTTTTCGTTTTTTTATTGCTACCGGCACACCGCCGAAGAATTTTCGGCGAAAAGCGCTATAGACTACTATCCCCCAGCGAGCAAATCTCCGAGGAAAAAGCATCATCGCAATAATAAGGAGAACCAGGAAACTGTCGAGTATATCCACGAAGCTCAAGGGCGTGCCCTTGGTGCTCAGCCCAATGTCATCTGCTATCGCACGAAGCGTAACGATGGCTCGCTGCGGCAAACTCTGTGTTTGTACTGGCGCGATTTGCTCTACTCCGTCTCCCGTCGCATTCTGGCGAGAGCTCGACGAAGAATCTGCAGACTGATCACCCCCCTCCCCTTGTGGGCCATTTGTGATGACTGTTGGCTCGTACGTGACAACGATGTTCTGCGTATGCGTCGTCTGGTGACAACTATCAAAGGCCACTACTTTGACCGTATGAGTCCCTGGTTCAAGCGTCAGCATCTCCTCATACGACGTGTCATCATATTCGAGTGCCGTCGTCGTGTCATATGCTTCATCTATATAAATGTCTAATTGCGAAATGTACTGAACAGCACCGCTTATTGTCATACGTGAATCTCCTACCACGCTATCACTCGCAGGGCTGGTAATCGTGAGGGTCGACTCCCCTTCACTTGGGCATATCATTACCTGTACGGTGCTGCTACCGGATTCAGCGAGCGCAATACCGCCGGCACATACAGCGAGCACACTGATGCTTGCGAGACACCACTTAACTGCGGCGGCGAGTTTTTTGAACGAGCGCATACCCTATTCCTAAAATGACGATGAGTACGAGCAACACTGGAAGCCATTGCGGCACAAGGAGAACATAACCACTGTTTGTCTGTTTTTGTCCAAGGAAGCTACTATTTTGTTCGACTTTGAAGAGTCCAAAAGCCGGCGCCTTATCCCATTTCATATTGATGAGTCGGGTGGTTTCAGGCAATATCTTCGATTTACCGGTATAGGTGAATTTTGCTGTTCCAAAAATATCACGAGCAACGGTACTGACATCTGCGTCAAAGTCCGCATTTCCTGTATTTTTTACCCGTACAGAGCTGGTAAATGAATCTTGTTGTTGCCAGAATGGAAGCGTAAAACCAGCAAACTCTCCCGTTGTCCGGTAGTTGCCATTGACCGTGGAGTAGATGAGCTTACCAACGCGCTTTTGACGCGAAATACCCGTAGCATCAAGCGTCTTTTCTTTGGTTTCAGCAAAAATAACTCCATAATGCCCTCCTGGTGCCGCCCCTGATGGTACGCGCATCGCATAATTCACCTCTATCGTCTGACCTGGTTCCGCATGATACGTGGTTTTTTCAAACTGAATCCACTTATAGACATCGGCATTCGCTTTCGTATCTTTAAAGTTCGGTTCATACATTTCATCGCTAACACTATATGGCCGTGCGTAAACGACGAAGTCGTAGGCAATATCGCCATTATTAATGACTTTGAAGTTATCGGTAACACTGACGCCAGCGTCTAGTGAAAGAGTTTGACTGGCTGGAGAGATAGTGATTTTTTCCTGTTGAATCCCAACCGTAGGCTCAACGGCTGCAACTGTTTGCATCCGCAACGAAACGATCAACATAGCACTCACCACAACCGAGGCCAGCACTATATATCGCACTATCAATGTTTTGTGTTGAACCATTATTGCCTTACATTTCTATTTGAGGTTAGTTTGCCGGCTCATATTGCTTATGGAATTTGTTACTGCTTTTCATTTTACAGTAGCCGCATAGCACGTCAATGACTTAAAACACAAATAGCGAGTCGTATGGACCCGCTATTTAGTGCTTGAGAGGCCAAGCTTTTATGGCTTTGCAGTTGCTGTATATGTCACAGATTCTGTATACATACCTGTTGGAACAGAAGTATCAACGTTGACACCATAGGTAACCGTCAAAACATCACCTACTCCCGTCGATGGTCCAGCAGGAGATGAGATATTAGTTGCAGCGCCAGTAACTGGCACGCCCGCATACGTCGTACCAGCATCGAGGCTGTAGCCCCAGCTATTCAAGTCGAGCGCAGTTGATGATGTCGCAGCTAAACTTCCACCGCCAGTGCGAGTCATAGCGTTTGTTGAATCTGATGAGGCGATCGTCACATCATACCCCGCCGGTGCATTTGAGTTGACCGTTACTGTATCGTTCGCCGTTCCAATTTCACCATCACCGTCAGGTGTCACAGAAATTGTAGCGGTATCTGCCGAGCTGATACTTAAAACAGAACCAACGTTTGCCGTTACAACAGACTCATCCGTGGCAGCTGAAGCGATCAATGGCGAGACGACTGTACCAACGATAGCTGCCACAGCGACAAGACTAAAAATTTTTTGCTTAGACATGTAACCTATTCCATTTATTTTATGTTTTTTCTATCAAGAGATAGTCTGTGGGTATTGTCTCAGACGAAACTGCTTATGTCAATATTTTTTGATGATTCATTAGCTGAGTTTGTACTCGGTGTCGCCCATTCTTTTTAACGCCAGCAACCAGCGTGCTTTGTACCTACAGGCTGACTAATGAGAAGTGCTATGTCGGCCGGTAGTCCCCCTGCTTTTGCATGGAGGTTCTCATTCGTCGCATCTACTATACAATCCGCATCGAGCGGTGAAACGGGTACAATTTGTGATCCATTACTATCCAGACCCGTTGCTGACACAAAAGCCGTATGTGATTGATAGGTCGCGGGATTAGCCCCCCCTTGTGTTAACGGAGGCAATATATAGGGATATGATGGTTGTGTCGCCCAATGGAACACATTCCCGTCCATCCCTACCCCATACGCTGAAAGTAATCGGGCATCGCCCGTATTGCGCTGAGTATCATCAATACAAAAAATGCCTTGTGTCCCGTTGCGCGGTTGAGCAACGACGTTGTTATATATTTCAATCTGCGAAATTTCCCAGGTCATGACCGTTTGATAATATGCGTCATCTTGACGAGTATCTCTTCCGAAGATTGCTCCGGCAGGAAAAGGTCGCCGATCGTCCTGATAGATAGCGAGTGGACGGACATCAGAAGCCTGTGTGTTGCCGCCACAATCAACAATCGTATTGTTCCAAAGGCGCATGTTATCCGTGTTATTGACAATCAAACCCGCATTCGGGCTTCCTTTGATAAGATTATTTGCCGCAATACCATTTGCACTAATCTCAAAAAATACACCGTAATGTTCATTATCAATAAAATTACAGTTATAAACGATTGGCTCGTCGACCGAGACATCGAACCATAACCCTTTGGCATAATTGCGGGAGAAAACGCTATTACGCACTATGACATGTCGACTCGCGCCTACCTTCATGCCCCCGCATTCTGGAGCATAATTAAAGTGTTCGGAGTTGCAGAACTCCGCGCGAACACCATCGAGTATGAAATTATCTGAGCGATACGCGGCGAACCCTCGATTTCCGCATCTGAGTGCTGTGACGCGACGAAACGTATTGTTTGGATTTGTCGAGTTAGCACCACTTGTGGCAATGTCTTCAATATGGACATTTTCTAATACTCCCCCGCTTCCGCTCATTTTGAGACAAGCTGCCTGAGGCATGCTCGTGGCATAACGCCTCACCCCTATGCCCCGGATGGTAACACCGGTTGTTCCCGACCATGCCGTCATACATGTCTGGAGGTCGCTAACCCGAATCTCGTGTCCCACGGGATTGATACCGATGTATATTTTCGTTGGATTGAAATCATACTTATTGCTGCCCGTGCCACCCGTAAGCGATCCGGCTACATAAAAGGTCGTTGCGCTCACAAGATTGAGTGCATTGACTTGCTGCAATTGAACACCGTCGACAAAAACTTGTTCAGGCCAAGCAGCACATGGATAGGTAGGATTGATGAACCCATAAAACGCGACACTACTATCATCAGCACCTCGTGTCCAGGTTGGGCTGTGATCAAACGCCGTCGTAAACGGTGTCGACCAGTTTGCCCCTTCCTGTGTCCAGTTCGTCGCTTGGTAACTGCCGTCAAACCATACTGCTTCACCGGGATAATTTTGCACGGTAGAGTTGTTATCAAATATCTCAATACCACTCACTCCGGCAGTACCGACGCCGCCCTCATGGTATACCCCAGCTCGTAGGACAACTGTTCCGCCTGCGCCTAAAACAGACAATGCTTTTGCGGCCGTTTTATATGGATTTGCTTGCGTGCCGGAACCAGACGTATCGTTACCGTTTGGTGAAGCGAAAATTGCTCCGGCAGGAACGGTATACGAGGCTGTTCCGACTGGGAGAGCGCCGGCGCTAGCAGCAGGATCACTTCCGGATGATGGTTGACTTTGTGGTATTGTTACGCCCATAAGACGCCGCACGAATCTACTCATGTGCGTTATATGACATTCATGGAAAGATCTGGCACATACGTCGTGTAGTTTCCAGTGCCAGCCGCATTGCCGCCAGGTGCACCTGTTTGGACTGTTGGACGTGGCGACCACGTTTCACTTAAATTCCCTCGAGTTGCTCCTGTAATCATAAGCCGTCCGCCGCTTTGATAAAACGCTGGTACAGTATCCGCCGTGCTTCCACGATAAATCTGCGGAGAATAAAAAGCCCACTCACCACTCGTCATGTGCACGTACCCGCCCTCAGAAGCATCAGGAGTCATCATGGCTTGACCAATATGAGTTCCATAGAATGCACCATTACCGCCTTCAAGTCGAATCACGGTTCCTGGGGCACGACTCGTTGAGCCGTTATAGCCTTCGTACGTGCCGCCGAAGAAGTTAAGATTCCCATTTCCCCCGCCGGATACTTTTAGACCTCTCCACCCATTCAGGGCTGACATGTAGATATAGCCAACATCTGTTTTACCGAGAGTATCGAAAATCAATTCATAATCATTGTCAGCCAATGTACCTGTCTGTACGCCGGCCGAAGAAGGGCCAATATTTATCATGCCCCCAACCCATAATTGATTGTCGGATCCACCTAGATGAAATTGTGTATCCCATAGATTATTTGCAGTCCAATGACCCGAAAATACCACTTGCGTTATAAGACATTTACGATCCTTGCGACCGAATACAGATCGCATGAAGTCAAAGGCCAGGCTATGAAATTCACAGGCGTACAGAGATCCGGTTGTCACATCAATGAATTGATGAACCGCTGCGCCCTCATTGCCGTTCACTGCGAAGTCAGCCATATAAACATCGAAAAGGTTTCCGCCTGGCGTCACCCACCAGCTCGAAGCGCCAGAGGATATACCGGAGCCAAGCGTAATACGTGAGGTCACGAAATTAGGATTCTGTTCAAGGTTTTTTGGTCCTGTCGACTGACCGATAAGTTTGAGTCCTGAGTAGAGCGTGCGGGTCTGGTTAAAAGTATGGTTACGAGCACCGAGTACGATTGGCGGCATGCCGTTAACAGCTTGCTGTGCGGCTATTGCAGCCGTTAGCTTGTCGTCATCGTTGGCGCCAGCCATAGTATCGAGGAAAATATACCCAAACGAACTGCCAGCACTATTCGTCACATTGGTCCATTTTTGCGTTGTACTGTTATATGCGAGCACGTGATTGTTAGCAGGGTTATTTAATGCAACGTCACCCGCACCTGAAATATTACCGCCACTTGGACTAAAACCCATATAATTTCTCCCTATTTGGGTCGATTATATAGTAATGCTCGACAAAAAAATACAAGCATAAGCGACTGACATCTTGCTTCATCTCAATCTATTCGTCGAGCAGAGCCGCTAGATCACGCAGTACTTGTTTATTTGAATGGAATTGAATCGACCCCATGCCTGCCGCATCTGCCCCAGCACAATTATCTGCAAGGTCATCGATCATAATGCATTCAGATGGTTGGCAATTAATTCGTTTAGCCATGAGCTCAAATATCTCCGCACTCGGCTTTACCATGCCGACGTCCCCCGAAGCGACAGTTACGTCGAAAAGAGAGTGAAGGCTGTGCTCTGAAAAAAAATCCTCAAGCCAACCACGTCCAACGTTACTCAGTAGACCAATTTTATACTTTGCTTTGAGCAATTTTATAGATGCAACAAGATCATAGTTGAGGTGATGCTCCGTTTCGATAAACGTCTCGACGGTATGGGGACTTTCGCCAGTGATTCGAGCTAAGCTTTCGAGATACTGTTCTTTACTAATCCAGCCGTAATCCGATTGACGGCCGAGGTCAATAATTTCGACCGAAGATTCTGGATGCTTCTGTGCGACTGACTGATGCGCATCGAGGTTAAGCACCCCAAAACAATCAAAAATTATGGCTTTAATCACCGATTATCTCCAGAACCACCAATCACTCCTCGCTGATGGCGTGATGCGAGCTTTTCGAGGTTGGTTTGTGCGAGATCATCAAATGAGATACCTAGATCATGGGCAATCACGGCAATATACCACAGCACATCACCGAGTTCTTTTTTGACATTACCGCGGTCGAGTTGCGCGATGTCGGCGTTTTGATCACGTATCCATTTCTTGAAAATAGCCTGCACTTCCCCTGCCTCGTCGGCGAGTCCGAGTACTTGTTGCATGAGTTCTTTGAATTGATCTTCTTTACTGAGGTTGGTCGTTATGGCTTGTTTCTGATAGTCATCAAATGTCATAGAGTCTCCTTGTTAGCCCCTACTATACCCGATACACCATGCCGGTAGATGATATTACGAAGCATTTCTCCGAGACGTGCCGTATCTGCAAAACTAAAGTCCTGGATCGTACCATATGTTTCTTGATCAATTCGCCACAACACAATTGCCACCTGCTGCCCATCATGCCCATTAACTACCGCACAATACCCCACTTTTTCGGCTATCTCCGCATGGTGGGAGGAGAGCCTTCCCTCTCGCTGCAATTCTTTGAGGCGGTAATAATATGACGAGTGGGTTTTACAGTCGACATTTATCGATCGTCCGGTCGAAGGGTCAGTGATAATCATATCTACGCCCATCGCATCTTGCGCGCGGCTCGTCATCTGCGCATCAAACCCTTCTTTTATCGCACCCCTGTAAACCGCTATTTCCCGACTGAGTCCATGGACAATCGCTTCATACTGTTTTTCCGTCAATGGACGCGTACGCGCGCGTGCACAAAATACATCAATTGCATGTTTCAGGTTTGAGACAAATGATGGGAGTGAGTGCTCCGGCACACTCAGTACACTTGATACAAAGGTGTCATTGAAGTCTATAAGCGTGAATAGTCGTGCCTGTTTGTCATGGTAGCCGTGAGGATGCTTGTCCATTTGTTCCTGAGCCTTGGCGGCATGTGGGGCTTGTAAGATCAGAGACACAACCCACATGACCGGATCATCTGTTGCTTGTGCTCTATCCCGAGCAGACTGTATTTCCCGCTCCAGATTTTTCTCGTTTACCCTTTTCCCTGGAAATAAAATATCCATGTACTGTTCAGCTTGAGAAAAAAGTGTCGAACGAATGACAGGCGCGACTATTACGTCTGGCGTCTTCCTCAGAGGAAGATGAGGCCGAAAATGTCGCCAATGATGAAGTAGTGCGTTACGCAAGCCACACCTCTCTTTTGACGAAGCTTTGGTCGTTGATCCAGGATGCAGACACCGTCGCTCGGTAGCGTGCTCTGTTCATGTTGTCAGGCTCCGTCACTCTTGCAGCTCGCGCCTTGGCATAAAATCCAAATTGATGCTCAGTCTCACTATCTGGTCGATATAAAGCTAACGAAATGTCAGGGTGAAGCTCTATCGCGCGCGAATGATCCGTCGAAACGACGGAGTCCCATTCAAATATATTCTTATCCCACCGCTGAATTTTTACTGGAGTTGCCCAAGGAGTGCCATCGGATAATGCCACTGCAATGATCATGTATTTTTGCGATGCCAAAAAATCATGCACTTGCTCTTCGTCAGTCATGGAGACTCTTTATATATTCGCAAAAATCTGCAGGATATTTATTCTGTAACCTCACGGCTGCGTCGCGAGGCTCCACCCAGGCATAATCAGTGTGCTCGTCGCTGATTGAGATTGTGGCATCATCCGCAATACTAACGCTCCATATTCTCAACACCAATCCCGCCATGCGATCACTGCCTTTTATCGGAATGGAATGACTAGAAATAACACTATGGAGGTATTGTACGTTTTTCGTATCCGTCACGCCTGTTTCTTCCTTAATCTCACGAAGAAGCGCCTCAGTTTCAGTTTGGCCTTCTTCAATACGCCCACCGGGCAAATCCCAATATGGCTCAGTAGAATCACGAAAGGTACTCACATCAGCGAGAAGTAACAATACTTCTCCGCCGCTATTACGTATAAGTCCTTTCACGCCAACAAAATATAATTGATGCGCGGACATCTCTATACTTCTCCCCAATTCTTTCCAACACTCACATCAACTTTGAGTTTGATCTCGAGGTTAGGGTAAATGTTCTCCATAGTTTCTCGGAGCAGCTCTTTCGCGCGTTCAGCATTTGCTTCTGGACATTCGATGAGAATCGAATCATGGATTTGCAAAACCTGCGCTCCAATATCTCCAATATTCTTTTCAACTTCGATCATAGCCATCTTCATGAGATCGGCCTCAGTCCCTTGGATAGGCATATTCGCCGCAGCCCGTTCGGCAGACTGACGAACAATGAAATTACTCGACTGCACGTCCGGCGTCGGACGACGACGGCCAAAATAGGTTTCGACGTAGCCTTCGTGTTTGGCCTTCGCAATAGTAGCGTCTATGTACTGGCGAATTGGCGCTCGGAGACGGAAGTAATTATCAATAAATACTTTTGCATCATGGAATGACATGCCGGTTGCAGCACTCAGCCCATGCGGACTCATGCCATAGAGCACACCAAAATTGATTACTTTTGCGTCTCGACGTTGGCTTTTCGTCACGTCGTCGAGTGGAATGCCGTGGACATCACTTGCCGTCTTTGCGTGAATATCAATATTACTATTAAAGTCTTCTATCATTTGCTTGTCACCTGCGAGTACTGCTGCGAGGCGAAGTTCAAACTGACTATAGTCAGCACTAACGAACACATTTCCTTTGGCAGGAACAAAAGCTTCACGAATCTTACGTCCAATCTCTGAACGAACAGGTATGTTTTGAAGGTTCGGATCAGTCGAGCTGAGCCGACCGGTTGCAGCAACATCCTGGTTAAAAGTTGTGTGTAAACGTGATTCGTCGTCGACAAGCTTTGGCAGGGCTTCGATATAGGTGTTCTGCAGTTTAGTCAGTTCTCGATATTGCTCGATTAGCTCGACAATTGGATGTGAACCACGCAGCTTATCGAGCTCCTTCTGCCCTGTTGAGTAGCCTGTCTTCCCTTTTTTGATACCGATTGTCGAAAGCTGTAGTTTGCCGAACAAGACATCACCGAGCTGCGCAGGGCTGCCGATATTAAACTCGTAGCCGACAAGTTCAAACATCTCTTTTTTAATTGCAATAATTTTTGTGCTCAACTCTTTTTGCATAGAGCTTAAATAGCCGGTATCGAGCAACATGCCGCGATGCTCCATTCGAACAAGTATTGGAAGGAGTGCAAAATCAATATCACGTGCGACATGTGCAAGCTTCGGCATAGCTTCAAGCGCTTTACCCTGCGCCGCGAAAAGTTCCCAGATGGCCTGAATTGCCACGAGTGGATCCGTAGCATCAACTCCTATCAGTTCGCCAAGTTCCCGCGATTTCTGCAATGGATTAATCAAAAACGCCGCTTGATCCGTATCGTGATGAACAACCGGCTGTTGATTGCTTGTATTCAGTAACTGATTCAAAAGAGGTCGTGCGCGATGAGCAATAATAGGTTGGCCGGCGAGTAGTTTGGCCGCCTCTTTAGGTGTTATCCTATACGCTTCTCCGCTTTTTGGTGAGACGTAGACGGTATCTCCATGCAAGAAAGTGACAATGCCCGGACTCATGGTTAATGCTACGCGCGCTGCTTCGTCAAGGTCTTTGAGTACTGCTGGTTCCAATACTGCGCGGTCATTTGCTTCTTCGATAGATTCAGTTGAACGCATATGTTCAGGAAGATTGCGAAGCAAAGAGTTGAATTCAAGTTTTGTCAGTAAACTCTTGAGTTCATGTGTGTCTAATTTTGTGACGTCCATGGCTTCAAGATCTAGCTTGACTGGTGCATCACACCATATTTCTGCAATTTGCTTGCTCATAAGGGCTGATTCTTTGCCGGCCTCAAGCTTTTTACGGACGCTTTCTTTGATCTCCCATAGGTTTTCGTAGACGCCATCCAAGGTCTTATATTGCTGCAGGAGTTGTGTCGCAGTTTTTTCTCCAATACCAGCAACACCTGGTATGTTATCCGAGCTATCGCCTTTGAGGCTCTTGAGGTCAAGGAATTGATCAACTTTGATGCCGTATTTCTCTTCGAAACTTTCAGGGCTAAAGAGATCGATATTACTAAAGCCTTTTTTCAGAGCATAGACATGGGTGAGCGGACCCACGAGCTGCAGCGCGTCAAGATCGGAAGTGATGAGACAAGTCTCTATTCCCTCTTTACTGGCTTGCTCGGCAAGCGCACCCATGATGTCATCGGCTTCGTAGTCATCGAGTTCATAGAGCGGCCAACCAAAGGCCTCCAACAGTTTGTGTAAAAGCGGAATTTGTTCATAAAAATCAGGTGGCGCTGGCTTACGCCCTGCCTTGTACTGTGGGTAAATCTCTAGTCGCTTGCGAATGTTTGTCTTTGGCTTATCCCAGGCAACTGCCACATAGTCCGGCTTCAATTTTTTCATGAGCTCAAGACTCAGCGCTGCAAAGCCATAGACGCCACCTGTTGGCATCCCGTCGGCAGTCGAAAGATTCGGCATAGCGTAATATCCGCGATAAAAAACTGATTTTCCGTCTATGACAGCAAGGCGTTTCATACCCCTAGTATAACCTAGGATTTACCGCGCGTTGACTTCGGATTATAACCGAAAGAAACCGCAAGGTTTCCAATATCCCTTGAGTTACGAAGTTTTCGCTTAGCTATGCTCTCTATTTGCCGGATTCTTTCTCTAGTTAGACCATAGGATTGAGCAATTGAATCAAGTGTTTCGGGTTTTGAACCAGAAAGACCATATCGTCGATGCAACACGTCAGCTTCTCGAGGAGTTAGTTGATCGAGGATTTGCGTCATTTGATGTGCCGCTGCAAGCTGCTCAAAATGATCTGGAACACTATCTTGTGTGGCATCCACTAATAGGTCGCCGAGTTCTGTATCACCGTCCGTACTTATACGTTTATTCAATGAGATGGCATCTCTTTCTGAACGACGCAACAACTGGACGTGATCAATTGGCTTATCTATTTTCTCAGCAAGCTCCTGATCTGTTGGCTCACGACCGAGCTCTTCGTCGAGTTTATTTTTCAAGCGAATAAAAGCATCTAGCTCTTCCTTGAAGTGGACAGGGAGACGAATTGTACGACCATTTTGTGAAACTGATCGTGAAATTGACTGGCGGATCCACCATGTGGCATATGTCGAAAACTTCCATCCCTTTGTGTAATCAAACTTTTCGACAGCATGGATCATACCACCATTACCTTCTTGTATCGCGTCTAAAAAGCTCATACCTTGATAATTTGATTTTTTTGCGATGTTGACAACGAGTCGAAGGTTACTCGTCACAAATCGATCCATTGCGGCACGTCCAAGTGCGCTCAGTCGCTCAAGTTCTTCGATAGTCGCGGTCTGCTCATCTTCTTTACCAAATTCTTGGCCTTCGAGTAGATGATCAGCATAGAGCCCTGCTTCAATCTCTTTCGCTAATTCCACCTCGTCTTCGGCAGTTAATAATTCATGCCTACCAATCGCACGCAAATAATCCTTCACTGGATCATCGGAAGAAATATGCACGGAATCTAAATGCTCGTCTTCAAGGTCAACGGGCGTCGGTTCAGATCTGGCTTCACTCATATTTCTATTTTCCTCACCTTCCTAAAAAGAGCAAGCACAAGTGTTTAGGTGAGTTCGAGTCGCGTATACACTTCTTTAATAAATGGCTGCAGTTCTAGTGCGTTATCAATCACGATATCGCTCATTTCTTTAATGTCGCGTAGGTTAAAGTCGGCATCATGCGGACCTGCGTACCATTCTTTTTGTTCGTTTTCACGAAATCCTTCGAGAGTGAGTTCTGTTTCTGCATCTCTTGCGCGTGATTTCATGCGCTCATAGCGAATTTCAATCGGTGCATCAATAAATAGCAAGAGTCCGCCCGCTTCTTTAATTGTCTTCGCTTCTCCTAGTGAACGAACACCAGTGATGACAAGTGGATGCGGTTTTTCAAGCGCCAATAAAGCAAATGCACCAGCACCGTTACTGTGACGATGCTGGTGTGCTACTTCGTAGAGAACAGGTCGTTCAATAGATCCTCGTTCTTTCATGGCGACTTCACGGACGATATCACCGAGTGAGACGTGTGTGTAGCCAAAATCACTTGCGAGATGGTCGGCAACCGTATCCTTACCTGTCGCAAGGGTTCCGGCGATGCCGATAAGCGGATACTTAGCCGAGGTACTCATACAGTTTCTTGGCGTCTTTGTGCTTGCGTAGTTTCGCCAGTGCTTTCGCTTCAATTTGTCGGATACGTTCTCGTGTGACAGAGAACTCCTGTCCGACTTCTTCGAGCGTGTGATTTTTGCCGTCTTCGAGTCCGAAACGCATTTTCACAATTTTTTGTTCGCGTTCAGTCAGTGAATTGAGGATATCCTGAACTTGCTCTTTGAGAAGTTGCCCTGCTGCTGCATCTTCTGGGCTCGCAGCGTCTTCATCTTCAATGAAATCACCGAGGACAGAGTCTTCGTCTTCACCATCGCGTCCAACACCTGCGTCGAGTGAGTGAATATCCTGTTTGATCTTCATGACATATTCAACCTTGTCTGGCTCCATCTCGAGTTCTTTTGCTAACTCTTCGACGGTTGGCTCACGGTTGAGCTCCTGAGTCATGCGACGTTGCGTACGAAGCAATTTATTGATTGTCTCTACCATGTGAACAGGAATACGAATGGTACGTGCTTGATCAGCAATGGCTCGAGTGATTGCTTGGCGAATCCACCATGTAGCATATGTCGAAAATTTGAATCCTTTGTCCGGGTCGAATTTTTCAACGGCACGGAGAAGTCCAGTGTTGCCCTCTTGGATAAGGTCAAGGAAGTCGAGACCACGGCCTGAGTAACGCTTTGCGATCGAGACAACGAGTCGCATGTTTGCTTCAGCCATCTTGTCTTTTGCTCGTTTGTCACCAGCAACAACTTTTTGTGCCAGTTCGAGCTCTTCTTCAGCGTTCAAAAGCGGTATTTTACCAATTTCGCGCAAGTACAAACGAACAGAGTCGTCAGATACATCGTCAAAATATGTTCCGACGGACGTATCTTCTTGCCACTCTTCTTCGGCTTCTAACTCTTCTTCAACCGGTTCCTCTGCGTCACCGAGGACTGGCGGCAGTGTGTCATCGGTCGTGAGGTCAACATCAACTAAATCGTCTGTTTCATCATCTTTTATTGGATCGGTTGGCATGGACTTCCTCCTTAATTAATTCATTTAACTGGGACCGTAATCGCTCGACTTCGCTCTCATTATGATTCGCTTCTGCGTCACGCAAGGCTGTCGTTAAATCTTGCTTGGTTTGTTTTCTTTTTTGCTCTTTTGTCTGCCGAACGAGACTGACCGCTTCAAAGAGTCGGTCTTGACCATCGAGGCCCACGTAGCGCGTTTCGGCTTTGAATAATACTATTTTGACATAGGTTTCAATATCTTTCAACTCTTCGGGCACGTTCTCAGTAATTCCGGCAGGGTGATCCAACAGATACTGGAAGAGTCGTTGTCGCTCTTCGCCTTCGAACTCTACGGCCGTCAGTTTTTTAGCTGAATCATGAACGGCGACATCAAGTGACATAAGTGCGAGTAAATAGTCCTGATATGCATACCGGTCTTTTGTCGAGTTTTGCGCTGCTTTGACTTGTTTTAAGTGTGGTTCATCGGGTTGTTCAAATTGTGACAGACGGCCATTAAGCGCATCGAGACTTGTGCCAGTTTTTTGTACAAGTACCTGCAAGTAATGTTCTTTTTCAACCGGATCGTTAATCCGCATGAGGATATTCATTGCCTGCGTAGTTAGCTGCCGTTTGCCAGCTGCAGTAGTGAGATCAACCCGTCCCGCATACTGATCAATCAGCCATTCGAGTGCCGGGCGAGATTTTTGAATTGCTTCTTCCCATAACTTTGGATCTTGTTTGATCAGCTCATCCGGATCTTTTGCACCCTCTCCCAGCGTAACAATACTGAGTTCTACCCCAACCGTTTGTGCAATAGGAATCGCTCGTTCCGTTGCAGCGATACCGGCCTTGTCACCATCAAAGGCAAGCCGGACATTCGGCGTGAGACGGCTCAAAGCTTTGAGATGATATTCTGTCAGCGCCGTACCAGCAGTCGCCACGACATGCCGCACCCCAACTTGGTGCGAACTGACAACGTCCATATTTCCTTCGACTACCACGGCAAAATCATTGATGCGAATCGCTTCTTTGGCGAGATGTAGCCCGAACACATGCCGACCTTTGTCGTACACTAGCGTCTGTGGCGTATTGATATATTTCGGCCCGTTAGCATCCTTTTCAATCAGTCGTGCAGTAAAGCCGATTGTTTGTCCTGAAGCATCCGCGAGGCCGACCGTCATGCGATTCCTAAACATGTCTGTACCGCGCGAACCAATCAGCCCAGCGTCGCGTAACTCAGCTTCTGTATATCCTTTGCCTGTCATGAATTGGATAAGCGCCCGACCGCCATCTGGCGCATAGCCAATCTTGAAATCGAGTACAACTTGTCGATCAAGCCCGCGATCTTTTGAGACGTATTCGACTGCACGCTGACTCGCAAATAATTGTCGCTGGTAAAAGGTAGCTGCGACGTCCAATGCTTTAAGAAGTCGTTGTTTCTTGCGAGAGAGGTCCTGGCTACCCTTTGACTCGTACAGACTCATATCGACACCGGCTTTACGTGCCAGTAGTTCGAGTGCTGCTCGAAAATCAAGTCCCTCGACTTCCATGACAAAACTAAAGACATCACCACCTTTATTTGACGAAAAATCATGCCAAATTTGTTTATCAGGACTCACGAAAAAGCTCGGAGATTTTTCGCCACTAAACGGACTTAGTCCTTTCCAAGACCTCCCTGCCCGCTTGAGTGCAACGTATTCCCCAATGACATCCTCGATATTGAGACGAGACCGTACTTCTTCTTTGGCATCCATATATCTTTATTCTATCACCTCTGTTTGCCGCGCCTCGTGCCCATATCTCGGAGGGCACTTCAATGATCGGCATCTCACGTCGTCTCTACGCGGAGCTTAGCACCGCAGATGCAGAGCTAAGCTTATTTATGAGGTGATTTCGTGGGATCAAATTTTAAGCTGAGCGAATTGATACAGTACCGTTCTTTCGTCGGGTTATTAAAATAAATCCCGTCATCAAAGACATGTCCGAGATGTGATCCACAATGACTACAGGTGACTTCCGTGCGCGCCATACCGTGAGAGTCATCTCGCGTCATTTCAACTGCGCCTGGTTTGGCATCATAAAAGCTTGGCCAACCGCACTTGGCGTCAAACTTCGTGTCACTTTCAAACAGTGCTTGTCCACACGCCCCACAGACATATGTACCAGCATCAAAATTGAACTCATACTCTCCCGAATATGGTGCTTCGGTACCTTTTTGCCTTAAAACACGATAGGCATCTGGAGAAAGTTCTTTTTTCCACTCAGCATCCGTTTTCTTCATACTCATAGTTTACTCCTTTATCAGTTACGATTTCGCTCTTCTTATGCTTAAATAATGGCAATGGATCCAACGTTTCAAGGCCGTACGCCACAAGTCCCCTATCGCCGCCCAGGCGGTCGATTCAACCTGTCGCGTCGCGCCTTGCTCATGATTGGTGGAGGGTTGGCAATTCTTATCGTTGGCTTTTTATTACTTGCAGCAAGTGGTGACAAATCCGGAGCTCTGCAGCAAAGACTTTCCGCTCGGCTAGCGACATTTAGTGGCATTGTCGCCGAAGGTACGAACCAAATTCAGAGCCCAGATCTTCGTGAATTCAACAGCCGGCTTTCTATCCAGTTACTGAGCGACACGGCAAGTATAAATACTGCACTTGCGACAGCTGGTATGAAATCGATTTCTAAGGATATTACCGCGGACGAAGCGGATAAGGCGAGCTTTGATAATCTCAAGACAGCCGCACTCAATAGCCGCTTCGATGATGCGTACCGTACACTCGTTGCACAAAAACTTGACTCAACGATGGCCTTAATGCAAGAGCTCTACAATGAAACCCGATCAAAATCACTCAAGGCTTCAATTGACGCATCCTATGCAAACCTCAAACAACTTGAGAATCAGTTAGCTGCTAGCACCAGCTCGTAACTGTGGCGTATAAGGTCTTTTAGTTCATCTTCAGGAACCTGACCAGTGCAAAGAACTGTGTTCCAATGTTTTTTATTGAGATGATGGCCAGGAAGAATCGTCTCATATTTTTCTCGCAAGACTTCTGCAAGATTGGGGTCACACTTGAGGCTCAACTTTACCGGCTTGCTGTTTTCGGCAATAATGGCAAACATCTTCCCTTCACCCGTTTCTTTATGTCCGATTTTATAGACAGCCGCTTCTTCCCCAAAGGGATAGTCTAACCATACATTCGGATATGCGAGAAGCCACTCTTCAATCGTGCTGAAAGGTACCATGGCTATTGCCTTACTTTCGTGAGATAAAACTGCAATTCTTCAATACTTCCCCGTATGTCATTGAGAGCACGGTGAGTATCAGGTTTAGTGAATCGCTCTCCCCGTAACTTCCCTTCAAAGACAACCTTCCAAGCACTCACGTCGAGCATTCGATAGTGCAAACGACCATCAAGCGCTGGCCAATGCTTCACAATAAACCGTCGATCCATGTGAATAGAATTGCCAGCCAATAAAACCTTATCTTCAGGAGCAAAGTGCTCATCAATAAATTTTAATAACTGCTGTTCGGCTTGCTCCTGGCTCGTCTTACTTGCTTTAACTTTATCGGTGAGACCACTTGCACCGTGCTGCGTCACACACCACGGATCCATATTATCGAGTACATCATCGGCGTGATGAATCACCGTTTCCCAAGAGCCGAGCTCTTCAAAGTTCCAGTTCGTTGCAATGACAGCAACCTCGAGAATGACATCCTTGTTTGCATCAAGGCCGGTCATCTCGAGGTCCATCCAAAGTAATTTCGCGCGTTTGCTCATGCGCTCTATTTTATCACCTCTGGTGAGTTTATGCTTCGCGAGCTGTTTTGAGAGCTCCTGCGTACCAGACGAGGCTATCAAGCGTCGACTGGAGTGTTGCCTCAGGTCCGTAAGGATTAGCTGCTAATTCTTCGCTCAGCTTACCTTCGTCATCGATGATACCGCCCATGGCAATCATGCCAGAGATGGCGGTGTATTTAGGTACTGTGATAGCGCCAAGCTCCGCAACAATGAGACGGATGTGATCAACTGAACGAGTTGCACCGTTACCACCATGCCCGACAATCGCGACAGGCTTACGGTCAATTTGGTAATCAAGCGTATCGAGTGCATTCTTTAAGACTGCTGGGACCGAACGATTATACTCAGGTGTTACGATGACGTATCCGTCAGCTTCACTCACTTTTTCAAGCCATTTCTGAACAACTGGTTCTAGTTGGCGCTCAGGATTATATTTTGGTGAAACTGCTTCGTTGAAAAATGGCAACTCATAGTCTTGCAGATCTACGAGTTCAAACTCGGCACCTTCTACTGAAGATGACTTTTTTTCGACCCATTTTGCAACCTTATCTGTTGATCGGCCTTCACGGGTGCTGCTGACGATAATTTGAATTTTCATATGTCCTCCTACGGTATGTGATATACTTTGTATAGTAATTAGTGTAACGTAGTCACTATACAAAGTAAAGCGTTTAGCCAATATTATGAATACTTCACCTACACTCGAAACTCGAACCGGTTGCATTGCCGGGGCCATGGAAATCATTGGTCAAAAATGGACCGCGCTCATACTGCGCGATCTTGCTTCTGATGAATGCCGTTTTGCCGAACTTGAGCGCTCCATATCTGGCCTTAACCCACGCACTTTGAGTAAACGTCTCGAGGACTTAGCTGAACACGGCATCGTCGAGCGTTGTCCGAGTTCTACCTCTTACCGCCTTACCCAAAAAGGTCGTGATCTCGTCCCTGTTCTTGAGGCTATGAGTGCCTGGGGCAATAAATATTCATAGCTATTAAATGAGCGGACGAAAGATTTTCTCTTTACGCCCGCTCATCGTCCTGCAGTGGTGATTGTATGCGGCGAATATGCTTTTTTCTCAATTCACCATACACGACACTTCCACGTGCTGTGGTAGCCTGTACAATTTGTCGTGGTGGTGTGATAAACAGTAAGTAACGGAGCGGTTCGTATACCACTGCGTCACTCGCTGCGGTATATACAACCTTGCTCATCCCCTCACTGTGCGGAGTAATAGTCAATATTGATGAACGCACTTCCCAGCTCGTTGTTGCTTGGTGCGTTCTCGACGCATAAATTCGATTCATTTTGCGCATCAAATGTGCAACTTGTTTATGCGTCAGCAGTGCAATTATCCCAACATTCACCTTACCTCCTAGGTAGGCCTCGCCATAGACGATATCCCCATCACACGCTATGGAGAATATATAGTCAAGACTTACGCATGTAAACGTTCGATTGCTATAGCGAACGCTGCCTCTTTGAACGATGTATTGTCGCTTGTTGCGCGCGCAATCGTTGCGGAAATCGCGGCGGAGAGAATAGCATCAAGCTGTTGATTCACCACCACCTCATTCCAATGTTCATCTGCTTTATTTTGCTTCCATTCAAGGTAGCTGACGATAACTCCACCTGCGTTTGCAACGACATCTGGCAGAACGGCAACATTTTGCTCAACAAGGTTCTCAAATGCTTTGTCATCGATTGGACCATTTGCTAGTTCAACGATGATATTCGTTTTCACCAGCTCAACATTATTATGGCGAATAACATCTTCTAGTGCCGCCAACACAACAACATCTACCCCGAGCGCCCATACTGCGTCTCGATCCAGCTCACCTGTCGCACTCGTTGCGAGCTGTTCGATCGTCTCGCGAGAGAATTCTTTATCAGCAAAATTGAGTTGTTCATTATTGTCTACAAAATCTTTGATAGCGAGCGTCTTTTTCGAGTTTGAAACCGCGACGATACGAACACCAAGCTCTTCTTGTGCTAATTTGGCGAAATAAAAGCCGACATTGCCAATTCCCTGTACCGCAACAGTTAATCCTTTTGGATCTTTCCCGATTGATTTGAGGTATTCACGGAGCGCGATGACGCCCCCACGACCAGTTGCTGCCGTGCGACCCTCACTTCCCCCATTTTTCATAGTTTTGCCAGTAAAGCTGGCTTTACTGCTATCACCGGTTTGTTTTTCAAACTCATCAACCATCCAATCCATGATGGTGCCGTCAGTGTTCATATCAGGAGCTGGAACATCTTTATCGGGGCCAATATGATGAGCAAGCGCTCGTACATATCCACGAGCTACTGCTTCGGTCGTAGCAGGATCTTGTCCGCGTGGGTCAAAGACGACTCCTCCTTTACCACCACCAAGTGGAATATCAACTGCAGCACATTTGATGCTCATGAGCAGCGCAAGCGCTTTGACTTCGTCCTCATCAACGTGACTTGCAAATCGGATGCCTCCCTTGTAGGGTCCGCGCTTATTACTGTGTTGTATCCGGTAGGCTGGATACACTTCGCCACCAACACTGATTTCAAAACGATGCTCGGCATCATTTGTGAGCAAGTTTTGTATGTCAGACGTTCCAAGACCAAGCCGTGATGCGACTCGTGTGACCATTTTTTGCGCACTTTTGTACATACCCTACCTCCGTTATGTGGCTGGCTAGCCCTTTTTCTTATCAATGCGGTCGAACTTCAGATAATGAACAATTAAATAGATCACGAACGCTGTCGCGATAAGGGTAATAAGCGAAGAAACAAATGGTCCCCATTTAAAATCCGCTACACGATCGCCAAGCTTAAACACCCAGTGAGCGGTCGCTAAGCTATCCTGAGAGCCGACAATGAACTGAACAATTGGAGTAATAAAACCCTCGACAAGCTTGCGCACCGTATCACCCGCGGCAGTACCAATCGCAAGCCCGACAGCCAGCCCAACAACACCTTGCTCACGAATAAAATTAACAAAACCAATACTCTGTCCTTTCGCTATGATGGTAGTTTTGGCTTTCGCTGCCTCTACCTTCGCTTTGGCGGCTTCGGCTTTAGCAAGTGCAGCCGCAGCACGAGTTTCTTCTGCAAGTCTGCTTGTTGATTTACGAGTTTGTTTTTCTTGATTGGATGTGGCCATATAATTCCTTTTCGTCGTTACGATGCAGTATATTCCGATGATTTTTAGTTGGCAAGCTGGCTACAGCTGGTCTGGAGCGGCAATATTGAGCAGTGCGAGTCCAGTCTGCAGCGTCTTTGCGTATCGCTCGACGAGTATCAGTCGAGTTGACTCCCTCGGATCATCGATGATCCGAGAACTTTCATAAAATCTATTAAAACTTTGGGCGAGTTCATATAGATAGGTGCATACGTGGTGTGGCATAAGTTCGCTGACCGCCCTTGCGACAACTTCTTGATATTCACTTAGTTTTACCAGCAGAGCCCGCTCATTTTGATCAAAGTGAACGTCGTCGTGAGGTGCTGGCGTTGCCTGACTTTTACTCAGTATCGATACTGCACGGGCATGGGCATACTGGAGGTAAGGCCCGCTATTACCGTGGAGACTGACGGATTCGTTTGGGTCATAGACGATGTCACCGCCCATACGAGAACGGAGAAATGCATATTTTACGGCTCCAAGACTGACGCGCTCATCGTCAGAACCATTCGCCAACTTATTGGCATCACGAGCGACATCGAGCACATCGACGGCACGTAAGATATTGCCCTTACGAGAACTCATTTTGACACCGCCAGCCATCTTGACGACGCCGTGAGTAAGATGTATCGAAGACCCGGCAAGCTCAGGCGCGAACTGTTCGATCGCTTTGAGAACCACTTGCATGTATTGTTCCTGCTCGCTGGCGGTGATGACAATAGACCTGTCAAATTTATACTCATCATATTTCGTGAACAACAGTCCCACGTCTTTTGTTTCATATGTCGGCAGCCCCTCCCCGTTGATGAACACGCGAGTATGGAGTCCGAATGCTTCACCGGCAAAAACAACCGCGCCATTACTCTCAGAAAATACCTCTCCGATCTGGGCACGGACTTCTTTGAGACCACGGTCTGACACTTCGCTCTCAGGGTAATACTTCTCGAACTCTACTCCAATCCGAGCATAGAATTCATCGAAATAGTCATAGCTCCATTTGCGAGTTGTCCAATAAATTTGTGCAAGTGCAGACTCATAATCATTGTCACTATGAATCTTGTATACTTCTTTGTTCAGAGCAATAATTTCGGGTTTGGCGTCAAGGTTATCTTCATAAGCAGCGGTGCCTTCGACGTACCGATCTCGTAGCCAGTTGGCCCGTTCGAGTTCAGCAATTTCGTTTAATTTTTCTGGGTATTCCCCGCCAAGTGTTTCGAGAATAGCCCACATCGTCTTGCCGACATGCAGTCCAACATCTCCGCCGAAATTCACACGGTGCACGTCCCCGCCTGCGGTAGCCACGAGATTCGAAATTGCATCACCCATAATACTGGTATAGAGATGCCCAGCATGCAGTACTTTAAACGGATTTGGGTCCGAATATTCCGTGACAACTATCTGATGACGATACGTTTGCGGTGCCTCAAGCGACCACAGCTTGAGCAGTGCTTGGTCCTGAAGGCGCACATTAATAAAACCTGGTCCGGCGACACTGACTTCGAGCACTTCATCGAGTTCACGCAGAGAAGCGGCAAGCTTTTCAGCAACGTCGCGTGGTTTTTTACCGACCTGTCCGGCAACTTTCAGGGCAATGTTGGTCGCAAAGTCACCATACTGCGGTTCAGGGCGGGTCAAAACGACGTCAGTTTCAAATTCGAATTCATGTCTGACAGCTTCTTGGATGTGTGTGGCTAATTCATGCATCATTTGTCACTAGTATAACAGAGGTACTATTTCGCAGCTTTGATAAGGCCGACGAACAGCGGATGCGCGCGCATCGGACGTGAGCGAAACTCTGGGTGAGCTTGTGTAGCAAGAAAGTATGGATGATCACGAGCTTCGATGAATTCGACAAGCTTGCCACCCGGTGATGTCCCGCTAATCATCAAACCACCGGCTTCAATGTTCTTTTTGTAGGCTTGGTTCACTTCATAGCGGTGACGATGACGCTCTGTGATTTTCGTATCACTATAGGCGTCAGCAGTCTTTGATCCTTTGACAAGGCATGCTGGATAATCACCGAGACGCAATGTCCCGCCCGTTGATTCTTTTCCGGCTTGCCCTTCCATGATGTAGACAACGTTTTCTTTTGTCTTCGGGTCGAGCTCAGTACTATTTGCCTTCTTTAGCCCACTCTTGCGCGCTGCAGCAATGACCGCAACTTGCAGCCCGAGGCAGAGACCGAGGTATGGCTTTTTATGATCGAGGGCATATGTCGCTGCAGCGATTTTTCCTTCAACTCCACGTTGTCCGAAACCGCCAGGAACCAGTAGAGCGTCGACACTTTCATAATCTTTTTCCGTTGCCTTTTCAGCATTCAACCATTTGATTTTGAGACCGACATGCTCGTGCCATGCTGCTGATTTGAGCGCTTCGACGACGGATATATAGGTGTCTTCGTTGTCCATATATTTGGCAACTAATCCTACCGTCACTGTTTTAGTCGGCGTTCCCATGACTTGATCAATTATTCGCTGCCAGCTCTTTAAATCAGGTTTTTTCTTAAAGCCAGAAAATTTCGTAAGCATCTTGTGCAGCCCGCTCTCGGCAACAATCAGCGGAATTCGATAGACCGTATCAGCATTTGGCATAAGGAGGACATTTTCTTCCGGTACACCGCCGAAGAGACTGATTTTCTTTGCAATGCTTGCTGGTGCTGGCTCCTCCGTACGCACGACAACGCTATCCGGTACAATACCGAATCCACGCAGATCATTGAGCGCATTCTGAGCAGGCTTACTTTTGAATTCCTTCGACGTGGAGATAAATGGCACATATACGACGTGTACGAATAGACAATTATCGCGACCCACTTTTTGGGCAAATTCACGTATCGCCTCCACAAAACTGAGCCCTTCATAGTCCCCTATCGTCCCCCCGATTTCCACGATGTGCACGTCGCTATCCTGCGACGCTTCGTGAATGGCACGCTGGATTGCTTGCGTCAGGTGAGGAACGAGCTGAACAGTTTTGCCACCAAATTTTCCAGCGCGTTCATCTGCAATAAGTTCGGATAAAAGTCGACCAGAAAGTGTCGCATTCTTTTGCGTCAGTTCAATATCGAGAAATCGCTCGTAATGCCCGAGATCCAGATCAGTTTCGGCTCCGTCTTTGGTAACAAAACATTCACCATGTTCGGCAGGATTTAAAAGGCCCGCATCAACATTGAGATAAGGGTCACATTTCTGAATCGAAATTTTAGCGCCTTTTGCTTTGAGGACAGCACCGATGCTCGCGGCCGTGATACCCTTGCCTACTCCGGAGAGTACGCCACCAGTCACAAATATGTACTTTGGTGGGGGTAACTTCATGTTTGTTGATTGTAGCAAAGAAACGGCATTATAGTAAGCCCGACAGTTATAAACGTTATATTGGTATACTATGAGAGTCTCTGCGCGTGGAGGGGTCGCCTAGTGGTCTATGGCGCCGCCTTGGAAAGGCGGTTTGGAAGCAATTCCATCGAGGGTTCGAATCCCTCTCCCTCCGCCAAATAATGCCTTGATTTGATCAAGGCATTATTTTTTTGGCGAAACCTGGTACTTTTAGTAAAATTCTGTTGTAATTTGACGATTTAGCTTGCCCTTTGCGACTACTGGCTCCTATACTATGTAACAGAGTATTTCATGGCAAAACACGAATCAAAAAAAGCACCCCCAGTGACGCTCCCCGTCATCGAACTCAAAGGCCTTACTAAGCATTATGGGCATGACGATGTCACCACAACCGCCCTCAATGGCGTTGATTTGACGATCGAAAAGGGTGAGTTTGTGGCCATTATGGGTCCGAGTGGTTGTGGCAAAACCACACTTCTCAATATTTTAGGACTTCTCGACACTTCGAGCGAAGGTGATTACGCCCTCGATGGACGACAAGTCGCCGATCTCGGCCACAAAACGCAGTCCCGGATCCGTTCCGAGCAAATTGGTTTTATTTTTCAAAACTTCAACCTCATCTCACGCATGAACATCATCGACAATGTCGCCCTTCCCCTCACGTATCGACGACGGTGGCGTCACAAAAATCTCGCGGCTGCGAGCAAGATCCTCAAAACGCTCGAGCTACAGGAGCGAGAATACTACTTGCCGCACCAACTCTCTGGCGGACAGTTGCAGCGCGTTGCTATCGCTCGCGCCCTCGTCAATGAACCGTCGATCATCCTTGCGGACGAACCAACTGGCAATCTCGACAGCAAATCAAGCGATCTCATCATGAATGAGCTCCGTGACATTCACCTTAGAGGTAATACGATCGTTATGGTCACTCACAACCCTGACCTGACCGTGTATGCAACCCGCATCATTCATATGAAAGACGGTCGCATCGCAACTGATAGCAATAAACTGAAAGCAAAACGTCGTACCGGCAAGAAAAAGGCATTGAGCGCCAACCTGTCAAAAGCGGTGACGAAGGCAAAAGAGGCACTTACATGATTCCCACCTATCTCCGTATCGCCAGGCAGTCACTTGAAGCAAACCGCGTGCGAACAGCCCTGACCGTTCTCGGTATCCTCATTGGCGTTGCAGCGATTGCGCTCGTTCTCTCACTTGGCGAAGGCGCCCGCAATACTGTCAGGTCACAAGTTGGAAAACTCGATGGGAACATCATCGTCGTCAAACCTGGACAAAATGGTTCACGTAATTTAAGCGCCTACAACCCGTACAATACCGCCATTACCTCTACCTTAACCGAGCAAGATTATCGAACTGCAGCCACCTCACCAAATGTGAGTGTGGCAGCTCCATTGATGTTCATTAGCGGAAGCGTCAAGTATGAAAATGTCGCACGCTCTGGCACCTCCATCATCGCAACGAATGAGCACCTCGACGATATTTTGCAGCTCACGATCAAATCCGGAGAATTTATAGATTCATCAATCACGCGCGATACAGTCGTCGTCGGCCAGCAGCTCGCACTTGACCTTTTTGGTACCGACCAAGCCATGGGTCAATCTATTATCGTCAAAGGACGCCCGCATACTGTCGTGGGTGTCGTCAAAAACCTTCGACAATCAATTAACATTACTGGCGTTGATCTTGATCGTGCCGTTTACACTAGCCTCGATAATGGAAAAAGTTTCAATCAAGGCATTGCCCAGATCCAGCAGCTCATCGTTAAGGATAAATCCACGGAACACATTCCAGCCTTAGCAGATACCTTACATGCTTCGATTCTGACCAATCACAAAGGAGAGGAAGACTTCACTGTTCTCGCGGGTAATGACATTGTCGCTAGCACTGATGAATTATTTAAAAATGTCGCGCTTATTACGACGATCGTCGCTGCTATCTCAATCATTGTCGGAGGAATTGGCATCATGAACATCATGCTTGCCTCCGTCTCAGAACGTACCCGTGAGATTGGCATCCGAAAGGCAGTCGGTGCAACCGACGGGCACATTATCGGTCAATTCTTAATTGAAGCACTTGCCATGAGTTTTGCGGGAGGTGTTATTGGTCTCATTGTTGCCTATGGAGTTGGTTACCTCATCAGCATGCAACTGTTCTTTGCACCTGCTCTCACCTGGCAAATCGTCGTTGGCTCACTTGCTATTGCGCTCATCACCGGTGTCGCTTTTGGCCTCTACCCTGCCATCAAAGCAGCCCGCAAGGATCCGATCGACGCACTCCGTCAATACGACTAAGATGGTTCCCGTGTTCATGCAACTAAAAATACTCTCGAGAAAAGCCCGAGAGTATTTTTTATAAAAAACAATTTAGACGAGTTCTATTTTGAGCTTCTCAACGAGCACAACTTTTGTTGGATCGACTTGATTGAGAAGCGCGAGGTAGATAGTCACAAAATCAGCCATCAAACTTCCCCATAGCATCTGTTTGATAATACTTTCGCCTTGCAGCTCAATATCAACAGATGCTGGCCGCTGGCCGCTCAACAGACGATCAGATATCTCAAATCGTTTTTGTATCTGAGCGTGGTCAAATGATGAACGGAGGTCAATCACAGCATAAGGTTTTTCGACTGGGTGTGACGACCAGCCGATAAATTCATTATGGTTAAATTCTGGCAATTCGTTCCACCAGGCAATGTTTTTGGCATTCTCGTTGAAACTAATTTTCCATTTATACGCGACGGCACGAAATTGTGACGAAGCATACATAACTGGCGATTTTCCAGCACATTTCCATGCGAGTTGTTTTGCCATATTTTGCTCGGCAGGTACAGACGGGAGCCATGCAGTCGCTTGCTCCTGAAGCCATTCTGCACTCGAGATAAATTCATCGAGCTTATCCTGTCCGACAACACCAAACGCATGCAGAAGTCGAAGCATTGCGTTGGCATTTGCGAGTACTCCCATGCGTGGCTGGAAATCGTCAGGCAAACTCACTGACGGATAACCATGTTCTTCGGCGAGCGCCAATAGCTTTCCGCCACTCGCAACAATAGCAACCTGAGCACCGGCTGCATGTGCCTCATGCGCGGCGGCAATTGTTTCTTCGGTATTACCCGAATAGCTGTCAGCAATCACCAGTGTTTGAGTGCCGACATAGGCTGGTAGGTTGTATGTTTTGATGATTTCAAATGGCACACTGAGGTTGAGCCAATCTTTGAGTAGTCCTGCGCCGAGCGCTGAGCCCCCCATGCCTGCTACAACAACTTGCGTAATCACACCTGTTTGCTGAGGCGGTCTTGCGATCTCTAACTGAAACTGTACTTGCTCCCATTCTTTGGCTGCAACACCAAGTGCATCGAACGGGTCACGTTGTTTGATAATATTAGCGTCATCTAGTAACTCCATGGTCGGCCTCCTCTTCACAAAATCTGTCTCTTTATGATACAGTACATTTAAGTATAAGCATAAACTGTATAAGAGGTGGGCATGGATACAAATAATGGCGGGCAGATGCCGGCGACCGATGATCAAGAATTAGCAAAAGTTCTTGCTGGGATGAATCAACAAGCAGCTGCGGCTGCTCCAATTGATCCAGCAAGTGACGGACTTCAGTATGAAGAATCAGGGCTTCCTCCCGTGCCCGGAATTGAAGAAACTTCAGTTGCTGAAGCCACTTCTATAGAGCAGCCTGTCGAAGGTGCTCCGACGCAGCCTGAAGCGACACCAGAGTCTGCCGAACCTATTTTTACTGAGCACTCCCAGCCTGAACCGCCGTCAGTGCCTGTTGCAGAACCTGCTACTGTCTCAGCCAACCCAGAACTTGACTCACTCAAGAAGGACGCGCTCGATCAACTTCGCCCGCTTGTTGATCGCCTTGAACTTCCTGCGCAGGAGAAATTCGATACACTCCTCCTCATCATCCGCTCTACCGATGATCAGAGTCTTCTTGCCGCTGCAAATGAAGCTGCAAAACTTATCGAAGACGAAACAAAACGTGCCGAAGCATTGCTCGACATCATCAAAGAAATTGATTTCTTTACCCATCAGTCTGCATAAATAGCACGTGTCTCATAATAAAAAATCCGCGCTTAAGCGCGGATTTTTTATTATGCTACTTTTGTATAATCGTGCCGTCGAGCACCTGCCAGTTGTTTAGCGGTACGCTCTAGCTCTGCGGTCGATTGGTCGCTCAAGCTATCGATCTCGAGTACAGACTGATGAGAGAGCTCGTCATAGAGATCCGTGTGTGACTCTGGGGTTAGCTGGAAATGATTGATGATGCCTACATCCCCATGACGATCGATAACCATTCCAACAGGCTGCTCCGTTGTTTCATGGAGAGCAAACTGTCCCGCTGAAGTACTCAACGTCTCGGCTGGTGTCGTCGCTTGAAATGTAGCGAGATTGCGCTCGATTTGTAATAGGTGCCGTTCACGACGCTGTTGCTCGAAACCGATTGTCACGTCTTTGACCAGGCGAACCACAAATGACCCGATGCTTCGCGAGAAAGTTCGCTTTTTTTCGTCTCGTTCTTTCTCGTGATAAAAGTTCTCATAGTCCTCATGCCGCTGTTCTTCGAGCTGTTGACGCATACGTTGAACCTGGGACTGTGTCATTTGTGCCATATAAATATATTATAGCAAATTTTAACAAATAAATCAAGCATGAGCATTATTCGCTACATGCCGTCCATAATCGCCAAAAAAGTTCTCGCTGCAGTGCAGTGATGCCTGCATTATGAACGACAATCCCTTGCGGCTGATTCGTCTCTCCCAACGAGAGAAATGCCGTTTTATCTGCATAGAGTATCGTATAGCAACTCAGTGCTTCGGTGGAACTGGCGCTCATAATTCGTCGTTCAGCAAGTTCATTTATCGATGTCGCCGTATCTCCGACGCCGATGACGTTCACATATAGCTGATGCCGGATACGCTCGCGGGTAAAATGAGGAAAATTATGATAGAGATATTGACGGATATTTGGCGATGATATTACCTGATATTCCTTCGTATCACTATGTGATAATGTCGAGATAACATCCCTGAGAATAGCTGCGAGGCCCTCGTCACCTTCATACATCGTCGCCAGTGAGCCAAAAATTCCCACACTCTCTTTTTGTTGCAAAAACTGAGCGTAGGGCTCAACTAAATGCTCCGCCCTCTGTAGTTCGGTCTTTTTTTCCTGCAACAATTGTTCGAGTAGCCGTGGATCTTGAGCGACATAGCGCCGGCGCTCACCATAGGCGACATACCCCACAAGTCCAGCCTTGCTCAATTCACCCAAAGATTCATGCACACTGCCACGATTAATCCCTATTCGCTCAGCAATTGCACGAATTGAGGCATCTCCAAGCTCTCTTAATGCTTCATACACCCGTTTGTCACGGCCGGTTAAACCAATAATACTAAAATCAAACATGCTATTTATCTCTTATGTTTGAGATTAAGTGTAAAGGTAGTGGAAAAAGTGTCAATAAAAAATGACCATTATACCTAGTTCTCTCATGTGTATCAACCTATAGTTGCTTGAGCTAATGAAAGGAGATAGTTATGGGCGCACGAATTACATTTAACCGCGGACCAGAAATGACCAGTATGAGCGGGAGAGAACTTACTACTGCTCACCATACCTGGACGCTCGCTGAGATGTTTGATGTCTCAAAACGGGAAGGACATGCCCTGAGCGCAGCCCTAGGCACACTGGGAATAGATCGCGCGAAGATCAGTGAATCAGAGCAATTATTCACAGGCTCAACAAAAGAAATGCTCGCCCGTCAGCGCGCATTCAGCATTAACGTAGGCAAAATAGCCCACGAAGCAGGAAGAGAGGCGCCTGGCAATACCAGCGTCCACTACATAGCCGAAGCACTGTACCGGGTGGCTTCTCAGGATGAATCGTTTCTCGATCCAACGACAGATAGTCCACTCTCATTTAACCGAGCTATCGGTGCGCTCGCCCTTCCTTTTGCCGACATGGTGTACGATGAAGCAGTCTATACGTACTTTGATACAAATCCCTTAGCATTACGAATCTCGAAACCCATCACTACCGAACATGCAGCCTAATGGCACATTATAAAAACGAGCCCATATGGGCTCGTTTTTATAATGTAGGGTTTATTAGTAACCCATACCGCCTGGCATGCCACCACCGGCTGCTGGTGATTCAGGTTCTGGCACGTCTACAACCAATGCACCCATGGTCATAGCGGTTGCAGCGATAGAAACGGCGTTTTGAATTGCTTGCTTCGTTACCGCCGCAGGATCGACGACACCTTTTGCCTTAAGGTCAACAAGTTTTTCAGGATGATTGACGTCGACTCCCTGTCCCGGCTTTGCCGTCTGAACTTGAGCAAGCAGTGCTTCTGCATTCAAGCCAGCGTTCAGCATCAGCTGACGGAATGGCTGCATCAAAGCAGTTTTGAGGATGTTTTGTCCCGCCGTATGTGAGTCGGCACCAGTAGCCGTGAGGCCTGCTGCAAGGTTCACAAGCGTCACGCCACCACCAGAGACAATACCCTCTGCAAGAGCGGCTTTCGTCGCTGCAACGGCGTCATCGACGCGGAACTTCTTCTCTTCAATCTCTGTTTCGGTTGCACCACCGACCTTGATAACAGCAACTTTACCACTGAGGGCGGCTGCTCGTTTGTCATAATTTTCTTTGTCGTATTCGCTGGTAGCGGCTTCTGATTGCGCCCGAACTTGTTTGATGCGAGCATCAATCTCAACTTGCTTCCCCGCACCTTCGACGATGGTTGTGTCGTCTTTAGTGACGATAACTTTGCGCGCCGTACCGATGACATCAAGATCAACATTTTCAAACGTCATACCTTGCTCTTCGGAAATAACCGTTGCGCCGGTTAAGACAGCAATGTCTTGAAGTACTTCTTTGCGTCGATCGCCGAATGACGGTGCTTTAACGGCAACGGTGTTGAATACACCTTTGAGTTTATTTAACACAAGGATACCAAGCGCTTCGCCTTCGACTTCATCAGCGATAAGCACGACGTCTTTTTTACCAGCTTGCGCTAGTTTTTCCAGCATTGGTAAGAATTCTTGGACTGAACTGACTTTTTGATCAGTGATGACAACTGCCGGCTTGTTATACACCGCTTCAAGTCGTGAAGTGTCGGTCACCATGAGCGCAGAAACGTAACCACGGTCAAAGGTGAAGCCTTCGACAACTTCAGCTTCCATCTTGAGGCCTTGCCCTTCTTCGACAGTCACGACACCGTCTTTGCCGACTTTGGCGATAACATCAGCGATCAAGTCGCCAATTTCTTTGTCACCGGCAGAAATCGTTGCAACTTCTGCAACACGACCTTTCTTACCTTCAACTGGTTCAGACATTGCTTCGAGTGCAGAGAGTATCTCTGCTCCAGCCGCTTCCACACCTTTGCGGAGTTCCATTGGGTTATGTCCAGCTGCAATCAGTCGGTTCGCCTCATTCAAGATGTTGTAGGTGAGCACGGTGACCGTTGTTGTACCGTCACCAGCGGTTTTATTCATCTTGCTCGCAGCTTGTTTGATAAGCTCTGCTCCAACCTTGTAGCCAAGCGTCTCTTCGTCTTTGTCATCAAGCTCAACGCCTTCAGCAACCGTTACACCATCATGAGTGATCGTTGGTGCGCCATAGCCCTTTTGGATGACAACGTTGCGCCCTTTTGGACCCATTGTTACTTTTACAGCATCATAGAGTGCTTTGGCGCCTCCGAGGACACGGGCACGTGCTTCATCATCATAAAATACTTTTTTCGCCATATATTACCTCCTAGAGCGTCGCGAGGACGTCTTCTTCTTTTACGAGTAAGTATTCGGTATTGTCAACTTTGAGTTCGGTTGTCGAGTACTCTTTGTAAACAATTTTGTCGCCCACTTTTAAGGTCTTCACGTCTGGACCAACTGCTTGCACTGTCGCATACGCTGGTTTTTCCTTCGCATTGCTTGGCAGATAGAGTCCGCTGGCCGTTTTTGATTGCGCCTCTTCTTTGGTAGCGACGACGCGGTCGGCCAATGGTTTGATAGGTGTGCTCATCCTCTTCTCCTTTTCTTTAATCTTAGTCAAATGTAGTTCCATTGTAGCCAAATAATTTAGCACTCGTCAAGCGTGAGTGCTAAATTAGTACACCTTAATTATTGACTTATTTAAATATTTATGGTAATATACATATAGATACCTCATGGTGAGGGATCAGCACCACCCGACTGCTTCTTGAAAGGAGCACCAACATGTCAGCCTTCGACACCGCCATCGCCCAGGCCAGGCAGACCGAGGCCCAGGAGGCTCAGCTCCGCGAGGAGCAGCGACGGCAGACCGAGGCGGCTCGCCAACAGGCTGCCGCCAGGAGTGCCGCACTCGCACAGCAGGACGAGGTCCGTACGCGCGAGCGCAACATCAGCATCTTCATCCAGGGGTTCGAGTCCGCCGTCATCAAGCACGCGACGACCAAGAAGTGGCGCTCCGGTGCTCTCGAGATCGCCGCACGCTACTGCGCGGCGCTCTACAGCACCGACGAGGTCGAGATCCCCAAGATCGACACCTCGATGGCCACCGTCCTCAACGACAAGTTCGCCTGGGGGCTCGTGCTCGCCGGCGATCGCATCCCCGAGGGGACGTTCAACGGTGAGAACGCCGAGTGGTTCGGCGAGCTCTACCAGCGCAAGTGCAACGAGTACGACCGTCAGCACGGCACCCGGAACCAGCCCATCGCGGAGTCGCAGGACGTCGCGACCACGCCGGAGACAGGTCAGCCGATGGCGTCCGTCACGCCGATCACCGGCAAGACGCCGTCCCCGGCCGAGTTGGCGAACGCCATCACGGCCAAGGGCACCAAGGGCGGTCGTCAGCGCAAGACCGGCTAGTCCGGACATCAAGCACATCGGGTGAAGCCCGGGAGTTGAACTCCCGGGCTTTTCCTTATTGTTTACTTTTCGAGTGCAATGCCTTCAAGCTCGCGTGAAATACCCTCTAGCATTAGGTTCACGTCAACAATTTGCGTCTCTATATCTTCTTTTGGTTCTTCATGCCATTGGACATAAAACTTGAGTTTTGGCTCAGTGCCGCTCGGTCGAACAGTGACACGACAGCGTTTGTCTCCCTGTAGCTCAAGTACAACGACGTCGCCACTCATACATTCGATACTTGATTCTTGCATTGTCGCTAACTCTTTACGCATAAGCGTCTTATAATCACTAGCGGCTGACACCTTGAGACCACCAAGCTCTTTAGGAGTATCTGTCCTCAGGCGCTGCATAATTGTTTTCATCTGTTCAAAGCCACTTGCACCGGGACAAACAACCGTATCGAGTCGTTCGAGGTAGAGCCCGTGTATTTTATAGAGTTCGAGTAATTGATCGTAAAGCGTCTTCCCATTCGCCTTCAGCTCAGCAGCATATTCAGCTAGTGGCAATGCACCGACCGCGCCATCCTTGTCGCGGGCATATTCGCCTTTTAAAAGACCGTAGCTCTCTTCCCCACCGATAACGAACCGTTCATTCGTCGTCGCTGTTTTACGAGTCACGAGTTCACCAATGTATTTAAAGCCGATCAACATATTGCTATAACACTGCACACCATAATGAGCAGCGAGTGCATTGAGCATATCTGTAGTGACAATGGTCTTTGCGATGTAGCAATGATCATCAAGCATTCCTTTTTCTTGCTGTTTTTTCAGCGCATAATCGGTAGCTAGTACTGCGGACTGATTGCCCGTCAGATAGACTGGTTCTTCGCCATGACGAACCATGACTCCGATACGATCAGCATCAGGGTCATTTGTAATCGCGATATCCGCCTCTTCAGCCAACATTTGTGCAACCGCTCGATCATTCGCCGCTTTTTCTTCTGGATTTGGCTTGCCATTTTCAATTGTCGGAAAGTGTCCATCTGGAATCATTTGGTCTTCAACCAAGGAAATATCGGTAAATCCAGCTGCCTCGAGCACAGGAAGCGTATTCGTCTGCCCTGCGCCATGAAGCGGTGAGTAGACAATTTTAAGATCTCTCGCTGTTCCTTCTGCCTGATCCGTGACCGCTGCTATATATGCTTCATCAAGCTCTTTACCAATAATGGTGATTGCACCATCGGCAACCGCATGGTCGAAATCTGTCGACTTTATCTCTGTTATCTCAGCAGCAGCCGCCAGCACCCCTTTGTCATGAGGGGCAATGAGCTGTCCGCCATCACTCCAATATGCTTTAAACCCGTTGTCGGCCGATGGATTATGACTGGCACTGACGACAATGCCAACCGCACATCCGAGGTGGCGAACGGCAAAGCTCAGCTCCGGTGTCGCGCGAAACGATTCAAATAGGTAGGTTTTAAAGCCATTTGCGGTCGCAACGCTCGCAACATAGGTGCTGAGCTCAGGCGAGCTCAAACGCGTATCACACGCGATCACGATGCCCTTTGCGGGTGCGTTCTCGTCAGCTTTCTTTGCGTATTCACAAAGTGCCTGGGCTGATTCCCCCATCGTGACACGATTGATGCGATTTGAGCCGATACCCGTAGTCCCACGACGACCACCAGTTCCGAACTCTATCACTTTGAAGAAGGCGTCTTCGAGATCTTGCCATCGCTCTGCGTGGATCATCTCGACGAGTTCGTCTTTGTATTCTGCGTATTTTGGCTCTTCAAGCCATTGTTTTATATTTTGCTGCGCACTTTCAGAAAGATTTTGAGAAAGTTGTGCCGTATCAAGTTCAGGTGTCATTATTTACTCCTCACATTATGTATCACTAGTGTAGCAAACAGCGACAGTATTGACATTTTATTGTATTTATGCTAATATAGAAATAAGTGTTCAGCTAGGACTTCGACAACTCGGGGAGAAAATGGAAGACTACGTGAGTCATCTCCGCCCTGAGGCGGAGGGAAAAACCCATATTGTCATTGCGCAAGTTGGCGGAATCACCACGATCATGCGTGATTACATCAGCGGATACCGTGATTTTATTGACCTCACGATCAAGCATGAGGGAGTAAAGTCTCTACTACGGATTACCTCCGAAAATCGGGATGAGGTCATCGAAGACCCCAGTCGACCCGGCGTGTACCTATTCCATCAAGTATATGGTATCTTCCTCAACGAGGATGCGTATCCCACAGCCCACAAGGTTCGGGTATATGCATTCATACATACCGAGGCGGCGCCGAAAGATTTTCCGATCGGCGAGCTCAAAATGTGGCCATTGCCTGGTTCTAAAAAAGAGCAGGCAGAAACAAACGAAGGAGAACAATGACCAGTGCTGACGGTTACAACGGAGACTTGGCCCAGTCCAGGGTGGCTCTCATCGAGAGTCGCGCGGCTGAGGCCGTCCTCACTCGCACCGAGATCACCTACGAGATCCAGACTTCGTGGGGCGCGAACGTCACCATCGTGGCCGACTGCGCCGGTAGCCGCCTCCTGCAGATGCAGGCGATCGGCATCGACCCCATCACGAACAAGTGGGCCGGTCGTTACCGTGACCCCTCGAACGGCAGGATGAAGATCTTCGGCCCGAACCCCGAGCTGTTCCACTAGCGCGCGAGCACTTCAGCTGAACACGAACCCCCGCGTCCGCCCACAAGGCGACCGGGGGTTTGTTCATTTCTAAAGGTATTAAGAAAGCAATTCGCGGATAACGTCGCCGTCATTCCATGGCAGGCGCTCCCCGTTAACGATACGGAACTGCTCATGGCCCATACCAGTCACGAGAATAGTGTCATCTTTGCGGGCAATAGCAATGGCCTTCGCGATGGCTTCGCGTCGGTCAGCTATTTCTTCTGTTTTTGCCTCACCTTTTCCTTCGACAATCCCATCAATCAGTTGTTGGCGAATTTCTTCAGGGTCTTCGTTGTAGCTTTCTTCATCGGTCACGATGATGCGATCAGCCAAACGAGCTGCAATTTCACCCATTATCGGTCGCTTTCCTTTATCACGATCACCCGTGGCGCCGAAGACAAGGATGACGCGTCGTTTTGACAATTGCTTGGCGGCTTCGAGTAGTTGCTCGAGAGCGTCAGGGGTGTGGGCGTAGTCAACGACAACATCAAACGCCTGTCCGGCTTCGATTCGTTCAAAACGACCCGGGACAGCGTCGAGATTCGCAATACCATTCGCAATGTCATCAAGCTTCAGATGAAAGAGATACCCGCACGCCGCCGCAGCGGTCATATTGTACACATTGAATTTCCCTGGCAGCGCAGTCGCAAGATCAAGCCGCGTCTGATGGTCGATGACAACGCGAGCTTCACTTCCCTTTTTATACAACTTGACCTGAGAAATACGCGCTTCTGCTGCATCTCCCGCCCCATAGGTCATCTTGAGTTCGGTTGCTTCGTATTTGTCGTAAAAATTAAACCACTGGTCATCACGGTTCAGGACGATATAACGTGGCTTCTTCGCGAATAGCAGCCCCTTTGCGGCAGCATATTCTTCCATCGTCTTGTGATAATCGAGATGATCCTGCGTCAGGTTAGTCATGATAGCGCACTCTATAGGCACGCCGTCGAGCTTGTGCTGCACGAGCGAATGGCTCGTAATCTCTAAGATCACGTAGTCGACAAACGCATGTTTCGCGTCTCGAAAGAATTGCTGCATTTGCTCAGTACTTGCGACTGTCGCATTCAAGTCATTGAGACGTCGCTCCCCTGCCACTTCAATAACAGCGGTCGTAAACATAGCCGTCTTTTTGCCAGCAGCTTTGAATATTTCATTGAGATAATTTGCAGTTGTCGTCTTACCGTTCGTCCCGGTGACAGCAATTACCTTGAGGCTACGCGCTGGATAACCGTATTTAGCAGAGAGCGCACGCACGCGCGCTATACGGTAGAGCGACTCAACCTGCTGCGTTGCCGCGGCTGGAAGCGTCTCCCGCACCCCTTTGACTAGTCTACTTTTTAGCGACATTATGCCCTCATGATACAGTGGATGTGATGAGAATTCTAGGAATCGAGAGTAGTTGTGATGAGACTGCTGCGTCTGTCGTCGAAGATGGCCGCCGCTTACTTTCCAATGTTATTCAATCTCAGATAGATATTCACACTGTATATGGCGGTGTCGTTCCAGAGGTCGCGGCCCGCTCACACGTCGAAGTTGCCGTGCCGGTTATCGAAGCAGCGTTAGAGCAAAGTAACTCTACTTGGAACGATATTGATGCCATCGCAGTCACGTACGCACCGGGGCTGATCGGTAGCCTTATGATTGGCTCATTGACTGCCCGAACGCTCGCCCTTCTAAAGAACAAACCACTCATACCTGTTCACCACGTCGAAGGTCATGTGTATGCCAACTTCCTTCTTGAAGAAGCACCGGCTTTTCCCTGTCTTGCCCTAATTGTGAGTGGCGGCCACAGCCAGCTGGTTCTCTTCAAAAATCACGGCGACTATGAGCTCCTCGGCCAAACACAAGACGACGCTGTCGGTGAAGCTTTTGACAAGGTGGCCAAAATCATTGGTCTTCCCTACCCTGGCGGGCCGTCGATTGCTCATGCCGCTAAGAATGGCGATCCGTATGCCTACGAACTTCCAAAAGCTCGGATGCCTCGCCCTTATGATTTTTCTTTTTCTGGCCTTAAGACGGCTGTATTACGCGCAGTACAGCGTCAAGTGGGCGTTGACCATACTTTTCCCTCTCACGAGCTCGCAGCACGCTTAGATGAAGCCACACGCAATGATTTTGCCGCTAGCTTCCAGCGCGTCGCAATAGAAACGTTAGTTGGTAAGACAATGAAAGCATTTGCCGACCACTCCCTTGCCTCAGTTGTCATTGCTGGCGGTGTCGCCGCTAACCAAGAACTGCGACGACAACTACAAGAAGCGCTTCCTATTCCGATAGCCTATGCGCCGATGAATCTCTGCACAGACAATGCAGCGATGATTGCAGCCCTTGGCTATTACATGCACCAGTCACTCCCCCCCACTGACCCGCGCCAGCTTGAAGTCATTCCTTCACTGAGCATGACGAAAACTGCTTGGCATACCTCTGTTACGTAAGCATCTTGCCCTTCGGAGTTATGGTATACTACAGGTAGAAACAAACACGTGAAAAGTTGAGGTGTACAGATAGTTTTCACGCAAAACTTATCTTCCTTATGGCTTTCTTCACGTGAATAATAGAGATGAAGATGAAATTACCGAAATTATACGAGCCAAATGCTTATGAACCAACGATGTACGCCCTATGGGAAGCCAGTGGCGCTTTTCAACCAACAGAGAAGGGGACACCGTATTCCATCGTCATGCCGCCACCAAATGCCAACGGAAACCTTCATATTGGTCATGCGCTGACATTTAACTTGCAGGACATCTTGACGCGCTATCATCGAATGAAAGGGTTTTCGACTATCTACATTCCAGGTGCCGACCATGCAGGATTTGAAACGTGGGTTGTCTATGAAAAACAGCTGGCAGCAGCAGGGAAGAGTCGTTTTGATTACACTCGTGACGAACTTTACCAGCAAGTGTGGGATTTCGTCAGTGAAAAACGCGGTGATATGGAACTCCAACTTCGAGCGCTCGGTGTCAGCGCCGCTTGGGAATCTTCCGTCTTTACCCTTGATCAAAAAGTAATAAAGACCGTTAACGATACCTTTCATAAATTATGGGATGAAGGATTGGTTTACAGGGGTGAGCGTATGGTGAACTATTGCGTTGTGCACCAAACGAGTTTTGCCGACATTGAGGTGGTCCATCGAGAAGAACCTGGCAAATTGTGGGATATTGCCTATCCACTCCTTGATCGTGTCGCCGAAGTTGTCGTTGCCACGACTCGTCCTGAAACTATGCTCGGAGATACAGCGCTTGCCGTTCACCCCGATGATGCACGCTACAAAGACCTGATTGGCTGCATGGTGCAAATCCCGCTGATCAAACGAGAAATTCCTATTGTAGCTGACGAACACGTTGATCCTGCCTTCGGTACGGGTGTCGTTAAAGTCACTCCAGCACATGATCCAAATGATTTTGAGATAGGGAAGCGCCATAACTTGCCAATGGTTGAAGTGATCGGAACAGACGGTAAAATCATCGCTGAACATGGCGCTTATCGAGGGCTTGATGTCTCATCCGCTCGCACACGTATCGTCGCGGATCTCGATGTAGAAAATAACCTGCGCGGTGTCAAAGAAATATCCCACAGCGTCGGACACTGCTATAAATGCGATTCCACCATCGAGCCTCTCGTTCGTGACCAATGGTTTTTGAAGGTGCGACCCCTGGCTGAGCGAGCCAAAGAAGCGATTGAAGCAGGTGAAATCACCTTCACGCCAGCGTCAAAGTCAAAATTAGTCGTTCAATACCTCGACAACTTGTATGACTGGAACTTATCTCGTCAAATTCCTTGGGGTATTCCTATCCCTGCGTTTCAAAATGTAGATAATCCTGATGACTGGATTTTTGACACACGAGTCGAAGAGCCGACTATTACCGTCGACGGCAAAACATACAAGAGGGAAGAGGACACCTTTGATACCTGGTTTAGCTCTGGTCAGTGGCCGTACATCGTCACCGATGCACTTGAAAACGGACCGCTGAGTAAGTTTTATCCAACAGACATGATGGAAACAGGCCACGATCTTCTCGATCGTTGGGTTGCGCGGATGGTCATGCTCGGATTGTATGTAACTGGTGATGTTCCGTTCCGACATGTCTATATGCACGGAATGGTTCTTGATGAAAAAGGTCAAAAAATGAGCAAGAGCAAGGGAAATGTTATTAATCCGATGGAAGTCATCGGCGAGCATGGATCGGATGCGCTGCGAATGGGCATCGTTGCAGCACGCTCAGCAGGACAAAACCAAGCATTTTCACCAGACAAGGTAGTTGCAGGACGAAACTTCTGTAACAAGCTCTGGAATATCGCTCGATTCATCGAAGCTCAAACCGATCAAGAGACGCCAGCAGTTGCCGATCCTCACACCATTGCTGATCAATGGGTATTATCACGCCTGGAATCAGCTCGTCTACAGATTGAGACGCATTTAGAGAGCTACCGATTTGCTGAAGCAGCTGATACCGTCTACCACACAATGTGGGACGACGTCGCTGACTGGTACCTTGAAGCAAACAAGGTTAGCCCAAATCCTTCAATGCTTCTCTTTGTTCTTGAGACAATCCTCAAATTAGCCCATCCTTTCGCCCCATTTGTGACTGAAGCAATTTGGACAACGCTTGAACGTGATGCAACGCCACTTATCAGCACTCCGTGGCCAGCCAAAGTCACGTATCACGAAATCGCCGCTGCTGAATTTGAGCAGCTCAAAAATCTCGTCGTTGAAGCTCGTTTCATTGCTCGAGAACTACCGGGAGGCAAACAAACTCTCGTGTACGAACATGACACGCTCATCGCCGACAATGCTGACCTTGTCACGAGTCTCGCAGGCCTCGCTGCCGTGACACATGTTGAACAGCCTTCTGGACTTCGACTTGCCGTTCCAAACAGGGAAGCATGGCTTCAGATTGATGCCGATACACTGTACGAGCACCAGACGAAACTTGAAACGCGTCTGGCAGGCGTCCGTGAACGCGTTCATTCGCTCCAACGTCGCCTTAGCAATGACAGCTACGTCAGCCAGGCACCGCCAGCGGTCGTCAATCAGACTCGCGACGAACTTAACGAACAACTTGAGCTCGAGTCACGACTTCAGAACGAACTTGATGTGTTAGCTGCTTAAGTAGTAGCAAGAGAGAATCGCAGTGAAAAGGCGAAACGGTAAAACAATATCATTTCTTCAAGCATTTCGATAACATTGCGTGACGCGTGCTCCTCATTCAGCGCTTTAAGTTCACGCTCTCGAGCCGCTGCAGGTTGATCCATTGAGATTGCCTTGAGTGTTTGTTTGTCAACGTGGTTGTGGAGGTCACCGATAGCTTTTGCAACTGTGTCTGTGATCTTAAATGTCGCAGCATGCGTTTCAATGAAAGAGTGTGCACGTGCGACATCTTTGAGATGAGCACTCGAGAGAATGACTGCCACGCTCAGAAAACATGCGGCGATAGCAATAAGAAATGTTTTAATTGTTAATTTTTGTTTCATAGTTGACTTTGTTTCATATTAGCATAAGCTTTACCTTATGTCAATATGATGCTCGCGATTTAAGAGAAAGAAAGTGATCGAGCAAGCTCGGCGAGCGCCGTGTGATCCGGCTCACTATTCATGTCAGGCTGGTTCATGAATTCTTCGTGAGTGCTAAAAGGGAACAGTTTTATATGAGCATGGGCAACTTCTAGACCTTCCACAATCATTGCGACTCGTTCTTTATCCTTGAAAGCCACTCTGAGCCGCTGTGCGACCTTTTTTGCAGTCGACATGAGTGCATGGTAGTCTTCGTGAGAAAGGTCCCATATATGATCAATCTGAGCTTTTGGAACGACCAGTACCTGACCTGGTTGACGAGGGTATATATCGAGAAACGCATAAGTGTGCTCGTCTTCATAAATTTTATGTGACGGGATATCACCGTGGATAATTTTGGTAAAAAGTGTTTGGTCCTGCATGTCTTCAGTATACAACCATAGTCAAATAGATACATTTGACCGGCACAATGCTATATTTGATAATAACTGTCGGCTGTGGGCTCATAAATTTACAACACAAGGAGTATAATTCTGTACATGCAGCACGATTTTTATCCCGTTGACCTGCTTGATATGAACGGAGACATAGTTGGCACGAAGGTGCGCAAAGACATTAATAAGCTTGTCGACATTTTTCACACTGTTCATATAATCCTGATAACGCCAAAAGGCGAAGTCGTCATGAGTGTCATTCCAGTTCGTGAGGATCTGCCGAACGTTTACGGCGGCAAAATGGGAACGACAGTTGCCACCATTCGCCGTCACGAAGAATCTGACGATCATGCCGCCGATCGTGCTGTTTCAAGAGAGTTGTTCATTGATCATATGCCACTCAAGAAACTTGACACCTGTTTTTATTCGCAGATGCCACCGAAACCTGCCGCACTATTCAGCATTTACTATGGTGTCTCCGAAGCTCCTGAAAGTTATAGCTTGCTTGATATTGATGGACTAATCGTTATGACGCCAGGCGAGATCGATCGTATGATTGAGCAGGAGCCAGAAACAGTCGCCTATAGCTTCTTGCAAATTTGGAAAGACTATCGAGGAAAGCTGCCCCTGTAAAGCACGCCAGCTAAGCAAGCAGCGACACTCACAGCATAGAAAAATGACCAGGACATTGACCTGGTCATTTTTCTATGGCGGAGAGGGGGAGATTCGAACTCCCGGTAGCTTTTACACCACACCGCTTTTCGAGAGCGGCACCATAAACCACTCAGACACCTCTCCAGGCTTTCTCTATTTTACAGAAGTTAGCCTGATTTCACAGACACGTTTATACTATGATCATGAAAGCATGGCGAATCATCAATCTTCACTTATGGGGAATATGCTTATTTATATTGCTTGCAATTAGTCTTGGCTATCTGCTACTAAGCCATACTGTCCTCAATCAAAGCGCAGTCCGTGAGCGTCTTGTCACGACAAATGCGTATGAAGTAATCCAGAGTGATATTATCATTCCTCGAATTACCAAGATGATAGAGGAAGAGTCGCCATTTACTTCGCTTATCACGCGAGAAGACGTACGCCAAAGCCTCAAAACCGCCTTTAGTACCCAGCGTGTTGAGAAAATATCGGAACCAGCGCTGACTAGCTTCTATGATTGGATGAATAAGAAACAACCTGACCTCGCTTTTTCGGTGTCGATTACTGAGGAAAAACAGCTGTTTCTGCAGGATTTAAATAATAGAATTGGCGCGAAAATCAAAGCGCTGCCATCCTGCAGACTAGAAAATCTGACGACTGCCGATATCTCTGAACTCGTCTGCCTCCCGCCTTTTGGATCAGCAGGAGATGTTGTACAATCTCTTACCTCAACGCTTAAGCAAAAAGTAATGGCAACTGATGACGCGATCACTGATAAAACACTGGGCCTATCCGGCCAAAACCTGGGTGGCTTCATCAATCTTCCTGATTATGCCGGTTATTGGTGGGCGCTTAATTTCATCACACTTCCGCTCGCAGGGCTTATTACACTCTATTTGATCATAAAACGGCGCGGTGCGGGGCTCCTGACGGTGGGGATCGTACTGCTTTTTCTCGGTATCGCTGCTGGAATCGGTTATGTACTGCTCGGGATGGTGAACATGCCCGGTACCGCATTGTTTCAGGCCTTCTATGAGGCCATTATTCCGTTAATACAACACGACTTACTCCTGGGATGTGCGGGGTTATTTCTATTCGGCATCATGACAGTCGTCAGTGGCACCCTATGGATGAAACGAACGAAAAAAGGTTAGCTTTCGCTAACCTTTTTTCGTGGTACACCCGACAGGATTCGAACCTGAGACCTTCGGCTCCGCAAGCCGACGCTCTATCCAGCTGAGCTACGGGTGCTCGTCGCGACCCGGCCGTAAAGCCTGGCCACGCGTTTATAAAGAAAAGTACTTCCTCCCACCAACGCGTGAGAACAGAGGTCATTGTAGCATGACGGCTAGAGGAGAACAAGTCGATCAAGTAATTAAAAGCGGAGCTTACGAGTCAGCTTGTCCATAGCATCGAGCTCAACATGCTCCATCGGTAAGTGCGATCCAAGCATATCGACAATGACTTCGCCATTATCGGCCGGGAAATAAAGCGTCACCATAGGCATGAAGCGTTTTCGAGGGATGAGAAGGGCAGAATAGAGCGGCCCTTCCTGAATAATTCCAAAGTTGCGAAAATCTTGATACAAAAACGGTTTTCCATTAATTTGAAGCGCATCGTCACTTAATTCATACGACATAATTCGCGGTGGGCGAACGGCAAAAACAGCCGCAACCACGGCCATAACAACGATCAAAATGGCAAATGTAATTGATTGGACAAGCAAAAGGGAAACGAGGAGCAAGACTGCTGCACCTCCAAATAATGCGACGAACCAAAGCGCTTGTTTTTCATGATGAACATATTCTGAAGCCTGCCATGAAATATAAGGTGCAGTCTGCAAGGGCGGTGTGGAGGCTGGTTGTGGCTGAATTTGCGCTGGCTGTAACGGTGGTGTCACCGGTATTTGAGGCGACGAGACGGGCACAGAAGGATTTTGAACAGGCTCAGGAGATTGTTCGCCCTGTGGTTGCCAAAAATTGTTCCCTCCCTGTGGTTGCATGCGATTAGTATATCACTTATGGTGGCTACGATTCACTCTTTTGAATCAGCTGCTCAACAGGAGCATAATCGTCACTCAACACATGCCCGCTTATCGGCATAGCAACAGAGGGAAGTTGTAGCTGTGGTTCAATCCGCGCCATCGTCTCCTCATTACCCATCAAAAAGAGAAGGTTTTGACGTTGACTAATAAGCGCTTCTTGTTGCATCTGGTAGATCTTGACCCGCGGAAAAACGCTTTGATACGTCTGATAAGTAGAGCCGAGATAGGGATCATCATTATCAGCAGATGCGACGACATTTACCGCCATTATCCCCGTATCAGTGAGTGCATGACGCATATGCTCCGTCGCCTCTCTTGTTGCGAGTTGAAATGGAGGCGTGAGCGAAGCAAACGCGTCAATATAGACCAGGTCGTACTGGGTAGTGTTACGATTTAAAAATAATCGGCCGTCTTCGTGAGTGAGTCTAAGGTTTGAGCGAGGGGAGTAGGCAAAATACTGGCTCGCGATTGCATCTAGCGCAGGGTCAATTTCCACGACGTCAACTTGTGGATGCATCGTTTGTTGCGCAGCCCATCGCGGAAACGTATAGGCACCGCCACCAATAACCAGGAGGTTTGAGGGTGTTCCATAGCTCTGCATAACCGACTGGAACGCTTGGGTATAGGGGAAGATCAAGGCATCGGAGTCTCTGACACTAATCCCAGACTGTACGCCCAGGTTATCCATCATGAGATATCGTTTTTGATTCTCACCCTGGGTTGTCTCCACAACTTGGTATCGCGCATACGCACTATCAATATCCGCTACAATATTCGGGTTTTGCGTTTGCGTCAAAAGTAGCAATCCGACCCCAATACCAACTCCCGCTATCCGTGCGAGTCGCAATGTCTGATATTCGGCGATAAATGACAGTCCCACAAGGGCGACAACAAGCCCAACACCGAGATGAAAATTACCGAACCAGGCAATGAGCCAATAACCAGCAAGAAACGTGCCGATAATACTTCCGAGTGTACCCGCAGCATAGAGCTGACCAATTGAAGCACCAGCTGTCTGCAAAGAAGAGATTTTTAATTTAGCCACATATGGCGACACAACCCCAAGGAGCGCGCTGGCTGGGGCAAAAAGCAGCAGCCCTGTTATGAGCGCTTGTATCCGTACATCGATGTCCAGCTGCGCTATAAGTGTCAGTACCAGCGTCTGCAGCCACATAGTAAGCGCCACGCAGAGCGACGCTACGACAATGATAATCATGAGAGAATGATCGTTAGCACCCTTATCGGCGAGCCGTCCACCATACCAATACCCTAAAGATAAAGCGCCCAGTATCACTCCGATCATCGCCGTCCAAACATAAGTTGATGTTCCAAAGTAGGGGGCCATCATGCGAGCCCCTACCAGCTCCAGCATCATCACGACACTTCCTGATAGTGCTGCGATGACTTCATAACGATACTTCATTAAGAGTTGTTTCATACCGTAAGTATACTGAAAAAAGAAGAAGAGCCCTACTAGGACTCTTCTTCTTTGGCGGAGGAGGAGAGATTCGAACTCTCGCACCAGATCTCTCCAGTCTAACGATTTAGCAAACCGTCCCCTTCAGCCACTTGGGTACTCCTCCGTATCATTGGCTGACTCGAGAAATTGTAGCAGATAACAGATGAGAAAGTAAGTACTATGCGCAATAAACATGGTACAATATCTGAGCGTACGGAGAGGTGACCGAGTGGTTTATGGTAACGGTCTTGAAAACCGTCGTGGTGTAAAAGCTACCGAGAGTTCGAATCTCTCCCTCTCCGCCATAAATTTGAGCTGACTAGCGAGTCGGCTCTTTTTTATGATCAGGAATCTGTCGTGCAACAATGGCGACATAGATTTTTGGTGCGCCCGCTCCGCGAAGTTGTTCGACACACGCCTGGACGGTTGCTCCCGTCGTGAATATATCGTCAATCAAGAGAACAGGGGAGTCAATATTCTGACGAAGTGGTATGAATGTGTATCTCGCGGCTTCCAGGCGCGCGGCACGTGATAATTCATGTTGCGATGCATACCGAACGCGGCTCAGCAGGGAGGCATGGGTCATCTTACGACATTTCGCAAACCGATACGCAAGCAGTGCGGCATGGTCAAAACTTCTTTGTCGAATATGTGCCGGTACGGTCGGAACGTGCGTCACAATCGTATCAGTAGTTAACAAGGACAGAGTATCGTCGAGCAGATGGGCTATTTGATGCGACCCTTCTCGCATACTTTCGAATTTATAATTGTCGATGACGGCTTGCAATACACCTTCTCGAGCACCAACCGTCCACGCGCCATTGATGTGGTGTTTCGTCATACAATGCGTACAAATATGAGCATCCGCTACAGGTTTCAGACACCATAGACACCGACCAAAATCTTCGTTAGTGATGTCGTAACTGCAACGATTACATAAAATACTGCCGCTTTCATTGCAGCCATAACAGATGTGCGGGGCGATAGTAGAGAGAATAAAGTCTAGCATTGTAGTTTTTACGTTTATATAGCCTATTATTGCAGATAATTGACAATTTCGGCTATACTTAGTAGGACTAATGTCAACGCCTGATGAAGTGGAGGAGACCAATGGCACGCGGACACAAGCAAAATGATGAGCTGTTAATGGAGGATGAGCTGGCAGCAGCTTTTTTAACTGATGACGACGCGCCGACACCGGCGCCTCAGCAAGATAATAGCCAGCAGACAGATGACAGCTGGGATGAAGAGGAAGCAGTTCCTGGACAACTCGCTGTTGATGTGTACGAGACACATGAGCGACTCGTCGTAAAAGCTCGTACAGCAGGCGTTAATAAATCTGATCTGGATGTCAGCATATCTGATGGCATCTTAACGATTTCTGGTACGCTCAGCAGCGGTGATGATAGCGAAGCAACCCAATGGCATATTCAAGAATGTTACTGGGGCGAATTTAGCCGCACGCTCGCTCTACCTGTACCCGTAAAAGAAGATGAAGTCGAAGCCGTTCTCAAAGATGGCGTCCTCACGATCAGCTTTACCAAGGTCAAGCAAGAACAAGCTCGTAAAATCGAGATCATGTAGTAGGGGCGAATTACCGCAGTCATATAAAATAAGCGCCCATAAAGGCGCTTATTTTATATGACTTGCAGGCGGCTTACTTATTATTTAGTCCACTTAATGTGAGACGAATCTTACTGCATATAAAAACTGGCCCGTGAGGACCAGTTTTTATATAGATCGCAGTGGGTCTAGTTAAGCTGCGTCGCCGAGTTGACCGGTAACGAACGCGATGGCTGCATACGCCAGGAAGGCGACAACGATACCAACAATAGCATAGAGGATAGTGTTTTTCGCACTAGTAACCTGTGCTTGGTCACCACCACTTATGACGTAACGGATACCACCGAGGATCAACATGATCACAGCAATTGCTCCGATCAAGAACAAGAGGATGTTAGTAATCTTCTGGAAGATACTGCCATCACCAAATAGTTGATCAGCTTGGCCAGTGCCCTGAGCACAGTCAGCACCTGAATTGATGCTTAAATTGCTCGTGTCACAGTTAGCAGCAGTTGCAATTGGGGCAACAAAGCCAACGGTTAATAGCATTGCTGGAACCATAAGCATAGCTTGGCTTATACGTTTTAGAATTGATTTCATTGTTTTACATTCTCCTTTATGTGAATCGATCTTTATTAAGTTATACCAGATAGGGGGTCAAAATAAAACTATTTATGCTTAAATTGCATCAACAACAAAGTTGACGATTGCATACGACAGCAACGCAACCACAACGCCGACGACGGCATACATAATCGTATTTTTGGCAATCGTTACTTTCGACTGATCGCCATTGCTTGTCGTGTAGCGAATACCCCCAACAATAATCATCACAACCGCCACAGCTCCGATAAGAAACAGGAGGAGGTTAATAATAGTTTTGATAAATGCAGGCAGTCTTCCGGCCGTCTCGGCGTTATTACAAGCATTTCCGCCCCCAATTGCTGCGACACCCTTACAAATATCATCAGTGTTCGCAGCCAGCACAGCGTCGCCAATAACGGCAGGAAGGGCTAAAAGGCTGAGAACGATGAGAAAGCCGGTAAGTATAGACCGTATTTTTTTCATGTTTACTCCTTATATATTTCCAATCACAAAGTTGACAATGGTGAAGGCCAGCGACGCAATGACGAGACCAACAACAGCGTAAAGAATGGTATTCTTAGCTATTGTCACGCGGTTTTGATCTCCGTTACTGAGCACATAGCTGATGCCAGCAACAATAATCATTACCACTGCGATAATTCCTGTGATAAACAGTAGAATATTAATTATGTTTTTTACAGTTGGAAATAGTTTTGATTCGCCACTTTGGGGACAAACGCTATTTTCCGACGAACCCTTACATGCTGGACCAAAGACGTCAACAGGATCCGCAGCTACCGGAATTGTCGGCAACAGCAAGGCCGCCATAATGACAAATCCACTAACAATTTGGGTGATAATACGTTTCATACATTTATCCTTTCGTTTTATTGGAACACCCACAACACGACTTGCACGATCGTAAAGGCGAGCGTCGTTATGACCAGGCCGACAATGGCATACACAATAGTTTCTTTTGCTTTTTTCGTGCGAGACGACTCTCCCTGTGAGAGCACGTAGTTAATGGCGCCTATGATAATAAAGATGACAGCCACGACACCCGCAACAGCAAAAACAGCTGTTAAGCCATTTGAAATCGTTCCGTCGGTAATAGGTACTTTGGGAATATTTGGAATCTCGCTATTATTTATGCCTGACGCTAAAAGATGTAAAAGTTTCATATTAACTTACCGCCCCTTGGATGTATTGGACAATCGCAACAGAAAGAAGGGCAATTGCCAGACCAATCACAGCGTTTGTAATCGCATTTTTTGCTTCGCTAATTTTACCCGGCTCGCCCTGTGCTTTCATATACTTGAAACCACTCCATAAGATATATCCGGCGGCGAGGTAGCCCGCCGCAACCAAAAACCACTGAATGATATTGAGGGCAATTATCCAGACATCATTGAGTTTTTTCAGTTGTGGATCAACTTTGCCGCTCCCATCACACTGCAATCCGTTGTACCACGCAGGAAATGTGAGGATTTTCACGTTGCACTTAGCTGCAAATTGCGTGGTAGCCACAGGAAGAGCATGAGCAGATGGAGCCACGGGCAATAACAATGTCGTGAGCAGAAAAAGACTGGTGAGGTAAAGTTTTATTTTTTTCATACTTTCACATATATCGTGTTATATTTTGACCTTTTCGTCAAGAACTTAGCCGTGAAACACGCCTCCTGGCACCAAGAAGTTGATAATAGCGTATAAGAATATAAACAAAAGTAGTCCAACGACTGAGTTTATAATGATACTAATACCTTGCTGCGTCTTCGAAGCATTTCCATTTGAAGTGATGTAGTAAAGTGAACCCCAGATAATTCCGCCGACAACTGCAATCCCTACACCGATGGCGAGGAAGTTAATGATCGTGAGTAATACCGAAGTCACCGTCGTTTCACCAGGCTTCGTATTCTTGTCGCAACCGAAATCAATTGATGTCTGTGTGTCGCCACAACAGTAGACCGTACTGCTCGGCGTACATTTTGCCTGTACTGGGCCTACCACTAAAAGCGGTGACATGAGACTGGCGAAAAGAGCGATGACAAGGATTAGTTTTTTCATTTTAGTAATTAGATTCTTACGTAAAGTATACCGTCAAAAACAGAGAAGGTAAAGTGATTTGCATATTGCTATTGATTTTTTTACAAAATTAGTATATTATGTAGTTATATCGCCACATATATCTTGGTGGGCGAAATGAATTAATAATCATAATCGAGGAAGTACGATGACCGAACAAAGTCACGGCGGCGCTCCCGAACACCAACACCCAACAATTGATCCAGAAAACTTAACTTCAAGCGTTGAAGCTGGGCACGAAACAGTTTCTCGTCCATTTGATAAAACTACTCTCGAAGAAGCTATGAAACAAGGATTACTTGGTGATGTGAGTAATTTGAGCGAAGAAGAGCAGGAAAGGCTTGCCCACTTGTTTGCAAAAATGCACGTTAATCCTGCAGACTCAACTTCGACAGAACAACAACCTGAACAACAGAAAGGGTTTTTTTCTAAAAAAAGTACTCGCGTCGGCGGAACTGCACTAGCACTCGTCGCTACCATCGCAACAGTAATTGGTGTCACGAGTAGTAATGGCACAAGCGCCGCGCCGCAACCAACTTCCACGGCGGCAGCACCAGTCACGCCCGGCAATTCAGATCCTACCGCACAACAGTCAACCTCACCAAGCCCTGAGTCAAGCCCTAGTTCAACCGTCAAGTCTCCAGAGCAACTTGCCGTCGACGATGCTCGTATTGTTGAACTTGAAACCGAAGCAACAGTTGAAGAGTTCAATGGTACACCTCGATCCCAACGCCTAAAGTACGTCAACTCAATCTTCAATGGATTTACTGGAGAAGGTACAAGTTATTTTAAAACTCAATTCTTTGATGGCTCAAAATTAGTAGAATATAACCCCGTCGACATGGACGGCTACGATGCGGCTGGTCCAGCAACTGAACTCGAAGATGGACAACTAATTATGGATCGTGTTCTTTTTGCGGAGCAGGCAATGCTCGCTCAAGTGAAAAACGATGGGACCATTGACCATGATGCAGCATATAAAATGATTAGTGGCATAGCTTATTCACCCGATAGCGGCTATTACAAATATATGAAAGAATCGATTGATAATCAAAAAGGTGTCATTGGTGCGATGGTGCCAAGTAGTCGTCACGAAGTAAAAGATACTTCTAGCTTTAAAGAAATGGATATTGATGGTCAAGCGGTTCGGTATAAAGAGATCACTTTCCGTGATGGTGGCAAAGAATACATAGTTAAAGTTACTCCCGTAAAATCACAGTACACGGGTGAGTACCCTAATACGGCTACAACTGAAACGTTCGATGTAGTGAACTGGCTCATTATCTCGCAACAAGAAGCAAATTAGTATTTTGCCCTTGTCCTATTACAAATAGTCGCCATTGCTGTGGCGGCTATTTTAATTACTTACTATTACGCATAGATAGTGGTAAAGTTGTACGTAAGATGATTGGGCCCTTGCGCTTCATGAGAAAAACACAAAAAACGCACATAGCGCTCGTTTTTTTGTTTGTTTTTGCAAGCTTTTTAAGCCTTCTTACTCCATTATCGACGCCGATTGCTAATGCGGCTGATATTACAGAGACTCAAAAAGAGCAGTGCTATAGCAAGTTTAATGGGAAAGATATTATTATCTCTCGTCTCAATAATGCCGATGCAACGCTTTTCAATACTATTTGTATGGGAACGGCCTACTGTCAGTACACTGGTGCTGGCACAGCGGTAGATAGCAAACGAGTATCATGCCCGAATCCAAATGTTAATGACCCTGCAATAACCGCACAAGCTGCTCAAGCTGAAACTGCGCCTTTAGTAAAACTTGTTTGTGGTGACGCTCCGACGGGCGAGGCTGCTCAGTCAGTCTTTCAGGCATGTGCAGTAAGTGTGCGTTCTATATATAATAGTTGCCAACAATATGGAGGCGGCATTACAGGCGGCGGAATTGTAGACGCAGAAACAACTGCCACCTGTGCAGCTCCAAAAATTAATCAAATTGCCGGTGCATCAAAAGTAACAGTTGATTCAGCTAAAAATGCAATCCAAAGTGGAAGAGATGAAAAGGATCAAATTCTTACCGCTGCTGCCACGGCAAATGTCCAAAAGCAATGTGAAGAAGATGGTGGAACCTGGACGGATGGCAAGTGTAACCCAAAGGAAGAAGAGGCGGCAAACGAAGCAATCTGTGCCGGTGGAGCACTTGGATGGGTACTCTGTCCAATATCAGAACTTGCAATTGAGATTACGCAAAAGTTAGCCGACATTATCGAGAATCTCCTTGTCTTTACGCCACTGACTGCGTCGAAGCAAGGTGATGCAATCAAAGCAATCTGGCAGATCGTCGTCAACATCGCCAACATCCTCTTGGTTATCGTATTTCTATTCATTATCTATTCTCAGGCAACATCTATGGGCCTTAGCTCATACGGTATTAAGAAAATGTTACCGAAAGTAATTGTGGCGGCCATACTTATGAACCTCTCCTTTTATATATGTGCTATCGCCGTTGATATAGCCAATATTCTCGGACAGTCAGTAAAAGGCATCATAGCCGCTGGCTTTGCTGCGTTGCCACCTCCGGAGTCTGGTGAACTAGGTCTTTATGATGGATCAACCGGAATTCAAAAAATTGTTACGAGCATTTTAACTGTAGTTGGTGGAGGAGCCATTCTCTATGCAACAGGAACCATAGCGCTCGTCATGCCGGTCGTTGTAAGTGCGGCAATTGCTATGTTTACGGCCTTTGCCGTCATCATCTTCCGTCAGGTAGCAATCGTAATCCTCATCATCCTTGCGCCACTTGCATTCGTCGCGTGGGTACTCCCGAACACCGAGAGTTGGTTTAAGAAGTGGCTCACATTCTTTAGAAACCTCCTTCTTATGTTCCCGCTGATCATGGCCATTTTCTATGGCGCCGCTTTCATGTCGAACGTCATATTGCTCACCGCAAAAGATAGCAGCTGGGCAGAGGACTGGGTCATACAGCTCATGGCTCTAGCCGTATTGGTTATCCCGCTCTTTGCATTACCGTTCATCCTCAAAACGATTGGAGGTGTTGCTGAGCGCTTCGGACTATGGACGAACAACAAACAAAAGGGAGTCCTCGATCGATCTCGCAATAAAGCCAATGAAAGAATGAAGCGCATCCGCGGCAACAACGCTGCCCGACTTTCTAATATTGAATGGGGCAAGAACCATGATGGCACGGCAAAAACTGGGCGAACAGCCAAGTTTGCTCGAGGCGCCGCAAGCACTGCCGGTTTTGTTGGTGGATACGGCGCCCGTCGTGACTGGAAAAATAAGCAACAAGAAGCGAACGCCCATCGTATTCAAGAAGAGCAAATATTTGATCGTTTAGCAGATACAGACAAACAAACTGGTGAGCCAACCGCTCGTGCCGACAGGTATGCTCGTGCTGCCGCTGGTGCAGGTGGCGAGAAAAATGCTGAGCGTATTCGTCGTCTTGCTTTGGAGCAAAAAAAGAAAGAACTATCCGATGAAGTCAACCGGGCAAGCTCAGCAATGGTCACGCAAGGAGCTATGGACTCCGGTGCCTATTATTATGAATTTGACAAAGATGGAAACCAGGTAGCTGAATATGCAGATCATGGCCGGGCAATGACAGCAGTTGCACGAGGCGATAGTACGATTGGAGTCGTAAAAGTAGGTGAGGCTCGTACTGCTGATGCTGCAAAGAAAAATACCATAACAGGTAATACGGCTGAAAAAAGATATGCTGCGATGAAGCGCATGACAGATATTGGCGATGGCGCTGCGCTCGGATACGCCCTGTACGGTGACAAAAACCAAGGCATTAAAGCGCTTGGCGACGATCAAATTTCTGACTTCGTACAATTCGCTGGCGACAACGCAGGTAAAATTGCTCCAAAGCTTTCGCACCTTATCACTAATGACAATGGCCTTAATGGCGTCAGTGGTGCGGCGTTAGCTCAATGGCACGGTAACGAGTTCAAGGTTGCCGCCTCTCGTGTTAGGCAGTTACGTGAACAAGGTAATACAAAAGCTGCCGACAAGATTCAAGAAGCCGTTGAAAAAGCCTACCAAACGCTGTCTACCGATGATAACTTGGCGCAGGACTTCAAGCAGAAACATGTCACGGCAATGAATGACTTTAATGAAATTTTATCAGGCACCAAAGCACGCGCGGTTATGCGTGAGTACGGCGACAAACTTGACCTGAATCCGACCGGTGAAATCAATGATCCTAGTGGCACAGTTGCTCCTAACGTTCCTGCAGTCTCCGGCAATGCTGCAGCTCGGGGATACCACCTATAGAGACGTCGTATGGCAGTATATAAAGTACCCCAAGACGTTGAAGCAGAAGACAAGCTCCTCGGGCCATTTAGCTTCCGGCAGTTTATTTATCTCATCGTAGCAGCACTCGGTATTGCAGTTGGATTTGGTTTGTGGCAAATATTTCCCGGACTCATTATCATTCCACTTCCATTCGTAGCCCTATTCCTTATTCTGGCTCTGCCGCTTCGCAAGGACCAACCTATGGAAACATACCTTGTGGCTGTTATCCGTTACTTCCTCAAACCTCGTCGTCGCATGTGGCAGCCCGAGGGCTCCATCGGACTTGTTACGGTTACTGCGGCACCCAGCATGGACATGAACCTAACGAAAGAAATCGGCGGCTCAGCAGCAGCGCAACAATTGGGCTATCTCGCACAAGTTGTTGATACACAAGGCTGGTCGACTCGCGGTGTTCATAACCCGACCATATCTATGGATGATACGGTATACGCTGAAGCACAAATGGCCGAAGATATGCTAGATGAGGGTGCGAATGTTTCACGGACCTTTGATAATATGATCGACAAAAGCAATCAACAGCGGCGCAAAAGCGTCACTGAGCGTTTTAAACGTGCCGCTCAACGGCCCGCAGAAGAACAGAAGGCTGAGGCTCAAGTAAATTTACCTGTGGCGGATGCACAGACACGTAGTCCTCAAAGTCTCTCCGAAGGCTCCGCACTATCTTCTCAATCCGTCACGCTGTCTTCATCCCAATCAACAGATGATTCACCGGAGGATAACATCTCATTACCAAAACTGGATTACAATCCATACCCTAGTGACATGCACCAACACATATTAAGCCCTACCAAGCAACAAGCACCAAACCCTATACAGCCTGTTGCTACGCCTCTCCCTCGAGCAGCGCCCATTAACACACACAAAGAACCAGAAGAGACTAGCCGTGAAGCCGTTTCCCCTGATATAATGAGACTTGCTAGTAATAATGACTTATCCATTAGCGCACTGGCACATGAGGCACATCGGATTCAGGGTAGAGACTCCAGCGAAGAAGTTGTCATATCATTGCGCTAATACACGGGTGGGACCGAAAGATATAGATGCAACCACAGCAGCCAATTCAACCTGCGGCGGGACAGCCAGCACCAGCTGGTAGTCTGCCTAATTCTACGCCTCTTGGTCCAGGTGTGACTTCAAGTACTCCGCCGCCAAATCCCGCACGAAACCCAAACAGTACACAGAACACGCTCCTTTTCTCAGAGTTGCGCGATAGCATGGTCATCATGAATGATGGCAGCTTTCGCGCGGTCGTCACGTGTCAGTCGATTAACTTTGATCTCATGAGTGACCGCGAAAGGGAAGCGGTCGAGTACAGCTATCAAAGCTTTTTGAACTCACTCTATTTTCCTGCTCAGATTTTTGTGCGCTCACAGCGTGTCGATATCGCCCCATACATGGATCGTCTAGCAAAAACACGACGCGACCAGGACAATATGCTGCTCGGTATTCTCATGGAAGACTATATTAACTTTATTGGCTCGCTCGCCGAAGAGGTGAACATTATGGATAAAGTCTTTTATATTGTCGTGCCGTACTATCCATCCGGTGACGTCAATGCCATTATCAAAAACAGTAAAAATATTTTTTCTGCCTTCTTTAGTAACGATAAACAACAGTACATCAAGATTGACCAAGCGGCGTACCAAAAAGCAAAAGATGAGGTGGCGAATCGTGTCAATGTCGTTGTCTCAGGTCTCTATCAGATGGGTGTTCGTGGCACGCAGCTCAACACAAAGCAGCTGGCTGAAATGTACTACAACATGTACAACCCGGATACCGCTGTTCGTGAACCGCTCGGAAATTATGAAGATGTGACGTCAACGTTTGTACGCAAAGGTGAAGGCGAAGCGCCACAACCCAATCTAGAAAGAGGAGCCCAGTAATGGCGTTTGGCAAGAAAAAACAAAGCGCAATCGATATTGCCGAGGCGCAACGACGCCGGGAGCAACAGGAGATTGAAGCTGAGTTCCTCAAAGGAATTACAACTCTACGCGACCTCATTGCTCCAAGTTCACTTGAAATTCAGAGTAGTCATTTTCGACTTGGCACAAAGTACGGGCGCACTATCTACATCTACGGCTACCCGCGTCAGATTTATACTGGCTGGTTAAGCTCAATTATTAATATCGATGAGGTTATCGACCTCTCAATGTTTGTTTATCCTGTTGAGAGTCAAGTTGTTCTCAATAACCTTCGTAAAAAAGTGGGGCAGCTCGAGGCAAGCATGTCTATCAACGCCGAACGAGGCAAAGTTCGCGACCCTGGCCTCGAAGCGGCTATCCAAGACGCCGAAGAGCTGCGTGATCAATTACAGGTTGGGGCAGAACGATTCTTCCGTTATGGGCTCTATATTACGATCTACGGTGATAGTCTCGATGAATTAGGGTTCGTACAGCATAAAGTTGAAACAATCCTTGGCCAACAAATGGTGTTCTCAAAAGTCGCATCAAGCCAGCAGGAACAAGGCTTCAATAGCACTGTCCCACAACTTGCCGACCAGTTACAGATTCGCCGCAACATGAATACAGGCGCCATCAGTGCGTCATTCCCATTCACGAGTGCCGATCTGACACAGGACAAAGGGGTGCTTTATGGCATCAATATGCACAATAATGGCCTCGTTATTTTTGACCGGTTCTCACTCGAAAACGCCAATATGGTCGTATTCGCAAAATCTGGTGCTGGTAAATCATTTACAGTCAAACTCGAAGCACTCCGTTCCATGATGATGGGAGCGGATGTGATCATCATTGACCCAGAAAACGAATATCAACGTTTGGCCGAAGCAGTGGGCGGGAGTTATATTCGCCTGAGTCTGAATTCAAATGTGCGCATCAACCCGTTTGACCTTCCCCGTGTCATTGATAGCGACGAGGCTGATGACGCCCTTCGCGCCAACCTCGTCACGCTTCATGGCCTCCTGCGTCTCATGATGGGCGGGGCGCAAATGACGGCGAGTGGCGGCATGATGCCCGCCCTTAATCCTGTCGAAGAGGCTGACCTCGACCAAGCCCTCATCGACACTTATGCTCGTGCCGGTATTACATCCGATCCTTTGACCCACAACTCACCGGCACCAACGATTGGTGACCTGTACGAAACACTCCTACACATGGGCGGTTCTGGCCCTCAGCTCGCACAACGATTGCGTAAATATACGACTGGAACGTTTGCGGGTATCTTTTCGCAACAATCTAACATCGATATCAATAACCCAATGGTTGTCTTTAATATTCGTGACCTCGAAGATGAACTTCGTCCCGTTGCAATGTACATTGTTCTCTCACACACGTGGAACCGTGTTCGTACCGAACAAAAGAAGCGAATGCTTATTGTAGATGAGGCATGGCAGCTCATGAAATATGATGACTCTGCTAACTTCCTCTTTTCTCTCGCAAAGCGCGCTCGTAAATATTACCTGGGGCTGACGACCATCACGCAGGATGTTGAAGACTTCATGGGAAGCAAAATGGGGCGCGCGATTGTAGCCAACAGCTCAATGCAACTCCTTCTGAAGCAGTCTTCAAGTGCCGTCGATGTACTCAGCGAGGTATTCAAGCTCACCGAAGAAGAGAAAAAGCGTCTTGCGAACTTCCCGGTTGGGCAGGGGCTCTTCTTTGCTGGACAAAATCATGTCCATATTCAGATTATCGCTAGTGAAACTGAGCAAAGTCTCATTACCACAAATCCCCAGCAAATAGCTGCCTCGCAAAACCAAGCCACACCACCATCAACAGATCAGTATGCCGGACAAGATTTTGGAAACGTTAATCAACTACCATAAGAGTTAATGAGAAAACATGGCGCAACAGATAAAAAGCCCGCAAGATCGATTTACTGATTCCTCGCACGACCCGTACGAGCAAGAAGCGAATGCGATTTTCAATCGTCCCGATATGCAGTCATTAAATGATCAAGGTGACGCTATTGCTCGAGATCATGCAACACAGAATGAAGGGAAGAGCGAAACAACTAAAGCGGTCGAGGACGAACAAAATGATGCCCAAAATGCGTTTAATTACGCACCGAATCCTGCTCCTGCAAAAAAATCATTCTTTAAACGCTTTTCTAAAAAACAATTACTCATTGGAGGAACCTCTGGCGGAGGAATACTCGGTATTATTGTTGCCCTGTTTGGCATCTCTCCCTTCGGTGGGCTGATTAATCTGACGGAGGTTACCGGGTCATGGGGTGATCGATTCAATGCTCACTCCCAAACGCTTCGAGCCAGCAAAGTTTACAAAATAAAGTATTTTTCTAATCCTGACGATTGTGGCGGTATCGCAGTACGGTGTAAGTTACAGTCTGGCACCTCTGACGAAGAGATTAGAAAGCTTCGCGAAGCAGGTGCGGATCGCGGCTTTACGATCAATGATGATGATATAGGTACAGCTAAAAATGGTAAAAAATATATCAAGTCATTCACTTTTGTCGATAAAACAGGCAGTAAAGTTACTGTCACGTCCAAAAATTTCGCAACTTTATTTCGCAAAGAGCCAAAATTTTTAGCCACGTTTGAGCAAGTAGCTAGCATGAGAGGCGTTGTCTGGCGAGGCAAACAGGCACTGAAAAAATTCTCTTTGTTTGCCGTGCAGCGCAATAATCCAATAGGAACGGGCACTTCGGATGAAGAAAACACCAAGGCAATGCGTGCATACCAATATGGGGTTGGTGACGAAAATGGTACAAAGGCAGTTGGTGGTCAAGACGAAAATGGACAGGAAGATGCAAATAAAGCTGCTGGTCTCCAGGAATTTAATAATCAAATTCAGGAACAGGGAGACGCGCTTCGCGAAAAAGCACTTGCAGATGGTCCGGGGGCAAACGACATATCTATTACTGAAGCGCTTGATACGACAGATGCCGATGTGCTCAAGAGCATTGCCGAAGATACCGCTAAATCAACCGTTAAAGGGTCCCTTGTCGGTGCGATCGGTAAAATAGACTCATATTGCTCTATGTATCAAATGGTCCGTATTGTATCTTTTGGTGCAAAGCTATATAAAGCTCGTGCACTTATAAAATATGGTGGGATATTTGCCACAATGGCCAATCAGGCGAAGCTCGGTAAAATTACGCCCGAAATGGCTGGCTACATGGGAACCATCATTACACGCAAAAGTACTGCAGAGGGATCAAAAGGAAAAACATTGTCTGATTCCGATGCGTATACCTTAATGACGCAAGGGAGGGTAGCTTCAAAGGGAGGTCTGGCTCGTTTTACTAATGGAACTCCAGCACTTGCGGCGATAGATAGATTAAAGAGTATTCTCTCGACTGGCGGGGCAAGTGCCGCCACATGCTCAAAAGTAAAGGCATGGTATGGGCAGGCTGGACTCATAACTGCCGGAGTCATTGCCTCCATTGGTTCACTTGGTACAAACGCTATTGTCGGTGCCGCGCTTGGCGTCGCCGAAGGCGTCATTTTCGGCGTTGCCGGTGCATATTTAACTCCATGGTTGATCCAATACGCTGCGGGTGTTATTGCTCCAGATCCTTTGACCGACCCAGAGGGAAGCTATGGTGTTGGTAATGCTATCGGGGCGGGCATGGGAGCCTTCGGATCACAGGTTGCTCGTGGCAATGGCATGGCGTATGTAAAAAATGAAGACTTCAATGAGATATTAAATGAAAGTAAGACGACCAATGACGTGCTGGCGGCGGCGGATGAAATAAATAATCCGACAAGCCCGACCGAACGATTCACCGAAACAATGGCCACCGCACTCTATCCGCTTGCTTCTGATGTGCAGTCATTTGACCTCTCGGGGGCACTGACATCTGCCGCTGCGCTTATCCCCTCTGTCCTCGGCAATTACGCAAATGCAGCAGGTAGCGTCGATACCTATCGCGGTGACCTCTGTGCCGACGAGGACTATAAGAAGCTCGATATTGCGACAGATGCATTCTGTAATCCCATCATGGCACAATCTGAACGAGCCATTGATGATGCAAAATTTGATCCTCGTGTCGTATTGTCCTACATGCTTTCGGAAAAAGGAGAAGTCCGCGAGGATGACGGTACACTTGTGTATAGTTTTGACTTTACAAATAACGGTGGTCCGTATATTTCACTTGAAGGTGCGCCGAGTGGTGATTACCAAGATTTCCTAACAACATGTATTGACGGCGATACACCGATTACAGCTGATGGATATAACGCTGATCTCAGTAGCAGCGACACCAAAGACTGTGTCAAAATGGATGATAAATACCAATACTTCCGCTTCTTTACTACAGATACCAATACATTAGATGCTGCACAGGCAGGTGTCGATGGAACACTAGGACAACAACAAGCCGCACCCGCTAGCCCAGATACACTCAATGTCATGACCTATAACATCCTTGGTTCTACTCACACAAATGACGGCGGTATTAAATGGGAGACTCGTCTCGATAATGTCATCACGACAGTTAATCAAGAACGCGCTGATATCATTGGTTTTCAAGAGGTTTCCGGAAGTCCAGGCGGTGAGCAACAAAAGATTCTTAAAGACAAATTATCTGGCACCTATGATTTATATCCCGCTGATGGAAACGGTGACACCCGTCCGATATATTGGAACAAATCTGTATTCAAACTAGCTGACAAGGGTACCTACAACTACCCACGATATGACAATCCCCAAACTGTATTCCCCTGGGTAAAGCTTGAGAGTTTGAGCACCGGTAAGCAAATATACATATTTAACACCCACACTGCTGCTGGTGATAAAGATTATGAAAAAACGGTTGGTGGACTTATATCCCCGGAGGCTCGAAAAATAGAAACCAATTTACTTGCCGCAGCGGTGAAAAGTGTTGTGAAAGATGGTTCACCAACCGTACTCATGGGTGATTTTAACTCGACATGTAGTGCCGGTTCAAATGATGAGCCGCTCGAAATAGAGGACATTCCTTGTACGATACTCTCAACTCCAAGCAATGGATTTAATGACACCGGTGAAACGATCAAAATTCGTGGTGGTGCACGAACCGGATCAGAATATGCCACATCACATGGAAGCGTCGGACAACAGATCAAGAGTGGCCGGCATATTGATCACGTATTCTTTTCAAAAGAGATTACCGCAACGGGTTGGAAAAATATTATCAATGACACGACGAAGTCTGCGTCAGACCACACACCAGTTGTCGCAAGCCTCAATGTTCCAGGGTTAAAAGCGAGTACCGCTACTGCGACCGGTGCCGTCTCATCGAGTGGCTTTGCGTGGGTCTTAGGTGAGGCAAACTGGAAAAAATACCGATCCGATTTTGTCGGAAGTCACTACACTGGTGGTGGGTTCCTCGGAAATGGAAGTGAGTCAAATGATATTGCGTGGCCAGGAGTTGACGGTGAAAAAGTCTATTCAATCCTCGATGGAACAGTCGTCAAACAGCCAATGGGTCGAGCAACTTATAAGTGTACCGGGACACCGAATTCAGCAAACAACGGCGGTATTATGATCGAGTCTGAATTCCAGGGAAAAAAGGTAGTATTTGTGTATGCTCATGGAAAAAACGTCAAGTTTAGCGAAGGAGAAACCGTGAAGGCGGGCCAACAAATTATGGAAGTGGGGAATGTTGGTAATTCCTGTGGTTCACATATGCACATGGACGCAACATATGGCGGAAAAAATTTCTGTACACAAGACCTTTTCGTAGCTATGGATAAAGGTTCAGTTAATTTGGATGAACTCGTATCGAAGGCGAGGCCAACGTGCGGATAATTTCATTTAAAAGTATACTTTTAGGGTCTATTGGCATAGTGATGTTGGTCAGTATGCCAATAGAGGTTTCCGCTTATAGTATGAATGAGTTTTATAACGAAAACGACATCCTGTATCATGACCCATCTGGTACAGCGGTGCTCGAATGCGGGACGACATCAGGAAGCGTTATTATCGGTGACTCAGGTGCACACGTACTCGATGCATTCCGCTATTTTATGTCTCAAAAAGATGCGAGTGGTGCGCCCATGAAGGACTATATGGCAGCAGGAATCATCGGTAACCTCCAGCAGGAATCATCAGCAAAACTTAATTCTGGCGCTCAAGAAAATGGTTCATCAAATACTCGCCCTCGCAATGGAGTTGGCTTTGGTATTGCCCAATGGACATTCTCGGCACGTCAGAATAAACTAGTTAGTTTTATCGATAATTACAATAAAGAAAACAATACGAACCGAAAATATACTGACTTCGGGTTGCAACTCGCCTACCTCTACCATGAGCTCACGACAGATTACGAATCTACTTTTAAAGCCCTCTCAAATACAAAAGATGAAGTAGATGCTGCCATTAAGTTTCATGATGGATTTGAGGGTTCAGCTGACTCAGCCGAATTTGTCCGTCGTGTTCGTGGCGGTAATGCCACTCGAGAACTGACAAAATTCCGTGCAATCCCTGGTAACGATGCGCCAAATGACACCGTCGATAATCCAGCAGCTGGTGGCGCTGTTGCTGGCTGTAGTGATAAAACTGATGGCACGGGAAGTGGAAGTTTTGCGGCTAAAATTGACGGGAAATGTACACAAAATAAAGTACAAATTACCAGCGAAAATAGTATTCCAGGTGGAAAGGTCAAGGATGATGTCCAACTTGTGGTGCAGTGTGTTGACGGCTACTTTACAGGGTATATCAAGCCCTATGGTACCTACAATGGCGCA